>Ga0302326_10000021_pt1 | contig 390968 bp, 342 predicted proteins | sample Palsa_T0_3_FD_202264 | JGI IMG/M metagenome (GOLD analysis project Ga0302326, IMG submission 202264) | Peat permafrost microbial communities from Stordalen Mire near Abisko, Sweden - Palsa_T0_3 | ecosystem: Environmental > Terrestrial > Soil > Palsa > Peat permafrost | place: Sweden: Abisko... | reverse complement strand
CCGTTCGCTTCGCTCACTTATCATTTTGTTTTCCGCATCTGGTCCGAGTAAACTCGTCCCATCAGCTCCAAACAAAATGCCCCGCCGTTGGCGGGGACATCGTTTCGATCTTGCGGAGAGGGCGGGATTCGAACCCGCGATACCCTTTCGAGTATACACACTTTCCAGGCGTGCTCCTTCAACCACTCGGACACCTCTCCAAATAAAAATATCTCAACCCGTTTCTTCCAGCTTCCCGCCCTGTTGCGAGGGCCGCAAAAATACAATTTCCCACCTTACGTTCCGAATAATTTTTGAGCATTGGCGGTCGTGACCGCGGCTACATCTTCAACCGAAACCCCTTTCACTTCGGCCAGCTTTTCCACCACATACCGAAGATAGGCGGGCTCATTGCGCTTCCCGCGGAACGGCGCCGGTGCGAGATAGGGCGCGTCGGTTTCGAGCACGATATGTTCCAACGGAATTTCGCGGAGAACGCTGGGCAGCGTCGAATTCTTATACGTCAACACCCCGCCGATCCCCAGGTAAAAACCCAGATCCACAATCGCCTGCGCGTCGTCGACTGAAGACCCGTAACAATGAAATATCCCCCGCAGCTTCCCTTTCTGATGCTCGCGAACCACCGCAATACTCTCTTTCATCGAATCCCGCGAATGGATCACGATCGGCAACGCGTAGTGAATCGCCCACTCAATTTGTAAGTGGAAAGCCTCATATTGCTGACAGTCGAAGGTCCGATCCCAATAGAAGTCGAGCCCAATTTCCCCCACCGCGGCCCAAGGCCGGCTTGCCAGATCCTCTTCGACGATCCGCAGTTCAGCAGCATAGTTCTCCTTCACCGAACAGGGATGTAACCCGGCCATCCCCATGCATTTGTCGGGGTGTCGCGCCTCGAGATCCAGCAGGGCCGCTCGCGATCCACTGTCCACCATCGGCAGATAAAACTGCTCAACCCCTTCTCTCTCAGCCCGCTGTATCATCTCTTCCCGATCCCTGTCAAATTCCTTGCTGTATAAGTGACAATGCGTATCGATCAATTTCATTGGACAAATATATGTGGGGACGGTCTGCGGCCGTCAAATATCCCCAAAAGCCGTGATTTTTTAGTAAATCGAGCCTTTAGACCCCCAAAATGCCTCAATTCCAGAAGATTCGTCAGGTCACCTGACTTTTTTACTTTGCATGTTTCAAAAAAAGATTTACCTTTAAATCAGTTTTCATAGGGTACGGATTAAAAACGGGCCAGGGTGTCTACCCAGGCCCAATTTTATTTGGTGTACGAATCCCGTCGAACCGATACCCCCGAACCGAAAATTCCTTCAACATCATCGGCAACGCTTCCCGCAATCTTTCGAACGCCTTTTCACTATCATGGAACACCACGACCGACCCGGGTCCGCTATTCCGGATCACATTCCGGGCACAACGTTCGCCCGTTAATGTCTTATCAAAGTCACCACTCAGGACATCCCACATGATAATGCTGTAATTAAACGGCGGCGAGCGTAGGAGTGAGGACTGCAATGCGCTGATCCTTCCATAGGGCGGTCGAAAAAGATCAGAATCGATCCGCCGCGCCGCCGCGCGGACATTCTCCAGGTATCGCCGGTCATCGACCTTCCATCCATTCAGATGATCCTGCGTATGATTGCCCACCCGATGACCCTCCATCAGGATGCGGCGATAGATCTCCGGATAAGCCTCGACGTTCTTCCCGATGCAAAAGAAGGTTGCTTTCGCCCCATACTTCCCCAGCTCCTCCAATACGAACGGCGTCGCCACGGGATGCGGCCCGTCATCAAAACTCAGATATAGTATCTTTTCTTCCGTTGATACCCGCCACAGCAGGCCGCGGTACAATTTCCGCAGCCACCACGGGGTCTTAACAAAATAAAACATGATGGAAAGTTACCGATTTACGGCGTCTCCTTGAAGAACGTATTCACATGTACCACCCTTCCGTTCATTCGAAAGATCTTCCCATTGCCCTTCACAAAATCCTGCTGGCTTTTCTCATCTTTCAACAACTTGTCGGCATAGCGTCTTATGGCCGCATCCTTCAGCGTCACCGGTGTTCCGGACCCAATCGCCTCGTCGACATATCCCCACAATAAGGGCTCCAGCTGGTGGTAGAACAGATACGTCCCGTCAAACACATCACTCCCGATCACTTTATCTCCCGACACCGCAATGAACCCGACGATCGTACTGTCCGAATGCCGGAACTTATCCATAAAATAATTGATATACTCTTGCCCTTTCAGCACATACTTCTTATCGAGCCACCGCGACTCGTATGCGATACTTTTGTTCTTGAACTGTCCCGCCTGCAGCTCCCGGTCCACTTCCCGCCATAGTATCACCTGGTTCCGTCCCGAGTCCAGGTTCTTACGGATATCTGTATTCGCATAATTGCCATAGCCGAACTTCTTTTCCTTCTCGCTCCACCGTCCTTCCTCCACACACATCACCGGCACATATTGATCTTTCTCCGAAGGCTTCAGGATCGTATCCAGGATGATCATCCGGTCTTGGCGTCCCCCCGTAATGATCTCGCCACCCCCGATGTATATCGATTTATCCGTGTGGGTGTTGAACCGCAGCCAATGTACATTCTCGAAGGAAGTCGTCCCCCGCTCCGTCACCGTCACCATCCCCTTGCTCAATGCTTCCGCCAGCGGGACCACATCCGCGCCGGTCCCCCCGGGCGTTCCACCCCCGGCCTTGCGGCGTATCGGAATAATTTTCAGGTTTTTGAATGTCCAGGCACTATCGTAGTCAACGTATAGCGTCTCATACGTAAGCTGCGCCGAGGCCGAAAGCAGGAATAACGACAGGCAGAAGGTAAAAAGACATCTCACGGTCCGATAACGAAGGCTCGGACAGGTTTAGTACATCTGGTAACCAGCAATTTACCACAGAATGCTACCTTTACAGCCTATGGCCAGGAAAGTACGTCTCCGATTTGCACCGAGCCCCACGGGGGGCCTCCACCTGGGCGGTGTGCGAACCGCCCTATACAACTACCTCTTTGCCCAGCGTCACGACGGCGACTTCATCCTCCGGATCGAAGACACCGATCAAAGCCGCTATGTGCCCGGCGCCGAACAATATATATTCGATTCCCTCCGGTGGTGCGGGCTGGAACCCGATGAAGGCCCCCATACAGGCGGGGCTTACGGCCCCTACCGCCAAAGCGAGCGGAAAGCCCTTGGGATCTATGAAAAATACGCCCGCCAGCTTGTCGACCAGGGCCACGCGTATTATGCCTTCGACACGCCCGAGGAGCTCGACGCGATGCGCGAGAAGTATAAGACTGCCGAGAACCCGACGCCGCAGTACAATTTCGAGCTACGCCGCAAGATGCGGAACTCCCTTCATCTCCCCGCTGATGAGACGGAACGCCTTCTCGCCGCCGGCACCCCCTATATCATCCGCATCCGGATGGAGCCCAACCAGGAGGTCCGCTTTACCGATATGATCCGCGGCGACCTACATCTTTCCGCCGCAGGCGTAGACGATAAGGTATTGCTCAAAGCCGACGGCATGCCGACCTACCATCTCGCCGTTGTAGTCGACGACCATCTGATGGACATCAGCCACGCCTTCCGCGGTGAAGAGTGGTTGCCCAGCGCTCCTGTCCACATCCTACTCTGGACCTATCTCTTCGGGATCGACAAAATGCCCCAGTGGGCGCATCTCCCGCTGATCCTGAAACCCGACGGACATGGTAAGCTCAGCAAACGGGACGGCGATCGCCTTGGCTTCCCTGTCTTCGCCATGAACTGGACCGACCCCAAGACCGGTGAGACGGCCACCGGCTTCCGCGAAACCGGCTTCCTCCCCCAGGCTTTTGTCAATCTGCTGGCGATGCTGGGCTGGAATGACGGGACCGCCCAGGAACTTTTTACGATGGAAGAGCTGATCGAATGTTTCTCGATGACCCGCGTCCATAAGGGCGGCGCGAAGTTCGATTATGAAAAGGCCAAATGGTTCAACCATGAATGGATCAAATGGCTGCCCGCCAGCGCCTATAGCGCCCTGGTCAGACCCTATTTCCACGAAAACCCCGCCACCGAAACCGTCGCGGAAGCCGCCCTTGCTGAACCGGATAAGGAGCAATTCGAAAAAGTCCTCGACCTCGTCAAGGAACGCTGTCACCTTCTTCCCGACTTTGTCGCGCAGGCGGGTTTCTTTTTCAAGGCCCCGACGACGTTCGATCTCGACTCCTTCCGGCCGAAATGGACGGAGGCCAAGCAGACCTTTTTCGTCGAGCTGATCCCCCAGATGGAAGGGGCGCCGGTCTGGGAAGCAGCACTCCTCGAAGCGCTGTTCAAGGAGATGGCCGCCGCGAAGGCGATTAAACCCGGGGATCTGCTTGCCCCCCTCCGCATTATGCTGGTCGGGGGTAAATTCGGACCCCATGTCTTTGATATCGCGGCGCTGCTTGGCCGCGATGAAACGATCCGCCGCATCCGCCATGTGCTGAGCATTCTTTAATTTTGGGCCTATAACAGTATTGCATGCCTGACAACTCATCTCGTCCCATCCGGGTTCTGGTCGCCAAGGTCGGTCTCGACGGTCATGACCGCGGCGCCAGGGTCATTGCCACCGCCCTCCGCGACGCCGGCATCGAAGTGATCTATACCGGCCTCCGCCAGACTCCCGAAATGGTGGTCAATGCCGCCCTGCAGGAAGACGTCGATGCGATCGGCATCAGCATCCTCAGCGGCGCCCATATGACCGTCTTTCCAAAAGTGATGGAACTGATGAAACAAAAAGGCATGAACGATGTTCTGCTAACCGGGGGGGGGATCATTCCGGAAGAGGATGTTCACCAGTTACAGGCGGCCGGCGTGGGCCGGCTGTTTCCGCCGGGTACTCCCACCGGCGAGATCGCGGACTATATCCGGGATTGGGTGAAGAAAAATCGTGATTTTTAAAAAGACCATCTTATGTACAAGACATTACTCACCGACCTGACCGACAACATTCTCACCGTCACCATCAACCGGCCCGACAAGCTCAACGCCCTCAATCATACCGTGATCAGCGAGCTTGGTGAGGTCGTCGAAGAGATCTACAGCAACAACGACATCCGGAGCGCCATCCTGACCGGCGCGGGCCAAAAGGCTTTTGTCGCCGGCGCCGATATCGCCGAATTCCGCGGCCTCGGCAAAGAAGAAGGCCAGGCTCTTTCCGTCAAAGGCTCCGATATCTTTTTTCGGATCGCCTCTTCGCCCAAACCCATCGCCGCAGCCGTCAATGGTTTTGCACTGGGCGGCGGCTGCGAGCTCGCGATGGCCTGTCATTTCCGCCTCTGTGTCCCCAGTGCCAAATTCGGACAACCCGAGGTCAACCTCGGTCTGATCCCCGGCTATGGCGGGACCCAACGCCTCACGCACCTGATCGGCCGCGGCCGCGCCATCGAGATTATGCTGACGGGGCGGATGGTCGAAGCCACCGAAGCCCATACGATGGGTCTCGTCAACTATATCGTTGTCGAACCGGATGAGCTTCTCACCGAGACCCGCAAGCTCCTGGCGATCATCAATGATAAGGCACCCCTCGCGGTTGCCCGCATTATCGAATGCGTCAATATTGCGTCGGGGGATGGCATCGCCAATTCCGATACCTGGGAACCCGATCCCTTCGGCGGGGAAAGCGAAAGCGCCCCGGCGAATGGGTTTATGCGGGAGCAAGTGGCGTTCGGGGAATGTTTTGGGACGGCAGATATGCAGGAGGGGACGGCGGCTTTTCTGGAAAAAAGAAAGCCCCGCTTTCGCGGGGCATGATCAATTGACCGGTATCTCCACCGATACCCGTTCCTCCGGCGGTTAAAAAATAGTCGTATCAAAAAGGAAGACGGATGAACCGGAGAAATACTTTATTCCTGTTTAAACTCCCTGATCTCCTGCATAAACCCGATCGCTCGCGTAACCGACTTCCAGCCTGTGCCCTGTGCCAGATTCCTTACCCACTTCTTCCGCTCCATCTTCTCCGGTGTAAAATTGCGGAACAAGATGATCGCCGTCACCGTGAATGCGAGCACGAGCGGGATCTCCACTGCCCAGAATATCGGCCCGCCCTTCCGCAACAGCTCATTGCTCACAAAAAAGGTCGCCCAGAACGGCAGCTGTAACCAGGAGACCCGCAAGGTCCGGATAATCGAGCTCTGAATGCGCGCCAACTTCTCCTGCGTATTGACAATATTCTCCAAATAACCCATCCGCGCTATCAGGACGAGCTCCCACCAGTAAGCCCCCATGGCGACCCCCGTCACCACGATAAAGACGCCGATCGATAAAGCCATCACAGGCTGGCTCCGCACATACCAGAAGGCCACACACAAGATAATTTGATACAAAATACCAATGACGATCCCGATGACCCGTCCGGCGGCCGCCGTCCGCAATACCGACCTCGCCTTCTGCGATTGTACCTCCCTGAGAAGCCGCAGGTTTAATTGCAGCGAATGCTCCAGCTTCGCATCATAGGCTCTCCAGAGCTGAATAAATTCATCCATAATCATCCATGATTTTAAGGTTTATTAAATTGTTGTTTCAACCGGCCTTTGATCCGGCCCAGTTTCGTCGCCACATTCGTCTCCGTGATCCCCAGGATCTCGGCGATCTCGCGGTAGGACCGTTCCTCCAGGTAAAGGATCATCAGCGCCTTGTCGAGTTCGTTCAGTTGGCTGATGAACTGCTGCAGTATGTCGACCTTCTCGTCGGTTTCCGGGTCCTCGCGGCCATCCGCGAGCTCCATGAGGTGCAGGTCCGCGCCGAAGGCTATGCGCAATCCCGACCGTCGCTGTTTTCGGTAATAAGAGATGGCGACATTCAATGCAATCCGGTACACCCAGGTTGAAAATTTACGGGTGCTGTCAAAATTCCTGGCCGACTTCCACAGCTGGTAGATGATCTCCTGTATCAGGTCTTCCCGGTCGTCGCGGTTGCGACAATAGGAGTTGCTGATTTTGAACAGGATACCTTTATTGTCCCCGATCAGTTGCAGAAATTCGGCGTCGGTCATGCCTTATTATTCGCGGGAAGGTCCAGAAAATCACATATAAGGAGGAGAATTTTTCTATTCGGATCGAAGGCTCCTGACCGGGCTCGCGAGAGCTGCGCGGATTGCCTGTATACATACCGTCAACAGCTATTGAGGATGCTGAAACCCTTATTTTTCCGGAGATTGCGGATCGCGGCCGTCAGGTAATTTCGGAACATATGGCTGGCGTTTTCTGAGGAGGCGGCTAATGCGGTGCCAGTTTTGCAGCCGGTTCGTTGTCAAGCCTTTAACGAAGGCGCCCCGAGGCTGGATGTCCGCTTTTGCGACAATCGATGTACGCTATCAAAAAATTCCTTATTTTACGTCTGCTAAAAACCAATATCATGCAGCTCCAAAAAGCGCTTATCTACACGATCATCTCTACCATCTTTTTACTGGGAGTCTATGAAATAAAAAGCGGCAATGTCCGCGATTTCACTTTATACAAGAGCAATACGGATCCCATCTATATCGTCGTCCCCGGCGACTGGCTCATGGTTGGCGCGATCGGACTATTCATTATCATCAGTCATACGTTCAGCAAAATAAAGAATTAGCCCCGCTCAGAGCCGCGCAACCCCTACACCCCTTCGCCACCTTCCGACCCTTGCTTGCTACCCGCCCCTAAGCCCTAAACCGGAACTTCGTTCCAATCGGGTATTCAGTAACCAAAGATCTCTTGGAGGGTCAGCGTCTTCAGTTCTCCGCGTTTCTTCAAATCCTCCGGTTTGATCCGCTTCTGCGACGCCACCACGCAATAGGTATAGGCTTTCCCCGCGATCTCCTGCTGGTGGAACTTCTTCACATCATCCATCGTCAGGCTATCCAACTGTCCATATTCCCCCTTCCGCCGATCATAGTCCAGGCCCTTCTCCTGATCTCCCAGCCAGGCGAACACGATCTCATCGCCCGTGTACCGCTCCGTCTCGATATCCTTCTTCTCGCCTGTCTTCGCCAGATCAAAGCCCTTCTCCGACACCGGCAGATCGTTGAGCAGCGCGTTCATCCCATCGATGGCCTCATTCAGCTTATCGGCCTGACAACCGATATACGCGAGGATAAAGAAAGGGTCTTCCTTCTTCGATGGCGTCTCATAGGACGCGAAGGTCGAATAGGCCAGCGCCTTTGACTCGCGCAGCGTCTGGAACACCACTGACCCCATATTCCCCCCAAAATAGTTATCGAACAGATCGACGACAGCTTCCTTACGGACATCATATCCTTCCGAATTGCGGATCCAGCAGATCTCGGCCTGCACCATATCATAGTCCGCAAACAACACCCGGTTCGAGGATTGTTCGGCAAAGGGGAAACGCACTTTCTCCTGATAGGGTACCCAGGCTGCCGGCAGGGGATGCATGGTGGTAATGGCCCGCGTAAAGGAATCCACGCCCAGCGGCCCATAGTAGATGATCGTATGCGGATGGTCCAGCAGGGAATGCAGGATGCCCGTCAGATCCTCCGGCTTTAGGGCGCGGAGCTCCTCGCTGGTCAATCCGCTATTGAAGGGGTTCTTCGGCCCATATCGCGCATAGCTGATCAGGCCCTGCATGATCGCCTGTTTGTTCAGCTTATTGTTGGCCCTCGATTTTTCCAAACGGTCCTTCAACGCCACGAGCGCTATTGAATCCGGGAGGCATTGGCGCATGACCTCTTCGAACAAGGCTACGGCCCGGCCGAAATTCTCCTGAAGCCCGGTAATGCTGATCGTCGTCGTTTCGGTGGTTGCATTCACGCTAAAATTACAGGCGATCGAGTAGAAGGCCCGGCTGATCTCCGCCGTTGGATGCGCCGCCGTCCCCAGGTATTGTAGGTACTGGGCCGCCATCGGCAGGAGCCGGTTATTCCAGCTGCCCATATCCAGCCTGTAGTACAAATGGAAAAGGTCATTTTCCTTATTGGGTACGTATAGCACGTTGGCGATCCCTGCTTTCGCCCGCACGATGCCCGTGCTGAAATCCAGCCATTGCGGGCTGACGGTTGTCACGGGCATGGCCTCGATGCGTTTTACGAATGGCGACTGTTTTCCCGTATTTGTTTCTACGGGGGTGATCGGCGGCTTCCCCACCTTCACGACATTCTTATCGACGCCTTTCCGCTTGTACAGCAGCACATAGTTATTTCTGAGATATCGATTGGCCACCGAGACGATCTCGTCCTTCCCGATCCGCGCCTGCTCATCCAGCAGGGCGATGTCGTGGTCCCACAGCGTATCGCGGTGAAGGATGAAGCCTTCCATGAGGGCCCCGACCCGTGCGTCGTTCCTTTGCAGCCCTTCGAGGAGCCCTAATTTGCCATTCGCCACGATCGCGCGGACCAGACTGTCGTCAAACTGCCCCTTCTTCAACAGTTCGATCTGTTGCAACAACAGGTCCCGAACTTGTTCAAGCGTTTGCCCCTGTCGCGGGGAGCCCGCAAACAGCATGACCCCATAATCCTTGTATTGTTCGAGCTCGGCTTGCGCGCCCTGCAGCTTCTGTTGCTTGTTCAGATTCAGGTCGAGCAAACCCGCTTTGTCATTAGAAAAGATGCTGGAGATCAGATCCAGTACCACCGCATCCCGGGTATTGAGCGCCGGCGTCCGAAAAGCGATCCGGACATTCTCCGCGCTTGGGCCATAGATCGTCCGGACCACCGGTGCCGTCAGGTCCCGCTCCGGCGCGTGCTCGTAGCCCTGCACCGGCGAAGGCCGCATATAGGCGAAGGCCTGATCGATCTTTCGGATCAGCGAATCCGGGTCAAAGTCGCCGGCCATGATCACCGCCATGTTGTTCGGCACATAGTACTGATGATAATAGGCCCGGATCGCACGCAAGGAAGGGTTCCGCAGATCCGAAACCGTTCCGATAGTCGTTTGCTGCCCATAGTTCGTGGTCGGGAACAGGGCCGCGTTCATGGCCTCGTTCATCTTCACCCCATCGTTGTCCAACCCGCGGTTCTTCTCCTCGTAGACCGCCTCCAGCTCCGTATGGAAAAGCCGCAAGATCGGGTTACGGAAACGCTCGGCCTGTACGGCAAGGAATTTGTCCATGGCGCCGGAAGGGATATCTTCTTCGTAGACCGTCTCTTCCAACCAGGTATGCGCGTTAGAGCCCTGCGATCCGATATCGGCCATCAGCTTATCGTATTCGTTGGCGATCGCATAGTGCGAAGCGAGACCCGAGACGCTATCGATCCGGTGATAGATGGCCCGTCGCCGAACGGGGTCTTTTGTTGAATTATATTCTTCATATAAACCGTCGATCTTGTCGAGCAAAGGTTTTTCCTTTGTCCAGGCCAGGGTGCCGAACTGATCGGTACCCTTGAAAAGCAGGTGCTCAAGGTAATGCGCCAGACCCGTGTGATCCCTAGGGTCTGTATTGCTGCCCGCGCGCACCGCGATCCGCACGGCGATCCGCGGTTCCTTATGGTTCGCGCTCAGCAGGACCGTGAGACCATTTGACAAGGTATAGACTCGTGCCTGCAACGGGTCGTTGGTGACGTAGCGATAAGCGTAGCCCGCCGAGCTATCTGTTTTCCATTCGTATTTAGTTTGGGCATGAGCACCGTGGTACAGAAGCAATACAAGGAAGATGATCGAATATCGCATGGCGATAAAAATAGGTAATTTCCGGCGGCTCCGCTCCGAAATCGACTTACCTTTGAGCCGCCAAATCGTTAAAAATGGAATACCGGATCGAAAAAGACACGATGGGTGAGGTGAAAGTGCCCATAGACGCCTATTATGGCGCGCAGACGCAGCGCAGCGTGGAGAATTTCCCGATCGCCCAGGATATCGACAAAATGCCGACGGAGATCATCCGTGCTTTTGCCTGGCTGAAAAAAGCCGCCGCCCTCACCAATCTCGAAGCCGGTGTGCTCCCGAAGGAGAAGTCCGACCTTATCGGCAAGGTCTGTGACGAGATCCTCAGCGGTTCGCTCGATGCCTGGTTCCCCCTTGTCGTCTGGCAGACCGGGAGCGGGACCCAGAGCAATATGAATGTCAATGAGGTTATTGCCTTTCGCGGCCATGTCCTTGCGGGCGGCAAGCTGACGGATAAGGAAAAGACGCTGCATCCGAATGACGACGTCAACAAATCCCAGTCCTCCAATGATACCTTCCCAACGGCCATGCATATTGCCGCGTATTGGATGCTGGTGAAGACCACAATTCCGGGGATCGAAGCGCTCCGGGATACGCTTGCGGCCAAGAGCAAGCAATATATGAAGGTGGTGAAGATCGGGCGGACGCATTTTATGGATGCCACCCCGCTGACGGTAGGGCAGGAGTTCAGCGGTTACGTGTCACAGTTAGATCATGGGTTGAGGGCGATCAGGAACACCCTACCCCATCTTTCCGAGTTGGCCCTCGGGGGTACGGCGGTGGGAACCGGGATCAATACGCCGCCGGGATATTCGGAGAAGGTGGCGGGTCAGATTGCGGAGCTCACGGGGCTGCCTTTTGTGACGGCGGCGAACAAGTTCGAGGCGCTTGCCGCGCATGACGCCATTGTGGAGGCGCATGGGGCGTTGAAGACGGTGGCAGTGAGCCTGATGAAGATCGCCAATGACATTCGGATGCTTTCCTCTGGTCCCCGCTGCGGCATCGGAGAGATCCAAATCCCCGACAATGAGCCCGGCTCCTCGATCATGCCGGGGAAGGTGAACCCTACGCAGTGCGAGGCGCTTACGATGATCGCCGCGCAGGTGCTGGGGAATGATGTCGCCATCAATATCGGCGGGGCCACGGGCCATTTCGAGTTGAATGTTTTTAAGCCGGTGATGATCTACAATTTCCTGCACAGCGCCCGGCTGATCGGAGATGGCTGTAATAGCTTCAACGTGCGTTGTGCCAAGGGTATCGAGCCCATCGAGGCCAATATCAAAAAACAAGTCGATAATTCCCTGATGCTGGTGACGGCGTTGAATACGAAGATCGGATATTACAAAGCCGCGGAGATCGCGCAGAAGGCGCACAAGGAAGGGACGACGCTAAAGGAGATGGCGGTGAAGCTGGGGTATGTGACGCCGGAGCAGTTCGATGAGTGGGTGCGGCCGGAGGATATGGTGGGGAAGTTATAAATAAAAAAGACCGGACGGCATCACACAAAAAAGACCGACACAAAAAAGACCGACAAACTGCCGGTCTCAAGTAGTTCATTATCCAGTGCGATTAATATCGGTTGTAACCACCGCGATCGCCGCCGCCGCCGCCACGATTGCCGCCGCCATAACCGCCACGGCCACCGCCGCCGCCATAGCCGCCACCACCGCGATTGCCGCCGCCGCCAAAAGGCTTGTCTTCCTTCGGCTTGGCTTCATTCACTTTGATAGCACGGCCTTCTACCGTAGCGCCATCCAGCTCGGCAATTGCCTTGCGGGCAGCTTCATCATCGGACATTTCGACAAAGCCGAATCCACGGGACCGGCCCGATACTTTGTCCATAATTACCTTGGCAGAGGTCACTTCGCCATAAGGCGTGAAAAATTCTCTAAGATCTTCATCCTGAACGGCGAAGCTTAAATTTGCAACATAAATGTTCATACAAAACTAAAAATTAAATGAATAAAAACTGAGAAGGCAAAGCGATACTAACTAAAATGCGAGGCAGATAATTAATGATTACTGATGCAAACTCAAATTACCCCACAAAGATACAAGTTATTTCCAGACTACCAAATGTTCGCCTCAATTAACAGACCGGCCTATTTTTAAATATTATTTCTTACTTTCATATCTAACCCACCGTATTGCCCCAAATGAACCCGCATTCCTTCCTCGAACCCCATTCAAGGGCCATCCGTGTCTGGCACTGGACCTTTGTGCTTTTTGTTACCGCGACGATTGCCATCGTCCTGCTGGCCTCCACCGTTTTCCGCACGCGCAACACCGTCCCGCTGGTCCAGCAACAGCTCCAGGAAAAAGGGATAACCGTTACGCCGGACCAGGCGAGGGCCGTCGCTCACGAATTCAACGACCAGCTCTGGAACATCCACCGCCTGCTCGGATATGGGCTCTGTTTCCTGCTGATCAGCCGCTGGTTTATCGAGATCAACCAACCGAGAACCGAGCGATTGAACTATCGGATGCGAAAAGCCAATGGATTCCGGTCGGTCATCCCTATCGAGATGGTACAGGCCCGGCATTATATCGGTGTCAAGACCACGTACCTCCTCTTCTATGCTATCATTGGTCTGCAGGCCCTGACCGGTCTCGTTCTCGCCTTTGACAATATCCCGCTATTGCAGGAGTTACGGAAACCGGCCAGAGAACTGCATGGCCTGCTGCAATACGGCATCTATGCGTTCATCCTTGTCCACCTGATCGGCGTGATCCGCGCCGACATTGGTCACCACAAAGGTCTTGTCTCCGGGATGATCCACGGCGAAAAAACCGGTTAACCGTAACCGAAACCGGTAAATTGTTGTACCTTACCCGAAACTCTACTGCCAGATGAAACGCATGCTTCTCGTTCTCGGCATTCTTCTCCTATTCGCCACCGAGATCCTCCGCGTCTACTTCATAATGCCTTTCCCCGGGAGCCAACACTCCAACAGCGTCTCGTTGGCCTATTTCATTGACCGCAACCGGCTATGGCTGCGGATCTCAGGCTTTATCCTCGTCGGGTATGCGCTCCTGATCCATCCGGCCGAACGCCGCAACCCGTATGCGACGCCCCGCAAGAAGAGCGTGTGGCCGGCCATTGGACTGGTCGTTTTGGCGGCGCTTTATACAACCGTGTTCTATTACTTCAATTATCGGTTCGAAGCGGACAATATGTTCAGGCAACCGCAACAGCTCAGCTTTGCCGACAGCAGCACGAACCTGATACCGACTCAACGCCTCGTGATCGGCGTCGTCATCAACAATGAAGCCAAAGCCTACCCCATCCAGCTCATCGGTTATCACCATCAGGTGAGGGATACGCTGGGTAAGACCCCCATCATGGTTACCTACTGCACCGTCTGCCGGACCGGCCGTGTATACAGCCCCCTCGTGCATGGCAGACCGGAAGAATTCCGGCTGGTCGGAATGGACCATTTCAACGCGATGTTCGAGGATCAAGCGACCAAGAGCTGGTGGCAGCAGGCCACCGGCATTGCTGTGGCCGGGCCCCGAAAAGGAGAGCGGCTCGCCGAGTTACCATCGGCGCAGTATACGCTTGGCGAGTGGTTGCGTCTGCATCCGCGGTCCGCGGTGATGCAGCCGGACCCGGCTGACAGCAACCATTATGCGAATCTGGCGGGCTATGACGACGGGACGATCCGAGGATCACTCGAACACCGTGATTCTTTATCCTGGAAATCCAAGTCCTGGGTCGTCGGCGTGATCGCGGGGGATAATGCCAAGGCGTATGATTGGATCTGGTTGGACACCCATCGAATGATAGACGATACGATTGGTGCTGTTCCCGTCCTGATATATCGCAGCGATAGCGTCAACTTTCATACTTTCAACCGGATGGTAGGTGGTCAAACGCTGTATTTCGAGTCTGCAAAACACGAACTTCTCTCCGACAACCTGGTGGATTCAACAACCCGATCGATCTGGACTCCCGACGGCCGCTGTGTTAGCGGCGCGCTAAAAGGCCAGCAACTTCAATCTTTGCCGTCTTACCAGGAATTCTGGCATTCGTGGAGCCATTTTCATCCGACGACTTCGCAATATAATCCGTGATCACCACGCCATTGGTTTGTCCGGTCCCACCGCCACCGCGATCCGCGAGTCGGCAGTTCCGTAGTATAACAACCAGCGCCCATTGAAATCCGCGAGACCTTCGAGGAAACAGACCTGGCCGACCTGGCCCGTGATCTCATAGGGTCGGTCCGGGTGGATAAAATTATGATCCAGCCGACGGAGAACCCTGGTGGGATCGTTCTTATCCAGTAAAACCTGGCCGCCGCCATACATCCCTTCCGGCAGGCTGCTATCCCCATCCGCCAGCAGGTTCTTTCCGTTATAGATCAGCAGGATACCTTCTTTCGTGATCATCGCGGGTGGCCCCGACTCGACGAGGTCGCTGTCCCAATGTCCGGAGCGAGTGCCCACAACGATCTTTAGCGAAGGCATCGACAAGGCTTGTCCTTTCAGCTTCACCGGCGGCTGCTCGCCGGGCGCCATTTCTATCGGCGTCCAATGGATCAGGTCATCGGAGGTCGCTGCCCAGATGTCCTGGTCGCCCCAGTACATCCAGTATTTTCCATTTACTTTTGTCGCCACGATCCGGCCACCGAGATAGCGAGAGACGATCGAACCCGACTTCGACCAGGTTAGGCCATATTTACCATTATAGGCGTTCGCGAAGGCGCTCCCGTGCTTGGCCCAATGCAGCAGATCTATGGAGGTGGCGACCAGCAATCGCGCGGTCTGCCCGTCGAATGCGGTATATGTCATATAATAAATTCCCCGATCATCCTGTACTATCCGCGGGTCCTCACAACCTCCTTGCCACTCCAGCTTCTTCTGCGCGTCCGCTCCCGGATACAATACCGGTGTTGGCCGCTTCCTAAAATGGAACCCGTCTTCGGAGACGGCGAGACCGATCCGCGATGTCCCCGCCGGGCGGCCGATCTTGTCCTGTGCGCGGTAAAACATATATAATTTCCCTCTTCTTACAACGACCGCCGGATTGAATACGTCCTTTTCCTCCCAGCGCACCGGGCCTCGCCACAGGGGATCGAAGAAGGTGGATCCGCCGGGGACCAGGACGGGGTTTATCGTGTCTGCTTTTGTAAAAGGCAATAGAGCCCAGGAACTGTCCGCGGCTATAGGGACGGTGGAGGTCGCGGAGGCGACGGTGGCCAGGAGGCCAACGAGGATCATCGTTCTCATAAATGTGCCAATGTTAGCAGGATCACCGCATGGCGGCCGAGGGTCCCCCGATAATTCGTCGCTGTGCTTCCCTGTGCGTCGTTCTTCCAAACATCTTTTATCCGGTGGTTCGATCCGATCGACAGGTCTTTCCAGGACACATCCAGTTTCTTTTCCTGATCGCCCCGATTGAACAGACAGACCGCTGTATCGCCGCCCTGCAAGGGTTTTACAAAGATCTCGAGGTCCTGATTGAAGCTGGCCCGATACCCTTGTTGTCCCAGCGGGTCCTGATCGATCGCGATCACCTCCTTATTTGTCAGCGTGCGCTGGGTCTCCGGAGACATATGGCGGAGATCGTTCCCTGCTATCAAGGGCGCCGCCAGCATACACCACAGGGTAAAATGCGATTTTTCTTCTTCCGTCGACAGCACACCATTGCCCACTTCCAGCATATCGGGGTCGTTCCAATGCCCGGGGCCGGCATATTTCTCCAGTCCGTTTTGCAGATCCAGGTTGCCGATCACGCTCCCGCCGTAGGCGCTACCGTTCCCTGCGTCCATGAAGTTCCAGGTATTCCCGATATCCCCACAGGACCGCCATAGATGTCCGACATCCTTCGCCCAGGTCCATGGCTTGTTGGAGCCCCATTCACAAAGACTAAAGACGATCGGCCGGCCTGCTTTATACAGGGCATCCCGCATCAGGGTATAGGATGCGGGGGCATTCTGCGTCCCGGTGTTGCACCAGTCTTCTTTCAGGTAATCCACGCCCCAGGCCGCATATTGCCGCGCGTCCTGGAATTCATAACCCGCGCTCGCCGGCCGGCCGGCGCAGGTATTACGGCCCGCGCAGGTATAGATGCCGAACTTCAGGCCCCTGGAATGGATATAGTCTGCCAGCGCCTTGATCCCATGGGGGAACTTCACCGCGTCGATCTGGATATTCCCGGCGCTGTCGCGGCCCACCTGCCAGCAGTCATCGATGACGATATACTGATAGCCGGCGTCCTTCATACCGGTGGCCGCCATCGCGTCCGCCGTCTCGCGGATCACGGCTTCATTGATCCCTTCACAGGCAAACTTATTCCAGCTGTTCCAGCCCATCGGCGGTGTTGCGGCCAGCTGTTCGAATTTCTGGGCCCGGGTCTCCGGCCCTGTTATAGCCAAAAGAAAAAAGGCGATGCCACTTAGCACCGCCCTGGAAATGCAGAGTTGATAACGCATGGTGTAGTAGCTGTTTGTCTTACATAAAGAATTGTTCCGAAACGATCTTCCCGTCTTTCACATGATAGATACAAAGCTCCGTCATGTTCATCCGCTGACCGCCTTTCATGGTAACGTCCATGGCCATGGTCACGGCAAAGGACGAATCAGCCACCAGCGGTTCCGAAATGTCGATCCCGTGTTGCTCTTCCACCATTTCGCCCCATTTCTTCCCTTTCTGAATGATCGCATCCAGTCCTTTGATCTCTTTCTCGAACATTTCCGTGCCATACGGTTCAATGCTAACCGCGTCTTCGGAGAACAATTCCCTTTGAGCTGTTTCGAATTCGCCTTTACTACAATGTTCCACCAGACGGTTGGCAATGTCCACCGTCGTCATGGTCGTGCTAGTTGATGACATAAAAAATGGTTTTAGGGAAGTTACCGCAATTTCCGTTCTCACCCAAATTGGCTACTTATCCAGCTTCACTACCTTTTGGCTGACGAGGTGATCGTTATACTGGATCTGCAACGCATAGGTCGCAGTGGGCAGGCTGCCCAACCCATACAGGTTCACGCTATTCAGCCCCTGGTTTACCGGCTGGATCACCCGCCGGAGCGAACGCCCGAACAGGTCGATCAGCGTGATCGTGGCGGTCCCGGTTGAAGGCGCCGTCATTTCGATATTGATCTGGTCGATGAAGGGGTTCTGCACGGACCGGACGTTGAAGCTGATATTGCTGTTGCTCAGCAGCACGAGGCCGCTATATTGGGAAATGGAATTGCTCGTCATCTGGATGCGGTAGTAGCTTTCCGCAGTCACCGGCGTCGGGTCGGTGAACTGATAGGACGCACCTTCTCCCGGAACGGCCGTCGCCGACAAGGTTCCGATCGTCGAAAAGTGTATGCCGTCATCGCTACGCTCAACAGCGAACTGCAGACCGGGTACTTCGCCCGTCGTCGTCCATTGCAGATTGGCCAGACCGTTGTTCTGCAGCTGACCCCGGAAGGACAATAAGGTCGTAGGTAAGGCGACCGAACAGTTTACTCCATATACATACTTTGGTTGGGTTGTCGTATACGCGCAATTGCTGGAAGCCAGATTGCCTACCGTACTCGCCACCACCAGCTGATAGATCGTCACCGCGGTCGTTGCGGGGACCTGGAAATAACGCGTGACCGAATCGAGATAAAGCCCCGTCACCGGATTATACTGGGGCACAACCGTACCCGTGTCAGGACGGTTCAGAGTATCGAGACCGGCCGGCACCCAGGTGGCGCCGCCGTTGGTGCTCTTATTGAGCTGCCATTCCGTATAGTTATTGACAAAGGCAGAGATCGCAAAACGGACCGTATCATCCGCGCCATAACAGAGCGTATCCGGCTTGTCGGGGGTCAGCAGCAAGCTGGGCGGACAGGTAGCCAGCGAAATATCGTCCAGCGCCCAGTCATTACCCCCGCCACCCGGAGCGTTGTTACGGATCGAGATCGTAATAGAGGTCTCGGCCGGTCCCGTCAGGAACACGAAGCCGCGCTGTTGCCAGCCCACTGTATCCAGCGCACCCGAAGAAATGCGGTCGATGCTGTCCACGACCAGGGTCAGATTGGGTAATACGCCCGGCAGATAGGTAGCATGGCCATTGGAGTCGATACCGCAATTGGGACAAATATTTTTTATCCAGCCAGAGAACTGGTAATACGTGTTCGGACACAAGCCCGAGATCACCTGGTGATAAGCCTCACTCGTCGCCAGGTCGGCGTTTACGATCAGCATATAGCCCGCGTTCGTATTCGAATCGGGGGGAGGGTTCCCGGCAGCCGTTGTGGTGCCGGTATGGTCGCCGCCGATAAACCAGAAGCCGCCGAATTCCCGGTTAGCGCAGGCCAGGACGCCCGTAGCCCCACCGCAGGTCGGCTGACGGTTGGCATTTGGAAAGGTACTGCTGGTCGGACTGGTATTGTTACAGATCGCGTAATAACCGTCGTTGATCGAGGGGGCGGTACTGGAATTGGGCAGATAGGTATAGTTCGGGATCAGGAACGTTGGTGGGGTGCTACGGTTGCGCCCTATACCCGTACCAAAGGTACCGCCGAATTCCGCCGCGAAGTTCGTGCTGGTGGTGCTTGAGCAAAGGGTCGTCGGCGCGGTGATCAATATCTTATACTGCGTGCAATTCAAGGCCGTATCCGTAAGGGTGGTAGCGGTCTGCCGATACCTGACCTGACCCGCGCCCAGCGTGATGGTATCGCCGTAGGTGCCCGTCACGACTACCCGGAATGCCGTTACCATAATGGTACCTGCACTGAATAGGGGTTTGCTAACATTACCGTGGACCGAGCTGGAGCCATTAATATTGGTCGTACCCATCGGGTCTACTCCGCTGGGTGTTGTTGGCGTATTACCGAGATTGATCCGGATCTGATAGTCACCCGGCAGGGGTGGCACCGCCACATAGGAGCCCGCGTCGTCACCGGTCGCATAAGTATAGTGGCGGAAGGTCAATCCTTCATTGGTCACCAGCCGCAAAGAGTCATTGGGAAGAATAGTCGTGTTGGTCGGAATATCGTCGAGGTACCGTGTGTCGTACATCATACCGGTCCCGTTATAAGAACCGTTCACATAAAAGTTCGTGCGAATCTCCAGCGTATCACCCGGCTGTACAGGACCGCCGACTGCCTTCTTGCTCAGGTTGACATAGCTGTTCCCCCATTTGATGGGAGCCGTAGCCTGTGAATGTGCCAGGTTACGGAAGAAGAGGATCAGAATAAATGTCCCCGCAATTCTGCCATAGGCAAAATTACCGGGTAAATGTGTTTTCATATGATACGACCTTTTTCAGGGGTTATCGGATTATATAGGGTCGACTCGATGTCTCGGCATGGGTGGTCTGCCGGGAATTATTATATAAAGGTAAACCGTGGTTCTTTAATCCGCAATCGTAGAAATACATTCCCGAATGGAAAATCTACTATGCCGGTTACTGAGAATTTTTATTATTTTGGGGTGTCCGACCAAAGACGGCCTCTGGCCGTCTTGACCGCACATATCCACCCCATGAAAAACAGACAAACCTGGTCCTGTGCCCTATACGCCTGCCTGTGCTTATGCGCGTCTACACCTCTATTGGCGCAAACGACGCTAACCTATTATAATCAAACATTTAAGATAGACACTCTCTACCCGGCAACCGGTACTACGGGAATGAGCTCTGCCTGGGAGATGGTCTATGGCCCCGATGACTCTCTCTGGGTAACGGCTTCGCATGACTACAAGATCTGGAAGATCCATCCCGGCAACAAGGGTGCGCGGCTCCTGCTGGATTTGAACAGCATGAAGGATTTTACAGCAGCGACGGCCAATCCGTGGCCCCAGGGGGGGTTGATGGGGTTGGCGATCCATCCCCAATTCTATTCAGGTAAACCATGGGTGTATGTTGCTTTTGTATACCACCTGATCGGCTGCTCGACTTGCGCCGGCAGCACCAGCGGAGCCCGTTGCAGCTATAACACCCAGATCGTCCGTTTTAGCTATAGTAACGGCACGCTAACGCCGATGGATACGTTGATCACGGGGCTGGATGGAAGCAATGACCACAATTCGGGTCGGCTTCGCATCAGCCCGATCCCGGAGGGCGACGGCAATTACCATCTGTACTATACCATCGGGGACATGGGCGCCGGGCAGCTGGCCAACATCTGCCGGGCGGAATTTGCCCAGGATACCACGGTTATCGAAGGCAAGACCTTGCGATTCAACGCGGAGCCGGATCTTACGCAGCCCGCGGGCCAGCAATGGATCCCGACGGACAATCCTTTCCCCTCTTCGCCGGGGGCGTCGACCCGAAGTCCGATCTATACATTTGGGCATCGCAATCCGCAGGGCCTGGCATTCGGGTCGGTGGACGGCGGGACTTCTTACCTTCTGTACAGCGTCGAGCATGGGGACCGGTCGGACGATGAGGTCAATATCCTCACTCCGCATTATAACTATGGCTGGCCAAAAATCTCGGGGCTCTGCGACGACAATTACACTTCGGTGGCGGGGGATTCGCTATATCTTGCCGGCCAGGCGGTGATTTCCGAGACGGGCTTTTGCGATACCACGAAAACTACGGTAGCGGATCCGATCTTCTCCTATTATAACTGGACCCGCGCACAAAACGACGTCATCGCCACGACCTATCCCAGCGCAAATATGAACTGGCCCACGGTGGCGCCGACGTCAGTGGCGTATTATGGCGGCGGAATGATCCCAGGCTGGAATAATAGTCTTCTGATCACTTCGCTAAAGAACGGTCTTTGGCGGCTGCAACTCAAGTCGGACGGGCTCAGCATCGACAGCACCGTCAACCCCTATGATACGCTGCATTACCTGACGGGTTATCGCTTGCGCGATATCACGGTTTCTCCTTTTGGAGATACGCTCTTTGTGAGCGTGGACAATTCCTGTTGCACGCTGGGACCGACCGGTACCATCGGCAAATCGGTTGCCTCGCCGGCTCCGGGGTTTATTCTGCGAATGGTCTATCTGCAGCCGCTGGCGCTCGACAGCATCTACAAGACACCCCCGCAGACACCGACTACCCAACAGCCGACGGCGTTGATCTATCCCAATCCGGCGCACGGGTATCTGAATGTTGCTGCTGCGCAGGGGCAGCGCAAGCCCTTGCTTATCCAGTTGTACAGTATCGGCGGCGATCTCGTACAATCCCGGCAGACCTGGGAGGATCAATCAACGCTTAACATTCAATCCTGTCAGCCTGGTGTGTATGTCCTACGCATGACTAACGGCGCTGCAGTCCCCATTCTCACTCAAAAAGTGCTGATAGAATAGCACAAATTACCTATATTCGGATGCTTTGCCCCGCTTCATGCTTAGGACAGCCGCGATACTGCTCTTTCTATTCTCGGCGATTATCGCCCGGGCGCAGCCCTTTCCCCAGTTGCGCTTCGCGCAGCTTACCGAAAAGGACGGGTTATCCTGCAATCAGGTCTCCGACATCACGCAGGACGAAGAAGGGCTGGTCTGGATCAGCACTGCCAATGGCCTCAACCGTTTTGACGGGTATGGCTGCACGCGCATCTTCGCCAACCCCGACGACCCGACCTCCCTTCCCTCCAACGAGCTCATGCGGGTCTTTGCCGGCAAACAGCACGACCTCTGGCTCCAATCAGCGGCGGGAATATGTCGATACAATATCACGACGCATAAATTCTACAATTTCCAATCCGGCCCCTCCACCCCCACCATCTTCCGGGAATATGAAGGCTGCGGCGTCTGGTTCGACCAGCAGGGCGCTACCTATATCTCCGCCCCGGAGGCCCTGTATCATTTTACGGATAACCGGCACTATACCACTATGGATGAAGGGCTCCAACCATTCATCCGGCGCGAACGGACGTTCAGGACCTACGGCAATATCCTCAGCGACCGCAGCGGAGGTCTCTGGGCCTTCCAGGAGAACATGATCTTCCGCCTCGACCCGCGGACCAAAAAGGTCATCCATTCCTTCACCCTGCCACCCGCCGTGGGTGTCGTCGATATGGTCTTCGACCACCGTAACCGCTGCTGGATCAGTACCTGGCATTCCGGTATCCTGCGCTTCGACGGCCAGACCGGTGAATTCTCCACGATCTCGCTGCAGAAACCCCCTCCCGACGTCCTGGCAGGTCCCGGCAGAGACATCATCGGCGCGGGTGTCGAATGGAGCCTCAATGGTCGCTTCTTCCTCGCCTTTGCCTCCAATATTCCGGGTCTATTACTCATCGATGAAGAGACGGGCAAATCGCAGCTATACCTGCACGAGGTCGGGCTCCGCTCTTTTGGCCGGCCCTTCGTCGACCGGCAAAACATCCTGTGGATCCCAACCAATAAAGGCGCCTTTTATCTCAATGCCGCCGGCAACCTCTGGGAACTCATCCCCACCTATATCAACGCCAACGGGACACCCGATCTCGTCGACCAGACCACGCCCTATGTAATGCGGGAAGAGGACAACGGTTACTGGATCGGCCGCCGCTATCATGGCGGCATGCTTTGGTATGACCGGAACTGGCGGCTGATCCGAAGCTGGAAGAAGGTCGTCGATTCCGTCGGTACGCCTGTTCAGACCGATGCGGGCACTCCCAACGAGGCCTTCGACTTCCGCCGGTTAGGGAATGAACTATTTATCAGCACCGAGTTCGGGATGGTCGTTCTGGACCTGAAGACCTTTACCCGAACCCTGGTCAGCTATCCCGGCATCCCCCTTATTCGGTTACGCACCATCGTTACAGAAGATGAGCATCATTGGTGGGTCCGATCCTTCGACCATGGGGTCTTCGTGTTCGATCCTGCCCTCCGTCAATTCACCCATCACTTTTCAATGCCGGGCGCCTGCGCAGGCTGCGCATTACCCCGTCTCAATTACCTGGTTCGAAGCCATTCGGGCATCCTATTCGCCTCCGGCACCAATGGCTTGCTGCGGTATGAGGCGGGACCGGATCGTTGGGTTGCCCTCCATCCGCACGGCCATCCCGCCACGGGCATTACCCTGTTCGGCATGGCCGAAGACAGCGCCGGTCTGATCTGGATCGGCAGCGACCATGGCGTCTTCGCCTACGACCCGGTTAAGGACAGTGTGGTCAGGACCCTATCCGAGAAAAACAGCGTCGGCTATGTCTATCGGGTAACTGTCGACTCGGCCCAGAACGTCTGGTTCACGAGCCCTGCCGGCTACTGGTGCTGGCTTCGCCGCCAGGATAAAACCATGCTGTTCGGCCTGGGGCCGGGGCTGCCCGACAACGACGAAAGCCTCCTCTATACGGCCTCTAACGGGAATGTATATGCCGGGTGCCTGGGCGCGGTGGTCTGGTTCCATGCGGACAAGTTGCGTGCTTACAATGTGGCCGGTACGGCAAAAATTATGGACGTCCTGGTCGGCGACAGCGCGGTCATTGCCGGTACCGATCCGAAGGGGAACCGGCAGGTAGTGTTGGGAGCGGGAGACAACAAGCTCCAGATCAACTTCGATGTAATCAATTACGATATACCCGCCAATAACCTGTTCTTCTACCAGCTAACGTCGGGGGCCGGCGGGACGAAGGTGGACATCGAGCCGGGGGCAGGCAGTTGGACGCAGGTGGACAACGGGCGGCTGTCCTTCAATAATCTTGCGCCAGGGGACTACGAGCTGTCCGTGCGCGGCGGGAACAAGCTCACCGGCAACTTCACTCCCGTGGACAAGCTGCTTATTACCGTCCGTCCCTACTGGTGGCAGTCCCCGGGGTTCAGGGCCCTGGTGGGCCTGATGCTGCTCGCGCTTGTCGCCGTGGCCGTGCGGATGCGCATCCGGGCGATCCGGCGGGAATCCGCCTTTCGGGCGAAGATCGCGGAGACGGAGATGCAGGCGTTGCGGGCACAGATGAACCCGCATTTTATCTTCAACAGCCTAACCAGCATCGAGAACTTCATTATGACGAACGAACGGCGGCTCGCCAGCGACTACCTGAGCAAATTCGCGCGGCTGATCCGGATGATCCTCAACAGCAGCCGAAACGAGCTGGTGCCGCTCGACAAAGACATGGAAGCGCTGCAACTCTATGTTGACCTGGAACAACTGCGGTTCGACAACAAATTCGGTTACCGTACCGAGATCGATCCGGTCCTGCAGGAGGGCGACTATCGGGTTCCGTCCCTTCTTATCCAGCCCTATGTGGAGAATGCCATTATCCACGGGATCAGATACAGCGACCGGAAGGACCTGGTAGTCTGTGTAAAGGTATTTGCGGAGGAAGATCATATCCATTTCCTGATCCGCGACAATGGGATCGGCCGCCCGCGGGCGGAAGAGCTCAACCGGCTGAACCGGCCTTATCATCAAAGTATCGGGATGGGGATAACCGAAGACCGGATCCATATCTTCAGCCGGCAGCAGGGGTCCGACGGCAGTGTCAGGATCACCGACCTGATCAACGGCGAAGGGCAGCCGGCGGGCACGCAGGTGGAGGTGATCATCAAGGCAGTCTAGAGCTGGTGATCGAGGCAGTCAAATTGATTATGGACCAGATTTCAACCATATTGATCGACGACGAACGCAGCTGTCTCCAGAACCTGGAACGGAAGCTTGCCGAATTCTGCCCCGAGGTGCGGATCATCGCTGTTGTGGAACAGCCAGCCGAGGCCATTTTCCTGATCAAACATCATAAACCCGATGTGATCTTTCTCGATATCGAGATGCCGCACCTGAACGGGTTCCGGATGCTGAACGAGCTGACGGACTACCAGGGTGAGATCATTTTCACCACCGCCTACAGCCAATATACGATCGAAGCGATCCGCTTCAGCGCGTTTGATTACCTTATGAAACCGGTGGTGATCGAAGACCTCCAGGCGGCAGTGAAAAGGTTGACACGGCAGTTGGCGATCCGCACAAAGGACCGGCTGGACGTTCTGCGTGAAGCGCTGACGAAAAACCATAGCCAGGACGACCGGATCGCGGTGCCCACCGGCGACGGTCTCGAGCTGATCCAGATGAAGAACGTGGTCCGGATCGAATCGAGCTCAAATTACTCGAGGATATATTTTATGGCCGGGAAGTCCCTGCTTGTCACAAGGCTGCTGAAGGAGTTCGAGGAGATGCTCCGCCCGTATCGCTTCTTTCGCGTGCATAATATCCACCTGATCAATCTCAATTATGTCCGCAAATATATCCGCGGGGATGGCGGAAAAGCGATCATGGAAAATGGGGATGAGATCGATGTGAGCCGCCGCCGGAAAGATGAATTTCTTCGGTTGATCAACGGATGAACTCGCCAAATTTCCCTGGTTTCCCACCAACTATCCATTCAAATCCGCCGGAAATCAAGCGGCATCCTTCCACCCGCTAAGAAGATAGACATTCGTAGCAAATTGCAAGATATGAAGACAAAGCTATTAGCAGGTGCGAGTGCGCTGCTGCTCATCCTCGCCGCCTCCTGCAACAAGCTCATCACCCTGTCCGGGCCTCCGTCCCCTGTTCAGCATCCTTTCCTGACCTATCTGAGCTACCTGCAGGGACTAAATCTCAACGTCGATAGTGAGCTTGTAACTACTCTCCCGGTAATCCTGAACGATCAGACTACCAAGGTCGAGGGCACCGGCCAGGCGGAGATCGCATTTGCCTTTCGCTCGGCCAATCCAGGTGTGATCAGTCAATTGGGGATCTATGCTCCGGTCAGCGCTGTCGCGCATACAGTTACACTATGGGATAGCGCCACCGGTCAGGTGCTCGTACAACTGAACATCACGACCAACTCGCCCGGCGAATGGAGTTACGCGTCCGTAGGACAGACCAATCAGGTCCTGGGGATAGAAGCCAATCACGGTTATATAATCGGCTTCAATACGCTGGCGGTCGGAGTACCCATCAACACGGATACGGTCGCCAATCAGGTCTATACCTTCAACGGCATCTACGACTTTAAGGCAAACGCGCCTCCCGGCAACCTGCCGATGCTACCCTTTACGGAATTCGGGATTACCTTCGAAGGCTGGTATATGGTCAATTATGACACCCCGATCAGCGCGCCGCTTTTTCCGCCGCAAGGCAGCTTTCAAAGTTTTGACGTCGTTGCATTCTTTGGCGCGGTCGATATCGAGTTCACTCCGGCGCCTTAAAGATGAGTTCCTAAATATTGGGAGTTTGCGATATCGGGTTTATTCCGGCCTATTCAATTTCCACGGGCACCGCATCCACCTTTGCCGTGCCGGCATCCAGCCCATGATGCTCATGCGGCTGGTGGTGGAAGAATTTCCTTTGGAAAAGTAAGATCGCAATCACTCCGACGGAAATAGAGGCATCCGCAAGGTTGAAGACGGGGCTGAAGAATTCGAATTCCTCCCCGCCGACAAAAGGTATCCAGGATGGATAATGAGAATTGATCAGGGGAAAATATAACATATCGACCACGCGCCCATGCAAAAAGGAGGCGTAGCCATGGGGCGGGAAAAGTCGGGCCACATGATCGTAGGTGCTGCGTTCGAAGATGAGGCCATAGAACATACTGTCCAGCAGGTTTCCCAGCGCCCCCGCGAAGATCAAGCCCGCACAAATAATGAACCCCGGATGGTATTTCTTCCGGATAATCGTCCGGATATAATAGACGCCGAATACCACCGCCACGAGTCGGAACAAGGTCAGGGCCATCTTCCCCCAGGCTCCGCCAAATTTCCAGCCCCAGGCCATTCCTTCGTTCTCCACGAAGTAGATCTGGGCCTTGTCTCCCAGCAACTTAATCCCATTATCGTATGGTGAAATCTGCTCGCGATAATAATCCCCGGCGGGACGGCTCAATGGCATATGTGTTTTGACCCAAAATTTCAACGACTGATCCGCCACGATGATAGCCAGGACCAGTAAAATGATTGTTCTCACCTTCATATTCAAAAGTTCAAATATAGTCAATACTACTCGAAATAAATCCGCTTGACCCGTTGGGAAACGCCCGTCAGGATCTCGTAGGGGATCGTTTGTTCCCAGTTGGCTAACTTACTGACCGATAGTTCCTTACCGAAAACAACCACCTCGTCCCCCTCCCGGACATCCGGAATGCCCGTGATATCGATCATCGTCAGGTCCATGCTGATGCTGCCGATGGTCGGCGCCAGCCGCCCTTTCACCCACATCTTGCCGATGCCATTCCCCAGTTTCCGGGAATATCCATCGGCGTATCCGATCCGTACGGTGGCGGTTACCGTATCCGATCCTGCCACTCCCCTGCGGTTGTAGCCGATCGTATCGCCGTCATGTAAATGTTTAATCTGCGCAATAGTCGTCTTTAACGTGGAGACTTCCTGCAATTCGAGACGCGGCTCCTTATTACCCCCCCCGGTCGATGGTGCGCCGGCCGCGCTGTCGATCCCGTAGAGCCCGATCCCCAGCCTCACCATATCCAGTTGCCATTCCGGCATCCGCAGGATCGCGGCTGAATTCGACAAGTGCCGGATGAAAGGATACCCCAGCGTCTTCTCCAACCGCGCCGCCATCTCCAGGTAAACAGCAGCCTGGCGTTTCGAGAAGGCATCCTGCTGAGGCTCCTCGCTCGCCGCGAAATGACTGAAAACAGATTGTACTTTCAAGGGCGCTGCCGGCAATACCCTAAGCAACTCTTCCCAGTCGTTTGCTGCTAACCCTAACCGGTTCATCCCTGTCTCCAGCTCGATATGGATCGGGAAAGCTGCGATCCCCTCTCGCTTCAGCCATTTTTCAAGGGACCGCAGGAGCGGAAACGAATAAATCACCGGTTCGAGGTTATATTGAACCAGCGAATCGAAAGCCGCATTCTCGGTATTCATAACCATGATCGGCATCCGGATCCCGCCTTTTCGCAAGGCTACCGCTTCGTCCGCATAGGCCACCCCCAGGTAGTCCACGCCATGGAATTGAAGTAGATTCGCAATCTCAAAACTGCCGCTGCCATAAGCGAAGGCCTTAACCATGGCCATCACATGCGTCGCGGGCCGCAGCAACTGCCGGTAAGCGCGGAGGTTAGCCGCCATCGCGCCCAGGTCGATCTCCAGTACCGTCTGGTGGATCTGCTCCGTCAGCAGCCGGTCGATCTCTTCGAACTCGAAAACCCGCGCCCCCTTTAACAGGATCGTCTCTTCACGGAAATGCATCCGGTGCAGCTCCTGCCGGAAAGCCGCCAGGGAGGGCAGGTATACCTGCTCCCCGTGGAACCACTCCCCGATCACCCCCGCATTGGCGCCGATCCGCTCTCCGATCCCGATCAGCCGGTCCACTTTCCTTTGCTGCAGGGCCCGACCCACTTCTCCATACAGTTCCGCTTCCGGCCGGCCGCTTTCCAGGATATCGGACAGGATCACGCTGCGTTTTGGATGTTGTTGCTGCTGGGACAGGAAGTCCAGCGCGATCGAAAGCGAGCTGAGGTCCGCGCTATAGCTATCGTTGATGATCGAACAATGATTGATCCCGCCTTTCAGCTCGAGACGCATCGCGATCGGCGCAAGTTGCTGCACGCGGGCGGCGATCTCCTCCAGGGGCAGTTTCAGCCAAAGACAGACCGCTACGCCATGCATCGCATTTTCGACCGAAGCCGGCTCCGTAAAGGGGAGAACGATGTCGCCGGAAATTCCGCCAAACCTGATCCCGACCTTCGTGGAATCTCCCAGATTTTCGAAGATAGGCAGCCAAAGATCATTGCCTTGCTCTCTACCCCATGACAGGAGATCCGGTATATCCAAATCCGCTTCCGCCCGCTCTCCTTTCCATTTCCATATCGACTCCAGGGTCTCCTGCTGATCGCCGCAATAGATCAGCACCTCCGCTTCACCGAACAATTTCAGTTTTTCCGCCGCCTTCTCCGCCAAACTACCGAATCCCTCGCTATGCGCCTCCCCGATATTGGTAAAGATGCCGATCGTCGGCTTCAGGATCGCTTCCAGCCGTTCCATCTCCTGCCGTCGCGAGATTCCCGCTTCGAAGATCGCGAGTGTATGAGCGGGTTTTAGTTCCCAGACACTCAATGGGACACCGGTCTGGGAATTATAACTTTTGGGGCTGCGGACGATTGAATAGTCCGCTTCCAGCAATTGGTTCAACCACTCCTTAACAATGGTCTTGCCATTGCTTCCCGTGATCGCGATCACCGGGATGGAAAATTGCGCCCGGTGGAAAGCAGCAAGCCGTTGCAAGGCGGCGAGCGTGTCAGCAACCCGGACGATGTTCGCCTCGGGGATGTTCTCCCTATTCGGGGTCCCCGAGACGATAAAGTTCCGTACGCCGCGGCGGTACAACTCTTCCAGATAGGCCATGCCGTCCCGCCGCGGCCCCAGCAGCGAAAAAAATAGGGAAGTCGACGGAAAGATCAGCCGCCGGCTGTCCAGCAATAGGTGTTCGATGGGGTCATCCCCGCGGTACCCAAGGAACTCTCCCTCCATTATCCTGGCAATATGGCGGATCGTATAGCTCATGAAGACTTATCCCTCCCAAAATACAAGGAATATAATATGGATGTAAGGATACACAGCAGGATCACGCCCAACGAGACATAGATCGGCAGGTAGACGTGGAAATATTCCACCAGCATCTTCAAGCCGACAAAGATCAGCACCACCGCGATCCCCTGCTGCAAATGCCTGAACTGGTCCACGGCCCCGCGCAACAGGAAGAACAGCGACCGCAGACCCAACACCGCAAATATATTCGAAGTGAAAATGACGACCATTTCCTGGGTGATCCCAAACACCGCCGGGATCGAATCCACCGCAAATACGACATCGGTCGTCGCCAGCAACACCACGACTACAAACAGGCTCGTATAGCGTTTTCGGCCATCCCGGACCAGCACGAACCGGCCGCCGCCATCTTCCCCGGTCAATGGCAGGAACCGTCGCAGCAGCCGATAGACCGGGTCCTTCTCGATATTCGGCTCCTCATCATGGCGGGTAATGAACAACCTCGCTCCGCTGATGATCAGCACCGCCCCGCCGATATACAGGACCCAGTGCGCCTCGTTCACCAGCACGATCCCCGCGGTAATAAAGATGATCCGCAGGAAGATGGCCACGAGGATCCCGATCAGCAATACCCGCCCATAATACGCAGGCTTCACGCCAAAAAAGGTAAAGATCAGGATGAAAACGAATATATTGTCTACGCTCAGGCTCCATTCCATGACGTAAGCGCTTAAATAAGCCAGTGCGGTCTTATGCCCCTCTTCCAGCCAGAGGAAGACAAAGAACAACATCGCCAGCGACACCCAGAACAGCGTCATCGACAGCGCTTTTTTCATGGATACTGTCGTTCCCTTCCTACTTAGCAATCCCAGGTCAAAAACTACAGCCAGGATCAATACAATTCCGAAAGTAAGATACGATACAGCCGATCGGTCCACGTGCGCAAATTATGCTGGTAAAGATAGGTGGAAAAAATGCCCGGAATAATATGAAATATCCCCCAAAATCCCTACATTAGTCTTCCTGCCACCTGCAACTTTCAAACAACTTCTACCCTTTTAACCGCAATCATCCTTAAAAAGACCGCTGCAAGTCCGCGACTTATCATTCATTCAAACTAAAACGGAATGCTTATGCATGCGTTATTCCGCAAAATTTTGCCGTTGGTAACGGCATTAATCACTGCACATACAGGGTTTGGTCAGATCGGGGTCGGCACCACCACCCCCGACGCCAATGCTGTCCTGACCATCAGCAGCACCAGCAAAGGTGTCCTTATTCCGCGGCTCAGTACGGCGGAACAGACCACCTTGGCCGCAACCCTCACGACCGGCCAGACCGGGATGCTGATCGCCGACTCGGCCACCGGCACCCTCTGGGTATGGGGCGGCAGCAAATTTGTGCCACCTTTCGCACTTGCCGGAAAAGCGCCGATCTCGGTCAGCAGTACCAACGAGATCGCCATCAACCCCGGTACCGCAGTCGGAGACCTGATCACCTGGGACGGGACCAACTGGGTGAATATGTTACCGGCCGTCCAGCACTTTTCGCTTGACGCGAGTAACCTCCAGCCTTACTTAGTTGCCAACTATTGTATTGCTTCCCAGGGTATCTTCCCGTCCCGTAGCGATGCCAGTCCTTTTCTAAGCCAGATCGAGCTCTTTGGTTTCAATTTCGCTCCCGTTGGCTGGTTCCAATGCAATGGCCAGCTGCTGGCGATCAGCCAGTACACGGCCTTGTTTTCGCTTCTGGGCACCAACTTTGGGGGCAACGGCACCACCAACTTCGGCCTTCCCAATCTCCAGGGCGCTGTGCCGATCGGCATGGGTCAGGGGCCGGGCCTTTCCAATTTCGTCGAGGGCCAGACCGGAGGCTCCGCCACCATCACCGTCTCGCAATAAATATCCCTTCAAACAGCCTTTATGAAAAAAATAATTATCTTCTTTTTTCTCTTCTGGCTTACGGTCTTTGGCTGGTCGGGGCTTTGGGCCCAGACCGGCGTCGGGACCACCACGCCGGACCCGCAATCAATCCTGGATATCGTCTCTACGCAAAAAGGACTGCTGCTGCCCCGCCTGACGAGCGCCCAGCAGGCGACGCTTGCCGGCATCCTTAATAGCGCCGAGACCGGGATGCTGATCCGGGACTCCATCACCGGTAAAGTGCTCTGCTGGGCAGGCACGACATGGAAAGACGCTTCGGGGAGCCTCCTCACGGCTTCCAGTCCGCTCAGCATCAGCAGCGTCGATACGGTGGCGCTGAATCCTGGCACAAAGGTGGGCGACCTGATCACCTGGGACGGGACGAACTGGGTCAATATGCAGCCGGCGGTCCAGCATTTCACCATCACCGAGGACAACCGCCAGCCATTTCTGACCCTGAATTATTGCATCGCGCTGAACGGCATTTTTCCTTCCCGAAACACCAGTGAACCTTTTGTCGCTGAGATCGATCTCTATGCGTTCAATTTCGCCCCCAAGGGTTTTGCGCTTTGTAATGGTCAGTTGCTGGCGATCAACCAGAATGCGGCCCTGTTTTCCCTGATCGGAACCTATTATGGCGGCAACGGCACCACCACTTTCGAACTGCCGAACCTCCAGGGCCGCGTGGCGATGAGCCAGGGCAACGGCTATGTCCAGGGCCAGACCGGTGGCTCCGAATCCGCCACGATAACCCGATGAAAATGTAGTTCACCACCAAAACACACGACTATGCTTCGCCATTTACTTTATACCGCACTTTTCCTCCCGCTCCTGTCAGGTTTCGTGCCGGCCTCTGCGCAGACCAGCATCGGCATGGGCACCACCAGCCCTGACAGCCATGCCGTACTGGATATCAGCAGTACGACAAAGGGCGTCCTCTTTCCCCGGCTGACGGTGGCCGAGCAGACAACTTTGGCAGGCTCCCTCAGCGCCGCTGAAAAAGGGATGATGGTTACCGATTCCACGACGGGCCACCTTGTGGTCTGGACCGGCAGCGCCTGGGAAACACCGGCTGCCGGCGTCGCCTATACCGCGGCAACCCCACTGACCATAAAGACCAACACACTTCAGATCAATCCCGGCACCCAATCGGGCGACCTCCTGACCTGGGATGGCGACAACTGGGTGAATATGCAACCCGCCGTCCAACATTTCAGCGTCACTGTCGACAACCACCAACCCTACCAGGTGATCAACTATGTCATCGCCCTATTTGGCGTCTTTCCAACCCAAAACGATGCGTCTACGCCCTTCGTCGGGGAGGTCTATATGATGGCCTGCAATTTTGCCCCTGTCGATTGGCAGCTTTGCGACGGACAGCTGCTGTCGATCGCGGAGAATCCCACCCTGTTCCAGCTGATAGGCACCACCTACGGCGGCAACGGTCAAACGACATATGCTCTCCCCGACCTGCGCGGCCGCGTGCCGATCCACATGGGCAGCAATGGTGTCAGCACCTATGTCATCGGCCAGACAGGCGGTTCCGAGACCATGACCTTTAGCCGTTAAGCGCCTGCATGAACCCGAAAAATACCATCGGACGAATCCTGAAGCTGCCGGTGACCCCGGCGCTCCTGGTGATCCTCATGCTCCCGCCCCTCGCCGGGCAGGCCCAGGACAGTCTGATCAATGCCAACGCCTGGGATCTGATCGGCCTTTCGCGAGCCGCCCATTTTGCGAGCTTCCATTGCCCGGTTAAGATCGCCATTATCGACGATGGCTTTGACATCGACAATCCCCGCTGGGCCGCCTATATCGCACATAATACCGCCGAGATCCCGGGCAACAATATTGACGACGACCACAACGGGAAAGTGGACGATTACGCAGGTTGGGATTTTGGCGACAACGATGAGGACGTGCGCCCAGCCAGGACCGTGGTCCAGAAGGAATCGCACGGCACGCGCGTACTGGGGATGTTCTGGCAGGCGCTTCAACTTCTCTCCAACGGCGCCCCCGCGGGTATCACCATCCTGCCGATCAAGGCAGTCTCGGACAACCGGATGAACAACTATGTTACCGACGGCTATAAGGGTATCGAGTATGCCATCCAGCAAAAGGCGGACATTATCCTTTGCTGCTGGGCGGGCCCCAATTGCTCGGCCGAAGAAAAGGCCATCCTTGCGAGGGCCTGGGCCAAAGGCATTATCATCGTCGCTTCGGCCGGCAACTTCGCGGCATTTCAGCCCCAATTTCCCGGCGCGTATCCCGCCGTCATCGACGTCGCCGCCACTGACAATAATGGCCATAAGATGCGGGTTTCCAACTATGGGACCTTTGTGGATATCTGCGCCCCGGGGGACTCCTTGCTCACTTACAATCCTTATAGCCAGACTCCCACGGCCAGGCTCGCCGGCACCTCAGCGGCTGCGCCCATCGTGGCCGCCGTCGTAACGGCTATCCGCGCCAGCTGGCCCGGTCTCTCCAATGCCGCCATCGAACGCCTGCTGAAGAACACCGCCGCGCCGCTCGACAGCGCCAATATGTTGTATGCCGGCAATTTGGGGGCGGGCCTCATCAATGTGGCCGCCATCCGCGATGCCCTCGAAGGAAAATCGGCTTCGCCGTCCCCGGCGAGCGGGGCCACCGCCGAAGCCCCTGCCCTTCGGCAGGCCCAGGGTTTTGTTGACCTCCACCGGCTACAACCGATCAATCCCGTACGGATCGAGCCGACCGGCCGCTACACCGGCATCAAATTCCTCCTGCAGTCGCCGGAGATCAACCTTGCGGTCTTACCCGATGTCCGGATGACCCTCTTCCGCGACGGCCATGGGACCGATACGTTGATCAGAAAGGATAGGTTACGCTATCCGTTTATCGCCATTGCCGACTCTATCTATATTTACAGCGCCGCATCCGCCATATCGCCTCAGCCTAACCGCAGTTCTGGCGCCACCGCCATCCACGCATCCTTCGCCCAGGCCGGCCCCTGGTGGTCCTGGTCCGTGATGACCATCGACTCCAGCACCCTCTATTGCGGAGGCACCGTCGACATCGCCGCGAGTGGAGATGGCATCCTCGAAGACGGCAGCGGCGCCGCTACCTATACCGGCCGCAACGACTGCAAATGGCAGCTCACCGCCCCAGCCGGCAAAAAGATCCGATTTGAGTTTGAACAGTTTGACACCGAACCGAAGATCGACCAGGTCTATATCTTCAATGGAAACAGCACCAGAGATCCCATCCTGGCCATCTTCAGCGGGCATAAAATTCCGCCCCCGATCACCAGTTGGGGAAATTCGGTCCTGATCTGGTTTATCACCAACGAAGAAAATAACTATCAAGGCTGGCGCCTCCATTACAAAATAGTGAACTAAACGCCGGTCCAACATTCAAAAACGAAGTACATGAAACGACTGCTCCTCTATCTGATGACCGCGCTTAGCTGCACCGCCGCATCCGCGCAATTCTACAATAACGGCACCTTCTTTGTCGGCACTTCCGGCGTGCTGTACATCAACAGCAGCTATACCAATACCACCGCGGCCGACTACCAGAATAACGGTACCGTCTATATCACCGGCAACCTGGTCAACAGCCAGGCGTCCATGCCCGCCGGCACGGGCCGGACCTACTTCAACGGCACCGGCACCCAAACGCTCTCGGGCACCCAACCCTTCAGAAACCTGAATATCAATATCGACAATGAGACCGGCCTCATCCTCGCCAACCGCCTGGCCGTCGGCGACACGACGAGCGGCCTGCTGACCTTCACTGCCGGCATCATTACGACCGGCACTTCTACCGAGGATGTCTACTTCTACCCCGGTTCCGCCTATTCCGGCTACGACTCTCTCCGTGGCGTCATCGGCTATGTGACGAAGAGCGGTAACACGGACTTCGACTTCCCCCTCATCACGGGTACGCATCCGGCGGACCTCTTACTGACGGGCCTGACGGGCGATGCGGATTTCCAGGTACTATATACGGGCAGCGGTTACGGCCAGTACAATACCGACGGCTCCCTGGTCCCGGGCGGGGTTTTTGGCGGTGAATGGTGGAATGTTGCCCGAAATGCGGGTACGGCCGGCGCCGAGGTCAACCTGAAATGGGATGATGCCCGCAAGCCGCTCATGCATACCGAACCCGCCAACCTTGTCGTCGCGCATTTCACGGGCGGCAGTTGGACGAACGCGGGCGGCACCAGCTCCAGCCCCGCCAACAGCGGCGTCGGCATCGTCGGCCCGTCGAATAGTCTGAGTTCCTTCAGCCCCTTCACCTTTGGAAGCACCGGGGTTCCCCTGCCCATCATCCTGAGCAGCTTCACCGTTACAGACGAGAGCTGCAAGGCCTTCCTGACCTGGACCACTTCAATTGAACAAAATGCCGTTTCCTTTGATATCCAGCAAAGCGCGGACGCCATCAGCTTTGCCACGGTGGGCAATGTCCGGGCCAACGACGCTCCTTCGACCTATCACGCTACCGTGGCCCAAAGTTCGCAGGAAGCATACTACCGTCTTCGCCTCAACAACCAGGACGGCTCCGTCGTCTATAGCAATATCGATGAGCTCACACTCAGCTGTCTGACCGGCGCCGACCGCCTGTCTATCTATCCCAACCCGTTGCCTGCCGGCGGCATGGCGATGGTCAACCTGACCACGTCCGTCAACAGAGGACCCGTGAACCTGCAGGTATACGATGCACAAGGGAGAAAAGTGTATAGCGCGATGGTGAGTGTGACGAGCGGTCTGAACCAATTCAATATCCCCGCCAGGGGTCTGGCGCAAGGGATCTATTCGGTGATCCTGGTAGGGAGTGACTGGAAGAGCGAGGTCATTCAGCTCAGCCGCGAATAGGAGGAGCGGCCCGATACTTCCGGCGACGCAGAGCCTGATACCCGTACCCGCCGAGGACCACAAGGATCAGCGGCAATGCGATATTGATGAACTGCCACATCCCGCGGTCCTTGTCCACTTTCGACGGATCCAGCAGCCGAAGCGTGTAATCCTTCGCCCGGGTCTCCAGGATACCCGAAGGATTTAATAGGTACTCTACGCAGTTATTGATAAAATATTCGTTCGCAAACTGATACCCGTCATCCCGGCTAAGACCCAGCGGCGACGGACCCTGTGCCGTCACCGCGTTCATAAACAGATCCCCGTCCGCCACCACGATCACCCGACCGGGCGCCGTCGAAACGGGGGCGAAAGGCTGACCGTAGGCATTCGCCAGGCTATCCGCGAGCGCTTGCGGCAGCCGGTTCTCGAACAGTGAGTGGAAGTTCCCCTCCAGCAACATCGCCACGGGGATATCCGGCTGGTTGAAATAGGCCGGGTCGTCCCTATACTTGAGGATCTCAAACGTAATGATCGCCGGCGTCCCCACGCGACGGCCATTCGCCGAGGTCTGCAGTAGGACCGTTTTATTGACTCCATCCGCCTTTACCGTATCGATCGAATTTGGATACTCCGCCAGTACCGGGTCGAGATTCTTGCTGATCGGGTGCGTCGTACTGCCGTTCAGGAGCGGGTAATAGGGCCAGGACAAGGCTTGCGTTTGCGGTTTCCCACCCGCATTCCCCACCACGACCGTCAGCTTTGCCGAATTCATATCTTCCACGAGGTCCAGGTTTACGCGGATGCCGTATTTGAAGAAAAGGTCCTCCAGTCCCAGATCGCGGTCAAAGGCAATCGTCTGCTGTTTTAGCTGGAGGCTGTCCTGGTCTGCATAAAGATTGCTTACCGCCCAGATGATCTGACCACCGTGTAACAGATATTGATCCAATGTCAGCTTTTCCCGTTCCGTGAACTTCCGGGTCGGCTTAACAATCACAATGGCGTTGAATTTCGGCGAGATCAGCGGTATACTGTCCAGTGCGACGATCCCGAACCGGTAATTGCTCCGCAACCCCTCGATCAGATCATAGACCCGATAATCCAGGGGTTCGCCGTTCCCTTGTACATAGCCGATGAGGGGCTGCACCTTGCTGGTTATCTTGTCGATTGCGCTGCCGAATTTATATTCGAGTAAAGTCTCCGCATTCGTATACAACTGCTCCTGTGGCTGTCCCTGTTGCGGCAACTGGACTCCCTTCAGCAGGTCGACCGGATAGATGCGGTTCCGGTACCGTACGACCGCGCCGGGGATCACTATCCGCTGCGTCTGCTCTTCTCCTTTGGCTTGCTGCGCCACCTGGGTCATCGGCTGGATCCCCATCACCGACATGGAATCCAGAAAGGCCTGCTTTGCCGAGTCATCCAGTCTGGTCAGCGGATCGAAGACATGCAACCGAATCCGGCCGCCGCAGTATTCATTAAAGTCTTGTAGTTCTTCCTGCGCACTTTTTGCGAGCTGCCGGATACCCGCCTTCAGGTTGCCTGCGAGGTACAGATCGACCTGCACGTCGTCATCCAGCTTGGCGAGCATGGCTTTGGTGGGCTTGCTCAGGGTATAGCGCCGTTCGGCCGTCAGGTCCAGGCGATAATGGGTGAAGGCGGCTGCCACGTTGATTGCGACGAGCACCAGGAGCAGGGGCGCCCAGCGCCAATTGGCTTTTTCCGCTTTAACCCGCTGCGCCAAATATTCGTTGGTGAGATATAGGAAAAGGGTGATCAGGGACCCGAAAAAAACGATATCCCGGGTATCGATGACCCCACGGCTAATGCTGCGATAGTGAAAATCGATCCCCAACATCCCAATATAATAATCCAGACCCGCCGCAAAAACCGGTAAGGCGCTGATCGCTCCAAACCCGCTGTATAGGAGAAAGCAGGCAAATGCGCTGGCAATAAAGGCCACGACCGCATTGGCCGTAATGCTGCTGCACCAGATACCGATGGCTGTGAACACGGCTGAAAGACAAACCAACCCGATATAGCTCCCCATGGTCCCCCCGGTATCGATCCCGCCCTGACCGGACAACTTTTGGATACAAAGGAAATAGAGCAGAGTCGGAAGAAGGGCTATCAGGACTACCGCGAGGCAGGCCAGGTATTTCCCGGCTATCAGTCGGGTGCGGGAAAGCGGGAGTGTTTGGAGGATCTCATAGGTCCCCATACGGAATTCGTCGGCCATGCTCCGCATCGTGATCGCGGGGATCAGCAGGAGCAGGATCCAGGGCGCCAGCTCAAAAAATTTCTCCAGGGTGGCATATCCGTTGGCGAGGATATCGGTATCCGGGAAGACAAAGAGCAATAGCCCGTTTAGTAGCAGAAAAACGATAATGGCGATATACCCGGTCAGGCTGCTAAACGACTGACGGAGTTCCTTTTTGCAAACGGCCCACATAGGCTGCGAAAATAAGCGATATAATCCATCCTCCCATATAATCGATCCCCCGACTCCCGTCAGCCGATTCCCTCACGCCGGCCCGCTTTGTCTTCTTAGATAATATTCAAAAAACCGGGTCCCATTGGCGTGATTTGTTATATTATGTTAAAAAAAATGTGGAAAAAAGAGTTAAATTAGATGAATGGAAAACATTTTTGTATGGCGGGAATCCCTATATTCGCATACTCAATCAGACAGCCTTCCTTCGAAAAGATATTAATGGTCAAGGCATAAGATATTTAACCGAAACCAACTGCATGTAAAGATCCGCCTAATTATGGCGGGTTTTTCTTTTTTGGAGGTTGGTGACTGTCTTTCCGATCTCTGCGATGGCGTAGTCCACTTCCTCAGCCGTTGTAAAGCGACCCAATCCCAGCCTCAGGGATGCATGAGCAAGCCGGTCTTCCAAACCCAGCGCTTTCAGCACGTAGCTTGGTTCCATCGAAGCCGAGGTGCAGGCCGACCCGGACGACAGTGCTACATTTTTCCCCAGGCCTGCCAGTAATGCATCCCCGTCGACGCCTTCGAAGGAGATATTTGATGTTTGCGGCAGGCGGTGCTCGCGGCTTCCGTTGACCCGGGCTCCTTCCAATGCCAGTAAAGCCTGCTCCAGGCGGTCCCGCAAGGGGAGGATGAGCTGCCGGTCGGCCTCCATCTCCTGGCTGGAAAGCAAACAAGCCTTCCCAAAGCCGACAATACCCGGGACATTTAGAGTACCACTTCGCATTCCGCGTTCGTGGCCCCCGCCATCCATCTGCGCCGTCAGCCGGACGCGTGGCCCCCGGCGCCGGACGTATAACGCTCCAATTCCCTTGGGCCCATACAGCTTATGGGCGCTAAGCGCCATCAGGTCGATGCCATCGACATTCACGTCGACGGGGATCTTTCCCACCGCCTGGGTGGCATCGGTGAAAAAAGGGATTTTGTGCTGTCGCGCGATCGCGCTGATCTCGCGGATGGGCTGGATTACCCCGATCTCGTTGTTTGCGAATAGGACGGCGATCAATATGGTTGTCGGCCTTATGGCGGCCTCCAGCTCCTCCAGATCGATCAACCCTTCACCGTCGACCCCCAGCCAGGTCACTTCGGCGCCTTGTCGTTCCACATGATGACAACTGTCTATTACGGCTTTATGTTCCGTCCGGACGGTGATAAGATGGTTCCCCTGTCCGGCATATGATTCGAAGACCCCCTTGATGGCCAGGTTATCCGCTTCCGTCGCCCCCGAGGTAAAGACGATCTCCTTTGGCTCCGCTCCGATCAGGGCCGCGATCTGTTCGCGCGCCAGGTCTACCGCCTCTTCGGCCTCCCAGCCGCGCGCATGGCTGCGGCTTGCCGCATTCCCAAATCGCCGGGTAAAATAAGGGAGCATTGTTTCCAACACCCGTGGGTCGCAGGGGGTAGTAGAATTATAGTCGAGATAGACCGGGAGCTGTAGCATAGCGGCGGGTTGATCCTGCAAAATTACCCCTTGTCAATACTATAATCGTGGAATAATTCGAGTATTTTCATCCCCATGCATAAAGTTGAACATATCGGCATTGCCGTCAAAGACCTGAGTGTAGCCATCCCTCTTTTTGAGCGGCTACTTGCCAGCCCTTGCTACAAGACAGAAATCGTCGCGGGCGAACAGGTAGAAACGGCCTTTTTCCAGAACGGGGAAACCAAGATCGAGTTACTCCAGGGTCAGGGCCCGGGTAGTCTCATTTCGCGGTTCGTCGAAAAAAGAGGAGAGGGGATGCATCATATCGCCTTCGAAGTCGCCGATATCCATGCCGAAATGCGGCGGCTGGCCGCCGAAGGTTTCACGCTGATTAACGAGACGCCAAAAGAAGGGGCGGACAATAAATTGGTCTGTTTCCTGCATCCCAAAGACACCGGTGGGGTATTGATCGAGCTTTGCATGGAGCGCCCGAGGTGAAGGCGATTGAGGTGAGGGTGACCGGGGAAACCAGGACGAACGGGCGACCGGGGCTATCGGGATGTCGGGACCAGGAAAGTGGTCGAAATGCTCCGCTGACCCCGCAGGTCGAGTGCGCGTACAAAATAGGTCCCGGCGGCCAGCCTGTTCCGGAAATTCACTGTCATGGTCCGGGATTGCATAAAGACATTTCGTTGAACCAGGCTTCCCGACGCCGAAAGGATATCTACCTGCCAGTCCGTTACATCGGTGAGGTCAGGGACGAGGTTGATGAAATCGGTCGCGGGATTAGGATAGACCTGTATGCCGGTCGCCATCCCGTCCGGCTTCACTTCGCGGATCGGGGACCAGGTCACCTGCCCGGCGATATCCTGGATCTGCAGCCGGTAATACCAGTTATTGCCTGTGCCGTTGTCGCTGTTCAGCGGGAGTTCGTCCGGATAGCGGTATTGAGCGGTGTTCCCATCAGCGGTTGCGGGAACGGTCGCGATATTCTGGAAATTATGATCGTCCGAGCCGCGTTGGACCACATATTGGCGACCAGTCGGCTCATCGGTTGCAGTCCAGCTCAGTTGCACATTTCGTTGGCCAAGGAGCGTGGCCGACCAGGCTGCCAGATCGGTCGGCAGGATGCCGGCGTTTTTGTTAAACTGATATTCCACCGAAAAGGTCATGGTGTTCGCGATCCCCGCGCTGTAATAATAGGGGGCATGATTTGCGGCATTCAGACTGGTAAAGGTGAATGCCTGATACTGGAGGCTTACGCGGCCTGTTCCAAGAAAAGTCGTGATGGCGGTGACCGTATCCGATGAGACGTGATTCTGTAGCAGGTTTACCGGTGCCTGCGTAACTTCCTGACCCGGGTTCAGCGGAAAATTACCCAGCGACAGGCTAGTCACATTCGAATAGTTCGCGGGCAAGGCCGGGCCGCTAAATTCATCCTGGACACCGACGGTAAGCGCATAAGTCGCGGAAAGTGAATCCGCGTTGCGGAGCGTGAATCCGTACATCGTATTTGTCAGGGCTGAGATGCGGATCGAGAGCAGCGTACCTGAATCAGGACTAAATTGGGGGAATTGGAGATGATAGATACCGAATCCATCACTCGTCAAGGCTGTATCATAGGTCCGGGTTCCCAGATTGCCTGGACTCTGTGCCTGAACGGTCTGCCCGAGGATAGACCAGACCAACACAGCGATACACACATTTCTCCGGACGAGAGGAAAATAGCTCTTCATCTTAATATGGATATTGGGTTGCAGTCTTTGTAAAACTGATTAAACCCATTATTTATTTTACTTATTTGGCAGTTCTGGCAAATAAAATTTCACGGTAGGATTAGCGGTCTGTTTTTGTGGTCTGAACGAGGTTTGAGGAGGTTCTCAATTCTTAGCAAAAATGAGGCCGGAGATGGGAAAAATACTACTCAGAATGAGGCATCTTGCAAAAATAAGAGAGACCACCTACCCATAAAAGGTCGTGGCCTCACTTTTGCGTTGTCCGGCAGGCTTTGCCTGCCGGTCGCCCCCCTTGGGGAGCGGTTTCAAATTTTATTATCGAGGGACTACTTAGTGATAAGTACTTTACTTACTTGTTTGCTGCCGTCAGATCCGGTGATCACGACCAGGTAGTTACCGGAGGGGAGGGAGCTGACCGTCAGCGGAACGGTGGTTCCACGAGCGTTGGTGACGTTCTTTTCCATCAGGACCTGACCCGCCAGGTTCACCAGCCGGATATTGCTGCTTACCGCGTCACCACCCAGGGTGATATTGATATAGTCCGATGCGGGGTTGGGATAAACGCTGACCGCGCCCACCGACCCGATCCGTACTGCCTTCACGGAGGAAAAGGCGGTGTTGCCGTTGCGGTCTACGAGTTCCAGCCGGTATTCGCTTGTGCCGCTGGCCGGCCGGTTGTCCGTAAAGGAATAGTTGAGCACGGCGGCCGAATTGCCGGCGGCGGGGACGGTTCCTACCGTATTCCAGGTAGCGCCGGCATTGGTGCTGGACTCGACGGTAAAATGATCCGAATTGATCTCGAGGTCCGTCGCCCAGGCCAGGTTCACCGAGTTGTTGTCGACGACCGCGCTGAAGCTGGCGAGGATGATCGGCAGGGTACCTTGAGAGTTCAGGTTAGCCGCGCCGACCAGGGTCGTACCATAGGAAGCGGGGCCGTTGCTTTCAATGCTATTGTTGACGAAACCTGAGGGCGCAGTACCGACCTGCTTGAAATAGGTAATGGTGCTACCGGAGGTAAAGCTGGTCAGCAAGCCATCGAAGGTCCCGGCTCCCGAGGCGTTCACCAGGGCACTGCCGTTGGCGAGCTCGATTTTATTAGTCGTACCGTCGTTTGACATGATGATACTGAAGGAGCTGGCAAAATTAGAGGCCCCTGAATTGCCGATCGACAGTACGGTTGTATTACCCGTCCCGCCGATGAGCACCTCGGAATTGTTGGAGAGGTTCACGTTGGTGTTCAGGTTGATCGTCCCTTCCACATTCAGGACGATCTTACAATTGTTGCAGCCTTGCGGAGGTTCAGCTGACTGCCAAATACCCGGGCCGACGGGAGTATGCCAGTTACCCGCCTGAATGGCGGTATAGGTCCCGCCCGTCTGGGCTGAGGAGGAAAGGGAGAAGAAGGAAAGGGTTAACACGGTAAGTGCCCCAGAGTAAAGCTGTTTCATGATCGCTAACGCATTAATGAATAAAAAAATGTAATTGATTCGCAGATACGGATCGGGCGATTTTACATTTGATTTGGATGCAGTTATGCGATATCAGCCGGCCGGGTTGACGATAACGATATTATCGCCCGTGGCGGTGATTAGAGTGGTTTTAGTAAAATTTAGGATGATTGGGTACTGCGCTCAGTCAGGAGGACTGATGTCTTTCGGTAGGAGGGAATAACGTCGGACAAACATAGAAAGAATACGACGATTTTGCAAGTACCGGGGAAAATATTTTATCAAACCGCCTCTTCGCCGGAGTCTATCTTACTGAGACCCAACTTGTCCAGGGCCAGTTGGGCTGCGATCTGGCTGGCGTCTTTTTTATTATAGGCCTTTCCCTGGGACAGCAATTCCCCATCCACCACCGCGCCGACCGTAAAAAGACGGCGGCCGCCTTCCACCCGTTCGTCCAGGGTCTCAAACTCGAGGTTCTTGCCGTTCTTGTTCGCCCAGCCGTAGAGCTTGTTCTTGTGATTGATCTCGAGGTTTTCCAGGTCATCGAGGAAAAGATAGGGCTGGATCACCCGCTCAATGACCCATTGCCGGGTCTTCTCAAATCCTTTATCGAGGTAGATCGCCCCTACGATGGCCTCCAGGGTATTCCCAAATATCTGGCTCATTTTCAGGCTGCTGTCAAACTTATTAAAATTGCTGATCTTCTTCAGGCCCATCTTGATGGCAATCTCGTTCAACTGGTTGCGGTTGACCATCTTACTGCGCATTTCTGTCAGAAAGCCTTCTTCCTTATAGGGATATTTTTTGAAGAGAAAGTCTGCGATGATGGCGCTCAGGATGGCATCTCCCAGGTACTCGAGCCGCTCATTGTTTTCGTCTGCCCCATCCTTGACCGAGCGGTGTGTTAGCGCCGTCTTGTACAGGACGGCCTTAGCCGGAGCAAAACCGAGCACATTTCGAAGCTGCCTTTTAAAAGAGGCGACCGTGGCATCGCCCTTTATAATTCGTTCAAGGATTCCCACACCAACAAGCTACAATTTTTTTGACCAATAAAAAATATAATTTGATTGAGGTACCCTTCGCTTTGCCCGGTTACCCCTCGTACTTTTTCACGATAACACAGGCATTATGACCGCCGAACCCAAATGTATTGCTCAGGGCGGCCCGTACCTTTCTGTGCTGGGGTTTCCAGAAAGTGAAATTCAATCGCGGATCCAATTCGGGGTCGTCGGTGAAATGATTGATCGTTGGCGGTACCAGGTCGTGGACGACGCTCATCACTCCGGCGATCGCCTCGATGACGCCGGCCGCCCCCAGGCAGTGCCCCGTCATGGATTTGGTGGAGCTGATATTAGCGGAGAATGCGTGTTCGCCAAAGACGTCCGTGATTGCCTTGACCTCTGCGGTATCTCCCAGCGGGGTCGAAGTGCCATGCGTGTTGATATAGTCGATATCGCCCGGCCCCATTGCGGCGTCGCGCAGTGCTGCCATCATCACGTTCTTTGCCCCCAGACCTTCAGGATGCGGGGCCGTGATGTGGTAGGCGTCCGCCGTGGCGCCGCAACCCGCTATCTCGGCATAGATACGGACGCCCCGTGACCGGGCATGTTCCAATTCCTCCAGCACGAGTACCCCGGCTGCCTCGCCCATCACGAATCCGTCCCGGTCCTTATCGTAAGGCCGGCTGGCGGTGGCGGGATCGTCGTTCCGCTCGCTCAGGGCTTTCATGGCGTTGAAGCCTCCGATACCCGATTCGCTCACGACCGCTTCCGACCCGCCGGTAACGATAATATCGGCCATTCCCAGCCGGAGCAGGTTGAATGCTTCCATGATCGCATTCGTGGAGGAGGCGCAGGCGCTGGTGACTGCAAAATTAGGGCCCCGGTATCCGTGGCGCATCGAAATATGGCCGGCCGCGATATCAAGGATCATTTTGGGAATAAAGAAGGGGTTGAAGCGCGGCGTCCCGTCGCCTTTTGCGAAATTGATCACTTCTTCCTGGAAGGTGATCAGCCCGCCGATCCCGCTGGCAAAAACGACGCCAACGCGGTCGGGGTTCATTTTGTTGTCGTCGATGCCGGCGTCCTTGACCGCTTCGTCGCTTGCCGCAAGGGCGATCTGGGTATACCGGTCCACTTTGCGGGATTCCTTCCTGTCCAGGTATTGGAGGGGGTCGAATCCCTTCAATTCACAGGCAAAACGCGTTTTGAACTTGGAGGCATCGAATAGCGTGATAGGACCTGCGCCGGGAGTTCCGTTCAGCAATGCCGTCCAATAGTCAGATGTATTATTGCCGATTGGAGTGAGGGCGCCGATCCCCGTTATGACGACTCGTTTCAAATGCATATAGGACTTTTCCCAGGATTTATGTTTGGACTCGCGCCTTTCAGCAGCTCAATTGATTTAAGGAATAAATCCGCCTTCTAAGCCCGAGTGCTTGAAAAGGCGGATCCATCGAATGTATTGCAGCGAACCAGTAATTGCGATTGCAGTCTCTGCTTACTTAGCGTGTTCTTCCAGGTAAGCGATGGCCTGACCCACAGTGGTAATGGTCTCAGCCTGTTCATCCGGGATGGAGATATTGAATTCCTTTTCAAACTCCATGATCAGTTCGACGGTGTCCAGAGAATCCGCACCGAGATCATTGGTAAAGGAGGCTTCGTTTGTGACTTCGGCTTCTTCCACCCCGAGCTTGTCCACTATGATTTTCTTTACTCTTGTAGCGATGTCCGACATAGCTTATTTGATTTTTATTAGTTATACGGCTGCAAATGTATTAAAATTGGGCTAAACCAAACAAACAAGGCATTTTTAATTTTTAAGTTTTAACCAGGCTTATTTGCGGATTATTAGCCATTTTTCCTTATCTGCGTGGGATTTGAGGGTTGGGGGGATGTCACATTTTGTATAACTTCGGCGTCCAGGCCAATAGGCCGGCAATAACGGTATGGCGCTTAGGATGATCGATCACGGAACCAAGGAATACCAGCAAATGGTGCAATTGCGCAATGAGATACTGCGCAAGCCCCTCGGTCTTGGTTTTGAAAAGGAAGAGTTGGAGCAGGAGAAAGAAGACATCCTGATGGGGGCATTCGAAGATGACCGGATGCTGGGTTGTTGTATGATGACCCGGGCGGATGCCCTCACGGTCCGGCTCCGGCAGATGGCGGTTCCCAACAATATGCAGGGTAAGGGCATCGGGCGCGCCCTTATGATCTTTGCGGAGAATATTGCGCGCGATTTGGGCTACAAAACATTATGTATGCACGCCCGCTCGACCGCCGTCGGTTTCTATCAGAAGCTGGGGTATCATATTACCGGTAACGAGTTTATGGAAGTGACGATCCCGCATTTTGTCATGGAGAAGGCCCTTTGATCGATGGGGGGTGCCGGGGGCCTTATTTGATCAGCCGGAAATTGAACGGATACCGGTAGATCTTTCCTTCGTTGGCCCGCACTGTCGCGATGATGACCAGCACCAGGTTTGCAATTCCCAGGGCCCACAGCAGCAGAATCCCGATTAAGACGAACACGAGGATGAAACAAACAATCCCCAGGATGATCACCGTGATCTGAAAATTCAGTGATTCTTTGGCGTTCTCCGTCACGAAGGAAGCTTGGGGATCATCTTTCTTGATCAGCCAGATGATCAGCGGGGGGAAAAATCCGAGGCCGCCGATGATCGAAAGCAGATGGGATAACATGGCGAGTACCCGGTCGTCGCTGGTAGGGGTGAACAGGGGGTATTCTTCGGGCATAACGTCTCGTTTGATGTGCGGGTGAATATACTGATTTTTCAGGCCGGAACTCCGTCGGCCAGTACGAAATTTGACATGCGCTTCAGGAATCCCAGTAGGGCCGCCATCGAGCGGATGTCATCCACCACCAGCAGGAAGTGTTTGCCGGTCTGTTTCAGTTTTGCTTTATTTGTATGCTTTTGGAGGTATTCGAGGATCAGCTTGAAGGTTTCCGATTCAAAATAAGGTGAATCCGGGCGGTCGATAAAATAGCACCGCAGATCTTCCTGTTTCAGGATCAGCTTCTCAAAACCGAGGCTGACCGCCAGCTTCCGGATGCGCACGGTATCAAAGAGATCGTCGACCTGTGGAGGGATCGGCCCGAACCGGTCGATTATCTCCAGATGCAGCGCTTCGAGTTCCTGCTCGTTTTCGCAATTGTCCAGCCGGGTGTAAAGGGACAGCCGTTCGGTAATACTTTCCACGTAGTCGTCGGGGATCAGGATTTCCAGGTCGGTGTCGATGGTACAGTCCTGGACGTAATTTTCCTGTTTGGCGATCTCGTCCTTGAACAGTTCGCGGAACTCGGTCCGCTTCAGTTCTTTGATGGCCTCATCAAGAACCTTCTGGTACATCTCGAACCCGATCTCGACCATGAATCCACTTTGTTCTCCGCCCAGGAGATTGCCCGCGCCCCGGATATCGAGGTCACGCATGGCGATCTGGAAACCGCTACCCAGGTCGCTGTGCTGTTCGAGGGTCTGTAAGCGCTTCCGGGAATCCGCGGGAAGGGTAGCGAGGGAGGGGGTGAGGAGATAGCAAAAGGCCTTCTTATTGCTTCGGCCTGCCCGGCCCCGCAGCTGGTGCAGGTCGCTGAGGCCGAAATGGTGGGCATTATTGACGATGATCGTATTTACATTCGGAATATCCACTCCGCTTTCGACGATATTCGTACAGACCAGCACGTCGTATTTCCGGTCGATAAAATTCAGGATGCGGTCCTCCAGCTCATGCCCTTCCATCTGCCCATGGGCATAGCCGATGCTCAGGTCGGGGCAAAGCCCCTGGATGATCGCCGTCATTTCCGCGAGGCCCTGAACGCGGTTATAGATAAAGAAGACCTGGCCGCCGCGCTCCGTTTCATAATAGATCGCGTCCCGGATGAAGTCCTCATCATAGCCATGCAGCTCCGTCTGAATTGGCTGCCGGTTTGGCGGCGGGGTATTGATGATACTCAGGTCCCGGGCGCCCATGAGGCTGAAATGCAGGGTCCGCGGAATGGGCGTCGCCGTTAGCGTCAGGCAGTCCACGTGTGTCCGCAGCGTCTTGATCTTCTCCTTATGCGCAACGCCGAACTTTTGTTCCTCATCGATCACAAGTAGCCCCAGGTCCTTGAATTTCACATCTTTACCGAGGATTGCGTGGGTGCCGATGATGATATTGATCTTCCCTTCCTCGAGCTGCTTCAAGGTGTCCTTCTTTTCTTTCGACGACTTGAACCGGTTGATAAAGTCTACCTGCACGGGAAAATCCTTCAGCCGGTCGCCAAAAGTCTTAAAGTGCTGGAAGGCTAGGATGGTCGTCGGAACCAGTATGGCCACCTGCTTGTTGTCACAACAAGCCTTGAAGGCCGCGCGGATCGCCACTTCCGTCTTCCCGAAACCCACGTCCCCGCACACCAGGCGGTCCATCGGAGCGGGAGCCTCCATGTCCTTCTTCACATCCGCGGTCGCTTTGCTCTGATCCGGCGTGTCCTCGTAAATAAAGGATGCTTCCAGCTCGGTTTGCATGTAATTATCCGGGGAATAGGCAAAACCCTTTTCCGTCTTCCGCTGTGCGTAGAGTTTTATCAGGTCGAAAGCGATCTCCTTCACCCTGGTCTTTGTCTTCTCCTTCAGTTTCTGCCAGGCGTCGCTGCCCAGCTTATTGACCTTTGGCACGGAGCCTTCTTTCCCGGTATATTTCGAGATCTTATGCAGCGAATTGATATTCACGTACAGGATATCGCTGTCCTTGTAAATGATCCGGACGGCTTCCTGCAGCCGGCCATTCACCTCGATCTTTTGTAATCCGCTGTAGACACCCACCCCGTGATCGATGTGGGTGACATAGTCTCCCGGCTGCAATTCCCGGAGGGTCCGAAGGGTGATCGCTTTATTCTTGTTATAGGCCTGTTTGACCTTGTATTTGTGATAGCGTTGAAAGATCTGGTGATCGGTATAGCACACGATCTTCAGGTCCTCGTCGATGAACCCTTCATGGATGGATTGCGGGATGGGATTAAACGTTATTTCCGCCTTCAGGTCCTCGAAGATGGTGCGCAGGCGTTCCAACTGCCGGGGGTTCTCGGCGAAGAGGCAAAGCGTATATTTCTTGTTTTCCCAGGACTTGAGATCCTTTATCAGCAGGTCGAATTGCCGGTTGAAGGCCGGTTGGGGGCGAGTATGGAATTCGAGTAAAAATGAGGTGGGATCCGATGGGCCGGCGGAGGGACCGAACTCTACGAGGTGGAAGCGGGCCAGCTCGCTCCCGATCTGGGCCGCCGTCACAAATTCGTCGCGGGTAATGCTCAATTTCTCCAGTTTGTCTTCGTCCTCTTCGTCCATTCCCTGGCGAATTCCGCGGCCGGGCCGTTGGTTGCTGGTCGCAGGGGCATTCCTGGCGGATTCGATCAGTTGGATATACCCTTCCAGCTCTTCTTCCTGGATGATCAACCTTTCGCGGGTAAAGGCACAGTCCTGCATCCAAATCACCGTATTTTCGGGCAAGAACTGCAGCAAGGAGGTCTTCTCCCCACTGTCCGGCCGGTTGTCGACGTTTGGAATAATATTGACCTGTAACAGCTTGCGTTCGCTCATTTGTGTCTCCGGGTCAAAGATGCGGATAGAATCCACATCGTTCCCGAAGAGTTCGACGCGATAAGGCTTCTCGTTACCAAAGGAATACATATCCAGGATGCCGCCGCGCAGCGCGAACTGCCCCGGCTCATAGACAAAATCCGTGCGCTCAAACCCCCTATCCACCAGCGTTCCCAGCAATCCGTTCAGATCCAGCGTGTCTCCGGCCTTGATCGAGATAATATTGCCGGACAGGGTAGAGGGCAGAACTACTTTTTCAAAAAGTGCCTCTGGGTAGGTGATGATGAGCTTTTTGCCCGTCCCCCTGGCCGCGGTAAGCCGGGTCAGCGCTTCGGTCCGGAGCATGACGTGGCTACTGTTCAGCAGCCGGTAGTTCTTTTTATTTTTAAAAGAAGAAGGGAAATAGAAGAGATCCAGTGCACCGGTGAGGTTCTCAACGGTATTATGAAGATAGGCGGCGGCTTCCGCATCCTCGCAAACAACCAGATGATTGAGCTGGCGGGTAGTCTCCTGCTGAAAGATGGCGCTGATCAGGAAGGCGGGCGAGCTTCCCTGGAGGTTCCGGCAGGCGATCCGCTGGGGGGTGGACAGTAAGAGCCTGTCCGCCAACTGAAAAAGGCGGGGTGAGCGTACAAAAGATGAGAGTAGGGCCTCACTGTTCATTCCGGCCGCAAAGATACGAATATATGCGGGAACTTCGGTAGAGCCGGCGGGTGGCCGGCTCCTTCACGCCCCAAGCAACCGATATCCTCAAATTCGCGTACGTCCTAATAGACCAGCTTTTGATTGGACTCTACGCTGCAATCTACCCGGGTCATCTTCCCGGGCAGAACTTTTACGGGTGCGATATTGTTCTTTTCGTCCCTTCGGGAAGCATAGAACAGATTGCCTTTTTTCGTGAAAACAGAGTAAGTCCCCGGAGGGAGTTGGATAGTAAAGTTTCCCTTGTCATCGGTATCGACTTGCCGGATCAACCGCGTATGAATGGCTTCGCACCAGGGAGAGGTTCCCTGCCGGGTTACCTCACTATCGTTGGTCAGGACGAAAACGCAGACCGTACCTTTTACACCCGGTCCTCCGGCCGAACGCCGGACGCTGTCACCGGGGCGCCGGGGGGGTGAGGGCATGCGGTTTCCGGCAAGCAGGTAGACTGTGCCTTCGATCCCGGACTGTTGGGGGGCGGCCAGTGCTGCGAGGATAATTAAACATAAAAAGTCCATAAAAACTGTAATTTTAGAAAAAGTATATAAAACACGCTTATGAACAGAAGCAAGGTCCCGTCCTTACTCCTCCTACCCTTAGCCCTATCCTTTTTCGTACTCCTCGGATCGGCCTCCCGTGCTCAGGTGCCTACTACAGATATCCCCAGTTTAATTCGAACGGTTCAAGACCTGCAGGTAAAAAGTCTCGCCCAGCAACAACTGTTGACCCGAACTGCCATCCTAAAGGGATGGCCGCTCGTGATCCCCAGCAAAAAAGGCCATAATCTCTATCTCCACGGCATCGATCGGTTTGGCAAACCAATCTATATCGCTACTGTCGACAACATTATCTCCGCTGCCACGATCGGGACCAGCCAATTATGGCCGGGGGGTGCGGCAAAATTATCGCTTAGCGGCTCTTCCAACGATATCAAAGGTAAAATAGCTATCTGGGATGAGGGGCTTGTCCGGCCCACGCATGTTGAGTTGGTGGGTCGCGTGATCCAGGTTGACAACTCACCCACGCTCAGCGACCACTCTACGCATGTGTCGGGCACGATGATCGCCGCCGGCGTCAACCCGGTGGCAAAAGGCATGTCGTTTGGCGAACAGCTGCTCCAGTGCTACGATTTTTACAATGATGTCGCCGAAATGGGGGCGGCTGCGAAACAAGGGCTTTTGCTTTCCAACCACTCCTATGCCACCGTTACCGGCTGGAACCCCGACTTGACCAATCCCAATCAGTGGGACTGGTGGGGCAATCCCGGAGATACTGTGGATATCAATTTCGGCCAATATGACGACGAGACCAGGGTTTGGGATTCGATCGCTTACGCCAATCCCTACTACCTCATTTGCAAGGCCGGAGGTAATAACCGCGGCGATACCGGTCCGCCCGCAGGGACGAATTATTTCCGGTTCAATGCCCAGGGCAATCTTTTCAATGCCGGTCCGCGGCCGGCCTTTGGCAGCAGCGGAAGTATCAGCAGCAATTCGGGCTTTATGACGATCTCGACCTATGGCAATGCCAAGAATATCGTGGTCCTTGGCGCGGTGAACCCGATCCCCGGCGGCTATTCCAAACCGTCCGATGTGGTACTGGCCAGCTTTTCGAGTCTCGGACCTACGGGTGACGGGCGGATCAAACCCGACCTGGTAGCCGATGGCGTGGACGTGTTGTCGAGTATTTCCACCGCCGACAATGCCTACGACATTTACAGCGGCACCTCAATGGCGACTCCGGCCACCACCGGCTCCTCCATGTTGCTCCAGGAGTATTATTCCAACCTGCACGGCGTCTTCATGCATTCTGCCACGTTGAAAGCCTTGTTGATCCATACAGCCGACGAGGCCGGTCCCTATCCGGGTCCCGACTATAGCTATGGCTGGGGGTTGGTCGATATTGCCAAGGCCGCCGCGGTCATCACGTCCGACAATACCAACCAGGTGCAGCAGATCCATGAAAGCAGTCTGACCAACGGTACGAAGGACAGCGAGAGCTGGAACATCACCGCCAGCGGAAAAACGCTGGTCAGCGCCACCATTTGTTGGACCGATATACCGGGTATACCACCCAATATTCCTGACAACGAGCACAATTTCAAAGACAATGGCCTCAAACTCATCAATGACCTTGACCTTCGCATCAAGGACAATACGACGGGCGTCGTCTATATGCCCTGGACGCTGAACCCGGTCAATCCGGGGGCTGCGGCCATCAAGAGCGATAATTTCCGTGACAATGAGGAGAAAGTGGAACTTAGCGACAGCCTTATCCCCGGCAGAAGCTATACGATCACGATCACGCACAAAGGCACCCTCCAGGGCAGCACCCAGGCTTACTCCCTGGTGATCAGCGGCGGGGGCGGGGCAGCACCCTGTACATCGGCATCCACTGCCAGCGGCGCCAGCATCGACCAAATTACGCTTAGCAATCTCAGCAATACACCGCCTGCCAATACCTGCCGTACCTATACTGATTATACGTCGCTGACCCCGGCTAATCTGCCCGTCGGTCAGACCGTGCCGATCTCGATCGCCAGTAGCAGCTGCAACGGCAGCAATAACACACGGATCATTTCCGTCTATATCGACTTCAACAACGACGGAACGTTCGAGGCCAACGAGCTGGCTTATCAGAGTGCGGCTTCGGCTGGCGCGACCTTCAGCGGCTCCATCGCGGTGCCCACGACAGCGGTCGTCGGCACCTATGCGCGGATGCGGGTCATTGCCCAGGAAACAAGCAGTCCATCCGCGGTATCGCCCTGCGCCACCTATGGCGCCGGTGAGACCCAGGACTACCGGGTCGCCTTTACCAATCCAGCCATTGATGTCGGGGTCGCCGATCTGGAGTATCCCAGTCTCAGCACATGTCCGAACGATTCGACCCTTGTCGCGGTCCGGATCCACAACTATGGGACTATCACGCAGGGCGCGATACCGGTTACTACCGTTGTCACGCAGAGTGGGAATATTATCGCGACGTATAGCACCACCTGCCGCGACAGCATCCCGGCGAACAGCGATGTCGTCTTCACTTTTAGCGGCGCCAGCCTGCAGCTGACGCCCGGCGCCAGCTATACGTTCAGCAGTTATACTTCGCTGAGCAGTGACGTCAATACCGCCAATGACAGCAATGTGACTACCGTGACCGCTAACCCTGCCGGAGCGAGTGTAACCGGATCGGCCACCGTCTGCGGCGCCAATGCTACCAGCGTCCAGTTAAAGGCAAATTCCACCGGTGACGATGTTGTGCTCTGGTATGACAGCCCGACTACCTCGACGCCGATCGCTGCCGGCAACAATACGACTACCAGCGATATAGCGAAGACCTATTATGTGGCGTTGAACAATCTCACGGCCAAGGGCGGTGTGCCAAATGCGCTGACGCTGGCGCCGGCATCTGCGAGTCCCGGCTTCTATTATCCCTTCGATGGCCAGTTCGTAGAATTCACCACCAGCGTTCCGGTGACGCTCCAGAGCGCAAGGCTCTATTCAACGTATCCCGGGCAGGTGGTCTTCACGCTTGCTTCCCTCGCCAGCTTTTCGGCCGATGGATATTCGTATTACCCGATCGACAGTATCAGCATCAATGTCTATGCTACCAACCCGGTACTACAGTCGGGGCGGGTCAACGTCAATGCCGGCCAGATGACCGATACGGGCGCGATCTATTATCTCAACCTGCCGGTACCGAACCCCGGCAGCTATATCCTGATTGCAGAATGTTATGGCGGGTCCAACCTGTTCCTCAACTCGAATATCGCCTCTAATCCCTACCCGATGACCATTCCCGGCGTCTTCGCGATCACGGGCAACTCGAATAAGTACAATCCCAGCAACAATTCGGATACCACATTCGACCAGGGGTACTATTTCCCGATGTATGATATCGGGCTCACGCTGGATGAATGCCCCGGACCCCTGACAGCGGTCACTCCGACCACGGAGGCGGCGCCGACGATTACGCTTTCCAATCCCAATATCCTCACCAGCAGCGCTGAGAGCGGCAACCAGTGGTATCTCAACGACACCGCGATCGGCAATGCTACCGGAATGATGGATACCGCCCATTTACCGGGTCTTTATTATGTCATGGTCACCGACCCGGTCACGGGATGCGTGCTGACGTCCAATAAAATCCCCTATAACCCGACCAATAATCCGATCGGGCTAACGATCGCGCCCAACCCAAGCAATGGTTCATTTACGTTGGAGTTTGCGTTCACGACATCGGACAATACGGCGGTCCGGATATACGATATGATCGGGCAGCGGGTTTATGATTTGGAGCTGGGTAATTTCACTGGGGTCTTTGCACAGCAGGTCGACGTTATGAACCTGGCGTCGGGCATCTATGTGCTAAAGATAACCCATGGAGGAAGTACTTACCAGGAGAAGATATTGATCAAACACTAAAGCAAAAGTAGTGCATGCTCCAACCTTGGCGGACAGGTACGGTCATTCGTATTGAGCAGGAGGCATCGATGACCCGGCGGTACTGGATACAAATTCCGGAACTGGAATCTTTCGACTTTGAACCGGGTCAATTTGTATCGCTTGACCTTCCGATTCATGAAAAGCCGGGTAAACGCCTGCGCAGCTACTCCATCGCCTCGTGGCCGGATGGTGGGAATGTCATCGAGTTGGTGATCGTGTTCCTGGAAGGCGGCGCGGGAACGACGTATTTATTCAATGAGGTCGGCGTGGGCAGCCAGCTAACGGTGCGCGGTCCTCAGGGTGTCTTTACTTTGCCGGACCAGATCGAAAGGGATCTGTTCCTGATCTGTACGGGAACGGGGGTTGCGCCTTTCCGGAGTATGACCCACTATATCCTGGATCATAATATTCCTCACCAGGATATCTATCTGATCTTTGGTTGCCGCAAATTGGAAGATGCGCTATACCGGAAGGAGTTGATGGAGCTTGCCGGGCAGATCCCCCGTTTTCATTATATTCCTACCTTCTCCAGGGAGACGGTCAGTCCCGGGGCCCCGCTGATCCGGACGGGATATGTGCACTCCATCTATGAGGAGCTCTGCAGCCAGAAACAACCGGCTTATTTCTTTCTGTGCGGTTGGAAGAATATGATCGACGAAGCCAAACAAAGAATTACCGCGCTCGGCTATGAGCGGAAGTCGATCCACCAGGAATTATATGGGTGAAAATACCGGGGGCTTACCCCGGCCCGGTTATTTATTTGGAAGCTTTCTCCTTGGAACTCTCCTTCCCATTTAGCTTCATCGGAATGACCGGGATGGTCTGCTGATCCTTAAACTGACTTTCAAGTAGTACGTAAGCCCGTTGGGCTTCCAGGGTTTCCTCGTTGCTATGCATCAATTCCTTCTCTAACTGTTGGATCCTGGTCTTACGTTTGTTCAACCTGGCTTTGAAAACGATATATCCAAATACCGCCCCTGCAATCGCAGCCCCTAAAAGGATAACCGGATTAATGACAACATCAAATGTGAATGACATCTTAGTTTAACAATTTAAGGTTGTTGTTAACAATTATGGTACTTGATACGTGAAGACGGCCCCTTTAAGAAGGGGGTAGCAACGATTGCTTCAGGGGATAGTTGGAGAGACGCACATATCCTGATCCACATTCAAATATAACAATAAAATGATAGAAAACCCGTAACGAAACTAAGTATGTGTTTTTATTTTTTGCCCGTTTTTTCTAGTCTCCGATCTGGCGGCTGATGAAGGCCGGTATCTCATGGATCGGGATTCTTTCTTGGGCCATACTGTCCCGAAATCTGACCGTAACTGTTTGATCCTCTTTGCTTTGATGATCAATGGTCACGCAGAAGGGAGTACCAATGGCGTCCATGCGCCGGTATCGTTTGCCTATGGCGTCTTTTTCCTCGTAGAAGCATCGGAATTTTGGCTTACAGGTATCCATGATCCCGCGGGCGATCTCTGGTAAACCGTCCTTTTTGGTGAGGGGAAGGATGGCAAGTTTGATGGGAGCGAGGCGGGGAGGAAATCTGAGGACGACGCGGCTGTCCGATTTTTCGGAGGTGCTCAGGTTCTCTTCGGCATATGCTTCGCTTAGCACCATCAGAATGGTCCGATCCAGGCCGATAGAGGTCTCGATGACATAAGGGATATAATTCTGGTTGATTTCCGGATCAAAATATTGCATTTTCTTTTTGCTGTATTCCTGGTGGTTCTTCAGGTCGAAATCGGTTCGCGAATGGATCCCTTCCACCTCTTTGAAGCCGAACGGGAAATCATATTCGATATCACAGGCAGCGTCGGCATAATGCGCCAGCTTTACGTGATCGTGGAAACGATATTTTTCTTTTGGGATGCCCAGCCCGAGGTGCCACTGCATACGTGTTTCCTTCCAGTGTTCATACCATTCCTTCTGGGTGCCGGGGCGGATAAAGAACTGCATCTCCATCTGTTCGAACTCCCGCATCCGGAAGATGAATTGCCGGGCGACGATCTCATTCCGGAAGGCTTTTCCGATCTGGGCGATCCCGAAGGGGATCTTCATCCGGCCCGTCTTTTGGACGTTGAGGAAATTCACGAAGATACCTTGAGCCGTCTCCGGGCGGAGGTAGATCTCGCTGGCTTCTTCGGAAATGCTGCCCAGCTGGGTAGAGAACATGAGATTGAATTGGCGGACATCGGTCCAATTGGAGGTGCCGCTTACGCCGCATTTGATCCTAAGGTCATCGATCAGCTTTCGCAGACCGTCAAAATCGCTGGCTTTGAGTAGTTCGTCAAGGGCGTTTTGAAGCGTTTGGGATTCCTGCTTTTTCCCTTCTTTTTCGAGCTCTTCGATGCGGCCTTCGATCAGGTGATCCACCCGGTATCGCTTTTTGCTGTCCTTATTATCGATCATCGGGTCGCTGAAATTATCGACGTGGCCGCTCGCCTTCCAGATGGTGGGGTGCATGAAGATGGCGGCATCGATCCCGACGATATTCTCCTGCAATTGCGTCATGCTTTTCCACCAATGGTCCTTTATATTCTTTTTCAGTTCGCTGCCATATTGGCCATAGTCATAGACCGCGCTAAGCCCGTCGTAGATCTCGCTGGAGGGAAAGATAAATCCATACTCTTTACAATGCGAAATGATTGCCTGGAACCTGTTGGTGTCTGTCGCCATAGTCGGCAAAGATAATGTGTGGCGATGACATGTCGGGCGCGCTAGGTCAATTTCGCGTTGGTCTGGTGGCGGCTGCTATCGCGGCCGTTCTTTTTGTCGATGTTGCTGAGCAATGCTGCGGTGAGGTCGACACCGGTCTGATTGGCGATACAGATCAGTACCCACAGTACGTCGGCGAGCTCGTCGGCGAGGTCCCGGCCTTTATCGGATTGCTTGAAAGACTGGTCGCCGTAGAGGCGGCTCATGAGCCGCGCCACTTCGCCTACTTCTTCGGTGAGGATCGCCATGTTTGTCAATTCGCTGAAATAACGGACGCCTATGGTGCGGATCCATTGGTCGACCAGCTCCTGGGCTTTGCCGATTGTCAGAGAACCGGATTGGGGCAGCACGGTGTGATCATCCAGCATAATATCTCCCTTCAGGAATGCTTTGGCCTGCCCCGTGATCAGCACGCGGTCTCCCAGCAGCTCACATTCCAGCCAACCCTTTCGTGCGGATAGCTGAATCGCGGTCAATTTCGTCTTGCCGAGCCTTTCGGCCCAATAGGGTGTCAGGCTGCAATGGGCCGATCCGGTGACGGGGTCTTCGTCGATACCAGATTGCGGGGCAAAGAATCGCGACACCATGTCCACTTCCTCCCCCGGAGCGGTGACGATAATGCCCCTTGCCCGGATCTGCGACAGCCGGTTCAGGTCGACGCGCAGGTCCCGGATGTCCGTTTCGCGCTCGAAGACCAGCAAATAGTCTGTCTTCCCTCTGAAGGCCTTCACGGGTTTCGGGTCCAGCCCGGCCGTCAATTCCGGCGACAAATCGACCTCCCTCAGTTGGTCTGCGGGGAAGTTGAGGCTCAATGAATCACCCTGGCGGCTCACGGTTAGCAGGCCGCTACGCGAATGGAACCGGATGTGGTCGCCACTATATCCTTCATAATGGTAGAGGACGAAAGCCGACGCCAGGGTGGCATGCCCGCAGAGGTCAACTTCCGTCGACGGTGTAAACCAGCGAATATGAAAATCTTCGCCTGCTTTTATCAGGAAAGCGGTCTCCGCCAGGTTGTTTTCCATGGCGATCTGCTGCATTACAGTATCCGGAAGCCATTCTTCCAGCGGGACAACGGCTGCGGGATTCCCCTGAAACAATGTTTTTGCGAAAGCATCCACCTGATATATTTTCATACAATTTTTTTTACAGAATTTCTACAGAAAAGCTTTATAGTTTTACGCCGATGAAAATTTTGATCATCGAAGATGAGTTGGACCTGGCGCAGAGCATGGCTACCTATCTGAAAGGAGAGAACTACCTTTGTGAGGTGGCCCATGACTGTCGGTCTGCCCTTGAAAAGATCGATCTTTTCGACTATGACTGTATCCTGTTGGATATTTCCCTACCCGACGGTAATGGACTGAGCGTCCTCAAGGAACTAAAGGCCAACAACAAAACAGACGGCGTCATTATCATCTCCGCCAAGAATTCGATCGATGACAAGATCGACGGCCTCAATATGGGCGCCGATGATTATCTCAGCAAACCTTTCCATCTGCCCGAACTGAACGCGCGCATTGCGGCGGTAATCCGAAGGAGACGGTTCGAAGGCAACAGGACGCTGGTGCTCAATGAGCTCGTGGTAGATCTGATCGGCAAGACCGTCACGGTTGGGCGGGAACCAATCGACCTCACGCGAAAGGAATACGATCTTTTACTTTATCTCGCCTCCAACAAGAATCGGGTCATTTCCAAAAATGCCATCGCGGAGCACCTCTCCGGCGAGCAGGCGATGAGCTATGACAATCTCGATTTCATCTATTCCCATATGAAGAACCTCAAGCGGAAGCTGCACCAGGCGGGATGCAGCGATTATATCCGCTCGCTCTACGGGATGGGTTATAAATTCGAGATCAAGACCTGAGGTGTCTCACTCGCGGTCCTTGCTATCGATCCAGATGGTCACCGGACCGTCGTTCAACAGTTCCACCTTCATGTCGGCGCCGAACTCCCCGGTAAATATCGCTCTTTCCAATTCCTGTTCGAGGCAGCCGATCATTTGGCGGTACAGTGGGATTGCTACCTCGGGTTTGCTTGCCTGGATGTAGGAAGGACGGTTCCCTTTTTTTGTGGCCGCGTGCAGCGTGAACTGGCTGACCAACAGGATATCTCCATTTGTTTGCTTTACTGACCGGTTCATAACCCCGGCGTCGTCGTTAAAGATGCGGAGGTTGACGATCTTTCCGCTCAGCCATGCGGCATCGTCGGCGGTGTCGGCGTCTGCTATCCCGACCAGTACTAACAGTCCGTTTCGGATAGCCACCCGGGGCTGGCCTTCGATGTCTACGGACGCATGGCTTACCCGCTGAATGACAACGCGCATTTTTTCGGTAAATATACGGAGATCAGGCAGGCTGCAGGAGTGCGTCCCCGCCTGCCGGCCGGGACAACCGGCGGTATTCCTGCAAGGCCACCACCACCGCACCTGCGACCAGCAGGAGAAAGAGGATATTCGCCATCCATTGGATCTGGCGCCCCAGGTAATAGGACAGGGGCCGGAAGAAAAAGCGGATCACGTGGCGTCCCGGTGGAATAGTCAGACCCCGGAGGACATAATTGGTCCGGATGATCGGCGCTTCGTGGTTATCGATCCAGGCGCGCCATCCGCGGTTGTAATAAACTTCGCTAAAGACAGCAAAGCGCTGACCCGGCGCCTGGGACAGATAGCTGATCTCGTCGTTGTCGTTCTTTACGAGTGAGATCGTTCCCGGGGAATCGACTGCGCTGCTCCATTTGACCTGGCTGCTATCGGCCGAAAAGACGATCGCGGTATCTTTCGGATCGAAATGTGTCAGCGCGTTCATCACGTCATTTGCAGAGGGCTCGAACCGGACGCCCCGGACGAACCAGACGGGTCCGAGCGTATTCTTGTTCTCCAGCACCGAATCACCGCCTGTCCTGCCGGGCTTTATAATATATTTCGTATTCAGCATATTGATCACCGGACCGCAGTTGGGGAAATTATAGAGTTGTCGGTTGATCAGGTCTTCGTAGATCTTTAGTTTTGCAGCATGATAGCCGCCGATCGACAGATGAAAATACGCGGTCATGGCGCCGTAGGTGAGTGTATTAGACAAGCTATCCCGCAGGTCGAGGACGCGAAAATAACTTTTGTCTTCCTGGATCTGCCGGTCGGCTTTGGTCGCCTCGAAATTCTGCTGATAATCGTCCCGTTCCATGTAATTCTCCTTGTTGAGGTATTTCAGGTCGATGGTCATGACATCCGCGAAAGTCAGCAGTCCGATCACCCCCAACAGAAAAGCGGGGCGGATCTTACCCCGAATATAGAGTCCGATGATCAATGTTGCCGCTGCTGCGAGGCCCAGGGACCGGATGAGGCTTTCGCCGAAAAGCGATCTTCGGTCTGCGCGCAGGGCCCGGACAAAGTCTTCCATATATCCGACGGCGGAACTGCCTCGGGCGGCGGCGGTTTTCAGGAGATCCGTCTCCCATTCGCTGGAATAATGGAACCGGAAATACATTCCGATCAGGAATATAAAAATTCCGCCCATGGACAATACTCCCCACCGATATTGGCGCCACAGCAGGGCCCTATCGTTCGCCCTGAGGATCTTATCGAGCGTCATGGTAGCGAGCATGCAGAACAAAAATGTGGGGACTACCAGGATCATGCTTGGCGCCCTGAACTTATTGTACATGGGGAGCCACCGAAGCAGGAAGGAATTGAATCCATAGAAATACGACCCCCAACTCATGGCGATGGTCAGTGCACAAACCCCCAATATCCACCATTTATGGCGGCCATCCAGTACGAAAATACCCATCAGCGCCAACAAAACGATGATCGCTCCGACATAAGGCGGTCCGGCAAAAAATTTTCCAACGCCACCCCAGTAAAAACGTGGGCCATCCGCTCCGATCTCCGAGGCCAGGTCGGGGGGCATGGTATTCAACACCCGGACGGCTCTTGATTGTTGGGGTGACAACTGGAGCTCGGTACTGCCGCCGTAGATATCCGGTACGAGCATCACCAGGGGTTCCGACTTAAACATACTGAACTCGAAAGCCGCTGAATCGCTCAATCCGTTATGACCCGACCCTCCCGGCGTCCCCGGGTCCGACGCCAGTTCGCTGCCGGCGCGGATCGTTTCTCTGGCGGAGTCATAGGTGGTGAACAGGACTACGGCGTTGCACAGGACACCCACGACCGCCGCACCCAATGTCAGAAGGACCACACGGGCTATCCGGCGCTGCTTGCCTTCGCGGATCCAGAGGATAATATAGCCAAGCAGCAGGCCTCCGGCGATGATCATCGTGTAATAAATGATCTGCACGTGATTGAAGGACACCAGCAGCGCCGTGAACAAGGACAGCAGCAGCATCCCCAGCCAATACCGCTTTTCACAGATCAGGATAAGTGATGCGATCACTCCCGGCAGGAGGGCGATCGACTGCATCTTTGTATCATGACCGACGGAAACGATCACGGGGTTATAGGTGGAATAGGCATAAGCCAGTGCTCCGATCATTCCGATATAGGGGTTGACCCGGAGGACGATCGAAAGGAAATAGAAGCAAATGCAGGCCAAAAAGAAAAAACTGGCAGGTTTTGCGAGGTAGAAGGTCAGGAGGCCGTAGAAAATTCCGGGTATACCCACCGACTGCGAATCCATCGCAATCTGGTAGGCCGGCATCCCGCTGAACATGCTATTGGTCCACAGCGGAAAATGGCCGTGAGTCTCCTTATATTGGAAGGAGCTATGCGCCATTCCCTGCCACTCCACCACGTCTTCCTGGGACAGCACTTTGTCTTCGAAGGCGGGTCTACAGTAAAGATAGGCTACCCCTGCAAAAACAAGGAGGGCGATGAGGTGGGGAAGAACACGTAATAACAGGTTCTTTAATATATGTTTCATTCGGTTAATGCGTACCTCTGTGCCGATGGGTCATACCGGTGCGGATATCCGAGCAATTCCCGGACCAGCTTGCCTGGTGGCCGCCCGGGCGATCCCGGGTTTTGGATTTTAAATTACCTTTAACCTGCCGGGTGCCTTCTCCGGCGCCGAAAATAGCATGAAGATGCAGATTATAAAAGAAATTATTTTCCGGACCGCCCGTAGCGGCGGAAAGGGCGGTCAGAACGTCAATAAGGTCGAGACGATGGTGGAAGGCTATTTTTCCATCCGGAATTCCTCCTTCTTCACGGATGGCGAAAAGCTGTTGCTGGAGAAGAAATTAGCGGCCAGGGTCGATTCGGATGGCCTATTCAGGGTCAAGTCGCAGGTGCACCGGACCCAACTGGCCAATAAGGCGGAGGTGGTCCGAAAGATGGAAGAATTGATCAGCCGGGCGTTAAGGAAGGAAAAAAAGCGGGTTGCCACCCGCCCGACGGCCGCGTCGAAAAAGAGGCGGATCGAAGGTAAACGGCGGGATGCGGGGGTAAAGGAAGGGCGGAGGAAGATCCGGGAGGGGGGTGAATAACAGTAGACCCTGCCTTTCGGCCGGTATCTACTGTCAGTAATGTTTAATGGTTGATGATATCTGATCCCGGAGGGGGTATAGGGGGGTGAGCAAAGTTCCGTTCTACAACCCAGCTTTTCAAGCGCACTCCTACGCAAAAACCATAGGTATTTATACCTATTTATTTAGGAATATATACCTGTTTCCCGTTATGCACGGAAACAGTATTTTGCCAACCAATCATCTATCATCTTACCTAAAACAATTCTTATGAGCAAAATCCTTAAACCGACAAGGCTTGTCCGGGTATTCCTGTTCATACTGATCGTATTTTCGGCCGGCCATCTGGTTTCCTGCAACCAAGGCGGTGGGGGGCGGGAAGGGGGAACGCCTGTCAATCCGGACACCGTCAGAAATCATGTTATTTCCATTGGGGAGGCGGACCAACTGACGACCAATTTTCGTGCCGCGCTCGACACTCTTGACAGGAAGATGCCTCATTTCAGAGATTCGATGGACTTTGGCCATGCGGAATCTTTTCCCGCCGATGTATTTCGGGCCTTGCTCGGGCAAAGGGGCGATTCCGGAGCAGTTGCCGTTGGTATCCGCATCTACTACGGGCGCGACGCCAATGGAAAGATTCGCCAGATCCTGGTTCCGTATGATTCGCTCGGAAATGATATCGTCGGCCATTATGTGGACGTAAACAACCAATCGAAACAAGGCGCACATGTCGAAGCCCTGAAGGTCAGTGACGGGCAGGCGTTCCAAAATGGCATCCGTTGTCCCCCTTTGTGCGGCAATGACAACAGCGGCCTCAACTAAACTATGTATATCAACCTTCGGTATCTTGGTCTTATAGTTGCGATCATACCCTGTATTGCGGGGCTGGTTCGTTACCGCCGTTTAGGCAAGACTTATCAGCCCCTTTTTCTCATGTCCCTGGTTGGGTTGCTGGCCGAGGCGATTGGCGACTATCAGGCCCGCCACAAGATCAGCAACGCCGGTGTCGCCAATACGTATGCTTTGTTGGAATGGATCTTTATTTTCTGGCAGTTCCGGGTCTGGGGGTTCTTCCGGGGCCATAAAGCAATAACCTATGGCATCCTTGCCGCGCCCTTTATCGTCTGGGTGGCCGAGAACCTGATTTTCGGCGAAATGACCAATTTCTCCCCCTATTTCCGCATTTTCGCATGCTTTCTTATCGTCCTTTTTAGCGTGAACAAGATCAATTTCATGATCACCCATGACAACCGGAGACTGCTGGGTCATCCGGATTTCCTGATCTGCATTGGATTTATCATCTATTTTACCTATGACATCATCTATGAGTGGGCGTTTCAGTCCAGCCGCAGCAGCGCCACCGAGATCATTATCAGTATTATCTTTCTATTCGGTTACATTAATGCCCTGACAAACATTATTTTTGCTATTGCTTTCCTGAGGATACCGGCCTCCAAGAAGTTCACGCTCTGGTAAAAAGTGCGAGGCCGGCAAAAGGGGAACGTAGAGATCGGGGTAGTCAACCATGGAAAATAGGATCCTTTATATCACGCTGCTGGTATCGTTGATTATTGCCATAATCATTGTCTATTTCTTCGTATCCATCATCCGGTATCACCGCCGGTATATGCGATTGCAGCGGGAGAAGATCTTCGCCGAGATCACCATCCGGGAAAACGAGCGCAAAAGGATTGCGGGGGACCTTCATGACAGTCTTGGGCCCCTCCTGTCAGCGGTAAAACTGAATATCAGCAGTGTCGATATCGAAACCGATGCCGACCGGGAGATCCTTGACAAAACGGCCGGTTATCTTGATGAGATCATTGGCAGCATGCGGCGCATCTCGCATGATCTCCTTCCCAATACGCTGGAACAAAAGGGACTGATCGAAGCCGTCCGCGAATTCGTTCAGCAGGTAAAGGGTAAACAAACGGTCGATATCCAGTTGTATATAGTCAAAGAGATCCGGGTCCCGAAAGAAAAAGAGATCCATATTTTCCGGATGATCCAGGAGATCGTACATAACACCATCAAACATGCGCAGGCCAATCACCTGCAGATCGGCTTCAGTGAAGAGAACGGTCATCTCCTTTGCCTGACCAAGGACGACGGCAGGGGTTTTGACAAGGAAAAGGCGCTTACGGCCTCCCAGGGTCTGGGTCTGCGCAGTCTTGAAAGCCGGTGCGAGATCCTGAATGGCATCCTTACACTGGAATCCGCGCCCGGGTTTGGAACGAATTATTTTATTAAAATACCGGTTTAGATTGTGGCAAAATATTGATTTTTGGGAATGAATAAAACGATCCGGCTGGTCATTGCCGACGACCATGAAATTTTTCGGGACGGTTTGGCCCTGATGTTATCCAAACAGGAGACTGTCGTTCTCGCGGGACAGGCGGCCGACGGCGAAGAGTTGCTCCGGCTGGTCGCGGATACCCGGCCCGATATCGTGCTTACGGATATCAAGATGCCCCGGCTCGGCGGGATTGCAGCAGCCAAGATCCTGCTCCAACGGTATCCCGACCTGAAGATCATTGCCCTGTCCATGTTCGATGAAGAGGCATTGATCGTGGAAATGCTGGAGGCGGGGGCGAAGGGCTATCTGCTAAAGAACGCCGACAAGAAGGAGATCCTCGAAGCCATACTGACCGTCAATGAGGGTGATATTTTCTATTGTAAGCATACGACAGCCAAGCTGGCTACCCTGATCGTCAGAAGCAAGCTGGATTTTCACAAAAAGTTTCAGGAGCCGCTGTTTACGGACCGGGAAAAGGAAGTTATCCAGCTGATCTGTCGTCAGCATACCGCTCAGGAGATCGGAGATCTGCTTTACCTGAGCAAGCGGACCGTGGAAGGCTACCGGACGCGGATACTGGAAAAGATGGAAGTAAAGAACACGGCCGGGGTAGTCATTTTTGCCTTAAAACATCATCTCATATCAGAATCAGACATATTATAGCGTTATTTTTGGAGATAAACCGGGAATTTGAGTAGTCTTAAAAAATTGGCGCGCGAAACGATCTGGTATGGTGCAAGCTCGATCTTTGCCAAGTTCTTCGTTCAGCTGCTGACGCCTTACCTTACCGCGGAGTTCAGAGGCTCTCCCGACTTCGGCAAGATGAGCCTTGTCTATGCCGCTATCTCGTTCATCAATATGGGAGCGTTGTTCGGGCTCGATTATGCCTTTTTCCGGTTTATCGTGAAAAAAGACACGCCGCGCAACCTCTATTCCACCCTGCTGATCTCCTTGATCGGGTCTACCTCGATCATCACAGCGGTCATCGTTACTTTCCGGCTGCTGGTTGCAAAGGCGCTGGATGTGGCCGCCCATCCCGGCTATATTACCCTTGGCGCCCTGATGATCGCTTTCGATGCGTTGTCGGCCCTCCCTTTTGCGCGGTTGCGGCAAGAAGGCAGACCGCGGAAATTTGCCTTCATCCGAATTTCGGGTATTATACTTTATGTCGCGCTCGTCTTTTTCTTCCTTTCGGTCTGCCCGCATCTGTTGAAGAAGCACCCGAATAGTATAATCGGCTTTATCTACCTCCCCGCATTCGGGCCAGTGGGTTATGTGCTCCTGGCCAATGTCATCCAGAATATCTTCCAACTGGGGATGCTGTCCCCGCTGCTGAAAGGGTTCCGCTGGAGCTTCAATGTCCCTCTCTGGCGGGAGGTGATGACCTACTCGCTACCCCTGACGGTTGCGAGTTTGGCGGCCATGATCAATGAGACCTTTGACCGGATCATGCTGGACTGGCGGCTGCCGCATGCGGGCAATTACGCCGCCTATCAGGTCGGTATCTATAGCGCCTGTTACCGGTTGTCGCTGCTCATCACGGTCTTCGTACAGGCGTTCCGGATGGGGGCCGAGCCGTTTTTCTATCGGCAAAGCATGGAGGAGTCGGCGCAACGCACCTATGCCCGCGTGATGAAATTCTTTGTGATCCTGGTCTCCGGGATTTTCCTATTCGTGATGCTCTATCTCGACGTGCTGAAGTATTTCATCCAGGACCCCAGCATGTGGGCCGGTTTGAAGATCGTACCCGTCCTGCTTTTCGCCAATATGTTCCTGGGCATATACTATAACCTCTCTATTTGGTATAAGCTGGCCACCAACACGCGTCCCGGAGCTCATATCACGCTCGTCGGGGCTGCCATAACCCTGCTGGTGAATTACTTCTTTATTCCCATCTTCGGGTATATGGCTTCCGCCTGGGCCACCTTTCTCTGCTATGGCAGCATGATGGTCATTTCCTTTGTATGGGGACAGAAAGTATATGCTGTCCCTTATGCCTGGAAGAAATTGCTGGCCTATATGGTGATCGTGCTGCTGGTATATTTTGTCTTTCTCGGGCTCTCCAGCTTTTCGCACAGCCTGATTTACCGGCTGGCCGTGGGAACGGTTCTTCTGGGAGGCTACATCGTGTTCATCCTGCTGGTCGAACGCCGTGAATTCCGGCGTTTGCCGGTCATCGGAAAATATCTCGGGGGCGGCCAGGCAACCGCGTGATCGTCAAAGCTGCGCCGCGCTCTGTAAAAACGGGTTATGCTTCTTCTCCCAGCCGATCGTTGTAGGTTCGCCGTGTCCGGGGTAGACAACCGTTTCGTCCGGAAGGGGCCACAATTGTTCCCGGATGCTTTGCAACAAGGCGGAATGGTCACCGCCCGGGAGGTCCGTCCGGCCGATACTTTCCCGGAACAGTACGTCACCGCCGATCAAAAATGCCCCCTCGGGATAATAGAACCCGACGCTCCCGGGCGAATGTCCCGGCAAGAAGAGGATCTCAAGGCGGTCCCCGTCCAATTCGACGGTCTGGCCAGGCGTCAGGAAATGCAGGGGCCCCCGATAGTTCTCGAACGGCATCCCCCATTGCAGGCCCATGCCCGGCGCCAGGGCCAGAACAGGCTGCTCTTTTTCGTGGAGATGAAGCGGTAAGTCCCAGGTCGTTGCGACGAATTGATTCCCGAATACGTGATCGAGGTGGCAATGCGTGTTCAGTAGTAGTCGCGGGCTTAATCCTTGCTGCTCAATATGTTCTTGCAGCGCCAGGCGTTCGTTGCCAAAATAACAGCCCGGATCGATGATCATACAAGCATCCTTTTGGTTGGATAGCACGTATGTGTTCTCTTGTACAGGGTTGAATTCAAAAGATTTAACGGTCAGCATAGCTCAAGATTTTTTTGGTGCGATTCCCCGCGATTTCTATAACTTTAAAACTCTTTAAAGAAAAGCAGGTATGCAATTTCATCAGTTTAGGTTGAAGTCACACTATTTTTTTTTGATCTTATCGGGACTTTTCTTTTTCTCCAGCCGCACCCTTGCCCAGGTAAACACCGTTGAATTTGGAAAGAACCGCCTGCAATTCAAAAAGTTCAAGTGGAAATACTACCAAACCACCAATTTCAATACCTATTTTAATGAGGGAGGTCAGGATCTGGCCAAATATGTCGCTCAACTGGCGGAAAAGGAGTTGCCGGGGATTGAAAAATATGTAGAATATGGTCTCCAGCGCCGGGCTAACCTGGTCATTTACAATTCGTACAACGATATGGAGCAATCCAATATCGGGCTCAACCTGGACTGGCAGACGACAGGCGGCATTACCAAGCTGGTCAATAACAAGATGGTCCTATACTTCGATGGGAACCACAACAATCTGCGGATCCAGGTCCGCGAGGGGATCGCCCGCATCCTGGTGGAGAATATCCTTTTTGGGGATGACCTTGGGGAATTCGCCGCGAACCAGGCTCTTCTCGACCTCCCGCAATGGCTTACGGACGGTTATATCGAATATGTGGCGGAGAACTGGAATACGATCGAGGATGACAAGCTTCGTTCCGCCATGCTTTCCGGACGGTATAATAATTTCTATCAGTTCGCATACGAGCAACCCAATCTTGCCGGTCATGCTTTCTGGGAATATCTGGCCGAGAAATACAAAAAAGAGAATGTCACCTATTTCCTGTATCTCGCCCGCGTCTATCGCAACCTCAACAATGCGTCGATGCGGATCTGCAAAAAGAAGTTCAAGGAAGTGCTGAAGGACTTTATGATTCAGGAGGAAGAAAAATATGAGGCCGAGCTCCGGGGCCGCCGCAACTTCCCTAAGGGGACCGTCCAGGTGACAGAGGAGGTCAATGATCATAAGGACTTCTTCCATTTTGTCCCCAACCCCGCGCCGCGCAGCCAGACCTATGCCGATGTGGAGTTCAATCGCGGAAAGTATACCGTAACGCTCTATGAGGGTTTCGTCAACCAAAAAGTGCTGTTGAAGGTTGGTGAGCGGTCGCTTGAGGATCAGCTGGCGCCGCACTATCCCCTGCTGGCCTGGGATCCGAAGGGAAGCCGGCTGGCCTGTATTTACTGGAGCCGGGGTTCGGTGAAATTGTTCGTCTATGATCTCGCGAGGCGTTATAAGTCTATCAACCAGAACCTGACCGACTTCCAGCAGGTCCAAAGCGTGAAATACATGCTCAACGAGAATACTCTGCTGCTCAGCGCCGTCCGAAATGGCCAGTCGGATATCTATACTTATGACCTCTCGAGTTTCACCTTCAAGCAGATCACCAACGATATCTACGACGATCTCGATCCCTCTTTCGTCGCCTTCCCCGGAAAAACGGGGATCATATTCGCTTCCGACCGGCCAACGGGTATGGCGCCCAACAGGGATACCGTGTTGCCCAACTATCGCTATAATATTTTTCTCGTCAACGCAACAGGAGATGATGCCGGAAAGCAGGTCACCCAGCTTACCCATCTCCGTTATGGCGACGCGCGGTACCCGACCCAGTACAACGGCCGGCATTTTACGTTTGTGAGCGATGAGAATGGGATCGCGAACCGCTATGCCGGTTTCTTCACCACGCGCAATGCGGGGATCGATACGGTCTATAAGATCGGGGATGAGTTGCTGCACAATCCCGACCCCGCCCAGCTGGACTCCGTGCTGAAGGCTGCCGGCAAACAGGCGCCCGACACTTCCTTTATGTTTGCCATCACCAACGATTCATCCTATGTATTTCCGATCACCAATTACCAAAGTGGTCTATCCGAGACGGTCAGCGCGGGGGACAACGGCCAGGTAAGCGAGGTGCGACAGGAGGGCAATCTCAAATTCCTGTACAAGCTGAAAGTCGATGAGAATGCCCTGACCAAACATAATCTCGTCGACAAAATGACCGACTACCGGAAAAAGACGGTCTCCGAGGCTACGATCACCAATGCCAACCTGCTCCAGCGTGCGCCGCAGCTGCACAAGTCCGACTCGGCTGTGCGGAGGCAGCCCACATCCGATTTCTTCGACAGCGAATTCGGCAAAGATACGACCAAGGCCAATACCCGCAGACCGGTCAACAATCCGTTTGCAACCGTCAGGCCGCTTAGTCAGCAGGGCCCCGTGGGTGAGCAGCCCGTCCTGAAGACGGCAAAGCTGTTCGATTACAAGTTGAAATTCTCGGTTGACAATTTCGCTGCCGGGTTCAATAATGACGTGCTCGCCACCAGATATCAGCCTTATACGGGGTCGCTGCCGATCAATCTGAACGGCCAGGATGCTTTCAGTGGTATGCTGAAGGCCTCGATCTTCGACTTGTTCGAAGATATCCGGTTCACGGGCGCCGTCGTGCTCCCCTTCTTTGGCAGCACCAGTGCTTCGCAGGTCAGTACGAGCGACCAAGCCTCTTTTCAGCCCGGGAGCGGTTCCTTTTTCGATGGCAGCGGGGAATACTATCTGCGGTTCGACTACCTGAAGAAGATGCTTGATTTCTCGGCGATCTATTTCCGTCAGACGCAGGTGGGGTACTATACCGATCCGGTGGTGCTGGGGAACAATTACGAGTATGACGCCAAATCCTATACCAATCTTTGGGAAGGAGTGATCAAATATCCGTTCAATAAGGTGGCCAGTCTTCGGCTGACCGCGGGGGTGCGCCGGGACGATGTTCAGATCCGACCCGACATCAATGGCTTCCCGCCGCTGGGCCAGTTTGATTCCGCCGGATTGCTTACGGGAGCTTTGGACAAGCAGACCTATGGTCTCATGCATATCGAGTATGTGTATGACAATACCTTGTTGAAGGCAACCGATATCTGGAACGGGCTTAGGTATAAGTTCTATTTCGACTGGATGAGCCAGCTGAACACCACGCAGGGTGAGGCTGAGGGAAGATATACCTATAATTTCGGGTTTGATGCCCGTCATTATTTGCCGATCTACCGCAATTTCATCTGGGCCCTCCGTGCGGCGGGTGATTTCTCCTGGGGCAACAAGAAGATTGTCTATTATCTCGGCGGAACGGATGGGTGGCTTTTCCCGAAGGCCTATCAGAGCCCGCAGCCGGCCGACCCCACGTACGCGTTCCAGTCGCTGGCCGTCAATCTGCGAGGGTTCGATCAGAATATCACGAATGGGAATAATGATGTTGTGATTAACAGCGAGCTTCGATTGCCGGTTTTTACCACGCTCTTTAATAAGCCGATCAATAATGCCTTTCTTCGCAATTTTTCGCTCATCCAGTTCTTTGATCTGGGGACGGCCTGGAACGGCAAATACAATGCGATCCAACGGCCCGAACAGGTCATCACCAGCCCTAATTATCCATATCTCAACGTTTTGTTGAAGGCGGGTGGGATCGGGCCGTTTGCCGGCGGCTATGGGTTTGGGGTCCGCAGTACGCTGCTGGGATATTTCCTGCGGTTCGATGCCGGCTGGCAGATGAATACCTTTTTCGATGAGAAGCCGGTGTTGAATGTGTCGATGGGTGTGGATTTTTAGGGCGCCTCAGCGTCCCGCGGGGGCTGCGCGACGGTGCGCAGGATAGGTCGGTCTTCCCAGGGCAAATATTGTTGCGCGATGCGGTTCTCCGGATGCCGGTCGAGCAGGTAGAGCGAGAGGACGAAGATCCATTCCAGCGGTTTCATCAGTAGATAGACGATGTCGGCGACCCAGACTTTGTCAAAGGCTCCACAATACCGATGTACGAAATTTCCCACGTGGTTGTATAGCCGCCGGATTGGCCGGTGCAGCCAGGGTACCCGCTGTTCCAGCAATTCCTCAAAGGCATTCGATACCAGGAGCTGACGATTGCATTGGATGCTCCGTCCGGCCCGCACGCCGGTGCGGAGTGGTTTGACCAGGGTTGGATGTCCTTTCGCGGCGACGGTACAGAGAAAGTGGCCTCCGCAGACGACGCCCTCGCATTTGTAGTCCCATTGGGAGAATCCATGTTTATATGTATCCGTAAATGCCCGGATGAGCGAATCCGGCTTTTGGCCGAACAGCAGCAGGATGGCAACCAGGACTGCCAGCACCGGGAGACAGAGGATCAGCAGAAGCGGGATCTTCTTGAAGGCGGGGAGATAGACGATCTCCCGGCACAAAGCGATCAGCCGGCTGTCGTCTTCGCTGTGTTCCTCGATGTTTTCCAGGGCCTTCCGGTGATTTTCCATCAGCGTTATCATATAGAGCATGGTTATCGGAAGATGGCCAAAGAACCAGTAAGCCCACCACTTTCCCTGGATTCCTACTGCGATATTCAGCGGCAGGCCGATCAGCAGCAGACAATTCACGATCACTTCCAGCAGCGGCGGTGCGATCCGGGCGCGGAAGGAGGAGTAGAAATAGGCGGCGAGGGAGCTAAGGATCAGAACGACGACCGTTAGCCGGTGGGCCGGTGAAAACAATGCCGAGTCGCTGCAGCAATCGTTGAGGACCGGCAGGTCGGTCATCAGCGTAATCACGGCACTTAACATAACGATGACTTCCAAACCATAGCGCAGGTTTACGAAATAACGTTCCCGGTGCATCAGGTAGTAGAGAAAATCCCAGCAAATCATCAGCACGAGGATCCCGTATAAAATGGCGATCAGGTATAGGCCGGTAAAGATGTCCATACTCAGTTATTCCATTTAATTCCCCGCGAGAAATACATAACCAGTGCCAGGGTGATGAACAAGCCGATGCTGCCCATCAGCAAGGCGTAGTCCTGAAGTTGGATCAGGGTATAGACAAAACCGTACTGCACGGACAGTTGGGCGCCAATGAATGTCGACATCTTTGCGGACCGCAGCATTGACCCGACATACCAGGTGATGAGGCCGATTGTCGCGACGGCCGCCACGGCGTAAGCTCCGTTGAAGCCGATATATTCCGAAAAGGAAAGGAGCAGGGTGTAAAACAAACAGAGCGCAAACCCAACGAGAAGGTATTGAAGGGAGTGGATCGGGCGTTGATAGACCCATTCGATCAGGAAGAAGGAGGTGAAGGTCAGCAGGATGATCAGGATCGCGTATTTCACGCAACGGGTGGTTTGCTGATAGGTATCGACGGGCACGATCAGGCTGACACCAAAGGAGGCAGGGTCCAGATCGAACGTATTCCCTTTCCATTGTTGCGGGAAGTTGCGGTTTAGCGCGAGCACGCGCCAATTGGCCACAAAACCGCTGTCTTTGACTGTTCGCAGATCGGGCAGATTGCTCCCTGAGAAGCTCGGATCCGGCCAGGATGAGGAGACCGCTACTTTTGTCTCCCTGCCGGTGGGAGCAAAGGACAGGTTTCCCGTCCCCTTCATCCGCACGGTTGTCGAGAATTCGAGGGGGCCGCCGGCAGCGGCGGGCAGCCAGCCGGGCAAAGCCGCGGTCAATGCGTTCTTGAATTGTTCGGTGGAGAATTTTGCCGGAACGAGTTCCAGGTCGGTCCCGCCGGTATGGGTGTCCAGGCGCAGGCTAATCTCGTCCTGAAGACCCTGAAGGTCGGACAGGTTAAAAAAAACAGCGGCTTCCGACCAAAGCATTTTGTCGGCGGGGAGATTGAGCTCCTGCAAGTGAAGGCTGTCGTAGTGGCAACGTACCTGTAACTCCGTCGTATAGACGATCACTTTGTAAATGCCGCGGTACCGTTTCTCGGGGACTATGCGGCCGCTGATATCCAGCTTCCCCGGCAGAAAATAGGCCCAGCGTTTTTCGGGTTTGGAGCCGCCGGAATTGTCAGAAACGGTTTCCACATAAGGAATGCCGATGACCGGTCCGGTGACGGTTTGGGCGCCGGCCCACCTCGAGCTAATCTCGGCGACAGACTCCCGCTCGCGATCCTGGCGTTCGGTGACGAGGTTGCTGATCAGGAAGGTGGGGATCAGCAAAATGAGGATGAGGAATCCGATCCAGAAGCTTTTTAGTACGATCCGGTTGCGGTTCCAAAATTGATTGATCATATTTTCCATGGTTCGTGATTTTTGGTAAATAGGATATATATCAGGGTTAAAAGGATAGAGTAGCAAAAGATCATGCTCCATGCATCATGGTGTCGGAGCGGATGGGCGATTAGGGTGATGATATCGCGCAGCAGGTCCAGGGGGTTGGTGAAGATGTCCCAGCTGTTGTAGCGCAGGTAACGGCCGATAAATACGCCCAGTGCGTTCAACCACATGATCGGGTATAGAAAGACCCATCGGCCGAGGAAGGAGGCATTGGGCGCAAGCAGCTTTTCAACCTGCCGGGTTGAGAGGATACCCAGCAAGAGTCCGTTCCAGGCAAACGACAGGATCAGGATCAGGTCGAACCATTCCGGCACGCGAATGTTCCGGTGGTTATCGGCGAGGTGATAGAGATCGGTAAGGATGTAGAAGGAGTTGGGGATGAAGAGCAGCCAGGCGAACAGACCGGCTATTCTTACGATCCGGCTGTTCGTTTGGGTTAGACCTGACGAGATCTGGTAAGGCACCCAGGCCAGGAAAAGATTCCAGGGCATAAAGAAGAAGGTCAATTTACCCGTATGATAAACCCGAGCCGCTACGAGCAGGCAGCTGAACAGCATCGAAAGGGTCAGGACCTGGTCTGTCTCCGACCGGAGAAAAAACCATCGCCGCCGGAGCGGCGATGGAAGAGGTAGGCTAGTCATAACAATTTGGGTATAAAGATTAACAAGCCGGCAACAACCGCCGTGATAGCAGCCACCAGCACGGCGCCGGCGGCCAGGTCTTTGATATATTTTATATAAGGGTGGTCTTCCGGGTGGAAGAAATCCATCATTCGTTCGACACAGGTATTGAGCATTTCCGTTATCCAGACGCTGCCGATGACGACAGCGAGGATGGCGGCTTCTGTGAAGGATACATGAAAGGCAACGCCGGCAAGGGTCACGCAAATCGTGGCCACCAGGTGAATTCGGGCATTGTGCTCGCGGACCAGAAACTCCCGGATGCCGGCAAAGGCATAGAAGAAACTTCTGAGGCGGCTTCGAAATGAGAATCGTTGTCGGTTCATATTAGCTTGTTTTTTCGGCGATCCATTTCCACCAGAAAGCCGTGCAGCTGGCATACACGAAAAGGTTGTAGAGTTCATCGGAAACCGAATGGCTATTGCGGTCGATCGCGATAAAGACGGGGACCAGAAAGACGATGGCCAATAGGCTAACCAGGACGCCCATGACGTGGGTTGGAATATAGATCCAGCCGCTCTTTTTGAACCAAATTGTCGTATTCATACATTCGTAATTTTTGCATTCAGGCCCGGAGGGCGTTTGTGATATAGACCTGGATCACCACGTAGTAGCGGAGGTGCTGGATGAGGGTATAGGTTATCAGAATGAGCAACAGCAATAATCCCTGCAAGGCGATCGCCGAGTTGAGCCAATGGCGGCGGCCGCGGAATGCGGACAGATTGAATGCGATGGCCAGCAGCACGGATCCGAGGATGACTTGTGCTTTGTGAAATTCGAAAAGGTGAAAAGGCGATTGAAGGAAAGAGGGGGCAAAGAAATAGTAGGGGCTTTTTGCGCCGAGACAGACCCGTGCCAGCATGGTCAGCATGAAATAGCTGGCGGGTAATAATAGGGTGATCCCCAAAAGTCCTGAACTCAGAGAGCGAAGATGCGCCAAACGTGTCATGGTTGTAGGTTTCATAATTATAAAAGTGCTTTGTATTTCAAAGTAAATGATCCAAAAAAATACGGCTTTTCACCGCTAAAAAAATTGATCCGGGGACCGGATCGCTACGTCCCATTCACGCCGCGGATCATGTTTTCCAGCGCCTGGAGGTGATCTTTGAACGCCCTCTCGCCTGCCTTTGTGATCGAATAGGTCGTATTCGTCTTCCGGCCGATGAACCCTTTGTGAACCTTCACGAAACCGTTCTCTTCGAGGTTCATCAGGTGTGAAGCCAGATTCCCGTCGGTCAGTTCCAGGAGCTGTTTCAGTTCGTTAAAGCTGACCTCCGCGTTCATCAGCAGGATGCTCATCACGCCCATCCGGATGCGACTGTCGAATACTTTGTTTAGGTTTCCGATCGGATTCTTCATGACTTCTCATATTTCCACCACATGATCAGTCCGTATATGATGTGCAGGACGCCAAATCCGGCCGCCCAGAAATAAAGTCCATCATGCGGGTAGTACATGCAAACGCAACCCAGCGCAATTTCGAGCAGTCCAAGATAGCGAATATCCGTCAACGTGTATTTACTGGCATTGACGAGCGCAAGTCCGTAGAACACGAGGCAGCTCGGGGCGACGTATTCCCAGTCCGACCGGTACAGCAATCCGAGGGCAAAGAACCCGCCTGCTGCCAAGGGGATCAGCATATTGATCGCCAGGCGCCGGGAGGTGGGGTCCCAGATGGGTAAGCGACTTTTCCTTGCCTTCCGCCAGGTCAACAGGGTGGACGTCGCGAGGGCGGCGATCAACACTGCGGCGGCCACCTCGATCAGTTTCCATTTCAGGTCGTTCGCTTCATCGTGCGTATAGCCGTACCGGGAGACATATCCATTCCTCCCATAGTATTCCGTGATGAAGTTGTGGGCGATCCGGGCACCGATCAGCGCGCAGATGCCGGCGCTGACGCCGCTCAATCCGCTCAGGGAGATAAAACGCGAACTACGTTCCATCATCCGCTTGATATCCTGCAAGGTTTCCAGGGACTGATCTTCCGGGGACTGGTGATCCATATAAAAGTACTTTGAATTACAAAGTAAATGGAAAGAATTGGTCTGCGCAAGTTTTTTTGAAGGAATTTTCCCGGGGGGGGTGACGAGGGCGGTTTTTTTTAGAGGGCGTTAAAAAATAAGTTCCATCTGGATATTGCTGCGTTCGTAGGGTGAGGGAGGGCCGGCGGTTTTATGGAAGCCCAGCTTGTAATAGAGATTGATGGCTGGCTTTAACATGGTATTGCTTTCGAGATAGACGCGCCAGGCGCCTGCGGCGCGGGCCTGTGCAATGCAGGCCATGCCGAGGAGGGATCCGATCCCCAGGCCCTGTGTCTTTGGCGACACGGCCATTTTCGCCAGCTCATACCCTCCGTCCTCCATGCGGATCAAGGCGCAGGTACCTACGGGCTCCTCTTTGTACAGCGCCATAAAAATATATCCGCCCCGGTCGATGATGTATTCTGCCGGATGATCGAGTGCTTTATGATCGCTCTCCTCCATTTGAAAATATCTTGTTATCCATTCCTCGTTCAATTGCCGGAAGGCCGACTGATAGCGGCTTTCGAATTCCACGATCGCAATCTCGCGGCTTTCGCGGATCTTCTTTTCTTCCCGGACGCGTTGCAGCAGGCTCTTTTGTTCCAGCAGGAACTCCCATTCGCCCATGGCTTTCCACAGGTCATGATTTGTTTCCTTCATAGCTTTTTCGATGGCGGCGGTCACGTCTTCGATCTGTGGCTGCATTTTCTCCCGCAACTGTTGTCCCGCCGGCGAGAGCAGGACGAAATTCTTCCGCCCGTCTTCGGATCCTTTTTTCTCGATGACATACCCTTTTGCAGCCATTTCGCGGACGATCTGGCTCACGGATGGGTGGGTGCGGCCGATTTCGCGGGCAATATCCGTGATCGTTATTTCGGCTTTGGGGGACAATGAATAAAAGACGGGAAACCATTTCGGCTGGAGATCGACCTGATAGAGATCGTAGAGGGCGGCCGCCTGTTCGGTCACTTGGTCGCTGAGCCGCCGCAGCCGGCTGCCAAGCGCCATTTTTCCGGTTTTTGAATAGAAGTCCATAATAAAAGATACCGATTACGTAAGTGCTTACATAAATTTAGGGTATATTTTCCTCCCCTCCAAATTTTCCCTACTTTAGGGGATCAACTACGATTACATGCCCGATTCCTTCGTTTTAGCCCTGGATCAGGGCACCACCAGTTCGAGGGCCATTCTATTCGATCGGAGTGGCCGGATCCGCCAGATAGCACAGAAAGAGTTCCAACAATACTATCCGCAGCCAGGCTGGGTTGAGCACGATCCGGAGGAGATCTGGTCCTCTCAATACGGGGTTTTGGCGGAGGTCCTGGCAAAGGCGGGCTGCACGACCAGGGATATTGCCGCCATCGGGATAACCAACCAGCGCGAGACGGCCATTGTCTGGGATCGGTCGACCGGGCGTCCCATTCATCCCGCTATCGTCTGGCAGGACCGCCGGACTGCGGGTTATTGCGATGAGCTAAAAGCGCAAGGGCTCGCTGAGATGATCCGAGAACGAACGGGGCTGGTGATCGACGCCTATTTCTCCGCCACGAAACTAAAATGGATGCTGGATCAGGTCCCGGGGGCAAGAGCTCGCGCGGAGCGGGGAGAACTGGCCTTTGGCACGGTGGACAGCTGGCTTGTCTGGAAGCTGACCGGAGGCAAGCTACATATCACCGACAGCACCAATGCTTCGCGTACGCTGCTGCTCAATATCCATACGGGTAAATGGGATCCCGAATTGTTGCGGCTTTTCGATATACCGTCTTCTATTTTACCGGAGGTGCGGTCTTCCAGTGAGGTCTATGGATCCACGGCCAGTATTATGGCGCCGGGATCGGTAGGGGTACCGATTGCCGGCATTGCCGGCGATCAGCAGGCCGCTTTGTTCGGGCAGCTCTGCACTCAGCCGGGGATGGTTAAAAATACTTACGGTACCGGCTGCTTCCTCCTTATGCACACGGGGGGGACAGCTGTCCGGTCGCAAAACAATCTTCTTACCACGATTGCCTGGACTCGCGGTGGCCTGACCGAATATGCATTGGAGGGGAGTATTTTTATTGCCGGTGCGGTGGTTCAATGGCTGCGGGACGGGCTGCATCTTATCCGTTCCTCCGGGGAAGTCGAAGTCCTGGCAAAGAGTGTCGCTGATACGGAGGGGGTATATTTCGTCCCGGCCTTTGCCGGCCTGGGTGCTCCCCACTGGAATCAATATGCGCGGGGAACGATATTCGGAATGACCCGCGGCACGCGCCAGGCGCATATCGCGCGGGCTGCGCTGGAGAGTATTGCGTACCAGACGTTGGACGTCCTCAAGGCGATGGAGGCCGACAGCGGCATCGTCCTGAAGGAGCTGCGGGTGGATGGCGGGGCGACGGCCAATGATCTGTTGATGCAATTTCAATCCGATATCCTGCAGGTACCTGTTATCCGTCCCACCGTGACCGAAACCACGGCGTTGGGTGCGGCCTATCTGGCGGGGCTGGGGGCAGGTTACTGGGGATCGGTGGAAGAGTTGCAGCAACAGTGGGCAGTCGACCGGCGATTCAGTCCGGCCATGGATGCGAATCAGATCACGGGGCTGCTAAAAGGCTGGCGCCGGGCCATCAAAGCGGCGATTGCCTGGACTGAATGATGAGGCGACACGATATGATCCAAGCCGTGATCGCCAAAGGTGTCCAGCCATGGGACTTTTGCATTATCGGCGGCGGGGCCTCCGGATTGGGCGTCGCGGTCGACGCTGCTTCCCGCGGATTCAGCACTTTGCTGATGGAGGAATACGATTTTGCCAAGGGAACCTCTTCGCGTGCTACCAAGCTTGTCCATGGCGGGGTCCGGTACCTGCAGCAAGGAAATATCAAACTCGTCACCGAAGCGTTGCATGAACGAGGGATCCTTTGCCGCAATGCGCCGCATCTGGTCAAAAACCAGTCCTTTATCGTCCCCAATTATAAGTGGTGGGAGGGCCCCTACTATGGTGTAGGCCTCAAAGTCTATGACTGGATGGCCGGTGAGCTCGGGCTGGGGAAGTCGCGGCGACTGTCGCGTGAGGAGGTACTGGAGCTCGCCCCGACGCTGGATGCCGATGGCTTGAGGGGCGGGGTGCTTTATCACGACGGCCAGTTCGACGATGCCCGGCTGGCCATTCATTTAGCGCAAACGGCCGCCAGCCAAGGGGCTGTGCTTCTAAATTATTGTCGCGTCGAGGGGTTTGTAAAGACCGATGGCCGGGTCACCGGGCTGCGGGCTACCGACCAGCTGAACAACCAATCCTTTGAGGTTGCCGCGAAGGTAGTCATCAATGCAACCGGCGTCTTCACCGACAGCATCCTCCGGCTGGACGATCCAAACGCCGAGCCGGTGATCGCGCCGAGCCAGGGGGTGCACCTTATCCTCGATAAGGATTTTTTGCCGGGGCAGGCGGCGATCCTCGTTCCTCATACGGATGATGGGAGGGTGTTATTTGCCGTTCCCTGGCATGACAAGATCATTATCGGTACGACGGACACGCCGGTCACCGAGCCGACGATCGAGCCGCGTGCGCTTCCGACGGAGATTGATTTCATTCTGCAGCAGATCGGTCGGTATCTGCAGAAAGTTCCAACCCGGAAGGATATCCGAAGCATATTTGCGGGGTTGCGACCGCTTGTGAAAAGCAGCAGCAAGAAGACGGCCGAGCTAGCCCGCGATCATCTTATCCTGGTGGCGGGATCGGGTCTTATCACGATCGCCGGGGGAAAATGGACGACCTACCGGCGGATGGCGGAAGATACGGTAGATAAGGCGATACAACGGTCAGGGTTACCTGAACGTGCCTGTGTCACCGAGACGCTCATGATCCATGGCGCTCCTCGTGGGGATTCGGGAGGGAAGGGGGCCGGGGCTTTTGGCGTTTCGGATGGGGCATGGGGTGAGACCCTCCAAATCTATGGCACCGACGCCGAACATATTCTTGCATTGGCGGCTTCCAATCCGGAATGGGGGAAACTATTGCATCCCCGCCTGCCCTATATTCAGGCGGAGGTCGTTTGGGCGGCGCGCGAAGAGCTATGCATGACGGTGGAAGATGCACTCAGCCGGCGGACGCGGTCGCTGCTGCTGGACGCGAGGGCGGCTATCGAATGTGCGCCGCTGGTGGCTTCCCTGCTTGCGGCGGAGTTGGGCCGCGACGAAATATGGAAGACGCAACAAATCAATTTTTTCCGGGAGCTGGCGGGCAATTATCTGCCGGTCCTTCCAACACCTATAAACTCTTCACTATGACCCCTTTTTTCGGTGAAATGATCGGAACCGGTCTCCTCGTCTTCTTCGGCCAAGCGGTGGTCAGCAATGTTGTGTTGGCAAAGACCAAAGGGCACAACAGCGGATGGATCGTCATTAGTCTCGGCTGGGCAATGGCGGTATTCATCGGCGTTTTCTGTTCGGCTTCGTCCAGCAAAGCGCATCTCAATCCGGCCGTGACCATTGCTTTTGCGGCGCTGGGGAAGATGCCCCTAAGTCTTGTACCGATCTATCTGAGCGCTCAATTCCTGGGCGCCTTCATCGGATCGACGGTCGCGTGGCTTTGCTTCCGCGGCCATTTCGGCGAGACGCAGGATGCGGATGCCAAGCTTGCCGTGTTCTGCACAGCGCCGGCTATCCGCCGGTTTGGGGACAACCTCGTGACAGAGACCATTGCCACCTTTATGTTGATCCTGGGCATCTTGTTCATTGCCAGCCCCTCCAGCAGCCTGGGCGCCCTGGACGCCTTGCCGGTGGCCCTGCTCATTCTGGGGATCGGGCTTGGTCCCGGCGGACCGACGGGTTATGCCATCAATCCGGCGCGGGATCTGGGTCCCCGGATCATGCACACCTTACTGCCCATTCCGGGAAAGCGCGATAGTGACTGGAGCTATTCATGGGTGCCCGTGGTGGGGCCGATACTCGGCAGTCTGCTGGCGGCCCTGGTGTTTCATTTATTGGGGTGACATTTTTGGGGGGATGCCTTTGGGTGGGCCTGTCCGCCGCCCGCGTTTGTCCAGCAGCACGACGTTGGCCTCTAGTAAGCGCTCCAGGTCGCGATAGTGCAACAAGAGATTGCCTCGTTCCTCCGCGTCGCTAAAGCCGGTGTTGTCCGTTGTGAGGCAGGTTTCGACCATGGTCCAGAGGTGATGACGACATTCATACAACCGGTAATCGGCAAAGAACCGTTCGATAGCCAGCATCGGATCCTGTCTTTCCTCCTCCTTCAGGTACAGAACCTTATCGAACAGTTCCTTCTGTTCTACATACTGTGACATAAAAAAATCATTTTAAGGTTTGATATTCTTAGCGTCGGGTACTAGGCGGACGCTACACATATCCGCGGGAGACGAAAGAAGGAAAGAGAAAGTTTGGTAAAGTTAGTTAATGGGAAGGAAAATGACGGAAAGATTTAGTCCCCGTCGATCGCTTTTAAAATAATATCACAGGCGGACCGGATCTGTTCGTCGGTGATTGTCAATGGCGGCGCGATCCGCAGACACTCCGGCGCAAAAAGGAACCAATCGGTCAAAACGCCTTTCCCAATACAGGCGTCGATGATCTGCTTGTTCCGGTCAAAACTTTCGAACTCCACGGCGATCAGCAAGCCGCAACTGCGAACCGCGCGAATGGCCGGGTGCACCAGCCATTGTCTGAACAGTTGTTCTTTCCTTTCCACGTCACCGATCCAGTCATTTTGCAACAAGACCTGCATCGAAGCCAAACCGGCCGCGCAGCAAACCGGGTGGCCCCCAAATGTGGTGATGTGGCCCAGTACGGGACGATCGGTGAGCGAGACCATTCGGGATTGGTCGGCAATAAAGGCGCCCATCGGCATGCCGCCGCCCAGGGCTTTTCCCAGCAGGAGGATATCGGGCACTACACCAAATCGTTCGAAGCCCCATAGGGTCCCTGTCCGGCCAAATCCGACCTGGATCTCGTCGAGGATCAGCATGGCGCCGGTCTCGTGACATTTCCCGCGCAGCTGTCGAAGCCATTCCCGATCCGGGGAACGGACGCCGCTTTCGGCCTGGACCGTTTCGGCGATGACACAGGCCGTCTTTGAACTGATCGAATCGAGCGCGGCGGCGTTGTTATACTCTTCGTGCAGGATTCCTGGCAGCAAGGGCCTGAAAGCATTGCGCCAATATTCATCCCCCATGACACTGAGGGCGCCCTGGGTAGAGCCGTGGTAGGACTTGTGAAAAGCAAGGATCTCGGTTCGGCCGGTCACCCGTTTGGCCAGCTTCATTGCTCCTTCGGTCGCCTCGGTCCCGCTGTTCGTAAAATAGACTGTATCCAGCGAGGGTGGCAGGTTGGCCGCCAGCAAGGTCGCGTATTGCACTTGCGGCGACTGGATGAATTCTCCATAGACCATCACATGCAGATACCGGTCCAGCTGGTCGCGGATCGCCTGGATGACGGCCGGATGACGATGGCCGGTATTGGCGACGCTGATGCCACCGATCAGGTCCAGGTAGGCCTTACCGGAAGTATCATACAGATATAAACCCTCTGCCCTTTCAATTTCCAGGCCCAACGGATATGGTGAAGTTTGCGCGACATGCCGAAGGAACATGCGCCGCGCTCCGGATAAATTCCCATTCATGGTGTGGTAATTTAAGTAAATTTGTAAAAAGTACGGCCATGGCAGTTATTCTACCGGTAGAAGGCAAATCCCCGCGCTTTGGCAACAGTTGTTTCATCGCACCCAATGCCACGGTGGTGGGCGAAGTGGAGATCGGTGATCATTGCAGCATCTGGTTCAATGCCGTCGTAAGGGGAGACGTCGGCAGTATCCAGATCGGTGACAAGGTCAATATACAGGACGGCGTTGTGATCCATGCCACCTATCAGAAGACCCGGGTTAAAATCGGGAATGATGTTTCGATCGGTCATAACGCGATCATTCACGGCTGTACGATCGAGGATCGGGTGTTGGTCGGCATGGGCGCCATTGTTATGGACAATGCTGTAGTCGGGCGGAATTCGATCATTGCGGCAGGGGCGGTGGTGCTGGAAGGCACCCGGATCGAGTCCGGAACGATATATGGCGGTATCCCGGCCCGGAAGATCAAAGATATCCCGACGGAGCTCATCTCCGGACAGATCGAGCGGATTGCCAATCATTACCTTGTGTACGCGGGATGGTTTAAGGACGCCAATGCGGCTCCGAAGTAACTACCCATTTACCGGGAGGTCAGAGGCTTTTTGGCGTCGTTTTGCGGGGGTTAAATCTGGTTTTCCAGCTTGCAAATAAGGGATAATATTCGTAGGTTTAAGTCGTTTCTATCACATATCTATGAAAACGAACCCTCGAAACAAGTACAGACGACCGAATGGTCTTTCCTTCCTGATCTTTCTGGTTATTTTTTCAATCGGCCTTTCTTCGTGCGGGTTGATGCACAAGGTTTTTGGACCGAAATACGGTTGTCCCAGTGATGGCAGGAATGTGGGGGCGGAGAGGATACTGGGCGGTGAGAAAGTGTCAAATCCAAAGTTCAAAGGAGGAAATTAACAGCAAGTGATCATATACCCTATTATAAACGATTAAAATCCCTAACTATGAGCCCTCTAACCCTACGCACCGATTTCGGCTGCACGGAGGCTGTTATCGACGATGATTGCGGACTGAAGCGCTTTTATGAAGTCGCTAATATCCTTTCGGACGACCTTGACATTAAGTTCACCCAAAAAACCGATGATTTTGATTCGCTGATGTGGGATTTTCTGTACAAGGGCCATATCCTGACCCTTCACTACAACATCTACACCGGCATTTCGATCTATCCCCGGAAATTTCGTGAAGCTCCCCGCAAAGACAATGATGCAGTGGTGGAGGTAGCAAAATTCCTCGAAGGAAAATTGCTCATCAACACCGCCAAGCGTTATATGTCCTGATCGGGCGCTATCCCGATCGACGGTTGCCTGCCAAACGTTATCGAAGGCCTGTTCCAATAAAAAATGGAGCGGCCTTTTTTCTATTGACGGCCTCCGGCCGTCAGACCGAAAGGTCAGACATAAAAGGTTTGCTGGAAATGCGCTATTTTATATGGCAACGCGTTTCCCGCACATATTCGGTAAATTGCCGGTACTTTTTAATATACCGAGCATGGCATCGCTACAACAAGGCACTCCCTTTTATACGAAGCTGGCAATGGTGCTGATCAGCCTGATCGCGCTATTCTATATTGCGGTGTTGGGGAAGAGCATCCTGGCTCCGCTCATATTTGCCCTGCTGTCTGCGGTTCTGTTGCTTCCGCTTGCCAACTTCCTGGAACACAAGCTTAGATTCCCCCGCAGCCTGGCGTCCCTTCTATCCGTCGTGATCCTGGTCCTTGGGCTGGCGGGCCTTCTGTACGTCGTCAGCGAGCAGGTCACCAGTCTGGCAGACGACTGGCCGCAATTCAAGCAGCAGGTGCTGGGTTCAGTAAATGATCTCCAGGTATGGATCTCGAAGAAATTCCATATCCGGATCAAGCAGCAGATGACCTATGTGAACAACGCCACCTCCAAACTACTGGAGAGTGGCGGGTCGGTGCTTGGGGATGTGTTCGTGTCATTCTCATCCCTTGTGCTTTTCCTGGTCTTTATTCTGATCGACACCTTCTTCCTGCTGTATTACCGCCGGCTTCTTGTCCGGTTCCTGGTGTCTGTCTTTCGGGACGAGAATTCCAATGTCGTCTATGACATCATCGCGCAGATCCAGTCCCGGATCCGGCAATATATCATGGGACTTTTGCTGGAAATGGTGATCGTCGCCACGGCCAGTTGTCTGGCCCTCTGGATCCTGGGCGTCCAATATGCGATCCTGCTGGGACTCCTCATCGGTCTCTTCAATTTGGTCCCTTATATCGGGATAGCCAGCGCGCTTGTGCTGAGCACGCTGGTTACGTTTGCTACCGCCGGGACTGCCAAGCTGCTGCTCGTTATCGGCACCATTCTCGGTATACACCTTGTCGATTCCAATATTCTGCTGCCTGTCATTGTGGGCTCGAAAGTGCGGATCAACGCGCTAATCACGGTGCTGGGTGTCATTATCGGGGGAAGTGTCTGGGGGATTTCGGGGACTTTCCTCGCTATCCCGGTCATCGCGATTTTGAAGATCATTTTCGACCGGGTAGAGACGCTCAAGCCCTGGGGGCTGTTGTTGGGGGATGAGCGGGATGAGAAACAGCCGGAGCCGCTCAAGCAGGAGATCAGGGAGCAGGGTGCGGACGTGACGAATGCACCGGAAAAGCCGGTTTAGCGGGGAATCTGGGCATAGGGGATCAATAGACTCTCCCGAGGCTGTCCAGGATACGGCAATAGCTGACGTACCGGTCCGGGTGGATTCGGCCTTCCTCCACCTCCTTCTTCACTGCACAGCCGGGCTCTTCCAAATGAAGACAATTATTGAATTGGCAGAGCCCCGCCAATGCCCGCATCTCGGGGAAATAGCCGGATAATTCCTGTTTTGAGATATTCACAAGACCGAATTCGCGCATCCCCGGGGTATCGATGATCCGGCCGTCGGGCAAATCGAACATCTCGGCAAAGGTTGTCGTGTGGACGCCTTTACCGCTCCAGCCGCTGATCTCCCGGGTCTTCAGCTGCATTGCCGGGAACAGCGCGTTGAGAAAAGAGGACTTGCCGACACCGGAATGACCGCTAAGAAGGCTGATCTTACCCTGGAGAAGTGACCTCACTGCTCCGAGGCCTTCCCCGGTCTGTACGCTCATCCGAAAAAGCCGGTAGCCGATCGCAGAATACATGTCCTGCCAGGCGGTGAATCTCTCCTCTTCTTTTGCGCGATAGAGATCGGCCTTATTGAAAAGCAGGATGGCCGGGACATGATAAGCTTCGCAGGTTACCAGCCATCGGTCGATAAAACCCTGCGAGGTCCTGGGCTCCTTCAGCGTGACCAACAGCAGGGATTGATCGATATTGGCGGCGACGATATGGTGATGGAGGCGGTGCGAAGGAGACTGGCGGTTGATGTAATTTCTTCGGTCATGGATATCCGTAATGATCGCGGTCTGTCCGTCGCCTGGCTCCGGTTCCAGCTCGACATCATCCCCTACGGCGAGCGGGTTGGTGGAAGTGATGTCATCGAGCTTAAAGACGCCCTTGAGGCGGCCGTTCCACAGCTCCCCGTCCGTTGTCTTTACCACATACCAGCTTCCTGTCGACTTGTAGATCTTCCCGGTCATAGGGAGGTAAAATTATGGGAATTTGCGCAGCAATGTCCACCTCAGCAGCAGTTCGAGGAGAACGAATAGGGCGGCAGCCAGGGCGAAAGGGTAGAATTGTTCGGTATATCGCCTAAGCGTGGTCACTTCGATTTTGGACTTTTCGAGCTTATCGATCTCGGAGTAGATGTTGCTCAGGCTTTCATTGTCTTTAGCCCGGTAGTAGTGTCCCCCGGTCTCGTTGGCGATCTGGGTCAGTAATTTTTCATCGATATTCACTTTTTCCCGTTGCATGACGACCCCGCCCGCGGTCTGAACCGGTACCAGTGCAAATCCTTCGGTTCCCATACCGATGGTATAGACCCGCACCCCCACCTGCTTCGCGATCTCTTTTGCCGTATTGGGGTCGATGAGGCCGCCGTTGTTCTCGCCGTCGGTCAGCAAAATGATGACTTTGCTTTTGGAAGGTGAATTCCGCAGGCGGTCAACCCCGGTGGCCAATCCCGAGCCTATAGCGGTGCCGTCTTCCAGCAGCCCGCTTTGCACCTGGGCCAGCTGTGCCTTCAGGACATTACGGTCTGTCGTCAGCGGGCACATGGTAAAGCTTTCTCCGGAAAAAATGACCAGGCCGATGCGATCTGTAGGTCGGTTATCGATAAATTCCTGGGCGACGTTCTTGGCCGCTTCCATCCGGTTGGGTGTAAAGTCCTGCGCCAGCATACTGCCGCTGATATCGAGGCAAAGCATGATATCAATTCCTTCCCCGTTCAGGAGTTGTTCGTCGTTGTGGGATTGCGGGCGGGCCAGCGCAATGATCAGGCAACAGAGGGCCAGCAGCCGGAATATAAAGGGTAGTGGCCGCAGGCTTGTTTTCCATGATCGGGCGCCGCGGAACGCTCGTACTGTCGATACCATGACTGTCGCCTGTGTGCGGCCGGATCGACGGATCTCCCACCAGACGAGCAGTGGCAAGAGGGCAAACAACCAGAACCAGGCCGGCTGACTAAAATTAATATGTTGATACCAATCGTATAGCACGTTATTTCGTTGGTTTTGCGTTCGCGGGCCCGTCACCGGTTGGCTGACCGCTGATCGCAGTTTGTGCCCGTTCGTCTGCCTCCATCTTCCGGTTCAGGTCTTCGATCGCCCCGCGGATGATCCGGTAATGGGAATCGCTATCTGCCAGGCCGGGCCGATATTTCGCAAACTTTACAAAATCGCTCATCCGCAGTGTCTCCGCCAGATCCGCGAACTGCTGCTGGGGCAGGGCCAATTGTCGGATCTGATCGATCAGTTCCTCGCTTGTCTCCGGGAGACTGGCGATGCCCATCCGTCGATAAAGGTATATACGAAGGATCTCTCCCAAGCGGCTGTAAAACATTTTTACCGACCCATCTTCTACCAATCGTTGTCCGGCCAGCTCATCCAGTTGCCGGATGGCCTCTTCATATGGTGACAGCCGCTGGATGAACCGGGGTACCAGTACCTTCAACAGCTTCTTCTTCCCCAGCAGCCAGACCACCAGCGCGACCGATGCGAGGACGATCGCCGCCACGATCCAGCCAAACCAGCGGGCAAAGGGGTTAGGGATTTCGACAATATCCTTGATGTCGTTGTAATCTTTGGATGGGTCGATCTTTGTGTACCCGATTCGGATAGGGATCGAGTCGGTAAAGAAGGTCCCGTTGTCCGCAACAAAAGGAAGTCTTGGGATTGACCAGGTCCCCGAGTCGAACGAGGTTACGGTCAGGGATTGCCGGTAGTAACGCTGTCCGGGCGAAATAGTAGAATCCGCTGCATGTTTCTCCAAGAACTCAAAGTGCGGCAAGGAATCGAGCGCGGGCCAGGTAATGGCGCTATTGCCTTGTATCGTAGCTTCGAGCATCAGGTGGATGGGTTCACCGATCAGGATCTGTTGTCTATCGACTGTGGCCTTCAGGATTGGGGCTGGGGTCTTCGCCTGTCCGGCAGACCTTCGGGAATGTCCCTGAGCCAGCGTAAACCCGGCCGGCCAGAGCGATAGGGAAAGGACTATCATATGTAATAGAGATCGTCTCATGGATCATCCCGGCCGGTGACGGCCGACAAAGAAGCGCTGCAGTATCTTAACGTAGTCCTCATCGGTCCGAAGGTGGAGCAGGTCGCAACCGGCCTTTTGAAATATGCTTTTGCAATGTTCCGTCTGATCGAAAAAATATTGTTGGTAATTCGTGCGCACCAGGTAATCGTCCGTGTCCACCCAATACCGGCCGCCCGTTTCCGAATCCTCCGCCTCGATCATCCCGATCTGCGGCAACTGCATATCCATGCGGTCATAGACTTTGATGCCGATCAGATCGTGTTTTTTGCCGGCGACCTTCAATGCATCCTCAAAATTGGTTTCGCGGCTATTGGCCGTGGCGCCGTTCCCATCGAGGAAATCGCTCAGCAGGAAAACGATGGCCTTTTGCCGGGCCGAATGGTTGAAAAAGCGGATGACCTCGCTCAGGCTGGTACCTTTGTGTTTCGGCTCGATCGTCAGCAACTGCCGGACGATATATAAAACGTGCTCCCTACCCTTCTTTGGCGGGATATATGCTTCTATCCGGTCACTGAAAAACACGACACCGACCTTGTCGCTGTTGTTGACGGCGGAGAAAGCCAGGACGGCGCAAAGCTCGGTGATCAGGTCTTTTTTTCGGGCGTGGACGGTACCGAAGAGAGAGCTGGCGCTCACGTCCACGAGGAGAAGGACCGTCAATTCGCGTTCTTCCTCGAAGAGTTTGCTAAACGGATGATTGAAGCGGGCCGAGACATTCCAGTCGATGAACCGGATATCATCCCCGGGGGCATATTCCCTTACTTCCCGAAAGCTCATCCCGCGGCCTTTGAAGGCGCTGTGGTATTCGCCGGTGAAAAGGTGACGGGTGAGCCGTTTGCTTTTGATATCCAGTTCCCTAACCTTCTTTATTATTTCAGCCGTCGTAAGCATGGGTTGGGTCGTCTTTTTAAGGAATCGGAATGGCTTTCAGCACGTCGTCGATCACCTGTTCCACATTAATGTTCTCGGCTTCCGCCTCGTAGGTAAGCCCGATCCGGTGCCGAAGGACATCTTTTGAGATGGAACGGACATCTTCCGGGATGACGTATCCCCGTTTATGGAGAAAGGCGTTGGATTTTGCCGCCAGCGCGAGGTTAATGCTTGCCCTGGGGCTGCCGCCATAGGCGATGAGTGGTTTCAGTTTCTCCAGCTTGTATTTTTCCGGGGTCCGGGTGGCAAACACGATGTCAAGGATATAATGTTCGACCTTTTCGTCCATATAGATCTGGCGCACCAATTCCTTAGCCTGGAGGATCTCCTGGGTGGAGACCACCTGGCTGACAGTGGGAGATTGAAGGCCCTGAACGTTTTGGCGAATGATGAGCTGCTCCTCCTGTTTAGTGGGATAGTCGACGAGCACTTTCATGATAAATCGATCTTGTTGCGCTTCCGGCAAGGGATATGTGCCTTCCTGCTCGAGGGGGTTTTGGGTCGCGAGGACGAGGAAGGGATCGTCGAGTTTGTGACTGGTATCGCCTAGGGTGACCTGGCGTTCCTGCATGGCTTCCAGCAACGCGCTTTGAACTTTGGCCGGCGCCCGGTTTATCTCATCGGCCAGGACGAAATTGGCGAAGATCGGTCCTTTCCGAACTACGAATTCATGCTTTTGCTGGTTAAAGATCATGGTCCCGATGACATCCGCCGGCAACAGGTCCGGGGTGAATTGGATGCGGCTGAACCGGGCGTGGATCGCCTCAGCCAATGATTTGATTGCCAATGTTTTAGCCAAACCGGGCACTCCTTCTAACAAAACATGTCCATTGCTCAACAACCCAATCAGCAGGCGGTCAAGCATTTGGTGCTGGCCAACGATCACGCGTCCCACTTCATCGCGCAGCCGGTCGATAAATGTTGAATGATATTGGATCTTATTGTTCAATTGTCTGATATCCTCCGCTGTATAAAGCATATGTCGCTGATAGATTATTACGCTAATGTCCGGGACGTTCTCCGGCCGTCCCGGGGCCGAAAATACGAATTGTCAAATTAATTCCATTTTAATTGGAATTAGATAAAATAATTATTTGATCCGGGAGTTTTAAACCTGAAGGTTGCCGGGCCTTCTAAAGGACAAGCAGAGCAGGATGCACACCCATCGGACCATAATCACCCTACTGATCGCCACTGGTATTTCCATGACCGGTTGTGCGGATAAGAGCGGTACCAAAAGGGACCTCGATCTCCTTACCAACACGCCCTGGAAATATGAGAAGGCGGGCTTCGATTCCAATGACGACGGCATATTCGATGCTCTCGATCCCAATATCGCCGGCAATGAAAAAGATAACAGCATTATCTTCTGTAAGGATGGTTCGGGGACAATAAACCATCTTCCTTTCATCTGGGCGTTTCAAAGCGGTGACAGCACGATCTATTTTCAGGATCAGTATTATCGGGTACGGACTCTCACCAGGCATCGGCTCGAGATATACGCGGATGAAAAGTGGGGCGGAGTAAATACGCGTTACATCATTATTTTAAAGCATTAGTTTTTAAAGCATTAGTTTTTAAAGCATTAGCTCAAATATTTTGCAACGATCGGCACCCGGCGGCCGATTCCAAATGCCTTGCAGCTTACGCGGATGATAGGGCAGAACTGGTTGCGCTTGTATTCATTGCTGTTCACGAGCTTCAGCACCCTTGCCACAAGAGCTTCATCGATACCCATGGCTGTGATCTCTTTCGGTCCCTGACGCCGCTCGATGTACTGGTAGAGTATCTTGTCGAGGATCTCATATTCCGGAAGGCTATCGCTATCCTTCTGGTCTGGTCGCAGTTCGGCCGATGGCGCTTTCTCCAGGATATGTTTGGGAATGATCTCTTCCTTCCGGTTGATGTAACGGGCAAGCGCATATACTTGTCCCTTATAGACATCTCCGAGAACGCTTAGCCCACCGGCCATATCTCCGTACAGCGTGCCATAGCCGGTCGCGAGTTCGCTCTTGTTGCTCGTGTTGAGGAGGATATATCCAAATTTGTTTGCCAGTCCCATCAGGATATTGCCGCGGGTGCGGCTTTGGAGGTTCTCTTCGGCGAGGCCGAAAGGTGTGTCTTTGAAGACCGGTTGCAGGGTATGGAGCAGCGACTCATACACTTCGCGGATGGGGATGATGTCGTAGGGATTGCCCAGATTTCGGGAAAGCTGTTCTGCGTCGCTAACCGAATGACCGCTCGAATAAAGTGAAGGCAACAGGGTTGCCCGGACGTTGTCGGGGCCCAGCGCCTCATAGGCAAGGGCCAGGGTCACTGCGCTGTCGATCCCGCCGCTGCTGCCGAGGATGGCCTTTTTGAATCCCATCTTGGAAAAATAATCCCGGATACCCAGGATCAGCGCCTGGTGGATCTGGGCGATATTCTTTTCGGCTACGAGATATTGCAGGATGCGATCGGGGTCATTCTGTTTGGCGACCCGCATGTCCTTGTCAAAGATCTCCGGGGCTACCGGGTGCAGGCTGGTGCGTTCCGCGGTGGAGAAGGGAGTGTTGATCGCAACGGAGAACCCCGGCAGGAGTTCTTCGTACATGGGCGGTACCGGGCCTTCGGCGTTTTCTCCCGGCTCGGTTTGACGCTCCTGCAAGGGCACTACCCCAAAGTCCTCTTCGAAATAGGCGAATTCCTTCAACAGGTTACCGTGTGGGTCATAGACCACACTGCCGCCGTCGAAGACAAGCTCGGTTTGGGAACCTACGGCATTGCAATAGTACATGGGCAGACCATATTTCAGCACATTCTGTCGCACCACTTCCTTGCGATCGTCATCGTGATCGTAGTCAAATGGGCTGGCGGAGATATTGATCATCAGGTCTGGTTGTTGCCGGATCAGGTGATCCATGGGGCAGACGCGGTATAGCGGGCTATCGCCCATATTCCAGATGTCCTCGCATATCGTCAGCGCGATGCGTTTCCCTTTAAACGGAAGCACCTTCCAGTCCAATCCCGGTTCGAAATACCGGTATTCATCAAAGACATCATAGTTTGGAAGGCAGGTCTTATGGGCCACGCCCTTGATCTCCTTTTCGTACAGCAGCCAGGCAGCATTATGTAGTTCCTTCCCCTTCTTCAGGGAATTGCGGGCCGGACTCCCGACGATCACGCCGATCGTATCCGCGGCCTCGCGGATCCGGTCCACTGCCGCATAACATTTGGAAATGAAATCTTCGAACTCGAGGAAGTCGCGTGGCGGATAACCACAGACCGAGAGTTCGGAGAAAACCACCAGGTCGGCGCCGGCCGCTTTGGCCTTGCCGATGCCGTCCAGGATCTTCCGGGTATTCTCTTCGAAATTCCCTATATGGTAGTTAAGCTGGGCTAAGGCTATGTTCATGGTGCAAATTTACAACTTGTAACTATCTTTGTCCACTATGTATCGTATATCCGCTGTGCTTCTGCTCCCCATACTCTTTTTGCTTCCCGGCTGCGGCCATGATGATAGTCGGCCCGACCTTTCCGGTATCACGGTTCCGGAGGTCCATATCGAACGATTCGACACCGCCTTTTTCGCTCTGGATTCGAACCATATAAAGGAAGGGCTCTACCGGCTGGATCAGGAATATCCCGATTTCACCGGCGATTTTGTCGGCAATATCCTTGGCGCCGGTCCCCTGTCCGATACGAGTCTGCTGGCATTCGACGCAACAAGGCAGTTCCTGGTCAGTTATCTGCCGATCCGGGACTCCTTAACGATCAAATTTCAACGGCTGGAGTGGCTGGAAAAGGAATTGCAGCAGGGGTTCAAGTACATCAAATACTATTTCCCCCGCTATGCCCTGCCCCAGAAGGTGGTGGCTTTTATCGGCCCGATGGATGGGCCGGGGGTTGCCGTCACAAGCAATGATCTGGCGATCGGGTTGCAGACCTATGCCGGCAAGAATTTCTCGTTTTATCTGACCGGCAAGGGGCAGGACATGTACCCGGCGTATATTTCGCGTCGTTTCGAGCCGCAATATATCGATGCCAACTGTATGAGCGCCCTGGTGGAGGACCTTTTCCCGGACAGCAGTGATGGGCGGCCGCTGATCGAAGAAATGGTCATCAAGGGCCGGTATTGGTGGCTGGCAGGCAAATTGATGCCGGATGCCCCCGATAGTATCCTGACCGGGTATTCGCAGGCTCAGCTGAATTGGTGCACTGCTAACGAAGGGGAGATCTGGGGTTATTTTTTGCAAAATACCGATCTGTATACCATCGACCCGGATATTCTCAAGAATTTTATCGGGGAAGGTCCGAAGACGTTGGGGATGCCCGACCCTTCTCCCGGCAATATCGGCGCGTGGGTGGGCCGGCAGATCGTGAGAAAATATATGGAGGGTCACCCGCAACTCCGGCCGGTGGATCTGATGCGGGTACCCGCGAGGGTGCTATTTGAAGAATCGAAGTATAAGCCGAGGTGAGGCGCTACTTCTTCTTTTCCACTTTGGACAGCAGGAATAGCAATGTGTCTTTGCCCATAACTCCTTTCCATTGCATGTGCCGACCATCGAAATGGCTAACGGCAGCGAACACCGTATCCTTCTTTTTAGGTTTGCTGCCGGAGAAAATGAGCCGCAGCTGCTGTTTGGAGCTGTCATATTTGTAGCTAGCCCATGTGCTCCTGTCATCGTCATATACATAAGGGTTCGGACAAAGCCCCAAATACCCGTAACCTTCCATGTATACAGTCGTCCAGGCCGTGCTATCGGCCAACCACTTGTTTGCGGTTACGGTATCCCCGTTGCGGATGAGACGATCAACCCTCCACTTGCCGGCTAACGGAGAGGGTGGGTTCAATGTCGTGAAATAAAAGATCAGCCCGAAGGCGCAGGCCACCGCCAAAAACCGGAACAGGTATTTAAAGAACCCAAGTCTCGGTTCGGGAAGATCGGAGCCGGTTCGCAAAAAAACCCCGATCAGTGCCGACCGCTGCAACAATAGCAGGAATAGCAGGCCTAATGAGAACAATACCGAATTCATGAGAGCGCCCGGTGAGATATCGTAGAAGAAATTGATCAGGAGAATATTTACCATGACCGGCAATAAGATGGCCGCACCGAGTAAGGTGGTCCGCCGAAATAGCAACAGAATAGAGCCTCCTATTTGAAAGGAGGCAATGATCACTGCGAATGTATAAGAATGGGCAAAGTAATTCCAGGTAAGTTCGAATCCGTTGAGCCGGCCTACCGGCATATCGTCCCGGTTATAGGTGATACCGAATTGCGTTTTCAGGATCTTGGCAAAACCATAGGTACATATCTCGAAAACCAGCCAATAGCGGAGGATACCCCGGAACCAGGCATGCAGCTTGCCGGAGTTGATCCGGTTTTTTATTTCTTTCCGCTGCCAGTAAACAGAATAGGCGACGGCGAATAAAAGGCTTATCAGCGCCTGCGCCCAAAGCATATAGGAATATAAATGTTGAGTCAACTTTATTTGTACCTCGAGCGGTAAAAGGTCCGTGACCTCCACTAAGACATTTAAAATAGCGATGGCAGCGAAAAGGCTTTCGACAAATTTCATGAACCAGGAAGAGCGGTATAACCGATCCGGGGGCGTTGGGGGTAACATGAGGGGCGTTTACTCCCAAGTTAACTATTTTCTAATACGTTCCTTCAGGAGCTTCCGGGCGGCCTGGATCTCCGTGATATCCTTGAAGGAGTCCTTGGGGATCATAAAAAAGGAACGGGGAGTGAAGTAGACGTGAAAAAAATAGATCGTCTCTTTAAAGGCGCTGAAGTCTTCCCAGCGCCATAACTGATTGCCCTTCTTAGTTTTAAGCAGGACGCCCTGGTCGGTAAGGCTGAGGACGAAATTATCTTTGAAGGTGGCCGAGCGCTTATAAATGCTAAGGGGCAGGAGCCAGCGGATGCTGATCCAAAGGGTGAACCAAAGGAAGGCGAAGATGAGAAAGGGTACGGATGGGATCTTTTTGAACACCAGCAGGAAGAAGGAAAGGAGGGCAAAGGCATTGATAACGATGATCAGGGTGCGAATCTCGGGGCGGCCGATAAAATGGCCCCGAAGGCCATCCATTACTTCCTTTTTGTTGTAGCCGAATTGTACTGTCATTCCACGAGATGTTATGCAGGCCTTTTATTGGCTAGGTGCAGTAAAAGTAACGAAAAACCACTCGCTATACAGCGAGTGGATCCAAAATTGAATTTGCCCTAAACCTTTTATATGGAAGACAGCGTTAAAGCGCTGAAAGCGCTTTGTCCTAAAGACATACTAACGCATGTCCCTGCAATGCGAATAATGGTTGCTGGCTGCCTGCCCAGGCGTCACGCTGCGACTACAGGAAAATAAGATGGTACTGGTAAGGATGACGATTGCCGCCAGGAGGATACGTTTCATGTTTTTCATTTTGGGTTTATGGATTATAATAACGTCCGAATCGACTGGTAAAGTACAGTTATATGAGCTAAAAAAATAACCCGATTCCTAAGGGAGGCCTGATCAGGAGACAAATTCGGGGTTCACCAGTCGGTCAAGGGGCCATATCTAGCTGCAACCCATACTGTTACCGCAATTCAGGCATTTATAGCAGGTGCCGCTCCGGATGGTGATATGACCGCAGGTATTGCAGGCGGGGGCATCACTTTGCATGCTACGGGCCGCGGCATTCAGGGCATCCAGGCCGTTATCGGGTCTGTTCCCGTCGGCGGCGAATTTGCTGTGTTGGCTGACCTTGGCGGGTCGGGCCGCCGGAGGGGTGGAATTGGCCGCCGCCTTAGCCACGATCCGGACGTCGCTGAGTTCGGGGGATTGTGGGGCCGATTCATCGGAATCCGTTAAGTCCCAGTCTTCTTTGCCGGTATTGGACACTTCGGGGCGGTCAAGGACATGAACGAGGTCGGTCCTTCCGAGATATTCGTAGGCCAGGGACCGGAAGATAAAGTCGACGATGGAGGTTGCGCTCTTGATATTCGGATGGTCGACCATACCGGATGGCTCGAACCGGGTGAAGACAAATTTTTCTACGAATTCTTCGAGCGGCACTCCATATTGGAGCCCGATGGAGATGGAGATGGCGAAACAGTTGAGCATACTCCGCATCGTGGCGCCCTCTTTGGCCATATCGATAAAGATCTCGCCGGCGGTTCCGTCGGCATATTCGCCGGTACGAAGGAAGATGGCCTGACCGTTGATCTTTGCTTTTTGGGTAAAGCCCCGGCGTTTGGCCGGAAGCGTCCGGCGTTCCACGATGGTAGCGAGGGCTCTTTTCAGTTTGGTATCGGGGGAAGCCTGAACCCTTTTCTGAACTTCTTCGAGTAATTCCTGCACCGTCAGTTTGCCAAGGTCAACGATATTCGATCCGTGCCCGGGTTCCGGCGCTGCTTCGATCGAAGCCGGCTCCTTATCCGCTTCCTTCTTTTTCTTGTCGGACTTGGTGCTTAGCGGCTGGGATAGTTTGGATCCATCGCGATACAGGGCGCAGGCCTTCAATCCGAGTTGCCAGCTAAGCATATAGGCATCGGCGATCTCTTCCACCGTCGCTTCGTTGGGGAGGTTGATCGTCTTCGAAATCGCGCCGCTGATAAAAGGCTGGGCGGCGGCCATCATCCGGATGTGGCCATGGGCATGGATAAAGCGCTGGCCTTTTCTGCCGCATTTGTTGGCGCAATCGAAGACCGCCAGATGTTCATCTTTGAGATGCGGCGCGCCTTCGACGGTCATGGTTCCGCAGACATAGTCATTGGCCGATTCGATCTCCGAATCCGAAAAGCCGAGTGCTTCCAGGAGGCTCCATTCGAAGTTGTAATACTGGGCGGGTTTGAATCCGAGGCGTTGCAGACATTCTTCTCCCAGCGTATAGACATTGAACACAAAACCGATCTCAAAGGCCGAGCCTACGGCCGCGTCCAGTTTCTTAATTTCATCGGCGATAAAACCCTTTTCGCTCAGCGTTTGATGATTGATAAAGGGCGCGCCCGCAAAGGAAGCTGTCCCAACAGCATACTTAACGATCGCGTCGGTCTGTTTATCGGTGTAGCGCAGGTTCTTCAGCGCGGCAGGTACGGACTGATTGATGATCTTGAAGTAGCCGCCGCCTGAGAGCTTCTTGAACTTCACGAGTGCGAAGTCGGGTTCGACCCCCGTGGTGTCGCAATCCATGACCAGGCCGATCGTGCCTGTGGGGGCGATTACGGTAGCCTGGGCATTACGGAAGCCGTATTTCTCACCCAACTGCACGGCTTCATCCCAGGCTTTGGTAGCTGCCGTCAGCATATAGTCCGGGCAGTATTTTGCTTTAAGTCCCTGGGGCCGGACTTCAAGGCCTTCGTATTCGTCAGCGTCATAGGCGGCAAGGCGGTGGTTGCGCATGACGCGGAGCATATTGTCTTTATTCTCTTCGTAACGGGGAAAGGCGCCCAGCACGCCCGCCATTTCGGCGGAAGTCCGATAGGCAACTCCGGTCATGATCGCGGTGATGGCGCTGGCAATTCCGCGTGCTTCTTCGCTGTCGTATGCGATCCCCATTACCATCAGCATGGAGCCGAGGTTGGCGTAGCCGAGGCCGAGGGTCCGGTAGTCGTAGGACAATTGGGCGACTTCTTTGGAGGGAAATTGGGCCATCAGCACGGATACTTCCAGAACGGCGGTCCACAACCGGCAGGAGTATTCGAAACCCTCGACGTCGAAGGTATTGGTATCCTCGTTATAGAAGCGGCGGAGGTTGACGGAGGCCAGGTTGCAAGCGGTATTGTCGAGGAACATATATTCGCTGCAGGGGTTGGATGCCCTGATGGGGCCGCCGGCGGGGCAGGTATGCCATTCGTTGATGGTCGTGTCGTATTGGGTGCCGGGGTCGGCGCAACGCCAGGCGGCGTAGGCGATCTGGTTCCAGACTTCGCGGGAGGGGATGCGTTTCATGATCCGCCCGTCGTGGCGGGCGGTCAGTTCCCAGTCTTCGTTGTTGTCAAGTCGGCGGAAGAATTCGTTGGGGATGCGGATAGAGTTATTGGAATTCTGGCCGGATACGGTCCGGTACGCTTCGCCTTCATAGTCGCTGGCGTAGCCGGCGGCGATCAGGGCGCCCACCTTCTTCTCTTCCTCCACTTTCCAGTTGATAAAGCTCATGATCTCAGGGTGGTCCAGGTCGAGGCAGACCATTTTTGCGGCCCGGCGGGTCGTCCCGCCGGATTTGATCGCGCCTGCGGCGCGATCCCCGATCTTCAGAAAGCTCATCAATCCGCTGGATGTACCGCCGCCGCTAAGCTTCTCTCCTTCGCCGCGGATATGACTGAAATTCGTTCCTACGCCGGAGCCATATTTGAAGATGCGGGCTTCCCGGACCCAGAGATCCATGATACCGCCGTCATTGACCAGGTCGTCCTCGACGCTGAGGATGAAACAATTGTGAACAACTACCCCATTGGCCAGAAATTGGGAAGTAGTAGTTTGAATATCGTATACTTCTTCCTCCCCGATATAGTCGATACTTAAAACCGTCAACTCGGAAAGGCTGTTCTTATTCTGTCCTTCGATCGTATCGTTCAACCGGCGCAACTTTGCCTTCTTATCATTGCTGACGAAACCGATCAGCTGCTCATACTTCAACCTTTCTGAAAAATAGGCGATGGTTACCTGGTAACTTTGATGCCGGTCTTCCCTGCTGTCCCTTACCGGGGAAATATTGCAGTAAATACCTAAGGACAACAAAAGCATCTGCACCCCATGTGCCAGCTCTTCGCTGATAGTCGTGAGTACGATATCACCTGAGTTCCTCCCATCGTCATTTCTCATCCTAACGGTACCATCCGCCTGGAAAAGACTGCGAATGAAAGCCGCTTTTTCAGCTAAAGACCCTTTCAGGATGATATCGGGGACAAACGCAGTAAAGGAAGTCTGATCCAACTCATATTCTTCCACATAAGGATCTACTTTTTTAGAATCGTGCTTTACAATGCGGTATAAATCGCCGATGTTTTTGCGAACTACCGTTTTGCAGGTGCCGAAAAGATCCGTAAACAAGCTGCTGACGAAAGCATATTCATCCTCATTGATCGTGATCGCACCGAACATCGTCGTTTTCTTATTGCGATTGTATTTACCATAATAGCCGTCTCCGATTATCCATCCTGCCAGTGCAGCCTTCTTTAGTTTCTGTATCTGATCATCTTCCTTATGGCCGCCGGAAAAAGCATTCTGGAAATAATTTTCTACCAGGTTAAAACTGGTACTGCCCGCGTTGGCCTCGTTTGCCATCTCTTCCACCAGCGATAATTCGGGAATTGCCCCGGATAAAGAAAATTGCTGGACCTTTTTCCCAAGCAGCGTTTTAAGCTCGCCCCAGGCGTATTCGCCGCCATCTTTCAGCCGTTTATCTGCATTCCAGATAAGATGGTCATCCGTAAATTCAATGTAATTCCCATTTGCCAGATTGGCGCGGTAAACGCTTTTTACTCCATTGTTTTTCGTTGCCAGGACAGGAACGAACTCATTTCCATCAAACACCTTCAGGTCAGTATGGCCCTGTTCGACGATCTCCCCTATCGTATATATGCCCCGGTCGGTAAAAATACTCGTATTATATCGAGCACAGGCATGGGGCTGTGGTCTTTCGTAAGCGGAGGTAGACAGTTTCAGTTTGTCGTCTGCGGGGTCTACGAAGTAATGGCCCTGGGGCTTGCCGGTGATCCCATAGCTCTCATGAAGACCCGTGTTGAACCATTGCGGCGAATTGGGCACGCAGGCCTGGTCCAGGATGCTAAAGACCAGTTCTTCGTAAAAGACCTGCGCATCTTTCTCCGAGGCGAAATACCCGTAGCGTTCGCCCCAGACCTTCCAGCAGTTGGCCATTCGGTGGGCGACCTGTTTGACCGAGGTCTCGCGGCCAAGGGAGCCGTCCGGCTGGGGGACGCCGGCTTTACGAAAATATTTCTGGGCAAGGATATCGGTAGCGATCTGGCTCCACCGGGCGGGGACTTCGACATTGTTCATCTCGAATACGACTTCGCCACTGGGATTGCGGATGACGGAGCTGCGGTAATCATACTTGAACAGATCGAATACATTGCTGTCTTCCCTGGTGAAGCGACGGGTGAATTGCAAGCCTTTCACAGATTGCGGTCTTGTTGCCATGAGTCAGTACCTCTTGTTGTAAAAATGATGAATAGTTTTTGCGGCGGGTCGGCGGTTAACGAAAGTATTTTTTGATTTTGATATTTCCTCCTTCGAGATATCCCCAGATGTGCAAAACGGATGTTAGTATTTTCGAAGATGAGATGGATCGTGACTTTCGGGCCTTAGGGCAAAGTTCAGCTATTTTTTTATACACATCTTCGTAAAGTGGGTAACGCCGGAGGTATTCTGAATAACAGCTTGTTAATCAGACCTCACCACCAGATCGTCGTATTCGGGGTGGCGTTTGAGCCAGGCTTGTACGAACGGGCAATAGACTTTTACGGGTAAGTGGTTGGCGCGGGCGTATTTGAATGCGAACTCTGCCAATGCCGATCCGATGCCGTGGCCGCCGAGTTGTTCAGGGACTTCGGTATGCATGAGTACGATCCTGCCATCGGAAAGCCGATATTCGAGTGAGGCCAGTTCACCATTGATCAGTGCCTGGAATTGTTGTTGTTCGGTGTTATTAATAATCTGAAGTGGTTCCATGTTAGCTTCAATTTAAGTCATTTTCGTAATATTACGCCTATACGCGCCCGCTAAGGTCGATGAAGCTGATTGCGGCGATTTCGCCGAATTCCCCGTTCAAAGCCGAAAACTTTTCGCATTTTTGCATTGACCGGATGCAGTCTGGTTTACCGAATGAAGAAAGTTATCTATGAATCCTTGTTGGCGAAGAAGGCAAAAGGCCGGCGTTCTTTCGTAGTGCTGATCGATCCGGATAATGTGAATGCTACAAAATTGGATGAGCTGACAGCTCTTGCGGTCGGGGCAGGGGTGGACTATTTGCTTGTTGGGGGGAGCTTGGTGATCTCCAGTCATCTTGACGAGGTCGTCCTGCATATCCGGCGGAATTGTTCGATCCCGGTCATCCTTTTTCCCGGCACTCCGGCGGGGGTATCGCGTTTTGCCGACGGGCTTCTGTATCTTTCATTGATCTCCGGGCGAAATCCCGAATTGCTTATCGGGCAGCATGTCATTTCTGCGCCTGCGGTCCGAAAGAGTGGGCTGGAGATCATTTCGACGGGGTATATGGTCATTGACGGCGGCGCTCCTACGACCGTCTCCTATATCAGCAATGCCACACCCATTCCCGCGGATAAAAATGAAATTGCGCTTTGCACATCGATGGCAGGGGAGATGCTGGGGATGAAATTGATCTATATGGATGCGGGCAGTGGCGCCCGGCATCCTATCCGGGAGGAGATGATCGCCTGTGTGGCGGCTAATATCGAGATTCCGCTGGTGGTCGGAGGCGGGATCCGTGACCCGGAAAAGGCTTATCGCAACTGCAAGGCGGGCGCCGATATCATCGTCGTTGGGAATGCGATCGAGAAAGATCCGGGGCTCATCCGGGAGATGGCGGCGGCAGTTCATTCGGTGCCGATGGAACCGATCGGGTAATCCCTTCTATTCGGCGCGCAAACTATTGACCGGGTTGGTCAGGGCCAAGCGAAGGATATGATATCCCGTGACGGCGAGGGTCAGCAGCAGCAGGGTTAATACCGGCAGCAGGAACATCCAAAGATTGATATTTGTGTGATAGGCGTAGGTGGCCAGCCATTTCTGCGCGCCCAGAGCGGCGAGGGGCAGCGCGATGAGCGCGGCCCAGCCGATGAGCCAAAGCTGCTCCCCGGACAGCAGGAGGACCAGCCGCCGTACCGGTGCACCCAGCACCTTGCGGATCCCGATCTCCTTTGTACGTTGAATGCTGATCAAAGAGACCAGTCCATATAATCCAAGGCAAGAAATAAGAATGGCCAGGCCGGTGAAGGCATTGAAGAGGAATTGTGCCGTCCGGTCACTTTTGTACAGCGCGTTGAATGATTCATCCATGAACGAATATTCGAAGGGTGAGAATGGGAAGTAGCTTTTCCAAAGCTGTTTGAGACGCGGGGCCTCCGATGGCGTCGTTTTCACCAGCACGGCATTGGGCGGGTCCGTCTTATAGATCAGCATGGCGGGATCGATGGAGTTGTGGAGGGATTTCCAGAAAAAGTCTTTGACCACGCCAATGATCTTGCCTTTTCTGTCATCAGTGTTAATGGTCTGACCGAGGCCGCTTTTCCAACCCATCGAACGAACAAAGGCCTGGTTGACGATATAGCTTTCCTTGCGGTCGGTAGCCATGCTGTCCGAGTAGTTGCGGCCTTCGGCCAAGGCAATATGCATCATGGGCAGGAATTGGCCATCAATAAAGAAAATATTGCACAAGACGTGCCTTTTCTTTCCCTCCACATTGACCTCGATGCCTTGCATGCCCACACCGTCGGTGGGCAACCCGCTGCCCACCGTCACGTCCCGGATATCCGATTCCTGACGCAGGGCATGATAAAAGGCCGGAGCCGGCTCAGCTAGGGCGGAATCGTCGGGCATCGAAATGCGCAACACCTGCCGCTGGTCGACGCCGAGGTCACGATGTTGGATGTATTGCATTTGGCCGAAGAAGGTGATTACCCCGGCCAGCATGGCCAGTGCGATGACGAATTGGCCGACGGTCAGGGCTCTGCGGAGGCTGGCCCTTTTGCTATGTCCGGTCAGCATACCCTTTAGCACATTGATCGGTCGGAACCGAGAGAGGACGAAAGCGGGGTAGCCGCCTGCCAGAAGCACCGTCAGGGGAAAGAGGAGGATGGGGATGAGGATAGTGGTCCAACCTGTCCATGAAAGTTCCGTGTCGAGCATCCGGTTGAAAAAGGGCAGCACCAGGGCCACGAGTCCGATGGCTAAGAGCCAGGCAACGGTCACCAGCAGCGTCGATTCTATCAGGAACTGACTCAAGAGCGCCCTGGGAGTAGCACCAATGACCTTACGGACGCCTACTTCCTTAGCCCTTTCGGCGGCCCGGGCCGTTGCCAGATTGATGTAATTCAGCAGGGCGATCAGGAGGATAATGATGGCCAGGGCAGAGAACACCCGGTCGAACTGCCGGTCGCCCTTGGGCGTATCGCCCTGATGACCCTTGCTAAAATGGACATCGGTCAGAGCCTCGGCATGGAACGTCAGTTTCCAGCCTTTCCCTGCGTTTTCGTCGAGGCTGGGTTGAGCAATCGCCGTCAGCCGCGACAAGCGCTGATTGAAGAGTGCCAAGTCGGGTCTTTGGCGAAAGAGGATGTAAGTATAGGCGAAATCGTCCGCCAGCCAGCTATCGTTCGAAAAGTCCTGGGACAATAGGCCTTCGATCGGGAGATCGGTATTGGCAGGCAGGTCAGCGAAGACAGCGGTTACCCGGTAGGGCTTGTGATTACACTCCAGCGTCCGACCGAGCGCGGGCCGGCCGCTGAAATATTTCTTTTCCGCGGATCGGGAAAGGACCATAGAATTCGGCGCCGATAGCGCGCCGGCCGCGGTTCCCTCAAGAAAGGCAAAGCCGAAAATGGAGAAGACGGCGGGTTCCGAGAAATAGAAGTTTCTGGGGGAAAAAATCTCGGTCCCCACCTTGATGACCAAATTGCTTTCATCGTCGATCCGGGCGACTGCTTGCACTTCCGGAAAGTTGCGGAGCAGGTTGCCTCCTGCCGGAAAAGGGGCTATTGCCACGTCGACATCGGACCCCGCGCTGTGGAGGGTGGTGGTCAGTCGGGCGACGCGGTCCGCGTTGGGATGATAGGTGTCATAGCTGAGTTCGTGTCGGACGTATAGGTAGATGAGCAGGCAGGCTGCAAGACCGATGGTCAGGCCGAAAATATTGATTAGCGAGACCGTTCTTTGCCGCAGGAGACGGCGGGCAGTTATTTTCAGGTAGTTAGCAGGCATAATTGCAAAAATGCGAAAACGGACGGCCGGGATTTCCGGGAGGGCACCTTTTAGGGAAAACTTAACGGTCGCGCTCGGGCTGGATTCTCCGGGGGTACCGGGAGGGGCGGGGCCTGAGCGGGGCTTCGGGGGCCGGACCAGCCTATGCAGGGCTCCGGCGGCCAAAGGAGTAAAATTTATGTAAAAATCATATTTTAATCCCCTATGATTCAAAAAAATGTGCAACTTTGCGTCTGCGTTTCAACAAGCTGTCGCCCGCGGCAGCCAAAAACGGAATTTTATCACAAATTTCATCCGACATTGAAATGAAAAAAAACTCACCCATATCACGCTTCCTGGTGATATTGCACGCCTTGAACAAGCGTGGGTTTTTTGCTGCGCCGTTGTGCACAGTTTTTTCCGTCCGTCCCATTCCCTTTTGGGTACGACGTTGATACTTCTTCCAATAGCGACCCGTTCGGTGGTCTATTCCCGTCCGTCCGTTGGCATTTTGCGCCGATGGCGAATGAGATTTCATCATTAAGCGCACACATCAAACATGGAACAGCAACAATTCAAAATATTTATCGCTGACGCAACTCATCAGAATTTCGCGCAGATCATCTGTGACGAAATGGAGTCTTCGGCCATGGCGAGGGGCACCGGTATTGCCAAACGCAGCCCGGATTATATTCGGCAAAAGATGCGCGAAGGCAAGGCCGTCATAGCGTTTACGGAAGACGGGGTCTGGGCGGGATTCTGTTATATCGAGACCTGGAGCCATGGCGGGTATGTCGCCAATTCCGGGCTGATCGTCTCGCCCCTCTTTCGGAAAAGCGGCCTGGCGAAACAGATCAAACGAAAAATCTTCGATCTAAGCAGGACGACCTATCCCGAAGCGAAGATCTTCGGGCTGACGACCGGTCTGGCCGTCATGAAGATCAACTCGGATCTGGGTTACGAACCGGTGACCTATTCCGAACTGACCCAGGACGATGCATTCTGGGCGGGCTGCAAAAGTTGTGTCAACTACGAGATCCTAATGGGGAAGGATCGGAAGAATTGCATGTGTACGGCCATGCTTTATGATCCCAAGGACCATTACGAGCCGGAGGAGACCACTCAGGAATTCAAGAGGCATTCCAAGCTGTATGAGCGATTCATGCGTATCAAGCAGTGGAAGCTGCTGGCCCCCTTTCGAAAGAACCATGGCGAGAACCAGGGCAGCGGCGGAAATGGGGGCCGTGGCGGCGGCCGGTCGCGGTCTTTATTCCATACCTTCTTTCATTTCTAATCATATAGTTGAATGCCATGAGCAATAAAGTCGTCTTAGCGTATAGCGGCGGGTTGGATACAACCTATTGTGCGGTTTATCTCAAAAAGATCAGGAATTTCGAGATCCATGCCCTTACCGTCAACACCGGAGGGTTCAGCCCTACCGAGATCCAACAAATAGCGGACCGTGCGAGGAATTTGGGAGTGGCCTCTTTTGAGTGCGTGGATGTCACCAAAGAATACTATGAGAGCTGTATCAAGTACCTCATCTTCGGTAATGTCCTGAAGAACGCTACCTATCCCCTGAGTGTAAGTGCAGAGCGGATGGTCCAGGCCATCGCTGTCGCCAACCACGTAAAGAAGGTCGGCGCGACTGCCGTCGCGCATGGCAGCACGGGTGCGGGCAATGACCAGGTAAGATTCGATATGGTATTCCAAAGCATGCTACCGGGGGTTGAGATCATTACCCCGATCCGCGATCTGCGGCTTAGCCGGGAAGAAGAGATTGCATTTTTGAAGGAGAATGGCGTAGAAATGAACGTGGAGAAAGCCAAATACAGCATCAACAAAGGGCTTTGGGGGACTTCGGTCGGCGGTAAGGAGACGCTTACCTCCAAGGAATACCTGCCGGAAGAAGCTTGGCCTACACCGGTCACCGGGAAAGGGACGCGTCAACTGGAGCTGCAGTTTGAGAAAGGGGAATTACGCAGCGTGGATGGGAAGTCCTTCGTGAACCCGGTAGAGGCGATCCAATACCTGCAAGGAATCGCACAGCCTTATGGTGTAGGCAGGGATATCCACGTAGGCGATACGATTATCGGCATTAAGGGCCGCGTCGGCTTCGAGGCCGCCGCCCCCATCATCATCATAAAGGCCCATCACTTGCTGGAGAAACATACGCTCACCAAGTGGCAGCTTTATTGGAAGGACCAGTTAAGCAGCTGGTATGGGAATTGGCTGCACGAGGGGCAGATGTTGGATCCCACCATGCGGAATATCGAGAAATTCCTGGAAGATACGCAGACCACGGTCAGCGGAAAGGTCTTTGTCACCCTGCAGCCCTATCGGTACACGGTCACGGGGATCGAAAGCGCGCATGACCTGATGAGCAGCAAATTCGGCAGCTATGGGGAAATGAACAAGGGCTGGAGCGGTGATGATGTCAAAGGTTTTGCAAAGATCTTCGGCAATCAGGCCAGCATTTTTCACAAGATCAACGAGAGCAATCCATGAAATCGATAAGGGCAGGGATTATTGGCGGCGCGGGCTATACCGGTGGGGAGATGATCAGGCTGCTGATCCGGCATCCCGGGGTCGAGATCCGTTTCATTCACAGCAAGAGCAATGGCGGCAAGCCGGTGCATTCCGCGCACGAGGACCTATTTGGCGAGACCACGCTTGTCTTTGACGCGGAGTGGCACAGCGATATCGATGTGCTCTTCCTTTGCCTGGGGCATGGGGAAGCGAAGAAGTTCCTGGACGACGCGGGGAGCAGTTTCGACGGCGTGCTGATCATCGATCTTTCGCAGGATTTCCGGCTGAAGAAGCAAGGAAATGTCTTTGTATACGGGTTGCCGGAGCTGAACCGCGAGGCCATCCGGGAAGCCAAGGCTGTTGCAAATCCAGGATGTTTCGCTACCGCAATCCAGCTAGGTCTCCTTCCGCTGGCCAAGGCGGGATTACTGAAAGAGGTCTACAGCACCGGGATCACCGGGTCGACCGGTGCGGGGCAGGGGCTATCCGCTACAAGCCATTTCTCGTGGCGGGCCAATAATGTTCAGGCATATAAAACGCTTACGCATCAGCATTTGCTGGAGATCGGTCAAACGCTGGACCAGTTGCAGGGCCGAAGTCCGGCGGTCCATTTCGTCCCGTGGCGCGGGGATTTCACGCGCGGCATTTTCATCAGCAGCCAGCTGCGCTGCGAAAGGGGCCAGGAGGAAGTGCTGGCGCTTTATGAGGAGTTCTATCGCGGTCATCCGTTTACGCATGTCAGCCGGGGGCCTATTTCGTTGAAGCAGGTGGTCAATACCAATAAATGTCTGATCCAGCTCGAGCAGACGGGTGAGCAGTTGGTCGTCCACTCGGCCCTCGACAACCTGTTGAAGGGAGCCTCGGGGCAGGCCGTGCAGAATATGAACCTGCTGTTCGGGCTGGAAGAGACCGCCGGCCTGCAGCTAAAACCAACCGCTTTTTAAATACTCAGCTATGAAATTATTCGACGTTTATCCGATCAATGATATCACTGTCGTAAAGGCAAAAGGCTCCTATGTGTGGGACCAGGAAGGGCAACAATATCTCGATCTGTATGGTGGCCATGCGGTCATTTCTATCGGTCATACTCATCCGCATTATGTCCAGCGGATCACCGACCAGTTGAACAAGGTAGGGTTCTATTCCAATTCCATTCATATTCCGCTTCAGGAAGAGCTGGCCGAAAAGCTCGGCAGGATATCCGGCAGGCCCGATTATCGCCTCTTCCTTTGCAACTCCGGAGCGGAGGCCAATGAGAATGCGCTGAAACTGGCCAGTTTCCACAATGGCCGGAAAAAGGTGGTAGCCTTTAGCAAATCCTTTCATGGACGGACGTCGCTGGCGGTGGCCGCAACGGACAATCCGGCGATCGTCGCGCCTGTCAATCAAACGGATAATGTCGTTAGTTTGCCGTTCAATGACGAGGCGGCGCTGGAGGAATATTTTGCAGCGCATGGCGGGGAAACTTCCTCAGTGATCGTAGAAGGCATTCAGGGCGTGGGCGGCATCAACGAGGCTTCCGCCGGATTCCTGCAGGCGATCAGCAGGCTTTGTAAAAAATACAACGCTGCCTTTATTGCCGACAGCGTCCAGTGCGGTTATGGCCGGAGCGGGAAGTTCTTCTCCCAGGACTATGCCGGGGTCGATGCCGACATCTATACCATGGCCAAGGGAATGGGCAATGGCTTCCCGGTCGCGGGGATCATCATCGCGCCGCAATTGCAGGCCAGGCATGGGATGCTGGGAACGACGTTTGGTGGCAACCATCTGGCCTGCGCCGCGGCGTTGGCCGTGCTGGAGGTAATCGAACAGGAGCGATTGATCGCCAATGCCGCCGAGGTCGGCGGATACCTGATGGATGAGCTACGGAAGATCCCGCAGCTAAAGCGGGTGAGGGGTAAGGGGCTGATGATCGGGTTCGACCTGCCTGAGCACCTGAAGGAGCTTCGAAAGAACTTGTTATTCGGTCAACGGATATTTACGGGTGAGGCCAAGCCGAATACGATCCGGCTTTTGCCGTCGCTGGCGCTCCGGAAAAAAGATGCCGATGCTTTTCTGGAAGCGATCCAGGAGGAGATTCACGCCATGGAAGGCGCGGCGCCGGCGGTGAAATAGCGCCCGAAGCCGGTGACGAATTGGCGGTAAAATAAATGAAAGAACCATGAAAAATTTCATTTCCGCTCACGACGTGGCGGACATTGACAATCTGGTACGGCAAGCGCTGGCCTACAAAGCCGATCCTTTGAAGGACAAAGGTCTGGGTGCCAACCGCCGGGTAGGCCTCTTATTCCTCAATCCGAGCATGCGGACAAGGCTTTCGACTCAGATTGCGGCACAGAACCTGGGTGCGGAGCCGATCGTCTTCAATGTTGACAAAGAGGGATGGGCCCTTGAATTTGAGGAAGAGGCCATTATGAGCGGCAACACGGTCGAGCATGTGAAGGAGGCGGCGCCCATTATGGGCAACTATTTCGATATCCTGTGTATACGCACCTTCCCTTCGCTGAAGAATAGGGAAGACGATTACAGTGAGCTTTACATCAAACAGTTCATCAAGTATTCCGGGATACCCGTGGTGAGTCTGGAAAGTGCGACGCTGCATCCGCTGCAGAGTTTGACGGATATTATTACTATCCAGGAGGAGTTGGGGGCCAAGGCGGCTGCGCGGCGGCCAAAGATCGTTCTCACCTGGGCCCCGCATGTCAAAGCGCTGCCGCAATGTGTCGGGAATAGTTTTGCGCAGTGGGTCAACGCCTGGGGGAAGGCCGGAAAACAATTAGACTTCGTCATCACTCATCCGGAAGATTACGATCTGGACCCGCAATTCACGCAGGGTGCCACCATCACTCACGACCAGGATGCCGCGTTGAAAGACGCGGATTTTGTCTATGTCAAGAACTGGAGCACGTATACCGATTATGGTAAAATTTATTGTAATGACCCCGAGTGGATGCTGACCAATGAAAAGCTCCGGCTGACCAACAACGCGAAGGTCATGCATTGTTTACCAGTACGGCGGAACGTCGAGCTAAGCGACGAGATCCTGGACGGCCCATCAAGCATTGTCACGCGGGAAGCTTCGAATCGCGTCTGGGCGGCGCAGGCCGTTCTGGCGGATATCCTGAAGAATAATACAAAATGAATATGGAATTATCCATCATAAAAATCGGCGGTAATATCATCGATGACGAAGTGAAACTGGGGGCTTTTCTGGATGCGTTTGCGGCAATGCCGGGAAAAAAGATCCTTGTGCATGGTGGCGGAAAGCTGGCGACCAAGGTGGCGGAGGGATTGGGGATCAAGCAACAGCTGGTTGATGGGCGGCGGATCACCGATGAGGAGACACTGAAGGTTGTTACCATGGTCTATGCGGGGACGATCAACAAGAATATTGTCGCACAGCTGCAAGCGCGGGGGTGTGATGCGATCGGCCTGACCGGCGCCGATGGGAACAGTATCCGGGCCCACAAGCGGATCCACCCGGAAATCGATTTTGGCTTTGTGGGGGATGTGGATTCGGTCCATACGGCATTTATAACAGGGTTATTGATGTTGGAAAAGACCATTGTCTTCGCGCCGATCACCCATGACGGAAAGGGGCTTTTGCTGAATACGAATGCGGACACGATCGCGCAGGAACTGGCGCGGGGGCTTGGGAAATCTTTCGATGTCAGTCTGGTCTATTCGTTCGAAAAGAGCGGGGTGCTGAGGGACGCTGAAGACGACAGCTCCGTTATCCGGCGGATCGGGCCGGCGGAATACCAGGAGCTAAAAGCCAAACGGCAGATCTTTGCGGGCATGATCCCCAAACTTGACAATGCCTTTGCTGCGTTGCGCAGTGGCGTGGCAAAGGTCATCATCGGCCGGGCGGAGGAGCTGCCGCTCCTGCTTTCGGGTAAGGCCGGCACAACCATCGTCAATGAGTAAGGGAAATCACCATATCGAAGCTATCGGGCTATTGAAGGCGTTGATCGCGATCCCTTCCTTTAGTAAAGAGGAGGGGAAGGCGGCAGATACGATCGAGGGTTACCTGCGGTCAAAGGGGATTCCCGTTCGGCGGCTGCAAAACAATATTTGGGCAAGCAACCAGCACTTCGATGCCGGTAAACCCACTATCCTTTTGAATTCGCATCATGATACGGTACGGCCTAACAAGGCTTATACGTTGGATCCGTTTGCCCCTCTTGAGAAAGACGGGAGGCTATACGGACTGGGGAGCAATGATGCCGGTGGCTGTCTGGTATCCCTGATCGAGACTTTTCTATTCTATTATAGCCGTTCGGACCTGGCGTATAACTTGTTGCTGGCGGCGACCGCGGAAGAGGAGATCAGCGGGCATCACGGAATTGAGCTGTTGCTGTCTTCGCTTGGGAAGATAGATTTCGGAATCGTCGGGGAACCGACAAAAATGCAGTTGGCCGTTGCCGAGAAGGGGCTGCTTGTTCTGGACTGTGTGGCGCATGGGAAGGCCGGACACTCGGCGAGGGAGGAAGGTGAGAATGCTATCTATAGTGCTCTGGAGGATATTGATTGGTTCCGCAGTCATCAAGTCCCGAAGGTGTCCGATCTGCTCGGGCCTGTGAAGATGAGTGTAACGGTGATCGACACCGACAATAAAGCGCACAATGTCGTACCTTCCCAATGTCATTTTGTAGTGGATGTGCGGGTGAATGAGCTGTACAGTTTTGAAGAGCTGCTGGGTGAGATCCGGGCGAATGTGAAATGCGATGTGGCGCCGCGGAGCCTGCGGATGCGGTCTTCGTCGATCCCGGTGGATCATCCCATCGTGCTGTCGGGGCTTCGGCTTGGGAGGACCTTTTATGGCAGCCCTACGACTTCCGACAAGGCGCTGATGCCTTTCCCCGCATTGAAAACGGGGCCGGGTGATTCGGCGCGGAGCCATACGGCCGATGAATTTATCTTTGTGGAAGAGATTGCCGGGGGGATAGAGGGGTATATCGAGCTGCTAAAACCGGTAATTTTGCCAATATGAGCGTCAACAAACTCTGGAGTAAGGAAGGCACGGCTACCTCGGCGCTGGTCGAGCGGTTCACCGTCGGACGGGACAAGGACTTCGATGTGCTGCTGGCGGAGTATGATGTACTGGGCAGCCTGGCGCATACGGAAATGCTTGAAGCGGTCGGGCTATTGAGCAAAGAAGACCTGGTGCTGATCCAAAACGGGCTGAAGCAGATCCTGGCTGAGATCCGGGCAGGCGGTTTTACTATCGATAAAGATGTCGAAGATGTCCATTCGCAGGTGGAAGGGCTGCTTACGCAACGGATCGGCGAGGCGGGAAAGAAGATCCATAGCGGCAGAAGCCGTAATGACCAGGTGGCGGTGGATATCAAGCTGTATCTGCGTGCCCGGGTGCTTGCACTAAAAGAGGAGGTGAGCCAGTTGTTTGATCAACTGATCGGGTTGAGCGAGAAATATAAGGGCAATCTCCTGCCTGGTTATACCCATCTTCAGATTGCGATGCCTTCGTCCTTCGGGCTTTGGTTTGGAGCTTATGCCGAAAGTCTGGTGGACGACCTGGAAATGCTGGCTGCCGCTTATCAGGTTGCCAACAAGAATCCGCTTGGCAGCGGCGCCGGTTATGGTTCGTCCTTCCCCCTCGACCGGGGAATGACTACGAGGCTGCTGGGGTTCCGAACGCTGAACTACAATTCGGTCTATGCGCAGATGAGCCGGGGGAAGACCGAAAAGATCGTGGCGATGGGGCTGGCTTCGGTGGCCGCCACCCTCAGCCGGTTGGCGATGGACTGTTGTCTGTACATCAACCAGAATTTTGGGTTCATTTTCTTCCCGCCCGAGCTCACGACCGGAAGCAGCATTATGCCGCATAAGAAGAATCCGGACGTATTCGAGTTGATCCGGGCCAAATGCAACCGTATCCAGGCTACGCCAAACGAGCTGACGCTGCTGATCAACAATTTGCCGTCCGGCTATCACCGGGACCTGCAACTGACCAAAGAGATCCTGTTCCCTGCTATCGAGGAGGGGCTGGTCTGTCTCGAGATGACGCGGCTGATGCTCTCCCATATTCAGATCAAGGATCATATCCTGGAGGAGGAGAAATACAAGTATCTCTTTAGCGTGGAGGCCGTCAATCAGTTGGTAAATCAGGGTGTCCCCTTCCGGGAGGCTTACCGGCAGGTTGGTGATGCGATCGAAAAGGGGGTCTTTGAATTCGATTATCATCAACAGCTGCATCATACGCATGAAGGCAGTATCGGGAATCTGTCGAATGACCGGATCGTCGCGGAAATGGAAAAAGTCCTGGCGAAATTTGTTTAGTTCCGGATTTTTTTGTCGAAATTCATTCGCATGTCTAATCCACTTCCTCATGCGCATGCGGCGACTGAGCGCCAAGCCATCGAAAGGGAATTCGAGCTTGAGCGATTGATCCTCTTCAGCGATGCGGTTTTTGCTATCGCCATCACCCTGATGGTGATCGAGATCAAGTGGCCGGAGATTCCGGATAACCTTAAAGGGGTCGACCTGTATCGGCTGTTCCAGCCCACTATTGCGCAATTCGTCGTTTTTGTCATTAGTTTTTTCTTCATCGGGCGGGCCTGGGGTCAGCACTTGAGGCTGTTCCGGCTACTGAGGACCTATGATCAGGGTCTTATCAACCGAAATCTCCGCTTTCTTTTTTTTATTGTCACCTTTCCTTTCACGGCTTCCGGCCTTTTTGGTCACATAAAAACGGGATTTATATTTCCACTCAACCTGTATCTGTTTAACGTAGCAGCCGTCTCGATATCTCATTTTCGGCTCTGCCGGTATATGTTCCGGAAAAAACCTGGACTATCGATCCGGGACGAACCAGTGGAAGAAAAATACATTTACATCCGGGCGCAGTATAGCGCAGTCTTATTGTCCGCACTGTTTCTACTACTGCTCATTGTCTCCTTTGTCTTCCCGGACATACCGGGGTATTTCGGCTATTCAGCGCTGCTGATTCCTATGGTCGGCGCCTACGTAAACAGAAAAACCAGAAAATACAAACCAACAATTATAACAAACCGGGACTGAATCATGGAAACTGCACGAACGATATTCAACTTGCTTACGGAAAAGGATCTTCCTGCGATGACCGGGATGGCCGGGGAACCCGATACTTTTCGCTATATCAAAAAGCTAAGGGTGATGACCGATGAGGAATACCAGCAATTCCTGCGGGTCAAGCTGGAACAGATCCGGCAGAAGACCGGCTATCATTGGGCGGTCCGGCTAAAGACAGATGGAAGCTGGGTGGGCGCCGTCAACCTGAATCCGATTGGCGTCACGAAAAGGGTGCAGATCGGCTGTCAGCTGAAGCGGCAATACTGGGGGCAGGGATTGGCAACGGAACTGACCAGGAGGGTACTGGAGTTTGCGTTCCATGAAGGGGGGCTTGAGGAAGTATATGGCGTATTTGAAAAGGAAAATCTTATATCCCGGCGCTTGCTCGCCAAATTGGGATTCGTGTGGGTGGAAGATCGAACCGAACTGGGGGTCGAGGTGGAGACCCATCGGTTATCGAAGCTGTGCCGTATCGACTCGTGAAGGCGTATCCTTTCCTTCCACGATCGTCTTCGAACTCAGCGCGATCGCTTTGATAATAGCCGCCATATTTGTCAGGTCCAGGGTGCTTATTTCATCTTCCGGGGTATGGTAGGTCTTATCGATATCGATCTGGGTCGTGGAGATGGTGTGAGCCGGGACACCTTTTCGGGCGAGGGAGGCGTTGTCTGAGCGATAGAACAGATTCTGGGTCGGATAGGGGTCCGGGTGAAAGGTGAATTGACTCCCGCTGAGGTTTCCCTGGAGGATGGTGGACATCGTGGATCGATCGAATCCAGTGATAAAAGCCGAATTCTCTCCCCATTTACTTGGCGAGCCGATCATTTCAATATTGAACATGGCTACGACCTTATCGGGGTCGAACTGGCTGGAAAAATATTGGGAGCCGAATTCCCCGATCTCTTCGGCCGTGAAAGCTGCAAAGACCAGGGTTCGCTGGTTGTTATGCAATTGGGAAAAATAGCGGGATAGTAAAATGACCGCTGTTGTGCCACTCGCATCGTCGTTGGCGCCGTTATAGATGGAATCGCCCCTGGCGTCGGGTTTGCGGACGCCCAGGTGGTCATAGTGTCCGGAAAAAATGACGTATTCATTCCGGTATTTGCCTTTGCCGGGAAGGATGCCGACTACGTTGGCCAGCGGGGATTCCTTGATCTCCTGGTCGGCGGTGAGGGTGAAGGAGAAATCGACGATCTCATCATTGCTCAGCACAAATACATTCGTGTAAGGCGATCCGAATTGTTGCCCTGCCAGCCGGCTCAAGCGGGTAAACGTTTTTGCAAAGGACGTATCGACAAAGATGAGGTGATTCTCCTTCTCGGCAATTAGCTTCTGAGCCGACGATCGCAGGTCTTCGCCGGCATGTATCCATCTTGTCTTGACATTTCTGGCACCCATCCGGATATGTTCGGCGGCGCTGATGATGACCGTATTATCTGTTGTCAGCTTTAGATCGTTAACCGAACCGCTGATGGACAATAGTTTGGCGCGGATCAGGGAAAAAGGTTGTCGATAGCTGTCGGAACCGTTCCAAGTCTTAAGGCCGGAGGCCCGGAATTGGGATTCGATATAATCTGCCGCTCTTTCGATATCGGGTGTGAAGACGGCGCGCCCGCGCATGGCGTCGGAAGCCAGGGATTGCTCGACGGCTTCTACGGCGGAGGCGCTGAAAATGGTATCTGGGCTCTGCGCGGAAAGCCGAAGAGAGGTGAATAAAAGGCCAAGGTAGAATATGCGCATATTAATAAATTATACGCATGATTATAAGCTCATCATTTCTTTGAATTTCACCGTCTGCCGGCGGCTGACCTCTATCTTCTCGCCGCCTTTCATTTCCAGCAGCAGCCCACCGTTGAAATAAGGCTCGATTTTTTCGATGAGTCGAAGGTTGACGATATGTTTCCGGTTGGCGCGGAAGAAGACTTTTTCGTCAAGGCGCTCTTCGAGCGCATTCAATGATTTCAGGATCAATGGTTTGTTTGTACCGAAATACACTTTTGCATAGTTGCCCACGCTCTCGAACAGGCGGATGTCGGAAAGTTTGACGAACCAGCAGCGCTCCCCGTCCTTTACAAAGACTTGGTCATGTTCGTTTAGGATGCTGCGGTTGACGGAAATCGGGTGATCGGAGATCGGCTCTTTGTCTTCTTCCAGCTGGAGCTTTTGGAGGGCGTCGGCCAGTCTTTTGGGTTCGACCGGTTTCAGGAGGTAATCGAGTGCATTCACTTCGAAAGCCTTGAGTGCATATTCGTCGTAGGCGGTAGTGAAGATCACGTTGGGAGCTCTTTCCAGTTCCGAAAGCATGTCAAAGCCGGTTTTGCCCGGCATCTGGATATCCAGGAAGATCAGGTCGGGGTTGAGACTATCGATCCGCTCGACCCCTTCCGCGGCGTTCGCAGCCTCCGCGATCACTTCGATCTCCGGGAAGTCCAGCAATAATTTCTTCAGTTCGTTCCTGGCAAGGCGCTCGTCGTCGATGATGATGGCTCTGATCATGTCTTATATTATTTATTTACTTCCGTCAACCGGTATCAGCACCCTGGCTTGTACGGTATTTCCATCCACTTCGCGGATATCGAAATTGGCTTTTTGGCCAAACAGAATCTGCAATCTGTTCTTTGTGCTGGAGAGGCCAAAACCGTCGATGTTGCGGTTGCCGTTCAGGGCGCCGGTATTAACGATCAGCAGTTCATGATAATGGTCCCGGAAATCGGAGACGATCTTGACCTTACCGCCGTCGACCTGGCGGCTGATGCCGTGTTTGATGGCGTTTTCGACCAGGGTTTGCAGCATCATCGGGGGGATCGGTTGATCGAGGGTATCTTCGTCGATCTCGTATTCTACCTGCAATCGTTCTTCGAAGCGGATATATTCCAGCGCGAGGTAGTCTTTTACGATGTTGAGCTCTTTCTCGAAGGTCACGGTCTCCAGTTTTTCCGCCTGCATGCTGCTGCGGAGGATATTGCTGAGCTCCGTGACCGCCTTGCGGGCGCGGGCGGGATTCTCATCGATGAGGGCGCGGATGCTGTTTAGCGCGTTAAAGATAAAATGGGGGTTGATATGGGCTTTGATCGTTTTTAGTTCGAGCTCCTTGACGAGGGCTTCGAGTTTAAGTGTATCCAGTTGTTGTTTCCGGCTGTTCTCGATATAGTGATAGAAATAGTAGATCAGGGTCCAGGGAATGATGGTGATCCCGTATTCCGAGGTCGAGGCCATCAGCTCTGCGAAAAAATCGGGTATATTTCTAGTATGGACCAGTCCCAGGGCGTCAAAGGCGCCGATGCGGATCAGGCCACACCCGGTGCAGGTCAGCAGGATACCGATCAGGAATTTCGGGAGTGCTTTTTCGACCGGCATCTGGAGCCAACCCGAGCGGCGGATGACCTCGCGGAACAGGTGGGTGGAAAGGAGGCCCGGGATCACGTACATGGCGGTAAAAATGTACATCAGGTTGATAGGCGCCTTTGACTTCAGCAAAGTGGTATCTGCCACGATGATGAATATCGCTATACATCCCCAACCCCCTACTTGACACAACCAATAGTATTTACTTACATTTTTTGGCATACGCACAATTACTTACAGTTGGCTTCAAAACTAGGCTTTTCCCCCTCCTTTCACCCGTTCTTTTGTATTAGTGGCCATTTTTAACTGCCCAGTGGCCCAAAGTCTAAATCTAGGGGAAAATTGCGAACCGGACTTCGTCCGGTTTTTTGTAATTTTGTATACTAAAGAAAGTAGGAATGGAAATCACCGCGGGCCCCTTGCTCCAGACAGTAGGTTCTCCTGCCGATCTTAAGAAATTGAGCCGGGAGCAGTTACAGCAGTTGAGTGACGAGCTCCGGCAATATATCATTGACACAGTAAGCGTCCATGGGGGGCATTTTGCCGCCAGTTTGGGGGTAGTGGAGTTGACGGTGGCGCTCCACTACGTCTTTAATGCTCCTTATGACCAGTTGGTATGGGACGTCGGTCACCAGGCTTACGGCCATAAGATCCTGACCGGCCGGCGGGAACAATTCGCCAGCAATCGGAAATACAATGGGTTGAGTGGTTTTCCAAAGCGGTCGGAAAGCGAATACGATACATTTGGTGTGGGTCATTCTTCCACTTCGATCAGTGCGGCCCTTGGGATGGCCATGGCCGCCAAATACAAGGGGGAGGCCGACCGCAAGACTGTCGCCGTTATTGGTGACGGGGCTTTGACCGCCGGCCAGGCTTTCGAAGGGATGAACCATGCCGGGGTAGCCGATACCGATCTGCTGATCATCCTGAACGACAATTGTATGAGTATCGACCCCAATGTCGGCGCCCTTAAGGAATACCTGACCGATATCACCACGTCAAAGACTTATAACAAGCTGAAGGACGATATCTGGAAGGCCCTGGGCAGATTGCCGGGCAGCCAGTTCAGCCGGGATATCGCCAGCAAGATCGATCACAGCATCAAGGGGTTCGTAAACCGGAGCAGCAATCTTTTCGAGTCGCTGAACCTCCGGTATTTCGGTCCGATCGACGGCCACAATATGACAAATCTGGTCGATACGCTAAACGACCTTAAGGGGATGCCCGGTCCCAAGTTATTGCATATCGTCACGGTAAAAGGCAAAGGATATGAGCTGGCGGAAAGGGACCAGACCAAGTGGCATGCCCCGGGGCTTTTCGACAAGATCACCGGGGAGATCTATAAGAAACATTATGCCACGCCGCAGCCGCCCAAATACCAGGATGTATTTGGACATACGTTGATCGAGCTGGCGGAAAAAAATCCAAAGATCTTCGGGGTCACTCCGGCGATGCCCAGCGGGTCTTCGCTGAAATTCATGATGGACGCCATGCCGGACCGGGCATTCGACGTAGGTATCTGCGAACAGCATGCAGTCACGCTCAGCGCGGGCATGGCCACGCAGGGCATGCGGGTGTTTTGCAATATCTATTCAACATTCATGCAGCGGGCATACGACCAGGTCATCCACGACGTGGCCATCCAGCAATTACCGGTTGTCTTTTGCCTGGACCGGGCGGGGCTGGTGGGCGAAGACGGACCGACGCATCATGGCGCATACGATCTTGCCTATATGCGGTGCATCCCCAATATGATCGTCAGCTCGCCGATGAATGAAAGTGAATTGCGAAACCTCCTCTATACTGCACAGCTGGACAGCAATGCCTTCCCCTTCGTGATCCGCTATCCCCGTGGTGAAGGCGTCATGCCCGAATGGCGGACACCCTTCCAGGAGATCACTCTGGGTAAAGGCCGAAAGCTAAAAGATGGCGAAGGGATCGCGATCCTGAGTCTGGGTCATCCGGGTAATTTCGTTACCACTGCAATCCGCGAGCTCCGGACCGAAGGGTTGGATCCCGCGCATTATGACATGCGATTCGTGAAACCTCTGGACGAAGGTTTGCTGCATGAAGTTTTTTCGCGTTTTCATCGCATCGTAACCGTGGAGGACGGGACCATACTAGGGGGATTCGGGTCCGCCGTCCTGGAATTCCAGGCAGCGCATGGTTATCAGTCGACTGTTAAGATCCTGGGTATCCCCGACCGGGTCGTCGAACATGGTACGCCAAAGGAACTTCAGCGCGAATGCGGCTATGATGCGCCGGCAATTGCCGCGGCGGTGCGGGAAATGATGAAGGACGAAGTGCAGGTGAGACAATTGCTGGGCTAAGAGGACATTCCGCCGATCCGCGGATCTTTCAACCTGTTATACATGCGGATACAACCTGTTTGGGTACTGCTCCCATGGCTAATTTTGCTAGCAGCTTATTGCCGGGGGCAGGAGTATCTGTTTGTCCGTTACACGCCCAAAGATGGTCTTGTCAACAGCCGGGCGCGTTTCCTGTATCAGGACAGTAAGGGCCGCTTATATGTCTCCACCTATGGTGGGTTGAGTGTTTATGACGGGTCTCGATTTACCAACTATACCACGGAAAATGGGTTGTCTACCAGTCTGGTCAATGATATTATCGAGGTGGGGGATGACTCGCTTTTGATCGTTCCGAATGGCCGGGGGCTGCATGTCATGGTCCACGGGATCATCCGTAATATCCAGACCACCGATCATTATTATCCCGTCACGAACCAATTGATCAAGTGCAGCGACGGATATTACTATGCGATATCGGACGATGGGCTTTTTCGCTGGGGGGGAGGGCGATTTGTGAAGGTAGCGTTGAAGACCGCGGACGGGATGGAAGCAGGTCCTTATCTGATCCATGCGGTCGAATCGGGTGAATGGCTGTTCATGTTGACGGATCCTATGTTGAAGAGTTTTCCGAATACCGGGTCGCTTATTGTTTACAACCTACGGACGCATCGCGTTTTGACAGCCGGAAAGCCCGACTTTTTCACCGCGATGGCGCGAACTCCGTCCGGCGAAGTCTTTGTCGCTACTTCGGAAGGGTTACGTGCAATCGATCGGGTATCATTGGAAAAGGACTCCGTGAACCTGGTCCCCATCCCCTCACCGTACAGAGCTGTGGCGGGGATTCGGTGCAATTTTATCTTAATGGACGTTGAGGACAATTTATGGCTAACGACTGCCAAACAAATCGTCAAAGTCGATCGCAGGGGGGTCCTGACTACTATCGATGCTGCCGGCGATCCGCCGGTCGGCGCAATCAACTCTGTTTTTCGGGATCGGGAAGGCAATATCTGGCTGACTAAAACGCAAGATGGGATTGCGAGGTTGCAGAGCCAGGAAGTGCAGTTCTACGCAGCGAATCAACAGGATTTCACCGTCAACGAAATTACGGCATGGCCGGGCAGCGATTCGGTCTGGTGCTATGACTGGGGTAGGCGCAGCCTGCTGTTGCTGACCGAAGAAGGCCGGCAGGTCTTTCACGCTGTAGGACCGATGCCGTCGCACGGGCATATCGTATTTGGGCGATCGGGATGGCTGACGTCCCAGAATACCCTTTATCAGCTGCATTTTTTGCCGGGGAACCGTTTCAGGGCGATGGCAGTATACCAGGACACGGTCACTATCGACGGCATGATCTGCCTTGACCTCCATGACAACCTTGTCCTTGCTTCATCCCGGCTGACGGTGTTCGGTGACGGGAGCGTCGGACAGCAGAAGCTGGACATTCTCGCCGATGAGACAGCGATCGATAAATATAACCGAATATGGGTGGCTCCCCGGACCGACCGGCTCCTACTTATGACAGCAGATCGGGCCGCCGGAAAGATGATGCTTAAAACAATTGCCTCCTGGAAGCTGCCGCCCAGTCTCAGCCCAAGGAGCATCGCGGTCGACCAGGAAGGGCATATCTGGTTGGGAACGCGGGACCACGGGCTTTTTTGTCTGTTTTTCGACGGGTTGCAAATGCGGTCATACAAACAATTGACGACGAAGAATGGCTTGTCGGAGAATTTTATCCGATATCTGTATTGTGACAGCGACAATACGGTGTGGGCCGGAACACCGTCAGGACTTGAAAAGATCCGGCTTCAGCACGATAGTTTTACTGTAACCAATATTGCTCCGGGTCATGAAATGACTGTTGACAAAATTGTTGAGTCGGCCGGGGAAGTCCATTGGGTCCTTGCAAGCGATGGCTATTTGAAGATCTCCCCTTCGGCGCCGCCTACGGAGGGCTATCGGCCAAAGGTCTTGTTCTCGCAGGTCCTCGTGGGTAATGAGGCTGTCCCCGATGTGTCGGGTTATCCGTTGTCTCTAAGCTATGATCAGAATGCGATCTCTTTTTATATGGGGGTGCCCAGTTTCAAGGATGAAAGCCAAACCCGTTTCAGTTATCTGCTGGAAGGGAGCAGTGAAACGAGATGGAGCCTTCCTTCCAATCAGTCGGCGATCAATTTCGTTAATCTTCCGCCAGGGAACTATATCCTTCATGTAAAAGCCCGGTTTTTGTCGGGGGTCTATCCGGACCAATCGGGCTCATATGCATTTCGCATCCGCCCTCCCTGGTGGCAGACCGCGCTGTTTCGCGTGACGATGGCTTTGCTGCTGGCGGCGGGGATCGGATGGGCGATCCGCAGCTATACAATGAGTCGGTTAAAGGCCCAGCGGATTGTGCTCGAAGGTCAACGGGCCATCGAAAAAGAGCGGACGCGGATCGCCACCGATATGCACGACGACCTGGGTGCGGGGTTGTCGCGGATAAAATTCCTGAGTGATACGATCGGGATCAAACAGCAGAGACAGCAGCCGATCGATGACGAGATCAGCGGGATCGGGGAATATTCAAAGGAAATGATCGACAAGATGGGGGAGATCGTTTGGGCGCTCAATCAAAAGAACGATCTGCTCAGCGATCTGTTATCGTATACCCGGTCATATGCAGCGTCCTATCTGATGCAGGCGGGTATCCGGTCAAGGATCGAGGCGCCGGAAGAATTTCCATACCGGTTCGTCAGTGGCGAGTTCAGACGCAATGTATATCTTGTAGTTAAGGAGGCGCTTCATAACATCGTGAAGCATTCGCAGGCGCAGGAGGTATATATCCGGATGGAGGTTAGGAAGGAGCTCGTGATCGTGTTGCAGGATGACGGGGTTGGGTTTGACCGGGCTGCGATCCGGCCATATTCCAATGGGTTGCATAATATGGAGCGAAGGGTCGGGGGATTGGGCGGGACGCTGGTGATAGCGGCGGGAGGGAGGGGGACGAGCGTAACGATTTCGGTGCCGGTGTAGCGTGGAAGCGCGCGGGCGCGCCTATAACTTTTATACTATTGTGTCGGATACCGTTTAATGGTAGATTTAGTTCCTGTATGCCCATTACTTTAGCCATCATAGAGGACCTCGATGAAGTGAGGGATGGGTTGAGAAATTTTCTCGCGCTCAGCACCGAATTTCATGTCATGGAAAGCTTCAAAACCGCCGAGGAGGCTTTGGCGGCTTTGCCGCGGTGCCAGCCGGACATCTTTATAGTCGACATCAATCTGCCGGGTATAAATGGGATCGAATTTGTGCGAAAGGCTGGCGGGGGCGAGGGACCGTCGCAGTATATGATGTTCACGGTGTATGAGAATGATGAAAAGGTATTCGAAGCTTTAAAGGCGGGGGCCTCGGGTTATCTTTTGAAGAATACGGGGCTGGTACATATCATTGAGGCGTTGAAGGAGTTGTATCAGGGGGGATCGCCAATGAGCTCGGCGATTGCGCGCAAGCTCGTGAAGGCATTTCAGGAACATGGGGGGAAGGAGAAGGAGCCGCCGGTCCGGGAACCGGAGCCCGCCTGCTGGGATTCGGCCCTGTCGCTGCGGGAGAATGAGATCCTGCAGTTGCTGGCGCGCGGGTTATTGTACAAAGAAATCTCCGATCAGCTACATATCTCTACCAGCACGGTGCGGCAACATATTCATCGCATCTATGAAAAGCTGCATGTACAGAACAGGACCGAGGCCATCAACAAGACATATAAGAAATAACTTTCGTTCTATTGACGCAAGACCCGGCAGAGTGTAGATTCGCTTTGATAACCTCCCTAAAAAAAGGATTATGAAACGTACTACCGGTCTCCTGATATTGCTATTCCCGCTTTTCCTGTATAGTCAACAATGGCCGATACCGCAGGACTCGACTCATAAAAAACAAAAACATTTCATCGGTATCGGCATCAAGGCCGGGTTCAATTTTTCGAATGTGACCAATGCATCGCAGATCAATGCAGCCAACCGCACGGGCTATCATTTTGGCGTCTTCCTCTCCCCTTCGTCGCGATCCATCCTCAGTTCAAGGACCGAGCTCCTCTATTCCCGGCATGGATACAGTTATTCGGACAGCGCGGCAAAGGCCAATGGTTCGATCGATCTGGATTATATCATGCTGGCACAATACCTGTGCATCAATATCACCAAATATGTCCAAATCCAACTTGGCGGCCAGACCGGGTATCTGTTGTCAGCAAAGGCCGACAGCGGTCAAACGGTGAACGCGGGAAATGGTCAGGCCAATCAGCTGGTCAGCTTTTACAACCGTTTCCAGTATGGATATGGCGGGGGTGTCGAGATCCATCCCTATTCCGGGTTGCTCATTGGTGCGACGTACATTATCAGTCGCAACAACCTGTACAACTTCTCCAATACTGGCAGCGGGAGCATGCCTTCTTTCGCCCCCAACGTGAACCTAAAAAACAATATTATTCAGATCTCTGTGGGTTGGCGCTTCTGATCAGGCGAACATCGGCACTTCGATCGCGAGCAATTCCGAGTCCATCAGGGCGCGTACGGTAAAACCGTCCGTTCCGGTAATCCCCAGGCCATCACGTTCCGACAGCGTGGTGGCGCCTATTTCCACCTGCCCGGTCAGCACGAATACATACACTCCATTGCCTTCGAAAGCATTGGCATAGGCGACTTCGCGACCGGCGTCGAGCCGGGTGAGGGCCATGCGGGCATCCTGGTAGATGTAGAGGCCGCTGTCGCCGGGGTGGGAACTGACAACGGTCTGCCATCGGTTGATACGGCCGGCGGGATCGAAGCTTCTTTTTTCGTGGCGCGGCCGGATATTCAGTTGTTTGGGGAAGATCCAGATCTGGAGGAAATTGACTGATTCAAAGTGAGAAGCGTTGTATTCCGAATGGCGGATTCCGCTTCCGGCGGACATGATCTGGACGTCGCCCGCGCTGAGGATGCCTTCGATACCGGTACTGTTCGAGTGTGCTAATGTTCCTTTGAGAGGGATGGAGATGATCTCCATGTTCTCGTGCGGTTGACTGTCAAATCCGTTTCCGCCTTTTACGACATCGTCATTCAGTACCCGCAGTGCGCCAAAATGGACTTTCTCGCGGTCGTACCAGTTACCGTAGCTAAAGGAATGATGGCTGTCGAGCCAGCCAAAATCGACATGGCCCCTTTCAGGAGCCGGGTGGAAGATATTGGTCATAGAATATTAATTTGCCGATGGATACGGGATACCCGAAAGCCCCGTCTCTCCTTCTGCCGGGTCGTCCGGCCGGTCGGAGTTGAATTCCACAATAAAATTATTACAGCCTTCACCGGTACGGATGGTCATATAATTTTGTTGCACCAGCTCCAGCATGGAAAGAAAAAGGAAAATAGCATGGAGCCGGTTTTCACAGCTATCGAAGATCTTTTCAAAGGACAGGGTTCGTTCCTGCCGAACAACAGAGAGGATATGATCCCGGGTACCTTCCATCGTATAGTTGTACCGAACGACGGTATGGACGGGTTTGTTTTGGCGCTGCTGGATACGGACCATCAGCCGTTCAAAGGTCTTCATCAGTTTGAACAGGGTGAGAGCCTGGATCTCGGTTCCCTCCCCGGCTTCTTCGCCGACGAGGGAAAGTTCCTTCTGGAGGTTGCCTCTTTTGACCATGAGGTGTCTGATCGCTTCCATTTCGGCCAGGGTGACGGCAGCTTCCTTATAGCGTTTGTATTCCAGGAGCTTGTCGATCAATTCCTTGCGAGGATCGATCTCATTGCCCTGCTCGTCGAGTTCTTTGCGGGGGAGAAGCATCCGGGCCTTGATCCGCATCAGGGTGGAAACGAAGAGGATGAATTCGCTGGACAGTTCGATATTCAGATTGTCCTGGGAGTGAACATGAGCCAGAAAATCCTGGATGATGCAGTGAATGGGAATATTATAGATGTCCAATTCATCCCTTTCGATAAAGAAGAGCAGGAGATCGAAGGGACCCTCGAATTGGGGCAATTTGATCTGGTACGAGGTCATAATAAACCCGAAAATAGCTCAAATTAGCTTTTCGACGAAGGCCGGTTTTCCCCAAGTTCTTCCCCATTCCAGGTCAGGATGCCGGTTTTACCGGAGCCCGCTCCTTTTTAGCAAACTTATAGGCTAAGCCGATGCCCAGTACTTCCTGAAGCTGGAGCGCGGCGCCGCCTGCTGTACCGTCGCTTTTGACGGATTTGATGGCGTCATCATAGATCAGGGTCACGGACAAATTCATGCTGATCAGGCTCGACACCTTGACATTGAAGACGTTGGTATTATAGATCGCGATGTCCTGGGGGTTATGTAGATAGTTTGAGAAAAGATCCAGTCTGCCGATATACTGTGTCGTCTTGCTGACATTGGTAGAATAGTTGAGCGAGACGTAGGCGCCAAGCTCAAAACGGGAAGTCTTACCGGAATCCACTCCAAAAGCTCCTACCGAAGCCAGCGAATCGTTTTTGACGATCACTTCCCGGATTGTCAGGGGAGAAAGAAAGAGGGAAAAATGATCGTTTGGTTTGTAATCCATACCTGCGGCGAGCAGGAGATAAGCCGGTGCGAGGAAGGTCGAGGTCAGCACTTTGGTATTCTCATCAGGATAATTGTATCCGGGTGCAAACTGGGTCCTGAAATCGAGCAAGCCACTGAGGTACCATTTTTTACCCAGGTCGTATCCATATTTTGATGTAAGGTCGATATTGTCATTCGTCTTTCGGGTACCCAGGCTGGTCGTATTTGTTACGCCGTAGGCCAGGACCAGCATATTATCCCAGGAATGTCTGCCATTCGCATAAAAGGCATAAACGTTGAGGAAGGTATTGAGAGAGATAGCAGATTTATCACCGCCTGCCGACCAATTGCTCAGCGCGGCCTGGCTGAAGGTCAGGTTATAAAGTCCGCCTGTCTTCCAGGTCATTTTAGTAGTATCCTTAGGGTCTTTAGTGATCGTAGCGCCATTAACGGCATTCTGCAACGATTGTACCGGGTTGCTCTGTGCCTGTGAAAAGGGGATACTTCCCAACGTCAGCAGGAAGGCGATAACGATTTTCTTAATGTCCCTTTTCTTCATTATTTGTCAGTTTGATCAAAAATAGAATTAACAAAAAAGTTGCCAGCTTTTGAAGTTGCCCTCTCTCAGGGGTTTCTTTTTTTCAGTTCGGCGAGAATTTCCGCCAGCAATTTCTCCTCCGGGGTTGGCTCGGGGGGTGCGGCGGCTTTTTTCTTATCGAACTTGTGGATTGCTTTTATGATCAGGAAAAGTATAAAGGCGATTATGACGAATTTAATGACCGCAGCTAAAAAAAGACCGTATTTGACCGCGCCCCAGGCAAGGCCGTCAATGTCCTGTAACTTGGCTGCTTTGAGCGCCGGTGCCAGTAATAGCGGCGTGACCACATGTTCAACCAAAGAAGCAACGATAGCAGCGAATGCTGCGCCGATAACGACTGCTACGGCGAGGTCTACGACATTTCCGCGCATGATAAACGCCTTGAAATCTTTCAAAAGACTCATAATAGATGTTTTAGTATTTGTATTTAAAATGAGTGCTGCTTAGGGGGAGTTTCCCAGGGGATGAATTCTGAACAGATTCTATACAGCCATGATCTCTTTCTCTTTTGCCGAGAGGTGTTTGTCTACGAAGCCGATATATTTATCTGTGATATCCTGGATCTCCTTTTCGGCATCTTTCGCCTCGTCTTCGCTGAGGCCGTCTTTCTCAAGTTTCTTTATCTGCTCAAGGGCTTCGCGGCGGATATTGCGGATGGCGACTCTGGATTGTTCCCCCTCGCCCGAAGCGCGGCGGACGAATTCCTTTCTTCGTTCTTCCGTGAGCGGTGGCATAAACAGTCGGATGATATTACCGTCATTTTGCGGGGTGACCCCGAGGTTGGCGTTGATGATCGCCCTTTCGATCGGCTGGAGCATATTTTTTTCCCAGGGCTGGATAGTAAGGGTGCGGGCGTCCATCACGGAGATATTCCCTACCTGGTTGAGAACGGTCGGGCTGCCGTAGTAATCGACTGTCAGGCCTTCCAGCATCTGCGGATTAGCCTTTCCTGCCCTTATCTTAATTAGTTCACTTTCAAGATGGATGAGTGCTTTTTTCATACTATCCCGGGTATCTTCCAGGATGAGCTCAAGATCGTCTGACATAAATGCTTGGTTGACGGTGCAAACGTACGGCAAATATGCAATGAATCCGCTTGCGTTAGTTATTTTGTTCGAGCACCGAATCTTTGAGGGCTACCAGTTGGGATGCTTTGGTCAGCTGAGCATTCTCTTCCTTGGCTGTTTTTGCTACAAAAAGCCGGGGAGCGGGCATCAGGTAATAGATGCCGGCGATCAGTGCAAAGAATACGATGAATACAGAGAAGATGAGAAGGGTGCAATTGAGGGACCGGGCCAGAAAAACGACACCGATCATGATCAGGTTGATAGCAACCAGCGTCAGGGTGATCGACCGATGGGAGAGGCCACGATCGAGGAGCAGGTGATGGATATGGTTCCTGTCGGGGCTAAACGGGGGCCGGCGGTGGAGGATGCGGATGCCGAATACCCGAAGCGTATCCAGTAAAGGGATCATCAGGATGGTGAAACCTACCGCCGGAGAAGCGTTGATAGGAAAACTCACTCCGGATGCATTGGCGACGTTGATGAATTTCACTACGAGGATAGCGTTCACCGTGCCAACCAGCAAGGAGCCCGTATCACCCATAAAGATCTTTGCCGGTTGAAAATTGAAGATCAGGAAGGCCAGGAGGCTGCCGGCCAATGAGAAGGCAAGAACGGCGTAGGAAGGCATTCCCACGCGAAGAAAATAGATGCCGAAAATAGTCGTCGACAGCAAGCCGAGGCTTCCCGCCAATCCATCCACGCCATCGATCAGGTTAAAGGAGTTGATGACGACGATCACGGCAAAATAGGTCAGCAGCAGGCTGAACATTTCCGGAAGCTGATAGACGCCGAGGAAACCGTTCATGCTGCGGATCTGGATATTACCATAATAGATGATGATAAAAGCCGCCAATACCTGGCCGATAAATTTTTTGATGGGTGAGATAACGAGGATATCATCTTTGAGGCCCAGGAAGAAGATCACCAGGGTCGATGCAATAAAATATTGAATTTCATTTGCGTCGTTAAAATGTATCGTCAGGAGGCAACCGAAAATGAAGCCGGCAAATATCCCCAAACCGCCCAGGGGCGTAATCGGCGAGTTGTGTACTTTTCGAGCATCGGGCATATCGAAAAGCTTTTTCATCTCTGCAACATTGATCACGGCAGGAATGGCAAGGAAGGTGATCGTAAAGGAAATGGCTATTGATAGTAGAACATCAAACATCAGCTCGATTTTGGTGCGTGTACAAAATTAGAATTCTTTTTTTGATAATGCTACTAATTACCTCATTACTAAAATATAAAACAACGCTACTCTGCAAACATCGGACCTGAATGTTACAGGTGGTTATTGACGGGAATTTAGCATCAGGAAGAAAATAAACAAGGGTTGCGTCCGGGCTGGCAAAACTAATAATGGCAGAGAATCAACGCTTCACAAGGTAGAATAAAGTTTTTAGGCTGCCAAACAAAAACCGTTAGATTTGCAATCCTGAACCAAACTGAATATCCATATGGCTGACTTAAAGGCAATTGCTTCGCAAATCAGGCGAGACATCGTAAGAATGGTCCATGGCGCTCAAAGTGGTCATCCGGGAGGCTCTCTGGGGTGTGCCGATTTCTTCACGGCGCTCTATTTCAGAGTACTGACACATGATCCACAGTTCCATATGGAGGGAAAGAATGAAGACCTTTTCTTTCTCTCTAACGGTCATATTTCCCCCGTCTTCTATTCGGCCCTTGCCAGGTCCGGGTATTTTGACATCAAAGAACTTTCCACCTTTCGCAAGATCAATTCGAGGCTTCAGGGTCATCCGACCACTCATGAACACCTGCCCGGTATCAGGGTAGCCAGCGGCTCCCTTGGACAGGGGTTGAGTGTTGCAATTGGCGCTGCTTTAGGTAAAAAACTCAATAACGATAAAAATATTGTGTATTCTCTTCAGGGGGACGGAGAGCTGGATGAAGGCCAGAACTGGGAAGCCATTATGTTCGCCGCCGCCCATAAGGTAGATAATCTGATTTCCACCGTCGATTGGAATGGCCAACAGATTGACGGCACTACCAAATCGGTCATGGACCTCGGCGATATCCATGCTAAATTCGATGCTTTTGGCTGGACTACCCTGGAGATGAACGGCAATGATATGGATGACGTACTGGCGACGCTGGATAAGGCCAGGAGTTTGACCGGCAAGGGTAAACCAATAGCTATAATGATGCATACCATTATGGGGAAGGGTGTCGATTTCATGGAAAATGACCACCATTGGCATGGGGTAGCGCCCAGTGATGAGCAACTCAAGAAGGCGCTGACGCAGCTGCCGGAGACGTTGGGGGATTATTAAATGTGCGAGAAATTCTCTTTCAGTGAAATTTAGCGAATTTCTCGCAAACCGCTAAAGTCTGACCTATCGGTCGCGCCGGCCTCCGGCCGGCGCTGTTAGCTTTTCAATTCTATTGGCGTGGCAGCGGCTTTTCGGGCCGGGATCCAGGAAGCGAGGAGGGCTACGACCAGGATCGTAGAAAATACCAGCAGGAAATCAGAGGCGACCATTTTAACGGGATAGTAGTCCAGCAGAAAGGACCCTCCTTCCAGCGGAATTAGTTTGTATTTCAACTGAAGGACACAGATCAATGCAGCCAGGCCAATCCCTGTCAGGCCGCCCATCATGGCCAGCAGCACCCCTTCGCTGAGGAAGATCTTTTGGATCAGTTTATTGCCTGCGCCCAACGCTTTAAGGACATGGATATCTTTTTGTTTGTCCCAGACCAGCATGGTCAGGGCGCCCACCATGTTGAAGGCTGCAACGACCAGGATCAGGGTCAGGAGGATATAGATCACCCATTTCTCGGTGCCCATCACGCTATAGAGGCTTTGATTCTGTTCGTAGCGGGTCTGCACCTTATAGGATTTCCCCAGCAATTGCCGGATGGACCGCTGGACTGCCGCGACCCGGGCGGGATCGCTCACGGCCAGCTCGACACCTCCATATTGATCCGGTCCGAGGCCCATCATCTGTTTCACGAAAGCCAGGTTGGTGATCACATAATGGTCATCAAAATCCTGCTGGATGCGGAATTCCGCCGATGTCGCCAGGGAGGCGTGACTATACGAAGCCATTGGGTCGATCGTATAATCCGGGCCGCCCCGCCTGAAGAGGTATACATCCAGCGGCTGGAGGTTCTTTTCGGGTTCTATCCCCAGCGCATAATCGACGCCGGAACCCAATACGGCGAGGGGTTGGTCGGCTGTGCCCAGGGAAAAATTACCCCTGTTAACTTTGTCCGCCACGCCCGATACTTTGGTGAAATTGCTGTCGACGCCTTTCAGGTAGGAGGATTTCCAGAGATTACTATCGTTAATGAGCACGACCTGCGATTCCGCCACCAGCGAAAGTGCCTGCACTCCGCTGACCGCTCCAAGCTGACGAAGCTGTTCGGGGGTAAGCGTCAGGGTCTTACCGCCGGCCGGCGTTATTTTGATATCCGGATAAAAACTGCTGTATAAGGATTTCACCAGGTCTTCGAACCCATTGAAAACACTTAGCACCAGGATCAATGAAGCGGCGCCCACCACGATCGCGCTCATGCTCACCCAGGCAATGATATTGATCGCATTCGTGGATTTCTTTGCCCGGAAATATCGCCAGGCGAACAGCAGGTTCATGCTCCTTCCTCCTCCGGGGGCTTTTCTTCTTTAAGTTTGCGAAACAGGGCGTCCATCCGGTCGGCGTGTTCGAGCGTATCATCGTGGATGTATTGAAGGATAGGGATGCGGCGCAGCTGGTGCTTTACCCGCCCGGCCAGTTCCCGTTTGATCTCCCAGCCCCGGTCTTCGATCATTTTCATTACGGCAATGCTGTCTTTTACCTGGAAAAGGCTAAGGTAGACCCTGGCTTCCAGGAGGTCGGGCGTCAGCTTCACGGCTGTTAGTGAGACGAGTCCGCCTTCGATCATACTTAGGCCAAGTCGCCGGAAGATATCGCTTAGTTCTTCCAGCAGCAAGGCGCCTACCTGTTTTTGACGTTTGCTTTCTTCCATAGTTCCCAAAGTGCTAACTTTACCCCCCAAATCTACATCTATTGCGGAAATTTGCGGTGATCCTTCAATATTTGTCCAGGTATCGGGGCAAATTGGTTTTGTACATGTTCTTCAATATCCTTTCCATCGTGTTTGGGTTGATCTCGGTGGGAATGTTGAGCCCTTTTTTGGACATCCTGTTCAATAATGATCCCGGTTCGAAAGAGGTGACGCTCCACAGCAATGCGATCGGCGGGCTGAAGAATGTTCTGGCGCATGTCGCCCAGTCCTATGACAGACCCACGTTACTGATCGTCATTTGTGTGCTGATCGTCGTCTCCACTGTTCTGAAGAATCTATTCTATTACTGGTCTTCCTATATCTCCTCCCCTGTCCGAAGTGCGACGATCACCTTTCTGCGAAATGATGTATACACGAAGATACTTGCTTTGCCGATCGGTTATTTTACGGAGAGGAGGAAGGGGGATCTCATTTCCCGGATGACGAACGATATCTATGAGATCGAATCCTCCGTGGTATCCACGCTGGAGGGGCTGATCAAGGATCCGCTGACGATCGTCGGTTATCTGGCGTATATGATCTATCTGAGCCCGACCCTGTCGCTGTTCCTGCTGATCCTGTTGCCGCTCACGGGGTTCCTTATCGGCCGGATCAGCCGCAAGTTGAAGCGGCATTCACAGGAAGCCGCGATCCGGCTGGGTGAGAGCCTATCGGTGCTGGATGAAACGCTGAGCGGGATCCGGATCATCAAGGGTTTCGGCGCGGAAGTCATGATGAAGCTAAAATTCTTTCGCATCAATGACAGCCTGTTCCATATCCGGAACAAGATGAACTGGCGCCGGGATCTGGCCAGTCCGTTGACAGAGACCCTGGGTGTTGTGATCCTCGCCATCATCTTGTATTTCGGCGGGATGTTGGTGATCCACAGTAATGGTCATGGTTTCTCCGGTGGGGATATGATGGCTTATATCGCCGTTTTTGGCCTTTTGATCAATCCGGCCAAAACGTTGTCCACCTCTATTTTCAATATCCAACGAGGCGCTGCGGCAATGACCCGGGTGGAGGATTTGCTGAATGCTCCCGTGAGTATCCAGGACGACCCGAATGGGAAAAAGCTGGAGACTTTCCGTGACAGGATCGAATTTCGGAATGTCTTCTTCTCGTATGAGGATGCGGGTATCCTCGAAGGGGTCAATCTGGTGATCGGGAAAGGAAAGACGGTGGCGCTCGTCGGCAGTTCCGGCGCGGGCAAGTCCACCATGGCCGATCTGGTCCCGCGCTTTCATGATGTCACGGAGGGTGAGTTGTTGATAGACGGTGTGAATATCAAGGATTATTCGCTGCGGTCGGTCAGGGAACAGATGAGCATCGTAACCCAGGAGCCGATCCTGTTCAACGACACGATTGCTGCCAATATCGCGCTTGGTAAGCCTGACGCCACCCACGAGGAAATTGTCCGGGCGGCTGAGATCGCCAATGCGCACAATTTCATTATAGGTAAAGAGGAGGGTTATCAGACCAATATCGGTGATCGGGGAAGTAAATTGAGCGGCGGGGAGCGGCAACGGTTGACGATTGCGAGGGCGGTACTAAAGAATCCGCCCATCCTGATCCTCGATGAGGCCACTTCTTCGCTGGATACGGAAAGTGAGCGGCTTGTGCAGGATGCGATCAATAAAATGATGGCGCACCGCACCAGTATCGTGATCGCGCACCGGTTGAGCACGATCCGGCATGCGGATGAGATCGTGGTCCTGCAAAAGGGGCGGATCGTCGAGCGCGGGACGCATGAGGAGTTGATGCGGTTGCGGGGGTTCTACAACAAGTTGGTTGAGATGCAGGAGGTGAAGTAATAATTCCGTCAATCCGGATTAATAAGGCTACCTTACCTAAGACGGCTCACCTCAAAATACCCCAAAATGACTTCCATGGATTTATATTGTGAGGGATTACGCAATGAAAACAACGGCAGTTATCGATTAGCGCTCTACAATTATGAAAACGCGCTTAACGAGATACGGAAGCTCAGGCGCAACAGTAAGTTCGGACGTAAGATTGCCGATCGAATCAGGATACTTCGCACTACCATGGAGTATGAAAACAATTTCCAAATCAGTTACAACGAACTCCAATGAAAGTATTAATTGTCGCCACCTCGCATGCACAATTGGGCGACAGTACACGCAGGACGGGCTTATGGCTGGAAGAGTTGGTTATCCCCTATTATATTTTCAAGGAAGCGGGCGCGGTTGTGACCATTGCGAGCCCCCTGGGTGGGGCTATCCCCTTAGATCCCAAGAGTGAATCCATTTTGGCATCCACACCTACCATCCGGCGTTTTCAGAAGGATCTTACCAGCGTTTCTGACCTATCCCATTCGATCCCGCTGAGTGAGCTGAAAGCAGAAGATTTCGATATGGTATTTGTTGCCGGCGGTCATGGGGCCATGTGGGATTTCCGGGAAAATACGGCGTTAAAAGAATTACTCGGGGATTTTAACCGGCAGCATAAGATCACCGGATTCGTATGTCATGGCGTGGCCGCCTTGTTGGGTCTGCAGGACGACCGAGCGGAGCCTTTTGTTAAAGGCAGGCGACTTACGGCTTTCAGCAATAGCGAAGAGGAGGTTGCCGGACTTACCGCGGTTGTTCCTTTTTCCCTGGAATCAGAACTGGTGGCAGCCGGAGCCTTGTACAGCAAGAGTACTGACTACAGAACCTATACAGTTACCGACGGCAATCTCATTTGCGGGCAGAATTCAATCTCTTCACAGGACGTGAGCAAATCAATGCTGGCGTTGCTGAAAAACTCCCATTTACAGGCGTCGGCCGTGCTGCACTGATCACAGGTCGTCATCCTCATCGTCTTCCCCGCCACCCACGGGTGTGCGGTTGCTTGTGCTCTTGTTCCCAACCTGTTCCTGGTCACGGTCCATCTCTTCGATCGCGACCGGTCTTGCGGTCTCATCGCCGATCAGGTAACGGGAGAAATAGTCGGCCATCCGCCACCAGAAATATTCATTCATATCGAGGTAGCCGTGGCGCTGGCCGGGCAGGATGACGAAATCAAAGCGTTTGTCGGCCTTGATCAGCGCATTTGCCACACGGATCGTATTGCCGGGATGTACGTTGTTGTCGATATCGCCGGTAGTCAGCATCAGGTGTCCCTTGAGGTTTTTCGCCAGGTCCTGGTTTTTCTCGATCGAGTAGAGGAAGCTCGTGTCGCCTTTATCGCTGACCATCTCTTTTACCCCATGGTGTTTCTCGCTCCACCAGCGGTTATAGATAGAATTATCGTGATTTCCGGAAGAGGAGACCGCCACTTTGAAGAAATCGGGGTAGACCAGCATGGCTGCCGTGCTCATGAAACCGCCCCCGCTATGACCGTAGATCCCCACCCGGGTAATGTCGATATAGGGGAAACGGTCCGCCAGTTGTTCGGCGGCGGCTTTTTTGTCGGCCAGGCCATAGTCCCTGAGATTTCCGTAGCCATAGTTATGATACCATTTGCTACGGGAGGGGTTACCGCCGCGATTGCCAACCGTGATGACGATCATGCCCAATTGGGCAAGCCGGTCCATCCGGTCCATCGAGCGGCCAAAGGCTTTGTTGACCGACTCCGTCTGGGGTCCGGGGTAGACGTACTCCATGATCGGGTATTTCTTTGTGGTGTCGAAATTAAACGGTTTGTAGATGACCCCGTAGAGATCGGTGACCCCGTCATCCGCCTTCACCTTGAAGGGCTCGGGGAATTTGTAACCGGCTGCCATCAGCGAGCTGAGATCTGCCGTCTCGAGGTCCATGATCTTTTTCCCAAGTTCGTTGCAGAGCGTAGATCGCGGATCCGTATTCACGCGGGAATAGTTATCGACAAAATACTGGTGGTTGTCATCCATGCGCATCTGGTGGTCAAAATCTCCGCCGTTCAGTATGGTCAGGCCCGAGCCGTCAAAGCTTACTTTGTACAAATGGAGGTAGTAAGGGTCTTCACCCGGCTCGCGACCGTTTGCGGAAAAATAGAGGATCCTCCGTTTGTCATCGATCCCGACGATATCCTCGCAGTGAAAGGGACCGCTGGTGATCTGGTTCTTTAGTTTGCCGCTTCCATCGTAGAGATAAAAATGTGCCCAGCCGTCCTGTTCACTCCATTCGATCAGCTCCTTGCCGCCGTCCACCAGGCCGAGGCGGCGGATCTCGACATAGGTATTCAGCCGTTCGCGGATCAGAGCGGCGGCCACGGTATCGCCGACGTTGACGGCGCAGACGTCGATCCGTTTGAGGTCGCGGCTTGTCCGGGTAAAATAGAATTTGGTATTGGTACCCAGCCAGAGGGGAGAGCGGTATTCATCATCGCGGTGGTCTTCGCGGATGGGGGACACCCAGATGGCCAGGTCCTGGTCTTTGAACTGGCCGGCGCTGATGACCTGGTGGGTATGGGAGGTCATATCGAATACCTGCAGTTCTTCGATCGGCTCCTCTTTTTCCCCCGGCATTTCATACTTGTAGGTCTCCAGCGTTGGCCGCGGGTCGGCGATGGAGTTGATGACCCATAGATCCTTCACCTTCCGCATATCCGATCTCGAGATCGCAAAGTGTTTGGAGTCCGGGCTCCAGTAGATCTGGGCGGGTTTGCGTTTGTCTTTGTTCTTTTCCTTATCGACATTCGTTTCCCCGCCGCCGCCTTGGGCGCCATTGCCATGATAACTGTAGTTCTCGATACCGTCAGTCGTCAGGGCATGGTCGACGATCGTGCTGTCGTCCTCGTTGATCAGCGCTTTTTCGTAATTGGCGCGGTCCATCCAATACAGGTTGAAATGGCGGCCGAACACAATGGTGCTGCTGTCGGGGGAGATGCTGGCCCAGTTGGGTTTGTGTTTTGGCTTTTTAAAGTCCTTCAATTCATTCAGGGCGCCGTCGAGGAGGTTGTACTCGAAATAGTAGACTTTCTTCTCCGGCGTGGAGGGCTTCTTCTTTGCGGTGTCTTTTTTCTCCGGATCTTTCTTCTCCACGTCCTGCGTGCTCTTCACTTCGAACTGGATCCAGTTCTCGTCTTTTATGAATTTGAGGCTGTCCAGGCCAAGATGTTTTGAGTCGAAGGGGTCTTTTACGATGCGGGTGATCGCGGCGGCCAATTTATCATTGTCGAACAGCAGCTTTTTTTCTGCTTTAGACGGATCGACGATATACCATTTCTTTCCCTCGGTGGTTTCGTACGTATACCAGAAACGGTCGCTTTTTTTCAGCCAGTGGGCATCTACCTGGGTGCTGAAGATCATCTTCTCCAGCTTTTTTGGGGAAAAGCGCGCGGCAAGCTGATAGTTGGCTTTGATTACAGGGGTTTGCCGGGCGTAAAGATGGAAGGAGAACAGCAGGAGCCCGGCGAAAAGCATCCGAGTCATAAGCAGTTTGGTTTGTTATGCAATCAATTCAATTTTCTTATATAAGGGACATTTACCGACGCGGTTCTCTGCGTTTGAGGCACGGAGAAGACGTCGGAACCAAGTGCTCGGTCTACTTATTCATCATCTGTTTAGCCTCGATGCTCAATGTTGCGTGGGGCACAGCTCTCAATCTTGCTTTATCAATCAGCTTGCCGGTTACGCGGCAGATGCCATAGGTCTTGTTTTCAATGCGCATCAGGGCTTTTTCGAGATGGTCGATAAAGGTGATCTGGCGGCTTGCCATCTGGCTCAATTGTTCTCTTTCCATGCTCATACTGCCGTCTTCCATCGTCATGTACCGGGCGTCATCGTTGTCACCGCCCATCTCATCCTTGCGGGTGATCAAACCTTGCAGGTAAGCCAATTCTTTTTTAGCTGCGTCCAATTTGCGGTTGATCAATTCCCTGAATTCTCCAAGTTCTGAATCGCTGTATCTCATAGTGGGACCAGTTTGCTCCTCATGGGGAGTGTCTAATACTGATTTTGTAAATTCCGGCTCATATTTGCGAACCGTTTTTGTTTTTATTTCCGGGATGACCACCTTCACCTGTTTGGGTGGGGCTGTCGGCTTCTTTGGTTCTGGTCTGACCGCTGCCGGTGGTGGCGGAGGCGGTGGGGTGATCGCAGTTGGTTTGCCGGTCGCCGTGACGGGTGCCTGTTTGGCGGTTGTGGCCGTTGCGGGTGTAGGCTGGGGCTTGGCAGGGGGCTGCGTTTTGGATACGGAGGGGGTTGAAGTCGGTTTTCCCGCGAGCTGGATCTTTCCGGACCCGACGGATGGTTTACCATGTGAAACAGCCGGCTTGGATATATGCGATACGGTGGTTTTCTTGGCAGGGAGGGCGGGGGGTCGTTTGGCCGAAGAAGATGGCACAACCTTTTTGGCCGCGGGTTTGACAATACTCTTAGCAGCCGGCTTCTTAGCGGACTTGCTGCTACCTGACGAGTGGGCAGGTTTGGCAGCCGCTTTTTTAGCCGGGGCTATTTTCTTGACATGGACGGCTTTCTTAGCGGGCTTGCCCGCTTTCTTTTTGGTTGCCATATAGTTAGGCTTTTTTTGTAACAAACACTTTTAAAAGAATGTCATTCACTTCAATTTCAGTGCCATTGGTTGGTTCTTTTACCAATTCGATGGAATCTGCCAAAATTTCCGCACAAATATATTCATTAAAGACCGATAAGGAATCCTTTAGGGCGGGTACATCTGCTACTTTGACCAAAATGCGATCGGTTAGGTCGTAGCCGTTGTCTTTCCGGATTTTTTGGATTCGATTGACGAATTCCCGGGCATTCCCTTCCCGGGCGAGTTCGGGGGTCACAGTGACGTCGAGGGCGACCGTCAGGGCGTTCTTATTGGCCACTACCCACCCCGGGATATCTTCGCTGGTGATATCCACTTCATTAATCGCCAATATTAAGGGTTCTTTATCAATTAATAAAGTAATATGGCCATCTTTTTCCAATTTCACTATGTCGTCCTGCGAAAAATTGCTCAAAGCCAGGCTGACCGCCTTCATTCTGGCTCCTAACCTCTTCCCGAGCGCGACAAAATTGGGCTTTATTTTCTTTTTAATAAACCCTTCATTACCAGATAGATAATTAATTTCTTTCACGTTCACTTCGGCCTTTATGAGGTCTTCCACCTTTAGCAGTTGCTCCCGCACGCCGGTATTCAGCACGGGGATGAGGACTTTTTGAAGGGGTTGTCTGACTTTGATATTCACCTTCTTACGCAAGGAGAGGATCAGCGAGGAGGCATCCTGGGCCAGCTGCATCCGTTCTTCCAGCGAACAGTCGATATGGGCTGCCCGGGCTTTTGGGAAATCGGCATGGTGGACGGACGCCGCATCGTTCCGGCTTGTCACCCCGTTTAGGTTGGTGAACAGCCAGTCCGAGAAGAACGGCGAGATCGGGGCCATGAGGCAGCTGATGGTCTCGAGGCATTCATATAAGGTTTGGTAGGCGCAGATCTTGTCGAATTCGTACTCGCCTTTCCAGAAGCGGCGGCGGCAAAGGCGAACATACCAGTTACTGAGGTACTCGTCGACAAAATCTTCGATCAGCCGGCCGGCAATGGTGGGTTCATAGTCGTCGAGGTTTGCCGTAACCTTGGTTATCAGGGTATTGAGAGAAGAAAGGATCCATCGGTCGATTTCGGGGCGGTTGGCTGGCGGGATATAGGCTTCCTCAAAAGCAAACCCATCGACATTCGCATATAGAGCAAAAAACTGATACGTATGGTAGAGGGTGCCAAAGAATTTACGTTGAACTTCGCGGATGCCTTCGATATCGAACTTCATGCTTTCCCAGGGGGAGGCGTTGGTGATCAGGTACCAGCGGGTGGCATCGGCGCCGAACTGGCCAATGGTCTGGAAGGGGTCGACGACATTGCCAAGCCGTTTGGACATTTTATTGCCGTTTTTATCCAGCACGAGGCCGTTGCTCACGACGGTCCTATAGGCCAGTCCGGGATATCGGGTTTCCAGATCGGCGTTGCTGATGCCGGTCTTTTTCAGTTCATCGTGGACCGATTCTTTGATCAGGGCGGCAATGGCGTGTAAGGTATAGAACCAACCCCGGGTTTGGTCAACGCCTTCGGCGATGAAGTCGGCCGGGTAATTCCAGGCAAATATGTCTTTGTTCTCAAACGGGAAATGCCATTGGGCATAGGGCATCGCGCCGCTGTCGAACCAAACGTCGATCAGGTCGGCTACGCGATTCATCGGCCGGCCTTTCGGGCTTTGGAGGATGATCTCATCGACCAAGGGTTTATGAAGGTCGGAGGTAAGGCGTTTTGCGAGCGCGTTGGGGTCCTCACCAGGGGCCGGTAGCATGATCCCGGCGGCGACTGACCGAAAGATGGCTTCCCGTAGTTCGGCGACGGAGCCGATACAAAGTTCCTCGGCGCCATCTTCGGTTCGCCATACGGGCAGTGGGGTCCCCCAATAGCGGCTGCGGCTGAGGTTCCAGTCCACCATGTTCTCCAGCCAGTTACCGAAACGGCCTTCGCCGGTGCTTCTTGGTTTCCAGTTGATCGTCCGGTTAAGCTCGATCATGCGGTCTTTCAGTGCGGTGGTCCGGATGAACCAGGCGTCGAGGGGGTAATACAAGATGGGTTTGTCGGTCCGCCAGCAATGGGGATAATTGTGCTCGTATTTCTCGATCCGGAAGGCCAGGCCTTCCTTTTTCAATGCGACGCAGATATCGACATTGACGTCGGTGTAGTTCGGGTCATCCTTGTAGTTCTTGACGTAGCGGTTGCTGAACTCTCCCAGACCATCGATAAACTTTCCCTGTTTGTCGACCATGATCAGGATACCGATGCCGTAATTTGAGCCTATCCGGAAGTCGTCGGCGCCAAATGCGGGGGCCATATGAACGATACCGGTACCGTCTTCGGTGGTAACGAAATCACCCGGAAGGACCCGGAAGGGATGGCCGCCTGATCTTTCCGGCGCGTTGGCTTCAAAGGGGAGTAATTGCTCGTAGTGGATCTCTTCGAGCTCGCTGCCTTTGAATTCCAGCAGGACCTTCCAGGGGAGGACTTTGGATTGCGCGGAGTAGACGGCGCTATCCGCGTTTTCGCCTTCCGGTTTGAAATATTTGTCGAGCAGGGCCTTGGCGAGGATGACATTGGCGGGCTCGTGGGTATAAGGGTTAAAGGTTCTTACGAGGACGTAGTCGATTTTAGGGCCAACAGCCAGACCCAGGTTGGAGGGCAGGGTCCACGGGGTAGTCGTCCACGCCATGAGGAAAATAGGGCCTTCGGCGGCGCGGAACAGGAATTCGCTGCGCGGATTCCTTTTTGCCTTGAATAGGGCTGCGATGCTCGTATCCTTTACATCTTTATAGCAGCCGGGCTGGTTCAGTTCGTGGGAGCTGAGGCCCGTGCCGGCGGCGGGGGAATAGGGTTGGATGCTCACACTCTCATACAAAAGACCTTTTTTATATAGCTCGGCCAATAACCACCACAGGGTTTCGATGTACTTATTGTCGAAGGTAATATAGGGGTCTTTCAGGTCGACCCAATACCCCATTTGCCGGGTTAGATCGTCCCATTTGTCCTTATATTTCAATACTTCGCGACGGCAGGTATCGTTGTATTCGGCCACAGAGATGGTTTTGCCGATATCTTCCTTGGTGATACCCAGCATTTTTTCCACTCCGAGCTCGACGGGAAGGCCGTGAGTGTCCCAACCGCCTTTTCTTTTGACCTGGAAGCCTTTCATGGTCTTATAGCGGCATACGAGGTCCTTTAGGGTCCGGCTGATCACATGATGAATTCCGGGTAATCCGTTTGCGCTAGGGGGCCCCTCATAGAATACAAATGGGGTGCAATCTTCCCGCAAAGCCACACTTTTCTCGAAGGTTCGATCGGCTTCCCATCTGGCCAGCAGTTCCTGGCCGATTGCCGGCAGATTCAAATGCTGAAATTCTTTATATTTTTTGGCCATAATATAAATCATTGCAGGTCAGTCTCTTTAAAGGGAGGTCACCGCAGATGCCCCGTAGGGAGTGCAAAATTACGAAATTCTGCGGATGAAGGTTCAGAAGGGCTGCGCAGAGGGTTCAACGGGCTGGTCTACTGTTTGTTAACAGTTTGCAAAAAACGGCCGGCGGCTACTCCCAGGGGATCAAATTATGACGTACTTATCCACATTGATTGCGTTTTGGCACAATTTGTGGAACACTATACGCATAAGACCGATATTAAAGGGGCCGGTCCCCTTCAATAATAAAGAAATCAATCTCTTTCTACGGTTTAGGGTTTAGGGGTTAAAAAGGGGGGTATTCCTACTCCCCTTCCTTTTAAAACTCCCGGGCCGCCCATCGGCTGAGTTCCTTCCTTATTCCGTATTACCTTATTCAATGGGGATCCGTAACCAACCCGTTTTTAATCTCTGATATTACCTGCAAAAAACCGCCTTGCAAGCACCAGGCTCACAAGATCTCAATTCCTGAATAACCACCTGAAAAAAATTCATTGTCGGAAAAACTTCCTTTTTATCCCCGGATTTAATGTCCTATGGGCGGACGGTGATCGTTCGTCCGGGCCCTCCCGGTTTAACTATCGGGAGGATTTTTTTTGTCACTTTTCCGAAGCCGTATCAGCTTATAGACCTTGATCGCGCTCATCAGTAGGATGACAAAAAGAAGTAAGCCGATGAGGCCCCAAGCCCAGCTCATGTTTTGTTTCACCACCGCCAGCATGACAATGACCACCAAAAAAATGGTCGCCACTTCATTCCATATCCGCAGTTGTCCCGAAGAATACCGAAATATTCCCTTTTGTTGTTGCCGGTAGATCGCCTGTAAGGAAAAATGATAGAGATAGAGGCCAAGCACGAACATCATCTTGATCCAGAGCCAGATGGGGACGGCGCCCATGAGGTAAAGCATCCAGGGGCCGAAGATCAGGGTCAGGATCGCCGAAGGCCAGGTGATGCCCAGCCACAGGCGCCGCATCATCAGTGAGAATTGTTGCCGCAGGATTGTTCGATCCGGATCAGGCCGGTCCCCTGCCTCGGTATTGTAAATAAAGAGCCGTACCAGATAGAACAGTCCGCTGAACCAGGTCACGATAAAGATAATATGGAGCGCCTTTATATAATTATACATGAGCAAAGAATTCAGTGTTGACCGGGGGGGCGTCACGCGAGGGTCATCGACCGGTCACCGCCGGCGTAGGCCCTGACCCAGCCGGCCAATGCCTGTACCCAAAGCGGGTGGGTATTCAGACAAGGGATCATCGTATATGATTCACCGCCGGCATTCAAAAAGCTCTCTTTACCCCTAATGGCAATCTCCTCCAGCGTTTCCAGGCAATCGCTCACGAAGGCCGGGCAAAGGATCAGGAGCTTTCTGATCCCCTCTCCGGGCATTTCCTCCAACCTGATATCGGTAAAGGGTTCGAGCCATCCCTTGCCGAGTCTCGACTGAAAGGAATTACTATATTTTCCTTCGGGGATGGCGAGAAGGCGCACCAACTCGCGGGTCGTCACAAAACATTGGTGGCGATAGCAGGTCGCATGGGCGGACGACGGGGTATCGCAGCAATCCGCCGAGCGCAAACAATGTGATCGGGTAGGGTCGGTCTTACGGAGATGTCTGCCCGGAACTCCGTGATAGGAAAAGAGGATATGGTCATACCCCTTTGCGAGGTAGGGCCGGATCTGTTCGCTCAAGGCCCGGAGGTAATTGGAATCGCTGTAAAACGGTTTTATGAAGCTTAACCGGAAGGGGTAGTTATTCTTCCGGTGGACTGCTTCCGCATGTTCCACGGCCGTTTCATATGAAGCCATCGCATAGTGGGGATAAAGGGGGATGGCTATTACTTCTTCGACTTCCGGCATCCGGCGCAAGATCGCGGCGTAGGCCGCTTCCATCGTAGGGTTGCCATAACGCATCGCGATTTCCACGGGGACATCGATCTGTCCCCCGAGGGCATGCTGCAATTGCCGGGTCAGCATGATCAGGGGGGAGCCTTCTTTTGTCCATATCGTCGCGTATGCCTCTGCCGATTTGGCCGCCCGGAAGGGGACGATCAATCCGCCCACCAGTATCCTGCGAAACAGGTAGGGATAATCGATCACCCGTTTGTCCATGAGGAATTCCATCAAATACCTGTGTACATCTTTTGTTGCCGTGGAATCCGGCGAGCCGAGATTCAGCAAGATGATCGCGCGTTTACCGAATGCTGTCATAGTTTGGTCCCGTGGTCCATTTTGCGGCAAATTTACGGGATCCCGGTTGCCGTGGATTGGCAAAGAGCCCGTTAAACGGCGGTTATCGGCATTCCGACAGACAAATGACATTCTAATGACATTAAAATGTATTGAATAGGAACTCCCGCGAGTAATTTTGCGTAGCTATTGCAACAAATCTTTTCGAACCAACAAGTTGAACAAGGATAATGGGTACAAGGACTTCCGATATTTCCGGTTTTTTCGTTGTAGGGATCAACTATAGAAAAACAGATGCGGCAATCAGGGGTCAATTCGCCATCGGGCATGAACAATACGAAAAGATACTTACGCTTGCCCCTTCCTTTCATGTAACCGAGTTATTTGTCCTTTCCACCTGCAACCGAACGGAGATCTACGGATTTGCGGATAATTTCGCGCATCTGGCCGGCCTGTTGTGTACGCAGACCACGGGGGTGTTGGATGCTTTTCTCGAATTGGCGTATATCCGGAAGGGTGCGGAAGCGATCGGGCATCTTTTTGAAGTGGGAGCGGGGTTGGACTCCCAGATCCTGGGAGACTACGAGATCGTCGGTCAGATCAAGCAGGCCGTTAAGTTTGCGCGGGACCGGCAATATATCGGCCCTTTTCTGGAACGCCTGGTCAACTGTGTGCTCCAGGCCTCCAAAGCGATCAAGAATCAGACGGGGCTCAGCGGCGGGACGGTTTCGGTCTCGTTTGCGGCCATTCAATATATCAGGGAGCGGGTAGTCGACCCCGGCAGCCGGGAGATCCTGCTGATCGGGACCGGGAAGATCGGGCGCAATACCTGTCACAATATGGTCGACTACCTGGGTACGCGGAATCTTACCTTGATCAACCGAACAGAATCGAAGGCTGCGGACCTGGCTGCCGGGGTTGGGGTCAGGCATGCGCCGGCAGAAAGGATCGCGGAATTTGTGCGGGACGCGGATATTATTTTGGTTGCCACCAACGCAGAACATCCCACTTTGATAAGGAGCTGGGTGGAAGGAGCGGGCGAAAAGCTGATCATCGATTTGTCGATACCGTGCAATGTGGAAAAGTCGGTGGCAGAGCTCCCGGGTATCACGCTGGTTAATGTGGATGAGTTGTCGAAGATAAAGGATGAGACCTTACAGAAAAGGGAAGCGGAGGTCCCAAAGGCAAAGGCGATCATTGCAGAGCATATTGCCGAGTGGATGGAATGGTATAAGATGCGGCAACACGTACCGGTGCTAAAGGCGGTAAAGACAAAGCTCAAAGAACTGCACACCTGCCCTGTATTCAGCCGGCTGAGGGGAGAGCCATTTCCGTTCACCGATGCTATCCGGACCGACGAGCAAATTCAGCGGGTGGTCAACGGGATGGCTACCAAGATGCGCCAGCATAATCAGGGGGGCTGTCAATTTATAGAGGCGATCAACGAGTATATTTCGACGAAGGAGTAAAATGGAGACCCCGATCAGGATAGGCACCCGAGAAAGCCAGCTCGCCGTCTGGCAAGCTACCCAGGTACAGCAGCTCCTGGAAAAGGAGGGTGTTACTGCTTTGCTCGTTCTCATCAAAAGTGAAGGGGATATCGATCTGAAGACACCTCTCTATGAAATGAATGTCCAAGGCATATTCACGCGTAGTCTGGATATCGCCCTGGTGAACGGATCGATCGATATTGCGGTACACTCGATGAAAGATGTCCCGACGCAGCTTGCCTTTGGGGTCCGGCAGGCGGCGGTCCTGAAGCGCGGGCCGGTCCGCGATCTGCTGCTGTATAAGGATAGTGCGGATTTTTTGCAGGACACGCATTCCGTCGCCCATATTGCGACCAGCAGTATCCGCCGAAAGGCGCAATGGCTGCACAAGTATCCGGCTCATCAAATTCACAATCTTCGCGGCAATGTCAATACGAGGCTCCGCAAGCTGGCCGAGGAGCCCTGGGATGCCGCTATTTTTGCGCAAGCCGGTCTCGAGCGGATCAACCTGCGTCCCGAAAAGAGTATCGTGCTTGATTGGATGTTGCCCGCCCCGGCCCAGGGGGCGATCTTCGTTGCGTGCCGGGAGGACGATGAGCGGCATTTTTCGTTATGCCAACCGCTGAATGACCCGGACACAGCTTTATGTACAAAGATCGAAAGGGATTTTCTTCGGGCATTGCTTGGGGGTTGTTCCACGCCCATCAGTGCGCTCGCGGAGATCGAGGACGGGGACGTCTATTTTAGCGGGCAGCTGTTGTCACTGGACGGGGCAAGAAATGTAACGATCGAGAAGATCCTTCCTACCGGGATCGCCACGGGGATTGGAAAGACTGCCGCGGGTGAGTTGCTGGAACGCGGGGGGCAGGAAATTGCGGAGGGTGTCCGGGCGGGCGGTGAATAATGGGAAAAGCTATATATCTGTTATCGACGGGGGACCTTCCCGGGCGGGCGGTCCGGGAGGCGGCTAAAGCGGGGGTCGTCCTGGATGTGCTGGCGTTTATCGCGACGGAATACAGGGAGGAGAGCGGGGAGATCGGGCCATTGTCGGGGAAGGCCCTGGTGGCGGTCTTCACGAGCGTAAATGCGGCGAACGCCGTTCGGCGGTGGGTGGCGGAGGCGAAGGAATGGCGGGTGTACTGTATCAGCGGAGTCACCTGTGAAGCGGTAGTTGCGTTGTTTGGTGAGGGCGCGGTGGTGGGAAAGGCGGAATCGGCGGGTGAGTTGGCCCGGGTCATCATACGTCAGGAGAGCGGGCGGGAGATCTTTTTTTTCTGTGGGGATCATCGTCGGGATGAATTGCCTGCTATTTTGCGCGGGGCGGGGTTCGGCGTGGTTGAAGAGGTGGTCTATCGGACCCAGGCGACGCCGCACAAGGTAGAGCGAAACTATGATGGAATCGCGTTCTTCAGCCCGAGCGCCGTTGAAAGCTTCTTTTCGGTCAATGAGATTGCGGCCGGGATCCCGCTGTTTGCGATTGGTCCGACCACTACGGCGGCTATCCGTGCCCGGTGTGGAAATCCGGTGATCACCGGCGAGGAGCCCGATAAATCGATATTGATCCGAAAAATGACCGATCATTTTCTAAACAAACGATAAAGCTGTGACAACATTCCGAAACGATCTGTTATTACGGGCGCTGAAGGGAGAGAGGACGGAACGGGTGCCGGTCTGGATGATGCGGCAGGCCGGCCGCTATTTACCGGATTATGTCAAGCTGAGAAAGCAATACTCCTTTTTTGAGCGATGCCAGACGCCGGAGTTGGCAGCTGAGATCACGATCCAGCCGGTAGATCAGATCGGCGTGGATGCGGCTATCATTTTTTCCGATATCCTTGTTGTCCCGCAGGCCATGGGTATGGAAGTCCAGCTGGTGGAATCCAAGGGTCCGTTGCTGCCGGAGCCGATCCGGTCGGCAGGGGATCTCGAACGGATCCTCATCCCGGATGTGGAGGAGCGGCTATCCTATGTCTTCGATGCGTTAAGGCTGACCAAATCCTATCTGAACGGACGGGTTCCGCTGATTGGGTTCGCGGGTGCGCCCTGGACCTTGCTTTGTTATATGGTACAAGGTCAGGGGTCCAAGACGTTCGATGGCGCCAAAGCGTTTTGTTACACTCAACCGCGCGCCGCCCATCGGTTGCTTCAGATGATCACCGATACAACGATTGCGTATCTGAAAGGGCAGGCCAGGGCCGGCGCGGATGTGGTCCAGTTGTTTGACAGCTGGGGCGGGTTATTGAGCCCGGAAGATTTCGGGAGTTTATCCCTGCAGTATATCCGCCAGATCGTCGCCGCGCTAAAGGATGAAATACCTACAATAATTTTTGCCAAGGGCGCCTGGCATTCGCTTGGGGAAATGGCCGCGACCGGCGCGAGCGGACTTGGTATCGACTGGTGCATCCGGCCGCAGGTAGCGCGACAACTGGCTGGGGACAGAGTAGCTTTACAGGGCAATTTCGATCCGGCCAAACTGCTCGCGCCGATACCCGTTATACAAAAGGAAGTGAGGGCAATGCTCGATGCCTTTAGCGGCTATCCGCATATTGCCAATCTGGGTCATGGGATACTTCCGGAAGTGCCGGTGGATCATGCCAAAGCGTTTGTTGAAACCGTAAAGGAATACCAACCGGCGTCGGAAACCAGTAAAATAAATCCACGATGATACCGTCTGTCAAAATGTTCTTCCCGCTTATGGCTCTTGGCGCGACGACGTCGGCCGGGGCGCAACAGGGCAATGTAGTCCCGATGGGGCTTTGCCTGGAAAATTACCACTATGCCTACCCGGTCAACTATATTATACTCGATATTCAGCAGCAGGTTTTGAAGATGGCGTATATGGACGTACGACCGGACCATCCCAACGGGCACACGGTGATGCTGCTTCACGGCAAGAATTTCTGCGGAGCGTATTGGGGGTCTACTGCAAAAGTGTTGGCGGAGAAGGGATATCGGGTGATCGTTCCGGATCAGATCGGGTTTGGCAAATCGTCCAAGCCGGCTACATTACAGTATACTTTCCAGTTATTGGCCAGCGCTACAAAGGCCGTGCTGGACAGCGCCGGAGTAGGTAAGGTCGTCGTGCTGGGGCATTCGATGGGCGGGATGGTAGCCACGCGTTTCGCGTTGATGTTCCCGGAGAGAGTGGAGAAATTTATTCTTGAAGATCCGATCGGGCTGGAGGACTGGAAGCTCAAGGTTCCTTATCAAGGTGTTGACGACTGGTACGCACAAGAACTGAATCAGGACTATTCCTCGCTCAAAAAATATGAGCTGGAGAGCTATTACCATGGCACGTGGTCGGCGGCGTATGATGAATGGCTCAACATTTATGCGGGCTGGATGCTAAGCCCGGAATATAGCCGGATTGCCTGGAATTCAGCGCTCACCTACGATATGATCTTTACCCAGCCGATATGTTATGAATTCGGCGGCATCAAGGCTCCGGCTTTGCTGATCGTGGGCGAGCTGGACCGGACGGCACTGGGAAAGAACCTGGTTACGGACAGTGTGGCGCGGACGATGGGCAATTATCCCGAGCTCGGCCGGGTGACGGCGGCGAAAATCCCCAACTGCCGGCTGGTCGAGCTGCCGGGCGTGGGGCATGTCCCGCATGTGGAAGTATTTGATCGCTTCATCCAACCGGTGTTGGAATTTCTCAATCAATAACAAATGGACGCCCCTGAAAAATTGGATAAGCCGATAACGAATGTATTCAGAGATCGCTGGATTGGATATATTCATGGGCTACAAGATCGGATCTGCGCGGCGATGGAAGAGGCCGATGGAAAGGCCTTTTTTGAAACGGATGAGTGGGAGCGGGAGGGCGGCGGAGGCGGGCGGACGAGGACGATCGCGGAAGGCGATCTTATAGAGAAAGGAGGGGTCAATACGTCTGTTGTCTGGGGAGAGGTGACGGATAGCATGCGGACGCAATTGAAGGTAGAAGGGATCCGGTGGTTTGCCGCCGGGTTATCGCTCGTGCTGCATCCGAAGAACCCTTATGTACCCACCACGCATGCCAACTGGCGCTATTTCGAATTGTATGATGAAACCGGTTGTCTGGCCGACCGGTGGTTCGGCGGGGGATCGGATCTCACGCCCAATTATCTTTTCGCGGATGACGCGGGGCATTTTCACCGGACCTTCCGTGATGCCATGGATGTCTTTGGAAAGGAGTATTATCCGCGGTTCAAACGATGCTGTGACGAGTATTTTGTCAACCGGCACCGGGGGAATGAAATGCGGGGGATCGGCGGCGTTTTTTACGACCATTTGAGGCCGGTTGATGAGGCCGGGGCTGAAAAGCTATTTGCTTTTCAACGGGCCGGCGGGGATAGCTTTCTGCCGGCTTTTTTACCGATCGTCGCGCGCAGGAGGAATCTGGCTTATGGAGAGCGGGAGATTGAATGGCAAGAGATCCGCCGGGGGCGATATGTAGAGTTTAACCTCATCCACGACAGGGGGACCTTATTCGGACTGAAGACGGGTGGCCGCACGGAGAGTATATTAATGAGCCTCCCGCCGAGGGCAAGATGGGTATATAATTATCAGCCGGCTCCGGGGAGTCCGGAGTCGGAGTTGTTGGATGCCTGTCTGCATCCGTGTGATTGGGTAGAAAAATAAATACGTTCATTATGTATCTGCAACGTCGAAATCGAATCTTACGTCAAACGCCCGCTATCCGTTCGATGGTAGCCGAGACCATCCTTACGCCAAATGACTTTATCGTCCCGTTATTCATCGACGAAGGAAGCGGGGTCAGAACGGAGATCGCCTCCATGCCCGGTTATTTCCGGCAAAGTATTGATGGCACGGTCGGGGAAGTGAAGGAGTTGTGGAGCCTGGGGATCAAATGCGTGCTGCTTTTTGTCAAGAGCAATGATGAATTAAAAGATAATACGGGGAAAGAAGCATGGAATCCGGATGGGCTCATGCAGCGCAGCATCAGGGCCATCAAGGAAGCCGTGCCGGAGATCGTCGTCATGACGGATGTCGCGCTGGATCCGTATTCCTCCTTTGGTCATGACGGGATCGTTGAGAACGGAGAGATCGTGAATGACCCTACGGTGGAGGCGTTGATCAGGATGAGTGTCAGTCATGCCGCGGCCGGCGCCGATTGGGTCGCCCCTAGTGATATGATGGATGGCCGGATCGGAGCTATTCGCCGGGCATTCGAAGAAAATGGATACACGCGTACGGGCATCATGGCCTATAGCGCCAAATACGCTTCCTGCTTCTACGGACCTTTCCGGGATGCACTCGATTCGGCGCCGGGGTTCGGGGACAAGAAGACGTATCAAATGGATCCGGCGAATCGGATCGAGGCCATAAGGGAGGCGAGGATGGATGTGGAAGAGGGTGCTGATATTGTAATGGTCAAGCCTGCCCTCCCCTATCTGGACATCATCCGCGAGGTCAGGGACGCGGTGGATGTGCCGGTGAGCGCGTATAATATCAGTGGTGAGTATGCGATGATCAAGGCCGCGGCGAAAATGGGCTGGATAAATGAAGAGAAAGCGATTATCGAGACGCTCACCTCGATCAAAAGGGCCGGCGCCGATCTGATCGCCACGTATTTTGCGAAGGATGCCGCAAAAATTTTAAATGACTAAAATGTATACCCGGAGCAAAGAACTATTTGAAAGAGCCCAGCTGAGTATTCCCGGAGGTGTAAATTCTCCTGTCCGGGCTTTTAAGAGTGTGGGTGGGACGCCATTGTTCATCGATCGGGCGCAGGGCGCCTATCTCTATGATGTGGACGGAAACCGTTATATCGACTATATCGCCTCCTGGGGCCCTATGATCCTGGGTCATGCGTGGGGGCCGGTGGTGGAGGCGATCCGGGAATATGCGGGATATTCGACCTCTTATGGTGCGCCAACCGAGCTGGAAGTGAAGATGGCCGAGCTGATCCGGAATATGGCCCCGAATGTCGACCTGGTTCGGATGGTCAGTAGCGGTACGGAGGCCTGTATGAGTGCTGTCCGGCTCGCGAGGGGGTATACGGGCCGCAATAAGATCATCAAATTCGAAGGTCATTATCACGGGCATGCGGACCCCTTCCTTGTAAAGGCGGGCAGCGGCATGGCCACTTTCAACATCCAGACGGTACCGGGAGTGACGCCGGGGGTGGCGCAGGATACGCTGACGGCGGCCTATAACAATTTGGCGGAGGTTCAGCGGTTAGTTGCGGCCAATGCCGGGGTGATTGCCGCGATCATCGTCGAGCCGGTGGCGGGCAATATGGGCTGTATCCTGCCGGAGCCGGGGTTTTTAGAGGGTTTACGAACCCTTTGTGATGCGGAAGGGATCGTCCTCATCTTCGATGAAGTGATGACGGGTTTCCGGTTGGCGCCTGGTGGCGCGCAGGAGATAATGGGGATCCGTGCGGATCTGATCACTTATGGGAAAGTGATTGGCGGGGGGATGCCGGTGGGGGCGTTTGGCGGGCGGCGGGAGATCATGGAGCAGATAGCGCCGCTGGGCAAAGTCTACCAGGCGGGAACCTTAAGCGGCAACCCGATCGCCATGATCGCGGGGTATACGGTGCTCAAATGGCTCAGGGAGCACCCGGAGACTTATACAGAATTGGAGGCGAAAACGTCCTATCTGCGTGACGGGTTGGATCGGGTCTTTGCGGCCTGGGGTGGGTCGTATCGCATCAATCAGCTCGGCTCGATGATCAGCGTTCATTTCAGCGATCATCCGGTGAGGGATTTTGAAACGGCCTCCGGTGCGGCAAACGACAAATTCAAGGTCTTTTTCCATGCGATGTTGAAACGGGGGGTGTATCTACCTCCTTCTGCTTTCGAAAGTTGGTTCCTGAACAATGCCCTGAGTTATTCCGATCTGGATGAGACGATCGGGGCGGCGGGCGCGAGTTTGAAGGAGATTTAGAGTGGTCACCCGCGCGTGTGCATCCTTTGTGGCTCAATGCAGCAGCAGCTCGCAGGGCTTGAGGCCGGTGTGTTTCTTAAAGGCGGTTGAGAAATGGGAGATGGAGGAGTAGCCGAGCATGACGGAGACTTCGGTAACACTCAATCCCTTTTCGTAGAGGAGGTAGCGGGCATGCTCCATCCGTTGGCCCTGGTAAAAATCGAAAATGGTGGTGCCGAACATCTCTTTGAATCCTTTTTTAAGATAGCACTCGTTGATGGCGACTTTCCGGCTAAGGGCTTTTATGGTGAGTGGTTCTCCGATCTGGCTCAGTAGGATCTCGCGAGCCCGGACGATCTTTTCCCGGTCAGCCTCGTTGGCAAGGAACTTACATTGAAATCCTTCCACCTCTTTTTCCCCGATCATGCATTCGAGGCTGTACAAAAGGAGGATCTGGCTTTGTGCGTTGACGAAGATGTTTTCCAGGCTGCCGGTATAGGAATGGTTAAGCAAGGCCTCCAGCACCAGGCGGGTCCGCCCGCATAGCGAAAGGGTTTTGGAGAAGGAGCTCGGGTGCCGGAAATTCAGTAGGTCTTCGCTAACGGCGTGTTCCGGCTTTCGGGGCCGGATAAATTGGGAGAGGTGGACGGACTGGAAGCGAAAGCTAAGCACATCGACTGTTTCTACCCGTTCCTTGCAGCCTGGCGAGGGGAGGTCGGATGAGTCCGCCAACGTGTTAAGCCGGCAGGAATCGCATTCGACGGACTTGTGGCGGCACCAGGCGTTGCCGGCGATGCAGAAACGCAATTCCAGGTAATTCTGTGCAGCATCCTCTTTCCTGACGTGGTAGACGATCATACCCATATCGTCGAGATTCCATTGGGGGTGTCTGCTGTACCGCCGGACAGTGTACTGGACGGAGCCGGGGATCTGCCGATCCTTCTCCAGCAGCATGTGGAGGTCGTCCTGTAAAATGGGTTGCCGGTAGGCCATCGTCAGTATATCGGGCGCCTGAAACATATAATTGTATAACCGATGTTTGTGAACTGGCCTCCGGCCAGTTTTTGCAAATTTACATCGAAACAAATGAATAAATACGTCAATCTCGGATGAAGGGTTTGCCGGGTCGTTTTTTGACAAAACGGTGACGAAAAGGGAGGCCCGCCCATCGCAGGAACAAAGGCCAAAATATTTACCCGAAATGCCCCCGAAAGAGGAGATAAAAACGGCGAAAACCCCTTATTCTTCGTAGATTTGCAAACCCTATTAAATTATTGTTAACTACACTATTCCAGTCAAAAAAATGAGTGAATCAACACAGGAAGTTCTGGTTCCGGCATCCAACGGTTATGGCGCAGACAGTATACAGGTTTTGGAGGGTCTTGAAGCCGTCAGGAAGCGCCCGGCCATGTATATCGGCGATATCGGGGAAAAGGGTCTTCATCACCTGGTTTATGAGGTCGTAGACAACTCGATCGACGAAGCTTTGGCGGGATACTGTAAGAACATCCTGGTGACCATTTATGAGGACAACTCGGTGGAAGTGGTGGATGATGGTCGGGGTATACCCACCGGGATCAACACTAAAGAGAAGAAGAGTGCGCTGGAGTTGGTCATGACCATTTTGCATGCGGGGGGCAAATTCGATAAAAATACGTATAAAGTATCGGGCGGTCTCCACGGCGTCGGCGTCAGTTGCGTGAATGCGCTTAGTGCGGACCTTCATGTGACCGTATACCGGGAAGGAAAGATCTTCGAACAGGAATACAAGATCGGCGTTCCGCAATACCCCGTGCGGGAGATCGGCGTTAGTGATCAGACCGGGACGACGGTGCGTTTCTGGCCGGACCCGACGATCTTTATCACGCTCGAATACAAAAAGGAAACCCTCGAAGGACGGCTCAGGGAGCTGGCCTTTCTGAACCGTGGCGTGAACATTACGCTAAGGGATCTGCGGGAAAAGGAAGAGGATGGCAGCACGTATACCAAGACCTTCTACAGCCAGGGTGGGATCGTTGAATTTGTAGAGATGCTGGACAAGAATGCCAGCCGGTTACCGTTGATACCCAAGGTCATCTTTGTAGAAGGTCATGACGAGGTTACGAATGTTGCGGTGGAGGTGGCGCTGAATTATAACGATGGCTATAGCGAGCATATCTACTCGTATGTTAACAATATCAATACCATCGAGGGGGGGACACATGTCACCGGTTTCCGACGGGCATTAACCCGGGTATTCAAAGCCTATGGGGACCGCGAGGGGCTTTTTGAAAGGGCAAAGGTGGACATCGAGGGCGATGATTTTCGTGAAGGGTTGAGCACGATCATCTCGGTAAAGGTTCCGGAACCGCAGTTCGAGGGCCAGACAAAGACGAAACTGGGGAATAATGAAGTGAGCGGGGTAGTGGAATCCACGGTAAGCAGGGCTCTCGACGCTTATCTGGAAGAGAATCCGCGGGAAGCGAAGAACATTATCCAAAAGGTTATTTTGGCCGCGCAGGCCCGGGCCGCCGCGAAAAAGGCGCGGGAACTGGTGCAGCGGAAGAGCGTTCTGAGCGGTGGTGGTTTGCCCGGCAAGCTGGCCGATTGTTCGGACCGCAATCCGGCTCGCTGCGAGCTGTTCCTTGTCGAGGGCGACTCGGCGGGTGGCACGGCCAAACAGGGTCGGGACCGCAGTTTCCAGGCGATACTGCCGCTCCGCGGTAAGATCCTTAATGTGGAGAAGGCGATGGAGCACAAGATCTATGAGAACGAGGAGATCCGCAATATGTATACGGCATTGGGGGTCACGGTGGGCACTCCCGAAGATCCGAAGGGGTTGAACCTGGCCAAGCTTCGCTATCACAAGCTGATCATTATGACCGATGCCGATGTGGATGGCAGTCATATCGCCACGTTGATCCTGACCTTCATCTACCGTTATATGAAGGAGATGGTCGAGCAGGGATATGTCTATATCGCGCAGCCGCCGCTTTACCTGGTTAAGAAGGGCAAGGAGCAATCCTATGCCTGGAATGAAGAACAGCGGAGAGGTTGGGTGGAGAGGTTGGGTGGTGGAAAGGAAGAAAGTGTGACCGTCCAGCGGTATAAGGGGCTTGGAGAAATGAATTCGGACCAGCTATGGGATACGACGATGAATCCGGAGACGCGTACGCTCAAGCAGGTGACGATCGAGAGCGCCGCCGAAGCCGATCGTATTTTCAGTATGCTGATGGGCGATGAAGTTGCGCCACGCCGGGATTTTATCGAGTCGCATGCGAAGTATGCGAAGCTGGATGTATAGAATGTGCGAGAGCGTTTTGGTCGAACCGGAGAAATTTTTTCCGGCCAAATGGCTCAAAATCGGTAATATTACAAAAGTTCATACTAACCAGACCTGCTCCAGCAGGCATTAAATGAAATAACTATGTCAAGTGTAACACTCACAGCCTACAACGTTAAGACTAAAGAGAAGAATGTGCCCATCCTGGATGCTGTTATCACGAAGACGGCCAAGGGCGCCTATATGGCGCAGGGAAATGATGGAAAAGGGAATAAGCTGACGACCCTGCTTGGTGAAGAGAAGGCGCTTGCCGCGATCAAGGCGGGTGTGGCCAAGCAAGGATGGTAAGCCCATTCGGCCCCTTCGGCCGGCGCCTATTTTCCGCCGATCAGGTAGTGTAATCCTATTGCAATTATTACCCGGCGATCCTATCCGATCCAAAATAACGATGCAGGGCAGCAGGCAGGGCGATGTAGCCTTCCTGCTGATGGTTCTCCAGCAAGCACGCGAGGATGCGGGGAAGCGCAAGCGAGCTACCGTTCAGCGAGTGTACGAGCTGCGTCTTGCCAGCTGCATCCTTGAACCGGATCTTCATCCGGTTGGTCTGGAAGCCTTCGAAATTGCTGACCGAGCTGACTTCGAGCCATTTCTCCTGAGCCGCGCTAAATACTTCGAAATCGTAGGTCATCGCGGAAGTGAAGCCCATATCCCCGCCGCATAGCCGAAGAATGCGGTACGGCAGGTCGAGGGACTGGATCAGGCGTTCCACGTGCTGCACCATTTCTTCCAATATGTCGTAGCTGACGGCCGGGCGTACGAGTTGTACGATCTCCACTTTATCAAACTGGTGGAGCCGGTTGAGGCCGCGGACATCCTTTCCGTAGCTGCCGGCTTCCCGCCGGAAGCAGGGCGTGTAGGCGGTCATCCGGACCGGGAGCTGGGTGTCTTTGAGGATCTCGTCGCGGTAGATATTCGTTACCGGTACCTCGGCGGTGGGGATCAGGTACAGGTTGTCCTCGTTTACATAATACATTTGCGCCTCTTTATCGGGCAGCTGGCCGGTACCTCTTGCGGAGGCTTCATTGACCAGGATCGGCGGCTGGAATTCCGTATAGCCGGCGGCGGTGTTAAAATCGAGAAAATACTGGATCATGGCCCTTTGTAGTCTGGCGCCCTTATTAATGTAGACGGGGAAGCCGCTGCCGGTGATCTTATTGCCCAGCTCGAAGTCGATAAGGTTGTATTTCTTTGCGAGGTCCCAGTGCGGCAGCGCGCCGGCCGGCAGAGCGGTACGGCGACCGCCCCTGCGAACGGTCACATTGTCTTCGGGCGTGTGGCCCCTTGGAACGGCGGCGGCGGGGAGGTTGGGGATGCGGAGCAGGGTGGCATTCAACTCTTCTTCAACGGTGGTCAGCTGTTGGGTGTTTGGGGCCAGCGCTATCTTCAAGGTCGCCACTTCCTGTTTCTTCTCCTCTGCTTCCTGCTTATTCCCTTTTGTCATCAGAGCGCCGATCTCTTTTGAAAGGGCATTGATCCGGGATTGGGTGGTATCCATTTCCAGCTGTAATTTCTTCCGCCGGTCGTCGAGGCTGACGATGGCATCGATCAGCGCGGTCTCGGTAAACTCTCTAACGGCCAGCCTTTCTTTTACAAACTCCACATTCTGGCGAATGAATGCCACCTGTAACATTTTCTGAATTTTGCGTAAAGATAATACTGTAAATGTGTAATTTGGTGGCAAAACCCTCAAAATGATTGACCCCACGATGATCACCACCAGCATCGAGCTCGATGGCTATCGCATTGTCCGCAACCTTGGTGTTGTCCGCGGCATCACTGTCCGCTCCCGTAGTGTGCTTGGCAATATTGCGGGTGGGCTGCAGACAATTTTCGGCGGACAGATATCCATCTATATCGACCTTTGCGAAAAGACGAGGGAAGAAGCTTTCCAGTATATGATGCAGCATGCCGCCGAGCGGGGCGCGAATGCTGTGATCAATATGCGCTATGACGCCAATGAGGTTATGAATGGAGTCACGGAGGTGCTGGCTTATGGGACCGCGGTGGAGGTCGTAAGGGCGGTATGAGTTATCTTTGCGGCTATGCAAAAAGCGAAAGATGACCTGCAAACCCGCTGGTGGGCCCTGGAAGCCCGGCTGGTGGAGCGGTTTGGGAAAAAGCCCGATATGGAAACCATTTTGTTCCTGATCGGGATCCAGGAGTTGGGGGTTATCCGGAAAAAATTCTCCAAGGAAGAGAAGCAGGATCTCATGCATATCGCGGTCTGTGCGCTGTTCCGTCAGAGCGGATATTACGAGCGGCAGGGTGTGGATGAGGATGGCTGGCCACATTTCCGGCAGCTCAAAGCATTACCAGAGATGGGAATGGCGGAGCAGGAGAATTTCCTCAAGGATCATATCCTGTTGTATTTCGGGAATGGAGAGCCTGATGAAGAACCGGACAATTGTTGAATTTCGACAAAAAATTGTTTAAATAAATGTAATGGGCTCCGCCCGGTCTATGATAAGAAAATTTTGGGGCGTAGGGAGTCTTCTACTGTTTTTGGCTGCCTGCAATCCACGGCTATCCAGCGGGTTAAGGAAAAAGGACCTGAAAAAAGATGTCGAGATCAGCACCAGCAAAGGAATAATCGTTATCCGGTTGTCGGATTCCACCCCGCTGCACCGGGACAATTTTTTGCGGCTGGCAAAGAGCGGTTATTATGACAGTCTTCTTTTTCATCGGGTGATCCGCCATTTCATGATCCAATCGGGTGATCCGAATAGCAAGAATGGGAATCCGGGCAAGCCGTTGAGCCAGGGCGGCAGCGAAGGGCCGGGGTATACGATACCCGCCGAATTCAGGCCGACACTTTTTCATAAAAGAGGCGCCCTTGGGGCGGCGAGGACGGGTGATGACGTCAATCCGACCAGGGCAAGCAGCGGAAGTCAGTGGTATATCGTCCAGGGGAGGAGGTTCACGGATGCGGGGCTTGATTCCGTTGAGAAATTTCGGCTGAAAGGCCGGAAAATCCCGGAAGATGAACGTTTCGTATATAGGCAGCTCGGCGGTGCGCCCCATCTGGACCAACAATATACCGTCTTTGGGGAAGTCGTTAGGGGAATGGATGTAGTAGATTCCATTGCGGCGGTGGAGACAAGCGGACCGCCGCTTGACCGTCCGGTCGCTCATGCCAATGTCCGGATCCTGAAAATGAGGCTGATCCGGCGAACGAATTAGGGGTTTGGTATGTCGTAGCCTTTTTGTAATCTTGCAACACAAAAAACCAAGTCACCATGAACTTCCCTGAAAGCTTGCGTTATACCAAAGACCATGAATGGATCCGGCTGGAAAACAACAAGGAGGCGGTTATCGGCATCACCGAATTTGCGCAAAAGGAATTGGGAGATATTGTCTATGTAGAAGTCGAAACGATTGGGAAATCGCTGGCGGCGGAAACGGTATTCGGGACTGTCGAGGCCGTAAAAACGGTCTCCGACTTGTATCTGCCCGTTGACGGCACGATCCTCGAGTTGAATCCCGAGTTGGCGTCCGCACCCGATCTTGTTAACACGGACCCTTACGGGAAGGGATGGATGATCCGGATCACCGTTAAAGACCCTGCCGATCTGGACAAACTGATGGATGCGGCTGCCTATGCCAATATCGTGCACTGATGGGAATGCCTAATACCTATACGGAACAGCAGTTGGTGGCGGCACTCAAAGAGCGGGATAATCCGGCGTTTGTTTTCCTATATGATCATTATTCCGGGGCGCTCTATAGCATTATTCGCCAAATCATTGGGGATAATGGCGAGCTGGCCGGCGATGTTCTGCAAGAGGTGTTCATCAATATTTGGCGGAAGATCGAATCCTACGATCAGACAAAGGGCCGGCTTTTCACCTGGATGCTGAATATTGCCCGCAATGCCTCCATCGATACCCTGAGGTCCAAAGGTTATCAGAACGCCCGAAAAAACCAGGAACTCCCGGAAAACGTATATAAGGCGGCATCCAATCAGACGACGCAACAGAACGTTGACAATATTGGGTTGAAAAAACTGCTTGAAAAGCTGAAGCCCGAGCATCGGGTACTGGTTGAGCTCGCCTATTTCAAGGGTTTTACCCACGAGGAGATCGCTGAGATGATGACGATCCCGCTTGGGACGGTCAAGACCAGGATCCGAAACGCGTTATTACAATTAAGAGAATATCTAAAGTGAACTTAAAGGAATACATAGCAAGCGGCATCATTGAAAGTTACGTGATGGGTCTGGCCACCGAGTCGGAAAGGGCGGAGTTTGAGCAAATGTGCGGTCAATATCCTGAGTTAGTGGCGGAACGCGGGAAATTTGAGGAAAGTCTTGAATCCTATGCATCCGAGCAAGCGGTGCCACCCCCGGGGGAGGTTAAGGCAAAGATCTTAAAGGCAATAGTCACCATGGAAAATTCAAGGAAACCACGAAGCATCGGGCTGTTGCGCTTTGTGGCCGCTGCTGCCGTTATTCTCCTTGTCGGGATGGTTGTTTTGTATTACCAGGTCAGTCAGCAAAAAAAGGATCTGGCGAGTGCAAACAAGGAGTTGCTGGATAGGGTAAATTCGGATGAAGAGACCATAAATAAGATCAAACGGGAAGTCAGCATTCCTAATACCACTATCGTGAGCATGGTCGGAACCAAGCGGGCACCACAGTCCTCTGCCAATGTCTATTGGGATTCCACCAACTCGAGTGTCTATCTTATGGTAAAAAATATGCCCCAACTGGCTTCCGACCAGCAATACCAGCTGTGGGCGCTGATCGACGACAAAAAGAAGAACCTTGGGGTATTCGATGCCACCGAACGGAATATCATCCTGAGGATGGACAGCACTAAGAAGGCGCAGGCATTTGCCATTACGATCGAGAAAAGGATAAAAGGAGGCTACCCAACCCCCACGCTTGACTCGTTGACCTCGATGGGCAAGACGCAGTTGACGCAGTGATAACGAAAATGCTTTATTTTCGCTTATCGCTTTGTATGATCATCTTCCTGAAAAAATATTTCGCCTCGCTGTATATCCCGATATTGTGGACGTTAATTGTCGGTACGCTTTGTTTTCTTCCGGGCTCGATGCTACCTAATGAGGCGCATTTTGCGATCCCGCAGTTCGACAAGTTTGTACATATCACCTTCTTCGGCGGCTTTGTCTTTCTGTGGAATCTATACGAAGCCAAGCGGGTAAAGGAGCCCGGGCGATTGCTGAGACTTTTCTTCCTTTGGTATGTGCTGGGGAATATCTATGGGATCGGAACGGAATACGTTCAGAAATACTGGATACCGGGGAGGGATTATGATCAGGCGGATATTATCGCGGATATGATTGGAGCGGGGTTAGCGTATGGGCTTAGCAACCTGTGGTTGGTATCCGCCCCCGCTAAAGCGTCGGCGGACAAGAAAAATAAACCCCTGTAGAAACAGGGGTCGTAACCAAAACTAACTGCTTATGAGAAAATTGACTGCTTTATGCGAGTCAAATAGAAAAGACTTTATTAACAATAATAACGCAAAACAGGTGCCAATATTATATGCCTCCACACTTATCGTTCGATCACTACATCAAAATTACGTTCCAAATACCTGTTCCGATTTCAGCCGGAGGACTAATAACATTTATTTAGCATTACTCCTTTTAAATTAAACAATTTCCGGCTATGTAGCAAATTTTAGCACATTTATTTAAAGAACTTACATTATAATAGACGTATGAAGAGCCGAAAAGTTTAAGATTCCGGCGTTAAAATATTCTAAAAACGGCAGGAGATATGGGGAAATGGGGTGAAAATCACCCAGCCGTCAGTTCTGGCGGGCCATTTTTTCCGCATTTTCCGCAAACTGGAGGGCGTCCAGGAATTCCTGGATCTCGCCATTCAGCACGTCGTTCAGGTTATAGACGGTCAGGCCGATCCGGTGGTCGGTGACCCTGCCCTGGGGGAAATTGTAGGTCCTGATCTTTGCGCTCCGGTCGCCGGTGCTGACGAGGCTTTTCCGATGGCGGGCGATCTCTTCCTCCTGTTTCCGGACCTGTTCTTCATATAATTTCGTCCGGAGCATCTGCATGGCTTTTTCCCGGTTGCCCAGCTGGCTTCGTTCGGTCTGGCAGACGACGGTTACCCCGGTAGGGGTATGGGTGAGAAATACCTTTGTTTCTACTTTATTGACGTTCTGGCCGCCCGCCCCGCCGCTACGGGCCGTCTCCATTTTGACATCACTTTCCTTCAGCTCAAAATCCACCTCGTCGGCTTCCGGCATAACCGCCACGGTAGCTGCGCTGGTATGGACCCGGCCGCTGGTTTCGGTATCCGGCACCCGTTGTACGCGGTGCACACCGCTTTCGAATTTGAGGGTCCCATAGACGTCGTCACCGATAACCTCCACCTGTACTTCTTTGTAGCCTCCGACGGTCCCTTCGCTTTCGCTCAGGATGGCGGTTTTCCAGCCCTTTCGTTCGCAATATTTGATATACATGCGCAGCAGGTCGCCGGCGAAAAGGCTGGCTTCGTCGCCGCCGGTGCCGGCCCGGATCTCGAGGATCGCATTCTTCTCGTCCTGCGGATCTTTTGGGATCAGGAGCTGGCGGATATGGGATTCCAGATTTTCCTTACGGTCTTCGAGACCGGGGATCTCGGCTTTGGCCAATTCTTTCAGCTCCGGGTCATCGCCATTGAGGGCTTCCCGGTCGAACTCGAGGGTATCCAGCAGGTCTTTGTATTGGTTGAAGGCTATAACGATCTTCTCAACGCTGCGATATTCTTTGCTCATGGCGCTGAATTTCCGGTTATCGCTGACGATCTCCGGGTTGCTTAGGGCTACTCCCAGGTCTTCGAATCGGGCTTTGATGGCTTCGAGTTTATCTAACATATCTTTGGGAGAGCAAAGATAAAATGTTTGGGAATGACTTACCGAAAATTCAAAGCCGATTATTTGTATTTGGGGGACAGGATGGCCCAACCTGATAGTGTACTGATTACCACGGCTCAAGGGAGGGTGCGGGAAGTGGTGCCCGCGGGTGAGGCCGGGGAAGGCGTGGAGGGGCATAGGGGGTTGTTGTGTCCTGGTTTTATCAATTGTCATTGCCATCTCGAACTGTCGCATTTGAGGGGGTTGATCCCGGAGGGGACCGGGTTGGTGGATTTTCTTTCGATGGTGATCCGGAGGCGGGGGCAGGATCGGGGGGCGGGTCAGCAGGACAAGGTGCGGGAGGCAATCGCGGCGGGTGAGCGGGAGATGCTGGATAACGGTATTGTGGCGGTGGGGGATATTTGTAATACGGCGGACACGTTGGATCAGAAGCGGCCGGGCCGGCTGGCGTATCGCAATTATATCGAAACCATGGGGTTTATCGAGAGGAGTGCAGCAGACCGTTTTGGGGCCAGCCGGGCGGTTTTTCAAGAGTTTGAGGCGGCTTTCCCCGGGTCGAATTCGATCGTGCCGCATGCGCCTTATTCCGTCTCGGCGGCGCTTTTCCGGTTGATCGCCGGCTTTGCGGGCGGGCGGCTACTGACCATACACTCGCAGGAAACAGAGGCGGAGAATGAGTGGATGATGGCCGGGACGGGCGAATTTCGCCGGCTTTATGAGTTGCTGGGGCTTGATGTTTCCTTTTTTCATGGCACGGGGAAGCGCAGTCTGGAAAGCGTTCTGGCTTATTTTTGTCCGGAGCAGCCGATGATCCTTGTCCATAATGTGGCTACGGGGGAACCGGACCTGGAAAAGGCGGGGCAGTGGACCAACCTCTACTTTTGTCTTTGCCCCAATGCCAATCGGTATATCGGCGGAAAGTTGCCGGATGCAGGGCTGTTGGTCGGCCAGGGGTGCCGGCTTGTTGTCGGCACGGATAGCCTGGCTTCGAATCGTGGGTTGAGTATTCTCGCGGAGCTTTGGACGTTGCAGCAGGCTTATCCGGAGTTGGACACGGTCCGATTGCTCGAGTGGGCCACGTCGGCCGGGGCGGCGGCATTGCAGATAGATGAGGTGTTCGGTAGTTTCGAGCCGGGCAGGACGCCCGGTGTTCTGCTGTTGGAGGGATTGGAGGGGGATCGGTTGACGGCGGGTACGAGCGTGACCAGGTTAGTTTAGAAGGAGGACCGGGCTGGTTTAGGCAAGGATGGTCTGTAGCACGTTTAGCGTTCGCATCTCGCCAAAATCGGGGATCTGGACGGTGTAGAAGGTCAGATAGGCTTGAAGAAGCAGGCGACGGGTTTCCTGGTTGAGCGCCAGTTCCGCTAATTCTCCGGGCAGTTGTACCCGCAGCAGTTGGGCGGTATGGTGGCTAAGCGCGCCTTCGAGGATTTGTTGATGGTGGGGCGGGTCGGGCACGAATTGTCCTTCGAGAAGGTCGAGGACGGCGTTGCGTTCGCTGTAGGTATCCTGGATCCGAAAACCGAAAAAACCCGCGAGGTGCAGGGTGAAGAAGAGGGGGAAATTAGCCAGCACCCGGCTTTCGCTCGAATCGAGGTGCAGAAAGGAGTCTTCGATAAAGTAGAACAGGTCGGGGTTGGGCTCGGGCTGTTTGAGGGTTTTGTATAACAGTTCCACCATATAGAGCGCCACAGCATTTTTCAGGATGTTACTGAGGACGTGTACGTAGAGAACGGCCCAAGTGAATTCGCGGATGCGTTGGAGGTTCTTCAGGTCGTTGTGATAGACGAGGAGATCGAGGATGGCAGCGGGTTGGAAAAGGTTGGCTTTCCCCGGTCCTTTGCGGGAGGACGAGCGGACGCCGTTGACGAGGTAGGATTGGATCCCGAACAGTTCGGTATAGACGGTAGCGATAAGGCTGGTCTCCCCGTATTTCACTGTTTTCAGCACTATCCCTTTTGTCTTGTGTAGCTGCATTGCGCAAATTACCGTTTATTTGTAAAAATATCTTTGATCAATATGTGGGAATCCATCGCGCGGCTGGTCCTCAAGTACAGGTTGTTCTGGCTCGTTCTACTGTTATCCGTCACCGCTTTTATGGCTTTTCACGCCTCGAGGGTCGAGCTCAGCTATGACTTCACGCGGACGATCCCGACCGATAATCCAAAATTCAAGGAATACCAGGAATTCAGACAGCGGTTTGGTGATGACGGGAATCTGCTTGTAGTCGCCGTCCAGACGGACAGGCTTTTCCAGGCGGATGTCTTTGCGGACTATGTTGGTTTGACCAACCAACTAAAGAAGGTGCCAGGGGTGGACAATGTGCTCGGTTTCTCTTCCGCGGTCAATCTGATCCGGGATAGCGCCGCGCAGAGATTCGAGGCCTTGCCTATCTTTTCACCGCCCTTTACCCAGGCGCGGATAGATAGTGGAAAGGCTGTGTTGCTCGGGCTGCCGTTCTACCGCGGCTTGTTATACAACGCGGAGACCGATACCTGGCTGACGGGGGTCAAGGTCAATAAAGATGTGATGAACTCCAAAAGGCGGATCGAGACGGTGGGTGACATCACCCGGGAGATCGACAGCTTTGGGGTGCGCCATAATCTGCAGATGCATTACAGCGGTCTCCCGCTGATCCGTACCCGAATGGCGGTGAAGGTGGCGCGGGAAACGACGTGGTTCCTGCTGGGGTCGGTGCTTATCTTGTCGATTATCCTTTTCTTCTTTTTCCGGAGTATCAGCACGGTGCTGATGTCCCTGGCCGTGGTCGTGATCGGTGTGGTGTTCAGCCTGGGAACGATGGACCTTTTCGGGTATAAGATCACCTTGTTGAATGCGCTTACGCCCACTCTTGTGGTGGTGATCGGGATCCCCAACTGCATCTATTTTATGAACAAATACCACACGGCATACCGGGACACCGGCGACAAGCACGAGGCATTGATCCTAATGATCGGCAGAATGGGGATCGTCACTTTTTTCTGCAACCTGACCGCAGCGATCGGCTTTGGGGTATTTGCGCTTACGCGCAGCGCCATTCTGAATGAGTTTGGCGTTGTGGCGGGGATCAATATCATGCTATTGTTCTTTATCTCCATTATCCTCATCCCGACCGTGCTGAGCTATCTTCCGGCGCCCGAGCCAAGGCAGATGCGTTATCTGGAGAACCGCTGGCTGACGGCGATCCTGAAGAGGCTGGAGGAATGGACCGTCCATCATCGCCGGCCCGTCTATGTCCTGACTTTGCTGGTATTGGCGGTGTCGGTGGCCGGGATGTTCCGGCTTCAGTCGGAGGGGTTTATCCTGGACGATCTTCCAAAGAACGATCCGTTGTATACCGATCTGAAGTTCTTTGAAAAGAATTTTAAAGGGGTGATGCCGCTGGAGATCGTAATCGATACGAAGCGGCGGAAGGGGTTAAAGGCGGGGACGGTGAGGCTGCTGGACAGCATTGATCAATTCTCAAAATATATTGCAGCCAGACCGGAGATGGCCCGGCCGTTGTCGTTGGAGGAAGGGTCGAAATTCATCCGGCAGGCCTACTATGGGGGAGACAGTTCGGCCTATGCGGTTCCGAATTCGGAAGATATCCCGTTTCTGTCGCAGTATTTGAGCGGAAGTGGTGATAGTGCAGGCAAGGTGGCTCCTGATGGGGGAAAGAATGCGCTCGCCGCACTGCTGCACAGTTTTGTCGACAGCAATCAACAGCGCCTCCGGATCAGCATCAGTATGGCGGATATCGGCAGCAAGCAGCTCCCCATCGTGCTGGGGGACCTGGAGAAAAAAGCCCGGTCCTTGTTCGATTCGTCGAGATACAAAGTAGAATTCACGGGGACCAGCGTGACATACCTGGAGGGCAGCGCTTTTGTCATAAAAGGGCTGAAGGACAGCATTCAATGGTCGTTTTTGCTGATAGCCGCCTGTATGCTGGCCCTGTTCCGGTCGGTGAGGATCCTCTTTTGTTCGTTGGTACCGAATGTTATTCCGCTGATCGTTACTGCGGGTATCATGGGTTGGGTCGGAGTGCGGCTGAAACCATCGACGGTGATCGTGTTCAGTATTGCGCTCGGGATTGCGATAGACATCACCATCCGATTCCTGGTCAATTATAAACAGGAGAGGCCGGGGCCTGGAGGGGCAGAGCAGGCGGTCGTCGATACGATCAATAAAACGGGGATCAGCATCATTTATACGTCGCTCGTGTTGATTGCGGGTTTTGTGATCTTTTGCTTTAGTGATTTTGGCGGAATTCTGGCCCTGGGCTGGCTAACATCGATCACGCTGGTGATTGCCACGCTCACGAACCTGATCTTTTTACCGGTCCTTTTGCTGACATTGACTAGATCTCGACGAGGCTATTCTTGATCGCGAACATGACCAGCCCCACGCGGGTGCGTACTTTGAGCTTTTCAAACAGGGTATTGCGGTAGTTATCTACGGTGCGGGGGCTGATGAACATTTTGTCGGCGATGTCCTTATAGGACAGTTCGGAGCAAACGAGGCGGAGGAATTCTTTTTCCTTGTCGTTGAGGACGATGGGGTCTTCGGGGTTCCCCAGGTCCTTATGGAGGCCGCTGATGATCTTTCCCGAGATGTATTCGGAGAGATAAAAGTCCTTTTTCATGATCGAATCCAGGGCCAGTTTGAGCTCTTCGGGTTCGATATTTTTCAGGATATAGCCTTTGGCGCCAAGGCGCAACATGCGGATGATGGTATTTTCGTCGCTGAACATCGAGAGCGCGAGGACTTTGATCTGGGGGTAGTTCTTGTGCAGCCAGCGGACGGTCTCGTATCCGTCCATATCGGGCATATTGACATCCAGGAGGATGATGTCGGGGATGACGTGCTGGGTGATCTTGGTCTTTATTTCCTTTCCATTGTCGCCTTCAAAAAGGACGGCATAGTTTTCAAAAGAACCGATCAATTTGGCAAGTGCTTTCCGCAATAGACTGTGATCATCTACAATACCTACCTGTATTTTCTTAGTTGCTACGGCCATAACTAAATTTCTTAGGTCAATTTACAAGGGGACTTCCACCTGGATGGAGGTACCCTTGCCCGGCTGGCTTTGAACGCTGATCTGGGCGCCAATCAGGGAGGCACGGTTTGTCATACTTTTCAGGCCAATGCCGCTGGAGGAAGAGGTCTGACGCTTCTTTTCCACATCAAAGCCGACGCCGTTGTCCTCCACCTGCAGAACAAATTTATTATCAATTGAGTAATTAACCGCAATATTTACCCGCGTGGCCTTGGAATGTTTCAAAATATTGTTCAGCATTTCCTGAAACATCCGGTACAGGAATATAGCTCGTTGATCTTCAAACTGATACTCGACGCCATCCACGAAAAAGTCGACTTCCAGTAAGCCAGTCCGGCGAATGCTGTCGAGGTCGAAGCGCATGGCTTCCACCAGGCCGATCTGGGCGATCCGGTCTGTATGCAGGCTTTTGGTCAGGTTACCCATGTCATAAATGACCTTGTTTAGCATCTGACGGCTATTCTGTACGCTTTCGTAGGCGGGGTGTTCCTTGCCAAGGGGGAGGACGGAGAGGGATAGTTTGACAACGGAAAGGACCTGGCCGATATTATCGTGGAGTTCCATGGCGATAGTCTTAAACGTAGTCTCCTGGATCTCCAGTTGGGACCGGAGCAATTCCTGCTGGTACTCGTCTTTCATCCGGACCAATTGCTGTTCCTGGCGGTGTTGACGGCGTTGGTAGAGGAAAAGGCTCGTGACGATAAAGCCAACCAATAAAAAGGCAAGCGCAATCCCGATGACAATGACTACATAGACTTCTTGAGTTTGAGGCGACATAAAAAGGCAATAGTAAACGATAAATATTGAAATACATTCAATAGGATGAATATCTGAAACAAATTCTGAATGATAATCTTAGGAAGGGCATTTACAAAATTTAGCAGGCCAAAGAGCGGAAAGGTGCAAGCATAGTAGAACAAAAGACCGGAACAGATCCAGAAGGCGGGTTGCCGGGCGAGGCTGACGGATGATTTTTGCTGGAACAATTCCCAGAAATAGTAAACGCAGGTGGGCACGATCAACAGACAACCAAAGGCGTAAGTCCTGCTTTGGAATGCACTGGGCACCTGGACCAGAAGGAAGTTAATGAGCGAAATCATCGGGTAAGCGACGACAAATCCGAGGATCACCTTCTTCGCCTTCTTACCATGGACGATCTCACGTAGAAGTAACAGTTCGCATGAAATGACAAGTACGAAGGATACATTATTCAGGAAGACATTGTCGATGTGATAGTATGCAGTATAGGCGGTGGCGATATCCAGCAGAAGATTAAAAAAAAGAAAGATGGAAAAGTATTTCAGGTATCGTTCGGCCGCGGGTCGGAAAAAACTGGTCAGGCTGGAGAAAAAAGCGATGGCCGATGCGATCGGGGGCAGGAAAAAAAGATAGTTGGGAAAATGCGACATCCTGCCAAGTTAAAAGATATTTAGTTCATTTTATGAAAAATGCGAACTCCTGGTTGCAAAGAAGCCGTGCTGCAAGACGCAACACGGCTTTGACTCATGGTTATCCGATGAATGGTTATGGGAATTAAATGATTTCCATGCTATTGTCACCGCGAACGATAAGGGATGCCTTACCAAGCGTTCCACTGCCGCAGAAAGGAGGGCAAACTATGCCACCGGCCAGGGCAACAACCTCGGGTTTACCGCCATTGGAGGCGTAGAGCTCTTTGCTGCTGGCAAAGGTCCCGTCGTTGCTACGATTGCCGATCATGATCAGGGTCTGGCGACCTTCGAGTTCGGCACTAGGCGCGTTTTCTGCGGAAAATACTCCGAAATGCATACGGACGCTGTTGCCGCCTTTTGATTTGACTTGTGCCAGGAACGCTTCGATCTCTTCCACGGTGTACCATACGCTAAGGGAATCTGCCATTCCAAGGCGGTCAGAATTTGCCGCCCATCTTTCCTGCTTGTACGAGGTGATCAGGGTATCCACTTCCTGTTTGGTGACGAATTTCCCGGCATTTACGGATTTTTTTTCAATTGTGTTCATGGCTGGTTGTTTTAGAATGATGAAGAATAATTTGCTTTTGTAAAAGTATTCTTTCAAGGGATTACGCAGCCGCGCACAAGGACAATATAATCAAATGATTATAAATTAATATTATCCGTAAAATAAAGGGGATCAAACAATCACGAAGCAAATATCACAAAAAAAACGTTTTTTAAGCAAGGAAAATACCGTGAAATCTTCGGATAAGTGAACGTGAAATACGCAGGTGAATTCTGCGCGGATTGCGCAAAAAAATAACGTCTCATTTTTCCACGCGCCATTTGGCCCAAATTAAAATATTTATATGACATTTAATAGTGAGGTCGCAAATGAGTCCCGTTTTTAATAATTTAATATCCTTTATTCGATGCGTTAAAAAGGAATGTGCATGTGCTGTAAACTACCCAACTTATTGTGGTGATCGGCAATTATCCTCTGATATTTCACTCTATTAACCGGCAACAGCATACATAACCATTAACACCTTATCCTTATTAGTTATTAAGCGTGTATGGGTATGTATGCTGATGCTTCACCCCGTGTGGCCTAAACGCTTACCGCTGTTTGCCATTCAAAACGACCGGATTCAACTTGCCCAGCGGCGGGTTGAGTCCGGAATTGAATTGATATCGTGGAGCTTTCGTACTTTTGCGGCGCGAAATAGCAAAAATACCCGCTTCATGAACAAGTCTATCAAGTCAGCCCTCATCTCCGTTTTCTATAAGGATGGCCTTGAAATTATCGTTAAAAAACTACAGCAACTAGGAGTAACCATCTATTCCACCGGCGGAACGCAGCAATTTATTGAAAAGCAGGGTGTCCCCTGTATCCCAGTCGAAACGCTCACCTCCTACCCTTCCATTCTCGGCGGTCGTGTAAAGACTTTGCATCCTTTGGTGTTTGGGGGAATCCTTGGAAGAAGGGACCATCCAACGGACAGGGCGGAGATGTCACAATATCATATCCCTGAGATCGATTTGGTGATCGTGGATCTCTATCCTTTTGAAGAGACGGTGGCCAGTTTCGCCGATGACAACAGCCGAGATGACAAGGCCATTATCGAAAAGGTCGATGTGGGTGGTCCTTCGATGATCCGGGCCGCGGCCAAGAATCACCAGGATGTGGTGGTCATAGCGGCGAAGGCTGATTATTCCTTTTTATTTAAGCTGTTGGAAGAGCAAAATGGGGAGACTACGCTGGAGCAGCGGCGGAAGCTGGCTGCGAAGGCGTTTGAGGTCTGCGCGCATTATGACGTGGCGATCGCGCGATATTTCAACAAGGCCGAGCCGGGTTATTTCCTGGAGTCGGTTCCTGCGCCGAAATCGCTGCGATATGGTGAAAACCCGCACCAGGCGGCCAGCTTCTATGGTCGGCTGGAGGATATCTTTGACCAGATAAATGGAAAGGAATTATCTTATAATAACCTGGTGGATGTCGACGCGGCAGTTCAACTGATCGGGGAATTCCGGGATAGTGGCGGCGGGGCGGTCTTTGCCATTATCAAACATACCAATCCTTGCGGCGTTGCGATCCGGCCGGGCTTGAAAGAAGCCTGGGACAGTGCGCTGGCCGGCGATCCTGAAAGTGCTTTCGGTGGGGTGTTGGCTTGCAATACGACCGTTGACAAGGCCACGGCCACTGCGATCAGCGAGATCTTTTTTGAAGTCCTGATCGCGCCGGCTTTTGACGTCGGTGCGCTCGAGATCCTACGGTCAAAAAAGAACCGCATATTGCTGGTCCAAAAGAAAGCTGTTGCGCCGGCCACGCAGTACCGGTCCTTGTTGGGCGGGGTATTGCAACAGCAGGCAGACGAAGGAAATTATGCGGAGTGGAAAGAGGCTGGCAGCCGCCCGGCCACCGATGCGGAGAAACTGGATCTGATCTTTGCCAATCTCGTTTGTAAACATCTGAAATCAAACGCCATCGCCCTCGTCAAGAACCGGCAGCTGATCGGAAAGGGTTGCGGGCAGACCAGTCGTATCGACTCGGTACGGCAGGCTATTGCAAAAGCGGGCCAGTTCAATTTTGACCTGAAAGGTGCGGTGTTGGCCAGTGATGCCTTTTTCCCCTTTTCCGACAGTGTACAGATCGCGCACGCGGCGGGTGTTACGGCGTTTATCCAGCCCGGTGGGTCGATCCGGGATAAGGATTCCATTGACTACTGCGTAGAGAATAAATTGGCGATGGTTATTACGGGGAAGAGGCACTTTAAACACTAGGAGTCCCAGTAAACTTCCTCCTTCAAAAACGTTTCATAGACTTCCCGCCAGCCGGAGAATTCCGGATCCTGGCCGAGGATGGAATTATGCCAGATGGTTATCATCAACCCATTGACCTTACGGATCCGGTGGTAGTATTGCATCAGCTCGGACATCGCCGCGCCTGCGGTAAACTGTTGTTCGTAATAGGAATTGGCGTCCATATAACAAAAAGGGAATAGGTGGAGGGAGGTCTTCTCCTCCTTTTCGAGGTCGTACCAATAAAAAGAGGAAGCGACTGAGGCGCGGAATCCATTAGTGCTGCCGTAGCCCATCGAAAAATCCTGACCGATCCCGTATTGCAGCAGCCGTCGATAGGTCAACGGCAAGGCGAACCGGATGTAGTGTTGGCGACTGCGGTTGATCCGCTGGCCGCTGATATACTCCATCCATTCGATCTCTTCCTTTAGCAGACGTTCCTGGTCGCCGCTTTGCCAGGACGGATGGATCCCGATCCGCGAGCCGGCGGCATGGTAACGGATCAGCTCCTGCAAGCCCGGTGCGGTAATCGGAATATTCCTATCCACGCCTTGTTGCTCGGCGGCGGCCAGAAAGAAATAATAAGGTCTCATCCGACAATACAGATGGAGTGAATCCAGCCATTCATAGACATCGAATGGGTCTGGTTCCAGGCCCCGGAGTACGGCTATCCGTTCCCGTATTTTCATCCATTTGCCGGCGGCCAGTGCTTTCAGAGTCCCGCTCAAATTGCGACGCCATCCCTTATAGCGGTAGGACCAGGCAGTGTCGATGTCGTAGGTAGGGATGAATTTGAACGCGGGTTTGTGGAAGACAAGATCGGGGTAGTGTCGCGATAATCTGCGGCTAAGGTCCTGTAGCCAGTTGTTGATCAGCGGCTGATCCAGGAAACCTTCCTTCCACGCGAGTGAATGGGTATGGGCAAACCGGCCGTATTCATCTTTTGGATGGGGAAGGTATTCTTCGTATCGCGATAAGAGATAAAAGGAAGCGGCAAAAATGTCGAAGGGCAGGTCCCCATCGGTTGGGAAGAATGCCTTTTGATCGTTGTGGGTCAGGCAGGTGATGGATATTGGATGGATGCCGGTTTCGTCGAGCAAGCCGCCCGGGCGAAGTTGGAAACAATTGGGGAAACTTTCGGTAGAATAATTGATCCGGGGTCCGGTTGCGGTGGCAAAGAATGTTTTGTCGCCGGTGACCCGGATTGCTGCCGGGTCGTCAAAAAGCTCTTTACTGAAAAATTCTATGATATACTGCAGCCGGGGGGTGATATGGGTACTGAATAATAACATCATCGCGCCCGTTCGGCCCGCCAGCGTTCGTTAAAGGTCTTTGGGGGGAAGTCCAGCGCATCGCGATGGGCTGTCCAGGCCTTAAACGCCTTATTCACCAGCCAATTCTTCAGCCTCGGGTTGCCCATATTCATCAACGTGCGATTGAGGCTGGCCTTTCGCCAAATGCGCCACGCCAATTTCTCCTGCCAGGTGGCATAGCCGCTTTCGACGGCTTCGTAGCGGTTTTCAAGCAGCAACTCGTGCAGGTTGATCTTAACGGCACAGACTTCGGTGCAGTTGCCGCACAACGACGAAGCATAGCTGAGGTGTTTCCAATCCTGCATCTCTCTCAGGTGAGGAGTGATGACCGAACCGATGGGCCCGCTATAGGTAGTGCCGTAGCTATGGCCACCGATATTCTTATAGATCGGGCAAGCGTTAAGACAGGCTCCGCAGCGGATACAATAAAGACTTTCGCGTGCTTTGGGGTTGGCCAGGATATTTGTCCTGCCGTTGTCGAGCAGGATAAGGATCATTTCATCGGGGCCGTCAGCCTCGCCGGGTTGGCGGGGTCCGGTGATGACGGTATTGTAGGAGGTGATCCGCTGGCCGGTGCCATAGGTGGCCAGCAGGGGCCAGAAGAGACTCAGGTCGGCGAGGGTGGGGATCACTTTTTCGAGGCCGGCGATGACGATATGCGTCTTTGGGAATGAGGCACTCAGCCGGGCGTTGCCTTCGTTTTCCGTGATGGCGATACCGCCGATATCGGAGATGATAAAGTTGGCGCCGGTGATACCGATCTCCGCCTGCACATATTTTTTGCGCAGCTTTTCCCGGGCGACCAGGGTCAGTTGTTCGGGGCTGAGGCCGGGCTTTGTATTTAATTTTTCGTAGAATAGTTTTGCGACGTCCTCCTTGCTCTTGTGCATAGCGGGAGTAACGATATGGTAGGGCGGCTCACCATCCAGTTGTTGGATATATTCACCGAGGTCCGTCTCGATGCTTTCGATCCCATTTTCTTCGAGGAAATGATTTAGCTTGATCTCTTCGGTGACCATGCTTTTGCTTTTGACGATGCTGCGGCAGGCCTTGTCCTTACAGATCGAATGGACCTCTTGCAGCGCCTGTGCGGCCGTCTCAGCCCAGATGACCCGGCCGCCGCGTTTGGTGAAGACGGATTCGAATTCCTCCAGTTGTTTGTCGAGGTTCTCGATCGCCCGCCATTTGATATTTTTGGCGCGTTCACGCGCGAGGTTCAAATCCGCAAACTGCTGCTTTCCTTGCGGTACAACCGCATTATAGCGACTGATATTGAAATTGATCTTTTTGCGGTGGTCCAGGTCCTCCGCCTTGATCGTGCTGCGGGCGATGAAGTTAGCTGCGGTGTCTGTCATAGTTTTCTGCGATGTGCTCTAAAGCGGCATAGAAATCCGTCCCATACTTTCGGATAATGGCTTCTTTCAGAAAGACATAAGCCGGAACCTGAAGTTTTACTCCGTTGGCGCAACCCGGCCGGCACAGGGTTTCGCGCGGCTCGTAATTCATGACTTCGCCTACTTTGTTCCGGTTGATCTTGATGGGGTAGAGGTGACAGCTGATCGGTTTTTTCCAACTGATCTTTCCGTCGTAATATGCCTGTTCGATACCGCATTTGATGATACCTCGCGGGTCCTTATATCCGTAAGCGCACATTTTTCCTTCGATGGTAGGAGTGACCCAGCCGAATTCCCGGTCATATTGGTACCGGCCGTTGATCTCGATCTCCTTGACACCCGCCGGGGTGAGATAAGGTTTGACGGCCTCGTATACTTCGTTGAGCCGATCCAATTCTTCCTTTTCGAGCGGTGCGCCGGCATCACCATCCTCGCAGCAGCCGCCTTTGCACTTCAGCAGGTCGCAGACGAAATACTCTTCGACAAGCTTATCACTGACCAAAACATTTTCAATTGCTATCACGCGGTCAAATTTATTTGTGCGGAAAAATGCGTTTTGTTGGGACAAATATACTTCATTTTGGGGCATGGGCGGCGGGATGGGTGGGGCCGGGCGTCTTCCATTTGAAGGTATTGATCAGGTGGTTCAGGTCCACTTGCAAAAAGTTGTTGACAATGGCCAGGGAATCTTCGTTTGGTGTCGTGTCAAAATAGAGGGCGCCCCGCAAAAAATGGCGGGTAGTGTCCGTCAGAAAGAATTGCTGGGCGGTGGCCGCGTTGCCGCCGACGTGGAAAAAGATGCCCCCCACTCCATTTGGGGTATGGATCACGGACTGATCGATGGAACTGGCCTTGTAGGTATGTTTGTAGGTCATTTTGAATGCATCGTCGGTCAGTTTGTCAAAGGAATTGAGTCCAATCTGCTTATAGCTGATGTAGATCCTTGCCGCAAAGCGGGGAAAGTCCACGTTGATCCAATATGGGTTTTCCGGTATGGTGTCGAAAAAGCTGCTGTCCTGGAGCACGTTTGCGTAGACGGGGTACTCGAAGCTATAGGGATAGCCCGGGCGGTCGAAAGTCTGGTACTCGTGGCGGGGGAAATCGATCCGAAAATACCCGCGGCGTTTGGGGGTGTAGGGGCTGTTACAGGACTGGAGGCAGGCGAAGGCCAGCAACAGGATGTAAGGAAGGAGTGAGCGGCGGAAAGAAAGTTGAACGGATATCGGCACAGCGTTGTATTTAAGATATTGAGGGTTTGATGGCAACCTTGACTTTTTTGATCCGGCTGCTGTCTGCTTCCAGGATGGTGAATTCAAAATCGCCGCAGGGGACGATATCGCCCTTCTTTGGAATATCCCCCGAAAGCTCGAGGATGAGTCCGGCAAGCGAGTCGCTTTCGCCTTTCACCTTGTCAAACGTGTCGGCGGGGATATTCATGATCTTGCAGACGTCATTCAGCATAGTCCGGCCTTCGAAGAGGTAGCTCCCGTCTTCCATTCTGCCGCTATCCATCTCTTCCACGTCAAATTCGTCCCGAATATCCCCGATGACCTCTTCGAGGATATCCTCGAGGGTAACAATACCGCTGGTGCCGCCAAATTCATCGACGACGATGGCAAAGTGGATACGTTTCTGTTGAAATTCCTGCATCAGGTTCTCGATCAATTTGTGTTCATGGACGAAGTAGGCTGGTCGAAGCAGAGAGTGCCAGTCGAAGTCATCGGGTTGACCGAGCCAGGCGATCAGGTCACGGGTTTGGATCATGCCGGCAAGGTCATCCAGGCTGCTTTTATATACAGGCAGTCGGGAATAATGCAGGTCATCGACCTTTTGTTTAAGCCCGGCGAAGTTGAGTTCGTAGCTGACGCCGCAGACTTCCAGGCGGGTCCGCATGACCTGCTTAACGGAAATGCTGCCGAAATCGAGCAATCCTTTAAGAATATTCCTTTCTTCGTCCGAAGCATCGTTCCTGGTGACCTGATCGATCTGGCGTTCCAGTTGTTGAGGGCTCAGGGACGACTTGGTTCCCCCCAGCGCACGTTCAAGACCTTCCGACCGATGGACAGCCCATCCTCCTACCCGTCTGAAGAGCAGATGGATCAGCTCAATAACCCCGGAGGTATAGTAAGCAAATTGCAAATTGTTTTGGGTCGCCCAGATTTTCGGCATGATCTCCCCAAACAGGATCAGGACGAAGCCGATGAGGATCACCTTGATGAGGAATTCGAAAAGCCAGAAATTCTGTTTGAGTAGGACCTGCTCATCGATCAGGAAGTTAGCGAGAATGATGATGGCGATATTGATGATGCTGTTTGCGATCAGCATGGAAGCAAGCAGGGTCTTCGGTTCCTCCAGCAGGGATACGATGCGTTTCCAGGAAACGTCTTGTTTGGTCTTGAGGATATTAATATCCTTGGAGGTTAAAGAGAAAAAGGCAACTTCGGAACCGGAGAGGGCAAAAGACAGGATAAGCAGGAAAAGCAGTACAATCACCAGGATAGTCGTAGCCTGGGGGTTGATAACCAGCAGGCTGGTTGATATGTTGGATCTCAGTAGACTAACGTACGGGAAAGGCAATATTAAACAGGTTTGGTGATATATAATGTCTGACCTATCGGTCGGACCGGCTTCCGGCCGGCGTGGTCAAAATGGCAGGTCTTCAGAAGGTTCGCCGATGGTAGGGGGGGTTTCGGAGTTGCCCTCCATTCCTTCCTGATGGTGAAGCGGCGAATGGTGTGAGGTTCCGTCTGTGCGTTTGTCAAGCATGATCAGGTTATCACCAACAACTTCGGTAGCAAATTTCTTATTCCCTTCTTTGTCTTCCCAGCTGCGGGTCCTCAGTCTGCCTTCGATATACACCAAACTCCCCTTGTGAAGGTACTTTTGCGCCAATTCTGCCAACCCGCGCCATAGAACGACCGTGTGCCATTCCGTTTGAGAGATCAGTTTGCCGGCTCTGTCCTTAAAGGTTTCCGTGGTTGCCAGGGAGAATTTGGCAACAGCGATATTGCCATCCAGGAATTGAACATCCGGATCTTTGCCCAAATTACCGATCAGCATCACCCTGTTTACGCCTCTCATACACAAAGTTTAGAAAATAAAATTACCCATTTTTTTAGGAAAAGTCAAAACAAGGTTTGTGCCGGGCTTGGGTCAGATAGCCAGGAATTTATGAATTTTGGGAAAGCGTAGGTTGACAGCGTGCCTTTAGGGACTAGCTGATAGCCATTTAGCCTACTCAGGGGCGTGCTCAATTCAATCGTTATAAACTGTCCCTGCAAACTCTGGTGACTCAGTTCCTGGCGATACACACTGGAGATATGCCTGACTGTGAGTGCCTGCCCATCAAACAGTTGCCGGGCGAAACCGGATTGCAGGACCTCTTCGGGCCAAACGGGGTCAGTCGTTTCATAAAGAATGAATTCGTAGAGGCCTTCCCAGATATCTTTCCCCGACCGTCGGCGGATATATACTTTGTCTCCTGGCGTCCCCACTATAAAATAATAAAAACAGCGTTGTTTTTTCCGAATGGTCTTTGCTTTCACGGGGAGTTGTTCCGTCATTCCTTTTTGCCAGGCCATGCAGCCGGGCTGGTGCACACAGGAGGTGCATTGCGGGTTGCGGGGTTTACAGACCGTGGCCCCGAAATCCATGATCGCCTGGTTATAAATACCGGCCCGGAGGGGATCGACCAATGAATCAGCCAACTCCGCGAATTGCTTTTTGCCGCCAGCTGTATCGATCGCGGTCGAGACACCAAAGAAACGGGCGAGCACGCGTGTAACGTTACCATCCACAACGGCATAGGGAAGGTTGAACGCGAATGAAACGATGGCGGCTGCTGTGTAGGGTCCGATTCCTTTCAAGGCGAGGATCTCCTCATAGGTGGAAGGGAACCGCCCATTATAATCCGCAGCAATTGTTTTGGCAGTTGCGATGAGATTGCGGCAACGGTTATAATAACCAAGTCCTTCCCAAAGCTTGAATACTTTCTGTTCCGGGGCGGCGGCCAAGTCGCGGATACTCGGAAATGCAGTGATGAATTTCTCATAGTAACCCCATCCCTGATCGACTCTTGTCTGTTGGAGAATTACCTCACTAAGCCAAATACGGTAGGGATCTTTTTCCCCTTTCCAGGGCATTTCCCTGAAATTCAGGGTCGAATGCCATTTTAATAACATTTTTGTAAAATCGGCTTTTTTCTGATCTATTTTAGTCATAACTATTTTACAATCAATATTTTAAACAGCCATTACCGCATTAAGCCAAATCCTTTATTTCGATGCTCCAAAAGGATTTTTGGCGGCAAAAGTTGGGAATTAATAATTTTGTTATATATTTAAAATCAGAAACTTACAAAACTTAATCCCCATGAGAAAGGCAGACCTGGTCAATCAAATATCAGAAAAAACAGGAATACCTAAAGTTGATGTCCTGGTGACGTTGGAAACCATGTTCAAAGAAGTGAAAGAGACCCTGTCCCAGGGAGAGAATATTTATATACGTGGGTTTGGGAGCTTTATCACTAAGAAACGGGCAGCCAAGATCGGACGCAATATAAAAAAGAATGTGGCTGTGCACATTCCCGAACATTTTATTCCGGCGTTTAAGCCAGCCAAGGAATTCGTTGCCGAAGTAAAAAAATTGCAGTCTGTCAAGGAAGAACAGCCAAACGCGGATGAAGAGATGTAACTTGCGTCTCTAATTATCCAGCATGAAGAGACAGCAGATTCTGGTAGCCGGCACCGGGGTGCTTATATTGCTTGTTCTGTATTTTTTTGGAAACACTGTTCCTCCTCAAAGACCGAATGGCACGGCCAACGGCGCTTCCGGCGCATCTGCTGTAAAATCTATTGGTTTACAAGATATTCTACAAGAGTTGGAAGCTCACTTAACTCCAGCTCAATTATCCTACGTCAACAGGCTTCAACAGTCGGTGGTAAGAGGCGATGTGGCGGCGCAGCAATTGAATGCGGATCGCCAACTTGGTCGTTTTTGGAAGGATTCGGTAGCCGATGGCTACCTGTTGTATGCCTATTACACGGGAGAAGCTGCAAAGTTGGAAAATACGGAAAAAAGGCTCACCTTTGCTGCCCGATTATTTTTGGATGGATTGCAGGTGCAGGACAATCAACAGTTGAAGGGATGGATGGCGACGAATGCTAAGGAGTTGTTTGAAAAGGCGTTAGCGGTGAATCAGGGGAATGATTCGACAAAGGTGGGGCTTGGGGCTTCCTATATTTTTGGGGCGGCTGCCGGGGATCCTACCGAGGTCATGCAGGGTATTCAGCAAATCCTGGAGGTGGTGCGGCGGGATTCCACCAATATGTATGCACAGTTCATGTTGGGAGTTGGGGGGATCGAGTCGGGACAAATCGACAAAGCCATTGAACGTCTCACAACCGTTGTTCGACACGAGCCTGGCAACGTCGAAGCGATGCTTCTGCTGGCGGAGGGCTATCAGCAAAAAGGGGATAAGACGGGTGCGATCAAGTATTATGAGGGAGCCAGGAAGTTAATCGGTAGTCCGGAAATGATTAAGGCTATCGATCAGCAAATAAAGGCGTTACGATAAAAGATAGTATAAAAGATATTTTATTTTATAACCAAAAATTGAATTGAGTATGCCTTGTGGTAAAAAGCGTAAGCGTCATAAGATTGCGACGCATAAGCGTAAGAAACGACTGAGAAAGAATCGCCATAAGAAGAGGAACAAATAGTTGTTTTCCTTCGACGAATGACAGCGATCTGACCCCGTAATTGGCTGATGTTGATGGAAAACGCTCGATACGCTTGAATAAGGAACTGATCATAAACGCGACTCCACAGGGTGTAGAAATAGCCCTATTAGAGGATAAGAAGCTGGTGGAACTCCACCATGAAAAGGCTGATAACAGCTTTGCAGTCGGAGACTTGTATCTTGGAAAAGTGAAGAAGTTGATCCCCGGGCTGAATGCAGCCTTTGTCGATGTTGGATTCGAGAAGGATGCATTTTTGCATTACACCGATCTCAGTCCCTATGCGCGGTCCCTTCTCAAGTTTACGCAACAGGCGATGAACGACACGAGTGCGAGTGGATTCGATTTCGGCACCTTCCAGGTGGAGCCCGAGATCATCAAAACAGGGAAGATCAATGAGGTATTGAACGGCAAGCCCAATATCCTTGTCCAAATCCTGAAGGAGCCGATTGCCGCAAAGGGTCCGCGGTTAAGCTGTGAGATCTCGCTGCCGGGCCGGTTTGTGGTCATCACCCCCTTTAATGATATTGTGGCGGTTTCCCGAAAGATCCACTCTTCCGACGAGCGCAAGCGGCTTCAGAAGATCGTGGAAGCCATCAAATCCAAGAATTTCGGGGTTATTGTCCGGACGGCCGCGGAGGGAAAGAATACGGCGGAGCTGCACGAAGACCTGACCGAGCTGGTCGCCACGTGGAAGATGATCCAGCACAACCTCAAGGGTGCGGTCGCTCCCGCCAAGATCCTCAGTGAGCAAACCAAGACGACGAGCATGCTCCGCGACTTGCTAAATGAGGATTTCAATAAGATCGTCATCAACGACCGGAATATCTTCAACGATACCAAAAGCTACATCCAGCGGATTGCGCCCGACAAAATAGACATCGTTTCTTACTACCACAACGGCTCGCCCATTTTCGACCAGTTCAGTGTGACCAAACAGGTTAAAGCCGCCTTCGGCAAGACGGTTAATCTTCCCAGCGGCGCTTATCTCATTATCGAGCATACGGAAGCCTTGCATGTCATCGACGTGAACAGCGGCTACAAGAGCGTCAGTAATAACCAGGAGCAGAATGCCTTGGAAACCAACCTCGAAGCTGCGGATGAAATTGCCCGGCAGTTAAGGCTCCGGGATCTTGGAGGGATTATCGTGGTGGACTTCATCGATATGAAGCTGCCCGATAACAAACGCAAGCTTATCGAAGCTATGGAGAACTACATGCGGACGGACAGGGCCAAGCATGCCGTGTTACCGATCTCCAAATTCGGGTTGATGCAGATTACCCGGCAGCGGATGAAGCCGGAGGTAACGATCAATACGCAGGAAGTCTGTCCAACCTGCAACGGGACCGGCAAAATATCTTCTGCTCTGATCCTGGAAGACGAGATCGAAAAGAACCTAAGTTATCTGCTTAATCATCAGCATAAGGATCTCATCCTGGCCGTGCATCCGATCATGCATGCCTATCTCACGAAGGCCGGCTTCTTTGGGTTCGGGTCAAAACAATGGAAATGGCGCTGGAAATACAAACAGAAAGTCAAGATCCGGGCAAATACCAATTATCACCTCACTGAATTCCATTTCTTCGACAAGCAGGAGGATGAAATCAAGTTATAGGTCATTTACAGCGGATCAGGGAGTTTGTTGCTCGGCTTCGCCCGCTGAAGCGGGCTCTGCGGGGCTAGTTTGTTTGCGATCCTGCGGATCGCGACGGCCCCTCCGGGGCCGTCCTATGGCAATCCATTGTAGTAATGGACAAATTTCCGGATATCTTCAGTCGACTTAAAGGAGACCGTATTCTTTTTCAGATAGTCTTGCATCTGGTCGTGTTTGTCACTGGTGAGCGTCAGGAAGAAGTCGGGATCTTTTTTTATCCGGGCTATTTTCCCCCGGTAAAAGACATAAAAATCGGTATAGATCCTGTATTCCCTTTTGTCATTACCGCCAAACTCGTCCTTTTCCTGATAAAGCCTTTTTCGCATGCTTTCCAGGAAGGCCACCCGACCGGTGTCGAGCACCAGGTAGAAGCTGGTTGCTGATTGGTTGTCGATCGATGGAAACCCGCAGGCAAATTGATAGGCCACTATAGAACCGGCGATGGTATCCTGGAGGGCCAGGTCCTTCACCTGTCCGGCCTCGACCTCAATAACCGTTCCATCCGGTCGCTTATAGTAGACTTTTTGCCGCTCCAGATCGAGCTCCAGCGGAACGCCCGGAAAGAGGCGGTTATCGGCGAGGCGCAGCCATCCCAGCTTCCATTTGGGAAGGAACAGGGGGAAACCTTCTGTCTCAACTGCCGGGTTGACGATTGGATGGCCGTTCACATCATACAAAGCAACGCCATTATCATTCTGGACAAAGTTTGGCGGCGATTGACCGTGAACCTGGCAGGAGATCGTCTGCAGCAGGAAGATGCTTGCAAAAAAAATGAGCAATGCGATCTTGCGTGTCATCTTTGGATCCATGGTTGTAAAATATTATGGTTAACCGATTTCTTTTTGTCGCTTGGACTTACCAGGGCCTTAAGGAAGAGCCCCGGTAGAAACCGGGGCCGTCTTTCACTGTCAACATTGAGTCACACAAAATTTGCCTTCGCATAGCTTCTCCCGTCAGTAGTTCGGGTTGGTAACCACTGAAGCAGTCCCTTTTGAAGGTGGATTCAGGATGACCTCATCGGCAGGTATATCCCAGTAATCCATAAAATTATAATCGAAAGTTGCATTCACATTCATTACCGAGGCGCCCGTACTCGGGAGATAAAGAAGTTTATTCCCATAACTTCCGCCACCTTGGGTAATATCATAGATCCAACCCCAGCGTCTGGAATCCCAGAAAGACAATCCCCTTCCAAAAAGGGCTACCCTTCGTTCCCTCACCAACTGATTATACGCCTGTGCCTGTGTTAGTCCCGTTCCCGCGGTTGCCGCGACGCCCGCACCCTGGTAATTCCTTTCCGCATCAACGAGTGTAAGGCCTGCATCTGTGTTACCCAGCATGATATTGGCTTCAGCCATCATCAGCGTGTTTTCTTCCCAACTGCCGGCAAAGAAAAGCTCATAGGCTCCGATATCCTGATCACTATAATTGTACACCGTGGAAGAACCGTTGGAGGTATTGATCAAACTGTAAACGGTAGAAAAATAGTCATTATAGAACGTGTCTGCCGGACCAGCCGTAAAATCAAGGGCGAGGCGTTGATCCCCGGCATTGAAATTCTGGGTAAGTCTCAAACCTGGTTGAAAGACCAGGTCGGAGTTCGGGCCCGCCGCCATCAGCGTGATATTTCCGTCCTTTGTGGGATACAGGCTGTTAACCGGATCGGACGTTGCGGTGAAAACCGCATCCCCCGTCTGGATCCCACTGGTTGCCAGGGATAACACATTTTGCCAGTCGCTCTGGGTCATCACCGGGATGGAAGCTTTCGAAATAGTTGCACTCAAACTCCCATTTACAAAGGGCGACAGTTTATTGACCAGGATATTCCTCGCCAGCATGGTGTTGATATTGTGTATCCACACAGTGGGAGTCGGGATACCGCCGTGCGGTGTCCCCTGATAGGTAGTTGGGATCAGTTCACCAATTACTCTTGTGTAATCGGCGGAACCGGAGGAGATACCTCCCAAGATCGACGAGGCCTTGCTGAAATTAGCATTTGATGCGGCGATAATCGAGTCCTTTATCAGATAGTTGCCATTGGTGGCGCCCGCAACATCGGATATCAAACCGGCCGTATACTGGGAACCGATTACCGAGTAGGCATATCCCTTCCAGAAATAGGCCCACGCCTGGATAGTACTGACCGCATCTGCGGACAAGGATTTAACCGTTGGAATTTCGGCCAGGATAGTATTGCACGATCCATTCAAAAGATACATATCACACCACTGGTAATAGAGTGGGTTATACCCTGCGGCCGTGGAAGCCCGGGTATTGCCTACTCTTAACTGCGTGGCCTGAGCTTCATTATTCGCCCCGCCATTCGAAGTATATTTGGTACTATTGTCCAGGATAACATAATAAGGGATGTTAATGGTGTTTACTATCTCATTAGCATCCGTGGACCCAACCATATCGCCCAGTAATTCACTATAAGAGTAATTCAGGGAAAAATAGCCATTTCCCAGCCAGTTATAGGCGTTCGATTGCTGAAAGCCGTCAACATATACTGCGCCTTGTGCAAAAGCCGCCAACGAAGCCTCATTGGTGACGTCCGACACCAGTGTCGGCGAATTCGGGTTCCCGACATCCAGCTGCTTCTTGCAACTGGCTGAACCTATCAGAAGCATCAATGAAAGAAACAATAATTTATTTTTAGACATAGTCTGAATTTTAGGATTAAAGAATTAAAAACCGACATTCAACCCAACCTGGTAGGATTTGATGTTAGGAATAGTACTCTGGTCGACTGTCCTGTCCCAGGACGAGTTGGGTGAACCGACGGTCATTTCAGGATCCATTCCGGAGTATTTTGTCTTTGTCCAAATATTCCTGCCGGTCAGCACCAATTGGAGTCTCTTAATTCCGCTGATCTTCAAAATACTCGCTGCGTCAAATCCAAGCGACAGATTTCTTAGTCTTAAGAAAGAAGAGCTTTCATAGAAATAGTCTCTTGCCGCATCGTTGCCGTTGCCGCTGCCATCGTCATAATAGGCGCTGGACCAATAGGAGGTGAATTGCGCGGTCCTACCAGATATGGTAACGTTCTTTGCGAAATCCTGATGTATCCCGTCTCTGTACATCCATTCTTTTGTCTGGTTATACAGGTGGCTGCCATAGATCCAGTCAAACTGGAAAGAGAGGCTTAGCATGCCTTTGTAATTGAATCCATTGATGAAGGAAGCCGTGAATTTAGGGTTACCGTCACCGATAGGATAGGTCTCATTGGTGAACTGGATATAATGTCTGGCAGTATCTACTACCCGGCCATTCACCATTGTATAATTTCCATAATCAGCCTTTGCGATATAAGGCACTCCCTCCTGGTTGGTAGCATCAAGGCTGGTCAGGGCTTTATAACCGGAGATCTGACCGATCTTGTAGCCGGCTTGCAGCACCTGGGACGTTCCGCCGTTGGAAGTCAGCAAAATTTGGGTTTCGCCCTGGATCTTATCCAATACAGAGATCTGATGCCCATAGTTGATCGTAAAATCCCAGCTAAAGTTCTTTGCTTTGTACACCGGCAGGTTAAGCTGCACTTGATACCCGTCGGAATGCAGGGTAATGGCATTGGTCAGTTCGCCGGTAATCCCTTGCGAAGGCGCGGTGTTAACTGTCCAGATCACGTTTTTGCTTTTCCTTTCCCAATAGGTGGCGGATATATTGATTTGATTGAGCCATTGCCCTTGCTTAGCGGCCGATATCGAAAGGTCCGTCCCTATTTCCTTTTCCGTGGAAACTTCAACCCCCAAATTGGGATTGTTGCTTGTACTGGGAATCGAATAGGTCAGGTTCTGCCCAAGGTCGCCCTGGTTGATAACCGGATAACGCTGAAAGGCACCGGGTTGGATGCCGGCCTGACCGTAAGCAGCTCTGACCTTGACGAAGGAAAGCGTATTGCCTATGCCATCTTCCCAAGACTTGAAGCCAGAAGGCGTAAAATACGCGTTGGCATGCGGGAAGGTGAACGCTTTTGAACCTTCGCCAAAAGCGGATGAGAAGTCGCTTCTGAAACCGCCTGCGATACCACCATAGTCTCCGAAATCGATCACCTGGTTAACAAGGTAACCATAGGTGACAAAGGGTTCCACATAATCTTCGATAACTCCCTGCGCACTGGTAGCGGTCACATTGATCGGAGGTGCCAGAGGCAACCCCAGTCCATACGTGTCAAATTCAGTATATCTTGTCTTACGCCAGTCAAACCCAACCTGGGTACTGGTTGTAATCGGCAGTTTTGAATGAAAATCCTTTTCCCAATCCGTTCTGATATAGGCATTGGCCAGGAAATTTTGGAACGTATTATTGTACTGGAATTTATCGATTTCCCCCGTATTGTCCGGTGCATACCAGCCACTGTATGTACCTCCGGCGAAATAGGTACTTGAGTTGACATTCAGGGACTGATTTAGATAAGTTACCTGGTCTCCTTCACTCCTGTAGTTGATGCCGTATTTTGCATCCAACTCTACAAACTTGCTTAATTTATAGTCTGCGTCAAAGTCCTGGACGACATCAACCCTGTTATCCGTACCGATTACATACTCCTGCACATAAAAAGGGTTAAAAGCGTTTGCACCCAGGTAATTGCCGCTTACCTGTTTGGCCGGATAGGTGCCGTCGGACAATTTTGCGTTGAGCTGATAGAACGCGGGGGTGTTTAGCCAGGAAAATATATTCCCTACGCCTCCGGGCTGATTGCCATAACCGTATCCATTGTATTGCGGTCCGCCGAGACCGGGTACCATCGTATTTCTTGTATAGATGATCTGGGTAGTTGACCTTAGCTTAAAGCCTTTAAATAATTCCACCCCTACATTCGAGGTAAGATTGGTCCGGTCCACATAACCGTTTTTCATGACCGGGGAGACCGTGTGGTTGTTGGAAACTCCAAAAGCATAATCTGCCTTATCACCAGCGCCGGAAAAATTTATGCTGTTATTCAACGTACTGCCTGTCTGGAAGACCTCTTTGAAATGATCGTACCATTTCAGGTTCGCGTTATACGGCTTGTTATTTATATTCAGCGGATTTTCGATCCCCGATCGGGCAGCGCCGCCGTATGTATAGGCTACATAAGGGTAAACTCCGGCATAATTCAGGGTATCGGGGTTTCCGCTTCCATCAATGATATTGTTATTGGCATCGGTCGCGTAGGGATGCAGTTGGGCTTTGTTGACGTGCCCGCTGTTTATATATTGATTGGCTGAATAGCTGGTGGAAAAATTGATGGCCAGGGGCCCCTTTCTGCCTTTTTTGGAGAACAACTGGATAACGCCATTCGCGCCCTGGGCTCCATAGAGCGCCGCAGAAGCAGCACCCTGAACCACTTCCACCCGCTCGATAGTAGACAGGTCTAGCGAATTGAGGTCGGTAGTACGAAGCTGGATGCCATCCAGCATGATCAATGGCATGGTCCCGCCCTGGATGCTATTGATACCCCGAAGCAGGATATTCACCGGATCACCCGGGTTGCCGCTGACGGAGGAGATCTGAGCGCCGGGGATCTTACCGATCAGGGCCTGGTCGATAGATGCCGTCGGTGTTGCCGGGAGTTGGCTGGCGGTTACGGCTTCTACCGAAATTCCCAGCTTTTTCTTGCTGGTGGCGACGCCGACCCCCGTTACGACGACCTCGCTCAGGGATCTCGAGTCAGTGGAGAGTTGAATCGCGATCGTGGCGGAACTCCCGAGTTTGACTTCTTTTGTTTCGTAGCCGATGCCGCTGATCAGCAAAACGGCATTCGGTGGCGCCTTTAACGTAAAATTTCCCTGGAGGTCGGCACTGGTGCCTCCTTTACCGTTCTTTAGCCTAATTGTTGCGGCGGGAATCGGGGTGCCGGTAGCGTCAGTGACTTTCCCCGTGATTTGTGTCATTTGAGCGTGTAACCCCATGGTGACGAGCATTAGTATGCACGTCAAGAAGTGACGATTTTTTCTCATGTGTAGTAGTTATTGGTGAATCAAAAGTTCATTCCAATGGCAAGGATCGGCCGGGAATGACGAGTGGGGTACTCGGTGCAGACGTCAATCTTGGCTGTATTAAAGTACGGAATTTTAATCCGAAATTAATCCGCATTAATTTTTTTTAGAAAAAATTCAATTGTTTCGGAATTTTCTTAGTAATAATTTGTTAAAGAGCGGGAAGTCATCACCGAAATAGGATATTTCCAGCCAATGGCTAAATGGAGAAAAATCGGGTCTGCTGAACTCATTAAATTTTATCAAATGTTATCCATTATGCCACCAAGACAAGAATGATGCATTTTATTCAAACTTTTAAATATATCTATTTAATTTATATACTTTCCCATTGGCTTTTGAGAGGATATTTTCGGGGGTGGGAATTGATGCCGGATGGGAATTTTTTTTGACGTTCCTAACGGTTTACCGAGGGCTAATTCTCAACCTTTTAAACATGAGCTTTTGAAAATGACGATCTCAAACCTGTAGTTTTAATCTAATGGCTTACAATTATTTATGAGGGTTTTTCCGGCTGTAAACAGAGAAGGGGCGACGGTCTCAAAGTTATTCACACCGTCAAAAATTTATTTTGTTATGTGGCGCTAATTTGTAATTTAGTGCAAGAATTTAATGGGTTAGTAAGTAAGGGGCCGGCGATTTAGCTGGCCCTTTTACTTTTTCCAATTTAGGGAACTGGTAAGCTGGTAACTTTGCCGGATGAGCAAAATTAAAACGGCTTTCTTTTGCAGCAATTGTGGATATGAGAGTGCAAAATGGTCAGGGAGGTGTCCTTCCTGTGATCAATGGAATATGTTTGTTGAAGAAGTCGTCAGCAAGGATATCAAGTTAGTGGAGGCTGAATGGAAGACTTTCACTGCGGAGAAGAAAGAGACGCGCAGCATCTCGCTCAGTGAGGTGATCAGTGCGGAAGAAAAGCGGATCATCACTTTGGACCCGGAGTTGAACCGGGTATTGGGAGGCGGGATCGTTGCGGGCAGTGTTGTTTTGGTCGCTGGTGAGCCTGGTATTGGTAAGAGCACGCTTTTTCTTCAGAACGGGCTGCGGCTTTCGGGGGTGCGGACCTTGTATATCTCCGGCGAGGAAAGTGAGCAGCAGATCAAGATGCGGGCGGACCGGCTGAATGTGCGGAATGAGGAGTTCTATCTGTTAACGGAGACTTCTACGCAGATCATTTTTCAGGAAATCAAAAAGCTTCGACCGGGTCTGGTCATTGTCGATTCAATTCAAACGCTGCAATCTCCATATATTGAATCTTCGGCGGGTAGTGTTTCGCAAATTCGGGAATGCACGGCCGAATTTCAGCGGTTTGCGAAGGACACGGGCACACCGGTCTTTCTGATCGGTCATATCACCAAGGATGGCGGTATTGCGGGTCCAAAGATGTTGGAACATATGGTGGATACGGTTCTGCAGTTCGAAGGCGACCGGCATTATGCCTATCGCATTTTGCGGACGTTAAAAAATCGTTTTGGAAGCACATCCGAGCTGGGGATCTATGAAATGACGGGTGAGGGGATGCGGGGGGTTGTCAATCCGAGCGAGTTGTTGATCACTCAGAAGGAGGATCAGCTGAGCGGTATAGCGATAGCGGCGTCGATCGAAGGACTAAGGCCACTGCTGATAGAAGTTCAGGCACTCGTGACGCAGTCGGTCTATGGCACGCCTCAACGTACCGTCAGCGGTTTTGACGGGCGGAGGTTGCAGTTGTTGCTTGCGGTGCTGGAAAAAAGGGGTGGTTTTCATTTTGGCGTCAAGGATGTCTTTCTCAATATTGCCGGCGGGTTAAAGGTGGAAGATCCGTCGATCGATCTGGCGGTGCTGTGCGCCCTGTTAAGTTCGTATGAGGATACGGCTTTGTCCCAGAGGGTTTGTTTTGCGGGCGAGGTTGGGTTGAGTGGTGAGATCAGGGCGGTGAACAGGACCGAGCAGCGGATAGCGGAGGCTGAGAAGCTGGGATTTGAAAAGATCTTCGTCAGCAAATACAATCAGAAGGGATTAGCCGTTAATAAGTCGGGTATCGAGGTGGTGCCGGTCGGCCGGGTGGAGGAGGTGTATAAATATCTTTTTTAATGGCGTTGAATGAATAGGTTGATTTTTATTTTCCTGGTTGGCCTTTTTGTGATTTCCTGCCGGAAGGCTTCCTTTATCACGAGTAAGGATGCGGTGGTTGCGTTCTCGGCCGATACGTTGCGCTTCGATACGGTTTTTGTGACAACGGGATCGGTGACGCAGCAGGTGAAGATCATCAATCCCAATAGTCAGGAGCTTCATTTAACCGATATCCGGCTGATGGGCGGGGTCCAGTCCTATTTTGCCATCAATATCGACGGGTCGCCGGGGCCCGAGCTGGACAATATCGATCTGGATGCCGGAGACAGCCTTTATATTTTCGTTGCGGTGCAGATCAACCCTAATTCCGGGAGCCTGCCTTTTATCATTTCGGATAGTATCCAGGTGGCTTTTAATGGCAATCAACAATATATTCAATTGCAGGCCTGGGGTCAGAATGCGCATTTTCTGCGGAACCAGGTCCTGACCGGTAATACAATATGGAGTACTACCCTTCCCTATGTCATCCAGGGCGGGTTGCAGATCGACACCGGGGCAACACTGACGATCCCCGCGGGGTGCAGGGTATATTTTCACGCTGATGCACCGCTGTTAGTAGATGGAAGTTTACAGGTGAACGGCACCGATAGTCTGCGGGTTCTTTTCACGGGAGACCGGCTGGATGCGCCATACAATGGGTATCCGGGGAGTTGGCCGGGTATCTATTTCCGTGGGACGAGCAATAACGATCTGTTGCAGTATGCCCTGGTCGAAAATGCAGATGAGGCGGTGGTTGTTTCGGCGGCTCCGGCGGGGTCTGTACCGAAGGTGGTCCTTCAACAGTGCATCGTTAATAATAGTTATGACGCGGGTATCCTGGGGTTGGACGGGAGCATACAGGCGGTCAATTGCCTCATCAGCAATTGCGGGCAGAACCTGGTGTTGGGTGGCGGGGGATATTACAATTTCAGTCAGTGTACGGCTGCTTCTTTTTCCAATACGTATATTGTCCATACGCAGCCGGTGCTGGCGGTCTCCGATGAGATTGAGGATGGGGCTGCGATCTTTACCGGCCCGGTGCAGGCCAATTTCGTGAATTGCATTTTCTGGGGTAATTATGGGAATGTGACCGATGAGGTGATCGTGTCGCAGCAGACGAGCAATCCTTTTTCGGTTGGGTTCAGCAATTGTTTGTGGAAGCTGCAAAATCTGCCATCAAACGTAACTGTAGCGAATATGATCCTGAATAAGGACCCGTTGTTCGATAGTGTCAATACGGGGTTCAACTATTACAATTTCCATTTGCAGGCGAATTCTCCCGCAATCGGGGCTGGGGCGGCGGCCGGGGTGTTGGTGGATCTGGATGGTGAGGTGCGGCCGGTGAATGCGCCGGATCTGGGGTGTTATCAGCACCAATGAGGCTGGACCATTTAACAGCTATTTTAACCATCCATCACGGAAAAGCTTCACTAGGTTAAACTTTAGCGTTGTCACTGTGTAGTAATTTTTGCCAATTCAACTACCTTTCAGTCAAAATCAAAATCTTATGGTACGCGTACTTCTTCTCTCGCTTTGCCTGTTTGCCGCTACAGGTCCTACCAGTGTTTACGAGTTCAAAGTGACGGGGCTGGATGGGAAGACGATCGATCTTTCCGGTTTCAAGGGTAAGAAGATCCTTATCGTCAACACGGCCAGTAAATGCGGTTTCACTCCGCAATATGCGGACCTTGAAAAATTATATACTCAGTATCAAAGCAAATTGGTGATCATCGGCTTTCCTGCCAACAATTTCGGCCAACAGGAACCGGGTACAAGCCAGGAGATCACCGAATTTTGTACTAAGAATTACGGAGTGACCTTCCCGATGGCTGAAAAATCGGATGTTGTCGGAGACAGTATCTCGCCTCTCTTCAGATACCTGACTGATGAGGCGCACAAGCTGGGCGTTGCCGATCCGGTAGTCAAGTGGAATTTCACCAAATTCCTGGTGGATGAGAATGGCAAGCTGATTGCTGTGTTCCCGAGTAAGGTAAAGCCTACCGACGATCAGATCACCAAATATTTGAATTAGACCGGAATTGTTATTCCTGCGTCATTTGTTTAGGGCCGGCCATTTTTGAGCCGGCCTTTTTGCGTTTGCGGGTGTCCCGGAGCGCATGTTTCTGATTATATTTGCGCCCATGCAGTTTGCACAAGTCATTGGTCAGAACCAGGTCCGGGATAATTTGATCGAGATGGTCCGGCAGAACCGGCTTAGTCACGCCCTTCTTTTTCTGGGCCATGAAGGAAGCGGGGCCTTGCCGATGGCGCTGGCCTTTGCTCAATATGTTGTTTGTGAGCGGGCGAAGGGGAATACACCCGATTCCTGTGGAGTATGTGCGGCGTGTATCAAGGCGAGGCAGTTGGTCCATCCGGACATTCATTTCTCTTATCCGGTGATCCCGAAGAAAGCAGGGGATAAGCCGGTGAGCTCCGACTACAGCGCGGAGTGGAGGGAATTCATAACACAGTACCCGTATGGGAATGCCTATGACTGGCTGCAATTCATCGGCGCGGAAAACAAGCAGGGGAATATCACAGCCCAGGAATGCAATGACATCAACCGCAAGCTGAGTCTGAAAAGTTTCGAAAGCGGGTATAAGATCCTTCTTCTCTGGATGCCGGAATACCTGGGGAATGAGGGCAACAAGTTATTGAAGTTGATCGAGGAGCCGCCGGCCGATACGTTGTTCCTCCTGGTGGCAGAGAATGAATCGCTGATCCTGCCGACTATTTTGTCCAGGACCCAACTGGTGAAGATCCCGTTACCGGCGACGGCGGATATCGTCCAGGCGTTGATAGAGCGATCGGGGCTTGGGGCTGAGCAGGCGAGGCAGATTGCCGTTCTCTCCGAAGGGAACTATCATGAAGCTGAACAGCTAATCCGCCACGCGGATGATGATTGGCAGGGGGTATTGCGGGACTGGTTGAATGCGGTGCTAAAGAGCGGGCCGGTCGCCCAGGTCAAGTGGATCGAGGAGATGAGCAAATCGGGGCGGGAGCGGCAGAAACAATTCCTTCGCTATTTCAATCATTTGTTGGAGCAGGCAGTTCGGTTGCGGTACCTGAATGCCGGGGAGCTGCCGATGCCCGACGGAGAAAAGGATATTGCATTGCGGTTGAACAAGATCGCGGATATTGGTCAGCAAAAGGCGATCATCCAGGAGCTGGATAATGCGGCCTATTATATCGAGCGGAATGCGCATGCCAAGATGTTGTTCCATGCGTTGACGATCAAACTATATCATATCCTGGCGGAAAAGAAGGTAGTCAGGGTAAATTAAGATCATGCGTTTTCAATGTTTGCAACATGTATCGTTTGAAAGTCCCGGTCTTTTGGTGGATGAGATCCGGGAGAGGGGTCATTCGCTGCGGACAACGGCGCTTTATAACAATGAGCTACTGCCGTCGACGGCGGATTTCGATGTATTGGTCGTCATGGGTGGGCCGATGAGTATCCATGATGAGGCGGAGTTTGCATGGCTTCGGGCGGAGAAAGAGCTGATCGGCGACGCGATCCGGGAAGGGAGGAAGGTATTGGGTATTTGTCTGGGGGCGCAGTTGATTGCTGTGGTGTGTGGGGCCCGGGTCTATCCGAGTCCGCAGAAGGAGATTGGGTTTTGGCCGGTGATGTGGAGTGACGCGGTTGAGACGACGGTCTTTCACTGGCATGGGGAGACTTTTGATCTGCCGGCTGGGGCGGCCCTGCTCGCTTCGACTGAAGCCTGTGTCAATCAGGCTTTTAGTCTGGGGGACAGGGTCGTGGGCATTCAATTCCACCCGGAGGTGACGGCGGAGATCATCCGGGGAATGGTCGGGCATGAGGGCTGGGAGCTGGTGGACGGGCTGTATATCCAGTCGCGGGAGGGGATTTTGGCGGGTGCGACGGGGTTGGAGGAGGGGGGCAAGGGGGGGCGGGCGATGGAGTGGTTGCGGGAATGGATATGAGTTTTTCAACTATAGTAGGCACGGTTGGGGTGACGCTGCTGTTGGCGGCGTTCTTTTTGCATCTCTTTGGCTTCATTTCGCAGGGTAGGCTGTATATATTGTTGAATATCATTGGCGCAGGTCTTTCCTGTTATGCTTCGGTCCTTATCCGCTATTGGCCTTTTGTGGCATTGGAGGGATGCTGGGTGCTGGTCTCAGTGCTGGGGCTGGCAGGAAAAAAGAGGGTGACGGTGGATTAAATGGTTGATTTGTGTGTATATTTGGCCAGGGCCCTAAAAGGCCTGTGAAAAGAAGTGTATCCGACCGGGCCGGGTAAGTGGGTAAGAAAAGTGTGACGATCCTGGCCATTCGAACGACGTTATCTTGCATCCAATAGTATATATTTTGCCAAACGGATCATTGCTGGAATAGCCCAATAAGGGGTCGGTTGGCTCGGGATGATTGGTAGCATCTTCCTTCCGGTGCGTTTTCCCTTCTTTTTATTTATTTATGTAATTTATTAACGCCTAATCTATTTTGAGATATGGGATGCAGTAATTGTGGCACGTCGAAGGGGGGTAAGCCGTCGGGTTGCAAGAGCAATGGCGGGTGCAGTACCGGCGGATGTAACCGGCTGAATGTATATGACTGGTTGGCGAATCTGCCGTTCAGCGATCCGGAGAGTGGGTGCCGGGTCATCGAGGTGATCTTTAATCAGGGGAGCCGGAAGGAATATTTCCGCAATGCGACTACCCAGCTTTTTGATAAGGGTGATATGGTGACGGTGGAAGGGGTAAGTGGTTTCGATGTGGGGGAGGTGACGTTGACCGGTGAGATTGTCAGATTGCAGTTGAAGAAGCGAGGGATCGATGAGCGGAATCCGGACATGCGGAAGGTCATGCGCCGGGCTACGGATAAAGATCTGGAGATCATGCATCAGAATAAGGCCCGCGAGCGGGACGCGCTGATCCGGGCGAGGGCGATTGCGCGGCAGCTAAAGTTGGATATGAAGGTGAGTGAAGTGGAGATCCAGGCCGACGGAAGGAAGGCCACCTTTTTCTATATCGCGGATGACCGGGTGGATTTCCGGGAGCTGATCAAGGTCTATGCCGGCGAGTTCCGGCTAAAAGTGGAGATGCGGCAGATCGGCGCGCGTCAGGAGGCGGCAAAAGTGGGGGGAATTGGCAGTTGTGGCCGGGAATTGTGTTGCAGTACGTGGCTCAGCGACTTTAAGTCGGTGAATACGACGGCGGCGCGGTATCAAAATTTGTCGATCAATCAGAGCAAGCTCAGTGGGCAATGCGGACGGCTCAAGTGCTGTCTGAACTATGAGCTCGATACGTATCTGGATGCGTTGCAGAATTTTCCTGACAATGCGGAGACCTTGCAAGTTGCTAAGGGTACGGCCAATCTGGTCAAAAAGGATATTTTTAAGAATCTCATGTGGTATGTGTTACCGGACAGCAATAAACAGTATCCGTTAACAATCGAGCGGGTGAGAAAGATCCGGCAAATGAATATGCAGAATACGACGCCCGAAACTCTCGAACCGGTGGAAGTAAATACCGGCAAGCCCAAAGAAGCGGAGGAGACCGGGTTTGTAGACCTGGTTGGGCAGATCAGTTTGAAGACGCTGGAGAAGGCGGACCGGAAAAAAAGGCATGGGCCTCATAAGCAGGGGGGGCAGGGAAGAGATGGGGGACAGGGGCGGGACGGAGGCCAAGGTCGGGACGGTGGTCAGGGGCGCGATGGGGGTGGTCAGGGACGCGAAGTCCAGCGGGGGAAACCGGGAGGTCCGCCAAGGAATGAGGGGGGTAGACCGGGTCCGGGGAATCAGCCCGGCCGTGGTAAGGAGGGGCCGGCGCAAGCGCCGCCGCAGAAGGGCACGCCCCCGGGAAAATAAAAGTTCGTAATTTTGTGTGCTAAAAACTCTAATACTATGGCAATTTTTAATTCAAGTAATCCGACCCTTTCGGAGAAGATATTCAACAAGTCGCTGGCTGATACCGGCAGCGGGGTGATGACGGTGAGGGGTACGATGCAGAAATTTGGATTTCTGATGTTGCTGGTGGTGGCCGGTGCCGCTTATACCTGGAAGCTGTATTATTCTTTCAAGGTGCCGACAATGATGACATTTTTCTGGGTCGGGATGATCGGGGGAACGATCTGTGCGTTTGCTACGATCTTTGTTCCGAAGCTCGCCAAATATCTGTCACCGGTTTATGCGCTGCTGGAAGGTTTTCTGTTGGGGGGGTTGTCGGCGATCATCAACGACCAGTTCAAGGCAAAATATCCGAATATCATTATGGAGGCCGTGTTGCTGACCTTTGGGGTAGCGTTTGCGGTCTTCCTGCTGTACAATTTCCGGGTCATCAGGGCCACGAATAAGTTCAGGGCAGTTATTCTGTCTTCTATGGTCGGGATTGCGATCTTTTATTTTGTGGATATTATCCTCGGCTTCTTTGGCGTCAATATCCCGTTTATGCAATTCGGGGATAACAGTGTGATCGGTATCGTGGTGAATTTGTTTGTCGTAGTGATCGCCGCGCTGAGCCTGGTGCTGAATTTCGACCAGATCGAAACGGGTGAGAAAATGGGTGCGCCGAAGTATATGGAATGGTATGGCGCGTTTGGGTTGCTGGTAACGCTGGTCTGGCTATACCTGGAGATACTTCAGTTGCTAAGCAGGTTCTCGAATAACAAATAGATAAATCTCTATAATGGAAAAGACCCGGCTGACGCCGGGTCTTTTTTTTGCGGGGCAATTAAAACCAGCTTCTTATCCAGGTCTCGTCGACGGGTCGTTTAGCCAGCTGCGCCCTTCTTCTCCTCTTCGCGACTTCGCTGCCGTGGCGGATCAGGCTAATGAACATGAACAAGATGAAGATGATCGTGAATGGCGGGATGCCGAGGAAAGAGATCCATTTACCGCCCCAATGACGGCGCATCGGTCTTCTTAGCCGCTCCGAAATGATGTACATGCTGGGTACCATAAACAGCGTCATAAAGAAGGCGAAGGCCAGGCCGAAGATGATGGTCCAGGACAGGGGTTTCCAGAATACCGCGTTATCGCCGCCGAAATAGATATGTGGGTTGAGGTCGGAGAAGAGGGTGATAAAGTTGATATTGAACCCGATGGCCAGCGGGACGAGCGCGAGGATGGCGGCCAGGGCGGTGAGAAGGACGGGGATGATACGGGTCTTTCCTGCCGCGATGGCTGCGTCGCGGGTTTTCATCCCTCTGGCGCGGAGTTCGTCGGTGAATTCGATCACGAGGATACCGTTCTTTACAACGATGCCGGCGAGACCGACGATGCCGAGGCCGGTCATGATACCCGAGATCTGCATACCTGTGAGAGAAAAGCCAAGGAGGACGCCAATGATGCTAAATAGAATTTCGTTCAGGATGATGACGGATTTAGCCACGGACCCAAACTGCACTACCAGCACGACCAGGATGATAGCCAATGCGATGACCAGGGCCTTGCCCAGGAAAGCCTGTGTTTCAGCCTGCTGCTGACCTTCACCGGTCTGTGTGATGGTTACGTCGTCGGACTTCTTGGTAAAATCGGCAATCGATTTGGCGAGATTTGCGTTGACGCCCGGGGCGGTGTATCCCTGCGTTGTCAGGACGTTCGATTTCAACGTGATCGTCCGTTTCTGATTCTTCCGCTTGACGCTGCCGAGGGTGCTGGTATAGTCGATATGGACCAACGAACTGATCGGGACATTGCGGATCGCGCCCCCTGAAGCGATATCCCGGAAGGTGATATTCATATTGAGCAGGTCGGTCAGGCTCTTCCGCTGGGATTCGAGGTTACGGATATATATTTTATATTCGTCCTTCCCTTCCTTGATCTTGGAGGATTCGAGTCCAAACAGGGCGGTGCGCAATTCCTGACCGATCTGGGAGGAATTGATGCCTTCGATCATGGCGCGCTGACGGTCGACTGTCAGCGTGATCTCCGGATTGGTCAGGTCAATATCCATCTTCAGCTCCTCGACGCCTGGAGTTTGAATAGAGTCGAGGTAATTCTTCAGCGCAACGGCCGTTTTAATAAGGTCATCGAAGTTGTCGCTGGCGACCTCGATATTGACCGGCGGATCGGTCGGCGGTCCGTTCTGCTCCTGATCGACGGTGATCTCTGCGCCCGGAATACCGGTCATTACATGGCGGATGGAATCCAGGTATCTGGAAGTAGATACCCCATGGCGTTTTGCAAACTCCACAAATGAAATCTGAATCCGACCGAGCTCGGGGTGGGTACTTTGGTCGCCACTCGTCGGATCGCTGGCGCCGACAGCTATGTTGGAGATCACGCTTTCGACGGCGGGATTGGGTTTCGAGCCGTCGTCACCCATACCTAATACGCGGTAGACCTTTTTCTCAAGCGAATGAGTAACGGAGTCGGTATAGTCGACATTGGTACCCACAGGTAGTTTGAGATACACGTATACCTGGTTGGGGTCGCCTTTCGGGAAAAAAACGACACCGCCATTGTGTACATAAATGAGTACAAAGGAGAAGATCAGGAGCAAAAACGTGCTCGCAAGCAGCCAGGCCGGCCGCCAACCCTTGAGGGCCCAGCGGAGCAGGCTTTCATAATGGCCCATTATCCATGGAAGCACCCTGTTCTGGAAGCCATGGATCAAGCGGTCAAATACGAATTTGTTAAGGACGACCAGGATGGCGATGAAAAGCAGCAGGTTGCCAAGGAATGTTTGATGGGTGAGATCAAGCAGGATGCCGAGGCCAATGGCGATCCAGAGACCGGGCTTCCTGAAGATCGCGGCGCGGGTCTTCGGAGTTCCATCCTCTGGGTGGTTCATGAAATCCACCGCAAAAACGGGATTCATGATAAAGGCCACAATAAGCGAAGCGGTAAGGGTAAAGATCAGCATGGCGGGAAGGTAGACCATGAACTTACCGATCAGTCCGGGCCAGAAAAGAAGCGGGACGAAGGGCGCCAGGGTAGTCAGCGTACCGGCGAGAACGGGAACAAAAACTTCACCAGCCGCCATCTGCGCGGAAGTGGTCGCACTCAACCTGCCCTTTGCCTGTGTGAAGATACGGTGTGTATTTTCGATTACAACGATGGCGTCGTCGACGATGATCCCCAGCCCGAACAGGAGGGCAAAAAGCACGATAAAGTTGAGCGTGACCGCTCCGCCGATCATGAATTCAGCCGCGGGAAGAAAGCAAAACGCAACAAACATACTCAAGGGAACGGACAAAGCAACGAAGAAGGCGTTGACCACGCCCATGAAGAACATAAGGATGATGAGGACAAGAATAAAGCCGATGACGATGGAGTTTACCAGGTCGTTAAAGGAATTCCGGGTCTGGGTGCTTTGGTCGCCGGTGACGACAACCTTCAGGTCGGGCGGAAGGCTGGCGAGCATTTCTTTAACGGTGCCGCGGACGGTGTCGGAGGTCTCGATGAGGTTTTCTCCGGCGCGTTTGATGATATTGAGCGTCACCACATTCTTGCCATCCAGCCGCGCATAGCTCTCCCGGTCCTTAATGGTATCCTTGATGATGGCGATATCTTTTAGGTAGACGGGGTAGCCGCCCTGCGGACTGCGAACGACAATCGACTCGATATCCTGCGCGGTGTGGAATTGGCCTTTGAGCTGGAGGTTACGCTTCATATTCCCGACGTCCAGCAAACCGCCGGAGATGTCAAGGTTCTCGCCTTTCACCGCCTGGTCGATATCGTTGAAGGTGACATTGGAAGCGCGCATTTTATAGTTGTCGACGTCGATCTGGAATTCGCGCTCGGGTGCACCGACAATGTCGACACGATTCAGGCTGGGCAGGTCTTCGAGCCGGTCCTTCATGTCGTCGGCGAACTTCTTGAGCCGCTGCTGGTCATAGTTGCCGCTGATATTGACATACATGATCGGCTGGTCCGAGAAGCTAACTTCAAGGGCGGTAGGTTCCTGCGTAAGGTCGGTAGGCAGGTCCTGTTTTGCCTTGTCGATGGCGTCCTTTACCTTTTGCAGGGCCACGTCGGTCTGTACGTCCGTTTCGAATTCGACGACGATGGCGGAGTAGTCTTGTTGAGAGGTGCTGGTAAATTTATTGATCTTGGCGCCAGTGATAGCCTTGATCTGTTTTTCTATCGGGCGAGTCACCAGGTTCTCCATGTCTTTTGGAGAATTGCCCGTATAGATGGTGGAGACGTAGATGGTGGGGATCACGATATCCGGGAACTGCTCTTTTGGGAGCGTGACGAACTGGAAGATGCCGATACCGCTGACAACCAACATCAGCAGGTAGATAGCGGTCTTATTGGTAACGCTCCAGGATGTAGGCCGGAACTGTTTGAATTTGCCTGTAAGGTTTTCTAACGCGCTCATAAGTGTGTTATTGAATGGTGATCAGCTGTCCTTCGTACAGTCCCTGATATCCGTCGGTAATCAATTTATCGCCGCTATCGAGGCCGCTGGTGACCTGGACCTTGTCGCTATAGGTCTGACCGACGGTGATTGTCTTTTTGTGGGCGACGAGCTTGCTATTTTGCTGAACCGCCACCAGGACGTATTTTCCAGTTTCGTCGGTCTGGAGCGTATTGATCGGAATCGTAAGTACGTTGGACGCGCTGTAGTCCTGGAGTTTCACAATGGCCACCTGATTGGCGCGGATATCACTGCTATTGGGAATATGGATCTCCACCTGGAAGGCGCGATTATCGGCGTTGATGACTTTCGCGGAAATGGTGACGGTACCGTTGACCTCCTTGTTGTTCAGTCCGGGGAAGTCGATCTTGACCGGTGTGCCTACCCGGACCCGTTCCTGGTAGATCTCGGGGACGAGGACGACGACCTTAAGATTGTCGGTATTGACGATCTGAAGAGACTGGCTTCCCTGGCCAAAGGCCTCGCCGACTTTAATATTGAGAACATTCACTGTCCCGGGGATGTCAGCGTAGACGCTGGTGAAGTCGAGCTGTTGCTGGTCGATCTTCAGCCTGGCGTCAGCCTGGTCCACCTGGTTCTTTGCGTTGACGAGGTCAACTTCGGTGCCGATTTTCTCGTCCCAGAGGTTCTTGCGGCGCTGATAGAGGTCTTTTGCGTATGCTAGCTGGGTTTGGTCGCTGGCCAGTTGCTGCCGTTGGATGGCATCGTCGAGCTTGAGGAGCTGCTGACCTTGCCGGACATGATCGCCTTGTCTGACGTAAAGTTGGGTTACCACGCCGCCGGTACCGCGGGGAGAGATCCAGGAGGTATTGACGGCATCCACATTACCCTGCAGGTCGATAAAATGATTAAAGGAGGTCGGGGTCAGGGCGGTCACGGCAACCAGCTTTGCCTTTTCCTTCACGGCGTTGGTGGTATCGAGTTTATCTATCTCTGCCTGTAAGGTGGAGATCTCCTTGTCGAGTTTGCCTTGTTGGGTCTTCAGGCTGTCGAGGCGGGCTTTTTTCTCAATCAGCCCGGCAGGGCCTTCTTTCTGAACGGTGCTGCTACCGCAGGAGGCAAGCAGGAGAGAAGCGCCTAAGACAACAGTCAGTATTTTATGCATAACAGTAATTTTAAAGATGTTTATATTTTTCCAATGGCGGTCTGATAATCGACCTTCGCCGAGATCGCATTGTACAAGGCGGTAAAATAGTTATTCTGCGCCTGTATAAGGTCAGTTTGCGCGGAAGTGATCTCCGTATTGGAGCCCAGTCCATTCTCGTATTTCTTTCTGGTTTGCAGGTAGACGCTCTCCGCCAGGTCCATATTCTTCTTCTCGTAATCCAGGGAAGCCAGAGCCGCGTTGAATTTCAATTGTGCAGTCTTTACATCATTGTCGATACTTATTTTCAATGCATCGATATTGTTGTTGGTTTGCTCCAGTTTTAACCGAGCCTGATTGATATTGGCACTTTTATAGAACCCGTCGAAAATGGGTATGGAAATATTCAGACCCACATAGGAAGAAGGGAACCAGTATTTACCCCCATAGATATCGCTGAGATCGAGGCCATAGCCTGTCTGAGTGTAGTTGGCGACCAGCGCTAAGGTTGGAATATATTGCTTTTGATATCTTTTGATATCGAACTCATTCAGTTTCCTGTTTGTCTCCAGAACCTGGTAGTCCTTGCGGTCGGTGTATTTGTATTCACCGTCGAGGGCGCCTTCCCTTACCATCTCATAAGTCAGGGAATCAGTCAGAACGATTGAATCCCGGATCGGCATGCCCATCAGGACTTTCAATCCCAGGTAGCCATTGTCGATATTATATAGCGTTTGGATTTTTTCGGATTGCAGATTGATAAGCTGGACCGTTGCCTTGTCCACATCCAGCCGTTCTGAAAACCCGTTCTTGAACATTTCGGTCGTATTGTGCAGCAATTCCTGCGCCCGGGCGATGTTGGCATCGATCAGGGCCACTTGTATCCTGCTTATGGACAGTTGGTAATATACTTTGTAAATATTCTCCCGAAGTGTTTGTTCCGTCAGTTCCTGGCTCTGATGATAGTAGTCCAGGGCGACTTGCCGGGCCTGGAGGCCGACGAATACCTGGCCGTCAAACAGAACCTGCCTTAGCGAGACCCCTGCATTTGCGCTGTATTGAGTAGCAAAGGCAAAGGGCACCAGTTTCAATTGAGGCTGGCCGACAAAAGTTCCCGGGACGACCGAAACGGGGATCTGGAAATAGTCGGTAAAGCCGCCGCTGGCACTGATTTGCGGGAGAGCCTGGGAGGTGGTAGCGCGATTACTCTGCTCCTGGATCTTATAATCCAGCAGGGCGTTCTTGACCTTTGCGCTATTCTTCGCGGCATAGTCGAGCGCCTGGCTAAGGGAAAACTCATGGATAGGCAGGGCCTGCTGTGCATGCACGCCCAGGGTTAGCAAAAGCAGGGCTCCGGTACTTAATTTAAGCTTTTTGTTCATGAGATAGTTTTTGATTTCGTTCAGCAGTGTATGTTTCGATCAGCTGTTTTCCTTTATCCGTGGTGACACCGTGGAGGAAGAGCATGGCCAGTTCGAAGTTGACTTCGGATATCCGGTACCGGGTGTGGGGAAATACATCCGGGTTGAACACCAGAAAGGCCGCTTCGATCCGGGCCTTGGCGACGATATCCTTGTCGATATCAGTTCGGTACAAACCGGTACTGATACCCCATTGCAGGTTTTCGACGATGACCTGGTGGAGGAACCGGTATTTGTATTCCCGAAGCTTCTGGAAGGAAGCGGGGTGATGTTTTTCGAGGTCGTAGAGCATCAGGGGGTTGGTGTATTTCAGCATTTCTTCCAGGGATTCCAGCGCGAGGAAGATCTGGTGGACGGCATCGGCGGCGACCTCGCGGAAATTACCGCACTCCAATTCATTCCGCTCGATTTCCTGTTCAATTACGGCGGATACCATATCATCTTTATCGGTGAAGAACTGGTAGATCGTTTTCTTAGAAATCCCTAGCTGGGACGCTATTTCGTCCATGGTGATCGTCCGGATCCCGTAGCGACAAAACAGGTCGGCTGCCTTGATCAATATGCGTTCCTTCGCTTCCATTCGGCCGCAAAACTAAGGAAACTATTTATGTTACCAAAGTTTCCATGGTTTTTTTTCTAATTTGAGGGTAAGTGGGGAGGGGGATTTCAGGCTGATTTGCGGGTGGCAGGGGTAATGACTAATTTTGGCGCCTAAATGGCTACGCATGACCTCCATCCGCAAAGTCCCCGGCAAGCTGCTCCGATTGTTTTTGCAGGGAGTGATCATCCTCGCGCCTATTTCCCTTACGATCTGGACCGTTGTCGCGGTTTTTAACTGGATCGACGATATCCTGCCGAACACGCTGCGCAATCTTTTCCCCGGGCTGGTGCACATCGACCGGTTCGGGCTGCCTCAGCGGATACCGGGTATCGGGTTTATCGTTTTCATCGGCATTGCGTTATTCGTAGGCTATATTTCATCCTCCTTTTTAATCACCCGGCTTGTCGATCTGGCGGACCGGATATTGGAGCACACCCCGGGTATCAAGCTCATTTACTCAACGATCAAGGATTTTGTCGAGGCATTTGCGGGGAACAAACGAAAATTCAATAAGGCAGTGCTGGTGAGTGTCATGGCGGAAGATGTCTGGCAGGTTGGGTTTGTGACACAGGAAGAGTTGCAGGAATTCGATCTTAAGGAATATGTCGCTGTGTATGTTCCGCAGTCCTATGCGTTTGCCGGGCATCTGTATTTTGTCAAACGGGACCGGGTAAGGGTACTGACGGATATCAGTTCCACGGATGCGATGAAATTCGCGATCTCGGGGGGTGTGACAGAGATCGATGAACAGGATTGACTATATTTGCCCTTCATTTAATCTTTTCTCAGTGGTCTATAATTTCAATGCCGGCCCCAGCATCCTGCCGAAGGAAGTTTTCGAAGAAGCCAGCCGTGCCATTCTTGATTTCAATGGTACGGGCTTATCTATTCTCGAGATCGGGCATCGTACTTCCCTTTTCCAGGAGGTGGTGGATGAGGCGATGGCAACGGCCCGGGAGCTCATGCGGCTGGATGCGGAGCATGACATCCTGTTCCTGCATGGCGGGGCCTCCACTCAATTCTTCCAGGTACCGATGAACCTTCTGAACGAAGGCGATACCGCTGCTTACCTGGATGGCGGAGTATGGGGTAAGAAGGCCATCAAGGAGGCCAGGATATTCGGGAATGTGGAGATTGTCGCCAGTTCCCGGGATAGGAACTACAGCTATATCCCGAAAGGCTATACGATCCCCGCCGATGCGGTCTATTTTCACTATACGACCAATAACACGATCGAGGGCACGCAGATGCATGAGATCCCGGAAACTTCCGTGCCGTTGGTCGCCGACATGAGCAGCGATATCCTTAGCAGGGTCGTTGACTTCAACCGATTCGACCTGATCTATGCCGGAGCGCAAAAGAATATCGGTGCGGCGGGGGTGAATCTGGTCGTTGTGCGAAAGGATATCCTGGGGAAGGTCAAGCGGCCGTTACCGGCGATGATGGATTACCGTGAGCATATTGCAGCCGGGTCGCTTTTGAATACGCCGCCGGTTTTTGCCATCTATGTATGTATGCTGACCTTACGATGGCTGAAGCAGCAGGGCGGGATACCGGCGATCGAAAAGATCAACGACCGGAAAGCCGCTCTTTTATATGAAACCCTTGATAGTCTGCCCTTATTCCGGCCAACGGTAGCGAGAGAGGACCGGAGCAAAATGAATGTCGTATTCGTCATGGATGATCCCGGGCTTGAAAAAGATTTCCTTGCTGCCTGTAAGGCCAATGGAATGGTCGGGGTCAAGGGTCATCGAAACGTGGGCGGGTTCCGGGTATCTTTATACAACGCCCTGCCTTTTCAAAGTGTGGAGGTACTGACGGAGCTAATGAACGATTTCGCACATACAAAAGCATAACCTAACATGTCGACGATTGTTCCTTTCCAGGCCTTACGACCCGTTGTTGACTTAGCGAGTCAAGTAGCCTCCCGGCCTTATGATGTACTGAACAGCCGGGAAGCCAGGGAGGAGGCGGCGGACAATCCATATTCTTTCCTGCATATCACCAAGTCCGAGATCGACCTACCGCTCAATATCGATGTCCATTCACCCGAAGTCTATGAGAAGGCCAAAGAGAATCTGCAATCTTTTATTGAGAAAGGGATACTGATCGAAGAAGATAAGCCCTGTTATTATATCTATCGGTTGTTGATGAATGGAAAAAGCCAGACTGGTTTGGTGGCGGGGAGTTCAGTGGATGACTACGATAAGGGGATCATCCGCAAGCATGAGCTCACGCGACCGGAGAAAGAGAAGGACCGGATCGACCATATGAAGGCCATCCGGGCGCAGACGGGGAATGTCTTTCTGGCCTATAAGGGTGTTGCCGCCATTGACGGGTTGATCGAGGATTGGAAGGGGGGGCATGCGCCGCTGTATGATTTTGTTGCGGCGGACGGTGTCGGTCATACGATCTGGAGGGTGGATGATGAGAAAACGATCTCGACGATCAGCGGATTTTTCGCACGCGAGGTTCCTTTTACCTATATCGCCGACGGCCATCACCGGGCTGCATCGGCCGCGAAGGTGAGGGCGGCATTGGGTCCGGGCGCGTCGGTTGCATCCGGGTATTTCCTGACGACGCTTTTCCCCTCCTCACAATTGCGAATCCTCGATTACAACCGGCTGGTTCACGACCTGAACGGGCACAGTGTTGCAGAGTTACTGAACGGGTTGCAACGGGACTTCTTCGTTGGCCGGGTAGACAAGGCCTTTTCGCCGGCAGGGCTGCATGAATTCGGGATGTTTCTGGATGGGGGCTGGTACAAGTTGGTCGCCAGGGAGGGCAGTTATAGGACGGACCCGATCGGAGTGCTGGATGTGACCATTCTGCAAAGGAACGTGCTTGACCGCCTGTTGTCGATCAAGGATCCGCGCACGGACAAGCGGGTCGAGTTTGTCGGCGGGATCCGTGGTTTGGCGGAGCTCGAGAAGCGGGTGAACAGCGGCGAGATGAAGGCTGCGTTCAGTCTTTACCCGGTCAGTATCGGACAGTTATTCGACATTGCCGACAGCGGTGAGATCATGCCGCCAAAGAGTACGTGGTTCGAGCCCAAGCTACGAGATGGGCTGCTGACGCATCTTATTTGAACACTTCTTATTTGTACATCAAAAGCGAACGCATGAACAGGATCTGCCTTTTTTGTGTAGTGGTGATATTGGTGGGGCCGGCTGGCTATTCGCAGACCCCTGCGGCCGATACGAAGACGCCGCAGGAGACAGCCAGGGCTTTTACCAGGCAGGGAGACTATACCAACGCGTTGGTGGTCCTGAACGAGGCGCTGAAAAAGGATCCGCAGAACCTCGAGCTCAGTAAAGATATCGCCTTCAACTATTACCTGGAAAAGGAGTATGATAAGGGGATCGCTGTTGCGAAAAGGCTTATTGAGCGGACCGATGCGGATGTGACCAGCTATCAGATCCTGGCTTTGCTGTATAAGGCGATCGGTGAGGTCAAGGAATGCGATAAGCTGTATAAGGCCGGTATCAAACGCTTCCCCCGAAGCGGCGTCCTGATGAACGAATATGGGGAAATGCTTTGGGCCAAGCAGGATTTCTCCGCCATCAGATATTGGGAAAAGGGTATCGAGATCGATCCCGGTTATTCCGGCAATTATTACAACGCGACCCGGTATTATTTTTTTACGAAGGATAAAGTCTGGAGCCTGATCTATGGTGAGATCTTTTTGAACATCGAAAGCTACAGCAAGCGGACGGCGGAGATCAAGGACCTGTTGCTCGAGGGGTATAAGAAAATGTTCACGGATGCGAACATGCAAAAAAATCAGGATATGAAAAGCCCGTTTGTGGTGGCCTATCTGAATATCATCGGCAAGTTGAGCTTCACTATTTCGCAGGGGGTCACGGCGGAATCCCTGACCGTACTTCGCACAAAATTCATTATCAACTGGTTCCAAACTTATCCCGGCAATTATCCCTTTCACCTGTTCGACTACGAGCAGCAGTTGCTGAAGGCGGGCATGTTCGATGCTTATAATCAGTGGTTGTTCGGGGCGGCGGAGAATCTGACGGTCTTTCAGGCCTGGACTACTTCACACAGCGATGAATATACACGGTTTACAGATTTCCAAAAGGGTCGGGTCTTCAGGATGCCCGAGGGGCAGTATTATCAGGAACTGAAGTAATTTAAATAATGAACTATGAGCGAGCCCACACGATTGTTCGAATGTCTGGCGATGCATCTTGAGAAGGATCCGATACCGGACATGCTGGCCGGAAAGGAGAATGGCAAATGGCAGACGTATTCCACGCGTGAGGTAAATGATACTGTTTACCAATTAAGTACCGGATTGCTGCGATCCGGTATCTCCGGGGAAAACCGGACGGAGGAGGGTATGGATAAAGTGGCGATCGTTTCAAAAAACCGGCCGGAGTGGCTCATGGTGGATGCGGCGGTGCAGCAGACCGGGGCCATCCTGACGCCGATCTATCCGACGATTGCCGTGAGTGAGCTCGAGTTCATCCTGAATGACGCCCAGGTAAAAGCTGTCTTCCTCAACGACGGGGACCTGTTCCATAAGGTAATGAGCATTAGAGCGCAGGTGCCTTCGTTGCGCGAGATCTATACATTTGAGCATGTGGCGGGTGCCCGGCACTGGAAGGAGCTGCTGGCGACGCCGACGCCGCAGGAGGAGCAGCGGTTGGCTGGTCTCCGGTCCGCTATACAGGAAACCGACCTGGCTACGATCATTTATACCTCTGGTACGACGGGGGTGCCAAAGGGGGTGATGCTTTCGCACCATAATATCCTCAGCAATGTGAAAAGTTGTATCCCTTGTCTTCCAAGGGGGGTAAGCCGGGTGTTGAGTTTCCTGCCGTTGAATCATATCTATGAGCGGATGCTCAGCTATGTCTACTTGTTCAACAACAGTCCGATCTATTATGCCGAGAGTATGGATACGATCGGGGAGAATCTGAAGGAGGTAAAGCCGCAAATGTTCGTGACGGTGCCGCGGCTGCTGGAGAAGGTATATGACCGGATCATGCATAAAGGGGCGGAGTTAAAGGGGGTGAAAAGGAAGTTGTTCTATTGGGCTCATGATCTGGCGGCGCGCTTTGAGATCAATAAGCCGATGGGGGCCTGGTATAACCTGCAATTATCGCTGGCCAACAAACTGATATTCAGCAAATGGCGGGAAGCGCTGGGCAATAATGTGGTGGCGATCGTCAGTGGGGGCGCGGCTTGCCAGGTGCGGCTGATCCGGATATTCACGGCGGCCAGGGTACCCATCATGGAAGGTTATGGATTGACGGAGACTTCGCCGGTCATCAGTGTCAACCGGAGGGAGGTGGAGGACCGGGGGTTTGGTACGGTGGGCCCGGTGCTCCCCGGCATCGAAGTCCGGTTTGCGGAGGATGGGGAGATCTTATGTAAAGGGCCCAATGTGATGATGGGTTATTACAAGCGACCCGATCTCACGGCTGAAGCGATCATCGATGGCTGGTTCCATACGGGGGATATCGGGACGATGGACGGAAAGTTCCTAAAGATCACCGACCGGAAAAAAGAGCTGTTCAAGACAAGTGGAGGGAAATACGTCGCGCCTCTGGCTATCGAAAGCAAATTGAAGGAATCGCCTTTTATCGAGCAGATCATGATCGTAGGGCCCGAACGAAAGTTTGTCGGCGCGTTAATCGTGCCGAACTTTGCGCATCTCAGGGAATGGTGCAGGCAGCAGGGGATCGCCGATGGCTCGAATGAACAGCTCATTGCGCAGCCGAAGGTCCATGTCATTTACCGGGAGGTGGTGGATAGCTATAATAAATATTTCGGCCATACCGAGCAGGTCAAACGATTCGAGTTGTTACCGCGGGAATGGACGGTCGAGACGGGTGAGATGACGCCGAAGCTAAGTCTCCGCCGGAAAGTCGTGACGGAGAAATTCCATGACGCGATCGAGAAAATATATTCGTAAAACTCCTGCAGGAGGATCTCGAGGATATCTACGCTGCGTTCCCAGCGCTTAAGGATTGACCTCTTCCCGGAATTTCAGCAGTTGCCATTTGCCGTTGCCGACGACGAGGAAAACGATCAGCAGCAACAGCACGACTGTCGGCAGCAGGATGGCTGAAAAAGGTCGGTACATATCCGTTCTGATAAAGATTGCGCCCAGCAGGATGGGGATTTGGATGAGGCAGGCGAATCGGGTGAGGGCTCCGAGGATCAGCAGGATGCCACCCAGGATTTGGGCAAATGCGATGTAATTGCTCATGAGCATGGAGGAAAAGGAGCCAAAGGACATTTTGTTTGTGATGAGGTCGAGCATGGTGCCCATATTCATCAGGAAATCGACCCCTTTATAACAAAGAAAGGCACCCAGGATTATCCTGACCGCATCGAGCCATTGTGGGTGGTGGGTGTCGCCCCAATGTTCTACACGTTGTACGAGGTTCATGATGGCATCGTTTTAGGTATGAAAAAAGAGCTTCGTACTAAATATACGGATTTTTTGGGGGCGTGTCAAGGGGGGTGTTGCGCGGGCGTCGGGCACTTTCTTTGACGAGGGAGCCGAGGGTTTTGAGTGCTTCTTCCACTTCTTCATCCCAGGGGCGGGCATAACTGAGGCGGATACAGTTCCCGAACTGACCGCGCGCGGAGAAGAGTTGGCCCGGGGCGACGGCAACCTGATGGCGGAATGCCTGCTGATAGAGGCGATAGGCATTTAGCTGGCGGGGCAACTCGATCCAGAGCACGAAGCCGCCTTGTGGCCGTGAGACCTTTGTGTCGGGGGGAAACCAGGTCATGATCCCCTGCAGGTAACGCAGGCTCTGGGTATGCAGGGCCTTCCGCAATTTTTTCAGGTGATATTCATAGCGGCCGATCCCGAGGAAATGTGCGACGGCTTCCTGGGTGAGGGTAGTGCCGGTCACGGTATGCATCAGCTTTGTGAGCAGCACTTGCTCGGTGAAGCGGCCGGGGATAGTCCAGCCGATCCGGTATCCGGGGGCGAGGGATTTGGACATGGAATTGCAATACAGCACCCAGCCTTCCTTATCGAATGATTTGCAGGTCCTGGGACGGTGGGCACCAAAATACATTTCCCCGTAGATATCGTCTTCGATGAGTGGTATGCGATGACGGGTGATGAGTTTAACCAGTTCGGCTTTCTTTTTGTCCGGCATGCAGCTACCCAGCGGGTTGCTAAAGGTGGGGACGAATACGCAGGCTTTTATTGGAAATTTCCGGATAGCGTCGCCGAGTTGTTCAGGGTCGATGCCGCTGACCGGGTCGGTTGGGATCTCCAGTGCTTTCAGACCCAGGCTTTCGATCACCTGAAAGATGCCGAAAAAAGTAGGGTTCTCGACGGCCACGGTATCGCCCGGGCGAGTGACGGCCTTGAGGCACATCACGAGCGCCTCCATACAGCCGGCTGTCACGATCACGTCGGCCGCGGTGAATTTGCCGCCCCAGTTAAACGAATGGCGGGCCAACTGCCGGCGCAGTTCGGGGTTGCCCTGGATGTCTTCATACAAGACGCCCTGATGGCGCGAGTTGCGCATGGCGTAGAGCATGGACTTCTTCAGCTTCGCGGCGGGCAGGAGGCTGAGCGGCGGGGCGGAAATGGAGAAATTCACCAGATCGTCGGAGCTGATATTGCGGTAGACGGTGGCGATCATTTCCTGTACGCTCACTTCACTGGCGAAGGGTTCCGGGTCGGCGATATGTGGTAGTCCGGGCATACGCCTCATATTGAACCGGACATAATAGCCGGATTTTGGGCGGGCTTCGATAAGACCTTTTGCTTCCAGGTGGTAGTAGGCCTGAAAAGCCGTGCCCATGCTCACGCCGTATTCGTCACTGAACATTCTGACGGAGGGCAGTTTGTCGCCGATCTTCAGGATCTCGTCGCTGATCATTTTCTCCAATCCCGCGGCGATCTGGAGATAGAGCGGATCGGAGGACGATTTGACGCGGGGTTTGCGATTGAATCTTTTTTGCATATGCATCTGATCCAGTCAAAAATAACAAATCTGCATCTGTTCTATGTCATTTTTCTTTCAGAAATTTGGGGTACAAAATACAATTCGCCATGCTAACGACATCTGACGTCTATATCCCGGTAAAACGGGCGCATAAAACCCGGTTGAAGGAGGTTGACTGGGACAACCTGGAGCTTGGAGCTTACACTTCGGATCACATGTTGGTTTGTGATTATTCGGATGGCCGTTGGCAGACGCCGGAGATCCAGCCATTCGGGCCGTTCCTCCTTTCGCCGACGACGTTGGCGCTTCATTATGGTCAGACCGTATTTGAGGGGCTAAAGGCTTTTCGAACGGAGGAGGGGCATATCCATATCTTCCGTCCCGACCGGCATTATGAGCGCTTCGTGCGGACTACCGAACGGATGTGTATGCCGACTCCTCCGGCCGACCTGTTCATGGAAGGGTTGCGGCGGTTGGTGGAGCTGGACAAGGACTGGGTTCCCGGGCAGCCAGGGACTTCCTTGTACCTGCGGCCCATGCTGTTCGCGACGGGGACGAAACTCACGGTCAGGGTCTCCGACAGCTACCGGTTTGCGGTGCTTTGTTTGCCGGCGGGCGCCTATTTCGGCCGGCCCTTAAGGGTCAAGGTCGAGCGGAATTTTGTCCGGGCTGTCCGCGGCGGTACGGGTTATGCCAAATGCGGGGGCAACTACGGGGGCGCTTTTTATCCGACGCAAGAGGCCAGGTCGGAGGGGTATGATCAGGTTATCTGGACAGATGGAATCCAGCATCGTTACCTGGAAGAGATGGGGATGATGAACATATTTTGTGTGATCAATGGCGCGCTGGTTACGCCACCGTTGGGGGACAGCTTGCTGGACGGGATCACGCGGGACAGTCTGCTGACTCTTGCATTGAGTGCGGGTTTGACGGTGGAGGAGCGACCGGTGACGGTGGAAGAGCTTCGGGAGGGACTGGAGCGGGGAAACGTGGAAGAGGTATTTGGCGCGGGAACGGCGGCGGTAGTTGCTCCGATCGAGACGATCGGGATCGATGGAATAAATTATTCGTTAGCGATAGCGGGAGCTGGGGAAAAAAGTGTGGCTCTTTTCCTAAAGCAGGAACTGGATGCTATCCGCTACGGCCGAAAACCAGACAAATATGGTTGGAATAAGTATATCTATTAAAATGGCGACAAAAAATTCCCAGAAAATATAATTTTTTGTCACCGTATCATAAAGTCTGCACTTTCCTCCCTACGGTCGTAAAGTGCAAACTGGCCTCCGGCCAGTTTTAGCAAAAAATAATCTTTCTCTCCTTTTCCGCTGTGATTAAATGGCTAACTTGACCGGAGAAAAGTTAGCTATGGACCAAAAATTAAAGGGTCAGGTCGCTATTGTAACCGGCGCCAGCTCCGGTATCGGTGCGGGTGTGTCCAAATCTTTGGCGGCGGCTGGCGCTACGGTGGTCGTCAATCATCCTGTCGACGCAACAAAGGTGGCGGCTGAAGCCGTCTTAGCCGAGGTCAAGGGCGCGGGCGGCGCCGGTATCACTTATCAGTGTGACGTCAGTAAAGAAGACGAAGTCAAAAAAATGTTTGCGGATATTATTTCGCAATTCGGGACGTTGGATATCCTTATCAACAATGCTGGGTTACAGCGGGATTCGCCCTTTCAGGAGATGACGCTGGAGCAGTGGAATTATGTGCTGGCCGTCAATCTGACGGGGCAGTTCCTTTGCGCGCGGGAGGCAGTCAAAGAATTTCTTCGGCGGGGTATAGTGCCGGAAAGGTCCCGGGCGGCCGGCAAGATCATCTGTATGAGCAGTGTGCACGAGGTGATCCCCTGGGCGGGGCATGCCAACTATGCGGCCAGCAAAGGGGGCATCAATATGCTCATGAAAAGCATCGCGCAGGAATTCGCGCCTTCCAGGATCCGGGTCAATAGTATCGGCCCGGGCGCCATCAAGACACCGATCAATCAAGCGGCTTGGGCTACGCCCGCGGCGGAAAAGAAATTATTGGAGCTAATCCCCTACGGTCGGATAGGTGTAGTCGAAGATATCGGGGCGGCGGCGGTGTGGCTGGCCAGCGACGACTCCGATTATGTTACCGGCACGACGTTGTTTGTGGATGGCGGCATGACCTTATACCCCGGATTCAGCACCAATGGATGAATATATGAACGAAAAGGAACGTCTTCAAAACGCGGATTGGAAATTATGGGGTCCCTATCTTTCGGATCGTCAATGGGGAACGGTCAGGGAAGACTATAGCGCCGACGGGCAGGCGTGGACATATACGACACATGATATGGCTGCGAGCAAGGCCTGGCGGTGGGGGGAGGAAGGGATCGGCGGGTTTTCCGATAAGCGGCAGCGCATCTGTTTTTCAGTCGGATTATGGAATAAGAAAGATCCGATCCTCAAGGAGCGACTGTTTGGCCTGACCACTTATGAAGGGAATCATGGAGAGGATGTGAAGGAGCTCTATTATTACCTCGACTCCTCCCCTACCCACTCCTACATGAAGATGTTGTATAAGTATCCACAGGCTGCCTTCCCATACGAGCAGCTGATCGGGGAGAACAGGCGGCGGACGCGTCTCGATCCCGAATACGAGCTTCTCGATACGGGCCTATTCGACGAGGATGCGTATTTCGATGTCTTTATCGAGTATGCCAAGGCGGGTACCGATGATATCCTGGTCCGGATAACGGCGCATAACCGTGGAAAGGCGGAGGCACCGCTCCATATTCTGCCGACAATCTGGTTCCGTAATACCTGGGCCTGGGGGCTTGATGATTACAAACCGAATCTGACTTCATCCAATCAGGAAAACATCACGGTCACTCACCGGGAGCTGGGGGAATTCACGCTGTATAGCGAGGACTCCGACGTACATCTTTTCTGTGACAACGAGACGAACTACCGGAAATTATACAATGCGGAGAACCGGGGGTATTGCAAGGACGGAGCACAGGACTATTTGATCCATGGCCTGGAGAGCGCCATCAATTATGAACAGGGGACCAAGGCGGTGCTCAATTACGAGCGGGTTATCCCTGCCGGCGAGTCGGCCAGTGTGCGGCTCCGGCTGAGCCCGGGGTGTCCGAACGGCCCTTTCCATGATTTCGAAGAGATCTTTGACATCCGCATCCGGGAGACCGATGAGTTCTATGCGGAGCTGCAGCAGGAGATAACGGACGAGGATGAACGGCGGGTCCAGCGTCAAGCCTTTGCGGGGATGCTCTGGAGTAAGCAATTGTATTACTATAGCGTGGAGCAGTGGCTGAAAGGGGACCCGGCCCAGCCTCCGCCCCCGCCGGAGCGATTGACGGGGCGGAATTGCGAGTGGACGCATCTGAAGAATAGTAATATCATTTCGATGCCGGACAAATGGGAGTATCCCTGGTATGCGGCCTGGGACCTGGCCTTCCATTGCCTGGTCTTTTCGTTGCTCGACGCGGATTTTGCCAAACATCAGCTGTTGTTACTGACGCATGACTGGTATATGCATCCGAACGGGCAGCTGCCGGCCTATGAGTGGTCATTCAGCGATACGAATCCGCCGGTCCATGCCTGGGCGGCATACCGCGTATATGAGATTGACAAGGCGAATAATGGCGGGAAGGGGGATATCGCATTCCTGGAAACGGTATTCCACAAGCTGCTACTGAACTTCACGTGGTGGGTAAACCGGAAGGATGCCGAAGGGAACAATATTTTCGAAGGCGGGTTCCTCGGGATGGACAATATCGGATTGTTCGATCGTAATACGCAGTTACCGAATGGCAGCCGGCTCGAGCAGGCTGACGGTACGAGCTGGATGGCGACGTATTGTCTGAACCTGATGCGGATCGCGCTCGAGTTGTCGATCGCCAATCCTGTCTACCAGGATATGGCGAATAAGTTCTTTGAGCATTTCCTGCATATCGCGGCTGCGATGGCCAGCATGGGGGCTGTTAATGATAACAAAGGACTATGGGACAATGAGGATGAGTTCTTCTATGATACGATCCGGTTGGCGGGGGGTACAAGTCTTCGGCTGAAGGTCAGGTCGATGGTGGGGTTGATCCCGTTGTTTGCGGTTGAAGTGATCGACGATGAGATCATGCAGCTGTTGCCGGAGTTTGCCAGGCGCCTGAGCTGGCTGTTGGAAAAGCAGCCTGATCTGGCGGCTCTTGTGTCGCGGTGGCATGAGAAGGGGTCGGATGAGAAGCATTTGCTGTCGCTGTTGCGGGGGCATCGGGTGAAGCGGCTTTTATACCGGATGCTGGATGAGACGGAGTTCCTGAGTGATTACGGAGTGCGTTCCGTCAGCAAATATCACGAGGCGCATCCTTATGAGCTTTGCGTAGATGGTCATCTGTTGACCATAAAATATACACCTGCCGAGTCGGATGTGGATCTGTTTGGGGGAAATTCGAACTGGCGCGGGCCGATCTGGATGGCGCCAAATTACCTGCTGATCGAGTCGCTGCAACGGTTCTACTACTATTATGGGGATGATTTCAAGATCGAGTATCCGACGCATTCGGGAACGCTATATACGCTCGATGAGATCAGTGTCGAGCTGTCCAAACGGCTTGCGCGCATTTTTCTCCGGGATGAAAAGGGGATGCGGCCGGTGTTTGGGGATTCGCCGAAGTTGCAGAACGATCCGCATTTCAGGGATTATATCCTTTTCTACGAATATTTCAATGGCGACAATGGGAAGGGGCTTGGTGCCGGGCATCAGACCGGGTGGACGGGGTTGGTGGCGAAGCTCCTGCAACCTAGAAAGATGGTTCCTACGCCTTCGGCGGCGGGGCATTCATGATATCAGACTGTGATCGGCCAGCCAATCCCCCAGTTGAACAGCCCTCCGTTCCAGGTTGACGGCCGTCAGCCGCAGGGCTTCTGAAAGCTCAAGCGGTTCGGGGGCGATAAGGATCAGCATGTCGAAGTATTCTTTTAATCCCGGCGATATTTCCGCAGGCAGGCGGCCGGTCAGGGCGATGACGGGGAGGCCGTGGGCTTTGGCGTGGGTGGCGACGCCGAAGGGGGCTTTGCCCTGGAGGGTCTGTTTGTCGATGCTGCCTTCGCCGGTGATGACGTGGGTACTGCGTCCGAGGGCTGCGTTGAAGTCGGTGATCTCCAAAAAATAGTCGATGCCGCTGACGAGGCGGGCTTGCAGGAGGCCATAGAGGCCGGCGGCTGCACCGCCGGCCGTGCCGGTGCGCGGGAGGGTGGCAATGTCCTTACCGGTCTGGCGGGCGATAACCTGTGCCAGTTGTTGCAATCCGTTTTCCAGGTGTTGTATGTCGCGCGGTGTCGCGCCCTTTTGCGGTCCAAAGATGTTGGCCGCGCCCCGCGGGCCCGCCAACGGATTGATAACGTCACAGAGGACGATGAGGTCGGTTGTGCTGAGGCGAGGATCGAGGTCGGACAGGTCGATAGAGGCCAGGTCGGGGAGTTGCCCGGGCAGATGATCCAGCGGTTGTCCATGACTGTTGAGGAATCGGGCGCCCAATGCTTGGAGGATGCCCGTGCCGCCGTCGATGGTGGCGGAGCCGCCCATTCCGATGATGATCCGCCGGGCCTGTTGGTCGAGGGCGGCCCGGATGAGATCGCCGGTACCCGCCGAGGAGGCGCGGAGGGGGTTAAGTTCGTTGGGTTTCAGCAGCCGGAGGCCGGAGGCGTTGGCCATTTCGATGATGGCGGTCGTGGTCGGGGAGACGGGTGCTGAGGTGAGGCCGAACCAGGTTGATCGTTGGCGGCCCAGGGGGTCGCGGGCTTCCGCGGGGATACGTTGCCCATGAAGGCGTTCGATCAGCAGATCACCGGTGCCATCGCCGCCATCGCCGACGGGAAAGCATTCGGTGGTCGCTACCAGCCGGCTGCGGAAGAGTCCGCGCTGGATGGCGGCGGCGGCCTCGTTTGCGGTGAGGCTGTTCTTGAAAGCATTCGGGGCGATCAGGAAGTGCATACGGTCAATGATGAAGGGTCGAATATACGGGAATGATCCATTTGATCAAATAAGCCTGTGCCAGGACCAGCAGGCAGATGATGCTAAGCAGGATGAAGCTGTGTCTGAAGGTGAAGCGAAACAACTCGGATTCCCGTCCCACCAGACCGCCGGCCGCGCCGGCCACGGCAATGGACTGTGGCGAGATCATTTTGCCGACCACACCCCCGCTCACATTCGCCGAGACGGTAACGACGGGGTCCACGCCGATCGAGGCGGCTGTTGTCGCCTGTAATTTACCAAAGAGGGCATTGGAGGACGTGTCCGATCCGGTGATGAAAACGCCCAGCCAACCCAGGACGGGGGCGAAGAAGGGGAAGAGGAGGCCGCTGCCGGCGAGGCTTTCGGCAATCGTAAGCGTGATGCCGGCGTCGTTGACTAAGTACGCGAAGGCCAGCACGGCGGCGATGCTGAGGATGGGAAAGCGGAGTTGATACAGGGTTGCCCGAAAGACCTGCCAGCCTTCGATGGGTCTCAGGCCGGAAAGAAACAACGAAAGGATGGCGGCGATGAAGATGGCGGTGCCGGCGGCGGAGAGATAATTCAGCCGGTAGATATGTGCAAGGGGGTGACCATTCGGATCGAGGATCGCGTTGTGGAGTAGGGGAAATTCAAAGGACGCCGAGCCATTGCTGTTCAGCCAATCCTTTACGGGGGGAAGACCCCAGATAATGACGATGACGGTCAGGGCGATAAAGGGGGAGAGCGCCCGTAACAGTTGGCGGCTATTGTAGGCTGAACCGGTGATCGCCGGTTCCGGTGGTTCATGGGGAAAGCGCCAGACCGAATGGGGTCGCCAGAATCGAAGCAGGAGTAACAGGCAAATGATCGAACCGATGCCGGCCAGGATATCCGGCAGGGTGGGGCCCAGCAAATTGGAGGTCAGGGCCTGGATGATGGCGAACGAAAGACCCGACACCAGGGCGGCGGGCAAGATCTCTTTTGCTTTTTTATATCCCGTCATTAAGGTCACGAGATAGAAGGGCAGGATGGCCGACAAAAAGGGCAGGGTTCTGCCTACGAGGTCGGAGATGGGTTGTTCCGGGAGCCCTGTCACTTGTGAGATCACCGCGATCGGGATACCGATCGAGCCGAAAGCCACGGGCGCCGTATTCGCGATCAGGCAGATACCGGCCGCGTAAAGCGGGTCAAAGCCCAGTCCGGCAAGCATGGCGGCGGTGATGGCCACCGGCGCGCCGAAGCCGGCCGTGCCTTCGAGAAAGGAGCCGAAGGAGAAGGCGATCAGCAAAGCCTGAATCCTTCGATCGGCGGAAATGGAAGCCAGGAATTGGCGGATGATGGCGAACTGGCCGCTGCGGACGGTGATATTGAACAGGAAGACGGCGGGGAGGACAATCCAGCAGATAGGAAAAAGGCCGTAGATCGCCCCGTTTGCGGCAGATAGCAACGCAAGCGATATCGGCATGCGGTAGAAAAGGATAGCGATGACCAGGGCGAGGAGGATGGCCAGCAGGCTGGCGAGGTAACCCTTGATCCGGCGGATGACGAGGGCCCAGAAAATGAACAGAACCGGTACCAGGGCGACCAATACGGAGGCCAACCGGTTGTGAAAGGGGTTGGTGACTTGTATCCAGATCAGGTGTGGCGGCATTCAAGCGTTGAATTTCGACAAAAAATTGTTCCACAATATAATTTTTTGTCTCAATACCATTAATGTCGGCACTGGGCTCCGCCCAGTCTTAGTTGAATATCTTGATGGCAGGGAGTTCGATCGTAAAGCAGGTGCCGTTGTTGGGATCGGACTGGCCGAAGATAGAACCCTTATGGAGGCTGATGATCCGTTGGGCAAGCGACAGTCCGAGGCCGAATCCACGCGAGTTGCCGGTACCACTTCCCCGATAGAAGGGTTGAAAGATCTGTGGCAGCTCGTCTTCGGGAATGACATTGCCGCGATTGATCACGCGGATAAAGACCTTATGATGCCGGAAGCTCAGGTCCACCTGGGAAGTCGTGTCGGGGGAATATTTACAACCGTTCTCGACGACATTCTTAATAGCGATATAGAATAGATCGCTGTTGCCGAATACCACAAAATCCTTTTCGTCTTCCGGGAATTCACCAAAGTCGAGCTCAACATTGTAGGCTGCGCTCAGCTTCTTAACGTCGCCGACGACCTTCAGGAGGACTTCGTCGATACGGACCTCGTTCAGCTCGATCCCGCCCTGCGACCCGGTCTTAGCGATCTCCAGGAGGCTCTTTGTCAATTGCCGCATTTGCTGGACGTCTTCCCGGACGGAGAAGAGCACTTGTTTGTATTCTTCGGCCGATCGCTCCTTCTGCAGGATCACTTCCACCTGGCTGGAGACGCTGGTGAGGGGGGTGGACAGTTCATGGGAGGCATTGGAAATAAAGCGGCGCTGGATCGCAAAGGATTCCTGCAGCCTGGCGAGCAGTTCATTGAAGGTATTGGCCAGCTGGTTCATTTCATCCTGACCGGAGCCGGCCCGGATGCGACGGGAGAGATCAAAGGATGAGATCTCGTTGACCTCCCGGATGATCAGCGCGATCGGTCGGAGCAGCTGGCGGGCAAAGAGGAAGCTAACAAGCGCCGTGAGGAAGATGCTGGTCACGAGACCGGTCAGCAGGATCCGTTTGAGGGTCTCCAGTCTCTCCAGACCGTCGTCGTCGCGGCCGACGACGAGTACGACAAAGTTCCGTTTTGGGGTGATCCGGTGCACGGCGATGGCCTGGCGGTTGTCCATCACAAAATCCTTCTCTCCCTTGTCCCTCACTTCCTGCAATAGGGTATCGGATATGGTGATGGGCTTGGTGCCGGGACTTTCGAAGAGATAGATGAGCTTGCCTTCTTCGCTATAGATACCGATGCTGCGGGACCCTACGACGCCAGCTGCCGAGACGGAATCGTTACGGCGCATAAAGTAAAAAGCGCTGTCGCCCATCAGGGCGTAAAGCTGCGTATTATAGTTCGCTCTGGCTTTCAGCCGCCGGTCGAATGCCGCTACCCTTTCCACCCTGGCCGAGTAATAGATCGAGCCTGTGAGCAGGGAGATGATCCCGGTCACCAGCAAAGTAAAAAGCAGCATTATTTTGTACCGGATCTTCAAATATTATATTCGGCCGCCTTCGACGGCTTTGGGTGCGCGAGGCGGCTTATGGGTTTTCTTTCAGCACGTATCCCATCCCCACCTGGGTATAGATGAGCTTGGAAGAAAAGTCCTTGTCGATCTTTTTCCGGAGGAAATTTACATACACATCGATCACATTCGTCTTTGTATCAAAATCGATATCCCAGACATTCAGGGCGATATCGACCCGGGATACGACCTTGTTCTTATTCCGGATAAAATATTCCAGGAGCTGAAATTCCTTTGCGGTCAGGGGGATAATCCGGCCCTCGCGGGTGACTTCCTTGCTGTCCAGGTTCATGATGAGGTCGCCGACCTTCAGGATAATGGCCCCGATGGCGGGCTGGTGGTGCAGTCTTTTCAGTAGAGCTCTGATCCGAACCAGCAGCTCCTGAAAATCAAACGGTTTTACGATATAGTCGTCTGCACCGGCTTCAAACCCCTCGATCTTATCCTCTGTTGCGTTCATGGCGGTGAGCATGATGACGAGGATCTCCTCGTTGGACTGGCGGATATGGCGCGCCAGGTCGTAGCCGTTCAGGAGCGGGAGGTTGATATCGAGGATGGCCAGATCGTACTGCTTTGATTCGAACAGCCTTCGGCCGATGGCTCCGTCGTAGGCCACATCCACCTCATAATGGTGCTCCGATAAACCTTTTCGAAGGGAATCGGCGATCTTCTTTTCGTCCTCGACCAGTAAAATCCTCGTTTCTGCCATAGTATATCTTCGTGGATGAGTGTTAAATTTATCCATTCCTATCGATCGGGCATGGAATGTGCCATTAAAATGAAATTAAACAGGGCATCCATAAACCGATTTAGCAAAAATACTTTGGTCTTTATTGCAATATCCCGAAAAAAAATGTAAATTTTGTAAACCCGCCCAAAACCTCTGGTTTGAAGCAGTTCGATGCTTGCCACTTTGAAGAATTCCGCCCTGTAGAAGGCTGATTTAAAATCTTAAAAAAGGGGGTTGCTATGAAATTTCACGAGTCGCCGTATATCAACCGGCGGAAAAAGACGATCGAGTTCTACGTTCATCATCTGAATTCCACATCCGCAGCCCACATTTGTCTTGCAGGTTCTTTCAATCACTGGTCTCCGGATGAGTTGAAGTTACAACCGGAGGAAGACGGGTTCTGGAAGATCTCGATTCCTATGTTGCCGAAAGGGAAGTATTATTACAAGTTCTTTATCGATGACAAGGTCTGGATGGAGGACATCGAGAACCGGTTGAGAGAACCGGATGGGGTAACGGGGTGGAACAGTGTATTGACTGTATAGAGCAGTCGTTCTTACTTTGACAATAGGGCGTCGAGCATCGTATCGGCGACCAACTGGTTGCCGGTATCATTCAGATGGACCCGGTCAACTGTCAGGATGCCGGATTCTTTGTTGCCGGGGTTATTCCTCAGATCATAGGTATGAAAGGTCTCGCGCAGGTCCACCAGGCCGGTATGGAATTTCTGTGCCAGGTTACGGATGATCTGGGAGTAGGCATTGAGGTCGCCGTCCTGTTGGTTGGTAAAGTCGGTTTTTTCGCCGATGACGGCAGGGGTCACGAGGAACAGGCGCACGTGTTTGTCGAGAAATTTATTGATGATAGCGGTATAGAACTTCTCGAATTTGTCGGGGTCTGTACCTGTGCCGGAGGTTGTTTTGTGCCAGACGTCGTTGACGCCCACCCAGATAAAGGCGATATCGGGGTTCTGTGCCAGCGCGTCGTCGTCCATCCGGAGATAAAGGTCATATACCTTATTGCCGCCGATGCCTGCGCCGATGAGGTCATAGTCCGATCCCAGGTTTTTTTTATCCAGAGCATCCTTCATTCTGACAATATAGCCACCGGGTTTTGCACCCAGTTGGGTTATGGAGTCACCAAAAAAGATCACTTTCTGGGTCTTTGGTTTAAAGGAAGTAAGGAGGGTCATACAGGCCAGAAGGGAGAGGATGGCGCGGCGGGGAGCGGTGGTGGGCATGGCGATCGATTTTATTGTGGGGTCATTGACGCTGCTTTTGAGGAAGCGGAGACCAGGTCCCGGTCGGGCGTGGATTGATCGGTAAGCGCAACCTTTCCGCGCTCCTTTCGCACGATCCGGGACCAGAGGCTGATCTCCCGGTCGAAAAGAAAGCGGAAGAAGAGGAGGGTCCATGATTTGTGATAGAAGAGCGTATCATAATACTCCGGAGCAGCTTTGCGGATCTTCGGCAGCTTGTTCCAGGGAATGGAAGGAAAATCGTGGTGTTCGTTATGATGCCCCACGTTAAAGGCGACGAGGTTCAGCACGCCATAGTAGCTAAAGGTCTCCTGTTGTTCATCGTGGGTAAGATAATGTTCCTGGATCCAGCGGGCGCCGAGGGGATGGAGGCCAACGGAAAAGAAAAAGCTGAGGAGGAGATAAACGATCGCTTTGGGTCCGAGGAAATACCAGACTGCGGCGATGAAGATGGCTTCGGCCGCAAAATTCAGCGCTACCCATTTGTCAAAAGGTTTGATCTCGCGGAGCCGGGAGATCCGAAAGATCTGGAAAAGAGGATAGAACAGCAGCCAGATACATTTGCCGATAAAGAAGTTGTTGATCAGACGGGCTTCCCAGCGGTTGGGCAGGTCGGCATCCAGTTCATGAACGCCCTGGAAAGAGTGGTGCTTTATATGGTAGCGTTCGAAAGAAACAGAGCTCGGGAAGAGTTGGGGAAGATTGGCCAGGATGCCGGAGAGCCGGTTGGCGGCGCGTTTTTTGAACAGCAGGTGGTGTGCACATTCATGGATCATGACGAACAGGGAGTGGTCGGCAAAGGCGCCGAGAAGATAGGCAGCGCCGATGATCAGCCACCAGGAACTGTCTTTTAGCAACCAGGCCAGGACGCATTGAAAGAGAACGAGGCCCAGGATGGCAAAGATGGTATACTTATTCTTTCCGATGAGTTGTCTTACTTCGGGGTGCTGCTGCAGGATCTTTTTGGTGCGGAGGCGATGGGGTTCCTGCTTGTCGGAGTATACAAAATCAGTTCTTTTGGACATAGATCAATTTATGGTGTTTTTGGCGCCGGTAAGTTACTAAAAAAATGCATTCCGGCCGGAAACTGGGCTAATTCTGGAGGATAAAGGACCCAAAATTAAGTGGTTTACTAAGGTTTTTTTGAAGTAAGTTCCTAAAGTATTAATAACCACCATCAAAAACGAGGGGGATGTCTTGCCGCTTCGTAGCTTTGGTTTTTCATAGGATAAGGTTTAATGGTTAAAAAACACTTTGATTAGTACGTCCCTGGTATTCTTACCGGGGACCTTTTTTTTGTGGCAGGGCCAAGGCTAGTGATGGGGCTGGAGAATATTCATATCGGCCAGCCAGTCGGCCATGCGTTGTGGCCAGTTGCGGACGGCTTTTAGATTACTACGATAACCCATGTTGAAACCGTGGTTACCACCCGAGAGGATATGCGCTTCGACGGGGGCTTTGGCGGCGCGGTATTTATCGAGCAGGTTAAGGATGACGGGTGAAGCGCCCTGATCGTTGTCGGCTACGATCAGGAAGGCTGGTGGGGCGTCGGCGGGGATGGTAGCGGGAATGCCCAGCGGGCCGGGATAGACCAGCAGTTGAAAATTCGGGCGGCCGTTGAGCCGGTCGATGGGGTCGGGAGCGTTAGGGTCGCCGGCGCCGGAGGTATAAGCGACCAGTGCGGCGGTTTCGCCACCCGCTGAAAAGCCAAGGGTCCCGATGCGGCCGGTATCGATATTCCACTCCACCGCTTTGCTACGAACGAGGCGCATAGCGCGGTAGGCGTCTTCGCGGGTCTGTTTCTCAAAACTATAAATAGTCGAATCTTCCCTGAACAGCCGGTATTTTACGATAATGGCGGCAACGCCGATGCTATTCAGGAAGCGGGCGGGTTCGCGGCCTTCGGCATTGAAGACCAGCAGCCGGTGGCCGCCACCGGGGAAAATGACGACGGCAGCGCCTGTTGCTTTATCCTTTGGGGGAAGGTAGATCGTGATCGAGGGATTGTGAATATTTTTTACCCAATAATCTTTTTCTTCTTCCGGCTCGTTGCGGCGGTTCTCAAAGCCTGGTGCGCCATTGAGCCAAAGGGGGATTTGGCGGGCGGTGTCCTGCTGGGCGTGGGTAGTGATGGAAAAGGCGAGGATGAAAAGAAAGGACAAGCGATGCATACGACGTTGCTTTGGGTCACTGAAGATACGTAAAGATGTAATCGGACGACGAGCGTATCGAAATCGAACAGTTCGGGGAAGCGGAATCGCATTAAAGCTGTAGCTTTCAATAGGCGCGGCATATGGCATTCTCTTTGTGCCGCAACCTTCACTAAAAATCATCCCATGCAGCTGCATCAATACTTTATTACCGCCTGGAGAAATCTCGTCCGGCGTAAAGGCGCTAATTTCCTGAATATCCTAGGGCTAAGTGTCGGCCTGGCCGGCTGCCTGGTGATCTTTCTGATCGAGCAGCACGAGTGGAGTTATGACCGGCAGCAATCGAACTACCGAAACATCTATCAGCTGGTCAAGAATACCAAGACGGCCAAGGGAGATAATTTTCATGTGAGCATACCCTTTGAAGCCGTGAGGGCGTTGCGCCAGGATTACCCCCAGATCCGGTGGGCGGAGACCTTCAACGACGACGAGGAGCAGGTGACGGTTGTGAAAGATGCGGCGACGGCCGGCAATGGCAAGTATATAGAAAACGGGGTATGGTATGCGGGACCCGAGCTGTTCGGGATATTCGATCTAAGCTGGATCAACGGGAATGCGGCGGTGCTGGACGAGCCAAACACGGTCGTACTATGCCGCTCGCTGGCCGATAAATATTTCGGTCATTGGGAGGACGCGATGGGTCAATATCTCCGGCTGAACAATGCCTTGACGGTCCGGGTTTCCGCGATCGTCGCCGACCCGCCGGCCACAACCGACTTTCCTTTCAGGGCGGTGGTCTCTTACAAGACCTTTTTAGCCAACAGCCGGATCTGGGGGTTTAACGACCTGAGTGGCTGGGGATGGTCGGTATCGGAACACCAGGTATTCGCCTTGCTGCCGGAGAAAGGGGATGCGGCGGCCATCGATAAGAGCCTTCCGGCGTTCATTTCAAAATATTCCACGAATGACGGGACCAGCAAAAAGACCTATTTCCTTCACCCTCTGAGCGAAGTGCATTTCGACACCCGCTTTGAGAACGACGGTGATCATGTCAGCAGCAAGACCTCGCTGTATACATTGGGTCTTATCGGGGGACTGATCCTGCTCATGGCCTGCATTAATTTTGTCAATTTATCGACGGCCCTTGCAGCCATCCGCAGTAAGGAGGCCGGTGTCCGAAAGGTCATGGGCAGCAGCAGGCTACAGTTAGGTTTGCAGGTGTTGGCCGACACTTGTCTGATCATGCTCGTAGCGCTTGGGTTCTCTATCCTGCTGGCGGACCTTAGCCTGCCGTATATAAGGTATATCTCGCCCATTGAGACGCCTTTACACTTGTTGAATACGGGGACCGTCCTGTTTCTTTGCGGCGCGCTGTTGGCAGCGACTTTGCTTTCAGGCATCTATCCGGCGTTGCAACTCAGCCGGCTCAACCCGATAGAGGCCATCCAAAACAGGTTTTCCACCACGAAGTTCGGCGGCCTTTCCGTTCGGCGGGTACTGGTCGTGCTGCAATTTGCTTTTTCGCAATTGCTCATCATAGCCACGCTGATCGCCGTCAGCCAGATGGATTATGTCAGAAAGGCGGATATGGGATTCAACAAGGAGTCCGTGCTGATCCTTCAGGGGAACAGCGATAGTAGTTTCCGGGCCCGTCAGGTAGCATTTAAGCAGGAATTGCTCGCACAAGGGGACGTTCAGGCCGTGAGCTATGCGGAGAACACTCCTGTAAACGGCCGACACGAGGCCAATTTCTCTTTTGATCATATCGTTGCGGATCAGCCGTTCTATGCCACCCTGAAATACGGTGACCTGGATTATGCCAGAGTTTTCGGGCTGCACATGGCCGCCGGGCAGTGGTATGCGAAGAATGACACGTTAGGTGAGGTGGTGATCAACGAGACCATGGCTCACAGGTTGGGGATCCGGGACGTGGAAAAAGCCCTGGGTAAGCAGATAAGGATCGGGGACGGACCCTGGCGGTCGATCGTCGGCGTGGTGAAGGACTTTAAGAACAATTCGCTAAAAGAGGAGATCCCCGCGAATATCATCCTGCGCAACAGAGGCGCTTCCACGCTCACAGCCATCCGTCTAAACAGCAATAACCCCGGCCGGAGCGCACGCGAAGTGGAAACCGTATGGAACAGGTATTTCCCGGAGTATGCCTTCAATTCTTCCTTTTTGGATGACCGGATCGACCGGTTCTATCGCGAGGAGCAGCGGCTCAGCGCCTCCTACAAGGTCTATACCCTGCTGGCCATTCTTATCAGTTGTCTCGGGTTATACGGCCTGGTTTCCTTTATGGCAGTACAGCGGACGAAGGAAGTGGGTATCCGGAAAGTACTGGGCGCGTCGATCGGGAATATCGTCTATTTATTCTCCCGTGAGTTTACCGTATTGGTCGCGATCGCCTTTCTTATAGCTGCCCCCGTCGCCTATTACATGATGAATAAATGGCTGCAGGGTTTTGTCTACCGTATCCATATCGGCGCCGGCATCTTTCTCGCCACTGTCCTTATCTCTATCGCCATTGCGTGGCTGACGGTGGGTTGGCGATCTGTGCGTGCGGCGCTGGTCAATCCGGTGAAGAGCCTGCGGGCAGAATAATTTGCAACGGTGTAACAAGCTAACACCCTTAGGTTCGGACCCCTTACCGCTGGTCGGGTCCGGCAGCCTTTTACCTGTCAAAACTTACCGATCAGACCTGATATTTGACACTCACCCACTTATTTTGCCGTTCATCACAGGTGCTTTGCCGTCGTTGGACAAAACTAGCCGTCCATGCGGGATCATCTGGTGCGGGGTTCGGAGCCGTATTATCTTTACTTCATCAAATCAAACGGAGCTTCGCTCCTACTAAAATGAAACCGGAAATCTTCTTTCCATAAGCGCGCCTCGAGAACTCCCGGGCATAAATCAAATTCATTCTATTTACGTGCTATAACTGTCACAGGTTATAGGTGGATTCTAACTGTCATTATATGAAAAAGCTTATTGGAGTGTTCATCCTATTCTTCATCGCGGTGCCGTCGCAGTAATTTCTCTTTTCGTGGAGGCGTGGGTGATATGACCGGTGACGGTTGTACAGGGCCGTGCCATGCGAAGAAATCGTCTCGTCATTCTTAACTAAAAAATACAACTATGGCCAGTTTTGGAAAAAAGATCATCTCCGCTTTTTTGGAGGTGGATGAAAAGAAGGAGGCGGCGCCGCCGCCGGACAACGGACCACGAGAGGACTTGGTGTCTGCGGGGAGCGCGGCGGGAGACCGCGGGGATGACCGGTTTGCCGGGCATTTTGACAAGCTGTTGAGCGAAGCCAATATCCCCGGACCCGATTACTATGAGTTTGCGCGGATGATTGCCGTCATGCAGGGTATTCCCGATGAGGCGGCGCGGTATAACGCGGCCTTTGCGGGCCTGCAGGTCCAGGGGTTGAACAAGCAGCGGTTGCTGGACACTGCCGGCGGGTATTTGCGCGTGTTGACAGCCGACGCCGGGCAATTCCAGGCTACCGTCGACGTCTCGTACCAGGAGAAGGTGCGGGGAAAGGAGACGGAGGCGGAAGAAAAGGCAGGGCGGATCCAGGCGTTATCGCAGGAGATCCTGCGATTGCAGCAACAGATCGGCGCCTTACAGGAGGATATCCGCAGTGGCAAGGAAAAGCTGGCGGGGGGTCACGGTGCGTATACCGCCGAAAGCAAGCGGCGCCTTCAGGAGATCGGCAGCGATATAGAAAAGATCAATCAATATATCCACTAACAATAAAACCTAACGATCATGAACAAGCTGATTCAAAACACAAAAACCCCGGGCTGGTGGAGCGAGCCAAAACACATCGCCGCCGCCGTTGTCGGGTTAGCCCTCGTGGCAGGGTTGGGATACGGGTTCCTGACCTATGTACTGCCCTGGCTGATCAAGGTGACCTGGAATATGGTCAACCTGGTCATTGCCGGTGTGGTTTGTGGGTTCCTGCTGATGACCATTACCAACAGGAAGTTCTGGCGCGCTCTGAAATACTTTTCGGAGTTCGTCGCCAATTACTCCATCGGGCTGGCCATCGAGCTGAATCCTTTCAACATCCTGCAGGCTAAGATCGAGCAGGGGTATCGGGACCGGGAAACTTTGTACCGGCAGTCCGGCCGGCTAAAAGGGAAGCAAAGCGAGCTGACGGAAAAGCTGGCTGAAAAGGAAAAGGAGTTACAGCTAAATATCCAAAAGGTAAAAATCCTGCAGGCCGAGAAGGGGGGCGCGGCCGGCGGCCGTCAGATCAACCTGTATACCAACAATGTCATGCGCTGCAGGGAGTACATCGAGAATGTGACCCCCATCGTCAGCGACCTGAACAAGCTAATCCTCTTCGCGGATGCCGCATACGAAGAAAGCGGGGTCATGCTGGAGGATGCCAAGCTCGACCTGGAAGCTAAGAAGGACCTCTATTACTCGGTTACGACGGGACTTTCCGCCGTGACGAGCGCAATGCGGGCTTTCAAGGGTGACGATGAGCTCAACCAGGATGCGGAAAAAGCGCTAACCCTATTAAAGGTAAGGATCGGCGAAAAGATCGGGCAGATCAAGTCGGCGATCGATGTGACCTCGCGGTTCATGGATGACCAGGTGTTGGAAGATAAGGCAAAGTCGGCACAGGCGCTGGAGCTCATCAACCAATCCCGGCTGGATTTCCACTATGCCGGCGCTGCCGCCAAAGATGGCAGCCAGGGCAGGTTGAAAGATGTGCCGGTCGATCGCTATAAAAGATTGTTGGATTAATTCTTAACGTTAAAAAATTATCTATATGTCAGTTAAATTAAAACCTGCCGGGAAAGTTCTGTTGATCGCTATGGTCATCACAGCCGGCATTATCAGTGTGAAATGGTATCAGGCAAGGCCAAAAGAAGCGGGTAAGGCTGTCGAGGTAGGGAAAATCGTTCTTCCGGATGCGCCGGAGGCTTCGTTGAATGAGCATGCCATACAGTCGCCGCTGCCATCCAATACCGAAGCAGTCAATGGTGGAGCTTTGATCACCTGGGAAAGGATGGCATGGAATGCGCAGTTCTCGGGGATGTATGCTAACGGCGGCGTCAGAACGACAAAAGGCAGTCTGTTTGACAAGGCGCATTTGGATATCACCTATATACGTCAGGACGACTGTAATAAACAGATGGCGGACCTGGTAAAATTCGCCGGCCAGTATAAGACGAATCAGAATGCTGCGGCGGTATTGGTCTCCTTTATGGGTGACGGGATGCCGGGTTTTATGACGGCGTTGTCCAGGGAACTGGAGCCGTTGGGCGCGGAGTACCAGCCCATCATCCTCCCGATCGCGCATGGCAAGTCCTTTGGCGAGGACCAGATCATGGGCCCTCTTTCCTGGAAGCAGGATCCTCACAATGCGGTCGGCAAATGCGTCGCCGGGGTATTGCGGGATGGCGATGTCAATATCCTGCTCAAGTGGGCGGGCGACAATGGGATAAAGGTAAACCCCGACGAAACGACGTATGACGCTGATGCCGTGAACCTCATTGCGGCCAATGATTTCCTGGATGCGCCGAATAAATATATCACGGGGTATGCGGAGAGCAGGAAGATCATCCGGGACGGAAAGACGACAGGCCGTGATACCACGGTTGGCGTCGATGCGGTAGCCACGTGGACACCCGGCGACGTGAATGTCGCAACGAAGAAGGGTGGTTTGGTAACGATTGCCAATACGCGGCAATATGCTTCGCAGATGCCTGTCCAGACCATTGCCATCAAGAAGTGGGCCTATGATCACCGCACTGATGTCGAGAATATGATCATCGCGTTAGCGCAGGCGGGCGACCAGGTCAGGTCGTTCACCGAGGCCCGGAAGTTTGCCGCGCAGGTCAGTGCCGCCGTATACCAGGAGCAAAATGCCGACTACTGGCTGAAGTATTTCAATGGGGTCGAGGAGCAGGATATCCAGGGTCTGTCCGTACATCTGGGCGGCTCGGCCGTCTTCAACCTCGCGGATATGGCCAATACTTTTGGGTTGGGTGCCGATAAGGTAGACCGCTACAAAGCGGTATACAATACGTTTGGCAACCTCATGGTGAGGATGTACCCGGCTCTTATACCAAGTTTTCTACCCTATGAAAAGGCCGTGGACAAATCCTTCCTGCTGAGTGTGATCTCGAATCATCCGGAATTGCTGGAAGGAAAGGCAACCGAGACCCAATATGCAGGCGAGATCACCTCGGAGGTTTCTTCCCGCTCCTACCATATCGAGTTCGAGACGGGATCGGCCGTCATCCGACCGGAATCGTATAAGATGCTGGATGAGATCTTCGAATCAGCGGTTGTGGCCGAGGGGCTCAAGCTGGGGATCTATGGGCATACGGATAACAGCGGTTCGGATGACGTCAACGTTCCGTTGTCGGAAAAGAGGGCCGACGCAGTAAGGAATTATATGACGGGCAAGGGGCTTGTTGCAAACCGGATCGAGACAAAGGGGTATGGATCGTCAAAGCCGGTGGCAGACAATGGTACGGTTTCCGGCAGGAGTCGCAACCGTCGGGTTGAGATCGTTCTGGGGCAATAAAATAAGAAATTATGTTTGAACCATTTAACAAAATAAACAGGAAGACTTTCCTGATCCTTGTCGGATCGCAGGCGCTCGTGACGCTGCTGTTGTGGCAGCTGACGGGCGGCGGGTTGATCCCCCGGCCATCGACGGTGATGGCAGCGTTGGGGCGTCTGCTGACGACGAGGCTTTTGTTGGACAACCTGCTGACCAGTCTGTTGCTTACCGGACAGGCCTTGTTTTATTCGGTGCTGATCACCTTACTGTTCGGGTACGCATCCGTGATACCGTTCTTTAAGCCTGCAGCGCTATTCCTCGTAAAGTGCAGGTATCTGACCCTGACAGGGCTGATCTTTATCTTCACCCTCCTGACCAGGGATGGAGGGCAACTAAAGCTGTCGTTATTGTTGTTTGGCATCGTACCTTTTCTGATCACCTCTTTTCTGTCGATCATCCTGCATACACCGAATCAGGAATTTGAGCTTTGTCAGACGTTGGGTTATAACAGGTGGGAATGTTTGTATGAGGCCATCATCGTCGGCAAGGCTGATCAGGTTTTCGAGGTGGTCCGGCAGAACTTTGCGATCGCCTGGATGATGATCACGATGGTGGAGGGGTTGAATATGAGTGAAGGCGGGGTCGGAGCGTTGATGATCAAGTACAACAAATACAATGACCTCCCGCATGTCCTCGCCCTGCAGGCGGTTATCCTCGGTCTTGGGCTGGGTTTCGATTATTTGTTGGGGGTTTTGCGGCATTGGTTATTTCCTTACACAAAACACTAAGCGATGACAACGTATAGCAAAAAGGAAGTTTTATTGCGGGTGGAAGATGTCAGCTTATCCTATGATCGGGCATGTATCCTCCGCGATATCCGGTTTTGTATCCGGGATATCGTCCGGCCCGGGCTACAGCAGGGGCAGGTCGTTTCGTTGGTCGGACGCAGCGGGATCGGCAAGACGCAGTTGTTCCGGCTTTTGTCGGGGCTCCGGCGTCCGGACACGGGGAGCATTGCGATCCGGGAGCGCCTGCCGGTCGAAAAGGGGGATGGGTCGATAGAATTGTATCAGGAGCGAATGGTGCAGCCCGGCGATATGGGGGTTATCTTCCAGAACTATTATCTGTTTGGCTGGCGTACGGTCCGGCAATCGTTGTTGTTGGCGGCGCGGCGGAATAAAGATTTGGCGGGAAGGGAGGAAGATGCGATCCGTCAATATACGCAGCGTTTTGATATCGAAGATGTGCTGCATCGTTATCCGGCGCAGCTGTCGGGTGGCCAGCAGCAGCGGGTAAGCATCATCCAGCAGCTGTTAAAGGGGAGTGATTTCTTATTGCTTGACGAGCCGTTCTCCGGCCTCGATGTCTGCATGCTGGATAAGGTCGTGGAGTTGTTATTGCAGGTCTCGTTGTCCGATGAGTTAAAGACGCTCATCATCGTGTCGCATGATATTGTTACGGCAGTCGCCATCTCGGACACTGTGTTCATCCTCGGCCGGCAAGCCGGGTTGGCCGGGTCGACGATCGTGCGGGAAATCGATCTGATGGAAAGGGGGTTAGCCTGGCAGAAAGGGGTGCGGGAGGAAAAGGTTTTTGCGGAGACGGTGAGAGAGATCAAGAAGTGGTTGTGAGATGGAATAGAACCTTGATGCCGGAGAAGGCGATCTGCATGCCGATACAAAACACGAGGAAGGCGCTGAGGCGGTTGACGATCTGTTCGCCACGGGGTCCGAGCCGGTGGGTTAGCCGGGGGGTATTGGCGTAACAGATAAAAACGAGGATGCAGAGACCGAGGATAGCGATGACGAGTGCAGCGAGGTTAAAGAAATGTTCGGAAAGAGTCGATTCATTCGGATGGGCGCTCAGGGCGAGAATGATGGAGATCGTGCCGGGGCCGGTGGTCATGGGGAAGGCGACGGGATAGAAAAGGATATCATCGATGTTGGCGGTTGCATCGGGGTGTGCGGTCTCCTTTTTTGTCTTTATTTCATTATCTGTTGTCAGCAGCTGCCAGCCCATGCGGCAGATCATGATACCGCCGGCAAGTTGAACGATCGGGATGGAGATGCCGAAGAGCTTGAGGACCCAGCTTCCGACGAGGGCGGTGACGGTGCAGATGGTAAAGCAGTAAAACGCCACTTTTTTTGAGGCAGTCTTTCGTTGCGGCATGGTGAGATCACCGAGCAGCGGCTCCACGATAAATGCCGATCCGATCGGGTTGACGGCCGGGAAAAGAGAGAGAAAGGCAAAGAAAATGAGTTGGAAGAATGGCAGGCCAAAATGCATAAACAATATTACATTAATTTGCGGGTCTCAACGTCAACTATGCGAACCTTCCTTCTGAGTACGCTGCTGTTGTTATCCTGTCATACGGCTCATAATCCCGACACGCCGCGGGTGATCATCCAAACACAGGCGGGAGACATCGAGGTGGAGTTGTATCCACGTCAGGCGCCCCGGACTGTCGCCGCCTTTTTATCGGACGTGGATTCGGGGTTTTACAAGAGGAGTTGTTTTTACCGGGTGCTTAATGAGGAAAACCAGGCAACGGGTACCGATCCTTCGGAATTGATCCAAGGGGGCATCTGGAGGACCAATCATGCGAAGGCGGTATCGCTTCCGGGTGTGCCGCATGAGACGACGCAGCAGACCCATATTTTACATACCGATGGAGTGATCTCGCTGGCCAGGCAGGCGCCCGGGACGGCGACGACGGAATTTTTTATTTGTGTTGGCGATCAGCCCGGGTTTGATTACGGCGGGCATAATAATCCGGATGGACAGGGGTATGCCTCGTTTGGAAGGGTGATTAAGGGGATGGATGTAGTGCGGGCGATCTATGGGATGCCGGAGAGTGATCAGTCTTTTACGCCGCCGGTGGCTATTTATAATATCACGAGGGATTGACCCGCTGGCGCGGGCAGTAACTACCTGCCTGGATTACTCGGAACGCAGGCTTTTCACGGGGTTGGCTAAGGCCGCCGAGATGGATTGATAACTTATTGTCAATAAAGTAATTACGACTACGGTAGCTCCTGTCAGCCAGAAAAGGTCCGCGGTGACATGGGTCCGGTAGGTAAATTCATTCAGCCAGGCATTCATCCCCAGCCAGGCTATCGGAAAGGCGATCGCAAGCGCCAGCGCGACAAGCCACAGGAATTCTTTGGACACGAGGTAGACCAATTGGGTAACGGAGGCGCCGATCACCTTGCGGATACCCAGTTCCTTTTGTCTGCGGCTGGCGGTGAAGGCCGCGAGGCCGAAAAGCCCCAGGCAGGAAATGAGGATGGCGAGGCCGGCAAAGTAGCGGGAGAGGATGCCGATTCTGATCTCGGAGGCGTATAATTTTTGATAATCTTCGTCAAGGTATCTGTATTCGAAGTCCATCCCCGGGTTGAAGCTCATAAAGGCCTTGCGGATGCCGGCTATTGCCTGGGTTTCGCCACCGGTCTTTATCCGAATGATAACCGAATTGGTGACGGGATAGCAGCGGAAAAAAGCGGGCTTCACCGGTTGATAAAGGGATTCGAAATTAAAGTCCGCGGCCACGCCGACGATCTCCCTTGTCTCATCCCAGAACCGGACAACGGTGCCGATTGGGTTTTTCAGGCCCATCGCTTTAATTGCCGTTTCATTCATGATGATCTCGTGTTGCATATTCCGGGAGAAATAGCGCCCTGCTTTTAGCCTGACACCGATCGTCTGCAAAAAATTCTGGCCGATTTCGATGTTGGCGAATTCGATATCGAGGCTGGGATCTTTCCCCACCCATTTTAAGCCGCTGATCCCGCCATGATCGCCGGTCAGGTTATGCGAATGGCTGCCTGCGCTCACAACGCCGGGGATATTGTTCAGCTCGTTTACAAAGCTGGCTGCGTGGACGAGATAGGTCGAATCCTGCTTGATGGGTATATTGAAATCGATGACATGGTCGCGGTTATAGCCCAGGTCGCGGGATTGAATATAGGATATCTGCCGGTAGATGATCAATACTCCGGCTATAAAAAGGATCGATAGCGTAAATTGAAAAACGACCAGACCTTTCCTTGCCCACAGTTCGCTCAGGGAGGTTTTGATCGTTCCTTTCAGAACGGCCACCGGCCGGAAGGCGGAAAGATAGAAGGCCGGGTAACTGCCGGCGAGGAGACCGGTCAGCAGGGTGATGATCGCCAATGCGAGGACGAGGGTTGGCCCGAAGTGGAGGGTCAGTTGTTTGCCGGTAATGCGGTTGAACACGGGCAGCAGCAGCTCGCAAATTGCGAGGGCCACCAGCAAGGAGGCGACGCTCAGCAGAATGGACTCGCCGAGGTATTGCAGGATCAATGTCGTGCGGCCGGCGCCCACGACCTTTTTAATCCCTACCTCTTTGGCCCTGGAGGCTGCCCGGGCGGTGGACAAGTTCATAAAGTTGATGCAGGCGATGATCAGGATGAAGAGGGCGATGATGGTAAGTAATTTTGCATAGACGATCCGGCCGCCGCTTTGGATACCGTTCTCATAGTTATTGTACAAATAGCGATCGGAGAATCTGATAAGGAAGAGCTGGGGATCCCAGCCGCCTGCCTTACCGCCTTGTTTTGCCAGGATATAGTGGTCGAGTTTGTGGTTGAGGGCCTTGAGGTTCGCGCCAGGTCGGAGGAGTACGAAGGTATGCGGATCGGCGTTATACCATTGTTGGAGACCGGAGCGTCGTTCCAGCGCGAGATCAAAGTTGAAGAGCAGGTCGGGTTTCTCGGTAGCGTTTGGCGGATTGGGTTGGAAAATGCCCCGGATCTCATAGTCGCCGGTAAAATCGGACTGGTCGAAATGGATGACTTTTCCAACCAGGTCATGCGTAGTGCCGAAGAGTGTTTGTGCCAGTGCGGCGGACATAACTACTCCCTGTTTGTCGGCAAAAAGGCTGTGCTGGTCCCCTTCGAGGATGGGGCTGCTAAACAGGTGGAAATAATTGCTATCGACAAACTGGGGTGTGGCATTCAACTTCTTGTCGCCAGAGGTTACGACGCCGCTGGGCGTATTGGGGTCGTTGAACCAGGAGGCCGGAAGTACAACAGAGGCGTCTTCGACTTCGGGGAACTCTGCCTTTAGGGCCTTTGCCAGGATGCCGGGCGTGTACATGCCTGTCTGGAGGCCATTGGAGGTCTTGTTGTTGGTCATTATCTGATAGAGGCGGGCGTCGTTGGGATTGTATTTCTCCATTCCATATTCATCAGCGATCCAGAGGCCGATGAGGAGTGCGCAGGCCAGACCGACGGACAGACCGAGGAGGTTGAGCAGGGAGAATTGACGATCCTTGAGGAGGTTACGCCAGGCCAGCTTCAGGTAATTGCTTAGCATAAGTCGGTCATTTAGGGTTGATTTTGTTCAAATTGGAATCCGGATTTTTAAATCATTAAGGGTCATCGGTTTGCGGTTCATAGGGCCATTGTGGGTGTACGGAATCGATACAGCAGGTGTCCGGTGGGCGGAATTACAATAAGTACTATTTTCGATGTATGATCGCGAAATTGGGCCGGATCTTTATTCGATTTATACTAGGCGCGGTGATCTTTTTAATCCTTGCGCTATTGGTTGGGGACCGGTTCGTTCAATTCAGAATGGATGATAAGGGTCTGGTCGAATGGTTCAAGGACAGGCATATCGAGCCCCATATCGGTTATTATGAAGCCCGGGGGCGAAAGGTCCGTTATATCGGTGTCGGGGACAATCCTGAAGCGACGATACTCTTTATTCATGGTGCTCCCAGTTCCATGAGCTATTGGAAGGCGTATTTGGCCGACAGTGTGTTGTTGTCGAGAGCGACGATGTATGCGGTTGACCGACCGGGTTACGGCTACTCGGGGCTTGCGGACCCGTTGCCCGATATTTCGGCGCAGGCCGCCATCATCAAGCTCATCCTGGATAGTCTGCATCGGGTGCATCGGCCGGTCATTGTCGTTGGCGTGAGCTATGGGGCGCCGATTGCCGCGCGGTTGGCGATGGATTATCCCGAGCTGGTGGATGGGCTTGTAGTCATGGCTCCGCCGTTGGGTCCGGGGCGGGAGAAGTATTTCTGGTTCACTCATGCGGTGGAGAGCCCATTGGTCCATTGGGTCGTTCCGCGGATGTTACAGACGGCCAACCGGGAGAAGGTGTATCATAAACAAGAGCTGGTGAAGATGTTGCCGCTTTGGGGTCGGATCCATGTGCCCGTGATGTATTTGCAGGGCCAGGAAGACGGGTTGGTGGACACGAGTAATGAGAGTTTTGCCCGGGAGCATTTAACGAACGTCCCCTCCCTTAGTATCCAAATGATACCGGGAAGGGGACATCTGATTGCTTTTGATGAAAAGGGCAGGATCGTAAAGACGATCGTAAACATGATCGATTCTTGTCAGCGGAGGGAATTACCGTAAAACTATTTTACAACGACATGAGAAGGCTTTTTCCTGACACGCCAAAAACCATCGTGTATGAAGAACATTTTCTTCCTGTCGTTATTCCTTCTCGGCGGAGGTCTGCATACGGATTACGCTGACTTTATCAATCCCACGGGCACCTATCTTTTGAAAGGGGAAATAAAAGACAGTAAGATTGTGGGTCACCATGGTGAACTGCGAGTCCTGCTGATAGACAGCAGCACGATAGCCATGTCCTTCTATGTCAATAAGGGGTATCCCAACTACGAGTTCGGGTCTTTGATGGATACATTACACTATGAAGACAACCGGGCGAGCTATAAGCCGGCAAACGATTCCACCTGCGCTATCTATTTTGCATTCGGGCTTCGGTCGGTGGAAATCTCCCAGGCACTGACAGACCCGCATTCCGGTTGTGGGTTTCGTCCAGGCGTAATAGTCCCAGCGGTATTTGAAAAGACCTCTTCGGATGTTCCCGTGATCCAGGACTTATCCGTACATGGCAGCTTCTAGCGGGTGCTGTTGATGCGTTCTCCTATAATTTCGGCTTGCGATAGTGACCGAATAGGGTGTAGCCCACGGTAAAGTGCCAGAACTGGTTGCCGAGGTCGAGAAATGAGGTATGATACACCTGGGTAAATCCGCGATTGAAGCTGGCAGAGACATCAAACCGCTTGTAGGAAAACCCCAGTAAAAAATCGGCGCCAAAGTCAAAGGAGGTCATGTTCGATGATCCTCCGGGGGCGTACGAGGGATTGCTGGAAAACTTCATCGTATTGTTGATTGGAGCGTATACCTTATTGCCATTGGAGTTATAGATTTGAGTATAATAACCTTTCTCGGTTCCATTCAGGTTCTTTGCCAGGTAGGGTCCGATCCCGGCGAAGACTCTCCATTTATCGGTAATGGCAAACTTGTACACCAGATTTATCGGAAGGCGAAGGGAATAAATACGCAAATAGGTATCGGATTCACCGATGTTGTATTCCAAATTATCGATAAATCCTGTGGTGTTCTTCAAGTTGGTCCCATTTTCCGCGTACATTAGAGCCGGTTGAATCATCAGGCCGGAATAACCAAGGTCGTATTCTGCGTACACGCCGGCCTGGAATCCATTCATTTGCCCCGTAATAGCATTTGGCGGCAAGCCGCTGATCTGATCGGTCTGCCAGCAGTTAAGAGAACTGAACGAACCTTGAACGCCTACTCGAAACTGTGCGAAAAGAGGTGTCGATGCCAAACATAAAATACAGACAATCAATTTTTTCATACTAGTCTATTGAGTTCTTTTTAGGACCGGCAAACTATTACTTTTGCTGCAATTCGCATACGTTTTAACATTCCCATAACCACCAATTTTTCGCTATTTGAAGGATGGTCGGCGTCTAATGCGGATGAATGGGTGAAAAAACGCATGTAAAACCGTCCGGTCGGAAAAACTCCGCCAAAAATAAATGAATTGACTGTCAAAAACATTAATTTGTCAATAAAAGGCCATGGCGCGGTTCCGATATGTTGTATTGGCGCTATGTTGGCTGTATGGCTGTAAGAATCCGTCAAAAGACCGTTCGGCTGACATTCCACTTCTTCCCGCGGCGGTTCCGGTAATCAATTACAGTGTTGGACATGCCTATCCCCATGATACGACTTCCTATACGGAAGGCTTTGTCTTTTATGATCATCATTTTTTTGAGAGCAGCGGCGCCACGGCGAAAATGCCGCAGCAGATCAGGTCGATGATCTTGGATCGGGCCTATGAGATCGTCTTTAGTCACTGATGTTGTTGTTGAGCACATCATTTCGTATGCGTATAATCTTGAAATATGCGTATATTTTTTGTTGGTATCGCCTCATGTTATTTGTTCGTCGCCAGCGGCTGCCACTCGCCGGCCATTTTACCTACGGCGGGACGGGACAGTATCGCAAAAATAGAGTTGTACGAGACCAGCGCCGCCGGCATTATCGATAGCAATGCGGTGGTCGAGGTCATCGGGCGGCATTACAAATGGTCCGAAGGTCCCATCTGGGTGCCGTCGAAACGGATGCTATTGTTCTCCGCGGTACGCGAGAATACGATCTACCGATGGAATGGCGCCGATACTCCGGTTCCCTATCTTACTCCATCCGGGTATACGGATACGGCGTTCCGGGATGGAGAGAATGGGTCAAACGGGTTGACATTGGACCGGGAGGGACGGTTGTTGCTTTGTCAGTCGGGCAACCGGCAGGTGGTCAGGCTAAATGCGCCGCTTGACTCGCCAAAACCGGTTTTCACGGTGCTGGCGGATAATTATCAGGGCAAAAAATTCAACAGCCCAAACGACCTTGTTGCGGATAGTAAAGACAATATTTATTTCACCGATCCGATTTATGGGCTGCCAAAGCACGAGAATGATCCGACGCGGGAGTTGAAATTTGAAGGAGTATATAAGATCACGCCTGACGGTAAGTTGAGTTTGCTGATCGATAGCATTTCGCGCCCGAATGGGATTGCGCTGTCGCTGGATGAAAAGATCTTGTATGTCGGCAGCAGTGATGACCAGCATACGCGTTGGGATGCGTTTCAACTGGACAGCAGCGGCGCGATCAGGAGCGGAGCGATGCTATTGGACGGGGCGCCGCTGAAGGCGAAGGCAACAGTAAAGCAAGGGGCGGACGGGTTCAAGGTGGATCGGTTTGGGGATCTTTTTGCGGCCGGGCCGGATGGGGTTAATATCATCAGTCCTTCGGGGAAGTTGCTTGCGTTGATCCGGATCTATAACCGGCCGGCGTCGAACTGCGCGTTCAATGAGAAAAAAGATGTGCTTTATATAACGGCGTCGGATGAGGTGTTAAGGGTAAGAATACGATAGCTATTCTAAGTCTTCCCTTCCTTCAACGTGCGCTCAGTCGAGGTATTGGCTGTCGGTCGTTGAATCGTCTGATTACCCGACTGAATAGGCTGTTGCCCATTTGCCGGAGCGGTAGAGACTGCCGCTGTATTTGCGGTGAATGCCATGGTTACAAAGATAAAAAAAATTGAGTGTTAGCCATTTTGAATGCAGACGTATGCATTTCCCCTCAATGAATTGACTGTCAGAGGAAAGCATTGACTGACAATGCAAACCGACATCGGAACTGACTTTCCGCGAGCTATGGAAAAACTCTCTCTCTGAATCTCCGGAGAATGAGAAAAAGGAAGCTGTACTACGTCCCTGGGCTGATCAGCCTCCTGGGGCTGCCTGTTCTCTTGTATTACCTTGGGCCTGGGGACCCTGCGATCCAGACAGCCATAAGAATTAATATGCCCACCGATGACATAAAACCAAATCCACCGGGCGTTCTCAGATTTTCAAGATGGTATGTCCACCAGACACTCAAAAATAAGAAGATCATCGCTGTCGAGTTGAACGACCCCTCACAAGAAATTGACGAGATTGATCGATTTCGTGACCAAAAAAAACTGGACTTTATCTCAAATGAGATCGCGCGTCGACAATTCACCCACGATACAAGCAGCATCTTCAAAATCGAATTCGGCAGGGGCTGTACCTATGGTGATTTTGTTTGGGTGCCCAACCTAATCCGTTTGTATGATGTAAAACGGTTCGTATTTATAGACGACGCCTACTATCTTTTTACAAATCCCCCGCCCCAGCCTGAACCGATACTTGACATAAAGGTAGGCCCACTAAATGATGTTGTCTATGGCCCTGAGCCCACCACAAGTAACGAACCTTCTCAATTGGAGCTTTTTAAGGTCGCATTCGCAGAGTGGTGGGAAAAGGCAATCCTAATTATCAAAAGAAGCCATATCTATGTCCTGGGTTTTCTGCTGTTGATCATCTTTCCCACTATTGTCTGGCAGCGGAAACGGAGAAGCTGCGTCGGATGAGGATCGACGTCACCCCCTCTTCAAATCATCATTCGTAACTGCCTTTTTCTGCCGCCCCTCCCTTTCCACCCTCAACTTCCCGAGGGTAAGGCTCATGTAGACCCGCAAACTAAGTGTGTGGTTCAGGTTCGTTGTCGATTGCGACAACCCAGGCGAATTCACCTTCGTCGTCACCGAGATCCCCCGCGACAGAAAGTTCTCCGCCCCCAAGCCGATGGTCCCTCGTTTTTTTGCCAGCTCCCGCTTCAACGTCAAACTGTAATATGGAAACCCTGTTTGGTATCCCTGCAACAATACCTGGCTCCGCCGGTAGTAGCTGTATAAATACAGTGACCACCCGCTCGCAAACGTATAACCACCCGACAGCCGCCCGCTCACCACCCAACCCGTATTGCGTCCACCCGCGCCAAGCCCCGGGGGCCCGCCTTCCAAATCGGTGTAGTAGACGTCCGCACCTCCACTCAGCGATAGCTTCTGCCCCAGGTCAAGGTTACCAAAAACGTCCAACCCGGCCGTATGTTCCGTCCCGATATTGGCGTAGGTCCGCTCAATGGTGTCCCCACCGCCAACCGGCAGGCCCACACTTTCAATGGCCCCCGTCGTGCGACGATAAAACCCCGAGAATCCAATCGTCACGCTTTTGATCGCTGTATTGTACCCCAACTCGATATTGTCCGAATATTCCGGCCCTAGCCCAGGATTGCCCGTCGATATACTCCCTGGCATAGCGGCCACGACATTCGGATTAAGATATTGGATCGATGGCCGCTGAATGCGCCGTGTAACACCCATTTTGATCAGCTTCCCGTTTTTCAGTCGCCAGCCCACATTCAATGCAGGGACGAACACTCCATACGAAGGGATCGTGGGCAGTGTCACCCCCGGATTCTGCAATCCTGCGCTGATCGCCGCATACTCATATCGCGCGCCTGCCCGCATACTAAAGGGCGAATGCGTCGTCAACGTGTATTCCAGGTAGCCCGCCGTCACGTTCTGATCGTAAGTAAACCGATTCGTCAATCCCGGCGAAGCCTCCACCCCCGCCCCGGTCTCATAGCTGTAGTTACTGATCACCTGCCGAATGATATACTTTCCACCAAATTCGAGTAGCTGGCTCGAATCCAGCGGCGTCTGATAATCCGCCTGCAACGTAATTTCCTGGTTCGAGCTCCGGTCGTCATTCCCCACTCGGCCGATCAGGGCCCCATCCCCCGGCTTGTCCGCCGAGTTCATGAACCCGCTCGTCCCATCCGTGCGACTAAGCAGCGCCAGAAAACTCAATTCCCGCCCGGACCTTCCGAAAGCGTGCGTATAGTCCAGCGTCGCGTCCACCGTCCCCGACCGCCCCGTTATTTCCACCTGGTTCAATTCCGTACTGTCCAGCGTGGACCCGGTGTAAAAATTACTGACCAGGTTATCCTGATCGTAATGACTGTTGAACTGGCTGTATCGCACCGAAGCGTTCAAAAAATTATTCGTGTCCATATCATATTCCCAGCCCATGTTATAGTTGTCCGTTAGTTCGTTCTTCCGCGTAACCGCTTCCTGGCTGATCGCCTCCGATCCCACCGTCTGGACACTCCCGTAGGTCCCCGTCACGTTGTAGGTCGCCCGGCCGAAGCCACCAAGAGAAAAGGACATCTTTTTATTGTTGTAAGCTCCGTTTATTCCCAGGAAGGACGCCCTCGTCCCCACCGCCATGTCCGGGTTGATTAAAATCCCGTGCAGCCGATCCTGTTTCAACACGATATTGATGATCCCGGCTGACCCGTCGGCGTCGTATTTCACGGAAGGCGACGTGATCACCTCCACCGACTTGATCTGATCCACCGGAATCTGCTTCAACGCATCCGCGAGGTTACCCGCCGTGATAGTAGAAGGTCTCCCGTTAATAAGCACCTTGAAATTCGCACTCCCCCGAAGCGTAACATTCCCATCAATATCCACCGACAGCAGCGGCACCCGCCGCAGCGCATCCGTCGCATCTCCCCCCGTGAGTGACCTGTCCCGCTCCACGTGATATATTGTTCGATCCAGCTTCTCTTCGATCAGCGTTCGCTTCCCATTTACTACCACGACCTTTAATGTTTTCGTCGGAATTGAATCCTTCACCATGCCGGCGACCGATTGCCCCGAGACCTGAAAGGCCCAAACCATCCCCAGCCAGCCGAAAACTGCCCTCATCATACTTGTCTTTACCGGCAAAATAGCAGAAAGGAATCGGGCATTTCATCCCGTTGTACCCCTTCCCCCAAATACTTGACGGATCGGCCCTAAAATTTGACGGAACTCGCACCCCTGACTCGGCGGGACCCACCTATTATACTACCTTGTAGCAACAACCGTCCACCATGGCACTTTTGAAAAGCTTAGGCAACTACAAAAACTTCGGCCTCCTGATCATTCGCGTAGGTCTCGGGCTTTTATTCATCTACCACGGTCTACCCAAACTGATCGGCGGACCCGCTCGATGGGAGCACCTTGGCACCGCCGCCGCTTCCGTCGGCATCCATTTCCTGCCCATGTTTTGGGGATTTGTCTGCGCAATAACCGAAACCCTCGGCGGCGTGCTTGTCATCGTCGGCCTCGCTTTCCGGCCTGTCTGTATCGTGCTGGTCCTTGACCTCATTGTAGCAGCGGTATTCACCTATCACGTAGATGGCAGTTTCGCCGCCGCCACTCACGCCATCGAAGACGCCGTTACCTTTGCAGGGTTACTATTCATCGGCCCCGGCAAATACAGTGTCGACAAAACCTAATTCAGATTTGATTTGACGATGACCCTCCATAAGAAGCGTGAACTCCTCCTTCATACCGCCTTTTGGGCCGTATACGCCTCTTTCATCGTCAACCACATCACCTCTTACCAAACCGGTCCTCAGATCCATTGGGGCCATGTCATTCTCGCATCCCTCATCAGCGTATCTTACCTGTTTGTCCTCTCCTATTTCAACTATTTCTATTTGATCCCCATCTTCCTGCTCCGAAAGAAGATCGGCGCCTATATCCTCCTTTTCATCACCTCCTTTGCCGTATTGGCCTCACTCCGCGTTGGCGCGGAAACCCTGGCCTTTGGCCAATCCTGGGAGATCCAAAACATCGCCCGCACCCAGCTCATCATTCAGTCCACCATCAGTGAACTCTTTATCGTACTCTTTATCGCTCTCCTTCGATTCGCAACCGACTGGCCCGCCCTCGATTCCCGCCGCCGGCAACTCGAGACCGAAAAGCTCAACGCCGAACTCAAATTCCTCAAAGCACAGGTCAACCCCCATTTCCTGTTCAATACGCTCAACAACCTCTACTACCTCTCTACCATCAAATCCGACACCGCCCCCCTTGTCATCGCCAAACTTTCCGAAGTCATGCGATATATGATCTACGATTCCAATCACGAGCAGATCGCCCTCGACAAGGAAATCGAATACATGCAGCATTATATTGGTCTCGAACGCCTTCGTCTGAAGGAAGGCGTCCCTCTGGAATTCGAAGTTGCCGGCTGCACCGATATGCTCATTTCTCCCTTGATCCTCATTACCTTTCTTGAAAACGCCTTCAAACACGGCGTCAGCAACGGCGGCGGCCATTGCTGGATTAAGGCCCATATCCGGGTCGACGATAATCACCTTCTCTATACCATCGCAAATAGCAAGATCAAAACCCTCCCGTACCCCGCCGATGGCGAGGGCATCGGCTTAACCAACGTCAAAAGAAGACTGGACCTCAGTTATCCCGGAAAACATCAGCTTAATATCGACAACCGCGAAGATTCCTATTCTGTCACCTTAATTATCAACCGGCCATGACCATCCGCTGTCATATTATCGAAGACGAACCAATGGCCAGCAAGCTCCTCCAGCTGTATGTCAGCAAACTCCCTTCACTTCAACTCATTGCCGTTAGCGATAACCCCATCCATGCCCTCGAATCACTCAAAACCAATCTGGCCGATCTCCTTTTCGTCGACATCCGCATGCCCGAAATGACCGGTCTCGCCTTCCTCGAAGTCCTGCCCAACCGACCCCTTGCCATTCTTACCACCGCCTTTTCCGAGTTCGCCCTTCAAAGCTATGATCTTGACGTAGTAGACTACCTCAAAAAACCCATCACCTTCGAACGCTTCGTCAAAGCCGTCGGCAAAGCAGAACAGCGCCTGCAGGTCGTCGACGCCGGCAAGGGGGCAACAGTCGACGCGGACTATATCTTTGTCAAGGAAGGGACCCGCTACATCAAAGTCAACATCGGCGACATCCTGTTTATCGAAGGCCTCAAAAACTACGTTACCCTCCACACTCCTACCCAAAAGATCGTCACCCTCCAACGCCTCAAAGCCCTCGAAGACCAGCTGCCCGCCCACAAATTCATCCGCGCACACAATTCCTATATTGTCGCCAAGGCCGCCATTTCCAGCGTCAAGGACAACGAGATCAACGTCGGCACCGCCAAAATCCCCATCGGCGAAACCTATCTGAAAGTATTCATGGACTTTATAAACGGGCATCATCTTCATTAATCTCCCTTTCAGGATGTTTGATCATCTCTTGACGACGAATTTCTTCAAGGCTGGGTCGGTCATGATCCGTTTGGTTTCTGTTGTGACAAGTTGCACAATTTCGCCCCTGATGCGGTTTACGTTTTCGTTTAGCAAGTCTTTATCAACCGGCTCGATGATTGGCAATTCGGTGGGTGGAAGGCTATCTGAGGGATCTTTTTTCAGCTTTGCGTGAAAGTTCTTTATTATGAGGGGGGTATCGGGGTCATCAGCCAGAACGCCGACAAATTCTCCCGATGACAAGGCAGCCAGGTTCGCGGTGGAGATCGCATCTTTCAATTGTGGTCAGGATATTAGGAGCGGTCTAAAGGGTACACTTTCTGATTTCGCTTGCCGCCTCTTCGGGTGCGGTTCGGAAGAGGTCATTGGGGATGTCGCTCGGTACCGGTTTTAAATGTTTGGCAAACACACAGCGGTTCAAAATTCAAATCTGAAGGAAGCTAAAAAAGTAAAAATCCCGGAGATATTTTATATATTTGCCTGATTATGAGCAAACAGCAAACACTTCAATCCATCAAATCAACGGTCGGATCGTTCCTCCCGGATGCGAAGGTGCTTTTGTTTGGCTCAAGGGCACAGGGACAGGCCGCGAAGGATAGTGATTATGACTTGCTCATCGTTACAAATGACACATTCGCTCCTCGAATTAAGATGGATTGGGAAAGCAAGATTAGAAAGGCTCTTGTTAGTGCTCTCAAAGCGCCTTTCGACGTCATAATCGCAAGTAAAAGGGAAGTGGATGAGAAAAAGGATCTAACCGGTCATATCGTGCAATATGCTGTTCGGGAGGGAGTAGAAATATGACCGAGGTGGAAAGGAAGCACTTGGGATTTACAGCTTGCTTCCAGCGTATTTTGTATCTTTGAGCAATGAACAGTGAGTCCATATACAAGACAATAAAGGAGACGGTGCAATCTTGCTTGCCGGGCTCTAGCGTTTTGCTGTTCGGATCCCGGGCAAGGGGAGAGCGGGATATAAATAGCGATTACGACCTTCTTATTGTTACTCCAACTACCTTAAGCCCCAAAGAGAAGATTGAATGGAGTACTCGCCTGGATCGGGCCATTGTTAAGGCGATACGTGCGCCCGTCGATTTGTTGTTGAATAGTGAAGAAGAAATCCGCCAAAAACAGCAGTTACCTGGACACATCATTCGTTCAGTCATGAGAGAGGGAATGGCGTTATGACCCCAGCGCTCAAGACTTATATCGAATCCTGGATGGAAAAAGCGGGCACGATTTAATGAGCGCTCAACGGCTGATTGAGATTGAACCCATGATTCTCGATAATGCTTGCTTCCATTGCCAGCAAGCCATCGAGAAATGCCTTAAAGCATTTCTCGCATACAAAGGCTCTGATATCGAACGAACGCATAATGTGATATTCCTGTTGTCAGAATGTTCGAACTATGACGCTGTATTCGCAGCAGTAGATCCACTAAATATTAACGCTTATGCCGTGCAGGGCCGCTACCCTGACTCCAACTTGATGCCAACCGAAGCAGAGGCCAAAAGTTATTATCAATTGGCACTCCAGGTGCGAGACCTGGTCAACGAGAGAATTGTTTTTACTTGATTTTGCCTCTCATTGTTTTAAGGCTGCTATTATCTTTGTAAGGACAGAAAGTAAATGGGATACATTAAAGAACCCAAAGGCGTGGATTTCGTAGTCGAACCGCATGTCGTAACGGCGGAAGACAGGCGAATCATTAGTGATGCAATTGCCCACTATAAAGCCACGGGAAAGTTTAAGAAAGCGCCCAAGGCAAAAAGGACCAGACGAATCGCAAAAAAGGCTAAAATGAAAAAAGATAGGAGGAATTCCAGATAATAGGGCCCCCAATGATAACAAAATAAGTCCTGCTAGACCGAAGTCCGGTGGAGGCTTTGGTAACCATTCGTTGAATGCCACTACGGCCTACTCGTGCTTGGCATTCGAATCCACTTGATATATTGCTCCCAGTCCGCCATGTAAAGTTGCCTTCGCCTCACCAAACCGGTCGGAAAATCCACGAAACCTAACTCAAAGCATCCAGGATATTCAGCACGAGCAACTACGTCTCTAAAGTCTCTATTGCTGACGCCGATCAATTGATCGATAGCATCGATGTCCGTGTTCGACAGCATCAGGATGGCTGCCGCGTTTCTATTCTTAGCTTGTTGGGTTTCGCCTTTAAGCCTTTCCAGCTTCTCCTTTAACACCAGAGCCTGAACACCAAACTCCCGTTGAATAAGCCACTCTAATTTCTTATTAGTTATTTTTGCCGCCGGCTGGTGACCGTACAATATAATCTTCAAAATTTCAAACATAGACAACTTTGACGTTTGCAAATTTGAATCCTCGCCGCGTTAATAGGATGAACTTTCCGCCTTATTCAATAGAAACAATGAATTGCTCCAGACAATTTTCCAGACGCTTTTGTCCTCCATCGCCAGATCATATCCCAAAAATGGTTTCAATTTTGGTTTATAAACATCATCAATTACTATAAGACCCAGCTTAGTCGTTTCGACCTGAGGGCCATAAATGCAATTATCGCATGGATTTTCAAACTTGACTGACTTCGCTAAAGTTGTCTTATAAATCTTGCTTTCGTTTGGTTTGAATTGCTCGAGCTCAGGGAAATTGCGATCACAATTTGTCCCTCGTATGGAGACATAATTGTTATTGACAGTAAAATTGTCTTCCCACGAACAATTCATTAGCCAAATAGATATAGGCTCCCTCGAAGTGTTCTTGAGGTCTACCTCAATATCATACCATTTTTGTATCACGGAATCGGTCTTGATATTGTATTCACCCCGTTCCGTTTCAAACCGAAACAAGTTTCGTGGCAACTTAACACTATATTCTTTTTCAATCCTTATAGTAACCACTATTGGTACACTAGTATCGCCTTGAGCAAGTGAAGTCTCACTCATGGGAAGTAGTATTCCAAAAAGAAAGAAAAGGTGTTTCATCCGCTTGCAATATACGGTAACTATCGAAGTATTGCTGTACCTTCGTAAAGACAGATTTACCTGAATAAAATCGAGTAAAATTCACTCAGTTCTTTGCCTTCAGATCGACAAAATATTCAAGATATTGAATATCACAGCAACTAAGAAATCCCGCCCGGGTTCTACAGGCTGAGTGACCGATTTTGGTCGAACCGTCTGAAAAACTGGTAACGTTGGCTTTTTTTCAATAAAACCAGAAAAGTCGTTTATATTTAGGTAAACTGACTGGTTATGAAGTTCTTGTCCCTTGTGCCATTCGTCCCCTCAGGCAGCAAGTATGAAGAATCAAAAGAGCTTTTTCAGGAGTTGGGATTCGCGTTGAACTGGGATTCAGGCGGCATGGCGGGTTTCGGCGCTGACGGGTGCAATTTCATTTTACAGAAATTTGACCGGAAAGAATTTGCGGATAATTTCATGCTGTCGGTTAGAGTCGGCAGCGCGGAAGAATTCCGGGATATGGTGCTCGAAAAGAAGCTGCCGGAACGATTTGGGATCCGGATCGGAGCCGTCACCCAACAACCTTATGGAAAAGAAGTAAATATTATTGATATCGCCGGCGTTTGCTGGCATTTTGTTGAATAAATTATGAAAATAAAGTTACTATTTCTCCAGCTGGTATGGATAGGATCAATCGGACTCCAAGCCCAATCCCCGGATTACAAAGTCTATGCAATCCGATTCGCGTCCAGCGCTCACCGGGCTTCCGTTTCGGTCTTTGCAGACTCAGGCCCGAGCACCGATAGCGTCAACATGGTCTTTTCCATCTGGCTCATAAAAGGCGACAACGGAAAAAATATCCTCGTCGACGCCGGCTTTCTTAACGGCCCGCAGGCAAAGTATTTCGATCTCGCAAATTATATCCGTCCCGATTCGGCGCTGGCGAAAGTTGGTCTCAAACCCGAGGACATCACCGACATCATCCTCAGCCACCCCCACTGGGATCATATCGACGGCGTCGGTCTCTTTCCAAACGCCCATATCTGGATCCAGAAGGAAGATTACAATTATTTCGTGGGTGCATCCTGGGCCAGTGACAGCACCTCCGTCTATGATAAGCGAGATGTCCGGATGATGGTCGAGCTGAATATGGCCCACAAAGTAACACTCGTTGACGGTGATAACAAGGAGATTCTCCCAAACATTAGAGTTTACACCGGCTCGCGCCATACCTTCAACTCCCAATACGCGGTCGTTCAAACAAGATCGAAAAGTATTGTCCTTGCCTCCGACAATATCTGGATCTATTACAGCCTCGACCACATGGTACCGGCATCAAAAGGCGGAACCCTCGATCCCGCCGGTTATGTCCGCGCCATGCAGCGCATGAAAACATTGGCCACTTCACCAAAATATATCATTCCGGGACATGACGCAAAGGTCTTCACACTTTTTCCCGTCGTGACGGAAGGGGTCGTCGAAATCAAATAGCTAACTGCACATGAATAAAACCTCTACGTATCTCCCATCAAAAAGCCACTATGAAATTCTCGACGGACTGCGCGGTGTGGCGTCGGTCGCAGTGGTTATCTTCCACGTCTTTGAAACCTTCACGGGCGGCAATCGCTTCATCCAGATCATCAATCACGGGTATCTGGCGGTAGATTTCTTCTTTCTGCTGTCGGGCTTTGTGATTGCATATTCGTACGATGACCGCTGGGGAAAGATGACGCAGTGGGATTTTTACAAACGCCGGCTGATCCGGTTGCAGCCGATGATCATCATGGGTTCGTTGATCGGAGGGGCGCTCTTCTACCTTCAGGCCGGCGGCGACTTCCCCCTCATCAGCGGAACGCCGGTATGGAAGATGCTGCTGATCATGGTGATCGGCGCTACACTGTTCCCGATACCTATCTCCTGGGATATCAGGGGATGGCAGGAAATGCATCCGCTGAATGGCCCGGCCTGGTCGCTCTTCTTCGAATACATCGCCAATATTCTGTACGCGGTAGTTATCCGGCGATTCTCGAAATGGGGGCTTGGGATCTTCGTCTTTCTGTCGGCCTGTCTGCTAGTGCACTATACGGTGTGGGGCCCGCAGGGGGACGTGATCGGCGGCTGGTCCCTCAATGCCGCGCAGCTGAATGTAGGGTTCACCCGGCTTTTTTATCCCTTCTTCGCAGGGGTTCTGCTGTGCCGGATGGGGAAGCTGATCCATATCAAGGGGGCCTTTGGCATTTGCAGCCTGCTTATCCTTATCATTTTCTGTGTCCCGCGGATCGGCGGGAGCACGCAGCTCTGGATGAACGGGTTGTATGAATCGGTAAGCATCATCGTCTTCTTCCCGCTGATCGTCGCTATCGGAGCGGGAGGGCATATCAGCGGAAAACGAGCGGCCCGCGTCTGTAAGCTGCTGGGCGATATTTCCTATCCCCTCTATATTACCCATTATCCACTGATCTATCTCTTTATGACGTGGGTTGAGAAAAATCATATTGGGATGGGTCCCGGCCTGATCGGGGGCCTGATTCTGCTGATCGTCAGCATTGCCCTGGCATACGCCTGTCTTAAATTGTATGATGAACCGGTAAGGGCATGGTTAAAGGCTAAATGGGGCAGGGTTACAGCAAAGTAAAATTTTAGTAAGGCCAAATGTGAAAAAAATCGGCAGTTTTGTCGGATCAATTAAACATACAAAAGCTAAGAACTATGCTACCAGTCAAAGGATATGCGGCCCAGAGCCCAACTACGGACCTGGCGCCGTGGAGTTTCGAACGTCGCGAAGTCGGTCCGCATGATGTTCAGTTCGATATCTTGTTTTGCGGAGTTTGTCATTCCGACCTTCATCAGATCAAGAACGATTGGTTTCCGGGTATCTTTCCGATGGTGCCGGGGCATGAGATCGTGGGCCGGGTCGTCAAGGTAGGAAGTCATGTCAAGAAGTTCAAAGTCGGGGATCTGGCGGGTACCGGATGTCTGGTCGATTCCTGCCGGATCTGCGAAAACTGCAAGCGGGACCTGGAGCAATATTGTCTGAATGGAAATTCCCAGACTTATAACGGGCTGGAACAGGATCACAAAACTCCGACGTATGGCGGTTATTCGAAAGCCATCGTGGTGAATGAGGATTTCGTTCTGCGTATCTCCGGGAAGCTGGACCTGGCCGCCACCGCGCCGTTGTTGTGTGCAGGCATTACCACCTATTCTCCATTGAGACACTGGAAAGTAGGTAAGGGTCATACGCTGGCCGTCCTTGGTCTCGGCGGATTGGGACATATGGGGGTAAAATTCGGAGTAGCGTTTGGCGCCGAAGTGACGGTGCTGAGCACATCGCCTTCTAAGCAAAAGGATGCAATGAAGCTGGGTGCGCATCATTTCCTGGTGACGACGGACCCGGCGCAGGTGGAAGCAGCAAAAAACTCCTTCGATTTCATTCTCGACACGGTTTCCGCCGAGCATGATATCAATATGTATATGTCGATGCTAAAAACGGATGGTACGCATATCTGCGTGGGCGTTCCGTCGAAGCCAACGCCGATCAGGGCCTTTAGCTTGCTCGGCGGAAGGAAGAGTTTGTCGGGGTCGGGGATAGGGGGAATTGCCGAAACTCAGGAAATGCTGGACTACTGTGCGGCCAAAAATATCGTATCGGATATCGAGCTCATCGATATTAAAGATATCACCGCCTCCTATGCGCGGATGTTGAAAGGGGATGTCCGGTATCGGTTTGTCATCGATATCGCCACACTGAAATAGTTAAATAGTTCGGATCGATCATGATTTCGGGTTGAAAATCAATCTTTTACCGAAAGAAATTGGTATACTACTTGCAGAGTATATTGTTCCATCCTAAACTATCGCATATGAACAAGATACTTGCGTTCGTTGCTGTATCGCTGCTATCTTCCGGTTGCTTTGCCCAGATCGTTGGCAAGGTAGACAGAAAGACGAAAGAATTTACGATCGCGGCTAACCAAAAAGTGGATTATATGGTCTATGGCTATCAGTTTGCGAATGCGACGACGCAGAAGCTGATCTGCTTTGCCTCGAATCAGGATGTGGTAAGGGCAAACGTCAACGACAAACTGGGCTCCTATTTCGATACGTACAGGCTGCCGCCGGGTGATAAGATCGTTTATCTGGGTGTTGCCGGGGCCTTTGGCAAGATGAGCTATGTATCGGGGGGCGGCCAAAAGACCCTCTTTTATCTGCCGAAGACGAACTTTGCGATAAGGTGATGGTTGGGCTGCCGGCTTGAACCAACTTGTTCCAACTTGTACGTTGCTGTGACGTTTAGCGCGGCGGGGATTTTGTATTTTGGCCCACAGCAAAATATCTTGCAGGATGGAAGCTCTTGCTAAAGCGGGACGGTGGGCTTACGCCATTTGTCTTATCGGCCTTGCCGGCCAGCAGTTGTATTATTCAGACCTACGCCCTGTATTTGTCCCGGCCTGGGCGTCGCCAATACCAGGGCATGCCTTGCTGGCCTGGCTCTTCAGCATTATCCTCATCGCGTCCGCCGCGACCCTTCTTCTGAACAAGGGGGTCAGAATCGCCATGTTACTTCTTGGCGGGCTGCTATTTTCCCTTTTCCTTTTTAGCTATGTACCGTATGAGCTGCTGGTCGATCCGAAAGGCGGGCAGATCGGGGCATGGAACAATGCTTTAAAGGAGCTGTCGATTTCCGGCAGCGCCTTTATCATTGCGGGCACGTTTCCTGATACCCGGACTGCCGGCATAGGCAGGATTTTCTATTCGATCATGTTGATCCTGTTTGGTATCGAGCATTTCTTATTTGCCGGGTTTGTCAAATCACTTGTTCCCAGCTGGATCCCGGGCGATCTTTTCTGGACATATTTTACCGCTGTTGCGCTGATCGGATCGGGGGTTGCGATTATCCTTCGGATTAAAGTAAAGTTGGTCGCTACACTTCTGGGGATAATGGTCTTTATCTGGTTCCTTGTACTTCATATTCCGCGGGCGGTTGTCGCGCCTGTTACTGATATGGGTAATGAATTGTCGAGTGTGTTCGAGTCGCTTTGGGTGAGCGGGATCGCTTTTGTGATTGCAGATGGGTATCGGGTTGGGCAGGGTTCAACTAAAAGATCTGGTAAGAACGACGATTGACATTGGGCTCTTGCCCCCGATCCCATCTTCATTAAATAGAGGCTCTGGCGAGTTTAAATAGTTGGCTGAAAATAGCTAAATTTAGCTATGAAGGGAATTATTTTAACCTTAGCCATTATATCGTTCGCTCATTTTGGTTCAGGGCAAAGCTATCAGCAAAAGTTCGGGAAGTTATTCGAACAAAAGGACACTGTCAACTGCAAGCGTCTGCTGAAAGAATGGGAAGAGGCAAATCAAACGACCCCGCGCTTTACACATCCGCAATTAATTTCTATTTTTTTACGAGCAAGCAGCCCGGACTACAGGTCCGATACTATCCGTTATTCCGTGACGATAACGAACGATTGGATCTGGTCGGACAATAAGAAGCTCGAACACGGGAAACGCTTTATGCTGGAGACGGTTCAAACCTATTTGAAGGAGCTGTATGATACGGAAAATGATAGTCTCCTCCCGCTGCGGTTAATTTGTTTGCATTTGTGTGTTTTATTTCCTATTTTTGTTATAAATAACAGAAAAAAGAAACAATATGTCATATCTCGAGTTCAGGGATGCTTTGCTGTCATTCCAGGTTTTTTCAATTCGGGATATTGAAAAACTCTTTCCAAACTTTGATTCACGAAGGTTAGTAGAGTGGCAGCACAAAGGACATATCCGCAAACTCGTTAACAAATGGTATTTATTCAGTGAATGTCCGGTAGACGAGCAATTGCTATTTAGAGTTAGCAATTGCATTTATAGACCCTCTTACATATCGTTGGAGTCAGCATTGGCTTATTATCACCTGATACCGGAAGCAGTTTATACGCAAAAAGCTGTAGCTACAAGAAAAACAACCAGCTATACAACTTCAATAGGAGCATTTGACTTTCGCACTATAAAGACAACTTTATTCTTTGGGTATTCCGTTTTTCACAGAGGCAGCCTACCTGTGCTGATTGCTGAAAAAGAAAAGGCCATATTGGATTATTTATACCTCAATGCTTCATTACGGTCTGCCGAAGATATAGAGCAACTTCGGTTCAATTATATTGAACTTCAAAATACATTAGATTGGGAAAAATTGGGAGAATACCAGTCAATATTCGCAAGCAAAACACTGGACAAAAGAATAAAGAATTTGAAGAAAATAATTGAACATGCTGACATTATCTGAAATAGAAAAGGATTATCCGGATAACTTAAAATCGTTTAAAAATTTTATTCTAAGGGAGTATTTGCAACATAAGATTCTACAGATCATCTTCGACAGTGAGTATGCTGTGCACCTATTCTTTTTGGGAGGTACTTGTTTACGGATCGTTCATGGGAACACCCGATTTTCCGAAGATCTGGACTTCGACAACAACGGGCTCGGGGAAGATATTTTTGAAAACATTTCCACACACATTAAAAACAGGCTTACCCAGGAAGGCTATACCGTTGAAATGAAAACCGTTTATCGGGGCGCCTTTCATTGCTACATCCGATTTCCAAAATTGCTATACCAGGAAGGTCTATCCGGCCACTTGGAAGAAAAGATCCTGATACAACTGGATACAGAGCCGCAACATTTTAGTTTTGGGCCTGAAAAATATATACTCAATCGATTTGATATATTTACGCAAATATTCAATACCCCGCTTGATATTTTACTTGCACAAAAGTTCTTTGCCATATTGAACAGGCAAAGAAATAAAGGACGTGATTTTTTTGACGCTGTTTTCATTTTATCAAAAATCGATCGCCCGAATTATGACTACCTAAAGCTTAAGGTGAATATTTCGACTGCAAAGGAGTTAAAAGAAAGAATTCTTGAGAAATGCAGCCAGATCAACATGGAAACAATGGCCAAAGATGTACAGCCATTTTTGTTTGATCCGGCAGACGCAAAAAAGGTAGTTTTATTTCCTGAATATATCAAACAAGTCACTCTCAAATAGTTTGTATATGAGAAAATATCTGCTGTTTGGCTTACTGTTGCCAATTTGCTGGCGTGCTGCGGCACAAAAAAACGCTTCCGCCGGTGCCGATAAAGGCGCCCTCTTCGACGCATATGTCCAGGCCGGCCTGAAACTTTGGCAAACTCCGGGGATGAGTATTGCTGTTGTAAAAGATGGCAAAGTCGTTTTCAAAAAAGGCTATGGCGTCACGGAACTGGGCAAGTCCGCGCCGTTCACGACATCTACGCTGTCGATCTGTGCTTCGACGACCAAGGCGATGACGGCCGTCTGTATGGGGATGCTGGTGGATGAGGGCAAGGTAAAATGGACGGATAAGGTCAGCGATATCTATCCGGCGTTGAAGTTATACGATCCTTACGCCAACAGCGAAATGACGGTAAAAGACCTCTTTACGCATAATACCGGTCTGGGGAATGCGGACTGGCTTTGGGTCGAAGGTCTTCCCCTGGACAGCATTATTTATAAGATGCGGCTGATCGAACCTGCCTATTCGTTCCGATCGTCGTTTACTTATCAAAACCTCATGTATATGGTCGCCGGGGAGGTCATCGATAAGGTAAGCGGCAAACCGTGGAATGAATTTATCACCGAACGGATCTTCACTCCGCTCGGCATGACACATACGTACCCCAGCTATCGGGCGTCGATACAGGAGCCGAGTCATATCACTCCACATTTCAGGTATGGAGATACGGTGGTTAAGCCCATCCGATATATCGAAGTGAAAAACGTCGACGCGGCGGGTGCCGTATGGAGCTGCGCGGATGATATCAACAAATGGATGCTAAGTTTGCTTGACAGTACGCGGACGCCCGGCGGGGGAAGGTTATTGAAACCGGATACCTACAAATTGCTGTTCACGCCGCAGAGCATGGTAACGGTCCGGGAGTTTTATCCCACGGCCAGGGCGACCAAGCCTCACTGGACCACTTATGGCCTGGGCTGGTTCCAGGAAGACTATCATGGCAAGATGGTGAATTTTCATACGGGGAGTCTGGATGGCGCTGTGGCCATCTGCGGTCTGATCAATGACGACCATTTCGGGATCTATATTTTCAGCAATCTCGACCATACGGAGCTACGACATGCGTTGATGTATAAGGCGATGGACCTGTGGGTATTCAATGACAACAGCACGAACTGGAGTGACAGTCTATATACGATCTACAAGGGAATACGCGATTCCGCCAGCAAGCAAGAAAAGGCGTTTGAGGCCAAGCGCGTATTGAACACCCGGCCATCCCTGGCGCTGACATCATATGCGGGAAAATACCGTCATCCGTTATATGGGAATGCGTGGATCAAGCTGGAGAGTGATTCGCTTGTGTTGTCCTACCCGAATGATATACGGGTCGGGCTGAGTCATTGGCATTACGATACGTTCCTGGGCCGCTTTGACTATGAATGGATGGGGAAGGACTGGCTGACCTTCCGGTTCAATGCCGAGGGGAAGGTGTCGGGGTTTGGTTTTTTGGGGGAGGAGTATGAGAAGGTGGATTAAGAGAATTCTCCCAAATTTCGTACCTTAAGGGAAATAGAGCTTGCTAATGGCTAGTTTTGACACCTCTCACGTCAAAAATATTGTTTTACTGGGTCATTCCGGCTCCGGTAAAACCACGTTGGCGGAATGTATGCTCTTTGAAGCAGGTCTCATTACGCGGCGCGGCACCGTTGAAGAAAAAAATACAGTCAGCGACTTCTCCGAGCTCGAGCAGCTGCGAGGCAATTCCATTTTTTCCAAACTTTTGCACACCCGTTGGCGGGGCTATAAGATCAATATCCTGGACACCCCGGGTTATGACGACTTTGCGGGAGAGGTCTTGTCGGCTTTGCGGGTGGCAGATACCGGCGTGCTACTGCTCAACGCCAATTTCGGAGTGGAGGTGGGAGCTGACATCATTTGGGAGTATACGGAACGTTTCCGGACGCCCATGCTGCTGGCCGTCAACAAGCTTGATCAGGACAAGGCGGACTTTGACAATACGGTGGCACAGGCCCGGGATCATTTCGGGAATAATGTCATCGTCGTGCAGTATCCGCTCAACCAGGGGCCGGGATTTAATACAATGATCGATGTCCTGCAGATGATCCAGTATCGGTTCCCGCCGGAAGGGGGCCGGCCGGAAAAACTGCCCATTCCCCAGTCGGAAAAAGAGAAGGCGGATCGGCTGCACAGGGAACTGATCGAAGCGATCGCGGGAAATGACGAATCGCTGATGGAGAAATATTTCGATAAAGGCGAGCTCGATGAGGATGAGATGAAGCAGGGGCTTAAGAGCGCCATGATCCATCATGACCTCTTTCCCCTGTTCTGCCTTTCCGCCAAAAGGAATATGGGGAGCGGGCGGATCATGGGTTTCATTGACAATATCTGTCCCGGACCAGCTGAAGTTCCGCCGCCGCATGCCCTTTCCGGTGATCCAGTACGCTGCGATCCGGGAGGGCCGCCCTGTATCTTCGTCTATAAGGTCCTCTCGGAACCGCATATCGGGGAAATGTCATTTTTCAAAGTGTATTCGGGTACGATCAGGTCGGGCATGGAGCTGGTAAACGAGACCAACAGGGTGACTGAAAAGCTCAATCAGCTTTTCGTGGTGGAAGGCGGCAAGCGCATCCCCGTTAGCGAATTGTCCGCGGGCGATATCGGGGCTACCATCAAACTGAAGGATACGCACGTCAACAATACCCTGCATGCCCGGGGAGCGGATTTGGAGCTGCCGCCTATCGAATTCCCATCCCCGCTGATGAGCGTAGCGATAGAGTCGGAGCTGAAGGGTGACGAGGAGAAGCTAGCCGCGGCTGTACGCCAGGTCCGCGAAGAAGACCCCACGGTGGTCCTGGAAATGTCGCAGGAGCTGAAACAAATGATCATTCACTGCCAGGGTGAGCTGCATCTGTCCGTGATCAAATGGAAGCTGGAGCATTTTTCAAAGAACCTGCGCCCAAGCTTTAGCCGGCCGCGCATCCCCTACCGGGAAACGATCCGCAAACCGGTACAATCCAGCTATCGCCACAAGAAACAATCGGGGGGCGCCGGGCAGTTCGGCGAGGTATATATGCAGGTAGAACCGTGGTTCGAGGGCATGCCTGATCCGAAGGGCCTTTCGGTGCGGGGCCGGGACGAATTTCAGCTGGACTGGGGCGGGAAGCTGGTCTTTCTGAATTGCATCGTTGGTGGCGCCATCGATCAACGCTTCCTGCCGTCGATCCTGAAAGGCGTAATGGAGAAAATGCACGAGGGCCCGCTTACGGGTTCGCATGTCCGGGATGTGCGGGTGATCGTGTACGATGGTAAGATGCACCCCGTTGATTCCAACGATATTTCCTTTAGGATAGCCGGGATGATGGCTTTCAAACAAGCCTTTCGGCAGGCCGATCCGCAGGTACTCGAACCCATTTATTCAGTCAGCGTGGTATGCCCCGATGACCAGACCGGTGGTATCATCAGCGATCTACAGATCCGCCGCGCCGTTATGGAAGGGATGAGCACCGAAGGTCATTTTACGAAGATCATCGCCAGGGTGCCGCTGGCGGAAATGTACGATTACTCGTCTTCCCTCCGGTCCATCACACAGGGCCGCGCGAAATTCCGGATGCAGTTCCTGGAATATGCGGCCGTGCCGCCTGAGCTCCAGCGAAAGTTGTTTGAAGAGTATAATAAGACTGCGGCGCGGCAGGAAGCCTGAATTCGCCCGGCAATGATCCGGAAAACAACCCGCCGGATTACAGCGGGTTGGAGGTGATTGGGATTAGTAGAAAAAGGTTTCTGAAACGATCTTGCCGTCTTTCACTTCCATGACAGCGATCTCCTCTGAGTTGGCGCGGGGTCTGCCTCTATACGTAACATCCCGTTGCAAGGTCGTGGTAAAGAAATTCCCCGCCACGAGAGGTTCGCTTGTATGACGGCTATGGATCGCTTCGATCGTGGCGCGATGGGCATCGCTTTTTGCTTTGACGGCGGTTTTGCCCCGGGTTACGGCTTCGATGCCGGGCGGTCTGCCGTTTTCGGACTCGCGCTGCACGATTTTCTCGTCATGGAAGATTTCATGGATTTCGTTCCATTTGTTCTGGCAGGCCAGTTCATAATAGCGGGCGGCGACTTCCTGTGTTGTCATAAATCTGTTTTTGAATGGTGAGTATTAGATCACGAAGATGAGGGGGAGTAGTGACAACCCTATGTCAGCAGGAGATTTGATTGGGTAGTTTTATCTTATCAGTAATACGGTGCCACTTTTGGATCCCGGCTCCTTTTTCTGTAGCTGGTATCGGCAATTCCATACATACATTCCGGCAGGCTGGGGTTTGCCATCCATTTCGCCGTTCCAGCCCTGACTGGCATTTTTCGAAAGAAACACCAACTGCCCCCATCGGTTATAAATGGTTAACTCATAACTTATCACGCTGCCGGATATGATCGGTCCAAAGACGTCGTTCCGCCCATCGTTGTTTGGAGTGAAGGCATTCGGAAAGTAGATATTCTGACAGGGTATTATCGCTATAGAATCTGTGCCAATACAGCCATTCGTGTCCGTTACCTGTACCCCATAAGTCGCAGGGTGCCGTATAGTAAGGGACTGCCCATTCGAACCATCACTCCACAAGTAGGTCTTATAACCGGCGTCTGCTGTAATGACAATACTGACGCCATAACAAATTTCCGCCGAGGCCGTATTAATAGTCAATGAAGGGGAAGGTAAGGGAAAGACCTGTAAGGTAGCCGCCGATGAAAGAGCCGGGCAGGAGCCGCCGGTCACATAACAACGGAACTGGTCATTATTCAAGTAGAGCGGAGCGTCGGAAATGGTCAGCGTGGGACTGTTTGCCCCTAAAAAGGAGCCGGAATCGGCAAGGTAAAACCAACCGTTGCCGTTATTCACCGCCCAGTGATATTCGTTTGCCCCGCTGACCTGAACCGAAAAAGAGGTGTCGCCGTTCTTGCAAACGGCACCGTCTGCAGGCTGTTGGGCGATCTGAGGCAAGGATAAGGAGAAGGGCGTTTGCGACAGATAAAAACCATCATAGGCCATATACCCGTCCATTTTGGAAGGTCCGGAAGCGATGAGGATGATGCTGGTCGAATCTGCGATAAGGACGCCGCAATAGGTGTTCCAATTGAATAGCGAACCCCCAAAATCGGGGTTTACATAACCTGTGGCACCTATGACCGCGACGTTTGGAGGGAAAGCAAAGGTGGAATAGCCCGATATGCCCTGAGAAGCGTAGTAGTAGCTGAAATAATACGTAGCGCCTTTGGTGATCCCATCGATGGTTTGCCCGATCCCTTCCCGCGAAAATGTATTTTGCCAGGTGCCCCCATCCGGCGAAGGGAGGGGCGTACCCCCGAACCAGGTAATCCCCGGTGTCGTTTGGAGGGGCCCGCTGGTATCATTGATATCGGGCGTATTTACAGGGTTATCCGGATAGAGATACCAGCCGGGCGCTACAACACCTGCCCCTTTTGGACTTGTCATAGAGCCGTTCAGCAACAGGTTCTGACCCTGGAGACCGATGGCGGAAAAAATGACAAGCAGCGAGAACGAGGTCTTCAGATACACACAATAAATGTATCATAAAAGACCCTAATTTAAAAATAATGCCTACCCGGCCGACGCCAGGCAGGCATTTAGAATATCTGTGCTGTTCATAACAACGCCTAATACTTTGCCACCACTCTGTAAAAGAAGGAATCAGGCGGTCCGACAACACCGGCTTCATCCATTTTATCTTTCAGATCCTTTGACCCCAGGAATGCCTTTGCCTTGGCTATATCCGCTACGGCAAATACGAGAATAACGCTATGGTCATCCCCTGCTATGTGGCCGATTACCCTGTCTGTAAGACCGGCATCCATTCTCGCCTGCTTGTGGCTGTCAAAAGCCTTTTTCCAAACAGCCCAGTCCTTCACCTTGTGCTTTACCATCACTCTTACCGTTTGCTGTATGGCCGTGGTATCATTCGCCACCGTTTCCGTATACTCAATGGAAGGATTTGAAACGCCCATCTTTTTCATCCGTTCCATCAATTCTTTGGAATTGCCCATTTCCTTCGCCTTATTTAGATCATCCATTCGTAAAGCCGTCATGACCATATTGGAATCTTCGACGCCTCTGCAGACAACATAGTTGTGGAGGCCGTACGAAAGTCGAATGGAATCATGCGCATCATAACCCAATTTCCATTTGGCATAATTGGCCACCTTGTGTTTGATGGTCATGATCATCACAGGCCCGGCGGAAACAGGGGCCGGCGGGGCGACCGAATCCTTTTTCGCCGCCGTTGTATCGGCCGCGGCGTCGGAAGTCTTATTGTCTCCCGAATTACAGCTAAGCAAAATAACGCTTACGGCAACAGCAAGCGTTGCAAAAAACTTTAGTTTTTTCATGTGTGAAAACATTTGGTTTAGATGATAAAAAAATGTGCGGGAACAGGGTAAACTTTCAGGAAATAAGGAATAGAATAAGGAAGATAAACTTAAAACTTAATATAACAAAAACAAATAATGTGCTGAGGATGTAGTCCCGACAGGCTTAATGATGGCTATTTGGTTTAAAATAACGATATTGGAATGCAGCAATGGAATTCTATGGACCATTCATCTGATACCGACCAAAGCCGTTTGGACTTTTTAAACAAGGAGTATATACGCTTGAGTGAACGCTGCGTGTCTTATGTAGACAGCTCACTCAACGACATCAAACTATTTGGTATATTAGGAAGTCTTATTTCATTGCCGGCCATCACCAATAAATTGTTCGACAACAACACAAAAATTGTGTTCTATGGGTTTCTGACCATTTTTACCATTTTCATTGTGTTGAGTGTTTATGTTCTAATGAAACAAGTACTTGTAGTTTATTATCTTGATAAACTAGCCTTGTACGAAGAGGAAATCCGTAAGCTCATCAACGACCAGAACAATATCTTTGAATGGGCAAGGAGCTATAAAACTCTACGACAACGAAAGGTTGCAAATATCTTCTCGCACCTGCTTTTAGTCATCCTCCTGGTACTCGTTGTCTTTCCGCTTATTGTACTATTCGGAAGCAAAGACGGGGAAATATTTGCCTGGACATATCTGGGTGTTTCGGTATTTTATATCACAATTTTTATCAGTGCCTTTAGGAGAACCCTTTACTAATTGGCTATCTTTGAATCAATGCCAAAACCTCTTGTAGTCCCGACAGGAATCGAACCTGTATCAAAAGTTTAGGAAACTTCTATTCTATCCATTGAACTACGGGACCGATGGGCGGCAAAAATAGTATAAATTCGCTTAAAATCTCCCTTTATGATTGGAACGATCCTGCCTTCGGGGCGCCGGCTTATATTGACTGTGATGGTGACCATGTCTTTGGCTTTCGGGGCTTATGCGCAGGGGCCGCAATTCAGTCATCAGACGATTTTTGTGACGGATTTGGAGCGGGCGGCGAACTTTTATGAAAAGGTACTGGAACTCAAACGGATATCGGAGCCGTTCCACGACGGGAAGCATGTTTGGTTCCGGGTGTCGGAGCATGGGCAGCTGCATGTGGTCTCGGGTGCGAAGGAGGATATTCCGCATGATATCAATATACACCTGGCCTTTAGTGTCCCGTCGATGGATGAGTTCACGAAGCACCTGGATGCCATGAATATCAAATATGGCAATTGGGCGCAGAATGACAGAACGCCGCAGGTTCGGCCCGATAAGGTCAAGCAGATCTATTTGCAGGATCCTGATGGCTACTGGATCGAGATCAATGACGATAAATTTTAGTTAGCGCAGCCCGGGCGGAGTTGAACCCCTTATCTTTGCAGTCCAATGAAATTCTATAATCTTGTCATCAAGTACCGGCTCCAGATTGCTTTTGCCTTATTGATCCTGGGTGCTGTCACGAATTATTACGCCGGGTTCTGGCCGGCCTTTCTGCTCTATTTCATCGCTGTGCTGTTGCTGTTCGGCTATTTCTTCTTCGGGCCGCTTAGGCTGATCCAGGAGCATATGGAAAAAGGCGATATGGAGGCGGCTGAGAAGGTGTTAGATTCGGTCAAATTTCCCGGACTCCTGTACAAGCCGATCCGGTCCGTCTATTATACGTTGAAGGGGAATATCGCGATGATGAAGCAGGATTTCACGAGTGCGGAAAAGAACATGAAAAAGGGTCTGGACCTTGGGATGCCGATGAAAGAGGCGGAAGGCGCCAGCCTGTTACAGATGGGGATGCTGTGTATGCAAAAGAACGATATCCGGCAGGCGGAAAGTTATATCCGGCAGGCGCTCCGCAAGGGGCTCCCGGACAAGGAGAATCAGGCGGCGGCCTTCCTGCAGCTTTGTTCCATCATGATGACCAAGAGGGAGTTCCGGGCGGCGAAGGATTTCTTCCGCAAAGCCAAGTCGCTAAAGCCGACGACTCCGCAGATTGTCAGCCAGATCAAAGAGATCGAGAAGTATATCTCCCGGATCCCGGGGTGAGGGGTGATACGGGGTGAGGGGTGATCAATTTTCCACCGTCTTCCCGCCGCCGGAGGTCACGCAGTTTACCATTTGGCGTAACGTACGCAGCGAGAGGCTGTTCTTTTCGAGAAAATCGAAACTTCCGTATTGCAGGAATATTTCTTTTGTATTGAGACCTTTCTGGCTGGAGAACAGGATCACGTAGACGTTGGGGTCGAAGTCCCGGACCCGTTGGAGGGTATCGAGGCCATTCATTTGGCCATCGAGATTATAATCCAGGACGATAACGGCCGGACGTTTGTTTAGATTCGAAATGCAGGATTCTCCGTTGGTATAAAAGTGGAGATTGCTGCTGAGCGTCTCGAGCTCCTTGGCGATAAGGCCTTGATAGATAATGTTATCTTCGACCACGAAAATAACGGGTTGGTTAGATAATTCCATTGGTTGTCTGGTCTGGTGCAACTTTGAACCCGGAAAATGGTGCCAGAAAAAAACCCGCTATACCTTCATGATAATCAATGGATAACGAAAATTGGTTGGTCTTATTCGCTCTCTGTTTGGGAAAACCTATTACTTATTGGGAATCAATTCAATACTTCGGCCTGAAGCTGGTGGATGCATTCTTTGATCGTGTTATCGATGGTGGCTACCAGGCCGGGGATCTCATCCAGGGACTCCATTTGCTTTGCGTTGGATTCCACCGCACGGATCTCCTGGCGGATGGATTTAATCCCCATCGAGTCGATCGTAGATTTAAGCTTGTGAGCTGTTTTTCCGACCTGTTCCCAGTTTGTTGCCTCCAGGGCGTTTTTGAGGTCTTGCATGTTCTGGGGTACCGTTTCGATAAAAAGTGCAACCATTTTTCTGATAAAGCCTTCATCACCACCGGATACGGATTGTACCATCGTCAGGTCGTATAATCTTGGATTGGCAGATGACATGTTTGTATTGTTGTTTTTGTGGGTGATAGCAGTGTTGCTGTCATCGGATGAGGTTGTAGTTGGGGCCGTCTTCGCGCGGGCTTCGGCGGGTGGGGCGGGCGAGGCCGGGGCGGGCGAGGCCGGGGCGATCCTGGTTAGGTTCCTCGAGATCACTCTAAACAATCGTTCTTCGTCGAAGGGTTTGGCCAGGTAGTCGGTCATCCCCGCAGCCAGGTATTTTTCGCTGTCGCCTTTCAGCGCATTTGCGGTAAGGGCAATAATAGGAATATTTGCTTTAACCGGGTCAGGGAGGCTGCGAATTCGATGGGTTGCTTCGATCCCGTCCATTTCCGGCATCTGTACATCCATCAGGATGCAATCGAATTCTTCTTTTCCCAATTGTTGGATGGCCTCCAGACCGTTGCCGGCGATCACGACTTCGAAGTCCCAGGATTCAAGGATATGCCGGGCGAGGAACTGGTTCAGCTCCACGTCTTCGGCCACCAGCACTTTCCGGGGTCCCAGGCTCTTATAGTCGATTTCCTGTTTGACTTCGTTGTCCTGCATGGCTTCGATACCGATCTGATACGGAAGGCGGATGATGAAGGATGAGCCTTTCCCTTCCTCGCTCTCGACCAGCAGCTCGCCGTTCTGCATCTCGATCATGTTCTTGCATATCGCCAGGCCAAGACCAGTTCCACCGTATTTGCGGGAGATCGTCGCGTCGGCCTGTTCGAACGGCTCAAAGATCGTGCTTAGCCGTTCCCTGACGATCCCGATCCCGGTATCACTGATGGTGATCTCGACGATGGCATGCTCCTCGTTGTTGTCCCGGATCGCGGTTGCGATAGTGATATGGCCGGTCTCGGTAAATTTCAGCGCGTTGCTGAGGATATTGTTCAATACCTGGCTTAGCCGGTAGGGGTCGCCTTTTACGACCAGGTCTGCGGGGATGAAATTCTGGAAAATCAGCCCCAGCTCTTTTTCCTCTGCGCGATAGATAAAGGACTGGATCGTCGTCGCGATCTTGTCCACGATTTTGAAGGGGATCGTTTCGAGTTGCAGTTTACCTGCCACAATTTTCTCGAGATCCAGAATATCATTGACGATTACCAGCAGGTTATTGGCTGATTCCTGGATAAGCTGAAGGTAGTTGCGTTGCTGGGCTTCGAGCTGGGTCTTGCTAAGCAGGCTGGCGATGCCCAGAATGCCGTTCATCGGGGTACGGATCTCATGGCTCATATGTGCCAGGAAGGACTCTTTCGCCCGGGCTATTTCGTCGGTGAGCTGTTTGGTGAACCGAAGTTCCTTTTCCATCTTTATCCGATCGGTGATATCCTGTGAAAAGCCGATAACATAAGGTTCGACGCCCGGTTCTTCGCGGCGATAGTTCTTATACAGAAGGTAGATCTCTTCGCCGGACTTGCTAAGAACGCAAAATTCGCCGCTGACTGCCCCGTTGTTGAGCCGGATCGGTCCGAGGTATTCGTCGCCGAATCTGACCCGATGTTTCTCGGGGATAAATTCCGCGAGGTTGCGGCCGAGCATCTCCTGTTCTTCGAACCCAAGGATCTTGCAGGTGGCCGGGTTGACCGTCAGCAGTTTTCCGTCCATATCATGGGTACAGATAAGCGCCTGGCTATGGTTGAACAGGTCGCGATAGCGCTTCTCGTGCAACCGGACCTTTTCTTCAAATTCCTTTGTTTCGGTGATCCGGACCACGTATATAATGACTTCCTGCAGTTGTCCTTCGGCGTTAAATGCGGGGTAGATGCGATGCAGGAAGTGCTGTACGACGCCTTCGCTGTCCTGGGCGGATTCTGCCCATTCAACGGCCTTCCGGGTGCGGCGGGCTTTTTCAAATACCATGCGCCGGGCCCTCGACATTGAAACCGGGCGGCCGGTATAGATGCAGAATTCTTCGTTGGTCTTCCCGATCATCCATTCCCGCACGCCGAGGTCCGGCACGGCCACAGGGTTCGCGTACAGAAAGCGGTATTCCGCATCCGCAACGAGGATCTCCGCGGGGACCTTGTCGAGAATTTCCTCAAAAAAACTGCTTTCTAACGGCATGGCCTATTGGTTAAATTTCGACAAAAAAATTAGTGCCCAATTTAATTTTTTGTCTCATTACTATCTAATGTCTGCACTTTCGTGCGAACTGGGCTCCGCCCAGTTTGAGTTTGGGTTATGGTCATTTCATCTTGAGCTCACCGTTCTGGATCATCCGATAAAGCGTGGATTTGCCGACATCCAGCTTCTTCGCGACGAGCAGAACATCTTTCTCGTATTTGTCCAGGTAATGTTGCAAAATCTGTATCTCGAATTCTTTCAGGGTCATTTCCTTATTCAGCAGGTCGGCGATGCTGGCGGAAGTGTTCAGGGTAATATGTTCCGCCTGGATCATTTCATCGTCCGACATAACGACGGCCAGTTCCACTACCGATTTCAGCTCACGGACGTTTCCCGGGAAGGGATATTGCAATAATTTCTGTTGGGAATCGGGTGCGAGGGATTTCTTTTCGAGCTTGTTCTCTTTACAGAAGGCGTCGATAAAATGCTTGGACAGGATGAGGATATCGTTGCCGCGTTCCCGTAAGGGCGGGAGGGAGATCGGCAAGCCGATCAAGCGGTAGTAAAGGTCCTCGCGGAAATTCTTATTCTTTACTTCTTCGAGGAGGTTCTTATGCGTGGCGACGATGATCCGCACGTCGATCTTTGTGACGCCCGTGCTGCCGATCCGGGTGATCTCTCTTTCCTGAAGGACGCGGAGCAGTTTTGCCTGGAGGTTAATATCCAGTTCACCGATCTCATCGAGGAAAAGGGTACCCTTGTCCGCTTCTTCGAATTTGCCGATCCGGCGGGTAACGGCGCCCGTGAAAGCGCCTTTTTCATGGCCGAAGAGTTCGGCTTCGATCAGGTCTTTGGGGATGGCTGCCACGTTGACGGCCACAAAAGGTTGTTTGTGCCGGTCGCAGTTATAGTGTATCGCCTTGGCGATCATTTCCTTACCGGAACCGGTCTCCCCGGTGACGCTGACCGTAATATTTGTTTTCGCCGCCTTTTCGATGAGGGAGAATACTTTTTCGATCTGTTCGGATTTCCCGAGGATCATCTGGGAGAAGTCATATTTCCGGCCAACCTGGCTCTTTAGCGTTTCTACTTCCTGTTTCAGGTTGCTGATCTCGCGTAAATGGAGAATACTGTTCCAGAGGCGGTCTTTTGTATCGTCGTCTTTGACGATATAGTCGAACGCACCGTTCTTTAGCAGATTGATCGCCGTGGCCACATCTTCCTGACCGGAGATCACGATGACCCGGATATCGGGGTTGTGCTCTTTGATCTTCTTCAGGACTTCGGCGCCGTCACAGTCGGGAAGGGAATAATCCAACGTTACAACATCTGGATTCTCATGCAGTTGGGCAAAAAAATCACGGGGGGATTCGAACCGTTTAACTTCGTATTCAGGGTTTAGGGACAGATAATGCTGCAGCATGGACCCATACCATACATCATCTTCGACAATAAAGACTTTAAAAGAGTGATGGTTTTTCATATTTACGTAATCATTGGATACGATTCTAACGCTGAATCAGCGAATTTATTCCCATATTAAGACATTTTCCAATTCCTTTCTGCACTTTTTCCGCGATAACGATCTAAATTGGTCGTTTCCGACCCATAATAGGGTGGAAAGTCCGGGGAATCCGGGTCATCAGCGAAATTCCTGTAGCATGCGTACCTTTATAAAATGTCTATCAATCGGGAAAAGCTCCGGCATCATTTCCAGGAAGAATACCAGAAGCTCAACGAAGAACAAAGGCTGGCGGTGGGCAGCATCGAGGGCCCGGTCATGGTTATCGCCGGTCCCGGAACCGGCAAAACCCAGATCCTTGCTGCGAGGATCGGTAAGATCCTTTTGGAGACAGATACGATTCCCGGCAATATCCTTTGCCTGACCTATACCGATGCCGGCGCCATAGCCATGCGCCGTCGTCTCCTTTCCTTTATCGGGCCCGACGCCTACAAGGTCCAAATTCACACCTTCCATTCTTTTTGCAACGATATCATTCAGGAAAATCTGCCGCTTTTCGAAAAAACCGTGCTGGATCCCATTTCCGATCTGGAGCGCATCCAGCTTTTCAAGGTCCTGATTGATGGATGGCCAAAGAATCATCCGCTTAAACGGTACCGTGGGGATGTTTATTTTGAGATGGGTAATCTGCAGGGTCTTTTTTCCAACATGAAGCGGGAAGGTTGGTCTCCGGAATTTATCGGGGAGCGGATCGACAAGTATCTTGAGGAGCTTTCGACACGCGACGAGTATATTGCCAAGCGGGCTACGAAGGAATTCAGGAAGGGGGATGTGCGGACGGATAAGATCCTGGAGGAAAAGGAGCGAATGGACAAACTCCGGGCGGCGGTTGGGGAGTTCCAGCCTTTTCAGGAGCTGATGCGGCGCCGCAACCGGTATGATTTTGACGATATGATCAATTGGGTGATCCGGGCATTTGGGGAAAATAAAAATCTGTTGGCCACCTATCAGGAGCGGTACCAGTATATCCTGGTCGACGAATACCAGGACACCAGCGGCACCCAGAACAGATTGGTCAGTCTGCTGATCAGTTATTGGGATCAGCCGAACGTGTTTGTCGTTGGAGATGATGACCAAAGCATCTACCGCTTCCAGGGCGCCAATGTGGAGAATATGCTCGAGTTTGCACGTGATTATGCGAAGGACCTCCTGACGGTGGTGTTGACCAATAATTACCGGTCCACGCAGCCGATCCTGGATCTTTCGCGGACGCTGATCGAGCGGAACCAGGAGCGCCTGGTCAATGAATTCCCAGGGCTCTCGAAAAACCTGGTATCGAGCCATCCTGTGGTGAGCCGGTTTGCCGACCCGCCGCGCCTGGTGGAATATCTGAGTCCGAGGCAGGAAATGACGAATATTACGCTACAGGTGGAAAAGTTGGTGGCTGATGGGGTGACGCCGGGGCGGATCGCCATTATCTATAAGGAGAACAAATACGGGGAGGAACTGGCCCGTTTCCTGCAAATAAAGAAGGTACCGGTCTACAGTAAACGAAGCCTGGATCTGCTGGGGGTTCCGCTGGCGCAGAGGATCTTGTTGCTGCTGCGATACCTGGGGGCGGAGCATGATGCCCCTTATGGCGGCGATGAGATGTTATTCGAAATCCTGCATTTCGAGTGCTGGGGGATCGCGCCCATCGAGATCGCGAAGTTATCCGTCGAGGTGGCCGACCGTCAGTTCAGCGACCAACGGACCTCGTTACGGCGGCTCCTTTACGAGAAGGCTAACCGGCCGGCGCGTGATCTTTTTGATGCCGGGCTGCCGGAAGGGATGAAAAAGGCCAGCCGGGTGCTGGAAATGCTGATCGCCGACGTTACGAATATGACCCTTCAGACCTTGTTCGAGAAAAGCATGCGGGAGACGGGCATCCTGGGTCTGGTGTTGAGCAGTCCTGATAAGATCTGGCAGATGCAAGTGCTGACGGGGCTTTTCGAATTCATCCGGGAGGAATCCCGGCGGAATCCCGACCTCGATCTTGAACGGCTTATTCAGATGATCGATCTGATGAAGGATAATGGCCTGGCGCTTCCGCTGGTGCGGGTCTCGGGGAGTGATAAGGCGGTGAATTTGTTGACGGCGCATGGATCGAAGGGATTGGAGTTTGAATATGTCTTTTTTGCGGGTTGCAATGCCGCCATTTGGGAGAAAAAGAGGCGGCCGGGGGGTGGCTATAAGTATCCGGATACGTTGTTTCAGCGCGCTTCCGGCGCGCCTGCCTTCGCTGAAGCTTCGGCGGCAGAGGAGGAGCTCCGGCGTCTTTTCTATGTGGCGCTGACGAGGGTGGAGCGGCATCTTTTTATATCCTGGTCGCGGTTCCGGGACGACGGGAAGGAGTTGGAGCCGTCCGTATTTATTGCCGAGATCCTGGATCAGCATTCGCTGCCGATAGAGAAGGTCCTGATCCCCGAGGAGGAACAGGCGGCTTTTGATGCGCTACCCTTCAGCGAGGTCGTTGCGCCCGAGATCCGGGCGGCGGAGGAGGATTTTGTGGGCAGGATGCTTTCGACATTCGTGATGAATGTAACGGCGCTGAACAACTATCTGAAATGCCCGCTTGAGTTCTATTACCGCAATCTTATCCGCATCCCTTCGCCGAAGAATGAGGCCACCGAATTCGGGAGTGCGGTGCATTTTGCGTTGCAGCGGCTTTTCGAGAAGATGAAGGAACATGCGGCGGAGGCATTCCCCACGAAGGAGGTGTTGTTGACCGATTTTTCATGGTATATGGCCCGGCACCGGGAGATCTTTACGCGGGAGGCGTTCGCCCGGCGGATGGAATATGGCCTCGAGGTGCTCGCCAATTACTATGATAAATATCTGCACCATTGGAACCGGATCGTCGCGGTTGAGCGGAATATCCGGAATGTGGTCGTCCGCGGCGTGCCGTTGAAAGGAAAGCTGGACAAGCTGGAATTCCAGGGTAAGGAGGTCACGGTCGTCGACTATAAGACGGGAGATGTCGATAAGGCCAGGGAAAAGCTATCGCCGCCGGGTTCCCGGAATCCGGATGGGGGCGACTACTGGCGGCAGGCGGTTTTCTATAAGATCCTCGTCGATGGGTATGAGCAAAAAGACTGGAAGGTTACGAGTACCGAGTTCGATTTCGTGGAACCGGACAGAAAGAAGGACTTCCGGAAGGTGAAGATCATCATCAGTCCGGAGGATATCACTACAGTCACTCAACAGATCGTCAGTGTCTGGGAGAAGATCCAGAACCGCGAATTCTATGTCGGTTGCGGCAAGCCGGATTGCCATTGGTGTAATTTTGTTAAAACTAATAATCTGGCGGTTGCGCTCCATGAACTGGGCGAAGTGGAGGAGGAGATTTAGTATGTTTGCAACATGAAGCTCCAGACCGCTGTACTGTTTTTTGTCTTTGGATTTCTTCTTTTTGCCGGCGCTGTCACCCACATGGGGTGCGCCAATATCATCCCCCCTACCGGGGGGCCGAGGGATACTCTTCCTCCCGTCCTGATCAGCGCCCTTCCTGTGGAGTTCAGCCGACATATCAACAACAATAAGTTCGTTTTCAAATTCGATGAATATATCGACGGGAAGGACCTGCGGACGGAGCTCGTCGTCAACCCGGTGCCGAAGGTCGAGCCGATGACGGACTTTCATCTTCAGAATGTGACGGTAAAGCTGAAGGATACCCTTCAGCCGAATACGACTTACACGCTCAATTTTTATAAAGGGATCAAAGATTTCAATGAGGGCAATATCCTGCGCAATTTTACATATGTCTTTTCCACGGGTGACCATATCGACTCCGGGCAGTTCGGAGGAATTGTGCTGACGGCGCTGACGGGCAAACCGGACTCCAGTCTGGTGGTCGTATTGCATAAGAAGCTGGAGGATTCGGCGGTTTATAAGGACAGGCCGCGTTACCTGACGAAAGTAGATAGCACGGGGCGTTTCCTTTTCCAGCATATCGAGCCGGGGCGTTATGCGGTATACGCGATGAAGGACGAAGGGGGGTCCCATAAATATCTCTCCAAGTCCCAGTTGTTTGCCTTTGCGGATGCGCCGGTGAATGTGGGTCTCAGCACTGCCCCGTTGGCCCTGTATTCCTATTCGGAGCTGCCGGAAACCAGGTCTGGTTCAAAGGCGGGGAGTAGCGGCGGCAGCGGGACGGGAGGAAATAACAATCAGACCAAATCCACGAAGAAATCTAAGGAAAAGGACAAGCGGCTGGAGTTGCAAACGAACACAGTGAATGGGGTGTTCGACATCCTCGATACGTTCCGGATCAGTTTTACGACGGGGCTCAAGACTTTTGACTCCACGCTCATCCGGTTCACCGACGAAAATTTCAAGGATATTCCGTTGAAACAGTACCGCCTGGTGCGGGATTCGACGAATAAGAATTTGTATCTGTCCTATAGGTGGCCGTTGGACACGAAGTTTAACCTCATCCTGGCCAAGGCATTTGCCGCGGATTCCGCGGGCAGAAGGTTGTTGAAGGATGATACGCTGACCTTTCGGACGAAAAAGGATATTGAATATGGGGAGGTGCGGATCCGGGTCTTTAACCTGGACCTGTCGAGGCGGCCGGTGCTGCTCTTCTATTCGTCCGATGCCCTGAAATATTCCTATCCTTTTGGTAATAAGAAGGAGGTCCGTCAGGTGCTGTTCAAGCCAGGCGATTATGAGTTACGGATCCTGTATGATACCAATGGGAATGGCAAATGGGACACCGGGGAGTTCTTTGGGAAGCACCGGCAGCCGGAAAAGGTGGTGACCGTGATGAAGAAGTTTACGGTGAAGGCCAATTGGGATAATGATCGGGATATAACAATGACGCCCTGAGGGGGCTTGGTGGTGTAGGGGTGGCGCCGTAACTTTACAGGATGCAATTTTCTTCCGCTTTATTGGAAAGTGCCGTTAGTGAGTTTGCCCGGCTGCCGGGTATAGGCAAAAAAACGGCTTTGAGGCTGGTGCTGCATTTGCTCCGGGCCGATCCGTCCAGTGCGCAGGGGTTGAGCGAGGCGCTGGTCCGGATGAGGCAGGAAGTCAAGTTCTGTCAGCGCTGTCACAATGTTGCCGATGGGGATATCTGCGCTATTTGTTCCAATTCTTTTCGGAAGCAGGACCTGGTCTGTGTAGTGGAGACTATCCGGGAAGTGATTGCCATTGAAAGTACGCAGCAATACAGTGGTACTTATCATGTACTGGGGGGGATCATTTCGCCATTGGATGGCGTGGGGCCCGATCAACTGAATATCGAGACGCTGGTCAACCGGGTCCGAAAGGAGCGACCCCAGGAGTTGATATTTGCGCTGAATCCGACGATCCAGGGGGATACCACTATTTATTATATCCAGAAGAAATTACAGGATATCCCGTTGAGGATCACTACGATTGCCCGGGGGATCGCGTTTGGCGGCGAATTGGAGTATGCGGATGAGATGACCCTGGCGAGGTCGATCATGAACCGGTTGCCGGTGGAGAGCTATCGAACTGGGGGGTAATGAATTTTTCGTATATTTGTGATCCATTCAGGCGGATTTGTTTATTGTTCAGCATGGATGGCCGGAGCCAGCGCTTCGAAGTGGAAATCACTGAACTAATAAACGTCTGAAATAACTTCTTCTCTTCTATCTTGTTATTTCCCTCGTTATCAACAGTTCAGAAAATTTTTTCTCCGAAAAAGCGTTTGACCTCCCGGATATTGAAATCGGACAATGACCTAAAAGAAAGGAGGATCGACTATGGATGTACGTACAACTATCCAGGAAGCTTTGCAGCAGCGCATCCTGATCATTGACGGGGCAATGGGAACGATGATCCAGCGGCACAAGCTGGAAGAAAAGGACTATCGCGGGGAGCGCTTTTCGGACTGGGCTTCGGACCTGAAGGGGAATAATGACCTGTTAGTCCTGACCCGGCCGGATATCATCGAGGGGATCCACCGGGAGTACCTGGAAGCCGGAGCGGATATTATCGAGACCAATACGTTCAATGCCCAACGGATCAGTATGGCCGACTATCATATGGAGGACATTGCCTTCGAGATCAATGTGGCGGCGGCTAAACTGGCCAGGAGGGCGGCGGATGACTATACGGCGCGCAATCCGGCGAAGCCCCGATTCGTAGCAGGTGCTATCGGGCCGATGAACAAGACCCTTTCGCTTTCGCCCGATGTCAACAATCCGGGCTTCCGTTCGGTCACGTTTGATGAGGTCTCTTCCGCCTACAACGAGCAGGTGAAGGGGTTGGTGGAGGGCGGCGCCGACCTGCTGCTGATCGAAACGATCTTCGATACGCTGAATGCGAAGGCGGCCATTTTTGCCATCAAAAAATATTTCCGTGACTCCGGACAGGAGGAGCTGCCGATCATGATCAGCGGGACCATTACGGATGCGAGCGGCAGGACCCTGAGCGGGCAGACGTTGGAAAGCTTTTATATCTCCGTGATGCACGCCCGGCCGTTGAGCATTGGGCTCAATTGTGCGCTGGGTGCAGCCGAAATGCGGCCGCATATCGAAGAGCTCAGCCAGATCGCGGCCTGTTATACTTCGGCTTATCCGAATGCGGGTCTACCCAATCCCATGGGTGAATATGACGAGCTGCCGGAAGATACCGCGCATTTTATCGGGGAATGGGCGGAAAATGGGTTCGTCAATATTGTAGGAGGTTGTTGCGGAACGACTCCCGATCATATCCGGCATATTGCGCAGGAAGTGGCGAAGATCAGACCGAGGCCATTACCGATCATTGAAAAGGAATTAATCTAAACAGCGTTTGCATAAAAGATGTCTGAAGTTACTATCAAACCCTTTCTGCGTTTATCCGGTTTAGAGCCGCTGGTTGTACGTCCGATGACCAATTTCGTCAATATCGGCGAGCGTACCAATGTGACGGGGTCGAAGAAATTTGCCCGGCTTATCCGGGACAACCGATATGAGGAGGCGTTGAGCGTGGCCCGTCAGCAGGTGGAGAGTGGCGCGCAGATCCTCGATGTGAACATGGATGACGCGTTGCTGGATGGGGAAATAGCTATGCCAACTTTTCTCAACCTGTTACAGGCGGAGCCGGATATCGCGAAGATCCCCATCATGATCGACTCATCGAAGTTCTCGATCATCGAAGCAGGGCTAAAATGTGTCCAGGGCAAGTGCATTGTGAATTCCATCTCGTTAAAGGAAGGGGAGGCAAAGTTTATCGAACAGGCGGTCATTTGCAAAAGTTATGGGGCGGCGGTCATTGTCATGGCCTTTGATGAGGGCGGGCAGGCCGATACGTTTAGGAAAAAAGTAGATATCAGCGCACGCGCCTATCAGATTCTGACTGAGCGGGTGGGATTCGATCCGCAGGATATCATTTTCGATCCGAATATTTTTGCTATTGCCACTGGTATCGAGGAGCATAATAATTATGCCGTTGACTTTATTGAAGCCATTAAGGAGATAAAGAGGTTGATGCCGCTCACGCGGATCAGCGGCGGTGTCAGCAATATTTCTTTTTCATTCCGGGGCAACGAGCCGGTGCGGGAGGCGATGCACAGCGTCTTCCTTTACTATGCGATCAAGGCGGGGATGGATATGGGTATCGTGAATGCGGGTCAGTTGGTCGTGTATGACGAGATCGAGCCAAAACTGCAGCAGCTTTGCGAGGATGTTATCCTGAACAGGAACCCTGAAGCGACGGACAAGCTGCTGGCGTTTGCGGAAACGGTAAAGGCAAAAGAAAAGGGAGAGGTAAAGAACGAGGCCTGGCGGCACGGCACAGTGGAGGAGCGGTTGAAACATGCGTTGGTGAATGGGATCACCGACTATATCGATGCCGACACAGAGGAAGCGCGGCTCAAGTATCCCAAGCCGCTGGATGTGATCGAAGGACCGCTCATGGCGGGGATGGATGTCGTGGGTGATCTCTTCGGCAGCGGGAAAATGTTCCTTCCGCAGGTAGTAAAGAGTGCGCGGGTAATGAAGAAATCGGTTGCCGTGTTGACGCCGTATATCGAGCAGGAGAAGGAAGAACGGAAGCGGATGGGCGGGACGGAAGCTGTTGAGGCGGGTGCCGCAAAAATCCTGCTGGCTACGGTGAAAGGGGATGTGCACGATATCGGAAAGAATATCGTCGGGGTGGTATTAGGCTGTAATGGGTATGACATTATCGATCTGGGGGTCATGGTGCCTGCCGACAAGATCCTGGACACGGCCCGGAAGGAAAAAGTAGATGTGATCGGGTTGAGCGGGTTGATCACCCCGTCGCTGGATGAGATGGTTCATGTGGCGCGGGAGATGAAGCGGCAAGGCTTTGAGGTACCGTTGTTGATCGGCGGGGCGACGACCTCGCGGATGCATACGGCGGTGAAGATCGCGCCGGAATTTTCGAAGGGGGTGGTGCATGTGCTGGATGCTTCCCGAAGCGTTACGGTGGTGGGATCCCTCCTCAGTCCGGAGCAGAAGCCCGGATTCCTCGAAGGGATCAGGGTGGAATACCACAAATTAAAGGAGGATTTCAGCAATAAAAAGAGCGCCAAGCAATACCTGACATTTGGTGGGGCGCAGCAGAATAAGGTTAAGATCGACTGGTCCGGATTCCGGCCGGTGGCGCCGCGTTTTACGGGTACGAAGGTATTCGACGGGTATGATCTGGCGGAGATCGCGCCCTTTATCGACTGGGGCCCGTTCTTTATCGCCTGGGAGCTCCATGGAAAGTTCCCGCAGATCCTGACGGATGCGGTCGTAGGTGTCGAGGCCACGAAATTGTACAATGATGCACAGCATCTTCTTTCGCAGATCATTAAGGAAAAGTGGCTAAGGGCCAGGGCGGTCATCGGATTCTGGCCTGCCCGGTCGAATGGGAAAGATACGGTTGTCGTCGAGGGGCCGGATGGCGACGTGCATCTGGAGTTCCTGCGACAACAGATCAAGAAAGTGGCGGGTCAGCCGAATATTTCGTTGAGTGATTTCGTTGCGCCGGCCAATACGGGTTTGACGGACCATCTCGGGGCTTTTGTGACGACGATCGAAGGTATCGAGCCGCATCTGAAAAGAATGGAAGCGGCGCTTGACGACTATAACAAGATCATGTTGCAGGCGTTGGCGGACAGGCTGGCGGAGGCGTTCACGGAGCTGTTGCATGAGAGGGTGCGCAAGGAGTTCTGGGGCTATGCGGCGGCGGAGCATCTCAGCAATGAGCAGTTGATCCATGAAGAATACCTGGGTATCCGCCCGGCTCCGGGTTATCCGGCTTGTCCCGATCATACCGAAAAACGGAAGCTGTTTGGGTTGCTGGATGCGAACGAGCATACGGGGGTCGTACTGACGGAATCGTTGGCGATGTATCCTGCCTCGACGGTCAGCGGCTGGTATTTTGCCCATCCGGAAAGCAAATATTTTGGGGTAGGAAAGATCGAGAAGGACCAGGTGGTGGATTATGCGGCGCGGAAGGGCATGCCTCTGGAGGAGGTTGAACGGTGGTTGAGGCCGGTGCTGGAATATGATGCTTAGGCGCCGGGAGTTGATGCCGGGGACGCATTCATTTTTTGCTGGGCGTCCCTGCTGTCGCCGATAGCGAGTAGAAGAACGAGGAGGGACAGGGTTTTTGACTGCCATCGACTGAAGGGGCCGAAGGGGTTCCAGAGGATATCAATGACAATCGTCAGCAGGAGGAGGAGTAGTCCTGCCAGTATGGCCGTGTAGGGCTTTTTCTTTGTATATATCGCGAGAATGAAATAGATAACCGAGATGACGGCGGTGAGAATGATATTTTCCAGGATAGTGTGGCTGGGCAGGGCAGGCAGGAGGAGCATTGCCGAGATGAGTGTAGCGACGGCGACGATGAGGAGGAAGGTGCGGGCGGATCCGATCTGTTTGCGTAGCAGGTCGGCGGATTCGGTGTCCATGCAATTTAGTTGTTAATACTGCTTAAGATAGCAATAATTCTCTAATTTTGCTCCCCATAGATGTCGACAAAAAATTTTCGGACAATGTAATTTTTTGCCGACGCATTATTAATGTCTGCACTGGCCTCCGGCCAGTGTGGGTTTATTCAAACTTATCGATCGGTATGAGATTATTTGGCTATATGTCCTTTGGCCAGAGCGTGGCGAAAGCATTGTTGATTTCCTTAGTACCTTTTGCGGCATCCGCGCAGCGGCCGCCGACGAAGAAAAAGCATTTTATAAAGGAGGTTTATGCGTCCTGGGGTTACAATGGAGAATTCTATACGAACAGCACGATCCATATCTCGCAATCGGCGCTCGGCAATGACTACAATTTTGTCCATGTCAAGGCCCACGATCACCCCGGTTGGAACGAGGGGTTGTTCAGCAAAGCGCTGTCGATCCCTCAGTATAATTACCGGCTGGGTTTCCTGCTGAACGAGGAGAAGGGATGGGGATTCGAAATCAATTTCGATCATACGAAGTATATTTTCGCGGATCAGAATGTGGCCATCAAGGGCAAGCTTAACAACCAGCGTGTCGATACGACGGTCGCCTTTAATCAGGCAAATGGCTTTTATTATTATCTGAACAACGGCGCCAATTTTCTGCTCTTCAATATCACCAAGAAATGGCATCTGCTGAAAACGCGGGATGAAAAGGTCAAGTTGGATTTCCTCGGAAAATTTGGGGTTGGTCCGGTCGTTCCGCATACGCAAAACGAATTGTTTGGGAAGGCGAATGATCAGGGTTTTCAGTTCGGCGGCTGGAATACGGGAGCGGAGGGGTCGCTTCGGGCAACGTTCTTCCGCTATATCTACCTGGAGTTTTCCGACAAGGTCGATTACGCACGTTATCACAACCTGAACATCTATATGGGCGCCGCGCACCAGGCGTTTGGGACGGAGGAGATGATTCTTAGTCTTGGTGTTGTTCTTCCTACGACTTCACGGCATTGACGGCTACGGCTGCGGCAGGCCTGCGCTCAAAGAGCCACCATTTCCTGCGGGGCGGCCGGCGGCGATAATTCTTTTTTATAAACATGTCGATATGTTGTACCGCTTCGGCGATGCTGTCCGTCAGCAGGACGAGGGACAGGTCTTCGGGTGAGATCGTGCCTTTTTCCGCCATGTCCCGCATATAGGCAAACAAGGGTTGGTAGTATTCTTTTCCCAAGAGCACGAGTGGGAAGCGAACGAGTATTTTGGTCTGCACCAGGGTAAGGGTTTCGAAGAATTCGTCCATCGTGCCGAAGCCGCCGGGCATGATCACGAAGGCATAGGAATATTTCACCAGCATTACTTTCCGGACGAAGAAGTGTTCGAAGGTGATGGAGGTTTGTACATAGGGGTTTGGTTTCTGTTCAAACGGTAATCTGATATTACAGCCGACGGACATTCCTCCCTGTTCGAATGCGCCCCGGTTGGCCGCTTCCATTGTTCCAGGGCCGCCGCCGGTCATGGTGGTGAATCCCATGGCGGCGATCTGTCTTCCCATTTCCCGGGCGGATTGGTAATCCGGATGATCTTCCTTGAACCGGGCAGAACCAAAGACGGTGATGCAGGGGCCGACAAAATGGAGGGTACGAAATCCTTTGATGAATTCCAGGAATATCCGCCACGCGGAATATAATTCGTAGGTCCGGCTTTTGGGTCCTTCCAGGAATTGGGTGTCCTGGGTGGGGATGATTCTGTCTAGCTGATCCATTGTATATTGCGTTTTATTCCGCAACGAATATAAATGATTATGATTAGGTCCTCGCTTCGCATTGTCAGTTACAACGTCAACGGGATCCGTGCTGCGATCAACAAGGGTTTGGTTGAATGGTTGAAGACCGATCCCGCAGACATTGTTTGTATCCAGGAAACCAAGGCTCACAAGGAAAATGTGGCGCATCATCTTTTCACAGAGATTGGGTATCATGACTATTGGTTCTCCGCGAAGAAGAAGGGGTATAGCGGGGTTGCGGTGTTTACACGGTTCAAGCCGGATCGGGTTGAATATGGGACGGGGCATGCGGTCAGTGATGATGAGGGTCGGGTGATACAGCTGGATTTCGGGGATATCCGGGTCATCAATGCCTATTTTCCGTCGGGCACTTCGGGTGAAGAGCGTCAGAGCTATAAATATCGGTGGCTTGATGAATTTTTTGAGTATCTTGAAGAGTTAAAGAAGAAGATTCCCCGGCTGGTCGTGTGTGGGGACTATAATATTGCGCATCATGCGATCGATATCCATGATCCGAAGGGCAACAAGAACAATTCCGGGTTTCTTCCGGAGGAGCGGGCCTGGATGGATAAGTTCATGAGCAACGGATGGGTGGATGGCTTCCGGCAGTTGAATTCCGATCCTCACCGTTATACGTGGTGGAGTCAGCGTTTCCCTTCTGTGCGGCTGGAGAATAAAGGTTGGCGGATCGACTATATCAGTGTCACTGATCCGCTGAAAGGCAGTTTGGTCAAGGCGGAGATCTATCCGGATGTCAAGCAGAGCGACCATTGCCCTGTCTACCTGGAGCTCGAGGTAGGGGGATAAAATAAACAGGCTGCCTATGGAATTTGTCGTTTTCTTACTTCTTATTATTGTCATTCTGTTGGTTTTGTTCCTGAGATTTGCGCTCCTGGACAAGATGGAACGGATTGAGCATGAGATTGCGCGGCTTAGGGAGGAGTTGAAAGGGAGGTCGGAGGTGGTCGTGACTCCGCCGGAGGTGGGAAAGCCACCGGTTGCAGTGCCGCTGGTTGTGGCGCCGGCGCCGCAGGCGCCAAAACCTCCTACGGATTGGGAAAAATTCATTGGCGAAAATTTGATCAGTAAGATCGGGATTGCGATCCTTGTGCTGGCGATCGGTTTCTTTGTCAAATATGCGATCGACAATGACTGGATTGGTCCGGTGGGACGGGTTGGCATTGGGTTGCTATGCGGTGGAGTGCTGATCGGGCTGGCACACTGGCTGCGGCGGCAGTACAAGGCATTCAGCTCGGTGCTGATCGGAGGTGGGTTGGCCGTGCTTTATTTTACGATCGCGCTCGCCTATCACCAATTTCATCTTTTCGGGCAGACGACGGCGTTTATCGTAATGCTGGTCATCACGGCGTTTGCCGTCGTGCTGTCCATGCTTTATGACCGGGAGGAGCTGGCTATTATTGCGCTGGCGGGTGGTTTCGTAACTCCTTTCCTGGTGAGCAATGGCAGCGGTGATTACCAGGTGCTGTTCGCCTATTTGCTGATCCTCAATGCGGGTTTGCTTGTCATCGCGTATAACAAGGCCTGGCGGATCCTGAATGCGATGGCGTTCGGGTTTACCGTTATCCTTTTTGCGTCGTGGCTGATCGAGCTTCCGGATAATACCGCGTTATCGGTCTATCGGGGCGGAGCGTGGTTTGCGACGGCTTTCTACGTGCTTTATTTTGTGGTCAATATCGCGCATACGATCCGGCGAAACAAAAAGTTTATCGCGTTCGACTTCCTGATCCTGCTGTCGAATACATGTTTTTATTTCGGCGTGACGTTGTTTTTCTTTTCGAAGCTCGGGTTGGAGAGTTACAAAGGATTGTTCTGCGCTGTCATGGGCATTATTCATATCGCTATTTCCTGGCTGCTGTTCCGAAAGCAAAGCGTGGACAAGAATATCCTTTATCTGCTGATCGGGATAACCTTGTCGTTTGTGTCGCTGACGGCGCCTTTGCAACTGCACGGTCACTATATTACTTTGTTCTGGGCGTCGGAGTCGGTGTTGTTGTATTGGCTGTTCCTGCGGTCGAAGCTGAAGCTGATCGGTTTTGCGGCGCGGCTGGTTTGGGGGGCGATGCTGGTGAGTTTGTTGTGGGACTGGATGGCGATCTATATTTTTGGGGGGCCGGGATTGGGGGTCGTTTTCAATAAGGCGTATATGACGGGGGTTTATTGTGCGGCTTGTTGTTATGCGTTGTTCCGGCTGCAGCGCGGGTCGGTGATGGCGCTGGTGAGTTATTTTGCAGGAGGAGTACTGTTGTATCTGTCGGGGATGCTGGAGATCGGCTATCAGTTTAGCGGCCGGTTTCCGCAGCTGGATGTGGTGGTCTTTTATCTGCTGCTTTATTCGTGGGTCTTTATTTCACTTTTTACGGCGTTTGGCGGGAAGGTCGGCGGGGTAGATCTGAAGGCGGTAAATATCATTTTGCTTTTTCTGGGGCTCGTAGTGTATCTCTTCTCGTTGCCGCAGGTGAGCAGTCTGCAGGAGGACATGCTGGAGCGGAGGTTGTATCAGGGACATTTTGCGGCGCATTGGATCGGGGCGGCGGTCGTTATCTTCATCCTTTACCGGCTGACGGCATTATACCGGTCGGGGAAATGGGTGGTGGAGGCAGCGTTTTTTACCTGGGGGGTGGTGATCATCGCGGTGATCCTGCTGAGCGCCGAAGGGCAGCTGTTGGTGAATGCGTTGTTCTATTCGCGACAGTTTCCGCTCGATAAACTGCGGGAGGTATACGACAAGACCGGACTGCCGATCCTTTGGGGGTTGTGTTCTTTTGTTTGTATGTGGGTAGGGATGCGGCATAAGTACAGGCCGCTGCGGATTTTTTCGCTGGTGCTTTTCACGATCACGCTGCTGAAGCTTTTCCTTTTCGATATTCGAGATATTCCGACTGCGGGGAAGATCGCGGCGTTCTTTTGTTTGGGGGTACTTTTGCTGGTTGTGTCGTTCATGTACGCGCGGCTGAAAAAAATTATTATCGACAGTGAAGCGAAAACTGGTGAATAGGGGATGGTTGGCGGGCGGGCTGCTTTTGATCAGCGGTGTCTGTTGTGCACAATACCGGCCGACGGCATCGGCTGTGGTGGACAGTGTTCGCGGGAACGGTTTCTACAGGATCTTGCTGCCGCCTGCGTTTGTAGCGCGATGCCGGACCGATCTCTCCGATCTGCGGATTTACGACGAGCAAGGCACTGAGACGCCTTATGTGTTGAAGACCGGGGATCGGGATACGTTGAATGCGGGATTTCAGTCGATCCCCGATCCGGAGATCCGGCGGCAGGACAGCAGTAACCGGCATACGTATTACCGGCTTCGATATGATGATGCGTATCGGATCGACCGGTTGTCGTTTGTGATCGCGAATCCGGTCTTGTTTAAACGGGAGGCCTTTATTTCGTCGCCGGATTTTGATGCCGGTATCGTAGAAGCGATCAGCATTGATCCAACGGATACGGTATTTCGGGGGCCGCCGATGAAGGCAACGGAGCTGCTGATCGACATTAACAATAAAGACAATCCTCCGCTGGTCATCAGCCGCGTGGCGACGGCTCAGTCAGGGATTTATCTGGTGGTCTTATTGCGGGGAGACAGGCGATACAGGCTGGTTGCAGGTGATCCCTCCGTACGGGCGCCGGATTATGATCTTCATTTTTTTACGGATAGCTTGACATCCGCGCCGCCCGTTCTCCCGTTGGGAGTGGTTCATCGCGAGAACCGGGGAACTGTGGCGACGGGTACGGGCGCAAGGGGACCGGGGGCCAACCGATCGGGGTTGCTGTTGTGGGGAGTGGTAGCGCTTGTTCTGTTGCTGCTGATCTATGTCAGTGTGAAGCTGGCCCGGGCTGTTGACCAAAAAGGGAAAGAATGATCGTCTATAATATCACTTGCAAAGTCCGATGGAACATCCTGGAAGGCTGGTTAATCTGGGAGCTGGAGGAGCATATCCCGGCTACTTTAGCCACGGGGCTCTTCGATGATCACCGGTTATACCGGCTATTGGAGCAGGATGAGGAAGAAGGCCCCACATTCGTTATCCAGTTCCTCACCAGTTCCCGGGAGCGGTATTACCGATACAGTTCAGAATTTGAACCCGGGCTGAAGCAGGTGGGATGGGAGAAATGGGGTGATGGGTTCATAGCTTTTCGAACCTTGATGGAGTCAGTGTAGATCGGCATTCCCGCGTGTGCACTATTTGTGGATAAGAATAGCCTCTTTCCAAAGCCTTAACTGGCAAGGATTTCAGCCAACGCCGACGGAAACCCTTTACTGTACTACGTTTCATCGAATCGACCCAAACGGGCGATCTGAAATTTACCAAGGCTTTTTTCGGCTAATCCTTGTCCGGAGCGGTTTAGAGCGGTCTCGATGGTTGTCTCGAAAAAGTTAAAAAAATTTTGTCGGAATCAAAAAGCGGGTATATTTGTCGAGCTAATTAAACAAAAAATTGCACTATGAACAAAGCTGAATTAATCGCAAAAGTTGCCGATGATGCTGGCATTACGAAGACTCAGGCTAACGCCTCTCTTGATTCTTTTGTTGAAGCAGTCACCAAAACGCTAAAGGGCGGTGGAAAGGTAACCCTGGTTGGTTTCGGTACATTTTCCGTTTCCAAGAGGGCTGCCCGTAACGGCCGCAATCCTCAGACAGGGGCTGTTATCAAGATCAAGGCCAAGAAAGTAGCTAAGTTCAAAGCAGGTAAAGAACTGTCTGCAAAATTATAGGTCTGTCCTGACGGACGAGCTGGCACAGCGAAGCTCCGTTACCGGGCATGCAAATGCAGGTATCGGGGCTTTTTGTAACTTTGGGTGATCGTAAAAAAACATTATCATGGGAAGAGGAGATAAAAAAACCAAAAAAGGAAAGATATTTAAGGGCTCATTTGGCAAGAGCCGTCCTGCAAAGCCTGCCAAGAAATCGAGTGCGAAGGCTCCTCCGGCCGCCGAAGGCGGCGCTGCTCCCAAGGGGAAGTAGTTTAGGGCGCCAGTCGTTCGATGGTCCATTGGCTGTCGTCCCGGAGGGTATACAGGATGCGGTCATGCAAACGACTGGGCCTTCCTTGCCAGAATTCCATCCGGGTTGGTTTTGCCACGTAGCCGCCCCAATATGGGGGCCGGTGCCGGGTGTCTTCTTTAAGTTCGATGCTCAGCTTTTCTTCTTCCGCTTCCAACCATTCACGGCTTTCGATTACCTGGCTTTGGGGAGAAGCCCAGGCGCCGATGCGGCTGCCTTCGGGGCGGCTGTTAAAATAGTCGTCGCTGACCTTTGAAGAGGCTAGTGTTACGAGGCCGCTGACGCGTACCTGACGCTCGAGTGCGGCCCAGAAGAAAACCAGGCAGGCTCTTGGGTTTTCCAACAATTGCTGGCCCTTAACGCTGCTATAATTGGTAAAAAAGGTAAACCCGTTATCATCGAATCCTTTTAGCAAGACTATCCTGGCGTCCGGCATGCCGTCGGCGGAGGCGGTGGCCAGGGTCATGGCGTTGACCTCTTCGAGGTTGGAGTGGATGGCTTCCTGCCACCATTTATCGAACTGTTTGAATGGATCGGGATGAACATCGTTCTCCGATAAGGTCCGGAGCTTGTATTCCCTTCGGATATCGGCTATGTTGTTTGACATGGGAAGCTAATTAAAGAACATCACGCAGGCCGGATTGGGTGATCTTGTTCAGGAGAGATTCCATATCACTGACACGGCGAAGCTGGCTTTCAATCTTCTTATTGTGTTCCGAGATCTCCTGGAGGTCATGGTTTAACTCTTCGAGGAAGGCGGATCTTTTCTGGTATTGCTGACGCTGGAAATTAGCTTCTTTCAGTTTTTCTTCGGTGTCTGAAACGATCCGGTTGAGGCGTTGGTTTTCCTCGCGGAGGGAGAGGTATTTCAACTTCATCTCATCGTGTTCCTTTCCGAGCTTGAAATAAGCGTCTTTCAGCTCTTCGTAGTCCGTGCCGCGGTTATGGGGTTGGGTGAGGTAATTCTGGAGCTTCAGCAGCTTATCCTGCAGGGTACCATATTCTTCATAGACCTTGTCCAGGCGGACGCCCATTTCCTCCGCCAATTTTTGTTGGTGGCGAAGATGGCTGATCTCGGCCTCTTTTTCGAGCAGTTGCTGGCCTACGCTTCGAACCTGTTCGTGCAGTTCTTCGTTGTGGTGCAGCAGGTCATGGGTCTTTTGCTCCGACTCTTCCACGAGTCGGGTCTGTTCGAGAAGTCGGGTGATGCTGTGATTGTGTTCAGCCAGCTTCTCCTGGGCGAGACGAAGTTGGATGATATAGTTATTGGTAAGATCGGGTTGGCCGCCATCGGTCGTCGGGGGTTTGAGTTGGGCTTCCGCGTCGCTGAGGCGGGTATGGACGATCTCCAGCTCTTCACGCAGCTCGTCGGTCTCGATGCGGTTCTCTTCGATTTCCATCGACATGACCCGTTCGGTCTCCTGGGACTGGGTGAGGCGCTCGCGCAGTTGTTGCTGGGCGCGTTCCTGCATGTCCATGTCGTTGTAGTACTTCAGTTTCCAGTTGTCGTTTTCGCTGATGCCGGTGTCCTGGGCGGGTCGGTTGAGTTCGAGGTCTTTTTTTGAATTCCAGAAGAAATGAATCGTGAATCCAAGGATCAGGGCGCCAAGCTCGCAGATAATAATTTCAGGCAGACGGACGGTCAGCTGAAATCCCAGTATTATCAGTACCACATTATTTAAGCTGTTCATAATGGTTCGGAGCAAAATAGGTTACCAAACTAAAATACTTTATTAAATGCTATTCTTACTACTTAGGGAATGCATCGATAAACAACAAAGGATTTTCAAGGGAATATTGATGGAGGGAAGGTTAGGATACCAATTCCTGGTTAGGCTGGCATGTCACGATTGCACAAATTACTATACGGATCGCATAATTGCAAATCCAATCAACGTGCAACCCCGATAAAATTTCATAAAGATTTTATAATCAATCCTTTACCAAAGTACCTACTTTTTCGCCCCGCACGACCCGCAGGAGATTACCTGGTTTGTTCATGTCAAATACGATGATGGGGAGCTGGTTTTCCATGCAAAGGGTGAATGCGGTCATGTCCATGACGCGCAGGTTTTTGGAAATACACTCCTGGAAGGTAATAGTTTCGAATTTTTGGGCGTCGGGCACCTTCTCGGGGTCTGCGGTATAAATGCCGTCGACCCGGGTGCCTTTCAGGATAACTTCGGCGTTGATCTCAATAGCGCGAAGGGAGCCGGCGGTATCGGTTGTAAAGTAGGGATTTCCGGTTCCGGCGCCGAAGATGACCACCCGGCCTTTTTCAACGTGGCGGATAGCGCGGCGGCGGATATAGGGTTCTGCGATCTGTTCCATTTTGATGGCGCTCTGGAGGCGGGTATAAACGCCGATCTTTTCCAGTCCGGCCTGCATGGCCATTCCGTTGATGACGGTGGCCAGCATCCCCATATAATCCCCATGTGCCCTTTCGATACCGGTCTCGGCCTCATTCGTTCCCCGGTAGATATTGCCGCCGCCGATAACGATGGCGACCTGGACCCCGAGCTCGGCGATACTTTTGATGTCTTTTGCGTATTGTGCGATCACTTGGTTGTCAAACCCAAAACTCTTGTCGCCCATGAGGGCTTCGCCGGACAGTTTGAGCAGGACGCGCTTATACTTTGGCACCATATTGACAAATGATTCTTATCTTATCCTAACTGAACTCTTTTGAACTGGGTCACTTTTGCCCCGGGGTCGACACTTTTGAGGTAGTCTCCGACGGTTTTGGAGTTGTCCTTTACAAAGGCCTGGGCCGTAAGGGTGTTCTCTTTGAAAAAGGCGTTGAGCTTTCCAACGGCGATCTTGTCGATCATTTCGTCGGATTTGCCGGCCATTTTCGGATCGTTCCTGATCTGTTCGGTAACGATCGCTTTTTCCCTGCTGACGACGTCGGCGGGAACGGAGTCGGGGTCAACGGCCACCGGGTTCATGGCTGCGATCTGCATGGCGATGTCTTTGCCGGCTTCCAGCACCGCAGGGGTGTTCTTTGACAGTCCGACGAGCACGCCCATGCGGTAAGCACCGTGGATATAGCCGGCTACGGCTTCCGCGTCGATCCTTTCGAAGCGGGCCAGCTGGACCTTTTCGCCGATGCGGGCTACCTGGTCGTTGATCTTATCGGCAACGGTAGGGCCGTCCAGAGTGGAGGTGAGCAATTCCTCGAGGGTCTTTACATTATTCTTCAACGCCACGTTCGCGATGCTTTGGGCAAAGGCGACGAAATCGGCGTTCTTGGCAACAAAGTCTGTTTCGCAGGCCAGGGTCAGGATAAAGCCAGTCTTGTGGTCGGATGTGGTCATGGCGATAACGACGCCCTCTTTCGCTTCGCGGTCGCTGCGGAGGTTTGCTACTTTCTGGCCTTTCTTTCGCAGGTAGTCGATCGCTTTTTCGAAGTCGCCGTCGCTTTCCACCAATGCCTTGCGGCAATCCATCATTCCCGCGCCGGTTGTCTGGCGCAGTTTGTTGATTTCTGCTGCGGTGATAGTTGCGGTTGACATATACATATTTTTAATAAACGGTTACAATAAATCGATGGGCCTTCGGCCCATCTGACGACCGGGCCCGTTAGCGGGCGCCGGTTCGACGCGGTCCGGAGTTCGGGATGCGGCGTTTGGGTTGGCTGGCGCCTCTGACCTTTTCTCCACGGATGCGGGCCGCTTCATTCTCGGCTTCTGCCTGCAGGCGAGCCGCTTTCTTTTCGTTCTCGTCCGCGGTCGTATCCTCAACATCCTCTTCTTTTGCTGCTTGTCTTTCGGCCAGGCCTTCGGCGATGGCAGCGGTCACATAGTTGACGATGATGGCGATGGATTTGGTGGCATCATCGTTGGCGGGGATGGCGAAATCCACCTTATTGGGGTCGCAGTTGGTGTCGACCATGCCAAAGGTGGTTATCCCAAGGCGTTTGGCTTCTGCCAGCGCGATATGTTCGTGGCCGATATCGACGATGAACAGGGCAGCGGGGACCCGTCCCAGCTGGGCGATACCGCCGAGCACCTTCTCCTTCTTATCCTTTTCGCGGGAAAGGGTGAGGCGTTCTTTTTTGGTGATGCTGTCGAAGGTGCCGTCATTCAACATTTTTTCGATGCTCTGCATTTGTTTGACGCTCTTGCGGACGGTGTTGAAGTTGGTGAGCATTCCACCCAGCCAGCGTTCCGTCACAAAAGGCATACTGACCTTGGCGGCGCATTCGGTAACGATCTCCTTTGCCTGCTTCTTGGTGCCGACGAACATGACCTTTTTACCGCTTTTGGCGATCTGCTTCAATGCGGAGGCGGCTTCCTGCAGAGCCTCGGTCGTCTTGTTCAGATCGATGATATGGATACCTTTCTTCTCCGCGAAGATATACGGCAGCATTTTGGGGTTCCACTTCTTACGCAGGTGACCGAAATGTACACCGGCTTCGAGGAGTTGTTGTTGTAACGAAGTGTTATTTTCCATTTTCTATATTTGATAAGTTTATACGGCGGTTGCCGCAAGGGTTGTTAACGTTTGCTGAACTGAAAGCTCCTTCTGGCTTTTTTCCGACCGGGTTTCTTCCGTTCGACCGCCCTTGGGTCGCGGCGCAGCAGGCCGGCGGCTTTCAGGGCAGGGCGGAATTCTGCGTTGACTTCGAGGAGGGCGCGGGCGATACCCAGTTTGGCGGCTTCGGCCTGCCCCTTGATCCCACCGCCGGTGGCGTTGATCTTCACGTCGTATTTATCGGAGAGCTCGACCGTCTTCAACGGCAGTTCGACCTGGTTCTGCAGGTATACCAACGTGAAATATTGTTTATAGTCCTTATCGTTGATAATGATCTTACCGTCGCCTTTACTCAGGAAGACCCGGGTTACGGCTTCCTTACGACGACCAACTGCGTTCTTTTGCTTTTCCATTTATCTGTAAGATTAAAAGGTTAGAGTTTTAGGTTGCTGTGCGGTGTGCGGGTGTTTGTCGCCGGCGTAAACGAAGAGTTTCTTGTACATTTTACGGCCCAGGCGATTCTTAGGCAGCATCCCCCTGACGGCCCTTTCGATCACGGCGTCCGGGCGGCGGCGGAGGAGATTCTTGGCGATCTCTTCTTTCTTACCGCCGGGGTAACCGGAGAAATTGATGTAGATTTTGTCTTCCAATTTGTTACCGGTAAACACCACCTTGTCGGCGTTGATCACTACGATAAAATCGCCGCAATCGACGTGAGGGGTGTAGTAGGCTTTGTTCTTGCCGCGGAGAATGGCGGCAATTTTGGAACACATGCGACCTACGGTTTGATTAGTACCGTCCACGACGTACCAGTCGCGTTTAACGGTAGCCTCGTTCGCGTGTTTGGTGGTGAAATGCAGTTTGCTCATTTTCTTTTCTTTTTTACGTGAGGCCGTCGCTATCCCGATGGCCGTGAAAATTGTGATCCTTTTCGGTCGGATTGACCTTGGCCGAAAGGAGCGCGAAATTAGGCCTTTTATGAGGCATGTTCCAAAAAAAAGGGGAGTTATTTTTAGGGGAGGTTTGTAATTGGCTGATTTACAATAAAAATTTCGACTGAGTTTTAAAACGACAGATGGGATGGCACGGGTTTGAGGGAGGAAAGCTGGTTGATGCATGTTTTTGTCGCGGGTGTATTGTTTTGTCGCGGAGGCTTCACCTGCCGAATAATATGAGACGCCGGTGAAAGGGTTATCAATTCCTTTGCTAAATTGCCGTAAAACGAGTTGTATGTCCACTACCGTTCCTATTCTTGCGCTTGGGCGCAGTGCGTTTGGCGATCCGGCCAACAAAGGTAATTTGATGACCCGGGAAGAAGCTCATGAGCTGCTGGCGGAATGGGTGCCGAATGAGCGGTTGCGGCTGCATATGAAACAGGTGGGGGCGGTCATGAGGGCGTGGGCGATGGAGCGGGAGGGGGCCGATGAAAAAACCGCGCTTAAATGGGAACTGTCGGGGTTGCTGCATGATGCCGACTGGGAGAAACATCCTGAATCACATTGCCGGATCATCATCGAGCACCTGGAATCATTGAATATCGATCCGGAGGTCATTCATTGTATTGCGTCGCACGGGCCAAAACATTTTGGCGTGGAACCGGAGAATACCATGGACAGGATGATCTATGTGTTCGATGAGTTGTCCGGTTTTATTCATGCCGCTGCGCTGATCCGCCCGACGCGATATGAGGGAATGGATGTAAGGAGTGTGCTGAAGAAATTGAAGACCGCTTCGTTCGCAGCTCAGGTGAACCGGGATGATATCAACGATGCGCTCAGCCGGATCAATGTTTCCCTTGAGGAGATCATACAGTTTATCATTGATCACCAGAAGGACATCTAGTGGATCACCAGGAAGGGCAGGTGTGTCGTTCCGTTACTCGTGATCATCTCCAAAATATAAAATCCGTTAGGAATCCCCATTGGGTCCACAGGCAATTGGCTGGCGGGTATCGTATATTGGCCAGCGCTTCGGTCGCCGAGGTCAAGGGCTCCCATGCGTTTCCCGCTGATCGAATAGACGACAAGGGTGACGGAGGCATCGGTGGGCAGGTTGAAAGCGACAGTAGCGGCGCTGCTTATGATGGGATTGGGATAAATCTTCAGGCTTAGGTTCGGAGTTGGTGGCGGCGGCGTGGTGGTCGTATCGGTACTGGTGTCGGTAGCAGCGTTTAGGTTTTTGTTAAGATACACGTGATATTCTCCCGGCGCGAGGTTGACGGACTGGGCGCCGCCCGTAGCCGTTATACTGTCGGTGGAAAGATAATCATACCAGGTTCCGGCGCTGGCGAACGTCACGGAGACAGGGGACGAAACGACATCGAAATTACCGACAACCATGGCGTTCAAGCTGTCGCCCTGGACCTGCAGATATTTGGTGTTGCCGGTGAGGGAATAGGTGGTCTGACCCGTGACCAGGCCGGGATAATTGCTAAGTAGTGACAGCAGGGCGGCATTAATGTCGTGCAGCTTTTTACGTGCGGAATCCTGGAGGTAATCCCAGCGGATGGGTTTAGGGGTCAGGCGGCAACTGCCGGACGGATCTACGGTCCCGTTAGTGCACCAGTTGACGGAATAGTCAAAGCCGAGTTCGGCAAATTCATTTAGCATTTTGGGCCCCGGTGCGAGTGCCCAAAACGCAGTCGACATCGCGTTTCGTGCCAGGCCGGTGGTCGTATCCTTTATATTGTAGCTGCCGCTGCTATTACCATATTGCTCGTTGTTATACATGAGCCGCTCGTCATCGTGGCTCTGTTGGTAGACGACGAGGCCGGGATTGTTCCAGCCCCCGAGGGAGCTATAGATGCTTCCGGTCAGGTCCCAGGTGGCACCACCTGGCGAAACGGTGCTGTAGCCCATCGTCGCCTGGTTGTAGTTCCCGCTGAGGTCTTCTCCCCAAAGCATCATCCCGTAATTGGCTTCCACCTGTTGTTCGCTGTTGTCGGCAAACATTTCGAGGATGCAATAGCTGCCGGGAGAAGCGGCCTGCATCTGATTGTAGATCGTTTCCCAGGTTGCGACCCGGCCCGCATCATAGTTGCCCCACGTGCCGACGTTGCAGTTATTTCCGTGCGCGTCACAGGTATTGGTCTGGGTAAACCCTTTGGCGAGGTCCCAGCGGAAACCGTCGAGATGATAATTGGTCAGCCAGTAGTTGACGACCCGGTGGGTGAAGTCGATCGTCTCGGGGCTTTCGTGGTTAAACTGGTAGCCTACGTTGTCGGCATGTGTGGGGTACTGATTGAACCACGGGCTGTTAGCGGCCGGAATTCCAAGGGTATTGTTCCAATACATCTGTACCATCGGCGAGCTGCCGAAAGAATGGTTCATCACGAGGTCCATGATCACGGCCATGCCCATGCCGTGCGCAGCATCAATGAATTGTTTGATCGCCAGGGCCGGGCCATAGACCTTATCGGGCGCAAAATAGAAGTTCGGGTTATATCCCCAGCTGCTGGCGCCTTCGAAATTGCAAAAGGGCTCGATCTCCACAGCATTTATACCGAGGTTCTTGAGATAGTTCAGGGTATCGGCAAGCGTCTGCCAGTTACCCGCTGCGATAAAATCGGCAATCCATAGCTCATAGATCCGCAGGTTGGCTTTTGCAGGCCGCTGGAAATTGGTCACCTGCCAGGTGTAGGGCGTCTGCCCGGTCTCAATGATACTGGCGAGCGTACCGGCAGCCCCAGAAGGAAAAGATTTCAGATTGGGATAAGTAGAAGCCGGAATCCCGGGGTCAACGCTATTGTCCAATACTTTCTCCGTGTTGTAATCCGCCAGCTGAAGGGAATCATCGATCAGGTACTGGTAGGCATATTCCGTTCCGGACGTGAGTCCATCGATTTGTATCCAGAAGAAATTACTGTCCGGCGTCTCGTTCATCTGGTAGGCCGATTGCTGCGTCCAGTTGTTAAAATCGCCGACCACGACGATCTTGTGTTTCATCGGAGCATTCAGGACCAGCAGGACGGACGTATCACCGGGCAGATAGTTGATCCCTTCCTGGGCTCCTGCCGGTATAGGTGCAATGATCGTGGCCCCGCCGACAAAGAAATTGAACGTGTCGGCGATGCTGGCTGCGCCGGCGGTGGCCGTGGCGATGATCTGTTGATTCCCCGGCGCGGTAATGGGTACAGAAAATTGCAGCGAATCTGTCGCGGCGGCGCTCGCTACCAAAACGCCGTTCACGTAGAGGCTAATGGAAGCCGCCGTGTTCGTGATAAACTTCACCGGCAGCGTATTGCCGACGGTGTCGTTGATAGGCTGCGGAATAGGGGTATAGGTTGGTTGAAAAGGGGGCGCGGCGAAAAATCCGGCAAGCGAAGTGCCGTATACCGGGACGAACATATCGCTCCCATCGGCATTACGTTGGGCGATGGCGCCGCTATTGCCCCAAAACAGAATCGCCACCTTGTAGATGACTTCCCCGGCTGGAACGCCAAAGTAAGAACGGATATTCGAGATGGCGAACGAATATTGATTATTCCCAAGGTATGTCGCTGCGACGGCTGCATTTGGCGTGCCCCATACACAGGCAGCGGGAACGTGAAGCCAGTCGGAGGGGCTGGTGCTGGAGCTGGTGATCAGCCCCATATAGGCGTATACGCCGATACCGCCGGCGCTCAAGAGACCCTGGTTGCCCAGGTTACAATTCACGGTAATCGTAACGTTGCCGGTATCCTGAGGAAAGGCCGGATTGGAAGCAAGCTCCTGGCCTCTTGCCGCAAGCAGGAAGACCAGGAGCCCGGTAAGGGTATATAGCTTTTTCATCCTACTGTGTCAGCGTATACGTAGTATTCAGGAAATCGACTGTCAATGTATAGGTTCCCGCGTTCGTCGGTCCGTTAAAATTATTATTGAAGTTGGCACTATTGGCGCCATTCGGGTTATAGCCGAAGATCCCTGCATTAGCTGCACTATTGCTACTGCCGACTGCGTACTTGTTCAAATAGTTATTGCCCGAGCCGTTGGTAGGCAGCAGTAGGTATTGGCCGGCCGCGACAAACGGAAGCGAGATCGTAAACTGAGATGAACTGATCTGCGTCATGACCTGGGAGGGTTCGGGGACGGGACTGGTCCAGCTTCCGGGGGTTGCGGAGCCTACAATGAACAGGCTATCGGGTACCGACTCGACCGAGTCGGTGGGGCCCGTCAAAGCCGCGATGGTGAAGCTGCCGGTCTGAAAATTCAACCAGATCGTGTACCAGCCGCTAGCGGACGGGCCGGTGAAATTGTTGTTGTCGTTATATGCGAATGTTCCGCCGGTGCCCGTCTCGGAATTATCGTTGGTAGCCAGCTTGTTGTTATAGCTGCCGGTGTTCTGCGGCAGGATCAGGAATTGCTGGCCGCCGTTGAGTTCAAAGACGCCTGCGTAATCTACCGAATCCACCTGTTCGAAAAGCTGTGTAGGTACGGGCACCGGAGCGTTCCAACCACCCTGAGAAGCGGCTCCGACCAGATACAGCGGACCGGTAGGAGGCACCACTTTGGGCGGAATAACATAGGGTGTATAGCTGATCGTGACGGTATTGGAAACGAGCTGCTCGTTGTTATTGGCGTACGAAGCGATCACCCGGACGTCCATATTGTAAGCGACCTTATAAGAAAATCCAAAATCCAGCGCGATCGTGTTAATCTGTTTGGCCGTCAGGGAATCGGTCAGCGCGCCGGAAACCGCGATGGTGACTGCTTTGGAGAAGTTGCGTCCAGAGGAGTCGATTTGGATGCTGTATAGCTCCGTGGCCGAGTCCGTGGCGTAATGCGGGTTGGTCCAGCTGATGGCCAGCACGTCTTCTGAAGAATCGGCGGGGGTAGGCGCGAGGGTCGTTGTAGAAAGCGTCATCGTCGGCGTCGATCCGTTGCCAAAGAATTGATTGGTCGTTTTTTTAGTACAGGCCAGGAAGCCAACCAGGGCCATGCCGGTAACAATAAAAAGTCTGTCGATTATTATATTTTTCATACGCTGCAATTATTGAGTGACCGTAAAGACGCCTGTCTGGAAATTCACGACAATGGTATAGGTGCCGCTTGCGGCAGGGGCGATGCAATTATTGCCGTTGAATACGAATGGCCCGCCATTGGGATAAGTGTCCTGAGCGGCCACGCTCCATTGGTAGGTCCAGGTCCCGTTATTGTTCGCAATTAATTTATACTCACCGCCGCCGACGAGGGAAGTGGTGATTGTGTATAGCAGCGGGGTTACCTCGGTGAAGGTCGCCGAAGGAACCACGGAAGCCGGCATCGGGTTAGCCCAGTTATCCGCTGCTATCGCGGCACCCACAATATAAAGCGAATCATTCGGCGGCGGAGCAACGGCAGGGGGGATCGCATACGGAGTGATCGTGTAGGTAAGGGTATTCGAATACAGAGGTATACTTGCTGAATTTAAAAAACTCACAACGCGCATGGCAATATTGTGTGGAACCCCGGTTTGCAGCGTCAAAAATCCAAATAACTGGGTGTTTAGATTCCCAACGGTAAAGCTTGTGCTTAAGTCAGACGCAATCGTAATTTGGACCAGCTTTGGATTGGTGAAATTGGAACCCACCGTATCTATTTCCAGAGTATAATTCACATCCAATGAGCTGATCCCGTTGCTAAAGGTATAATTGGGATTTGTCCAGGAAAAGGTAATGGCCTGGTTGGCCGAATCCGCAGGTGTCAGAACCAATGTCGAATTATTCGGGACACTTGCCGTTAATACGGGCGCGGTACCGCTGCCCGAATACGTGATCTCAGATAGATTTTTTTTGCATGCCGCAAGAAAAACCAGGGCGAGAGCCGGCAAGAGTATTTTATTTATATATTTCATATTGAGAAAGTTTAAACGATAGATTAATACCCCGGGTTTTGAATCAGATTGTGGTTTGCAGATATATCAAAAGCGGGAATAGGGAATAGATTCAGGTCATCGCTGACCGCCGTACCATTTTGCACGCCGCCCTTCCATGCCCATATATAGGCGTTGGTTGTGAATTGACCGTACCGAATAAGATCGGTGCGCCTGAACCCTTCCCACATCAGCTCGCGGCCTCTTTCATCCAAAATATCCTGCAAGGCGATGCTGGCGACATTCCCATTATTGCTGGGGTTCTTGGTATACGCCCTTGAACGCAAGGCGTTGAAATACTGCAAGGCCACGGTCTGGCTGCCCGAGGCGGCGCCGCGTAATGTCGCTTCGGCATAGATCAGGTAAATCTCCGCCAGCCGGAACAGCGGCATATCGATACTTGAGAAAGTGGTGGTCGGATCGGTATCGGGGTCTTCGGCGCCGGACCGGGTGCGATTCCTGAACTTATAGGAAGACCAGCCATTCGTGGGCGCACCCAGCAACTGGGTCAAATCCAGCGTCTGACCCTGTGTCCAAAATTGACCTCGCGTATCGTTTGCCGTATCGGAAAGTCCGACAAATTGCTGTGTAATGCGAATACATTGCCAGGAACCGGTTTGCGCGCCGCCGGAAACGGATTGGGGAACGCCCGCGGGACCATTGACCAGGACGGTTGTCCCACCGTATGTCTGAGTATGCGTACCGTCATAAGGGATTACGAAGATGAACTCGTCCGTATTCAGGTTATTGTCCGCCAGAAACAACTGCGTATAATCGGGATGAAGCGTATAGCCAACATTGATCACTTTATTGCAATAAGCGATGGCGCTATCATACTGCGGCGTACCGGTATATATAGCCGCGTTTAAGAAAACCCGCGCCAACAACGCCCATGCCGCGGCCTGATCCGGGCGTCCGTATACATTTTTTGTTGGAGCCACCATGAGGGTACTGGTCGACTCGAGTTCGGATACCACGTATGTGAAGAGGTCGGCGCGCTGGATCTGCTTGGGAAGGGTCGAGCCGATGACCGTATTCTCATCGACAAAAGGCGGGCTTCCGTACAGATCCATCAACACCCAATACTGGTAAGCCCTGATAAATCTCGCTTCAGCCCTGTATTCCCTTATTGTATCCGCGCTTGCCCCGGAAATTCCCCGGCTGGCTAAATTGGCGTCGGAAGATTGGCTGATAAAATCATTGCACAAGGTAATTTGGAAAAAAGAACGGTAATACAATCCCCCCACCACTTCATTATTCGCATCCCACTGCATTTCATGGATCAATAGCGGGTCCGTAGTGCTGTGATAATTCCAGCCCGCCTCGTCGGTGGTGAGGCACTGCAAATACCAATAATCACGAAAGAAATCCGAATTACCTTCATCCGCGATAATTTGCGAGGGAAGATCCGGCTGGCCTGAGCCTCCTTCGTTACCGGTAAGCGCCCATGCGCTGTATACTTTGGCGATTGCCTGTTCATATCCCTGGGGGGTGCTGTACAACTGTACCGGTGTCAGGTTATTGGTAGGCACCAGATCCAGCTTCTTCAGACATCCGCCGAAAACTACCGCTAAAAACAAAGCAGCGATAAGTATTCTATATTTTTTCATATGCTTTTTGTTATCGTAATAAACCGTGGTTTAGAAATGCAGATTCAATCCCAAAGAATAAATACGCGGTCTGGGGTAAGTATTCCCGTCGATACCGCTGCTTATCTCGGGATCGATTCCGGGATATTTGGTGATCACAAACACATTTTGAACAATAATACTGCCACGTAAAGTGGATTTACCGTTGAATACCTTGCCGAAATTGTATCCAATATTAAAATTGTCCATTTTCAGGAAGGAGCCATTGTACAAATAATAATCGCTCAGGAATTGTGTGGTCGTATTCCCCAGGAAATGCGTCTTCAAATAATCCGTCGATACATTGCTGATCACCGAACCGCCCAGCACATTGGACAGACTTCCATCCGTGGCCAGGAATTGATCATATACATAATTGCCGAAACTGGCACGGACCACAAAACCGGCGCTCCATTTCCTATAGGACAAATTGGTGCTGAAACCAAGGAACACGTCGGGATCGGAAGATTTGCTCTTGACTGCGTCATCGCTATTGATGATCCCGTCCCGGTTCACATCATTGAATAATCCTTCGATGGGAAGGCCGGTTTTCTGATTATAGACCTGCTGGAACAGATCAAAGGTATTCTTGGCATAACCGACGGCCTGAATTTGCGCAAATCCCTGAGCTCCCGTTCCTTGTATCTGGGCCCATGGAATGCCTGCAAAGGTCGGATCATCAGGGTCCACGGTCAGGTTGGTGATTTTACTTTTGTTATAGGCAATATTAAAGTTGACCTGCCAATTCAGATCCCTACTTTCGATGGGCTGGGCAGTGATGTTGAATTCAACGCCCTTATTCTCCAAATTGCCCACATTTTCGAGAACGTAAGCGGAAAAGTTTGTGCCGGCGGGCTGAGGAAGGCTTTCCAGCAGGTGCGACGTCTTCTTAAGATAAAGATCAACGCTACCCGTAATCCGATTGTTTAAGAATCCATAGTCCACACCGAGATTTGTGGTTGCGGTCTGTTCCCAGGTGAGTCCCCCATCATAACCGCCGGGACGATAGCCCTGCACATACTGATTGCCGAATTGATAGGCCGCGTTCTGCGCCGCCAAAGAATAAGTGGTCAAATAACCATAGTCGGTAATACCGTCCTGCTGACCGGTGACGCCATAACCTACACGAAGATCGAGGTCGGAGAGGATTTGGCTATTCTTCAAAAAACTCTCCTGGTTGATCTTCCATTTAAAGGCGCCGGATGGAAAGAGGCCCCATTTATTGCCTTTCCCGATCGTGCTGAGGGTTACACCTTCGCCATAGGGCCCAAAACGTGAAGAGCCGTCCTCGCGGATCGAACCTGTCAGATAAAACCGGTTGTCATAGGAATAAGCAGCCCTTGCGAGAAAGGAGATAATGACGTTTTCAGGCTTGTCAAAAGGAGCCGTGGAATCACCGGCGGATATTTGATGGCGTGTAGCGCTATAATTCCCGTACTCGTAGTTGGTTGTCTGAAAATCATTGTAAGAATATCCCGCGATGGCGTCCAGCCTGCTCTTAATGGCTTTGAATTCCTTCACATAATTCAAATAATATTCCAGTACGGTATTATTCGTTGTTTGCTTGTACACGTTGTTTGAACCACCAAGAGTTCCAGGGTTGGCTACATTATAATTGGAGGCCGCGCTATCCGGAATAAAGGTCGTTCCTTTTCCCAGGGCGACATCGTAGCCGGCGTTTACCTTGACGTGTAATTCCGGCAGAAAGGGGAAGTTGTAATCCAACTGGATGTTACCGATACTTCTTTCCGGACTGGATTTATTAATGTTCTCATATAGCTCTCCGAGCGGGTTATAGGGAATATTCGAAAGCAGGTTACCGTTGGCATCCACCCATTCAAAATAACCGCCAAATCGAGCACTTTTCGTCTTCGAATAAACAGGTTGTGTGGGATCGAACCCTATGGCATCCCCTATAGCCCCCTGATTCGCAAAACGGGTATTTTCAAGACTTCCTTTTATATTGACATCCACTTTTAAGTGATTATCCAATAAAACTGGATTGAGTGAGATGGTCACGCTGGTCTTTTGGAGATTATCCGTTCTTAAGATGCCATCCTGGTTTTGATACCCCAGCGAAACCCGATAGGGCAAATCTTTGATCCCACCTGCCATGCTGAGTTCGTTTGTGGTTCCGAATGCCGTATGGAAAATTTGGTTCTGCCAATTCGTATTCGAATTTCCCAATAAAGCAATTTGCGCGGGAGTCCCGTTGGCATTCACCACGGATCGCATCTGATCGGCATTGAGAACGCTTACTTCTTTTGCGATCGTCGAGGCCGAATTGACGGTGTTGAAAGTCATTTCGAGACCTCCGTTCCTGCCCTTTTTTGTCGTGATGATGATGACCCCGTTGGAGGCCCTCGAACCATAAATGGCCGTCGCCGAGGCGTCTTTCAATACGGTAAAGGACTCGATATCATCCGAATTGATCATGCTCAACGGATTGGCGGTACCCGCTATGGTGGAGCCGCCACCGCTATAGCTGGGCGCCAAGGGTACGCCGTCGATGACGATCAGGGGATCGTTACTTGCATTAATAGACGTGCCGCCGCGGATGCGAATGGTGCTACCGGCGCCCGGCGCGCCGCTGTTCGAAATGACGGAAACCCCAGCAACCTTGCCGGCGATCATTTGATCCGGGGTCGTAATGGCACCCTTTTGAAAATCTTTTTCCGATACCACCGCAATGGATCCGGTCAAATCCCTTTTCCTGGCGGTGCCATAACCGATGACAACCACTTCATTCAAGCTGGAATTGTTGGCCGAAAGGATGATGAGACTGGAGCTGCCGATGGGGATCCGCCGGGCTGTATAACCAATGGCCGAAACGAGCAATGTCTTATCTCCGGGTGCTACACTCAGGTGGTAGACGCCGCTGGCGTCCGTAGTCGTGCCTCTGCTGGAGCCAGGAATCGCTACCGTTGCCCCGACCAGAGGGGCGCCGGTCGAATCGGCGATCTTGCCGGTAATCACCGTGTTTTGGCTAAACGCCGGTATTCCGAGCAGAACCAGTAAGCAGAGAAACCCTGCTCTCGCAAGCAATCGCTTTTTTCTCATATTGGCAATCAGTTTTAGTGTTCTAATGTGTAATTATTACACATTAGTCTGTGTAAACAATACACAATGTTAGGAACATTTTTGGTTTTCCGCAATAGTCACTGCAGAATTCATAAAAAAAAATTTGTTAACGAATGGACCGGGTAGCGGAAGGGCGGATGGCGGCGAGCGCCTGGACTTGTCAAATATACGGTTAAAGAATGCAATCGGTTGTCCACGGGGTCAAAAATCGATCCCGAACCATTTTTTCCGTTCCTTTTTCTGGTATTTCTCGTAGTTGAAGCGATAGAGTTTTCCCGGCCGGTGGGGGACGTCGGCTTCGAGCTCGCCGGTATCTTCGAGGAGGTCCATGGAAAAGAATTTCTTTCGGAAGTTACGCCGGTCGAGTTTGACGTCGAGGATGGCTTCGTAGAGGTTTTGGAGCTCCCGGAGGGAAAACTTCTTGGGCAGGAGGCTAAAGCCGAGGGGGTGTTCCTGAATCCTTTTTTGAAGCCATACGTAGCAGGCATCGAGGATCTTCCGGTGGTCGAAGGCCATTTCGGAGAGGGTGGTTACACGGTGCCAGTGCAGTTCGTTTGCCAGGATCTTCAGTTGATGGTGTTCGATATTGATCAGGGAGCAATAGGCGATGGTGACGACGCGGGCGGCGGGGTGGCGGCCGGTTTCGCCAAAGGCTTTTACCTGTTCGAGGTAGACATCATCCATGCCTGTACGTTCCCGGAGGACGCGATAGGCCGCCTCATCGAGGTCTTCGTGGTTGTTGACGAGGTCTCCCAGCAGGCTCCATTTGTTGTCGTATTGCTGGAAGTCGGATTTGATGAGCAGGACTTTCAATTCGTTGTCGTCGAAACCAAAAATGACGCAGTCCACGGATATCCCGATAATACTTTCGCTCTCCAGCTCTTTCAGGATGGTCTTGATATCTTTTTGCGCGTCGGAGCCGTCTTTGGGCAAAACGTTTTTGTTAGATAAAGTTTCGTTGCTCATGGAAAAACGGTAATCATGGAAGTACGAATTTAGTCAATTCGTATTCGATTCACTTAAAAAAATTGGACGTAGTCCAATTCGCAATTTCGGCCTTAAGGCCGAAATTGCCGACATTTATGGTATGGCGCCAAAAAATTAAATTTCCTACAATTTTTTGGCGCGATTCAACACAGCATTAATTAATTATTGACCCATGTACTCTTCCGAACAAACGCAGCGGCTGCAAAACCTCTCCGCGGACTTACTTTCCCGGGTTAAATCGAAGGGTCTTGGGAAAGACCGGCTGGAAGGGCTCAGGGATGTATTGCGTTTTCACGAATACCGGTATGCCATTCTCAACGACCCGCTGATCGCTGATTTCGAGTATGACCTATTATATAAGGAGGTGGAGCGATTGGAGCAGGAGTACCCGGAGCTGGTGAGTACGGATTCTCCGACCCAGCGGGTAGCCAGTCAGTTAACCAAGGATTTCCCGACGGTGGAGCATCTGGTGCCTATGTTGTCCCTGGAGAATTCCTATAATGAGGACGATCTGTTGGATTGGGACCGTAAGGCCCGTGAATTAACCGGCCTTGAGGTATTGGATTACTGCATTGAACCGAAATTCGACGGTGCCAGTATCTCACTGATCTATGAAAACGACAGGCTGTCGAGAGGGGTTACCCGGGGGGATGGCGTTGCGGGTGATGAGATCACGACCAATATCCGGCAGATCCGTTCCGTTCCGCTGAGTGCCGCCTTTTCGCGGTATGGTATTGAGTTGATCGAGATCCGGGGAGAGGTGTTGATGAATAAGAGCAATTTTGCTAAATATAATGAGCAGTTGGCCGAGCAGCAGATCCCGCCGCTGGCCAATCCCCGGAATGCGGCTGCGGGATCCCTAAGGATCAAGGATCCGAAAGAGGTGAGCCGCCGAAACCTGGAGGCCTTCCTGTATCACGTCAGTTATTTTACGCCCGCTACCGACCATCCGGCGCTGGCTACCCACAGTGGGAGTCTCAAGATGTTATGGGATCTGGGCTTTCGAAGTCCGCAAAAGGAGTTGAAGATGGTGAAGGGTATCCGGGCGGTGGTCGACTATTGTCATGAATTTGAGCAAAAGCGGGATGATCTGCCCTATGAGATCGACGGGATGGTGATCAAAGTGGATTCGATCGCGTTGCAGGAAAGGATGGGGATGACGACGCATCACCCGCGTTGGGCCATTGCGTTTAAATTTAAAGCCCGCCAGGCAACCAGCACCTTGAGGAAGGTAGAATTCCAGGTGGGCCGTACCGGGAGTATCACCCCCGTTGCAAAGATCGACCCGGTCCCGCTCAGCGGGGTCACTGTCAGTTCCGTTTCCCTATTCAACGAGGATGTGGTCCGGGAAAAGGATTTAAGGATAGGGGACAAAGTACTGGTCGAAAGAGCGGGAGATGTGATTCCTTATATTGTCAAGCCACTCGCTGAGTTAAGGACTGGGAAGGAAGACATCATCGTATTTCCGACGCGATGTCCGGTTTGCGGGGACAAGCTGGTCAGGCCTGACGAGGAAGCGGTCTGGCGTTGTGTTAATATCAACTGTCCGGCACAGGTGGTGGAGCGCATTATCCACTGGTCCAGCAAGGATGCCATGGATATCCGAAGTTTTGGTGAAGCGAATGTCCGCAAATTCTATGAGCTTGGGTTTGTGAAGGACATCCCGGGGATCTACCGTCTGCCGTATGACAAGATCCGGCAACTGGAGGGATTTGGGGAGAAGAGTGTCAGCAATCTGCAGGCGGCGGTTGAGGCATCCCGGCAGCAGCCGCTGCACCGGCTCATCTTCGGATTGGGTATCCGTTATGTCGGGGAGACCACCGCCAAGGTGCTCGCAGCAGCCGTTACACGACTGAACGATCTGGCGGGTTATACCCTGGAAGATCTTCAGAACCTGGAGGACGTAGGTCCCAAAGTAGCCACCAGCGTTTACCAGTTCTTCCGCAATCCCGATAACCTGCATTTGTTAAAGGAGCTGGAAGTCCTGGGGTTGACCCTGGAAAGTAAGAAGTCGAAGGCGGTAGCGGGGGGGAACCTGGATGGCCAAACGTTCTTGTTTACCGGTACCCTTAACAGGCTTAAGCGGTCGGAAGCGGAGGAGGCGGTCGAGCGGAATGGTGGTAAGCTACTGAGCGGAGTTAGCAGTAAGCTCAACTATCTCGTAGTCGGCGAAGATGCAGGCAGCAAGCTCGAGAAAGCCAAAAAGATCGCTTCGATACATATACTCACGGAGGACGAGTTTATCAAGATGATTTCGGATATGGGTTGAGCGATACATATAAGAATATTTTCTTACGTTACTGGTAATTCGAAATTCTTTTTCGTAACTTTAAAAAAATTGCTAGGCATGATCAAGAAACTCACCGGCGAAGTGTGGAAACCATTGCAGTTTCCCGGCTGGAAACAACTCCGAAAAAAATACGCACTTTCTTCTCTGGGTCGCGTTGCCAGCTACTCGGAAGATGTGCTGGCCGACGGCAAATTGCTGAACGGCAGCCTGACCACCGGTTACAAGACCCTAAATCTGCACCGGCCAGGCAACAATGGGACTCTCTACATCCATCGGGAGATTGCCCGTCTTTTCCTAAGCAAGGCGTCGCTCAAGCACAAGTATGTCATTCACCTGAATCATAACAAGCTGGAGAACGCTGCAAGAAATCTGAAATGGGCGACGTTGGAGGAAATGATCGATCATCAGCAGAAGAGTCCTGCGAAAATTGCCTACAAAAAAGTTCAGGCAAACCGTACCGTTGGATTAAAGCTTACCGCGGGTCAGGTAAAGACCATTAAGAAGACCTTATCCAGCAAGCATCGGCAGCTTACCATCAAGAAACTGGCTGAAAAGTATCATGTTAGCGAAATGACCATGTATCGCATCAAGAGCGGTGAGAACTGGGGAAGGATCAGATAGCGCGAATACATCATCATGTTCAAAACCTCTACCCTCAAATTCCTCAAAGGCCTCAAGAAGAATAATAACAAGACCTGGTTCGAGAAGAACAAATCCGCGTACCTCGATGCTAAAGAGGATGCCGAACATTTCGTAGAGCGGCTGATTGAAAGCTTGGGAAAGGTGGACCCTGATATCGCGCCTCTTCGCGCGAAGGATTGTACTTACCGCATCTACCGCGATGTTCGCTTTTCCAGCGACAAGACCCCTTACAAAACCCATATGGGCGCCTTTCTTAATAAAGGCGGCAAGAAAGTGCCGACGGCGGGTTACTATTTCCACGCGGAGCCCGGCCGGAGCATGACGGGTGGCGGGCTGTGGATGCCGATGCCGGCGGAGCTGAGTAAGGTCCGTCAGGAGATCGACTATAACTTTGCCGAATGGACGAAGCTGCTCGGTGCTCGCCGGTTTAAGAAATACTTTTCCGAAGGGCTGGACAAGGACGAGATCCTTTCCAGACCGCCTAAGGGTTATGATGCGGAGAACCCCGCCATCGGGTTTTTAAAATTAAAGAGTTTCGTGGTCACCCGGTTGCTTACGGATGAAATGATGACCTCCCGTTCCCTCCTGAAGGAAGTGCTGAATTCGTTTGAATCCATGAAAGAATACGTCTATTTCATCAATCGCTCGCTGGAATAGACCAACCGCTCCGGTTAGCAGCCACTACAGCAAACCTTTATCAAGCAGATACTCAGCGATCTGGATGGCGTTCGTTGCGGCGCCTTTTCGGAGGTTGTCGCTGACGACCCACATGTTCAGTGTATTGGGCTGCGATTCGTCCCGGCGCAATCTTCCTATGAATACCTCGTCCTTTTCGTGTGAGTGGCGGGGCATGGGATATTGTTGGGTAGCCGGGTCGTCCATTACAATGACGCCGGGCGCGTGGCTCAGGAGGGAGCGGACTTCTTCCAGGTCGAAATCTTTCTCGAATTCGACATTCACGGCTTCGCTATGGCCGCCCATCACCGGAATTCGGACAGTGGTTGCCGTTACCCGGATGCTGTCGTCCCGCATGATCTTCCTCGTCTCATTGACCATCTTCATCTCTTCTTTTGTATAGCCGTTTTCCAGGAAGACGTCGATCTGGGGGATGGCGTTGAGATCGATCGGGTATTTATAGGCCATTTCACCCTGGATGCCCTTCCGTTCGTTGTGCAGTTGGGCTACGGCCTTGACTCCGGTACCGGTAACGCTTTGGTAGGTGGACACGACGATTCTCCTTATCTGGTAGCGTTTATGAAGGGGGTTGAGTGCGACGACCATCTGGATGGTGGAGCAATTGGGGTTGGCGATGATCTTATCTTCTTTGGTGAGGACGTCGGCATTGAGTTCGGGGACGACCAGTTTCTTTGCGGGATCCATACGCCAGGCCGAGGAATTGTCGATGACCGTGATGCCGGCCGCGGCGAATCGCGGGGCCCATTCCAGGGACGTGCTTCCGCCGGCGGAGAACAGGGCCAGTGCCGGTTGGGCTGCGATGGCGTCGGTTGCGCTCACTACCTTGTACTTCTTCCCTTTGAATTCCACCTCTTTTCCGACTGACTTTTCCGAAGCGACCGGGATCAGTTCGGTGACCGGAAAATTCCTTTCTGAGAGTACCTGTAACATTTTGGTGCCTACCAGGCCGGTGGCGCCGACGACTGCGACTTTCATTTGTTTTTTGTTTGTTTGCGTCAAAAAGAAAGAGCCTTCCCTGCGGGAAGGCTCTTGTTATCTTGTTATACAAAACAATCAAAACCTTCCCTGGACGGGGGGCATCTTGATCTGCTTTGTATTTTTAGTTATTTGCATTGCGGGGCAAATATAAAAAGGAACATCAAATAAAACAAGCCTATACCAATTTAATATCAAAATTCACCAGGTCGACGAATTGGCGGATGCGGGAGTCGATATCGTCGCGGGTAATCTCCTTCAGCCTTGTGGGGCCGAATTTCTCTACGCAGAACGAGGCCATGGCCGACCCGACGATGATCGCGGTCTTCATATTTTCGAAGGAGATATCTTTTGTTTTTGCGAGGTGGCCCATAAAGCCGCCGGCAAACGTATCGCCGGCGCCGGTCGGATCAAAGACATCCTCCAGGGGCAGGGCGGGGGCTACGAACACCTTGTCCTCGTGAAAGAGCAAGGCGCCGTGCTCTCCTTTCTTGATGATCAGGTACCGGGGACCCATTTTGAGGATGGTCCGGGCGGCCTTTACGAGTGAAAACTGGCCGCTCAGCTGGCGGGCTTCGCTATCGTTGACCATCAGCACGTCGACCATAGTGAGCAGTTTCTTGAGGTCATCCAGGGCGTTATCCATCCAGAAGTTCATGGTATCCATGGCGATCAGCTTCGGGCGCTGGCGCATTTGCCGGACGACGCTGATCTGCAGGCTGGGCAGGACGTTGCCGAGCATCAGGAATTCGCTGCCCTGGTAGCTTTCGGGGATAACGGGGTTGAAATCCGTCAATACGTTCAGGTCGGTGACCAGTGTATCGCGGATATTCATATCCAGGTGATATCTTCCTTTCCAGAAGAAGGACTTCTTATCTTTAACGACTTCCACGCCTTCCAGATTGACGCCCCGGTTCCTCAGTTCATCCATCTCTTCTTTGGCAAAATCATACCCTACGATCGAGACCTGGTTGATGGGTTTGACAAAATTGCTGGCCGCATACGCTATATAGGTGGCTGCGCCCCCCACGATCGAGTCTGTTTGTCCGAACGGCGTCTCAATGGCATCATAAGCCATGGAGCCGACAACAATTAATGACATGCTGATGGTTTTTGCGCTGCAACCTACATAAAAAAACCGGAACTGGACTTCGTCCAGTTCGAGGTTCTCGCCCCATAGGGCGAAAACCTCAGACATTAGTGACGTTAAGACAAAAAATTATTTTTCCCTGAATTTTTTGTCTAATCCTTAACTTGCGCACTAACGCTTGTTAGCAGTGCCTTATGGCTAAAATTGTAAATAAGAAGAACAGCACCAAAAAAGAGGTCATCATCGAGAAGGCCTCGAAGTTGTTTCGCGAGAAAGGTTTCGGTGCCGCCAGTATGCGGGACCTCGCGGAGCATGTGGGGGTGGAAGCGGCCAGCCTGTATAATCATATCCAGTCCAAATCGGAGATCCTGCAGACGATCTGTTTCAAGGTGGCCAATGAGTTCCTGATGAATCTGGAAGCGGTCGAGTCGAGCCATCAATCCACTTTGAAGAAAATGGAGACCATAATCCGGCTGCATATCCGGATGATGCTGGATCAATATGAGTTCGTCTATATTGCCGATCATGAATGGCGGCATTTGCCGGAGCCTTATCTTTCCAATTTCCTCAACCAGCGTCGAAACTACCGGAAAAGGCTGGGGGATATCGTAGAGGACGGGATCAATAAGGGGGAGATGAAGGCGATCGAATCCTATACGGCAGTGCTGGTTATCCTCTCCGCGATCAGCGGGATCGATTCCTGGCAGCGGTCCCGGAAAAGCACCAGTGCGGAAGCCCTCGAGGCAAACATGGTCAAATTCCTGATCGAGGGGTTGAAAAAATAAATCGGGTGGACGATGGCGACGCATTTCAGAACATTGAAAATCGTGGATGTCCGTCGGGAAACGGCCGATTGCGTATCGGTATCGTTTTCTGTTCCGGCCGGCCTGCGAGAAGAGTTCCAATATTATCAAGGTCAGAATATCACCTTACGGGTGATGATGGGTGGTGGGGAAGTCCGCCGATCCTATTCTATTTGCAGCAGTCCGTTGGAGGGCGAGTTGCGCATTGCCGTTAAGAAAGTGCAGGGCGGCCTTTTCTCTACTTTTGCAAACGAGCAGCTGCAAAAGGGGCAGGAGCTCGAGGTATTGGCGCCCAGCGGGAAATTCTATACGGAACTGAGACCGGGAAATCAAAAGCATTACCTGGCTTTTGCCGCGGGCAGCGGGATTACACCTGTCATCTCCCTGATCAAGACGACGCTGGCGATGGAGACCGGGAGCAGGTTCACGTTAGTGTACGGCAACCGAAACCGGCTTTCAATCATTTTCCGGGAGGAGCTGGAAGCGTTGAAGAACCGGTATATGGACAGGCTGGCGCTGCATCATATCCTAAGCCGGGAGCAATTGGATATTCCGGTTTATCAGGGGCGTATCGATGTGGGCAAATGTGAAGTACTATGCGACCGGCTGATCGATCTTCGATCGGTGGATGAAGTCTTCCTCTGCGGGCCCGAGCAGATGATCTTTTCGCTCAAAGACTGGCTGGAGGGCCGGGGATTGGAGAGAATGAAGATCCACTTTGAGCTGTTCCACACGCTGGATGGCGGACCGGTGACGGGCCGGCGCAGTGTGGTGGCGGAAGTGGGTTCGGCGGTGCGGCAGGGCGAGGTAAGCCGGGTGACGGTGCGGCTGGATGGGACAAGTCATGCGTTTGAGCTGCCTTACGAGGGCTCTTCCGTGTTGGAGGCGGCGTTGATGGAGGGGATCGATCTTCCGTTTGCTTGTAAGGGCGGTGTTTGTTGTACCTGCCGGGCGAAGCTGCTGGAAGGAAAGGTAGAGATGGATGCCAACTATGCGCTGGAAGCGGATGAGCTGGCGGCGGGATATATTCTAACCTGTCAGTCACATCCGCGATCGGAGAAGGTGGTGATTGACTTTGATGCCAAGTAATGGATGGTCCGTGGCTGAAAAAAGCGAGCGGTTATCAACGGTTAATCCCAGGTCTTTTCGCCTTTTTTCATTTTGTCAAGGGTAGCCTGCATGTCTCCCTTTTGTCCATCCGGTAGCATGTTCAGCGCTTTCGTCTCCAATGCGATAGCATCGTCTTTCTTGCCCAGCTTATATAGGATATTTGCATAGGTGTCCATGATGCCGGGGTCGCTATTCTCCTTAAGGCGCTTGCTCCAGTCGAGGACATCCGAAACGCAGGTCATGTCGGGGCAGCCCTCGAAAACAGCCCAGGCCAGGCTATTGAGATCCCCGATACTCATCTTTTCACCATAGGTTTTCATGTAGGAGACCATGGCCGTTTCGAAGTTGATCCAGTCCTTTTGACCGCAGTAGAAATTGACTTTGATGTGGGCTGTCATCTCGTCTGCCTCCGCAGGCAGTTTCGCTGCGATCCGCTGGTGGACCTTCTTCCAGTCGGGCTGTTTCTTACCTTCTCTTGCCACTTTTGCACCCTCCCGAAGAAGGATTGCCCTTACTTTCGCTTCAGCCTTACCGTCGCCCAGCACGTTGTCCACCTCGGCCGCATGGTTGACGTACAGCGCAAAGTAGGTATCCCTACTCGTGTTGGTAAGCGCATCAACGACCGCCAACGCATCCCGGTTATAGAGATCCGTTTGGGTGGCCAGCCACGCATTTCCTACCACCTGGAGGTTTGCCAGATCATAGATGTCTTCGCACCGCAATGCCATCCGGTGAAGAAAGGCGGAGTCACGTCGGCCGTTCTCATATTGTTTCAGCAGGGTATAGTACTGCTTCGTGCTGTCGAAGGTCCCGGATAGGTCTGAAAGGAAGGACTTCGCGTCCGGGCGGGCCCCGACCATTCGATGGATGATGTGGCCGTCGGGGGCGAAGATCAGATAGGTGGGATATGCGCGCACGCCGTATTTGACGGCGATATCGTGACCGTCGGCGTACCATGCCTTCACCTCACCGGCGTCTTTGGCGGTCGTATCAAGCTGCACTCCGATGCTGACGAATTTGTCGTTCATGTAGTGCCCCGTTTCTTCCTGAGGGAAGATCGTTGTCGACATATAACGGCATGGGCCGCACCAGGTCGTGAAGCAGTCCATAAAGATGTACTTGTTCTCGGCTTTTGCTTTTGCCTTGACGGCGGCCCAGGCGAGGCCCTGCTCAAAATGCACGCCCGTATCTTGTTGTGCCTGCAGCAGGAAGGGGGCCAAAACCAATAAGAAAAAAATGCTTTTCATTTGAACAGAGTGTTTAGTTTGCCGTGCGCCGGAGTAAAAGTACTAACAATTGTTAGCCGGCGTAAAAAAAAGTATCTTTGAGGCACAAATCATTGAAAAAATGCCTCCGGCCGACAGCGAAAAACAATTTCAGGACAAGGTTGACCAGGAACTCCGGATCGAACCGAAAGACTGGATGCCTGACGCCTACCGGAAAACACTTATCCGGCAGATCTCGCAGCATGCGCACAGTGAGATTGTGGGGATGCTCCCGGAAGCGAATTGGATCACGCGCGCACCCACGCTCAAGAGGAAGGCGACCCTGATCGCCAAGGTCCAGGATGAGGCGGGTCATGGGCTCTACCTGTATTCGGCCGCTGAAACGCTGGGGATCAGGCGGGATGAGATGATCGGGCAACTGCATAGCGGGAAGGCAAAATATTCGTCGATCTTCAATTATCCAACGTTGACCTGGGCGGATATGGGGGCTATCGGCTGGCTGGTCGATGGCGCCGCGATCATGAACCAGGTTCCGCTTTGCCGCGCTTCGTATGGGCCGTATGCCCGGGCGATGGTCCGGATCTGTAAGGAGGAGAGTTTCCATCAGCGGCAGGGTTTCGAGATCCTGCTGGTGTTGAGCAAGGGGAGTGAGGCGCAGCGGCGGATGTGTCAGGATGCGATCGATCGTTGGTGGTGGCCTTCGGTGATGATGTTCGGGCCCAATGACGAGGCCTCGCCGCATTCGGCGCAGAGCATGCGGTGGAAGATCAAACGGTTCTCGAATGATGAGTTGCGGCAACGTTTTGTTGACATCTGTGCGGAGCAGGTCAAGTTGTTGGGGATGCGGTTGCCGGATGACGAGATAAAATGGAATGAGGAGCGGCGGCATTATGAATTCGGGCCGATCGATTGGGAGGAGTTCTACCGCGTCATCAATGGGAATGGCCCCTGTAATCGGGAGAGGTTGGAGGCCCGGGTGCGGGCGCATGAAGATGGAGAGTGGGTACGGGAGGCGGCGCTGGCGCACGCGGAGAAGCGGAAGCGGCGGGTAGCCTGAATGGTTTTTCGTAAAGTTCTAATACCGACTTATGTCCGAACAGCAGTGGCCGTTATGGGAGGTTTTTATCCGGAGCAAACAGGGCCTGGATCACAAGCATGTGGGCAGCCTGCATGCCGCCGATGCTGCGATGGCGATCGAAAATGCGCGTGACGTCTATACCCGCCGGATGGAGGGGGTCAGTATGTGGGTGGTCGAGAGCAAATATATCCATGCTTCCGACCCGGATGAGGCATCTTCTCTGTATGATCCGGCGAATGATAAGATTTACCGTCATCCGACCTTCTATGATCTGCCGGACGAATTAAAGCATATGTAAGATGTCTTTTTCCCCACTTACCGAATATACGCTGCAACTGGCCGACAATGCGCTCATCCTTGGGCACCGCAACAGTGAATGGACGGGTTATGGGCCGATCCTGGAGCAGGATATAGCTTTATCCAATGTTGCGCTTGACCTGATCGGTCAGGCGAGGTATCTGTATCAGCATGCGGCCCGGTTGATCAATGAGGGGGGGGCCGGGACGCCCGAGGGGGGGGCTGAGGTGACCGAGGACAGGCTGGCCTATGGGCGGGATGGCTGGGATTTCCGGAATTGTCTTTTAGTGGAGCAGGCAAACGGGGACTGGGGGAAAACGATCCTGCGTCAGTTCCTGTTCAGTGCCTGGCAATATTATTTCTACGAGCGGCTGCAGGACAGCCGGGACCGGGAGTTGGCGGCGATTGCCGAGAAATCCGTCAAAGAGGTCACGTATCATCTTCGCTGGAGTAGCGAGTGGGTGATCCGGTTGGGGGATGGGACCGGGGAAAGTCATGAACGGATGAAGCAGGCGCTTGATCAGCTTTGGAAATTTACGGGGGAATTGTTTGTTCCGGCTACGTATGAGCAATCGCTGATCGCGGTGGGGATTGCGGTTGATCCGGGGGCGGTGCGAGGGATATGGGAGGAGAAGGTGGGAGAGGTCTTTGCCGAGGCCCGTTTGGAGATGGGCGCCTTCGCCAGGACTTCGGCGCCCGAAGGGCGGGCGGTGTGGATGCAGATGGGGGGGAAGGAGGGGAGGCATAGTGAGCATTTGGGCTATCTGCTGGCAGAGATGCAATTCCTTCAACGAGCTTATCCAAATTGTGAATGGTAGAAACCGGGACGATATGGTCGTTGCTCGAAGAGGTCAATGATCCCGAGGTGCCTGTCCTGTCGGTCGTGGATCTGGGGATCGTCCGGGAGGTTCGGGCCGGCGGAGATGAAATAGAGATCATTATTACCCCTACCTATAGCGGATGTCCGGCGATGGATGTGATCCGGATGAATATCCGGATGAAATTACTGGAGCGGGGGTATCCGAATCTCAGGCTGACTACAGTCCTGTCACCTGCATGGACGACGGATTGGATGAGTGAGCGAGGGAAGGAAAAGCTTCGGGAGTATGGGATCGCCCCACCCCTACCCTTGCAGCAGGTTTGCCATCCGGCCTTGTTTCAGCGCGAAGAAGCCATCGCCTGTCCGCATTGCCATTCTTACCATACCAGCCTGATCAGCGAGTTCGGGAGCACCGCGTGCAAGGCGCTATACCGGTGTGATGACTGTAAAGAGCCTTTTGATTATTTCAAGTGTCATTGATAATTTTGTACCAATGTCGAGCATTCTATTCGAGATCCGGGACCAGATCGCATTTATCATCTTCAACCGGCCGGAAAAGCTAAATAGTTTCACCCGGGAAATGGCGTTGTTGTTTCAGAATACGCTCGATGAATGTGCGAGCTTGCATGAGGTCAGGGCCGTTTATTTAACGGGAGCGGGCAAGGCTTTTTCCGCTGGGCAGGATTTGGCGGAGGTAACCGATCCGAAAGGACCGGGCTTGACGAATATACTACGCGAGCAATACAATCCGATCGTCACGCGGATCCGAAATTTGCCAAAACCGGTGGTGGCGGCGGTTAATGGAGTGGCGGCGGGCGCGGGGGCCAATATTGCGCTGTGTTGCGACATTGTGGTAGCGGCGCAATCGGCCAGCTTTATCCAGGCGTTCTCGAAGATCGGGTTGATCCCGGATAGCGGCGGCACGTATTTTCTACCGAGGTTGATCGGCTGGCAGAAGGCGACGGCGATCGCGATGCTGGGAGACAAGATCAGCGCTGTCGAGGCCGAAAGAATGGGAATGGTCTACAAGGTATACGGCAACGAAGAGTTTGAGGGCGCTTCGCGGGCGTTGACTTCGGTATTGGCGCAGTTGCCTACGCGGGCGCTGGCCTTCACAAAACATGCTTTCAACTATTCAGCCGCCAATACCCTTGAGGCCCAGCTCCTGTTGGAAGATGAGCTGCAACTGAAAGCGGCGCAGTCCAAAGATTACGCGGAAGGGGTGCGGGCGTTCCTGGAGAAAAGGCCTGCCGCGTTTAAGGGCGAATAAGTCGCTCATCAAAAAATTAAAAGTATGCTTTACGAATTCAAAGGCCTCCGGCCGGTGGTGGATCCCTCTGCCTTTGTGCATCCGCAGGCGGCAGTGACGGGCAATGTATGGATCGGCAGGAATGTCTATATCGGACCGGGCGCGGCCATCCGCGGGGATTGGGGGCGGATCGTCATCGAGGACGGATGTAATGTTCAGGAAAGCTGTACCATCCATATGTTCCCTGGCGTAACGGTCCTGTTGAAGGAAGGGGCGCATATCGGGCATGGGGCGATCGTCCATGGGGCGGTCATCGGCCGGAATTGTCTAATCGGGATGAACAGCGTGATCATGGATAATGTCGAGATCGGGGATGAAAGTATCGTTGGGGCGCTCAGTTTTATCAAGGCGGGTGAGAAGATCCCGCGGCGGAGTGTGGTCGTGGGCAATCCGGCAAAGATATTGAGAGAAGTTAGCGAGGAGATGTTGCAGTGGAAGACGGAAGGGACCGCGTTGTATCAGGCGCTGCCGGGGGAGATGCGCGAGAGTTGGAGGGAGTGTAAGACGGTGAGGGGGCAAGGGAAGGAGGAGGAAGGGTCGAGGGCGGACAGGTCGATACATGAATACATCCATCAGGGCGATCATCCGGCGATCGTTTCATATAGACCCTGGAATGAATCAAGGCATTCTTCGGTCGAACACGATGACGAGACAGTGCGGGAGCCTGAAGCAGAATATGGGAGACGGAATTTTACAATCGAGGAATATTTTGACCTGGAGGAGATTTCAACGTTCCGGCATGAGTATTATAAGGGGACGATCTTTTTCATGGCGGGCGCCAGTCAGGATCACAATAGAATCGTGTTCAATCTTACTGTTTTGTTGGGGCTGAAACTTAAAGGAGGCTCGTGCTCGATCTACCCCAGCGATCAGCGTGTTCATATGGAGACCAACACACTCTTTACGTATCCCGACCTGAGCATCGTGTGCGGACCTCCGACATTTTATAAGGATGACAATATTGATCTTACAAATCCTGCGGTTATTATTGAGGTGCTGTCGCCTTCTACCGGATATTATGACAGGGGGGACAAATTTGAGTTATATAAGGCATTACCCAGTCTGCGGGAATATATCCTGGTCGATTCGAGGTCGGTGTTAGTGGAGCAGTTTTACAAAGAGATGGGGGAAGGGAAATGGGTTTTGCGAAAATTCGATGCATTGACTGATAGTGTCGTGCTGGAGACGGTTAAAGTAGCTTTGTCGCTGGAAGAGATCTACGAGAATGTCCGATTTTCCGCGCTGAGGCATTAATCAAGTATATTTGCGATTCAAACGGAGCGCGTGGAGAAATCAAATTTTGTCGATCAGATCAGGGTCTTTTGCCGGAGCGGGCATGGTGGCGCGGGCAGCAAGCATTTTATGCGGACGAAGTTCAATGCGATGGCCGGGCCGGATGGTGGAGATGGCGGCCGGGGCGCGCATATCGTCCTTCGGGGGAGCAAAGATCTGTGGACGCTTCTGCATTTACGTTATTACAAAAATGTGCTGGCGGAGAACGGAGAAGCCGGCAGCGGCAATAATTCCACTGGGCGGTTTGGAAAGGATATCATCATCGAAGTTCCGTTGGGGACCATTGCCCGGGATGAAGAGACGGGTACACAGGAAGTCGAAATTTTGGAAGACGGGCAGGAGGTCATCTGGCTGAAAGGCGGCCGGGGAGGTCTGGGGAATGCCAGTTTCGCGACACCTACCAATCAGGCGCCCGAGCACGCCCAGCCAGGATTGCCCGGGGTGGAAGGCTGGAAGGTGCTGGAGTTGAAAGTATTGGCGGATGTGGGGCTGGTAGGTTTTCCGAATGCCGGAAAATCGACGCTGCTTTCGGTGATCACGGCCGCGAGGCCCAAGATCGCCGACTATGCTTTTACCACGCTTACTCCGCAGCTGGGCATGGTGGAATACCGCGACGGGTTTTCCTTTTGCATGGCTGATCTGCCGGGGATCATCGAGGGTGCGGCGGAAGGAAAAGGATTGGGTCACCGGTTCCTCCGGCATATTGAACGCAATCCGGTCCTGCTTTTCGTGATACCGGCGGATAGTAAGGATCATGCCGGCGAATTTCGCATTCTGCTTGGCGAGTTGGAAAAATACAATCCTGAATTGCTGCACAAACGTTTTGTTATCGCGATCAGTAAAAGCGATATGCTGGATCCCGAGCTAAAGGAAGCGATCGGGAAAGAATTGCCGGCTTCGATCCCGCATCTCTTTATATCGTCGATCACGCAGCAGGGGCTTGTCGAGCTCAAGGATCTGTTGTGGAGTATCCTCCATGAAAATCCGGCATAACCTAAAATTCATATTGATTTATTGCAATTATTCAATTTTTGGTATAGTTTTGGCTTGATCTAACCTATCATTTCGCAGCTTATTACTGATTGCTGCTGCCGATTGCCGGCCTTCTCTCCGATTGTTTCCTACTATTTTTCTTCTTCGATTGCCGCCATAGCACAATCGTCACTAAAACCCATTTATATGAAGTCATTATTCAACGCCTTTATCAGGCTTAGTTTTGGACCGATCCTTTTGTTGACTGGCCTTGTCAGCGAGGCCAACGGCGGCAATCCTGGCGGTGGCGACAACCGCGCGACCACTGCTCGAGTCAGGTATATCCCGGTAAACGAGACCCAGGGGGTTTTCAACGTGGTCTATAGCAATGTGACCGGCAGCCGCTTTAGTATTGAGATCCTGGATGTGGACGGCGATCAGTTGTACAGGCATATTTTCACAGACAAGAATTTCAATCGGAACTTCCAGCTGGCCGATCCGGAGAGCTATCATAAGCTGGTGTTTGTAATCTACAATTACGGAGACCGCTCGGTTCAGCGATTCCAAGCAGAAGCCAGCGCCCGATGGATCGAAGACGTGCAGGTGCGGGAGATCAACTAAGACAATAAGCGGTCGCCGCTACTTATTGCGTGCTTAGAGACGGAGAAGGCGCCTGCCTGGAGGCCGGGTGCAATAGGTTTGTCACCTCCGTGTAATTCATCTTTGATAATTGCTGTCTTGTAAGCCCCGTGGTTTCCAGAATGGTGCCGGGGATCACTACATAACGGAACACGAACCCCGAATTGCTGGTGCTAAAATCGTTCCCATAACCAAAGGATAACAAATCGATACTACCCAGCACAAACGACGAGTAGAGCCCGTAGTCGACCGCGCTTTCCGCAGCGGTGTCGCCCGCGCTCGGAAAACCTGGTGAGCCCAGATAGGTCATTACGGCGCCGCCCCTCACGACCGCTGCCGTAATACTGCTTGCTGAGATGGTCCCCGTAAACGCCGTATCACCTGCGTCTGTAGGCGCCATCGTGATGGTCAGCCAGGGCGAATAATACACACTATCTTTAGTCGAAGTGCTACTATTACTTTTCGAACAGCCGATCAGGGAAAAAACGCCAATGACGGTGGCGGTCAGGAAGAAGATCTTTACTTTACTCACATTTGTAATTTTAAAGGTGAACTTATAACGAGGAATACGCAAATATCATAAAAATGGTCTAAAGAAAATCGGCTAATTGCGCCTATTTGCCGGCCAATGAGCATATTACTTATTTTTTAATATGGCTGCTGGCGGATTGTCTTTATATTTCCAAAGGTACATACAGGCGTAGGTGCGATACGGGCTCCATTTTGCGGAGATGCGCAGCATTTTTTCGCGAAAGGTCTTTTTGTCATCCCTATCGAGTTTGTATAGGTGGATCATGGCGTTCTGTATGCCCCAGTCGTCGGCGGCAAAAATGTCTTCCCTGCCCAGTCCGAACATCAGCAGCATTTCGGCGGTCCAGCGTCCTACTCCTTTGATCCGGGTGAGGTAGGCGATTACGGCCTCGTTGTCCATCTTGTCCAGCTTCCGGTGGTCGAGACCTTCTTCCAGCTCGAACCGGGCCACATTTAAGACGTAGGATACTTTGGCATTGGACAGCCCGATGGCCCGCAAGTTGGCGGGCGGCGTTTCCAAAATTTGTTCGGCAGATGGGAACCGGCCTTCGAAGAGGTCCAGGTACCGCTGCCGGATGGTATGGGCCACTTTTGTAGAGAGTTGCTGGCTCATGATCGACACAATGAGGTAGAAGACCATGTCTTTTTGCTTTTTGATGGTCAGCGGCTCGCTGTGCTGGTCGATGAGCTTTTTGAGACGGCGGTCTTTGGCGAGGTGCGTCAGGTGTTCCATGGGAATTTTTACCAATGAGCGCTACGAAAACGAATAGCTCACTCCCCCATCCTTCTCGTCCTTGAGGACGATGCCAAGCTGCTGGAGCTGGTTGCGGATCTTGTCGGAGGTTGCATAGTCTTTACGGGTGCGGGCGTCGCGGCGGATATCGATTAGCAGTTCCACTACGCCGGAAAGCTTGTGGTCCTCATCGGCAAATTCACCTTTTAGTCCGAGGATATTTTCCAGGTAGTCGGTAAAATACTTCTTCATCAGGCCGATGGTGGCGGGGCTTAGCGCGTTCTGCGGGATTTGCCCGCTTTTGAGCGAATTGATGACGGGTACGAGGTCAAATAGGGTTGCCAACACTTTGGCGGTATTGAAATCATCGTTCATGAATTCGTCGAGGCTTCGGAGATGGTTTCGGACCTTATCGTCCAGCGCGGGGTCGCCGGCGGTGGAAGATGTGTCAGGGGCGCCTACGGACGAGGGGATGGCGGGGCCGACGGAGAATTTTTTCAGCAGTTCGAAGGCTTCCCAAAGTCTTTTGAGGCCTTTTTCAGCGGCCTGCAGGGCCTCGTTGCTAAAGTCGAGGGTGCTTCGATAGTGGGTCTGCAGGATGAAGAAGCGGATGGTCATCGGCGAGTAGGCCTGCTGGAGCAGCGGGTGGCTGCCGGTAAACATCTCCGTGAGCCGGATCTGGTTGCCATAGCTTTTCCCCATCTTCCTCCCGTTGAGGGTGATCATATTATTATGCAGCCAGTAGCGGGCGGGGACGTGCTTGTTGCAGATGGTGCTCTGCGCAATTTCGCTTTCGTGGTGCGGGAACTGGAGGTCCATTCCGCCGCCGTGGATGTCGAACTCGATGCCCAGGTATTTCGTGCTCATGGCGGAGCATTCGATATGCCAGCCGGGGAAACCTTCGCCCCAGGGGCTTCGCCAGCGCATGATATGTTCGGTTGGCGCGGATTTCCAGAGGGCGAAGTCCTGCCGGTTGTGTTTCTCATCCTGGCCGTCGAGGTCGCGGGTGGTTTCGAGGAGGTCGTCGAGGATTCGGCCGCTCAGTTTGCCATAAGGGTAGTGCGCGGCATATTTCTTCACGTCGAAATAGACCGAACCGTTGATGGTATAGGCATAGCCTTCCTGAATGATCTTTTCGATCATGCCGATCTGCTCCACGATATGGCCGGTGGCTGTCGGTTCGATGCTGGGTTCCAGGTTGTTGAACTGGCGCATAGCCCAATGGAACAGGTTGGTATATTTTTGTACGAGTTCCATGGGTTCCAGCTTTTCGAGCACGGCCTTTTTGGAGATCTTGTCTTCCGCCTCGCGGCCTTCTTCCTCAAAGTGTCCGGCGTCCGTGATATTTCGGACGTAGCGGACCTTGTAGCCGAGGTGGAGGAGATAGCGAAAGATAAAGTCGAAAGTAATGAAGGGGCGGGCGTGGCCCAGGTGGCTTTCGCCGCTGACGGTCGGTCCACACACATACATTCCCACGTGTCCGGGCGTAAGGGGGGTAAAAACCTCTTTCTGTCTTGTATACGAATTGTGGACTTTTAATACGCTCATACCAAAAGATGTATTCGGGCGGACGAAGGTACAGAATATTAGGGGTTCAGTTGCAAGTCGGCTTCTACGGGGTTGTGGTCCGACCAGGGGGTTGGTATCTTCTGGCATTGGAGAACCACGAAGTTGAGGTCCGCGAGGATATAGTCGATCCGCAGTGTAGGGGAAATATTTTTATAGGTCCGGCCGATACCGAATCCCTTTTGCAGCCAGGCGTCCTGCCAGTCGCCGCGGATGGTGGCATACGTATAGGAGTTGGGTACATCGTTGAAGTCCCCGGAGATGAAGGCTGGGTGGGGGCAAGTATCCAGACTGGCGCGTACTTCTTCGGCCTGGTCTCCGCGGTGCCGGAAGGCGTCCCGGAGCTTGCGGACGATCGAACGGGAGGCATCGACGATGCTGTCGTCGACATTTCTGATAATTTCCAGATCCCGGAATTCCTTGCTGCCGAATAGTACGGATTGAAGATGCGTGGTAAAGACGCGGATGGTATCGTCACCGGCCCGGATATCCGCAGCGATAAGACTTTCGGTAGTGCGGAAGCCGTTGGGGCGGCTGTATTCGTGGAGGAAGGTATCCACGATGGGAAACCGGGAGAAGATGATCACCCCGGAGGCGTATAGTCCCGGGCGAACATAGTCACGGGAAAAATAATAATAGGGGTAGTGCAGCTGGTTTTGGATATAGTAAATATTGGATTCCAGACCGTGGCGGGTCAGCGGTTCATAGAATTCCTGGAGACAGAGCACGTCGGCCTGCTGGCTGCCGATAAAATCGAGCATTTTGCCCCGGGACCGTGCCAGGGGCCGTTTCTTCGAACCGAAGTCGTCAAAGCTCCGGATGTTCCAGGTCAGGATGCGAAGGGTGGTACCCGGTTGGCGGGTTTCGTGGAACCGGTTGCCCGGGTGCATGGCCACGAAATGACGGATATTGGACCGGCCGATCAGCAAGGCTGCGAGTGAGAGCAGGGACCAGCGGCGAAATGAGCGCATGAAGAGGGTGAACAGGAAAAAGCAGATGACGAAAAGGAGCAGATAGGGGAAGATCAATCCGAGCAGTGAAATGAGCCACCACCTCCCGGGGTGCAGGAAGGAATTGGCGCAGGCCAGCAAAAATAAGAGGACCGCCAGGCCGTTCAGGATAATGAAGAGACGGCGGGTGAAATTTCGAAATTTCGGCATGCACTAAGTTACAAATCTTCTTCGTCTGCCGCCCGTTTAAGGATCTCCTTTTCCTCGTCGGTGAGAAACCGGTAGCCTTGCTGGTTGATCTTGTCCAGGATCTCGTCGATGCGCTGCTGTGTTACGTTGGGGATCTTTTTGAAGGGTTGGGTCCCGGAAACCTTGTAATAGAATTCGTCTTTCGGCGAGCGGTTCTTCTTCTTTTTGTTGGGGTTAAAGAGATCGTTGCACCAGTCAAAGATCTGGTTCATCCAGGTACTACCGTCGTGGCCTCTGCGCAGTTGGTAGATAAAAAGGAAACCGGCGGCGCCTCCGGCAAGGTTGGCGATATAGACACCGGAGTCCCCGTGGGCGATACTGGAAAAATCGATGAGCAGGTAAAGCAGCGTCAATATCCACAGGGGGATACCGCCATTGATCATTGGGAAGATGCGATAGTCCGGGGCCACGGCGGTCGTGGAGACGGCGAGTGCCATGATGGCCGCATTGGATCCGATCAGCTGGGCCATAGGCGCGGCGGTCTGGAGTTGGGGAAGAATGGCGTAGGACAACACGAAAAAGAGGGCGCCGGCCAATCCGCCATACAGGTAAATGGGTATCAGTTTCCGGTTGCCGGTCAGGTCCTGGAGGATATACCCAAAGCACCAGAGCCAGAACATATTGCCGATAAATCGAAATACGTGGCGGTCGGAGAACATATAGGTCAATGCCGTCCAGGGTCGGGAAGATAGCTGGTCGATGGAAGCGGGCAGTGTGAACCAACGGAGCACATTGGTCTCATAGGCGGCGGGATTGAGCGAGTTTAACAGGTAGACGAGCCAGATGAATTTCAGGATAACGAACAACACGGCATTGATCACCACCAGCTGAACCAGTGCATTCCCATCCTGTCCCAGGACCATCCGCTTGCGATAGTTGTCTTCCTTTACCCTCATACGATTGATTCTGTGAAGTTAACAGTTAATCGAAGTAAAGAGTTTAATAAAAATTGCGTCGCTTATTGCGATTCCAGTAGATGACGAGCAATACGCCGACCAGGCCGCCGCCGAGATGTGCCCAGTGGGCCACGTTGTCGCCAGCTGTAGCGCGGACGCCTGCGAAAAGCTCGAGGGCGGCATAGCCCAGAACAAACCATTTTACTTTGATCGGAACGAAAAAGTAGAGATAGATCAGGCTATTGGGGAAGAGATAACCCATGGCGGCAAGGCAGCCGAAAATGGCACCGGACGCGCCGAGGGTGGCGGAATTCCATGGCTGGTTCGGGTCGTAATACTCTGGTTGCTGGGTGAGATTCGGAATTTGATGTAAATCGTTGAAGTAGGGAGTCATTTCCGGGTAGAGAACTGCCAGGTGAGCAACCGCGGCACCGAGACCACAGATGACATAAAAGATCAGGAATCGCTTCGGCCCCCAGTAATTTTCGAGGATGGAGCCGAACATCCAAAGGGCGAACATATTAAAGAGAACATGGTCCCAACCACCGTGCAGAAAGAGATAAGTGAGCAGTTGGTGAGGCCGGAACAGGGGGGAACGAACGTCATGCAATGCAAAAAGATTGATCATTTTATGATCGAAATCAGGTCCAAGCGTGGACTGAGCGAGATAAATCAAAACATTGATGATAACCAGATTCTTAATAACCGGCGGTATTAGTTGAAAGCCTCCCGGACGAAATTCTGTCATACGCTATTTTTCCTTGATTATTTTGATGTCTATAAACTGGGCTCCGCCCGGTTAAGGGCTGCAAATTACTATAATTATTTTGTTGCAGGGTCCCTGAGCGTCAACTGCACTATATTCTCGATGTGATGGGTATGCGGGAACATATCCACGGGCTGTACCCTGCTTACGGCATATTTCGAATCCAGCCACTGCAGGTCCCGGGCCTGGGTGGCGGGGTTACAACTGACGTAAACAACGGTGGGCGCCCCGATTTCCAGAATTTTCGTAACCAGCTGTTCGCTCATGCCGGCGCGGGGCGGATCAGTGATGATAACGTCCGGATGCCCCTGTTGTTCAAAGAATCCATCCCGGCAGAGCGTGCTCACGTCGCCGGAAAAGAACCGGGCGTGGGTGACACCGTTCAGGGAAGCGTTCTCCCGGGCATCTTCCACGGCTTCGTCGATGACTTCTACGCCGACGATCCGGGCGGCTTTGCGGCTGACAAAAATGCCGATACTGCCGGTTCCGCAATACAGATCGTAGACGGTCTCTTTCCCGCTCAGTTTTGCGAATTCGCGGGTGACCTGGTAAAGTCTTTCGGCTTGCCGGGTATTAGTCTGGAAGAAAGACTTGGGGCCGATCTTGAACTGAAAATCTTCCAATCGCTCGATCACATATCCTTTTCCGAACAGGATACTTGGCTCCAGGTCGGAGATGCTATCGTTCCATTTAGGGTTGATCGTAGATAAAAGGGTGGTCAATTCCGGGAAATGTTGCCGCAGCCGGTCGGCGAGTTTTTTGGTCCGCGCTTCGTCCTCATAGCCCAGGACAAGGTTGGCCATGATCTCACCGGTCGTGCAGATACGCAGCTGCAGATTCCGGAGCCAGCCTTCGTGCTTCCGGATATCGTAAAAGCTCAGGTCTTCGTCCAGTCCAAAGTCGCGGACCGCCTTGCGAAGTCGGTTGGTGGGTTCGGCCTGCAGATGGCAGGTGTCGATATCCACTACTTTATCAAAAAGTCCTTTGGCATGGAATCCGGCCACGCGCTGTTCGGAGCTGATGGCGGGGTCTCTGAGCTCATCGGGCAGGAGGAAGCGACGGCTCGAAAAGGTATATTCCATTTTGTTGCGGTAATGGACAGTCTCCGGGGCGCCTAGAATGGGGCTGATGGCCGGAAGGGTTATTTTCCCGATCCGCCGGAGGTTGTCCTCCACCTGTTGTTGTTTGTACTGCAATTGGCGGGGATAGGGCAACATTTGCCAGCGGCAACCCCCACAGACGCCAAAATGCGCACAAAAAGGCTCCACCCGCTCGGGGGAATACTGACGAAAGGCGGTGATATGGCCTTCGGCCCAGTCCTTCTTGTTCTTAGAAAGCCGGATATCGACGATATCCCCCGGCACGGCGTTCTCGATGAAGATCACCTTCCCGTCCACCCGGGCCAGGGACTTGCCTTCTGCGGCATAATCCTCAACCAGGACACCCGTTAGGGTGATGTTCTTATTTTTTTTTCGCACGGCGTAAAGGTCTAATTTTACGCGCGTATGAGCAAAATCGTTCTCCTTCTGGCTGCCTGCCTGGTTATGCAGACAGCCCAATCACAAAATGGCTATACGATCCATCTTCATTTGAAACCCTATACGAGCGGCAAGGTTTATCTTGGCTATTATTATGGGAAGATCAAGGCCCTGGCTGACTCGGCGCAGTTGAACGGCAACAGCGACGGGTTATTCAGCGGTGAGAACCGGCTGCCCGGCGGGGTGTACTTCGTGGTGTCGCCGAATCGTGCCATCCTGTTCGAATTGCTGATCGATTCCCAGCAGCATTTTTCGGTATCGGCGGACACGACCGATCTGCCGGGCAGTATTGTTTTTACGGGCTCGTCCGATAACACGGTCTTTCAGACCTACACGCGATATACGGCCGAGAAGGGGAAGGAGATCACGGCGGATCAGGCGGCGATGGCCGCGGCGCAAAAGGCGGGCGATTCTACGGCCGTCCGCTCCAACCGGGATAGGATCAAACAGCTCAATGAGGCGATCATGAATTACCGCGGGGAGCTGGGCAGGAAATATCCCACCACGCTGCTGGCGATGCTTTTCCGCGCCCTGAAGGAGCCGGAGATCCCGTCTGCGTCCGGGCAGCCGGGCGGAAAATACGACAGTGTCTTTGCCTTTCACTACTTTTCGGACCATTATTGGGACGGGCTTTCCTTCAGCGATGAACGGCTGACCCGGACGCCCGTCTTCGAGCCCCGGCTGGACAAATATTTTCGGGAACTGGTGGCGCCGGCGCCCGATTCCATTGAAAAAGAGGTGGACCGGATGTTGTTGGAGGCCCGGGTCAGCAAGCCCATGTTCCAGTATCTCATGGTCTATTTCGTGCAGAAATATGTCAATCCTCCCTATATGGGGCAGGACGCGGTATTCGTCCATCTTTTTGACAAATACATCAATGCGGGAGAGACCGAGTTCTTTACGGAGAAATATCGGAAATATCTGAATGACAGGGCCTATAGCATTATGGCTAATCTGATCGGCCAGCCGGCGGCGAATCTGGAAATGGTGGACAGCAACGGCGCACTCCGGCCTTTGTATGGGGTCAACGCCGACTATATCATCGTCTGCTTCTGGGATCCGACCTGCAGCCATTGCAAGGAGGTCGTCCCCAGGCTGGATTCAATGTATAAGGCAAAATGGAAAGCGGAGGGGGTAAAGATCTATGGGGTGATGGTGGATGGCGGCCGTGACGCCTGGATACAATTCATTAAGGATCACAATTTAGACGACTGGACCCACGTTTATGAGACGAAAGAGCACCAGGAAGCGACGGAAAAAGCGGGTCAGCCCGGATTCCGGCAGCTTTACGACGTCTACCAGACCCCGACACTCTACTTACTGGACAAGGACAAACGCATTATCGCAAAGAAGCTTTCTTACGAGCAACTTGATGAAGTCATAAATCTGAAATTGCAGCATGCAAAATCCAAATGATATCCGCTTCTCGATAAACCGGGTCCTTATTATTTCAGTCCTTTTTCTTCTCTTTTCTTCCGGTCTTTTTGCACAGACCCTTTTCACGGTGGATGGCACGCCTGTCAGCAAGGAAGAATTCCTGAAAGCGTTCTCGAAAAATAATACCGGGGTCGTCCCCACTGAAAAATCCTATCGGGACTATCTGGAGTTGTATATCCGGTACAAATTGAAAGTGAAGGCCGCTTTTGCAGCCCGGCTGGACACGTTGCCGGCGCAGCGGACGGAATTACAGAATTTCCGGTCACAGGTGGCCGAGGCGTTTATGAAGGACCAGGGGAGCCTGGACCGGTTGACCAGGGAGGTATCTATCCGGATCCAAAAGGATATCCACCTGGCGCATATTTATATTGCGCTGCCGAAGAATGCGTCGCCGGTCGATACCTTGCGGGCTTATGAAAAGGCGATGAGTGCTTACACCGAGCTGAAGAAAGGTAAAAAGTTTGGAGAGGTGGCCGTTTCCTACTCGGATGATCCGACGGCAAAGAGCAATAAAGGAAATATCGGATATATCACGGTCTTTACGCTGCCGTATGAACTGGAGAACCTGGCCTATTCGCTGGCTCCGGGTCAGTGGTCGAAACCATACCGGAGCAAGGGTGGCTATCATATCTTTAAAAATGAAGGCGAAAGAAAGGCGCTGGGCCGGATAAAGGTGGCGCAGATCCTCTTGTCCATTCCGCCGGGAGCTTCGGCCGCCGTCCGGGAGCAGGTTCGGTTGAAGGCGGATTCCATTTACCGGGTGCTGGCCGCCGGGGGGGATTTTGCGGTTCTGGCGCGGGCGTACAGCAGCGATAACCTCTCATATCAAAACGGGGGGGAGCTGCCCGAGTTTGGGATTGGCCGTTATGATTCCGCGTTCGAAGCTGTCGCGTTCGGACTGGATCGGGATGGAGCTATCAGCCGGCCGCTGGCTACGGAGTTCGGCTATCATATTATCAAACGCCTCTCGCGAAAGCCTGTTCCTGCCAAACCGGATGAGGCGGCGATGGCGGGGATTCGGCAACAGGTCCTCAATGACCCGCGGGTGGAGATCAGCAGGCAGGTGTTGTTCAATCGCATTTATCAGGAAACCAGTTTTCAGAGGGCGGACATTCCGGAAGCCGATTTCCGGTCTTTTACGGACAGCGCTTTCCGAAACCCGGGTTATTCTTCTTACGGGAACCTCAACAATTCTACGATGGTTTTCTCTTTTTCGCAGCGGGCCTATACGATAAAGGACTGGATGGATTTTGCGCGGGCTACCCGGCCCACCCGTGCGGGCAGCGCCTTGTCGGATAAGGAATTGTTCCAGCGGTATATCGAGCGGACGGCCACGGAATACTATCGAAATCATCTTGAACAATACAATAAGGATTTTGCCTTTCAATTGAACGAGTTCAAGGAGGGCAATCTGTTATTCGAGATCATGCAGCGAAAGATCTGGGATAAGGCTTCTGCGGATAGCGCGGGGCTCGCTAGGTATTTTGAAGCGCACAAGGGCAAATATTGGTGGAATGCCAGCGCGGATGCGTTACTGTTCACCTGCAACAGCACCGGGACCGCGGAAACGCTAAAGGCGCGGCTGATAGCGGGTCCGATCAGCGGGTGGCGGGTCGGTGCCGATAGTTTGGGGGCGGCGATCCAGGCGGACTCGGGGCGATATGAGCTGGCGCAGATCCCGGGAACGGCGTTTGGGGCGCCGGCGGCACAATCGTTTACAGAGATCACCGGCAATAAGGCGGATAATACGGTCAGTTTTGCCTATATCCTGGCGATGCATAACGATCGGGAGCCGCGGAGCTATCACGATGCGCGAGGCTTTGTCATCAATGACTACCAGGGGTTTTTGGAGGAGCAATGGGTGGCTTCGCTGCGCAAAGAGTATCCGGTAAAGGTGGAAGAGCAGGTATTCGCGGGGTTGGGGAAGTGATTATAATACGGCTTTGACGACTTCTTCGATGACTTTGGGTTTCCCAAGCGTATAATAGTGCAAAACAGGTACGCCGGCCTTCTTCAGTTCCCGGCACTGACCGATCAGCCATTCTGTGCCTACACGTTCCACTTCCGCATCGTTCTTGCATTTCAGGATGGCGTTGGACAGATCCGTGGGCAGGTCTACATGGAAGACCTTTGGCAACATGGACAATTGTTTCTTGTTGGTGATGGGTTTGAGGCCCGGGATGATCGGGACGTGGATGCCCTGTTCCCGGCAGATGCGGACAAAGTCGAAGTACTTCTGGTTGTCGAAGAACATCTGGGTGGTGATGTATTCGGCACCGGCGTCGACTTTTGCTTTCAGGTACATCAGGTCGGTGTCGAGGTTAGGGGCTTCGAAGTGTTTTTCGGGGTAGCCGGCAACGCCGATGCAGAAATTCGTTTTACCGCCGTTCTTGATATCTTCTTCGAGGTAGATACCCTGATTGAGGCACACGACCTGGTTCAGGAGATCGATGGCAAAGCGGTGACCGTCGGGGTCGGGTTCAAAGGAGCTTTCGTTCTTTGCCGCGTCACCGCGCAGAACCAGTACATTGTCGATGCCAAGGAAATGAAGGTCGATCAGGGCGTCTTCGGTTTCGCGCTTGGCGAATCCGCCGCAGATAAGGTGGGGCACAGCGTCGATCTTATAGTGGTTCATTATGGCGGCGCAGATGCCTACCGTGCCGGGGCGTTTCCGGACTTCGACTTTTTCAAACGTGCCGTCGGTCTTTTTCTTAAACATCGTCTCACTGCGATGATAGGTCACGTTGATAAAAGCCGGCTTGAATTCCATCAGGGGGTCCAGGTGGTCATAGATCGAGCTGATCGTTTTCCCTTTCAGGGGCGGTAGTATTTCGAATGATACAAGCGTCCCGTTGGCTTGCTGCAGATGCTCTATAACCTTCATAAGTTTCGCAAAATTAATCGATAAGTCTTATATAAGTCCTAAAACACCTATAATTTTGACCCGGAGGCTTGCCGCTTGCGTCGCAGGGCCTAAATTTGCGTCCAAAACTGGGCTTCGCCCAGTTTGCACTTTACGACCGATAGGGGAACCGAGCGAAGAGAAGGTTCCGGCCGAGGATCGCACCGGTGGTGCGATCTGAAGGTCAGTGCCGACATTAATGGTATTGAGACACAACCGAAGGTTGCGGACGAGGTTCCAACAGTGTTGGAACCGAAGTTCTTAAATTGTTTTACAATTTTTTGTCGTAATTCAACTTAACGAAGAGATTTGAGCATTATTATTCATTCGAAAGACCTGGTGAAGAGCTATCACAACCGAACGGTGGTCAACCAGGTATCCGTCAAGTTGGAGCAGGGGGAGATCGTTGGGCTGCTGGGGCCGAATGGCGCCGGCAAGACAACCACCTTCTATATGGTCGTAGGGCTGATCAAACCTGACAGCGGAAATGTCTTTCTGAATGATGTCGATATTACCCGGCAGCCGATGTATAAGCGGGCGCGGATGGGTATCGGCTATCTACCGCAGGAAGCGTCGGTCTTTCGGAAGCTCAGTGTGGAAGACAACATCAAGGCGGTGCTGGAAATGACAAAGCTGACCCGTGGCGAGCAGAAATCGAGGCTGGAAGCGTTGCTGGATGAGTTCCATTTGCATCATGTGCGCAAAAATAACGGGGACTCGTTGAGTGGCGGCGAGCGGCGGCGTACGGAGATCGCGCGGGCCCTGGCGGTGGAGCCAAAGTTCATGTTGCTGGACGAGCCTTTTGCGGGTGTCGACCCGATTGCGGTCGAAGATATCCAGTCGGTCGTGGCCCGGCTCAAATTCAGGAATATCGGGATTTTGATCACCGATCACAATGTGAATGAGACGTTGTCGATCTGTGACCGCGCCTATTTGCTGATCGACGGGAAGATATTCAAACACGGTACAGCAGAAGAGCTGGCGGCGGATGAGCACGTGCGACGGTTGTACCTTGGCCGGAATTTTGAGTTGAAGCGGAAGGATTACCTTCATGACGAGGCGCGGCAAAAGGAAATGAACGAATTTACCCGATCCGCAGGACCGAGCAGGGAGGATATTGCAAATTCAGTGAGGAATGCGATTGAGGAGCTTGAGAATATTGCAAGATCGAGGAGTGAACAGGCAAAGGGAGAAATGATCTTGCACGCAGACCTCCTTTTGCTGGATGGCCTGACGCCGCGTATCGACAAAGACCAGACGGGGCTCGACGTCTTCGAAAAATTGATCCCTGAAATCAAGGCTGCGGTGTTGAAATTTGCTCAAGACAATCATAACCAAGAGCTTAGAAAAGTGGCCGAGCGGCTCACGCCCGACGAAGACGCAGCCAGGACCGACCTCAATGATCTGCTATTGCTGCTGGAAGCCGATGATTCTTAACCCTTTACCGCATCGTAGAGACAGCGGCTCATTTGTTTGAGTATATCCCGCCGATTAGTTACTTTGCCACTAATGAAGTTATTGAGCCCGGCCATATCAAGACTTGCCAGATTGCGTCTCGGGCGTATCGAGGAATGGGTGAATAACCCCATCGCGATCCAGCGGGAGATATTGCAACATTTGGTCACCTCTGCTCAATATACCGAGTTCGGGCGCAAGCACAATTTTTCCAAGACTTATTCTATCCGCGATTTCAAACATGCCGTCCCGATCCAGGAATACGACGATCTGAAGCCGTATATCCAACGGATCATGAATGGGGAACAGAATATTCTCTGGAATACGCCGATCAGTTGGTTCGCCAAAAGCAGCGGAACTACCAGTGACAAGAGTAAGTTTATCCCGGTGAGCGAGGAGAGTTTGCAGGACTGTCATTATAAAGGGGCCAAGGATGTGCTGACATTGTATTATGACTTCAACCCCGATTCCGATCTGCTAACAGGAAAGGGGTTGGTCATTGGTGGATCTCACACGATCAGCCAGATGAATTCGGATGTTCATTATGGTGATCTCAGCGCGGTACTGTTGCATAACTTGCCGTTTTGGGGCCATTGGATACGGACGCCCGAATTGAGCATTGCGTTGCTGGATGAGTGGGAGGACAAGATCGAGCGGCTGGCCAGGAATACGATCCAGGAGAATGTCACATCGATCTCGGGTGTCCCGACCTGGACGCTGGTGTTGATCCGGCGCATCCTGGAAATCACAGGCAAGAGCAGCTTGGCGGAAGTCTGGCCTTCTTTGGAATTATATATCCATGGCGGAGTTGCTTTTACACCTTACCAGGAACAATTCCGGAAGCTGATCGGGAAGGAGATCAACTACCTCGACTTGTACAATGCCAGTGAAGGCTTCTTTGCCGCGCAGGGCAATCCAAATGACGACGGCATGTTGTTGTTCCTGGATCATGGCATCTTTTTGGAGTTCATGCCGGTTGAAGAATATGGCAAGGTCGAACCGGAGACCATCGGGCTGGCCGATGTGGAGTTGGGGCAGCAATATGCGCTGGTGATAAACACCAATGGTGGTCTGTGGCGGTATCTTCTCGGGGATACCATCCAATTTACTTCTCTCTCCCCTTTCCGGATAAGGGTCAGCGGACGCCTCAAGCATTTTATCAATGCCTTTGGAGAGGAGGTGATCGTGGACAATACGGATAAGGCTATTGCCATGGCGGCGGAAAAGACGGGCGCCATCGTGAACGATTATACCGCGGCCCCCGTTTATTTCGGGGATACCGGAAACGGCGCTCATGAGTGGCTGGTAGAATTCGGACGGGAGCCCGCTGATATGGCGCTTTTTGTCAGCGAGCTCGACAAAGCCCTGCAGGCTGTCAATAGCGACTACGAAGCCAAGCGCTACAAGAATATCGCCCTTAGCTTGCCGATCCTGCACTCATTGAAGAAGGGCGTCTTTACGGCATGGCTGAAAAGCAAGGGCAAGCTGGGCGGCCAGCACAAGGTACCCCGGCTGTCGAATAACCGGACATATATCGAGGAGATATTTGAAATTCGACAAAAAATTGGTGGGTCAATTTAAGGACTTCGGGGACGGGCCGGCACCTTTCATCCCCGCACCTGCTCGCTCGACCCGATAACTATGATCCCGGGCCGGTTCTTGCGGCGTCCCGGATCGCCAGTGCCAGGATGATAAGGCTCACAAGGGATGAGGTATAGATCAAATACAAGTAAGGAACGTCGATAAAGCAATAGAACACGACCAGGCTCAGTTTCAGCCCTGCCAGCGGAATGTTGGATCGTCTTCGGCGGAGGGCGTATACGGTGAAGCCGATGGGCAGCGTAAAGCTGAACAGGATGAGCAGGCCATGCAAAATGACGGTGCCGTTTCGGCCGAAGAACCAGGCCAGACCGGGTGCCGTCGAAAATACTTCGGGGCTGTCCTCCCAGACCCGGGCGGCAAAGGAGATATAGTTCCCCGGCAGGTCAGCAAGCCGGGTAAAGGTTATCCAGCCCACCGGGATCAGGAATAGCAAAACGAAACACAGGACACCCGTCAGGGAAACAATGGACAGCTGTTTTCCTTTCTTCTGCAGGATCAGCCATAGAACATAAGCGGGAATCCAGCCGACCAGTGCGTAGCGGCTCAGCATGCACAGCGAAATGGCGATACCGGTCAGCCAGGGTTTGCCCGAGACCAGGGCAACGGCCAGGAGAACATAATAGCCGATCACCACCCCTTCTTCCGATACGCTGACGATACCCGGGGTATTGTCAGCCACGATCCACCAAAATAACAGAAAGGCCAGCACGCCCAGCAAGAAGGCGGGTCGGGTGTTGGATGGCTTGTACAAAACGATGAAGGCGCCGAAGGCGAAGAGCAGCCCGGCGATGGCGATCCATCGCATATCGATCCCCATGGCGACAGCAGGAACATAGGGAAGCCACATGGCCGGGAGATAGATCGGCTGGACGCCGTGCCAGATCGTGGGGATGGGATCATAGACGTGGCTATGTTGTCCGGCGAGAAAGCGTTCGGCCATGACCTTTATAATGGGCAGCATGTCGGCGTTGCTGATGTCGATCGGTATTTCGTCGAACCAGTAGAGGCACCAGGAGTAGAGGGCCAGGGCTGTCAAGCCGATGATGATCACGCCGCGCTGGTTGGCGGGGTTTCGCCAGAGCTTGTTCCCGGGTGAGGGAAGGCGGAGTTCCGGGAGGCGGATGAGGAGACTTGCGATGGCAAGGCCGGAGAGGAGGTAGAGAATGGCGAAAAAGGGTGTCCAGCCGTGGAGCTTCAGGCACCACGTCGAGCTGAGTGTTTCCACCGCGAAGGCGGCAAGCAGGATGGATGATAAATTGGCGGGTCGGTTCATGGAGACATTAAACTACAAATAAATATATTTTTTCATCAACAACCCAACTGGATTTATATTTGGCCTATGAAACTACTGGAAAATAAGGTTGCGATCGTTACCGGCGCCAGCCGTGGCATTGGAGAGGCTATTGCGTTGAAGTTGGCCGAGCATGGGGCACATGTCGCATTCACCTATCTGAGCAGCGAAGAAAAGGCCAAGGCGCTGGAGGACAGGTTGAATGGGTTGGGTGTCAAGGGAATGTCCTACCGGAGCAATGCGGGGGTGTTCGCCGAGAGTGAAGCTTTCGTCAACGAGGTAGTGAAAGAATTCGGTACGATTGATATTTGCGTCAATAATGCGGGGATCTCGAAAGACAATCTGTTGCTAAGGCTTTCGCCGGACCAATGGGATGAGGTCATCAATATCAATCTGAAAAGTGTTTTCAACGTAACTAAACAGGTCATCCGGCCGATGATGAAGGCTAAAACGGGCTCGATCATCAATATGAGCTCGATCATCGGTATTGGCGGGAATGCAGGTCAGAGCAGCTACGCCGCTTCAAAAGCCGGTATCATCGGGTTCACCAAATCGATCGCCAAGGAGCTGGGCAGCCGGAATATCCGTTGCAATGCGATCGCTCCGGGGTTTATCGAGACGGATATGACCTACTATCTCAAGGATGGGGAAGCGGCAAAGAAATTCCTGGAGGATATTCCGCTTGGCCGCTTCGGGAAGGCGGAAGAGATCGCAGAAACCGCCTTGTTCCTGGCCAGCGATATGAGCGCATATATCACCGGGCAGGTGATCAGCGTTTGCGGGGGGCTGAATATATGACACCTATTGACAAGCTGTTAGCCGATAACAAAGCCTGGGCGGCGGGGATCAAGGCCGAGGATCCCGACTATTTCGAGCGGTTGTCGCATTTGCAGACGCCCGAGATCCTTTGGATCGGATGCAGTGACAGCCGGGTGCCTGCCGACCGGATCACGGGTACGCAGCCGGGTGAGATCTTTGTACACCGGAATATCGCCAATATGGTGGTCCATACGGATGTCAACCTGCTCAGCGTGCTGGATTTCGCGGTCAATCACCTGAGAGTAGGTCATGTGATCGTGTGTGGTCATTATGGCTGCGGTGGGATCAAGGCGGCCATGACGAATCACGATTACAAGTATGTGCTGAACATGTGGCTGCGGAATATCAAGGATGTGTACCGGCTGCACAGCAGGGAGCTGGATGCGATCGCTGATCCGGAGGCGCGTGCGGACCGGCTGACGGAGTTGAATGTTCGGGAGCAGGTCATGCATCTGGCCAAAACCTCGATCATTCAGCGGGCGTGGAAGGAGGAGCGGCGGCCGCTGCTTCATGGCTGGGTATATGGGTTGAAGGACGGGCTGATCAAGCCGGTCTTCGGTATGGATGCGGGGTCGCGGTTAGATCCGATCTATCAATATGATGATCTGTAGTGCGAAACGTCATTTTTTCCTGAAATTATAAAGCGCCTTCCGGGAGAACTCACTTAATATCAACCGGCCGCTGATCGTCGCTCTTTCGACGAGCAGCTGGTCCCAGTGTTCGGTCCCTTTCCAGAAGGTAGCTTTTAGCAGGGCCATTGCTTCGGGGCTGGAATGGGCGAGGGTGCGGGTCAGCCGGTCGATAGATTCGTCCATTTCGCCGACCTGAGCGTGCAGCTCGGCATAGAGGTTTCGCCTTCTGGCCCATTCCGCATCGCGCCACATGGTTGCATCGATGGCGAGGTTGCTGAAGGCGGCAACGCCGATCTTTCTTTCTACGGCGGGTCCTACGACAAAGGGCCCGATCCCGATGGCCAGTTCGCTAAGTTTCACGTCGGCGCCGTCGACGGCGATAGCGTAGTCGGCGGCTGCTGCGATGCCGACTCCGCCGCCGACGCATTTACCGTGGATGCGGGCGATGACGAATTGGGGGCATTTGCGCATAGCGTTGATGAGGTGAGCAAAGCCGCTGAAGAAAAGGAAGCCCTGGTCCGCGTTTTGGATCGCCGTTAATTCGTCGAAGGAGGCGCCGGCGCAAAATACTTTTGCGCCTGCGGAACGCAGGACAATGACCCGGGTTTGCGGGTCATTGCCGGCGCCGTGGACCTCGTGGGTGAGCGCATCGAGGAGGCGACCGGGCAGGGAGTTGCTTTGGGGGTGATAAAATTCGATGCTGGTGACTCCGTCGTGGGTCTCTGTTCTGACATGCCCCTCGCTTATCTCTCGAAGCATATAGTTGATTTAGGTTGAGGACTTTTTCTGTACCATGGTGAGGATGGTAGCTACGGCTACGCTCTCTCCTGTTTCATCATAGACATCCACATACCATTTTACGATGCCCCGGGGCAGGTCGGTTGCCTCTTTTTTTTCCTGTGCGATCTTTTCTTTACAAGTCAGTCTGACGCCGATAGTGGCGCCGGCATATACAGGTTTGAGGAACCGGCATTCTTCGAGGCCATAGTTCAGCATGACGGGGCCTTTCCCGGGATCGACGAACAGGCCGGCGGCGGCGCTGAGGATAAAATACCCATGCGCGACCGGCTTTTCGAACAAAGTGTCTTTCAGGGATGTGTGGTCGGTGTGGGCATAGAAATGGTCCCAGCTCAGGTTGGCGAAGTTAGTGATATCGGCTTCGGTGACGGTCCGTTTGTGTGTGATCACGGTGTCGCCTATTTGCAGTTCCTCAAAGTATTTCCGGAATGGATGCGTATCCTCCGTCGTCTGCCGGGCGTGTGGTTGCCAGGTATTGGTGAGCGTCGTGATCATGGATGGGGACCCTTGTACAGCTACGCGCTGCATATAGTGCCGGACGCCGCGGATACCGCCCATTTCCTCGCCGCCGCCGGCGCGGCCCGGTCCGCCATGGACCAGCAGGGGCAGGGGGCTGCCGTGGCCGGTGCTTTCTTTTGCGCAGTCGTTGTTGAGGATGAGGATTCGTCCATGCCAGGAAGCGGCGCCCAGAACATAGTTTTTGGCGATGCCAGGGTCCGCGGTGACAATGGTGCTACAAAGGGAGCCTTTGCCTTTTTTTGCCAGTTCGATCGCCTCGTCGGTGCCATGGTAGGGCATGAGGGTGCTGACGGGGCCGAAGGCTTCGATGGTATGGGGTTCTTCGCTGGTTTGCGGGTGTTCGTTCAGAAGCAGGAGGGGGGAAAGAAAGGCGCCCTTTTCTGCGTCGGCATCGATTAGCTCCACGCTGTCCAGTGATCCATAGATGAGGCGGGAGGTGGCGAGCAGTCTTTTGACCTGGTTCCGGACTTCTTCCCGCTGGGTCAGCCCGGCCAGGGAGCCCATTCTTACTTTATCGTTTTCCGGGTTACCGATTGTCGTTTGCGCCAACGATTTGGTGATGGCCTTCCAGGCGTCTTCCATTTTGGCGGCAGGGACGAAGATGCGTCGGACGGCGGTACATTTCTGGCCGGCTTTTACGGTCATTTCCTTCCGCAGCTCTTTGACAAAGAGATCCCATTCAGGCATGCCGGGTTCCACATCCTCACCCAAAACCAGGCAATTGAGGGAGTCGGTTTCCATGGTAAAGGGAACGTTCTCCTGCAGGATTCGGGGATTCGATCTGAGGTGGAGGCCGGTGGAGGCGGAGCCGGTAAAGGTCACCACGTCTTGCGTGCCGACATGGTCCAGCAGGTCACCGGCGCTGCCGCAGATCAGTTGAAGGGCGCCCGGGGGGAGGATGCCGGAGCTGACGATTTCGCGAACGACGGCTTCCGTCAGGAAGGAGGTAATGGTAGCGGGTTTGACGACGGCTGGCACGCCAGCCAGGAGGTTGACGGCGATCTTCTCGAGCATTCCCCAGACGGGGAAATTGAATGCGTTGATATGGATGGCGACGCCTTCTTTGGGGACCAGGATATGTTGGCCCATGAAGCTGTTGCCTTTGCTAAGGTTGGCGCCTTCCCCGTCGAGGGAGAAGGGGGCGTCGGGAAATTTCCGGCGGAGAGATGCATATGAGAAGAGGTTACCGATACCGCCTTCGAGATCGATCCAGCTGTCGGCGCGGGTGGCTCCCGTGAGATAACTGATGCGGTAGAAGTTCGCAAGGTGTTCGCGAAGGTGGAGGGCGAGGGCTTTCAGCATGCGGCCTCTTTCCTGGAACGTTAGCCGGCGGAGGACCGGGTTGCCTTTGGTCCGGGCATAGTCGAGGATGGCGGCGAAATCCAGGCCTTTCGTGCTGGCGTGGGCGATGAGGTCGCCGGTAAAGGCGTTGTAGAGGGGTTGGCCTTCACCGTCCCCTTCTATCCATCGGCCGGTGATATAGTTTCCGAGCTTGGGCATCAATCACAATCGTTTGAAGGTGCGAATGTACTGAATTTTCGCGGGTTGGTGAGGGGGCGCGGGGTGTCGCGGGAGCGGCGAGGGGAAGGGCAGGTTATAGGGTCGGCCCGTGCCAACCTGACAGGTAAGAAAGATTGGTCGGCCTTTTGTTCCTATGGGGATATGGACAACAAGGAGTATACATTTATCGACTATGCTCCGCGGGCGGATATGGATCTGCTGGACAGCTATTCCAGGACGATCACTTCGGTGGTGGGTCAGGTAGCGGAAGCGGTCGTGCATATCCAGGTGCAGAAGGGGTCGAGTGACCCGCGCAGCCGGGAGACGCGGTTGATACCGGGGTCGGGTTCGGGGTTCATTATCTCCACGGATGGATTCGTGGTCACCAATAATCATGTTATTGAAATGGCGGAGGACATCCGGGTATCGCTGGCGGATGGCCGGACCGTGAATGCGGAGTTGAAGGGGGCCGATCCTTCGACCGATGTCGCGGTGCTGAAGATTGATGAGACAGGGTTAAAGGCGTTGGTGTTTGCCAACTCGGAGAATCTGCAACCGGGGCAGATCGCGATTGCGATCGGCAATCCGCTGGGCTTGCAGCATACGGTGACGGCCGGTGTGGTGAGCGCTCTGGGGCGGACGCTACGGGCCAATAATGGCAGGCTTATCGATGATATCATTCAGACGGATGCGTCGTTAAACCCGGGGAATTCCGGGGGCCCGCTTGTCAATTCGCTTGGGCAGGTCATCGGAGTCAATACGGCAACGATCCCGTCGGCGCAGGGCTTATGTTTTGCGGTTAGTTCGAACCTGGCGGCATTTGTGGCAGGCAAGCTAATCATGGAAGGGCGGGTGAAGCGGGCCTATCTGGGGATTGCGGGTCAGCTGGTAAATCTGACGGGTCGGATGGTAGCGGCCAACCGGTTGGAGAGAAAGACGGGAGTATATGTGTATGAAGTGGTGGCGGATCAGCCGGTCTATAACAACGCGATCCGGACGGGGGATATTATTGTCTCCTTCGATGGAAATGGGGTGGGTACGGTGGATGAGCTGCATAAGCTGCTGAATGCGGAGGCCATCGGCCGGTCTGCGGAGATAGAGGTACTGAGGGGTGGGCACAAGGTTGCGTTGCGGGTGGTGCCGAGAGAAATGCGATAGTGAAGATTTAGGCCCGGTCGCGGAGGTCTATTTCGCGGCAGAGTGATTCAAAGATCTCGTCGACATCTCCTTCGCCGTTGATGTACACGACCTTGCCGTATTGTTCATAGTATTCTGCGACGGCGGCGGTCTTTTTTTCATATTCTGCGTGGCGGGACCGGATGGTATGTTCGTCGCGGTCGTCGGAGCGGCCGGAAGTGAGGCCGCGGTTGAGCAATCTTTTGGTGAGCTCTACTTCCTTTACGACCAGGGCGAGGACCATAGAAATGGAAGTGCCCTTCTGAGTGAGCAATTTATCAAGCGCTTGTGCCTGGGCTGTGGTCCGGGGGAAGCCGTCAAACAGGAAGCCGTGGGCGTTGGGATTATTGTCAAGAGCAGAGCTGATAATTTCGATCACGACCTCGTCGGGGACGAGTTGTCCTTTTTCAATAATGCTTTTTGCAGCAAGTCCCAGCGGTGTCTGGCCGGCTATTTCGGCGCGAAGCAAATCACCGGTGCTCAGGTGCTTTAACCCGTATTTGGAGATAAGTCGTTCAGACTGCGTGCCTTTACCGCTACCGGGCGGCCCAAACAAAATAATGTTAAACATAATATGTACTACTTACCCTTGTGTGTGAACAAATATAGTACTTGGTTTAAAAATTCTTTAACTTTTTTAGCTTTCCTTACTGAACGAAGTTCAGTTCGCATTGTCGGCCTTTGGCCGAAAGTGCCGACATGGTGGTGCTGGGAGACAACCGAAGGCAACCGCAAGGTTGCGGGCAAGTCCTTGCCGGTGGCAAGGACGACGCTCTATCGAGGTTCCAACGGTGTTGGAACCGAAGATTTTATATTTTCAGCCAATTTTTTCTCTCAATTCAATAAACCACAGAAAGCAAGGTTTGTAATCTGAATATAAAATCCCAGAAAAATGGATACCAATAACAAAACCAACAACCCGGTCTATTCGCGCACTGATGATGCCCCGGTGAATTTGACCGAAGAGCAGTGGAAGAACGTTCTTCCCAAGAATGTCTATGCAATTGCCCGGCAGAAGGGAACGGAGCGACCATACAGCAGTCCGTTGGAGGAAAACAAGGAGATCGGCACCTATTATTGTGCGGTATGCGGCAATCCGCTCTTCAGGAGCGATACCAAATTCGAGAGCGGTTGTGGCTGGCCGAGCTTCTATGAGCCGATCAGCAAAGGCAGTATCATCTACCTGCCCGATCACGGCCATGGGATGGAGCGGACGGAGGTGGAATGCGGGCGTTGCAAATCGCATCTTGGGCATGTCTTTCAGGACGGACCTCCTCCCACGGGGCTAAGGTATTGTATCAATGGGGTGGTGCTGGATTTTGAGAAGGCAAAGGATATCGAACAAAAATACAATGCAGAACATGGGAAATAATGTATTTTCGCACCCCGAATCCGGTCAGGGCTTTTGTCCGAAACGGGTGTCCGCCAACTTAGCTCAGCTGGTAGAGCATTTCATTCGTAATGAAAGGGTCGTCGGTTCGATTCCGATAGTTGGCTCCCATTTATGCAATTATCGATCCTTTCCGAGACCCTGATCGGGTCTGAAATTGTCAAACTCGGCGGTGAGATCCGCGAGAAGATCCGCCGGGGGGAAAAAATTTACAATTTTACGGTAGGGGACTTTGACCCCGCGATCTTCCCGATCCCGAAGGAATTGGAGGATGGGATCATTGACGCGTATCGGAAGCATTACACCAATTATCCCGCTGCGGAAGGTAACCTGGATCTGCGGGAGTCGATCAGCGTTTTTACAAAGGACCGGGAGCAGCTGGATTATGCGCCGGAGGAGATCCTGGTTGCGAGTGGGGGCCGGCCGTTGATCTATTCGCTTTTCCGGACGGTTGTTGACCCGGGGGACAAGGTGATCTATGCGGTTCCGTCCTGGAATAACAATCACTATACTCATCTTAACGGCGGCGAACATGTTGTCATTGAGGCGACGGCGGAGAATAATTTCATGCCGACGGCGGATGCGATCCGGCCGTATATCAAAGGTGCGGCGCTACTTTGTCTCTGTTCGCCTCAAAATCCAACCGGTACGACCATTTCCCGTAAGGACCTCTCGGCTATCTGCGAGCTGGTGTTGGAGGAGAATGCCCGGCGTACGAAGGAGGAGAAGAAGCTCTATGTCCTTTACGACCAGATGTATTGGCAGCTGACTTACGGAAATATCGTCCATTATAACCCGGTTTCCCTTTATCCGGCCATGCGCGAGTATACCGTTTTTGTCGATGCGATCAGCAAGGTGTTTGCGGCGACCGGGGTCCGGATTGGCTGGGCGATGGGGCCTGCGCCGATCATGAAGAAAATGAATGCGATCATGAGCCATATCGGGAGTTGGGCGCCGATGGCCGAGCAGAAGGCGACGGCGGTCTTTTTGCTCAGGAAAGAGGCGATCGATGCCTTTTTGCTGGGGTTCAAGGCCGCGTTGGCGGACCGCTTGCGCCGGATCCATGATGGGTTTGCGGCATTGCGGGAGGAAGGTTTTCGGGTAGATGTCTTGGCGCCGGAGGCGGCGATCTATCTTACGGTAAAGATCGATCTGGTGGGGAAAAGGATCAAGGACCAGCAGGAGGTGACTTCGTTCTTATTGAATGAGGCGGGGTTGGCGGTGGTACCTTTCTCCGCGTTTGGGGCCCCGAAAACGTCGCCCTGGTATAGGCTCAGCGTGGGCACTTGTCGGTTGGAGGATATTCCCAGGATGTTGGGGAAGCTGAAGGAGGCGATGGAGAGGCTGGATTAGTTCTTATTGCAAATAAAATAGAAAGGTCTCAGTTCTTTTTCGCGAATAATGCGCTGGATGTTGTCTCTTCTGCAGAGCGTCTTGTGGCGGTTGATATCGAAGATCTCGTGGGCGGCGCAAAATGAATCCATTGTCTCGAAACGGAACAATAGATCGTTCAATTGCTCCAATTCGCGCTCCATTGATTTTTCATTCATTTGTTCGTCTTTCACCAGAACAAGCAAGTCCCTGTTACAAGCTTTCATTTCTATTAGATTTTTAAAATTCGACAAAAAATCGGTGCCCAATTTTAAGAACTTCGATTCCAACACAGTTGGAATCTCGTTCGGAATCTTCGCCTCGCTCGATTCTGTCTCATTATCGTAAATGTCTGCACTAACGTGCTAACTGGGCTCCGCCCAGTTAATAACCAACCATACCTTTATTGATCCCGCACCCGCATTTCTTGCTGCTGCCGCCGATCCCGCGCTGTGAGCTGCAGCCGGCGTACGCAATGGTACTAAATAAAACCAAGAGAATCAATACCGCCTTTGTAGTTTTCATGATTGTAATCCTAACAATTTAACTATTTTGGATAAAAATTAGTATTCGCTTTGCTGCCGCCGTCAAAAATTAACAATCCGGATGCTAAAATGCTAAAGGTTCTGGTGGCACCGCTGGACTGGGGGCTTGGACACGCAACCCGATGTATTCCAATAATTAAAGAGTTAGTTAACCAAGGGTGTACGGTCATCGTTGCCGCCGGTGTTGGACAAAAGGCAATATTCCAGGAAGAAATTCCCGATCTATCCTTTGTTGAAATGCCCGGATTTCGAATAAAATACGGCAAAAATCGTGCCTTTACGCTCTTGAAAATAATCTTCTCCATTCCAAAAATCTTGATCGGAATCAACCGGGAAAATCACTGGCTGCGCCGGTTTACAGCCCGGGAAGGGCTGGATCTGGTGATTTCGGATAATCGTTATGGGTTGCACGGAGCTGGTGTTTTTTCAGTCTTTATGACGCATCAGCTGGCGATCAGAACATCATTTGGGGCGGTGGCTGATGGGTTTGTGCGAAGGATGAATTATGCGTTTATCCGTCGTTTTTCAGTCTGCTGGGTGCCGGATCTGGCCGGGGCCGGTAATCTGGCGGGGAAGTTGTCGCATCCTGTGCGGATGCCTGATATAACGGTTCGGTATATAGGGTGGCTGTCGAGGTTGGCGGACGAATCGACGGGCGAGGAGGAGGTTTTCGACCTGTTAATTCTGTTGTCGGGGCCCGAGCCGCAGCGGACGATATTGGAGGAGATGTTGCTGGCGCAGCTGGTTCGGGCGGCCGGGGGCGGGGCGGGTATCGCGGGGATTGTCGCAAGTAAAACGGTCCTGGTCAGAGGGCTGCCCGGGGGTGGTAAGGATGTCAAGGGGCCGGAGGGGTTGAGGGTCTTCGATCATCTGCCAGCCCGGGAACTGGGGCGGGTGATGATGCAAAGCCGGCTGCTGTTGGCCAGGTCGGGGTATAGCACGATAATGGATCTGGTGCGGCTGGGGAAGAAGGCCATTTATATCCCGACGCCGGGGCAGCCGGAGCAGGAGTATCTGGGGCGGTATTTGGAAGTGCAGGGTTGGGGGGTTTGCAGGCAGCAGCGAGGGCTTGTGTTGGGGGAGGCGATAGAGGGGCTGAGGGCATTTTTGGAGCGGGGGGCGGCTCGGGATGGGATGCGGGGGGTGAGTGGGGATGGGATATTGCGGGAGGAAATCAGAAGGGTTCTGGGTCAGTCGGCGGCCGGCGATTTGGGATAGTTGAAGAAGAGGAACTCGCAATTTCCGGTGAGGAATTCGCTCCATTTGGACGTACCGCTCTTGACGGCAAAGACGGCGCAGGTCGGCATATTGTCGAGCCGGACGGAGGACAGGGTATTGACAAAGGCGGTGATTCCGGGGTTGTGGGAGAAGAGGGCGACGGTATTGTCCTCATCGTTGAGGCCAGCGACGACTTGTTGGAAGGTGGCGGGCTGAGCGTGGTAGAGTCCATTGAGGAGAAGGATATCCTTCCCCGACACGTTGAATTCGCGGGCAAACAGCTCGGCGGTGTGGCGGGCCCGGCGGGCGGGGCTGGAGACGAGGCGGTCGATGCGGATGCCTGCCTTTGCCAGCTTCCTGGCCATGACGGGGGCATCTTTTTTTCCGCGATCGTTCAAAGGGCGATCGATATCAGGGGTATTGATATTATCCCAACTACTCTTTGCGTGTCGGATGATCAGAAGTATCTTCATGTGACGTAAGCTGCTAGATGTCGAAGGCTTGCGAGTTGATGAAATTGATCAGCGATACGGTATTCTTCAGCTTTAATTTCTTCAGGATATTATGGCGGTGCACTTCGACCGTCTTCAGGGAGATGCTCAGTTCAGAGGCGATCTCCTTTGACGACAGACCTTCTTTCAGTGCCCGGACGATCTGCATTTCACGATCAGAGAGGTTATTGATGTCCGGATTGGCCTGATCCCCGTTCAGCATCTGGTCCGAGAGGATGTTTTTAACCTCCTGACATACATACACATGGTTTTTGCTGACTTCTGAGATGGCCTCCAGCATTTCCTGGCGGGGGGAGTTCTTGGTGACGTATCCTTTGGCGCCAAGGCGGAGCATTTTTTTTGCGTAGGCCGGTTGGGAGTGCATGGATACTCCGATGATCTTAGAGCCGGGAGAATATTTTCGGATCATCTTCAGGACATCGAAGCCGCTCATGGGCGCCATGTTGATATCCAGCAGAACGACATCGGGTCTTTTGTCCCGCGCCAGTTCGATTGCGCGTTCGCCATCGCCGCATTCAGCCACTACATCGAAGTTCTCGTTCTTTCCCAATAAAAAACTCCACGTCTCTCTGATCAGGGTATGATCATCGACGATCATGATAGAAACTTTCTTCATAACGCTTCCTTTTTTCTAGTTGAATAGTCAAGCTAAACTATCAGAGCGTAGTAACCGGCAGATCTTTTAAGGGGATTAGGCGCTTTTTAGGTCTTTTAACTATATAATATTAAGCATTTTCTCCGATAACCGCAAATACTAATAGCCTCTGACATCTTTTCCTTCCATATAATTCATGAACGCCTTATTGACTACCCGGTTACCGCCGGGCGTTGGATAGTTGCCGGTAAAGTACCAGTCGCCGGTATTGGTGGGACAAGCTTTATGAAGGGATTCGATCGTCTGATAGATGACCTGGACGGGGGTTTCGATGTCCGGCGGCGTGATGAGCTGGGCGATCTTGTCGGAGATCTCCTGGGGGGTAAACGGATGGTAGACGCGTCGCACAACATTTTCCGTATGCAGTTGCCCGGTACGTTGCAGTTCCTTGCAATGCTCGTAATACTCCTGAAGGCAATTTTCCCGGCCGCGTTCTTTCATCAGCTCGACGGCGGCTCGGAAGGCGATGAAGTCCCCCAATTTACTCATGTCAATGCCGTAGCAATCTGGGTATCGGATCTGGGGCGCGGAGGAGAGGATGATGATCTTCCTGGGTTCGAGACGGGCCAGCATCCGGACGATGCTTTCCTGCAGGGTAGTCCCGCGCACGATGGAGTCGTCGATGACGACAAGGGTATCGATACCTTTCCGGACGGTCCCGTAGGTTACGTCGTAGACATGTTGCACCATTTCATTCCGGCCGGCATCCTCCGTTATAAAGGTGCGCATTTTGACATCCTTGATGGCGACCTTTTCCACGCGGATCTTGCGGCTTAGCATTTCGACGAGCTTCTCTTCTGAAATATCTTTTCCCCAGGACAGGATGCGCTGGATCTTGATGCTTTCCAGATAATCATCCATGCCTTTCCATAGGCCGTAGAAGGCCACTTCGGCGGTATTGGGGATAAAAGAGAAGATGGTGTTCTTGAGGTCATGGTTGATCGCGCCGAGCACCTGTCCGCTAAGGTTATAGCCGAGGGCGATCCGTTCGCGGTAGATCTTTTCGTCGCTTCCGCGGGAGAAGTAGATGCGTTCGAAGCTGCAGGCCCTGCGTTCCTTTGGTTCCAGAATGGTCTCGACGGAAGCATGGCCGTCTGCCCGGACGATCAGTCCTTTTCCCGGCATCAGTTCCATGACCTCGTTCTCGCCTACGTTGAATACGGTGCGGATGGCAGCCCGTTCGGAAGCCGCAACCACTACGTCGTCGTTGATATAGTAGTAAGCCGGGCGGATGCCGTGGGCGTCGCGGAAAACGAAGCTATCGCCATTGCCGATCAGGCCGCCGACGGTGAAGCCGCCGTCGAATAGGGAGACGGCTTTTCTAAGCAGGCCGACCAGGTCGAGCCGGCCCGGAGATGCCTCATCGGCGCGGACGAGGAAATGGTGGATCACTTCCAGCATGGCCGCGAGGTCGCTTTGTTTCTGGAATTCGCCCGGATCGATCCCGACGAGGTCGAAGAGCTCTTCAGTGTTGACGAGGTTGAAGTTACCGGCGAGGGCGAGGTTGCGGGCGGGGATCGTATTTCGTTTGATAAAGGGGTGGCAGAATTCGGTGAGGTTTTTCCCCCGGGTGCCATAGCGAAGGTGACCAAGCAGGAGCTCGCCTACAAAGGAGATATGTCCTTTCATCAGCCCGGGGTGTTGGGTGATATCGGGCTGGTACTGTTCCAGTTCTTTGACTTCCCCCATGATCTTCGAGAAGATATCGGCGATCGGCTGATGGTTGCTGCTGCGCATGCGGTGGAGGAAGGGGTGGCCGGGTTCAATATTGAGCTTGACGGCGGCTACACCGGCGCCGTCCTGGCCGCGGTTGTGTTGTTTTTCCATCAGCAGGTACAGCTTGTTCAGGCCGTAGAGGACGGTACCGTATTGTTGAAGGTAGTAGGAGAACGGTTTTCGTAATCTAATGAATGCCAACCCACACTCATGTTTAATGTCGTCGCTCATGTCAATTTACCTATGTTTAGCCGCCGCCGAAAAATAAACCGCAAAGTTACGAAAAGACAGCGGATCAAAGGTCGGGAAAATGACAAAGAGGAGCCGGAATTAACTTAAATATATGTGGCGTTGGTATTGATGAAGTTAACCAGGGAGGCGGAATTCTTCAGTTTTAGCTTTTTAAGGATGTTGTGGCGGTGGACTTCGACCGTTTTGAGGGAGATATTGAGGTCGGTAGCGATCTCTTTCGAAGAAAGGCCTTCCTTGATGAAATTAATAATTTGCATTTCCCTCTCTGTCAACGCGTTAATATTGGGAGAATCTTCTTTTTCGTCGAGAAGCTGTTCAGAGATGATATTCTTGATCTCGTCGCAGATATACTTATTGCCGTGGTTGACCTCGAGAATGGCCTTAATCATCTCTTCCTTGGAGGAATTCTTTGTCACGTAACCACGTGCGCCCATTTGCAGCATTTTCTTGGCGTAGGCGGGCTGAGAGTGCATGGAGACACCGATCACTTTGGAACCGGGGGAGACCTTTCTGATCCGCTGGGTGGCTTCCAGACCGGAGAAAGGGGCCATATTTATATCCATCAGAACGACGTGCGGGCGTTTGGTCCTTGTGAGCTCGACTGCCTCCTGTGCATCTCCGCATTCAGCAACCACCTGGAACCTGGGATCACTATTCAGGATATAGCTCCAAGTCTCCCTGATCAACTTGTGGTCATCGGCAATTAAGATATTGATCTTGCTCATATATAGGAAAGTTTTAAGTAGGCCCGATGAAAAGGAAGCCGGATCATCGCGTCGCTCCAAAAGATACGATAATTTTCCGTCACCTGGAATATAAGTATTCAGGGCAGATGGAAGATAGGCAATAACTGGTTAACTCGTGGGATGATAAGTGTAAATACCTAAGGAGTGGAAGCGGTCGCCTGGTTACCTTCCCATTTCGTGAGGCTGCTGCAGTTCCGGTATTCGTCGGCGATCATCACGTACATGGTCGGGATTTTTTGCAGGAACCATTTTTCGAGGGCGGCGCTCTTTTTCTCGTCGAGGGCGCGTTGGGCGACGCTGTTATAGTCGTCACGCAAGTTTTCGCGGTGGGGTTCGCTCTTGGAAACCATATAGACCAGGCGGACGCCTTTCTTGCCTCTTTCGTCAACGAATACGGTCGGCTTGGAATATTCGCCGGGCTTGAGGTTGGAGCTCTTGAGCAGTAGCACCATGTCCTTGTCGAGATCGGAGATCGTCAGGAAGGTGGAACCGTTCTGGTTCATGATCTGGCCTGCGGTAGCTTTGGCGATATCATCATCGCTGTATCTGCCGACAGCGACGCCGAAGGGTAGGGTGCCGGCGACCAGTTGGGTGCGGATGGAGTCGAGTTGGGAACTGGCGAGGTCTACTTCGGGCTGGGTGATCTGCGGGATGCGGAGGATATGGCGGACGACGATATTATCGCCGTTTCGGCTGATCATCTGGATGATGTGATAGCCAATTTTACTTTTGATGACACCCGAGATCTGTCCTTCTTTAAGCCGGAAGGCGGTGGAAAAGAAAACAGGGTCCCAGATCTTGTCGCCACGGTTCATTTCGATCTCGCCGCCTTTATCCTTGCTCCCCGGGTCGTCGGAATACAGTTGAGCGAGGAATTCGAATTTCTTCTGACCGGATTCTACCTGCTGTTTGTATTCGCTGAGCTCGTCCTGTGCCAGCTTATCGATATCACGGCTTGGTTTCGGGTAGAGAACGATCTGGCTGAGCTGGATCTGCGATTCGTAAAAGATACGTTTGTCTGCGGGGATCTTATCGAAATATTCCTTTACTTCCGATGGGGTGATCTTAACGTCTTCCACGACTTTCTGGCGCATGGCCTGGGCAAGGCGTTGTTCGCGGATGGGGGCCATAAAATCCTGTTTGGCCTGGTAGACGGTGCGTTGGGCGATCTGTTCGAAGGCGTCTTTCCCGCCGTAAATTTGTTCGAAATGCCGGATCTTTTGATCTACTTCCGCTTCTACCTCTTCGTCGCTGACGGGCAGGGAGTCATGTTCAGCCTGGACGACCAGTGCTTTTTCGATAAGCATATTGTCCAGGATGTTGCACTCGTCGACGCCTTTCAGGTCTGCCCCGCCGTTGTTCCGTATCATATCGGCGAGAGCGTTTTCCAGCTCCGATTTGAGGATGATCTTGTCGCCGACGATGCCGGCGATCCTATCGGCAACTACTTTCTGTTGCGCGAAGCCGGTGGCCGCGATAAAAAAGAAAGCAGGTAAGAAGATCAATTTTTTCATATGAGCCAAAATTAGTCCGATAACGGACGGTTGCACCCGATCATGGGGCCATTTAACAAATAATTAGAGGGTGCGCTTAACCTCTTCTTCTTCATAGGCTTCGACGATGTCGCCCACATGGATATCGTTGTAGTTCCGGATGGTCAGTCCGCATTCCATGCTGGACGGCACTTCCTTCACGTCATCCTTGAAGCGTTTCAGGGAAGCCAGCTCGGCGGTAGCGCCTTCGCCTACGGGATAGATCACGATGCCATCGCGAACGAGTCTGATCTTCGAGTTGCGATAGATCTTTCCATCCAGGACGTAGCAACCGGCGACGGTGGCCTTGTCGAATTTGAAGACATTGCGCACTTCCACGTTGGCCACGATCTTTTCCACGGTCTTTGGTTCGAGCAAGCCTTCCATGGCGTCCTTGACGTCGGCGATCGCGTTATAGATGATGGAGTAGGTCTTGATCTCCACGCCTTCCGTGTCCGCCAGGCGGGAGGCCTGGGAGCTGGGGCGGACGTTGAAGCCGACGATGACGGCGTCGGAAGCGGTAGCAAGGAGCACGTCGCTTTCGGTGATCGCGCCGACGGCCTTGTGAACAACGCGGACGGCGATCTCTTCGGTGGAGAGCTTTTGCAGCGAGTCGCTGAGCGCTTCGACGGAACCATCCACATCGCCCTTTATGATAAGGTTCAATTCCTTAAAGTTGCCCAGTGCCAGGCGGCGGCCGATCTCATCGAGGGTGATATGCTTTTTCGTGCGGATACCTTGTTCGCGGAGGATCTGGCCTCTCCGGTTTGCTACTTCTTTCGCCTCGCTCTCATCCGCATAGACCTTGAATTTTTCACCCGCCTGAGGGGCGCCGTTGAGGCCCAGCAGGAGTACGGGAGAGGATGGCGGGGCGTCTTCGATGCGTTTGTTCCGTTCGTTGAACATGGCCTTTACGCGGCCAAAGTATTGGCCGGAGACGACCAGGTCGCCGTTGCGAAGGGTGCCGCTTTGGACCAGGACGGTGGCCACATAGCCCCTACCCTTATCAAGAGAGGCTTCGATGACGCTGCCGGAACCTTCGCGTTCCGGATTGGCTTTAAGGTCCAGGAGTTCGGCTTCGAGCAGGATCTTCTCCAGCAGGAGGTCGACATTGAGACCTTTTTTTGCTGAAATCTCCTGGGACTGGAATTTTCCACCCCAGTCTTCCACGAGGATATTCATGCCCGCCAGTTGTTCCTTGATCTTTTCGGGGGTAGCGCCGTCCTTGTCGATCTTGTTGATCGCGAAGACCATGGGAAGGCCGGCGGCCTGGGCGTGGGAGATGGCCTCCTTTGTCTGGGGCATCACCGCGTCGTCGGCGGCCACTACGATAACGGCAACGTCCGCCGCTTTTGCACCGCGGGCACGCATGGCCGTGAATGCTTCGTGACCCGGGGTATCCAGAAAAGTGATCTTTTTGCCGGCGGATGTCGTCACCTGGTAGGCGCCGATGTGCTGGGTGATCCCGCCCGCTTCACCGGCCACGACGTTGGCGCTGCGGATATAGTCCAGCAGTGAGGTCTTACCATGGTCGACGTGACCCATGATCGTGACGACCGGGGAGCGGGAGATCATATCTTCCGGGTCGTCGTCGTCGTCGTCTTCTTCCATTTCCGCGGCGTCATCGATACCGATAAACTCCACCGTATAGCCGAACTCACCGGCTACGAGCTCGATGACGTCGGCTTCGAGGCGTTGGTTGATGGATACCATCATCCCGAGGCCCATACATTTTCCTATGACTTCGGCGTAGTTCACGTCCATCAGGTTAGCCAGTTCGCTGACGCTGATGAATTCGGTTACCTGCAGCCGGCTATCGAGCATTTCGTCGCTGCCGGCCTGTTCGGCCATCTCTTCGCGTTTGGCCCGGCGATATTTGGCTTTGAGGCTTTTGCCACGGCCTCCCGACCCGGCCAGTTTGGCCTGGGTCTGGCGAATCTTTTCCTGAATCTCTTTCTTATCAATCTCTTTGGCTTCGCGGGGTGCATGCCGTTGGTCGCCACGCCGGTTGCCTGCGCCGCGGTCGTGACCGGCGCCTGCGGGCCGGCCGCCGGTGTTCCGTTGGATGGGGATCCGGCTTTGTCCGGGTGGTCGTGGGTTACCCGGGGCGCCGTGCTGGGCGCCGCCGTGCGGAGCCGCATGATGCGCCCCACCGTGTTGTACGCCGCCCTGGCGGTCGTGGGAGGCACGTTGTTGCTGACCCCCGTTATGGTCCCTTTTCTCGATGGGAATGCGCTTGCGTTTTCTCTTCTCTTCGGAAGGTTGTTTTGGCCGGGTATCGCTGTTGGCGGGCAGGTCGATCTTACCAAGGACCTTGGGGCCCTCCAATTTGTCCGCCTTTATATTTTCGATTACGGGTGCGGTTCCATCCTCATCGGTCTGCGGCTCGTCGGTGGTTTGCCCGGTGACCGGCGGGAAACTTTCCTCTTCCTGGTCGGGCGTCGCCGACGCGGCGGCGGCAGTATCGACTTGAGCGACAGGGCTTTGTTCCTCTGCTGCTACCGGTGCTTCGGGTGGCTTTTCAACGGATTTCCTGCCCTTCTTTGGGCGGGTTGAAGAATCGATGGCGGACAGGTCGATCTTGTCGACGACCTTCGGCCCTTCCAGTTCGGGGGCTTCGATCTTGGTGATCTCTGGCTCTGCTGGTTTTTCCTCCACGACCGGAGGAGGGGGCGGGGGCGCTACGAACACGGGTTCTTCCGGGACGATGGGCGCCTCTTCCTTTACCGGCGCTTTCTTCACTACCGGGATCTCTTTTTTTACCGGCTGGGGCTCTTCTTCTTTTTTCTTTTTACCTTCAATGCTTCCTTTTGGCAGGTCAATCTGGTCACTCTTGATCTTTGCCACTTTATCACCCTGGAATTCCTGTTGCAGCGAACGATACATATCCTCCGTCAGTTTCGACGTAGGCTTCAGATCGTCCTTACTGAATCCCTTGCTCACCAAAAAATCCACGAGGGTATCTTTTCCCACGTTGAATTCCTTGGCTGCAGCCATTAAACGTAATGTCGTTGTTTCTGCCATAATAATGTGTCCGGCCGGCGGCCGGCTAACGCTGTAAAAATAAAACTATTTGGCCGTTATCTATTTGCCCGGCCATATTAACCTTTTTCAAATTCTTCTTTCAATACCCGGCGTACCTCGTCGATGGTTTCTCTTTCGAGATCGGTCCTTCTTTCCAGCTCTTCGGCGGTGAGTTCGAGCACGCTCCGGGCGGTGTCGCAGCCGATCCGTTTCAGTTCGTCGATCACCCAGGTCTCGATCTCATCGGCAAATTCTTCGAGGTCGATATCGAATTCTTCCGGTTCGCCTTCGTTATCGCGGAATACGTCGATCGTATAACCGGTAAGTTCCTGCGCTAATTTGATATTCACCCCTTTACGTCCGATGGCCAGGGAAACCTGGTCGGGTTTTAGATAGACATTTGCGTGCTGCTTTTCGCTGTCCAGCTCCATATTGGTAATCTTCGACGGCGTGAGGGAGCGCTGGATGAGCAACTGGGTATTATTCGTCCAGTTGATGACGTCGATATTTTCGTTCTTCAGCTCGCGGACGATGCCATGGATACGGCTACCCTTCATCCCGACGCAGGCGCCTACCGGGTCGATGCGGTCGTCGTAGGATTCCACGGCAACCTTTGCGCGTTCGCCCGGTTCACGGACGATCTTCTTGATCACGATCAGGCCATCGAAGATCTCGGGGACTTCGATCTCCAGAAGTTTGGACAGGAAGAGCGGGCTGGTCCGGGACAGGATGATCACGGGGGAGTTGTTCTTCAATTCCACCTTTCTGACCACGGCGCGGATATTCTCTCCTTTTTTGAAGTAATCCTGGGGGATCTGTTCGGATTTGGGCAGGATCAGCTCGCTGCCTTCTTCGTCGAGAAGCAGGATCTCCTTTTTCCACACCTGATAGACTTCCGCGCTGACGATCTCCCCTACTCTTTCGCTATATTTTTTTACGAGGACGTTCTTTTTCAGGTCGCCGATGCGGCTGGCCAGGGTTTGTTTTGCAGCCAGGATGGCGCGGCGGCCGAAGTCGAGGATCTCCACTTCTTCATAAAGCTCTTCTCCGACTTCGTAGTCGGGTTCGATCTTAACCGCCTCGGTGTAGGCAATTTCCGCCAGCGGATCGTTAACTTCGCCGTCATTGACGATCGTACGACGACGCATGATCTCGAGGTCGCCTTTCTCCGCGTTCACGATCACGTCAAAATTTTCGTCGCTTCCATATTTTTTCCGCAACAAAGTCTTGAATACATCTTCGACTACCTTCATCATGGTTGGACGGTCGATATTCTCGGCTTCTTTAAAGTCCTGGAACGCTTCGATAAGATTGATACTTGCCATAACACTGAATTTTTGTACTAAAAAACTACTTGAATTTTTGTTGTTTTTATGTTATCGAATAAAAAAGTATGGTTGATCACTTCTTTTTTCTTGTTGCGGCCCCTGGTCTCTTCGACGATGACTCCGTCCTCGCTTACGTCGAGGAGTCGTCCTTCAATCTTTGAGCCGTCCTGGAGGACGACCTCTACCTGGCGGCCGACATTTTTCTTATACTGCCGGTGCAGTTTCAGCGGCTCATCCAGGCCGGGTGAGGAGACCTCGAGGGAAAAATCGCCGTTTGGAAAAAGGGCGGTTTCTTCGAACTTTTTGTATAGGGCCCGGTTAAGCTGGACACATTTTTCGATAGGGATGCCCTGATCGCCATCAATATATACCTTTACATTGTTGGTGGGTTTGATCCGGACGTCAACCAGGAAATATCCGGGCTCTCCGGCCAGCAATGTCTGTACCATCCCTCCTACCGTCTTGACTGTCTCGTTGAGCATCTATGAAACTCGTTGTGCCAGGGTTTAAATTGCAGAAGGGAACGCTTCCGTTCCCTTCTGCTGAATCTTTTCCAAGGCAAATGTAGGGTAATTATTTTATAGTACATTTAAAAAAAATGACCGATGAGCCAACCTGAGAACTTAGGCAGTTTTATTGCGGAAAACAAGGACCTGGTCAAAGAATATCTCGAGACCCGGATGGAGATCTACCGGCTGCAGAGCACGCGGGTGGTGGCCAAGTCGGCGGGGATGATCGCGTGGATCTTCCTGTCGTTGTTATTGGGATTTCTTTTTGTATTGTTTGGGGGTCTTATGCTGGCGTATTGGTTTGCCGGAATTTTTCATAGTTATGTAAAAGGGTTCGGGCTGGTGGCCTTGTTGATCCTGGTTGTCTTTGTGCTGATTGCGGCATTTCGACGGGCGATTTTCGTAGACCCTGTTATTCAGGCTATTATACAAAAATCCAAAGAATGAGTATATGGGAAAACTGAATAAAGCAGCTCGCAGTCTTCAGCAGCTGGATGATGAGATCAAGGCGTTACAGGAAAAGGCCCATCAGTTGGAAGCGCAGCTTGACGAGAGCTGGAGCTATTTCCAGGAGCATTCGGGGCAGATGTTTGTGCGGTCGCTTATCCCCAGGAGCTTTGAGGGATTATTGCCGCGAACGGGGATCAAGCTTCTCGACGCGTTGCTGGAGAGCGAGCGGTTGCAGAAGCTGGTAGGGTGGCTGGCGGAGAAGGGGGCAGGCTGGTTAGGGGATGTTCTCAACTGGTTGAGTAACAAGATCTTTTCGGAGAAGGAATAGCGCGGTTGGTTTAACTCTTTATTTTCAGACTTTGTCGTAATTTAGCAGGCTAATTTCTTTCAAGATGCTGCTCGCCGATATATTGTTCCTGGCAATCATAGTGTACCTGGCCTACCGGTTCATTTTCAATTTCTTGTTACCTATAGTGCGGGCGACGCACCAGGTCCGGAAGCAGTTCCGGGATATGCAGGGATCGGGCGGGGCGGCCGGCGGGCCACCGTCAGGCGCGGGCGGGGCGCCAGCGGGCTCGGGTGGCGGTTCAGGTACTGCGGGCAATGGCGCTGGAAAGGCGACGTACAAGCCGCCGGCCGAAGATTACATCGATTTTGAGGAGGTAAAATAGGGGTTGCCCGGGCGAGGGGCGCGCTGGGCCCCGAGCTTTCGCGCGAGGTGTGTGTGTTTTTGAAAAAATTAGTTTGATTTGCCAAAGCAAATTATTATTCGAGTGAAAGGATGGTTCGATGGTGGTTAAGGTGGTCTGGAACTTCGGTCACCATTGGAAATCGAGCAAGCTAATACCGGGGCGGAGGAAGAGCCCTTTTAATCCTGCCTGTTCGGCTCCTTCCACATTGATGATGGCATCGTCTACGAAGAGGGTCTCCTGTCCATTCAAATCATTTTCTTTCAGGATGAGGTTAAATGAATCCGGGTCGGGTTTTCGCATTTTAATCAGATGTGAGTAGTAGGTCTTTTCGAAGTAGTCATCGAGCGATGGTTCGCCGATGCTGTGGGACCAGATCTGCCGCAGGGCGGCGAGGTGGAGGGCGTTGGTATTGCTGAACAGAAAGAGGCGGTAGGATTTCCGCAAATCTTTCAGCAATCGGATACGTTCGACGGGGAAGTCGAGGAGAAGGGCATTCCAGCTATCGACTATCGCCTGTTCAGGGACCTGGGAGAGGCCGGCGAGCTGCCGGATGGATTGGATGAATTCCTGATCGTTGATCTTGCCGACTTCGTAGTCCTTAAAGAAGGACGCGGCGAAACCATGACCGAAGTATTCGCGGAAATTTTTTATTCCCAGGGCGGTGAATGCCTCTTCGGTCCGCCGGTTGTCCAGGTTGATGATGACGCCGCCGAGGTCGAAGATGATATTTTTGATGCCCTTCATGCTCCAAAGATATTTATTTTGGCAGCAAGGTGAATTTCGCTTCTTTGACCTCATTCGAGTTGCCGCCGATAAAGAGCCTGAATTCACCCGGTTCGTAAATATATTGCAGCTTATCGTTATAGAAGCGCAGGTCTTCGGCACTGATGGTGAAACTGATCTGTTTTGATTCGCCCGCTTTGAGGAAGACCTGTTGGAAGCCTTTCAATTCTTTCACCGGTCGGACGATGGAGCCGACGAGCTCACGGATATAGAGCTGGGCGGTTTCGCGGCCTTCGTATTTGCCCGTATTGGTAAGGGTCACTGATGCTGTCAGTTTGCCGTCCGGACTAAAAGCCGGCGTACTGAGGGTAATATCGCTATAGGAAAAGCTGGTATAGCTAAGGCCATAGCCGAAGGGGAAGCGGGGCCCATTCAGCAGATCGATATAGGCGGAGACATAGAAGATATCGGAATCGTTTTTTGCCGGGCGACCTGTTGAAAAATGATCGTAGTAGATGGGGATCTGGCCTTCGGTGCGGGGAAAGCTGATGGGTAGTTTGCCAGAAGGGTTATAGTCACCGAAGAGGACATCGGCCATGGCGTTGCCCGCGCGGGTACCCAGCCACCAGGTATATAAGATGGCGGGGACGTGGTCTGCGGTCCAGTTGAAGATGAGTGGCCGGCCGGCGCTGATCATCACTACGACGGGTTTACCGGTCGCCCGAATGGCCCGGATCAGGTCTTCCTGTAGGCCTGGGAGATGGAGGTTGCTTCTGCTTTTCGCTTCGCCGCTCATGTCCGGCGCTTCGCCCACATCCATGACGACGATATCGGCCTGGTTGGCGGCGGCTATTGCTTCGGCAAATCCGGCCCTGGAGGTATCGTCGATCCCGCAGCCTTTGGCGTAGAGTAGTTGTGTTGCGCTGCTCACTTTATGGGCGATCCCGTCCCAGGGTGAGACGATTCGGGCGGTATCGTCCGGCCATAGATAAGACCAGAAGCCCAGGTTTTGGCGGACGGATTTGATGAGGGGTCCTATCAGGGCGATCGTGCCGGTGTTTTTCGACAGGGGCAGGAGTTGATTATCGTTCTTTAGCAGCACGATGCTCTTTTCCGCCATCGTTTGTTCGATTGCGAGATTACCGGCATTATCCCATTGTTGCGCGGCGCGTTTTTCGTTACTGAAGCGGAAGGGGTCGTCGAAAAGGCCCAGCTCGAATTTTTTCGTGAGGATGCGGCGCACCGCGTCGTCGACCAGGGTGATATTGACCTTACCGTCGCGGACCAGTTTCGCGAGGTTGCCGATATAGCTACGGCTTTCCATATCCATATCGCAGCCGGCGGTAACGGCCTCCCATGCCGCCTCGTAGTTGTTGGCGGCAAACCCGTGCGGGATCATTTCGCCGATGGAGCCCCAGTCGCTGACGGTAAATCCTTTGAATCCCCATTTTCCATTCAGCACTTCCCGTTGCAGATAGGCGTTACCGGTAGCGGGGACGCCGTTGAGGTCATTAAAGGAATTCATAAAGGTGGCAGCGCCCGCATCGGCCGCGGCTTTGAAGGGAGGAAGATAGACCTCCCATAGTGTCCGCAGGCTCATGTCGACCGAATTATAGTCCCTGCCGCCGATGGCCGCGCCGTAGGCGGCAAAATGTTTTGCGCAGGCCATGATCGCATCGGTGTCGCCGAGGTGTTTGCCCTGGAAGCCGAGGACGCGCGCCCTGGCGATTTGGGAGCCCAGCCAGGGGTCCTCCCCTGCCCCTTCCATGACCCGGCCCCAGCGCGGGTCGCGGGCGATATCGACCATGGGTGCAAAGGTCCAGTGGACGCCGGCTGCGGCGGCTTCTGTGGCGGCGATTCGGGCCGATTGCCGGATAGCGTCGAGGTCCCAGGAGGCCGCTTCGCCGAGGGGGATGGGGAAGATAGTCCTGTAGCCATGGATGATATCCTGGCCGAAGAGCAAGGGGATCTTCAGGCGGGACTGCATGGCCATTTCCTGCAGCTGCCGGGTATGTTCCACGCCTGTTACGTTGAGCATAGAGCCCAGCATTCCTTTTCTTATCTGGTTTTGTTTGTCGCCGTCTTTTGTGATGGGGCCGGTGGCTCCCCAGTCGCCGTTGTACTGGTTCATCTGGCCGATCTTTTCTTCGAGGGTCATGAGGCGGAGGACGGAGTCGACGCGATGGGCGATGGATTGCGCCGGTGCAAGGAGGGGGGCGCAAGAAGAAAGGACTACGATGGCGAGGCCGTGGAATATCGGTAATCTCATGGTCGCGGTTATTTTGTCCAGTTAACGTTTGCCGAAAGGACGTCACGGGAATTGCCGCCGATCATTATAGTAAAATCGCCGGGCTCCCAATCGTATTTCAGGTCGCCGTTATAGAATTTCAGGTCTTCCGGGGTGATGGTGAAAGATATCTTGCGGGATTCGCCGGCGTGGAGGCCGATCTTTTGGAATCCTTTCAGTTCTTTCACCGGCCGGGTGACGCTGCCGACGAGGTCGCGGATATACAACTGCACGACTTCCTTGCCTTCTACGGCGCCATCGTTGGTGACAGTAACGGTGGCGCTTAGTTGCTGATTACCTTTCATCATGCTGCTGCTCAGGGTCAGGCCGCTATAGGTAAAATGCGTATAGCTCAGGCCGTAGCCAAAGGGATAGACCGGGTCATTGGAAACGTCGAGGTAGTTCGAGCGGAATTTCTGGAACCAGGGGCCTTCGAGGGGGCGGCCGGTATTCATATGATTGTAATACAGGGGCACCTGGCCGATATTTTGGGGCCAGGTCGTGCTGAGCTTACCGGAGGGGTTCGTGATGCCGAAGAGTACATCGGCGATGGCGTGGCCTGCTTCCGTGCCACCGAACCAAACGTTGAGTATGGCGGGTACCTGGTCATTTTCCCATTTGATCGCGAGGGGGCGGCCGGTGAACAGAACGAGGATGACGGGCTTGCCGGTTTTGAGAAGGGCTTTGAGCAGGTCCTGCTGTGCCTGGGGGATCTCGATGTTGCTGCGGCTGCTGGATTCGCCGCTCATCTCCGCCGATTCGCCGAGTGCGGCGACGATGACATCTGCGGTTGAGGCGGTGTTGACGGCGTCCTGAATGATTTCGGCCGCGGGGCGGGGATCGTGGTGGAGCGGTTTACCGAACATCGTAGCGCGCTGTTCGAACAGGCTGTCGTAGTCGAGGTTGGAGCCCTGGCTGTAGACGATGTTCGCTCCACTCCCGGCGGCTTCTTTCAGGCCGTCCATCAGGGAGACGGCTTTTGAGCCGTCGGTGGCGACGGCCCAGGTCCCGACCATATTTGGCCGATCGTTGCCCAGGGGACCGACGACGGCGATCGTGCCGCTCCGTTTCAGCGGCAGGATATTACCCTGGTTCTTCAGGAGGACGAAGCAGTCGGCGGCGATCTTCCTGGCGGCGGCGCGGTTGTCCGCCGTAAAAATGTCGGTTGCTGCCCGTTGTTCGTTGCAATATTTATAGGGATCGGTAAAAAGGCCCAGTTTGTATTTTGCCTCCAGGACGCGGCGGCAGGCCTGGTCGATCTCGGCCATGGTAACGCGACCTTCCTGTAATGACTTTTTGAGCGTCGTCAGGAAACCTTCGCCGACCATATCCATGTCGATCCCGGCTTTCAGGGCGAGGGCGGAGACGGTTTGCAGATCGCCAAGGCCGTGGGCCACTAATTCATTGATCCCTGTATAGTCGCTGACGACGAAACCTTTGAATCCCCAGCGCTTCCGCAGTACATCCGTCAGCAAGTACTTGTTGGCGGTGGCGGGGATACCGTTGACATCGTTGAAGGAGGCCATTACGCTGCCGACGCCGGCGTCCACGGCAGCCTTGTAGGGCGGAAGGTATTCGTTGAACATCCGGTAATAGCTCATGTCGGTGCTGTTGTAGTCGCGGCCGGCTTCGGCGGCGCCATAGAGGGCGTAGTGTTTGACGCAGGCGAGGATGTCGGAGTTGCCTTTTAGATCCTGTTGATAGCCCTTAACCATGGCTGCGGCGCATTGTGAGCCGAGGTAGGGGTCTTCGCCATTCCCTTCTGCAATCCGGCCCCAGCGGGGATCACGGGCAATATCTACCATCGGGGAAAAAGTCCAGCAAATACCGTCGGCGCTGGCTTCCGTTGCCGCGATTCGGGCGCTTTGTTCCACTTCGGCCATATCCCAGGTACAGCTGAGACCAAGGGGGATCGGGAATTCCGTCTCGTAGCCATGGATGACATCCATGCCAAAGATCAGCGGGATCTCAAGCCGGCTTTGTTCAACAGCGATCTTCTGGACCTCTTTTATTTTTGCAACGGATTTTATGTTGAAGAGGCCGCCTACGTCACCCGCCGCGATCTTCTTTGCGATATCGGAGCTGCGGGCCTGGCCGGTGGTGATATCACCGGCACCGGGGAGGTTGAGCTGGCCCAATTTTTCGTCGAGGGTCATTTTGGCCATGAGGTTGGTGATGAAGGTCTGCATTTTGTTTTCCTGGGCGAACAATGTCGAAAAGGAAAACAGCACGAGGGCAAGCAGGAGGGATGTTCGTTTCATGGTTAACCTATTTTAATGCTTCGTCTTTATCTTTTTCCAAAAATCCGGCGGTCGATACCTGGATGGCGGCGGTGTCCCAGGTGAGCAATGCCTCGTCGGGGACTTCGTTGACGGGGGTGGTGGCGCTGCCGTTCGGTTCATTATAGCCTATATTGGATTGCCGGTTATAGACGGAAATGAGGGACCATCTGGCTTTGTCGGAGAGGTTGGCGGCCGAGCGGTGGAGCAGATTGGGATGAAAGAAAAGGGCGTCTCCGGGTTCGAGCTCGACGTAGACCAGGGGCATAATATTCAACGCGAGGTCCACGTAGTGCTGTGAGGCGCCAACTTGTTCGCCAGCGAAGCCGTGCTCGATCCGGCCCAGTTTGTGCGAGCCGCCGATCACCTGCAGGCAGCCATTGGCCTTGTTGGCGGAGGTTATCGCGGTCATGATAGAGATCATTTGTTCGGGGAACAGAAATTCATTCTTATACCAGTATCCGTAGTCCTGGTGCCATTCCCAGGCGCCGCCAACGCGGGGTTCCTTTTGCATCAGTTTGGAATGGAAATGGCAGACGGATGAGTCCCCATCCAGCAGCCAGTTGGCCGCCCCGACCATTCGGTCACTTCGGGTCAGCAAGCCGAATGGGTCATCGCCGGGATTATACCAGAGGGTCAGTTTTGTCTTTTTCCCTGTCTGGTCGTTGAGATCAAAGGCGTGGCTGCGCAGCGATTCGTCTCCGGTGGCGATTGCGTATAATTTATCGATCTCCTCCCTTGAAAGAAAGCGCTTGACAATGAGGTAGCCGTCGCGATGGTAGTCGGCTATTTGCTGCGGCGTCAATTGGAAATCTTTCATACCGTTAACTTTTGGGAAAGTTACTTATTTTATCCAAGGGCTGGTGAACCCCAGCCGTTTAAGTCCGTTCTGAATATCGGGGCAGGTCATGAACAGCTGCCACAGCAGACCGGACCGGTAATTCTCTATCATGGCGACGATGGGGCCTTCGTCGATGGCCAGATGGGTGCCAGTGGCGCCATCCATAAAATGCGGGTAAATGCCATGGTAGCAGTCCGCGTGCGTGAGAAAGTCGACGATCTTCGCGAGTCTTTTCAAGGCGGTGTCGCGGCCGATCCATTTCCGTTGCACGGCCACGATGGTCGACAGGACGCCGAAACCGGTTCCGCCGATGGCGCAGGCCTCGGGACCGAAGGTATTCTTGCTGAAATTGGGTACACTATCCGCTTCGTTGATGTAGTCCCAGTAGTATTCGGCGTGGACGGTGTTGTCACGTTCGCGGGCGAGGCCGCTGATCGGGTGGGCAAAATCCCAGAAATAGCGGAAGGTCTGGCGTTGAACGACGTCGAGGAGGGCGGAGTCGGAGAGATTTTTTATGATGCCTACGGGCTGGATGGTGGTGGGTTGAGCGGGGGTGATGGTTGCGGGGTGATCTGTCAGCCAGGGGCTTTCGAATCCCAGTTTCTGAAGGCCGCCCCGAACTTCCGGGCAGCTCATGAAGAGGCGCCAGAGCAGGCCGGACCGATAGTTCTCGATCATCGCCACTTCCGGGCCCTGGTCAATCGCGAGATAGCGCGGCGGGTACCACGCGGCCTTTTCGCTAAAGGCATCATAAAAACCATAAGACCCCCAAATTTTACCACGCATTTGTCCATACCAGTGTCTGATCGCCGCCATCGATTGTCCGGGCGTATAGGGGAGGGAAGAGATTGCCGCCGTTGGGGAAATAACGCCCAGGTCGTCCTTTAGATCGGGGGCGTGCGCGGCGTATCCTACGACTGAATAGCTCGCCGTCAATCCCCAATTGTCGTCACCGTAGCCGGGATAGTGTTTTGGATCATCTACACACCAGGTATAATTGATAATGGATTGGGTGACATTCTCTTTCCAATAATCGGCATATGTATCTTTCAAATCACGGGGGTCCAGGCCGAGATAGGAATACTGCGACCAGAACAAGGGACCACCGTGCGGGGGATCGCCCTGCATATGCAAATGCAGGGTGTCCTTCTTATAGAAGCTGATCTTATCGATGGCGCCGTTTTCTGCCCAGCCCTCGTGGTAGACGTCTGCGGGTATTGAATGTTCGGGCGATGAGGCGGCCATGATGTATAGGATCAGGCACTCGTTATAGCCGTGTACGGGGAAATTTTTCTTCCAGCCATAGTCCGGGCTCCAGTGCCAGAAAAGAACGTGTTGGGCGCCGTTGCGATACCAATCGAAATCGACACCGCGCCAGAGCGTATCGATCCGGGAAGCCAGTTTCCTTTCCTGGTCATTCCCGTCCTTGAAAAATTGGCGGACACATAACAACCCCTGGAGCAAATAAGAGGTCTCCACGAGATCGCCGCCGTCATCCTCGCGCCCGAAGGGTTTCACATGGCCGGTGGTATCATTCAGCCAATGCGGCCAGGCGCCGTGAAAGCGATCTGCTTTTTCCAGGAAAGAAACGATCTTTTCGAGTCGCACGAAACCTTGTTCGCGCGTGATGAAGTGACGATGAATAGCAGCAAGGATGGCCATTAAACCGAAGCCGCTGCCACCCGTCGCGATGATGCCCTGATCATGATCGGGATAAATGTTGTCCATATGGATACGTTCGGCGCCCATCCCGCTGTTGGGCTCGCCCCCTGCCCAGAAATATTGAAAGGTTTGTCTTTCCACCAAATCGAGCAATGCCGAATCGGAAAGATTGCGCGGCCGGTCCTGGGCCTTAACGGCAGCCGGGCCGATGAGGCCGGTGAATAGAAGGATGAGTGTCAGGCGGTGGGTCATGCGAAAAGGGTTTCAAATTATAGATTTGGGCTCTGAAAGCCTAAGTTGGTCATGCCGGACTGGATCTCGGGGCAACTCATAAACAAATTCCATAGGAGGGCGCTACGGTAATTTTCGATCATGACGATCTCGGGTCCCTGGTCGATAGCCAGGTAGTCGTTGTCAAACCAGATATTGGTCAGATTGAAGGCATCGACAAAGCCATACTGGCCCCATATTTTATCGCCCAGCTTATAGTAGAAAAACCGGATCGCATTCATCGATTGCGTGGGTGTGTATGGCAGAGAGGAAATCGCTGCCGTTGGGCTGATCACGCCGTCGTCATTGCCCGGCGCATGGGCGGAGTAGCCGTTTTGCTCGTCGCTGGCGGTGAGGCCCCAGCAAGAGTCACCATACCCGTTGAAATGGTCGGGATTATTCACACAGTACAAATAATTGATCATAGCGTGCGCGGTATCCTGGGTCCAATAGTTGGCGTAGGCATCCGAAAGGCCGTTGGGATTTATTCCCAGAAAGGAGTAGTGGGCGAAGAAGAGGGGTCCGCCATAAGCGGGGCCCAGCGGGAGGGTAATGCCATAGTAGGCGTTCCCGTTCTTTTCACCGCCATTTTGTGCCCAGCCGTTGGTATAGACGGCGGCGGGTATCGCCGCGGTATCATTCAGTGTAGAGGCTGCGAGAATATAGGCGATCATGGCTTCGCACCAGCCCTGGACTTTGACATTGATGTCGAAATTATAGTTTGGGCTCCAGTTCCAGTAAAGGACATTCTGACCGTTCTGTCGGTACCAGTTCCAGTTTACGTTATTGTATAAATTATTGATCGCGCTGCGAAGGCTGATTTCGCCCGGGTCGGTGCTGCTGTTGAAATATTGCCGGGCGCAAAGGAGGCCGGCGACCATATAGGATGTTTCGACGATATCCCCGCCGTTGTCTTCAGTGCTGAAAGGGAGGGTAGCGCCGGTGCTGCCGTTGATCCAATGCGAAAAGGCGCCGTGATAGGTGGTGACGCCGTTGGTCAAAAAGTTGATTATGGTGCTGATGCGGCTGAGCGCCTGGGCGCGGGTAATAAAATTTCGTTGAACGCCCACGAGCATGGACATGATGCCAAAACCGCTGCCGCCGGTGGTGACCTGGGTTTGGGACGCGCGTTCTTTTGACATGCCGCTGTTCGCATCGCCATCGGCCCAGAAATAATTGAAGGTCTGTTGTTCGACGAGCGTGAGAAGGGCACTATCGGAGATCCTGGGGAATTTGTCCGTGGTGTCCATTGCGGTTGTAAAGTTTATCTTTACGGTGGTGGTCAGCGATGAATCGGTCGTTGACTTCAATGTTGGCGAAACTACAAGAAGATATTCTGTTAGGGAGTTTAGCGGTGAAGATGGCTGGATAACCAGCGAACTGTCGTTGGGATAAGAGAACATGCTGGCTACCTGGCCGGTGCCCGTTAGTGAAACGGCGGCCGCCACAGTAGATTGATTGATCGACTGGGAAAAGGAAATCCGGATGCTGGTATTAAGCGGTACATTGTACAAGTTGCCACCCGTGTAAACATTGCCGTTGATGGTTGTCTGTACGTAGTCAAAGGGACCAACGATCGCGGGTCTTGGGGTGCTGTCTTTTTTGCATGCGCACAGGACAAGTATTCCCCAGGTCGCTATTAAAATCTTTTTCACAAGGGCTACATTTAGTCAATGCTTAAAACAGCAAGAGGCTGTCGGTTTGACAGCCCCTTGCTAAACCGGTTTTAAGTTAAATCAATTCGATTATCGTCCAGCCAGACCGTTGAGGTATAAGCCTGCAACATCCGTCTGGGACAGTGCAATATTGAATAATCTGATCTCGTCCAATTTGCCCTGCCAGTTAGAAAGATGATTCGAACCGAGGGTCGCATCAACGCCATAGACGCCGGGAGCCCAGGTGCCGATCGTACCTTCCACGGGAGGATCGCTGGCAAAGTTCATATTACCCTGTGGCGTAGATCCCGTAGGCCCGTCCAACAGGATAGTAGAGGTGGATGTGGGATAAGCCGATTCATTCAGCATCGCCACAGCATCCTGGTAAACGGTATAGGTGGAAGTCCCTCCGTTGTAGGTCATAGTAAAAAACACCCATTTACCAATAGCTGCCGTATCGAAAGTCGTCATGGTAAACCCGTGATAGTTCTTGGCGGCAGGGAAGTCCAGACCGGCATGCAAAAGCACGGAATCTCCCGATAAAGGGGTATAGGGTTGTTCTTCTGCGATGATCAAGGGATTGGCGCCACCCTGGTCAGCAAGGAAGAACATTCCCTGAGGAGTATATGGAGCTGTATCGGGTTGGGCGGGCTGAAAGTACCAATACGATAATGAGAAGCTTTGTAACCCCGTCATTGCTGCGGTGGGCGTAAAGGATGCATAGGCGTTTGTATCACCCTGGTAAGCCTGCCCTCTGACACCGGTGACATAGGTAACATTGACGCCGGTTGCTGTTGCAGCGCCTTTGACATCATTGAGATTACCATCCATCGGCCAGTAGGAAATAAGCGCTTGGGGCTCCACTGAATCCGAAGACGCGAATCCGCCGATCAATACCGGAGGCGTAGGGCCACTGCTACCACTACTTTTTTTGCTACAAGATTGCAATCCGAAGAAGGCCAACCCTATAACGGCAGCTAAAAAGAGCATTTTACTGTTTACTGTTTTCATAACCATTGTTTTTTAATTTTAAATCTTTCTAATTTATAAGTACACATTTTTAATACCCTGGATTTTGGGTGAGCTGCCCACCCGTGACCGCAATTTCCGCTGATGGAATAGGCAACAGCTCATTTTTGCCGGCCGTAAAGTTCTTACCTGATGCCTGCATAATCTGTGCCGCGCGACCTTGGCGGACAATGTCCCAGAAACGATCGTGTTCCATGGCAAGCTCTACGCGGCGTTCGTTCCAGATAGCCGTCTGGAGGGCTGTCCCTGATGTGGCGCCGGTGGACCCAAGACCCGCCCTCGCCCTTACCTGGTTCAGGAGGGCGACCGCGCTGCCGGTATTATTCAGATTATAGTCGGCTTCGGCTTTTATCAACAATACTTCGGCATAGCGAAGGATATGCAGGTTCTTTTGGCAAGTACTGCGGTTGCCGTCGAACATCTCCACCTGCGGCAAGCTACCCCCGGACAGGATTTCGCTATGATAGGCTTTGTAATTGTAAGTGGCGTTGACGCCAACCATGGTAGGAACTACAAACCCGTCGAATAGGGTATCGGGTGGAGAAGAGGCAGGGAGGTTGATGATCGTGGCCGCTTCCCGCAGATCGCCCGGCTCATAAGCTGCCAGCAGGCTGGCGCTGGGGGCATCGAATCCAAATCCATCATCCCCGGCGGGTTGATTAAAACCGGGATTGTTCCAGGGCGTGAAAGGAGCGCCCATGCCGTTATCCTGTCTGGGGCCCTGGTATTCCACATACCCGGGTATTCCGTAGTCCGCGCTGCCGTAGATGCCGGTTTCGACTTCAAATATCGACTCGACGGAGTTATCGCCGGCCTGCCGCCAAAGTATGGAGTAGTCCGGCGCGAGTTGGTATTGGCCGGATGAAATCACATCCGCCGTAAGGCTGTCGCATTGCTGCCAGTTCTTGAGATACATATCGACTTTTGCGAGCAGGGTTTCAGCAGCTCCTTTGGTAGCCCGGCCTACATCGGTAGCCGATTTAAGGGGCAGGTTTTGCATGGCAAAGGTCAGGTCGGGGATGATAATCTGGTTATAGATGTACGGCGCTGAGGCCCGGACGTAAAAAGAACTATCCTGGTGCTCAGGGCCTGTAGCCACTGTCAAAACCGGAGGCACAGCGCCAAACATCCGGACCAGGTTAAAATAGAAATACGCTCGCAGGAACCGCATTTCAGCGGTTTGTTTCTGGATGGTGGCCGCGGGTAATGCGGCTGTTGCCAGCCCGAGAATAGCCTGGTTGGTGCGGGAGATGCCGGCATAATATCCTTTCCATAGCGCCTCCACATAGACATTATCGGAAGTGAGCGTAAAGTTATCGATGTCCGCGGCCGCCGGTTGATCACCGGGATAGCTTCCCTTATCCGCATCGTCGGACATGATGTTGGTTACCGTGATAAAATAAATACCATGTATATCGTAGGATCCAAACTCACCCTGCGTGGGGTCTGGTGTGATCAATGCATTGTAGGCCCCCGTGACCAGGGTAAGGGCTACCTGGGGGTCTGTCGATGTAGTGCCTTGTCCTTGAATCGGCACGTTCAAAAACTTTTTTGAACATCCTCCGATGACCAGAGAGCAACAAAAAAGAACAAGCAATTTATTTTTCATTCTCGAAAATTTTAATGATATAATTATCATTTCATAATCAAAAACCAAGATTTATACCGGCGGCAAAGGTGCGTGTGGTCGGGTAGGTACCTAATTCTATCCCTGCGTTGGTAGGAGATGAACCGGGCAGTTCCGACGAGAATCCGCCATATTTTTTTAGCGTGACCGGATTTTGGGCATCTACGTATATCCTCAAACTGGTGATCACCCTTTGTTTTGCCAGCACATTCGGTTGCACGGTATAACCCAGCGTGACATTGTTTATCCGGACGAATGTACCCGAAGCCATGAAATACGTGGAGGCGGGCAGGTTGCCGGGATTCGCCGCGGGTTGCGAATTTGACTTGTTTTGTTGGGTCCAGTAACTGGTGGCGACCGACTTTTCAATATTATCGGTAATGACCACTCTCGCCTGCTCCTTGCCGTTGTACACCTGGTTGCCGATATTCGAATAGAGGTCGATGGAAAAATCGAAGCTTTTATAGGTGAGGCCGCCCGACAATCCCGCATAGAGCTTGGGTTGGTAGGAACCCGCATAGGCAGTATCCAGTGATCCGTCAGCATTATACTTGTAAATCAGATCGCCCGGTTGCGAGCCCGGCTGCAGTTGATTGCCGTTCTTGTCGACATAGGCAGCAACCTGCGACAGGTTTTGGAAAACGCCGATGGCCTGTCGCACGAAGAAGGCGCCGATGGGATACCCGGCCTTTGTCTCTGTTGTAAAATACCCGTTTATATTTCCGTCGAAGATGGGTGATCCGCCGTTTAGATTTACGACCCGATTCCGGTTAAAGGATACATTACCGCCGATAAAATAAGAAAGCTTGTTATTGATATTGTCATGCCAGCGTGCGGAAAATTCCAACCCCTTATTGTCGATCGTGGCAGCATTGTCGAGTACGTATCCGGGCGAAATCGAGCTGTTAGGATTGGGTTGGCTGCCGAAGGTGCCTGGGACGTACACATAGATCAGTGCTTGTGTAGCCTTCTTATCATAGACATCGAACTCACCGGTCAGCCTTCCGGCCAGGGCACTGTAATCAAACCCCAGATCGGCTTCCTTTGTAACTTCCCATTTGAGGTTCAGGTCTTTAACCTGGGGAAAGATGGCACCTGTCGTGCCCACCGCCGCTGTGCTACCAGCACCGCTATTAAAAAAATATGGAATATTGGACAATGCCGTCTGAACCGTGCCATCGGCCGGAATAGAAGAATTGCCCAGTTCGCCCCAACTAGCTCTTATCTTCAAATAATCAAAAATCTTCTGATTTTCCATGAAATTCTCGCGGGTGAGTACCCATCCGACGCTGGCTCCGGGAAAGTAACCCCAGCGGTTTTGCGGAGCGAAGACCGAACTGCCGTCCGTACGGAAGTTACCGGTGAACAGGAACCTGCCGTCATAACTATAGGTGATGCGTCCCAGATAGGAGTTGGTCGTATATTTCGTGATCGAGCTATTATTGAATTGAAAATTCTGGTCTCCGTCCTGCAGGTACCATTCGCTCGGTATCGGCGGTACGCTATATCGATAGGCGGACCAGCTTGAGTTGTAGTTCGTCTGCGCTTCGGTGCCCACCAACACGCTGAGCTTGCTTAGTCCGAATTCCTGGGTATACGTGGCGGTATTGCTCCAAACCCAATAATAATATTTCGAGCTGGACACATTCAGGGTGCTCCTGGTTGCGCCTTGTGAGCCCCCATTGGTTGTAAAGAAAGTGGTGTCGTTGGGATGCTGATAAGTGTAGGCCCTGTCATCGCCAAAAACCGCTTCTTCGTTGAACGTCGATCGAAGGGCGAGGGAATGGACCGGTTTGATCTCCACAAAGACATTTCCCTGCAGCTTGTTGCTATGGCTCAGGTCGTTGGTGTTCTGGGCGTCGAGTACGGGATTGCCGACATTTTGAAATTGGGAAGTATTGCCAAATTTACCGTTGAGCATGGCCGGAACCAGTGGCGCCGCGCGATAGGCGTCCTCGGTGATTGTGCCGGTCGGAACGTTCTGGGCCGATTGATTGGCAAAGGAGGCGGTGGTGCCGATCTTTAGGAAGGTGGTGGGGTTGAACTCGTTGTTTAACCGGACGGTATACCGGGTATAATTATTAAAGATGATGATGCCGTCGTTTGTCTGATAGCTGGCGCTGAGGGCGTATTTATCCTGGCTATTGCCGCCTGAGACAGACAGGTTGTGATTTTGATAGAATGCATTCCGAAGCACTTGGTTGTACCAATTGGTTGAATATCCCGTGGGGGAGGTCGGGAGACCTGAAAACGCTTCCCGATAGTTGATATACTCGGTGGCATTCGCCATCGGGACGATATAGGCCGCCTGTTGCATCCCTACGGTCCCGTTGTATGAAACCTTCATCTTACCGCTGCCTTGCCTGGTCGTAATGAGGATAACGCCGTTGGCGCCTCTCACGCCATAGATGGATGCGGAGGAAGCGTCCTTTAATACATCCATGGATAAGATATCCGCGGTATTGATGTTAGTTATATCATCCGTCCAGATCCCGTCTACCACATACAAAGGATTGGCTCCTCCCAGGATCGATCCGGCGCCGCGGATGATTACCTGGGGCAAGCTTCCGGGTTGGCCGCTGCTGGTGATCTGCACACCGGCCACCTTACCCTGGAGGGCCTGGGTGGCGGTCAAAACGGGTTGTTTCGACAGTTCGTCGCCTTTCACATGGGCCACCGAGCCGGTAACGTCGATCTTCCTTTGCGTACCATAACCGACGACGACGACTTCGTTTAACTGCGTACCGGAGGGCTTTAATTGAATGTTGATCTGAGATTGGCTATTTACTTTTACCTCCTGGGTCAAGTACCCCACATAAGTTATAACAAGCGTGCCGTCAGCGGGGGCGGTGACGGTGAAAGCCCCGCTCGAATCCGTCTCTGTGCCTTTAGCCGTTCCTTTCAAAGTGACGGAAACGCCCGTAAGGGCTTCACCGTTCTCGCCGGTGATTTTTCCGGTAACCTGGATATCCTGGGTTTGGGTAGCGGATAAGACTACGATGAGGTTGTTTTCCAGCATTTTGTACGTCAGATCCGTTCCTATAAAGATCTTGTTCAGTACTTCCTGTATGGTCTGGTCCCTTACATCAATATCGATCTTCTGACGGATGTCCTTTAGGGCGTTGTTGTACAGAAAGCGATAGCTGGTCTGCTTTTCGATGTTGGTAAGAACCCCCGCGATTTCTATCTGTTCGGATTTTAGCGTAACCCTTGCTTGCCCGCTGACATTTGCCGACGCATGCAGGATAGCAACCGTCAGCAACAGAAAGGTTAATTTCATAATCAAAAGAGCTTTTTTAACGGCATGGAGATAGGACGCTCCAATCGTTAGGTTTTTTTTCATACTTTTATCGTTATGGGTTCTGTAAATGAGAAACTTCGCGGCTTACCAGGCATGCAAGGTTTCGTTATCTAAACCTCTGCGGGGAATGCGCCAACATTTCCCGCTTTCTTTTTTTAGCTCCTTATTTTATTTCATATGTCTCCGTGTTTCTTACTTATTTGTTTATCGTGATCTGATTCCCGTCGATCCTATAGCTGAAAGAGGCGGTCAGGCGGAGGGCGTCAAGCGCCTGTTGGATGGTCTCCTCTTTGAAACTTCCCGTGAACCCCATCTCCTCGAGAGCGGGATCGGTAAACCGGATGGTTATGCCATACCAGCGTTCCATTTGACGGGCGACGTCGCCGAATGACTCCTCTCTAAAGGTTAGCTTGTTATCGACCCAGGAAGTTTCGATGATGGCGCCCGTAGCCTGTTCATAGGTAGGCTGGCGGATGCTCACGAGGGGTTCGCCCTTATTGGCAGCGACTTCCCGCCGCTGGTTTGCGACCTGTACCAGACCCGGGTCATTGCCTACGACCAATTTCTGGTTGGGTTTCAGGATGATTTTTTCACTGGGCCGGGCCTTTATGGAAACTTCGATGCTTCCGTGGATCAGGGTTGTCTCGGTTGTTTTGTCGGAGGGGTAGGATTTAACGTTGAAGCTGGTTCCCAGCACCTGGATATCGACGCGGTCGGTGTGGATGAGGAAAGGTTTTTGGTTATTTTTTGCCACTTCGAAAAAGGCCTCGCCGGTCAGCGTAACCTCGCGGCGCATACTGTCATAGTTCTTGCCGTAGGTCAGGCGGCTGCCGGCGTTCAGCCAGACCAGGGTGCCATCGGGGAGGGTCAGGTGGGTCCGGGAACCGTTGGCAGTAAAGATTTCATGTGTACCGGGAACGGGTCGACTGGCGAGAGGTTCAATGGCGGGGCGTGGAGTACGGCTAAACCGCCAGACGGCAAGGACGGACAAGAGGACCAGGACGGAAAGACCGGTCATCACGAGATTGCGTCGGGTCCTGGCGCGGTTCGCCGGTATAAGATCGATATTCAGCTCCCTGATGCGTTCAAGGTGCCGGCTATAGGCCGATTCCGCAGCAGCCTTGTCCGGCTCTCGCGAGCTTTTCCACAAATCGCTGATGGTCTGCATGGGATAATGCAATTCCGGGTTATCCTTTAATAGCTGTTCCAGTTCACGGTGTTCTTGGGGTGTAGCTTCCCCAGTCAGCATTTTGGCTATCAGATGCCAGGCGTCCTTGTTGTCTTTTTGTTCCATTAGCGAATAAGAGGGAATTATCAGGACAAGCAAATGCCCCAAAACCCCCAAAAGGCGATTAAAAAATTTCACACTTTTAACAAGATGTTGATTCTTAGCAAGATGTGGGCAGAACGCGCGTGCGCAAAGGGATGGTTCTATGATTTTACGGTAGACGGGATGCTTCGACCGGGCTCGAATCGGACGCAATTCCCGATCTTTTCAAGTGCGATTGCCAGCTGATTTTCCACCGTCTTGACAGATAGACTCAAAATCTCTGCCACTTCCCGATATTTAAGACCATCCTCTTTTATAAGTTTGAAGATGATCTTGCACTTCGGGGGGAGTTGATCGATTGCCTTTTGGATCAGGGTAAGCATATCGGCGGTGATCAGCAATTGCTCAGGATCGAAATAGATACTGCTAAATTCGGCTTCCCTGCCGTTGATGGAGTTGGTGGGGTTTCTCTTTTGTTTGTCCAGGTAATTGATTGCGATATTGCGGGTTGCGACGTAGAGGTAGACTTTGAGGTTATCGATCTTATGCAGCTCCCGCCGCCTTTCCCAAAGTTTAATAAATACGTCGGATACGATCTCTTCGGCTGTTTCCCTGGAGGTGACAATGGTTCTTGCAAACCCGAATAAGTAGGCGTATAGCGAGGTGTACAGTTCTTTGTAGGCCTGCTGATCGTCGAATCGGCCTATTCTGTGCTGTAGGTCTTGAATCGTACTTTTACTTTCAATCATCATGTTGGCAAGCAATAATCCGCTACGGGTCAATCGTCTGCAATTTAAGGAGATTTTTTTACGACTTAATAATCTGACATTTTTTTGGGGTATAAAGCTGCCTGGGTTTTAGCGTATGGGGTGAATTCTCTATTTTTGCGACGCCCGATCGGTGGACGCTTACAGCGTCTCTGGTGGCGGGACCCTTAGCTCAGTTGGTTAGAGCAGCTGACTCATAATCAGCGGGTCGCTGGTTCGAGCCCGGCAGGGTCCACAGGCCCATAAATGTTTGGTTGACAAATGTTTGTGGCTTTTTACTTTTTGTTTCCGGAGATGGAGCGGGTGAGATTTTTTGTGTTCGGATGCAACATTCGCCCTGCAATTACGTCGGGTGTATATAACTTTCCCTTATGTTAAAGAGTTATCTCACCACCGCCTGGCGGAATATTCGCAAGAACAAGGTCTTTTCTTTTATCAATGTAACCGGGTTGGCGATCGGCATGGCCGCCTGTCTGCTGATCCTGCAGTATGTGAACTTCGAGTTGAGCTATGATCAATTCAACAAAAATGTGGGCGATCTGTACCGTGTTTACAATGACCGGTATCAGAACGGCAAGCTGATCCAGCATGGCACGATCACGTATTCTGCGATTGGGAAGGCCATGCAGGACGACTATCCGGAAGTGATCGCTCATGCGCGCGTAGAGCCTTTTGGCAAACAGATCATTTCCTATGGGACCAAAAAATATGGGGACCAGGAGGTCCTTGGCGTAGACAATTCCTTTCTGACCATGTTCTCCTATCCCCTTCTGGGCGGTGACCTGAGGTCTGCCCTGATAGCCCCCTATACGGCTGTCCTCACAGAGGATGCTGCATACAGGTATTTCGGGGTACGGGGCAATGAGGCTGCGTCAGCCATAGGGAAGACTTTTATCATGGGCACCGACAGCATGCCTTACAAGGTGACCGGTATTTGCCGGAATGCCCCGGAGAATTCGCACCTGTCCTTTGATCTCCTGGCTTCCTATGCAACGGTGTACTCGGGCAAAAACCCTTATAAGGAGGCCGATTACGACTTCACTGAATCCGACTTCTGGCATTATATCCAGCTGAAGCACGGCACTGATTACAAGGCGCTGCAAGACAAATTCACCGCATTCAGCCAAAGGCATTTTCAGGGTAATAAGATCTCGGGCAGCGTTGAAAAGTTCTATTTGCAACCCTTATCCCGAGCCCACCTCTATTCGGATTTTGAATACGAGATCGGCAGGACGGGCAGCGCGACCGTCGTATGGGGGTTGCTGATCATCGCCTTGTTCATCATCGTCATCGCATGGGTCAATTATATCAATCTTTCCACCGCGCGGTCTGTCGAAAGAGCCAGGGAGGTTGGTGTCAGGAAGGTCATCGGCGCCGCAAGGACCCAGCTGATCCGACAATTCCTCACAGAATCATTTTTGATCAATGTTATCGCTCTTATCTTCGCCGTTGCCCTTGTCCTCCTGCTTCAGTCGCCGTTCGATACCCTCGTCGGTCATGACCTTTCCTTACGCTTCCTCCTGATGAAAAGCATGGGCGGGTATAGTGTGATGTTCGGGTTGCTGCTGCTCTTGCTGGCCGGAATCTTTATATCCGCATTTTACCCCGCCTTTGTCCTATCCAACTTCCGGCCGATCCTTGTCCTGAAGGGGAAGTTCAGCGCGTCGAAAAAGGGGATCGTTTTGCGAAAGGGCCTGGTGATCGGTCAATTTGCTATCACCGTTATCCTGATCATCGGGTCTTTTGTTGTGTATCGACAGATCCGGTACATGAATCGGCAGGAGCTGGGGATGAGCATGGAGCAGGTACTGGTCGTAAAATCACCGCAGCTCACCGATTGGGACTCCACCTTCATCAGCCGGGAGGATAATTTTATGCATGAACTGCGGCAAATCGCCGGGGTCAGCGGAGCTGCCGCTTCCTGGAATACATTCGGCGGTGAGACAGGCCGTAGCTTTGATATTCGCCGTGCGGGTCAGGACAACACGATCCATTATACGATGCGGAATAACGGAATCAGCATGGGCTGGCTCGATCTGTACAAGATAAAGTTGCTGGCCGGCAGGGACTACAGCTATACCGACTTCAATCCCGACTTCGGGAAGCTGCACAACATTATCCTAAATGAAAGCGCGATTAAACTGCTGGGTTTTACCACGCCGCAGGAAGCGATTGGAAAAACGATCCTGAGCCACGATAGGAAATGGGACATCATTGGCGTGATCAATGACTATCATCAAAAATCACTACGCTATCCTGTCGAGCCTACCATGCTCTTTCCCGCGTACAGCAGCAATAGCGACATTGCCATTAAAGTCTCGGCGGCCAACCTGCCCGCTACGATTGCGGCTGTGAAGAACACCTATGCCAGCTTTTTCCCCGGCAACCTTTTCGACTATTATTTTCTTGATGAAAAGTTCAACCGGCAATATGAGAATGACCAGCTCTTTGGGAAGGCGTTCAGCATCTTTGCAGGATTTGCCATATTCATCGCCTGTCTTGGTCTACTGGGCCTGGCTCTCTTTGCCACCGCCCAACGCACAAAAGAAATCGGGGTTCGCAAAGTACTTGGCGCCTCTGTCGGGAATATCGTCGCTCTGTTGTCAAGAGATTTTATCCTGCTGGTGCTGATCGCCTTCCTGATAGCCGCGCCCATCGCCTATTTTATTATGCATCAGTGGATCCGGGATTTTGCCTATCGCATTAATATCGAATGGTGGGTTTTTGTGTTGGCAGGCGTATTGTCGGTGGCGATCGCACTCGTGACCATCAGTACGCAAGCGATCAGGGCGGCTGTGGCGAATCCGGCAAAAAGCCTCCGAACGGAGTAAAAAAATAAGCCCCTGTAGAAACAGGGGCCGTAACCAAAACTAACTGCTTATGAGAAAATTGACTGCTTGAGAAAGTTTATAATGAGTTTCTTTCGTTCTTTTTTCTACTGTAAAGTTAGGACCCGCAATGTTAAGCCCAGTGTTAAAATATGCTTATAGCAGGAGAGGCGGCGGGATTTAATGTTTTTTTAATGTTTTGGTGCAGTGGTGCGGCAGCTTTCCTTATATTTAGTTGATCAAAAGCTGATTGTCATGAAATTCCGTCTTCTTTTCCTGCTTTTCTTTTCCATCTGTCGCCCTACTTATTCACAGGGTCTCACGTCGGTGGAGATCGATAGTATTGCCGAGCGGGCGCGCAGGGCGTTTGACGTCCCCGGGATTGCGGTCTGTGTGATCAAGGATGGCCGGGTGATCCATTCCAGGGGTTATGGGTTTCGGTCTTTGAATACGCGGCAGCCGGTCGACGAGAATACGCTTTTTGGAATTGCTTCGAACAGCAAGGCTTTTACGACGGCCGCGCTGGGAATGCTGGTAGACGAGGGCAAGCTTTCCTGGGATGACAAGGTGCGGAAATATATCCCTGAATTCAAGCTGTTCGACCCTTATGTGACGGAGGAGTTCACGATCCGTGATCTGTTGTGTCATCGAAGCGGTTTGGGGCTGGGCGCCGGCGATCTGATGTTCTTTCCCGACGGCAGTGATTTTACTGTTCCCGATATCCTTCACAATCTGCAGTTTCTGAAGCCGGTGACCAGCTTCCGGTCCCAATATGCGTATGACAACAACCTATATATTGTTGCGGGCGAAGTGGTTGCGCGGGCGAGCGGAATGAGCTGGGAAGATTTTATTCAAAAGAGGATATTGCAGCCGGTGGGCATGACCCATAGCGCGGCGACGTTTGATCGGCTTCGGGACAGCAGCGATGTGATCGACGGGCATTCGCGGGTGGATGGGAAGGTACAGGTGATCGTGAGGCACCGGGGGCAGGTGGACGATGCGGCGGGCGGGATCTACTCGTGCATTTCCGATCTGAGCAAGTGGGTGTTGCTGCATTTGTCCCATGGGAAATATGGGCCCGATAGCGGGCGGCTTTTAAGCGAAGCGGTATTGCGCGAGCGATGGACGCCGCAGACCATTTTGCCGGTTGGGGGACCGGGTCCTTACAATACACATTTTGCGGCGTATGGGCTTGGGTTTGGCCTTTCCGATGTGAAGGGGTATAAACAAATCAGTCATACCGGCGGGCTTGAGGGGATGGTGACACAGATTACGATGATCCCGGAATTGCGGCTTGGTATTATCGTGTTGACCAACGCGGAGGAAGGGGGTGCGTTCTCGTCGATCACCAATCAGATCAAGGACAGCTATCTGGGGATTACCGGGACGGATCGGGTTACCGAATATGCAGCCGCGCGCAATATGCAACTGGGAAGGGCAAAGAAGATGACCGATTCGATCTGGAAAGAGGTGGAGTCGGTGGCTTCCACGGCCAAGCCGGTCGACCGATCCGCTTATTTGGGTGTATATCGGGATGACTGGCTGGGTGAGGTGACGATCTCGATGAAGAATGGGCGAATTTGGTTTGACAGCAAGCGGTCCCCCCGGCTGACCGGAGAGTTGTTACCTTATAAGGGTAATTCCTTTATCGTGAAATGGCAGGACCAGAGCATGGGTGCTGATGCTTATGTCCTGTTCGGCATCGATGAGCGGGGGATCGCAACCGGGATAAAGATGAAGCCGGTTTCGCCGCTGATAGACTTTAGCTATGATTTCCAGGATCTGGATCTTCATCGGGAGAAATAAATTGACTATACATGGCGAAATTATTTTCAATCGTAATTTTAACGGGGGGCGTGCTGCTGGCGGGGCTTTGTCAAATGGCCGATGGCCAATCCTATCAAGCCTTACATGAGAAGGCGATCGTTGTGGATACGCACAATGACGTACTGTCTACCGCGACGTTAAGCGGAATGGACATCGAAACCGACCTGACAGGGAAGACGCACTCGGATCTGGCGCGGTTTAAAAAGGGAGGGGTGGATGTACAGGTCTTCTCCATCTTTTGCGACGATCATTATGGCGTCGGGAGTGCTTTTAAGCTCGCTCACCAGGAGATCGACAGTCTGTATGCCATTGCCGGGCGCAACCCGGATAAGATGCAGATCGTCGTCGATCCGGCGGGTTTGGAGCAGGCCGTCAAACATCACAAGCTGGCCGCAATGATGGGGGTGGAAGGCGGTCATATGATCGAGGACAGGATGGATTATCTGGACAGCTTTTACCGGCTTGGGGTCCGGTATATGACCCTTACCTGGAACAATAGCACTCCGTGGGCCACATCGGCGATGGAGGAGACTTCGCATGCCTTTACAGTGACGCCTTACGGGTTAACGGATGAAGGCAAAGCGATCGTCCGGCGGATGAATGAGCTGGGTATGATGGTCGATCTTTCGCATGTAGGGGAAAAAACGTTTTGGGACGCTATCCATACGACGACCAAACCGGTGATCTGTAGTCATAGCAGTGTGTATGCTCTATGTCCGGTCTTCCGAAATCTGAAGGATGATCAGATCAAGGCCATTGGCGCGAATGGCGGGGTTATCCAGGTGAATTTCTATTCGGGTTTCCTCGACAGCAATTACGCGCCGCGGATGGCGAGGTTCCTGCAGCGGCATAAGGTCGAGCTCGACAGTCTGAATGCGGCTCATCTGCCGCAGTATGCCGTCAATGCGTTTATCAGCAAGAAATACCCTGCGGAGGCCGATTCGCTCCGGGCTCCGCTTTCGCTCCTGATGGATCATATCGATTATATTGTTCGTTTGATCGGCGCGGATCATGTGGGGTTGGGATCGGACTTTGACGGGATCGAGTCGCCGCCTCAGCAGCTGGATGATGTGACGACGTATCCGCTGATCACGCGGGAGTTGTTGAAGCGGGGGTATAAGGCGGCGGATATTGAAAAGATCCTGGGTGGGAATTTTATCCGGGTGTTTAAGGCGAATAGTGTGGGGGCGGGGATGCGGTAGGGCGCGGCGGGGTCGCTTTAAAGGTCAAATTTTATTCCCAGTGCCAATTGTCTCGAAGGCCCTGCATTTTGGATCCCCAGGTCGAAACCCGCAAACCCGGTGTCTTTTTTCCCGATGGAGTTATTGTAGGAATCTACTGCTTTGTGTATCGATCTGGGTGGCACCACTCTAAGTATGAGGTTGATAATAAGAGTCCCGCCGGCGACATAGAGCAGGCCTGTATTTACGGTTGGCGGATTGGGGTTTTCCGGGGTATTCTTCTGGGCCACATTGGAAATGCCAAAGATCGAAACGAGCACAACCGTGGATACCGAGGTGATTAACTTAAAGGTTTGCCTCGTGGCGTATTGATTCATATAACCTACGGCAACGGAATCCGATTGAATATATTTTCGTAAGTGTTGGCCGAAGAAGCCAGCCTTGCGGATTCTATCTTCGCCTTCGACCAGGAAATAATGAGCCCAGTCAGAGGTGGACGCGCCGGTTCCCGCGTTATAAAACACGTAGTTTTTTTGGATGAGCGTGATGTGTTGTTGAGCGGAAGATCTTTTGCTGAGCATAGCGGCTACAGCGACTGTGAGGAACAGTTTGTTGAGGGGGGTCATAGGTTGCTGAGTTTAGAACTTACTTCGAATGTAAAGATATTTATGAAAGGCGGCAAATGTCAGGTGCGGTTATTCACCTGGTAAGGATCACTTTCATCGTTTGAGGATCGATCGGCGCGGAGCTGTGTTGGTGAATGATCTTCCAGGTCCCTTCTTTCTGTCTGGCGACCCAGGTAAGGCGGTCTTCCAGGTACCGAAGTTCCTTCCCTTCTGCCGATACGGCCGTGAACCTCACAAAAGCGGTTGCAAGGGCTAACTCGCCGTCTGCCTGAATCTGAATGTCGTCGAAGGTAACGACGTCGCGGTCGGGACCCAGCGAGGAGAACCAGTCTTTCGCCATTTCGCGCCACGCGGGAAGGCCTCCGTATGTCCATTGTTGCCACATATCAAAAATCCGGACCTTCTCGTCAAAGATGGAGCAGAATGTGGTGAGGTCTTTTTGGAAAATGGCGGTTTTGTAAGTGTCGAATAGGGACTGTATGTCTTCCACGTGAGAGTATTTTATATTACTAAGATACCCATGTTTCCGCTCCTCACAATTCCTCATTTTCCCGCTGCCTCCGTCCTACATTTGCCTATATAAACCTCCGATATGATCAAGACCTCACGCCGGGCATTCATCGCCTCCGCGGGCATCGCAGGCGCGGGCATTGCCATGATGCCGTCGTCCCTTGCAAAAAAGCGAACCGATAGAATATACGCCGGTAAAAAGCTCAACGTCGCCCTGGTGGGACTGGGCAGTTATTCCGAGATCCTTGCCGAGGGTTTGCAGCATTCTGAATACTGCCGCCTTGCAGGCGTGGTAACCGGTCATCCTGCAAAAGGCGAGGCATGGAAAAAAAAATACGACATTCCCGATAAGAACATTTACAACTATGAAAACTTCGATTCAATCGGTGGGAACCGGGATATTGACCTGATCTATGTCGTGTTACCCAACTCCATGCATAAAGAATATACCGTTCGCGCCGCGAAGGCGGGCAAGCATGTGATCTGTGAAAAGCCGATGGCCATTTCTTCACAGGAGTGCAGGGAGATGATCGACGCCTGTAACAAAGCGGGTGTGCAACTGGCCATTGGCTACCGCCTGCATTTTGAGCCCTATAATCTGGAGATGAAAAGACTGGGCCAGGAGAAGGTGTTCGGGCCGGTGCGATACGTTGAGGCCGGGCTTGGTTATAAGACCATCAACTTTGAAAGCGGCAAAGAAGGCAAGGATTTTGACATAGACGACCCATCGGAATGGCGGCTAAACAAACGCTGGTCGGGGGGTGGCGCCTTGATGAACCTGGGCGTCTATTGCGTACAGGCAAGCCGGTATATCCTGGGAGAAAACCCAACCTCTGTCACGGCGCAATATGGAACCGTACACGATGCAAAACGTTTTGTTCAGGTGGAAGAATGCCTCGTATGGCAGGCCATGTTTCCCGGCGGAGCTATGGCCAATAGCAATACTTCATATGGATATAGTATCGATGGCCTTAGCGCGATAGCCGACAATGGCTTTTTTGAATTGTCGCCCGCCATCAGTTACGGTCCTTTTAAAGGCAGGACCAGCAATGGTGATCTGCATTTCCCCGAGATCAACCAGCAGGCGGCGCAACTGGATGGCATCGGACGCCTGATCCTTGAGAACAAGCCGCTGCCCGATCATATTAAAGGTGAAGAAGGGCTTACCGATCTTTGTGTCATTGAAGCAATCTACAAAGCTGCTAATTCAGGTGGCAGGGTAGAAGTTGTTTATACCTAGCTCCCTTCGGCGCTCAATGCCGGACCAGCGGAGCATAGACTTCCCCGGCGGTATAATTCACCGTGTGGATCATGGCATAGATGCCTCCATTGGACAGGTCGGTGGCCTGGGCCGACGTCAGCTTGCAGGTTCCGCTAACGGTACCGGTCTGAGCCGCAGGGAAACCGGTGATGATGACAATGACGGGCCCGTTGTCATGAAAATGCATCTCGTTGGGCAGGCTGGTCAGCGAAGACCAGGAAACAGTATAGGTCAGGGTCAGGGTAGTCTGATCAAAGCTGGCCGTGACACTCCCGGTGGCCTTGGAAGAATCGGTGGACCCGGAGTTGACGAAGGTCCCTGTATAATTGACAATACCGGATTGTCCGGCTGTTCCCGGGGAAGCGCTCTTCTCGGCACAGGAAAAAAACACCAGGAGCAGGCAGGCAGCAGCCAGCATCCGGGCCGGGAAGCTTGTCCGTGCAGAACGGGGAGATGGGTGCATATAAATTGTTTTGATCCTATGAAGAACAAACGGCATCCGCCAGGCCCCGGTTGCCCGCGAAAGTCATCAGCTCCCCCTGTTGGGGAATGCAGTGAACTGATTTTCAAGTAAGTATAGACCATCCGCTATACAAAATGCATTACATTTAATGAGACCGCTCAAAATTCTTTAATATTTTCAGAAACTTCTCTCGTTGCGAAGTCTTTATAGCCAAAACTTTTCTGATCTCACATTCCCAGATTGTTATTACTTTCCATTCTCGCTCCCTAAGCTTATCAACATTGCTTTCATCTCGTTCTACATTACGCCTGATTTTATTAGTCCAATAGTCAAAATTGGATTTTGGAAGATCTGCAGCTTTACATCCCTTATGCCCATGCCAAAAGCATCCATGAATAAAGATTATTGTCTTAAATTTTGGCATAACAATATCGGGCTTTCCAGGAAGTTGAGCGACATTTTTTCTATACCGGAAGCCTTTGGAAAACAGGAATCGACGGACAGCGATTTCCGGCCTCGTTTCGGAACTCCGAACCTTAGCCATGATTTGACTTCTTATCTTTTTGGAAAATATGTCAGTCAATATAGCTAATTGACGTTAAAACTCGTAAATACCAAATCCTCAACGCCCGCGAACCAAAGTGCATCACGATTTTGTCGCAGATATGCAGCACGTAAAGGCTCTCCGGATAAAACCAATTGGTCAATTTTACCAGTAAAATTTGCCTTCATTTGTTCAACCGCCGATTTTATGCCTGCTCCGTTTATAAAAGCCTTAATCGCGTAGTTATCGCATTCAATTGATAGGGCCTGAAAACTGCCTAATAGAGCATTCGCATTTTCTTTGAAACCCACAAACGCATGGCATCCATTAATAATAAGATCGGATCCTAATTCGCGAGCTGAAAGGCACGACATAGAATAAAACAAGGAATTTACAAACAAGGCGGAATTAACTTCCTTTTTGATATAAAAAGCCCCGCCGGCGGTCAACGAATCATGATTCCCATGAGAATAAGCCAAAAACAAAAAGTTATCGGCATTTATCTGCGGAATTGTAAAATCTATAAAGGCTTGATTGCACTGATTTGAGGGTATCTCAATTATGTTGTGATCCTGACAATGGGCCGCAATAAATGAAATTATATCCTCTTTGCTGAGTCGAAAGTAATCTCCGAGTTCAACATCATTATTATCAAAGGCAATACCAAACTTAGTCATTGATTTCCTTTTTTCCCCTTGCAAGTAGGTCAATTGCTAGCATTAATATATTACCTTCCATTTCTTGCCCATACGGAGTTTGGAGCCGAATTTCATCAAGAATTTGGGTCAAAGTGTAAACCTTTCCAGTCCTTGTCGTGAGGTATGGTCTCTCCCTATCTGCTTCAGAATGCGAATTTATCCACTGTTCTAAGGCGCTATCAACCCGGGTTTCCATTTTATGTGCGGCCTTCTCGACCAGCTCAATAATTTTTGGATAGTTGAATACATTCTCTATGGCCATCGCATCATGATTAATCATCGTTATTAAGTCCGGGTGACTTATTTCGTTGAGAGAGCGCGCGGTAATCATTATAACATAAACCAGCGCTGTTCTTTTCTTTATATCTTCAAAGACTTGTATGCCAGATAGTTCCCCATGACTGAAATTTATATCCAACAAAACCACCATTTTTTGGTTGAGATTATCGAGGACATACTCTAGGCCCTTGTTCGAATTTTCAAAATGAATTACAGATTCTTCTCCGAATTTATTCCCTAACTCGACCAAAAGCGGGTCGATCTTAGGGATTAGGCCGTCATGAATTACAACGATTTTTAAAGGATATGATTCCATTTTCAATTTTTGTTAAATGGTAGTTTAATTTTAAAGGTAGCTCCTGTTGGTTTAAATTCATTCTCAACTACCTCAATTGTTCCTTTTAACGCTTCAATTCGTTTTTCAACTATATATAGACCAATACCCGAGCCGCCCTGCTCAGCTGTACGCGTGTTATAAAGACCAAAGATCCATTTTTCATCGCCTTTGACAATGCCAGGACCATTATCCGAAAAAAACAAAATGAAACTATTATCATCGAGGAAAGCTGAACACTTTATTTGCTTATTGCTTCTCTGTTTTAGAGCTTTTATCGAATTTGATATAATATTTTGAAAAATATCCTGAAGAAACTTTTTGTTCCCATTAATTATGAAATCATCCTTAAATTCAAATTCGACATTAATGTTTTCCGTCCTAAAAGTTTGGGAATAGGCGTTAAAAAATAGCTCTTCCAACATTTCCTTGATGCTAAAGTCTTCAAACTGTACGTCAGAGCTTGCGTAGCTGAGCATAAAATCCGTAACCTTAATCAGTGTGTTCATCTCCTCATTGATAAGGGATGCGTAATCAATGAAAAGTCTATCAAATTTTGAATTTGGGAAATTAATTTTAAAAAATTCTGCCATTCGCTTTATCTTACCTAAAGAGGTTCTTATGGCATGGGATATATTAGCTGCATAATCCTGCAAGGACATTAAGCTCAAATATATATTCTCTTTTCTTACAACATCTTTTTGAAATTTCTTTTGCTCCTTTATGCTCGCTGTTATGGTTGAACTAAGGTGTTGAACCTGGGCCTTTAAGGGCTCTAGTTTTTCTTTCAGATGCGGCTTGTCTTGTATAAGTTCCCGCTCGATTTTTTCAATAGCATTCGAGAAATTCTTTACTTCTTGTCCTGCTTTCTGCAATTCCATTTCGGCGACCGATCGATTTAAATCCCTATCATGAATTTTAACATCGCCGAATATATCAATTTGTTCAAGGATAAACTCTTTGAGTTGCCGATATTCATCGTTATCGATAAAATCCTGTCTGTTTGTAGCATCAACAATCTTTGGGTTTAATTCTTGCTTTATTTCTAAGACCCCGATGATTTCTCTTGTACTAGGTTTATCAAACGCGGCTCGCCATCTTCTCTTATCAATCCCCAAAATATCTCTTTTGTGATTTTGGCTCGAATGATATTCCGCGAATGGGGTAGTGATGACGCCATCTCGATAAATTTTTACGCCGTCAATTCTTGTATCATCATTTTTGTACGCTGTATTGTATCGCTTTTTTGCTCCCTCGTCAAAATAGAATATTTTAAATTTAACTGGTCCAAAGGATTTAATTTCTGTCCATTCGGTAAGAATTTTACCACTTTCCTTATCATATCGCAGGAACTGCTGTTTTTGTCTTTCTAAATCAAAGGTAATTTCCGCATGGTGAGAATAGAATTTAACTGGATCAGGTTTAACAAGCCGCATTTTGTACTCCCCATTTTCATTCGAATTCATGTAGATATTAAATGGGGGGTTCAGAGGATAAAATGGAGATACTAACCTGGACAATTCTTTATACAGTCGCTCTAAATCATGACTGGACCAAGTCTCGCTGACGTTGGTAATTTCCAACGTCGTCCCATGATCGGTTGGGGTAGCGTCTTCATAATGATATTCATTGTCGACTTCCGTAAATAATGACATTTGTCTATCAGTCGACTCAACCGATTTTTGCTCATAATAATCCCAATCAATGTGTACAATTAACCTCTTGTCTGCCCCCTGTTGCTTAGTTTTTATTAAGAGCTGAGATCCTAATTTGTCAACCGCAAATCTGCCGATGCCCTTTTCACCGACGTAACGCCTGTTAAATGGACCCGGCGAATATAATGACACACGCTTGCTGTTTGTTCCAACAACCATCCATTTAGTATCGACGTCAGTAAAGTCCATGCCGATCCCATTATCGGAAATCGAAATTTTTCTGTCATTTGCCTTGAATCCTACATTAACAAAATCTACGACCACCTCAGTAGCGTTGGCGTCATAGCAATTTTTTACGAGCTCGTAAACAGCCGTAATTCTATCTGTAATTAACTCTCGGCCAAGAAGTCGAAAAGTATTAATGTCAAATCTCCAGCGAAGGACACTTTTGCCGCTTTTTGTATCTTTTATTGTTTCACCCAACTTCTGCGATGTGCTTTTTTATACTTTTTGCAATAGCGATACCCAAATTGACAGGAACAGCGTTTCCAATTTGACGGGCTATCATCTGGGACTTAAACGTGTCATCTGGATCGATGAATTGATATTTTTCAGGGAAGCTTTGCAGTAGCGCCGCTTCCCGTAATGTAATTGCCCTGTCTTGTTCAGGGTGCCCAAAACGGCCATTGTTTAAACCTATACAATATGTAGTAATTGTTGGAGATACATCTTTCCATTTCATTCGGCCATACACGCTTCGAAATTCTTTACCGGATTTCTTTTTATGACATTTCAACCAAAGCTCCTTATCCCATTCCCTCCAAAATCCCCCCTCTTTCATAGCTTGAATTCTTTTTTTACTAAGCTCTGAAAGTTTCCTTGCCCGGTGAAGAGGATCGGAAGGATGTGGAATTCCATCTTCAACTTTTGGGAGATGCCCGATAGCATCTTTAACGGTCTTAAATTTCTTGTCAACTATAGTCTTTCCTACAAGTTGAATCTCTCCCAGTTTTGAACCTAACAGTATTAATCGCCTACGTCTTTGCGGAACGCCGTAGTCTTGAGCATTTACAATTTGCCAAGAGACATGATACCCAGTTTTTTCTAGCGTTGAAATGAAATCTTTGAATACCTTGCCCTTGTTGAAACTGACCAATCTCGGAACGTTTTCCATTGAAATTATGTCTGGCTTTACTTCGGCTATAAGTTTTGCAAAGGAATAAAGCAGTTGCCATTTTTTATCCGTTCCTTTCTTGTTTTTATCTTTTTCTTTTTTATTATTGTAAATTGAAAATGGCTGGCAGGGAGCACAGCCAACCAGGATTTTTCTTTTGCTTTTATCAAAATATGTCCTGAGCTTCCTTGAAGAAAGGGTTGTTATATCCTGATGAACAAATTTGGTATTGTTATTTTTTTCAAATGCAAATTTGCACGATTCATCAAAATCTATTCCTGCATCAACTTTAAAGTCTTCCAAAACAAACCCGTGTGTAAGTCCGCCGACTCCACAGAAGACATCAACCACTGAAAAATCTTTATATGAAATATTGCCAGTTACTATAGACATCCTTTCCTTAAATTTTTAGCAAAATTAATGATATTGGCCAGGAAAATGAATTATTGTTGACGTTAAGCGTATCTCGATACTACCTTGCTATTAAAATCGAAAGGGATTTTATTCCCCGCCACCTAACCCTCAAATTCAAAGTCGAATAATATTTTTGGGTGTACTCCCAGCCCTTTAGAAATAGCGTATGTAATGGATATCGTCGCGCTATGCTCTCCATTAATTACTCTATACACTTGCTTTGTCTCAATATTTGCTAAAGCAGCGACTTCCTCAGGTGTTTTTCCCTTCTCTTTCAATAGTTTAGCGAGGTGCGAGCCAAAAGCATTTAAATATTTCTGATTGCGAACTTTCACCCCTTGAAGGTGAAGGGTTCTTCAAAAAGAAAATTGTCAAATTTGACAATTTATCTATCTTTGTAAAGATAAATGAATTTTGCCTTCTTCAACACGTAATTTGAAGAAGTGCGCTATAAGTCTCGTCAGAAAACCGCGAATTTTCGAGAAACCGAGATGATAGTGCCAGCCCATTCTATATCCAAACGTATAGGGTGGGCCTCTATCAGCTTATCGGTTTCGGGCTCTTCGCGGTGCCTCTGACGGTAAGACGGGGCCCGCCCTTTATTTCGGCGCTCTCCCTTCTTACATCGGACTTTCTTAAACAAGATTATTCACTATTAAGAATTGTCCTATGTCACACTTTCAACAGCACCAAGAGTTCTACGACAAGCCGATCAGGCTGTCCGAGGAAGAAAAAAATGACCCCCTTCAGGTCATTGACGAGTTTTTTACCGATTATAACCTAAGTGAAATTCGCGAACTCAATCATGATGTGGACCGGGTCTGCCTCTCCTCAGATGCGCCGCCGTTTCATGACCCGGAAGAACGGGATCTCCTTATAAGTTTTCGAGAAAGCGAAGAAAAGGTACTGGAGGCGGCTTCTATCCTGATGAAAAGTCAAAAGGCGGGGCAGCAACCGGGCAAGCTCTTGCGGTCGGCAAAAGCCCTGAAATGTCCCGAGGGCGCTGTGGACTTGGATGATTTACAAAACCGCGTCCTTGATATTCAGCTTAAAGTCGCGGAATTATGCCAGATCGTTGTAAAAGCATGGGGTGAAAAAATCAAGATTCTCATTCCTTAGCGAGCAATTGAATGAAAATACAAGTCCTTCTTTACGCCCTGGTCTAAAAACGTCCTCACCTTCTGATAGGGTTGGGCTCAATGATGGATTAGTAGTAATCCGGCGCCTCCGTACCGCCGGATTTTTTCGCATTAATGGCTAGGGCGAGGACCTTTATTCTTCTTTTTTTTGTACTTCGCCGTTAGTTCATAGGGAATTCCCTCCTGTTCTGCGATCGGCTTTAGAAGCGCCTCCCACAAGGATTCATGGTATGAATTGCCTTGATCCTCTAGGGCATTCGTTTGAAACCAATGGGCCGACCCGGGTCTTTCAACTGCCACTGACGGCCTCTGAAAACGATCCGATTCAAGGTGTTTTTGCAATTTGGCGGCCGCCGTTTGGTCGGCAACTATGCACCGCTCCTCCAACCCTTTGGCACTGTATTGCTTACCCAAATCACTCCCTTTAAATGCCGATCTTGACTGTAAATCGACAAAAACCACCCCGTAAGCTCTACCATTTTCCCCGCGTTGAACGACCATCTCTATCCTTTCCTTTTGCAGCTTTCCTTTCAACTCTTGCAGCGTTATCTTACCCCCCGTCAGAGACCAATCAATGGCTACTTTGACGTGCGCCTTGTCCTTCTCCCGTAACCCTTCATTCTTTGGATATAGCTTTTCCAGGTTCTTCAAAATCGGCTTATGCCAGAATGCGCTGGCCTTGATCGGAGCGCCGATTTTATTACCCTGGTCGTCCAAAGCGCGGTATAAAAGCCCTTTATGCTGCCGCAGGCGGGAATCCCTTGCTCCCGGATCAGCGACGACATTGTACAGCCTGAGTATGGCATTGAACTCGCCCAAACTGGTGAACCTGTAGTTACGGGTCACGTATTCCAGGACGTTCGATATGGACTGCTTTGTTCCTGATTTCCCGTATTGGACTTTCAGGGGGCTACCCTGTAAATTCTGCTGCTGTTTTAATTTCTGATCCTCGGCTTTGGTCAATCCGTAGATTAGCTCAATGCGTTTCCTCGCCTTTTCGGATTGATTCCGGCCGATGTTGTTCATCTCGATTTTACTTCCGTCGGCCCTGATATTGGTAGTAACAATATGGATATGCTGATGACCAGCGTCCTTGTGTTCATATACCAAATAGGGCTGATCTCCGAAGCCAATTTGCTGCATATAGCTGTCCGCTATTGACTTCAATTTGTCCCTGTCGAGCTGGTCGGCATCCGCAAAATTTAGGGTAATATGCACGCTGTTCGCCCTGACTCTTTCGTTGAGAGCTGCCTGGTGCTGCAATCGGTGAAGCTTATCGTAGAAATTCAGCAGTTCCAGGTCCTTCGGATAGTTCACCGCGTGGATGCATTCGGCTACGCCCTCTTTAACCTTTTGCTCGTTGTAATTAAGGGTGCTGGCGAGATGGCTCACCCTCTTAATCTTGGCTACCATCTGTCGGCAAATTGATTGATCCTTAATTTGATTTCCTCGACCTTTCTGAGGAATTCGTTAACCTGGCCTTTGTAGGTGAATAGCCAGGTCAATATATCGGCCGAATCCCGGAAAGTGTGGAGCTTATGAACGGCCTGGTTGAGGTTATTTCCTGCCGCCTGCAGCTGCGTCCGTAGCAGTATCATCTCTGCCATAAAATCGTCAACGGATTGATCCCGCGTTCGGATCGTAACGGCGCCGTCTAACAATACGTGACGAACATAGTCGCTTAGTTTGCGGCTAGTCGTCGTCTTAAAACGTCCATGGATTTCTGCATACTCCTGGGGAGTGATGCAAACGCCGGTGAAATTGACCACCTCGCGCCGATTTAAACTGACCAGGTTGCGCCGGTTGAAATTGACCACCCCGCGCCGGCCCAAATTGACCACCTGAAAGGAAGTTTTTTAGTTCATGCTGTC